>JGI12316J15310_10000021_pt1:0-472500 | contig 478705 bp, 452 predicted proteins | sample MarCyaLeptolynsp_FD_15310 | JGI IMG/M metagenome (IMG submission 15310) | reverse complement strand
GCGCATCGACCGCACGATGGAACTGCTGCTCTGATAAGCGCACCGGACGAACGCCTTAACGTCCACCAATCTCTCCTCAACGATTCAACGCCGACGGCATGTTGCGGTTCGACCGCGAAATGCGCACCGGAACGGTCGCACAAATTGGATTAAGAGGTCGCTCCGTGTTTCGATTGTTTTTCGCCGCCGCCGTTTCCCTCCTGTTCGCCGTCTCCGCCAATGCGCAGGCGACGCCGGAAAACGCCAAAGCGCCAAAAGCCGCTATGGCGCAGATTGACGCTATCAAGGGAGACTGGATTTCCATTGTCGAGATCGTCACCCAATCCGGAGAGTGGCTGCAGCAATCGAAGAACCGCATAAACATTGCGTCGCACCTCGGAGGACTGCTGCTCACGGAAGTGGAACTGGAACGGCTGGAGGGCGACGAAACAAGCCCCGTTCTCAAAGTCGACTACACCTATGATCAGTATCGCGAGCATTATCGCCTTTCCGCCATCGACAGCGGTTGGGGGATTATGGATATTTACGAGGGCGGCCTTGAAGACGACGCCCTGGTCGTTACGAATTTGCGCTCCGATACGAGCGTTCCGCTGGCCGACGGGCGCGCTCTGCATTTCCGATTGACAATTCCCGTCACCGGCGACGAAAGAGTAATGCTGATTGATATGTCTACGGACGCCGGCGAAAACTGGCGGCCCTTTTTCCGCGTGACGTATCAGCGACCGTCTGATTAAACCGGAACGCACGTCCGCCACGATTGGATCACTTTCTCGCGAAAATTTTAGGAAATTTAATTGCAAACCGCGCGGGCGCCGCGCGCGTATCCCGGGCATGTTTCATCAACAGGAGTACCCCATGTCCCTGAAGAATTTCCTCGCCGCCGGCGCTGTGCTCACGCTGATTACGGGCAGCGCCATTGCCGGAGACCACGCCAAGAAAGACAAGATGGCGTATGGCGACAAGACGCAGAAAGCCGATATCGTCGATACCGCTGTCGCCGCGGGCTCTTTCACGACGCTCGTCGCCGCTGTTCAGGCCGCCGGCCTTGAAGAGACGCTGCGCGGCGAAGGTCCGTTCACGGTCTTTGCGCCCACGGACGATGCGTTCGCGGCGTTGCCCGAAGGCACGGTGGCGAACCTTTTAAAACCGGAAAACAAGGACCAGCTTGTGGCGATCCTCACCTATCATGTGGTCGCCGGCAAAACGAAATCGAAGGACCTCGCCGGAAAAACGCTGGACGTTGCAACGGTCAATGGTGCAACAGTGGCTGTTGACGGAACAGACGGCGTCACTGTCGGCGGCGCCAATGTCGTCACGGCAGATGTATGGGCGTCGAACGGCGTCATTCACGTTGTCGATGCGGTTCTGTTGCCGCCGACTGAATAAAAATTGCCCCCAATAGTTGAGTCACATTAAGGGCCCGCGCTGCAGCGGGCCCTATCGCTATTGAGGCGGCGCCAACGGATGAACGAGCATGCGCTCAACCATCTGCAACAAGACAACATCTGACGGGTACTCATCAAGGATTGCGCGATCAAACGCGCCAAGCTGGTGATGGCTAAAGACGATCCGGCTGAAGGATTCGCGCAAGTAAGGGATCAGCGCATTGGCGTAAGAATCGCCGATGATAAGGAGCGTCGGCGCATCTTTGATATCCGTCTCGATGATGCGGGTTTTGAAGCTGTCAAAAACATAGGCGTCAACGGTTCGTTCCTCAAATGCCGTGGCGTCAGTGATGCGCATGCCCGGCGCCGTTTCCGCAAAACGATCCGATCGGTTCACCATGCGGGCAAGGTCTCCGGAAAAACTGCGCTCGGTAAATGCGACGCGGGCCTCAGCGATCCGCGGCGCGGCGACGCCGTCATTCTCCAGGCGATCCATCAGGCCCTGATACCCTTCCCACGCGCCGCGGGGGGTCCAATGCGTATCGGAAGGATAATATTGCTGCGCATTTTCCTTTGCCGAAAGCATGCGCGCTTTGACGTTGACAAAGGCGATACCGCGAGGCCGCGCGCCTTGCGCCAACACGTCAAGCCGGCTCGGGGCCCGGCCCGCCGGAATGAAGTCAGGCAGAAATTCTCCGTATACGGTCGCTTTCTGCGGCGCGATCAGGACCGCAAAGGTTCCGCCGCGCGCTTCGACAGCGTCCCGCAAATCGGCAGCGCCCGCCAACCACGCGTCAGCCTCGCCAGATCGAAACGGCAACCGCCCCATATACATGTCCAGAGCGTCGCCATCGTTCAGGAATAACCAGCCGTCTTTCCCGATCAGGGCTTTTGTTTCCGCAAAGCCGAGGGAAAGCTGGTCGCGCGCCCAGAGGTGCATGGAAATCATGACTTCGCGAAACCCGAAACGGTCTTCGAGATAGGCGTCGACTGCGCGCGGCGCCGCATTGAATTCAGTCATAGTCTGCGGCCATGAGGGTAATGCCGCCGCCGCGCGGTTTTCCTGCACCGCGATGTCGCCCGCCGGCGCGAATACGCCGACAAGCCCGGGCGCTGCGATCAACGCAACAAAGAGAACGGAGACAATTCGGTTTCTTGTGAGTTTTTGAACCATCGTCAGAACCGGAAATAAATAAACGGATTATAGGCGCCGCCCGCGATGAATATGGCGCTCGCAAAGAGCAAGGCGAAGAGCCCAGCCCATGCGGCGCTGTCGCCTGCCGATCGCAAGCCGGCTGGCGTAGTCTTGCGTGCGTAAAAAAGAACCCGTTCCGCTAACGGCGTCGCCAGAACTGCGCCGATGAGAAGCATATTGCGAACGCCGTCCGAAACGAAAAGCCTCGGGTCGGCGAACGCGCTGTCGCCCGCGCCGAAACCGAACATGGCCGCATAATAGGCGCCGGCGTCGCCCAAGGTCTCTGCCCGGAACAAGACCCAGCCAAGGGTCACCGCCAGCAACAGATACGCATGACGCAATGGCCGCCATGCGTGTTTCAATATATTCGCAAATCCGGCGCGCTCGATTATCAGGAATACGCCATGCCAGACGCCCCATAATATGAATGTCCAGGCGGCGCCGTGCCAGAACCCGCACAAGAGGAAGACAATCGCCAGATTGGCGTAAGTGCGCCATGGGCCTTTGCGATTGCCGCCGAGCGGAATGTAGACATAGTCGCGAAACCACTGCGACAGCGTGATGTGCCAGCGCCGCCAGAATTCGGTCACCGATTGCGCCGTATAGGGATAATCAAAGTTACGGGGGAAGCGAAACCCGAACATCAGGCCCAGCCCGATCGCCATGTTCGAATAGCCGGCGAAGTCGAAGAAAATTTGTATCGCGTAGGCGCCGGCGCCGATCCAGGCGACGAGAAGCGTCAGTTCCGATCCGTCCAGCGCGAATATGCGGTCCGCCGGGCCGGCGGCGGTGTTGGCGATCAAAACCTTCTGGCCAAGCCCGATGATGAAGAACTGCACGCCGGCGGCGAATTTGCGAAAGCCATGGCGGCGCGCAATCAACTGTTTCGCAATCGTCTTGTAGCGGACAATCGGTCCCGCAATCAGTTGCGGGAACAAAGCGATATAGAGCGCTGTCGTATAGGCGTTGTGTGCAGGCCGCGCATCGCGGCGATAAACGTCGAAGAGATACGACATTGCCTGAAACGTGAAAAAGGAAACGCCAAGGGGCAAATGCAGGCTCACCGCCCATGGCGGATCCGCCGCGCCCAAGGCCACGGCGATGTTGGCGGTGAAAAACCCGAGATATTTGAACGAGCCAATCAGCGCCAGATTGAACGCGATGCCGCCCGCGAGAAACAGACGACGGCGCCGGCCCGCCGCGGCGTCGATGGCGTTGGCGAGAAGATGGTTTGCGGCGATCGACGCCAGAATGACAATGACATAGGCCCCCTCGCCCCAGGCGTAAAAAAGGAGGCTCATGACGAGAAGCGTCGCGTTTTTCCACGGCGTCGCAAAATAAAGCGCGATCAACGCCGGCAGGAAGTAAAAAAGAAAAGGGATCGAGCTGAAGACCATAGGGTCGCCTGAACCGTCAATGGGCGTCAGCGCATATCGCGGCCCTTACTGATCTAACCCTTGAAAGATACGCTCTGTAGGCGGATGAACTGCCGCCGCTGCCGCATCAACCGGCGATATATTCTTTCAGCGCTTCGGCTTCTTTCTCGGCCTGGTCGATTTTCCGCTTCACGACATCGCCAATGGAGACGACGCCGAGGAGTTTTCCGTCCTGCGCGACAGGCAAATGACGCACGCGTTTTTCGGTCATCTGCGCCATCAGATCGTCGACGCTGGCGTCCGGCGAACAGGTGATCGGATCGCGGGTCATGCAGTCCCTGACCTTCAGCGAGAGCGCCGCCTCACCCTTGTCGCCAAGGTGCCGGACCACATCGCGCTCCGACAGGATGCCCGCGATTTTCTCGTCTGCGCCGCGCACCACAACCGCGCCAATGTTTTTGTCATTCAGCAATGCAACGGCGTCGGCGATCGCGTCATTCTCGCCGACCGCGTAAACGTCGGTTCCCTTGGATTCGAGGATCTGCTCGACCTTCATGGGGTTCTCCTTCGCCTGCCCAATCGCCCTATATTGAGCGCGTGCGGCCCGCGCCGCAAGGCCGGCGCGCTAGCGAATGCCGCGGGCGGCGCGTTCGAAAAACGGAAACGCCAGCAAGCCGAATATATAGCCGCCAAGATGGGCTTCCCATGCGATCCCGGCGCCCTCGCCGGCCATGGGACTTAAGAGCGCGGCGAACGCCGGGTTATTCGTCAGGACGACGAAGGCCGTCCAGCCAAGCACAGGCCGGTCAAAGAGCGAATTGAACCGCGCCTCTTCCGGGCCGAATAAAGTGGAGCGGTTGAAGGCGAACCGGACGAGGCCGCCCAGCAATCCATATACGCCGCCCGAAGCGCCGACCACGGGGATCTGGCCAGCCGGGTTCAGGGCGATAAACGCCAGCGAACCGGCCGCGCCGCATAAAAGGAAAAAGGTCAGGAACATCACCGCCGACGAGAACGCGCCGGCGGACTGCAACGCGCCGTCTGCGCCGATGCGCCGTGCGACGGGCGTTCCAAAGGCAAGCAGGAAAAAACTGTTCAACACGAGATGCGCGATGCCGCCGTGAATAAACATCGACGTTATCAGCGGCGACGCCATGGCGAGCGCGCCGCCATTGGCTTCGATCCCGGCGGAAAAGCGCGCCGGGATTAAAACCGTTGACGCTAATATGCTGTTGGACAATTCACGCGGCGCAAAAATGAAAAACAAAAACGCGCCGATAATCAGTCCTGCGATCACCAGGACAATCCCCGGCGCATTGATGATGCGCGAGCGATCTATTTCACCGCCGGGCCGGCGCAGCCGGTAAGACGCGGGCTCGCCCTGTTCGGACCCATTTTCACTCGACATGACCGTTCCCCAATGATGAACCAAACCTTAATGCGGGTCCTCGCGCGCGCTGCCGATTCTTCGAAAAACCGCAGAACACATCGCGAAGGTAACAAACCGCCCGGTCCGTCGCAAAGCTTTGTTCACCAAACCCGTCTAATTATGGGCCATCGAGGGATTGGACAGGTCAGGAAATGGCGGATCCACGTCAGAAACAATCGCGCCGCGCGCCCGCATCGGACGCGGACCGGCGCAAACACCAGCGCATCGAGACGCCGCTGAAAGCGCGGTTTCTAAACGACGCCGGCGTTGAACATCCCTGCCTCGTCATGAATGCATCCGCCGGCGGCGCTTTGATCAAGGCCAAGGTCCCGCCGCCGCCCGACGCCCATATCGTTATCTATATCGACCAGGTCGGCCGCTTTGAGGCTCGGGTTATCCGTTCGTCGACAAACGTTTTCGCCGTGAATTACGAAACAAAACGGCGCAAGGAAGCGCGCACCGCAGACGCCCTGACGGAAGTCGTGAATAATGACCGCCGCGACAAGGATCGCCGCGGCGGCCCGCGCATCCGGCAGGACGCGCCGGCGACTGTTCGCTTCGAAGACGGGCACGAGGAACACTGCGCCATTCTCGATATCTCGCTGACTGGCGCATCAATTGAAATTTCACCGCGACCGCCGCTGGGCGCCCGTCTCATTCTGGGACGCATGCAGGCAAAAGTCGTCCGCCGTCACGAGAAAGGCGTCGGCGTCGTATTTACGGGCGCCGCTGAAAAAATGACTGAAGTTATTGAAGAAACCGCTGCGCCCGTCCCGACTGTGGACGATGGCCTGCAAGTTGCAAAACCGTTCGGCAAGAAAACCCGTTAACCCGGATCAACAGGACGAAACTGATGCTCGCCGCCGAAAACTGGTGTGTTAAAGTCGAAGAGAAAGTGTACGGCCCGTACACGACCGAACAATTGCGCAAATACGCCCATGAGGGCCGCCTCGCCAGTTGGTCGCTGATTGCCCCCGCCGGCAGCCGCGCATGGCGCGAGGCAAACCGTGAAAAAGCGCTCGCAACTTTTTTCGGAACCGATGCTGGCGCCCATGCCAAGGCGGCCGAACGCACATTCGGCAAACGCGACAAAGCCAACGACGACGAACAGGCGACCGCGCCGCGCAAACGCCAGGCGCCGGCCCTAGCAAACTTTCTAATCATTTTTGAAAGCGCTGAAGGCGCGGCGTCCCGATTGGAAGCGGCTGTCCAGTCCCTCGGCCGCGCTTTCCGCGTCGCTGACAATGTCTGGAGCGTTACAAGCGATCTCACCGCCGTCGGCGTCCGAAATGCGCTGGCGCCCTATCTCGCGCCGAAAGAGCCGATCTTCGTGGTCGATGCATCGCGCGGGCGCACCTCCTGGCAGAACTACGCGCCGGAAGCCCACGCCAAAATCTCGTCGGCCTATACCGCGAGCCTCGCCAAGGCCCACGCGACCTGAACCGGCGAAAAGTCAAGCGTTAAGCTTCGCGAATTTTTCGTGACGATCGCCGATCTGCTATGGGCGCGCGCGCAAATCACCTTATAAAAGTCCCCGGTTGCTGAACCAGCGTTCTTGCGTCAGGCGGTGTAATGCCAGTGAGCGGCAAAAGGGCTGTCCCTTTCGATAACGGCTTGCATTGCAAGTCCCGCTTTTTCGCCGACGCATCTTTTCCGGCGACCGGTTTTGATCCTCTCTTACATTCAGGAGATACGAATGGCGAAACGCTCCGCGCGTCGCGCGCAACGGCGCATGCATGAGACCGAGCAACATCCGGACGGCGACAATGTGCGTCGTCTCTTCGACGAACCGCAATGGTCACCGCTTGACGAGCCTTCGAAACAGGAAAAATTCCGGGATCAGAAATACAGAAAGAACGTACGCGCACAAAATCCGTCGCAGCAAAAATTACTCGATGCAATCGAAACAACACCCCTCGTCTTCGCTGTCGGCGCCGCCGGCACGGGGAAGACCTTTCTGACTGTCGCCAAGGCCGTTGAGGCGCTGGAATCCGGTAAGGTCCGGCGCATTATACTGTCGCGTCCCGCCGTCGAGGCCGGCGAAAGCCTCGGCTATCTCCCGGGCGACATGGAAGACAAGCTGTCACCCTATCTGCGCCCCTTATATGACGCGCTGATCGACCGGCTCTCTTCCAAACGGCTGAAAGCGCTGATGGCCGAAGGGGTCATCGAGATCGCCCCCATCGCCTATATGCGCGGGCGGACCCTCAACAACGCCTTTGTGGTGATCGACGAGGCGCAGAACTGTACTTACGGGCAGCTCAAAATGCTGCTCACCCGGCTCGGCTGGAATTCTTCCATGGTGGTCACGGGCGACCCGGCCCAGAATGATCTGCTGCCGGGCATGTCGGGGCTCAATGACGTGGCGGACAAGCTCGACGATCTGGAGAATGTCGAGATTGTCCGATTCTCGCGCGACGACGTCGTTCGCCATCCGCTGGTCGCCGATATGATCGGCCGGCTTTAACCATCGCCGCCGATTTCGGCGCGCGCGGTTTCGCGCGCAGGGGCGCCTGTGCTAGGAAGTTGTCGGTTTCGATTTCAGCGAACAGGCAGGCGCCATGAGTAACGGCTACGGGTTCGGCGGCGAGCAGGTCAAGGAAGAGTCGAGCTGGCGATATCCCATCGGGATATTTCTGGCCACGCTCGTTCTCTGCGCCATCTTTCTCTATTATTATGTGGGGCCGAGCTACGAAGAGTTCAAAGGCGACCTCCCCAGTCCGGCGATTACCGAAGAACCGATCAACATCGAAATCGCCGGCCATAAATTCGCGCCGGCGGCGAACTATACGGTCTACCCGCGGGCGCGGCGCGGCGGCGCGCGCGACGAGATTTCCCTTTACGCATTGTGGCCGACCATGGACGGATATTCCCCGGCGCACCGGCGCGAATTCGTGGACGACGATCCGAAAACGCGGCGCATCTACATCACCATCTCGAAACGCCAGTCGCCGATTTCGGAAGCCGACCGGGTCGAAACGTTGTATCTGCCAAACGTGATTGACCGCCGGGGCGTTCGGACGCCTTATCAATTGACGAAATACGCCTTCGCCGAGCGCCGGTCCGATGTACCGACCAATGGATATGCGGATACGGAACTTCTGGTGGGCGCGGATGCTGACGAAAATGTCGTCGCCCTGTTCTGTTTTGAAGAACGCGACGATATTCCGAGCCCGGAGTGCTGGCGCAAGTTTGAATACGCCCGCGGCGTTGAGGTGAGTTACCGTTTCAAGCGGCCTTATTTGCCGGAATGGCGCGCCATTGATGCGGAAGTGCGCGCCTATATTGCGCGGATCGATCGGACGGCTGTCGCAGGCTGACTACCGGCCGCGGCGCGCCGACATGGCGGTCATCGCCGGCGGCGCCAGGATCAGGCTAATCAGCGCCACCATCAGGAAATAAATCAGCGCCGACAGCGCGCCCGGCCATTGCAAAGCCTGCATGGCGGCGAAGAATGAAGCCGCGCCCGCGCCGACGATAAAAAGATACCGCCGCAACCCGTCGCTCAGCGCATTCTCGACAATATCGCGGGCGTTGCGCCATGTCTCGCCTGCGTCCCGCCAGCTCACTGTCAATGCGCCGAGGGCGACCGCGCCGAGGGTCAGCGCGGCGAACCGGTCTTCTGTCGACGGCGCGGCGACGCCGAGAAATGCCATGGCGAAGTCGGAAAGCACAGCGCTCGCCGCCAGAATGACTGCGATCAGCGTACTTGTCCGTACAGAAACGAATGAGATCGCGGCCGCGATGCAAAGGCACAGGATGAATACGGCAAAGCGCAAGGGCGCTGAAACGCCCACCTCAAAACCGGCGATCACAACGAAGATCCCGGCGATCGCCAGGAACGCGATTGCGGTGGTTGCCGGCAAAGCGCGGCGCAAAGGGCGCCAGCGCGCCGCAAACCATTGACGGCGCCGGTTTTCATCCAGCGCCGCCTTCTCATTAATGTCGCTGAGAACAAGGCCGCCCACAACGGCGACGAGACCGGTGGCGATCGCCGCCGCCGAGACTGTCAGACCCGCCCAGACGAGACGGACGTCAACGGCGCCGGCATTCACCGTGACGGAATAGGTCAGAAAAAAAACAACAAGCGCCATCAACGAAAATACGGACGACGCAACGGCGCTGTGCCCGGCTGCGGCGGCGGCGCGGCGCCGGTTCTCGCCTTCGGTAAAGAAGTTCGAAAAGTCAGCCGCCACATTCACACCGGCGCCGATGCCGACCGTCAAACCGAGCGTCACGGCAACGGCGCCGCCGGACACGCCGAGAAATCCTTCAAGCGCCAGATAGCCGGCTGCGCCGGCGACGCCCAAAACGGCGCCGAATGAGGCGAGCACGCCAAGGCGCGTGACGTTGCGGGCAAGGGGCGCCAGCGCCAGGAGAAAGATGAAATAGGCGAATGCGGCAAGGACAACGGGCCGAGGCGGCGCAGGGATGTTCACCGACGATGCAATCATGCCCGCGTCCCACGCAACGCACGTAATCGCGATGGCAGTCGCCAGCGTTGCGAATCCTGCAAGCCAAATTCCGCCGCGGGGCGCCAATGCGGCAATCGCCATCGGCGCAATCAGCAACGCCGCCGCCACTGCGCCCAGCAGCGCAATCGTTTCGCCGGCGCCGCTGCCGGCCTGCCGCGCGCCGACAACGCCGAGCGCCGTCAGCGCCGGGGCGAGAACGCCAATGGAAAGATAGGGTCGCTCCGCGACGAAGGCGCCGACGAGGCCGATGGGCGCCTCACGCAAGGGCCTGGCCTTTAAGCGTCCGGCTGTTCTGGAAGGTCGATCTCCAGAATCGCCATGTTGAAGTCATAGGAGACATCGCCCTCCTCATCGTCCTTGAAGATCACGGCGATAAATTCGTCGCCGAAATAGACTTCGGCGGAATCATCCTTGTTCGGGCGGGCGCGCACCTCAATGTTCGGCGCACCGAATTTCGTGCGCAGATAAGCCTGGATGCGGGAAATCTCCGATGCGTTCATAGGGCGCGGTGTCCTTGCTGCGTCTTTGTATTAACGATATCCGCGTCAGGCGCCAACAGGGCGCAAAGAGGAACCATCATGCGAATCATCATGTTATCGGCGCTGGTCGCCCTGTCGGCCTGCGGTGAAGGCGAGCGGGCCGCAACGTCCGGCGGTTGCCCGCCGGGCGTCACCATTGTCGACGCCTGGACGAAACCGGCGCGCGCGGGCCAGCCGGTGAGCGCCGCCTATGTGACGATCTGCAACGGATCGGGCGCCGACGACGCCCTTGTCGGCGTCGCCAATGTCGCTGAGCCTGTCGCCGGCGCTATCGAGGTTCACACCTCGGAAATGACCGACGGCGTCATGTCAATGAAACAGGTGAAACAGATCGCGCTTCCCGCCGGCGAGAAAACGACATTCGAACCCGGCGGCGCCCACATCATGTTGATCGGCGTTGAATCCGACATCGCCAAAGGCGCCGAACCGACGCTGCGTCTCGACTTTGAAAACGCCGAGCCGATTCACTGGGCGTTTGAAGTGCGCGGCGAAACCGATAAGGGCGAGCACGCCCATCATTAGGCGCGCGCCCTACTCCATGCGATTGCGGTCGCGGAAGGTTACGATCTGGAGTTTGTCCTCGGCCACATGATCGCGAATGGTGCGGTCGAGATTGATCATGGAAAACCGGCTCCATTCGTTCGACTGGACGACATTGAACATTGTGGATGTCGCCCGCGCCGTCACGGCGCCGGCGATGATAATGTAAACGCCAATCGCCGCAGCGAGCGCGCCGAGCGCCGTCCCTTGAAATCCTGCAATCCAGAGCGCACCGATGGACGCCGCGCCTGCGAATACCATGAGGAATACGCCCCCCGCCCAGTAAAGCGCGGTGTTGCGGCGGATCTGGTAAAATTTGTTGCGCAACATGGACTCGCACAGAAAAAGCCGCATGGCGAACCAGTGATAGGACAAGGTCCATGCGCCCGCTTCGTTCATGAGGTCGTCGCGCTCGGGGATGCGTTTGTCGCGCTCCACGTTCAATGCGCGCCGCTTGGCGACCTGAAAATTGTTGTTGATGCGCGCGAATTTCGACGTCACGTAATTGTCGAGATTGAGCAGGTTGCGCTGCTGCACAACCTTGTAGGGCCAGCTGTATACGAGAAAGGCGAGGAATGCAGACGCCGCCGATGCGCCGCCAATCGCGAGCCACGGATCAAGCGCAATCGTGTAGGAATTCAACACGCCAAACGCCGCGCCAATCATGATTACGCCAATCAGCGGCGTCCAGAAAAGCATCAACCCTCGGGTATTGTCGTTCAGGGTGCGGCGGAACAGGTTTGCAACATCGATAAAACGCTGGTCGATCGAGGCTTCGTTGTAGCCAAGCGCATTGTAGAGAAAGTCTTTTTCGATTTCTTCGTAAAAAAAATCGCCGCGCGGAAACAATGGAAACTCAAAATCGTAAAACCGCTCGGCCTGTTCCGCGTAAGCGTTAGCCTGTTCGAGCGTCAGTTCCGATGCGGATCGTTCGGTCAGCCGCGGTCTCGGCAATTGGCGAAACATTGCCGCTTCAACGCCGCGGGGCGGTTCTTCCCGATATTCATCTTCAAGAATATCCCCGGGGCCCAGTTTCGCCGCGGCGCCGGCGGCCGCTCGCCCGGCGGCCCCGCCTGATTCCTTCGCCGCGAGCCCCGCAGATCGCTGGAATGGTTTAAGGATAACCCGGAACGGCCAGGTCAAAATTTGCAGCAGTTTTTTCGATATCATTCGCCCTCCATCCTGTTCCTCTCAAGATGGGGAGCGGCGCGCTTTCAATCAAGAATCGCGCGCAGCAAAAGTGCGCGAGTCACTGCCGAAAGTTTGCGAAATTTTTTCGGTGCAGTGCGGTATGAACTGAACAGGAATTATTCAGTATTCGCCGGTTCAATTTTCAGCAATCGCCCGTCGCCTGCAGCGGTCAGGACATACATAGCGCCGTCCGGCCCCATCTTTACTTTGCGCAACCGCGCATCAAGTTCACCGAACAGCTCTTCGATCCCGACGACGCGTTCGCCATTCAGTTCAAGCCGCAGGAGCCTTCGCGCCGCAAGCGTTGTCACAAAAGCGTCGCCTTGCCACTTCGGAAACGCATCGCCTGTGTAAAACGCGAAGCTGGACGGCGCGACCGACGGATACCAGTAAAACAATGGCGCGGTCACGTCGTCGCGGAGCGGCGTGTCCGTCAATTCCTCGCCGCTGTAGTCAATGCCGTAAGTAGCGACGGGCCAGCCGTAATTTTCACCGGCGCGCACGACATTCACTTCATCGCCGCCCAAGGGGCCATGCTCGCTGACCCAGAGCGCGCGGGTTTCAGGATGAAAATCGGCGCCTTGCACGTTCCTTAGTCCGTAGGCGAATATTTCATCATGGGCGCCGCGTTGTCGCGCAAACGGATTTCCCCGCGCCGGCGAGCCGTCATCGTCAAGGCGGACGACGACGCCGACAAAGTTGGAATTGTCCTGGGAGTCGTCTGCGCGGTGACGGCGGTCGCCAAGGGTCGCGATCAGCTTGCCGTCATCGTCGAACAGGAGTGCACAGCCATGATGAGCCTGCTCATTGGCCTCGTTGTCCGCAACGAAGATGACCTCGAGATCTGAAACACTCGCGCCGTCAAACCGTCCGCGGGCGATCTCCGTATGGTTCGCCTCGCCTGTGCCGGACGCATAGCAGAAATAAAGAAGCCGGTTTTCAGCGAAATCCGGATGCGCGGCGACAGACCGCAGGCCGCGACCATCAACGAGACTGACGCCGACCGGGACCGCATCGGGCGCCAGCGCCCCGTCGCGGACGATCCGAAGCGATCCGCCAAATTCCGTAATGAGGAGGTCGCCGTCCGGAAGGAACTCCATATCCCATGGAAACTCAAATCCTTCGGCGATGACCTGCGTCTGGAAATGCGCCTGCTCTGACTCTTCGACAAAAAGCGGCTCGGCGGCGTGGACCGCCGTCAGCGAAATGGCGGAAACAACTAGCGTCAGAAATGATTTGTGCACGAGGCGCGCCCTCCATTGGAAATGTGGCTGTGAGACTACCATTGGCGTCGCCCGGCATAAATGCAAATGCCGTCGAAGCGAGCCCTCCGCGCGACAAACGGTGCGGCTCGACGGCGGCGACCGGTCTCGCTAGTAAGCGGGTTTTCGAAGGATCGCCGGCGTCCATGCTTCACATCAACGACCTTTCCTTCGCCATTGAGGGCCGGCCGCTTTTTGAACAGGCGACGGCGGCGATCTCCGATGGCTGGAAGGTCGGCTTTGTCGGGCGCAACGGATCGGGCAAGTCGACGCTGATCAATCTGATTCTCGGCGAATCCCATAACATTGACGACGAGATCTCGATCCGAAAAGGCGCGGCGATCGGCTCCGTAGCGCAGGAGGCGCCGGCGAGCGAGACCAGCCTTATCGACACCGTGCTGGAGCAGGACCGCGAGCGGACCAGCCTCCTTGCCGAAAGCGAGACCGCAAGCGACCCCAACCGCATTGCGGAAATACAAACGCGTCTTGCCGATATAGAGGCGCATTCAGCCGAAGCGCGCGCGGCGTCGATTCTTGCCGGGCTGGGCTTTTCGGCGGAAAACCAGCGTAGGCCCTGTTCGGAATTCTCGGGCGGCTGGCGCATGCGCGTTGCGCTCGCCGGCGTTCTCTTTGCAGCGCCGGATCTTTTGCTGCTCGATGAGCCGACGAACTATCTCGACCTGGAAGGCGCCGTCTGGCTTGAGAATTACCTGAAGCGATACCCGTACACAGCGCTGATCATAAGTCACGACCGCGACCTGTTGAACAACGCAGTAACGCACATCATGGCGCTGGAGAACGGCAAGCTTTCCGTGCACCCGGGCAACTACGACACCTATGAACGCAAACGCGCCGAGGCGCGCGCGCAGGCCGCAAGTTTCGCCGCCCGTCAGGAAGCGCGCCGCCGGCACATGCAGTCCTTCGTCGATCGCTTCCGGGCGAAAGCGTCAAAAGCGAAACAGGCGCAAAGCCGATTGAAGGCGCTGGAGCGAATGCAGACGGTCGCCGTACCGATTTCGGAACGCACGGTCCCGTTCAACTTTCCGAACCCGAAACCCATGGCGCCGCCGATTGTTCGCGTCGTCGATGCGGCGCTCGGCTATGAAGAAAACAAACCCATCCTGCGCGGCGTCAATCTGCGTCTCGATCAGGACGACCGTATCGCCATTCTGGGGCCGAACGGCGAAGGCAAATCGACACTGGTGAAATCCATTGCCGGCCTCATTACGCCGCTTGGTGGTAATATTTACAAGCACAAGAAGCTGAAAATCGCCTATTTCGCGCAGCATCAGGTCGACGAGCTGAAGCCGAAACAGTCCGCATACGACCATGTTCGCGAGATTTTGCCCGATGCGACGGAAGCCGAAACTCGCAGCGCCTGCGCCGGGCTCGGTTTCGGGCCGGATAAGGCGGACACGCCCGTTGAAAAGCTTTCCGGCGGCGAAAAAGCGCGGCTGCTGCTCGGTCTCATCACCTGGCACGGCGCGCATCTCTTAATTCTCGACGAACCGACAAACCATCTCGACATTCAGTCTCGCGAAGCGTTGTCCGAAGCGCTCAATGATTTCGCCGGCGCCGTATTGCTGATTACACACGACGCCCATCTCGCTGCGTCCATCGCCGATCGCCTGTGGCTTGTGAACAAGGGCAAGGCCGAACGCTATGACGGCGATCTTGATGATTATCGCGCCCTCGTCATCGCGGCGAACAAGACCGCGCCGTCCGGCGACAAATCGGCAGGCCCGAATAAACGCGAACAGGCGCGGAAGAATGCCGCGGACCACCGCGCCTCGATTGCCCCGCTCAAGAAAGCAGCCGAGGCCGCTGAAGCGAAGGTCGAGAAACTCAACAAAACATTGACGCGTCTTGACGAGGCCCTCGGCGCGCCCGGGCTTTATGAAAAGGACGTCAAACGCGCGACCAAGCTTCAGAAGGAACGCGCCGCGCTCGTAGAGGCGATTGCGAAGGCGGAAGATGCATGGCTTGCGGCGTTGGATGAGTATGAGAGTGCGAGAAACGGATAGGGTGGATTGCGTGGGGCAATTATTCGACCGCTCATCCCGGCGAAAGCCGGGATCTCCCGAAGCTCGTTCAGAACTTGTAGCTTGAGATCCCGGCTTTCGCCGGGATGAGCGGAGAATTTATTGAATTGCGTGAATTGCAACTGACTCTAATCAAATATGCAGCGCGTGCCCGAGCGTTCTGAGCGCGGCTTCCTGGAACGCTTCGCCTTGAGTCGGGTGGGCGTGGATCGTGCCGGCGATGTCTTCAAGGCGGGCGCCCATTTCAATCGCGAGGCCGAAGGCGGCGGCCAGCTCGGCAACGCCGCCGCCGCAGGCCTGTATGCCTAATACGACGTGGTCGGACTTTCGCGCGACAATGCGGATAAACCCGTCTTCGGCTTCCATGGTCATGGCGCGGCCGTTGGCGGCGAAGGGGAACATTTGCGTTTTAATGTCTTCGCCGGCCTCATTCGCCTCATCGGGCGACAAGCCTGCTGAAACGACTTCCGGATCGGTGAAGCAAATCGCCGGAATAACACGCTTATCCCAGACCCGCTTTTCGCCAACAATGATTTCCGCGACCATCTCCCCTTGCGCCATGGCGCGGTGGGCGAGCAAGGGCTCGCCGGTGACGTCGCCGATGGCGTAAACCCCCGCCATGGAGGTGCGGCAGCGCTCGTCGATCTTGATGAATTTCCCGTCCATATCGAGGACGAGGTTTTCGCGGCCCCAGCCTTCGGTAAGCGGTTTGCGCCCGACCGTCACGAGTATCTTGTCAGCGGATATCGTTTGCGCCTTGCCGTCAGCATCCTCAATGTCGAGGCCCTTGGCGGATTTGCCCTTCGCTTTCGCGCCAAGCATGATTTCGATCCCGAGCGCTTTCATTTTCTTCGCGACCGGTTTTGTGAGGTCAGAATCGTAAAGCGGCAGAATGCGGTCAAGCGCTTCGACGACCGTTACTTTGGCGCCCAGCTTGGCGAAGGCGATGCCCATCTCTAGGCCGATATAACCGGCGCCGACGACAGCGAGATTTTTCGGAACGCCCGCAAGATCGAGCGCCTCGGTTGAAGAGATGACATCATCGCCGAATGGCAGGAACGGCAACTCCACCGGCGCCGAGCCCGTGGCGATGATGATGTTTTGCGCACGTATGGTTTCCACGCCGTCGGCGGTTTTGACTTCCACCGTTTTGCCGTCAACGAACGACGCCCAGCCTTCAATGGCGCGCACTTTGTTTTTCTTCAAGAGCCCACCGACGCCGCCGGTGAGGCGTTTGACGATGCCGTCTTTCCATTTGACGGTCTCGCCAAGATTGATCTCCGGCTTCTTGACCGAAACGCCGATGGCCGAGCCGTTGGCGAAATGCGTCGCCTTTTCGAACTCGTCGGCGACGTGGATCAGCGCCTTTGAGGGAATGCACCCCACATTCAGGCACGTCCCGCCCGGCGCCTTGGATTCGACGATGACCGTATCGAGACCCAGTTGTCCGGCGCGGATTGCCGCCACATAGCCGCCGGGACCGGCGCCGATAACAAGCGTGTTGCATTCAATGATGGGCATGGAAGCTCTCGCAATTCTTTCGTTCTGCTTGCCCTCTCCCCATCGGGGAGAGGGTCAGGGTGAGGGGGTAAGCCATCACGTTTCGAGACGCCTCTTCCCCCTCACCCGAAATCGTAGATTTCGACCTCTCCCCGATGGGGAGAGGTATGTTTGGCGCCTAATCCTCAACAAAAATCATCGCCGGCTGTTCGAGCAGCGCCTTGATCTTCTGCACAAAGACCGCTGCGTCCCATCCGTCTACGACGCGGTGGTCGAAAGACGACGAAAGGTTCATGATCTTCCGGGGGCGAAATTCCTGCCCGTCCCAGCGCGGCAGCACCTGCATTTTGTTCACACCGACGATGGCGACTTCCGGATGGTTGATCACCGGCGTCGTGACGATGCCGCCCATTGCGCCGAGCGAGGTTATCGTAATCGTCGAACCGGAAAGTTCACCGCGGCTCGCCTTGCCGTCTTTCGCGGCTTCTGAAACCCGCGCGACCTCGCCGGCGCAGTCCCAGATGTCGCGCGCTTCGGCGTGGCGGACGACCGGCACCATCAGCCCATTGGGCGTCTGCGCGGCGACGCCGATATGAACGCCGCCGTGATGATGCACAACGCCAGCCTCATCGTCGAAGATCGCGTTGAGGTGCGGTTGCTCACCGACCGCCTTCACCATGGCGCGCATGAGGAACGGCAGGATCGTCAACTTCGGGCGGCCCTCCTTGCGCGTGTCGTTCAACTCTTTACGCAAATCTTCAAGCGCCGTGACGTCGACTTCGTCCACGTAGGTGATCGGCACAATGCGCTCGTGCGCTGCGCGCATCTGCTCGGCAATCTTGCGGCGCAATCCCATGACCTTGACGTCAGTAACGCTCGTATTGCGCACATAAGCAGCGCCGCGCGAGGCGACGCCGTTGCCGCCGGTCTCAAAATAGGCGTCGAGGTCTTCGTGGCTGATGCGGCCCGCCGGCCCCGTTCCATGCACACGGCGCAAATCAACGCCGGCGTCCTGCGCGCGTTTTCGCACGGCAGGCGAGGCCAGCGGCTTGTCGCCTTCGGCCCGCGGCGCACCGGTCGGCGCTGACGAAATTGCGTGACCATTAGCGGCGCCGTTTGTTTTCGGCTTTTCGGCGTTTTCCGGCGCGGGCTTGGGCTCCGGCTTCGGTTCGGGTTTCGGTTCCGGTTTGGCTTCCGGCGCCGGCGCGGCGGCGGCGGGGTCCTCGCCCGGTTTCACGTTGCCCGCCCCATCAACTTCCAGCTTGATCAGCGGCGAGCCAACCGCAAGTACGTCGCCAATCGCGCCGCCCTGCCACATCACCTTGCCTTCAACGGGCGACGGAATTTCCACCGTCGCCTTGTCGGTCATGACCGAAGCAAGCACCTCGTCCTCACGCACATTGGCGCCGATATCGACCATCCATTCGACGAGTTCAGCTTCCGCAACGCCCTCGCCCACATCGGGCATCTTGATGACATGTTCGCCCATCAGGCCGCCTCCATCACTTTTTTCAGCGCAGCGCCAACCCGCGCCGGGCCCGGGAAATAATCCCATTCATGGGCGTGCGGATACGGCGTGTCCCAACCGGTGACGCGAATGACCGGCGCTTCGAGATGATAGAAACACGCCTCCATCACCACGGACATTAACTCCGCACCAAAGCCGCAGGTTTTCGTCGCCTCATGGACGATGACGCAGCGCCCGGTTTTTCGGACAGACGCTTCAATCGTTTCAAGATCGAGCGGCAGGATCGTCCGTAAGTCAATGATCTCCGCATCGACGCCGGTCTCGGCGGCGGCCGCTTCCGCCACGTAAACCATGGTGCCGTAAGCAAGAACCGTCACCTCTTCGCCCTCGCGCCGGATCGCCGCTTTGCCGAGGGGCACGGTATAATGATCGTCAGGCACCTCGCCGGCGTCATGTTTCGACCAAGGCGTCACGGGCCGGTCGTGATGGCCGTCGAACGGGCCGTTATAAAGCCGCTTCGGCTCCAGAAACATCACCGGATCTTCGTCCTCGATCGACGCGATCAACAGGCCCTTCGCATCATACGGGTTTGACGGGATCACCGTCTTGATTCCGGCGACATGGGCGAAGAGCGCTTCAGGGCTCTGGCTGTGGGTCTGACCCCCGAAAATGCCGCCGCCGGTCGGCATGCGCACAACCATTGGCACGGTGAAATCATTGTTGGAGCGATAGCGGATGCGCGCGGCTTCCTGGGTGATCTGGTCGTAGCCGGGATACATATAGTCCGCGAACTGAATTTCGACGCATGGCCGCAACCCGTAAGCCGCCATGCCGATTGCCGAACCGATAATGCCGCTTTCATTAATCGGCGCATCGAAACAGCGGTTCTTGCCGTATTTTTTCTGCAGGCCTTCTGTGCAGCGAAAGACACCGCCGAAAAAGCCGACATCTTCGCCGAAGACAACGACATTGTCGTCGCGGCCCATGGAGACGTCGAGGCCGGAACGGATCGCCTGGATCATGGTCATGCGGGCCATCGCTAAACTCCCGCTTCCTGACGCTGACGGCGTAAATGCAACGGCGTTTCGTCAAACACGTCTTCAAACATTTCCCGTGGCGACGAATGCGGGCCGTCATGGAGCGTGCCGTTTTTCTCCGCCGCTTTTTGCGCTTCGGCGACCTGCGCCTCCAGCATTTCACGCGCCTGCACATGCTGAGCCTCGGACCATGCGCCGCGCTTGATGAGATAATTCTTCAAACGCTCAATCGGATCGCCGAGCGGCCACGCGTCGGATTCTTCCTTCGGCCGATAGGCAGACGGGTCATCGGACGTTGAGTGCGCGCCGGCGCGATATGTCACGTGCTCAATCAGCGTCGGCCCAAAACCGGCGCGGGCGCGATCGATCGCCCATTTCGAAACCGCGTAAACGGCGAGGTAGTCATTACCGTCAACGCGCAACGCCGGAATGCCGAAGCCAAGCCCGCGCGAGGCAAAAGTCGCCGCCTTGCCGCGAGCAATGCCCTGATAGGTCGAAATCGCCCACTGGTTGTTGACGATATTGAGAACCACCGGCGCGCGGTATGTCGACGCGAAGACCAACGCAGAATGAAAGTCGGACTCCGCCGTCGATCCGTCGCCGATCCAGCTCGCAGCGATTTTGGTGTCGCCTTTGATGGCCGACGCCATGGCCCAGCCGACCCCTTGAATGAACTGCGTCGCAAGGTTGCCGGAGATTGTGAAGAAGCCATGCTCCTTCGACGAATACATGATCGGCAGCTGGCGCCCGTTCAGCGGGTCGGCGCTGTTGGAATAGATTTGGTTCATCATGTCGACCAGGGGATAATCCGTCGACAGAAGAAGCCCCTGCTGGCGATAGGTCGGGAAGTTCATGTCACCTGGGCGCATGGCCTTGCGAAACGCACAGGCGATCGCCTCCTCGCCAAGGCATTGCATGTAAAAACTGGTCTTGCCCTGGCGCTGCGCCATCTGCATGCGCGCATCAAAGGCGCGCACGCGCATCATGTCTTCAAGCCCGTCCTTGACCGCTTCGTCGTCCAGCTCGCCCGCCCACGGGCCCACCGGATCGCCATCGCGATTCATGACGCGAATGATGGTGTAGGCGAGCTTGCGAATATCGTCCGCGGGCACGTCAATGGGCGGGCGCTCAGCCTGGCCCGCCTGCGGGATCGCAACGTTAGAGAAATCCGGCTTGTCGCCGGGCCTGAACTCCGGCTCCGGCACATAGAGCGCCAGGGGCGTTTCGTCTTTTCCGTTTTTGGGGCTCATGCGTTCTCCCGGGGGCGCTTGTTTTGCGGCGTTCCATCGCCGCGAATGCGCCGAACTTGTCAGCGATTTCCGGCCTTTACCGGCCATGATGTAGTCCGCCGATTGTCGCTCGCGCAATGGCCTGACGTGAGACTCGGGAAAAAGAGCGACCCCGGCTTCCCGGCGAATTGGGCTGAGCGGAATCCACCAAAGGACCCCGTCCCATTAGCAGTTTTGTTTGCCTGCGATTCCTGGTTGAAGTCGGCGCCGCGAGGTCATATGCGCAAATGCGATGCAAGAGCCAGCGCATGAAATTGACGCCCTTGAGAGCAATCTGTGGGGGCAATGGTCGCAATTCGGCGGGCCCGACGGGTGTTCCTTTGAATGGAGCGACGAGCTTTGTCAGCTCGATACCCCGATCCCCTCCTTTCCCTATAACGGCGTTCTGAAATTTGCTGTCGCCGCGGACGCGGGGGCCCGCATTGACGAGATCATTCGCCACTTTGACAGCCGGGCCGTGAACCATTTCTGGTTGCGCCACCCGACGGCGACGCCGGATCTCGGGCGCCTTCTGGAGGACCGCGGCCTCGTCAATGTGGATACATTCGCCGGCATGGTTGTCGAAACGGGCGATCTCAAAGCGGATCCGACGCACCCGGATGATGTCAATATTCACGAAATCAGGCCGTCCGATGAATCCATCGTCATCGAACTGGTCGCGAAACGGTGGTCGGTGCCCACCGACGCCGTTGCGCAATTGCTGGCGTTTTTCCGCTCGGCGCGGATCGGGGAGCCCGGCTCGCCAATGCGCGGATGGCTCGCCACGGCCAATGGCGCGCCGATCGGCAAAGGGTTTACATACCGGTCGGGCAATGTGGTCGGGCTTTATGGCGTTGCGACGCGGCCGGAAGCGCGCGGCAAAGGCATTGGTTCGGCGTTGTGCGCACGCGCCTTGCGCGATTCTTGCGACGATGGCGTTGATCTATTGGTCTTGCATTCGTCAAAAATGGCCCATGGGTTATACGCCTCGTTCGGGTTCCGCGATGTGGCGCCCTTCCCGCTTCACGCGCGCACGGATTGACGCCCTATTTCCCGATGAGCGTCGCCCAGGCCGCTTCCGTCAAAACTTCAATGCCCAGCTCTTCGGCCTTTTTAAGTTTTGAACCGGCGCCCGGCCCGGCGACAAGATAATCGGTCTTCGCCGAGACAGAGCCCGAAACCTTCGCCCCGAGATTTTGCGCCTGCGCCTTGGCTTCATTGCGCGTCATGGTTTCTAGCGTGCCAGTAAAGACGACGGTTTTCCCGGCGACCGGGGACGACGAGGACGCCGGCGCTTCCGCCCGTTGCGGATCGATCTCATTTAGCAAGCGATCGACCGCATCCTTGTTATGGGGCTCGCCGAAAAAGTCGATAACGCCGCGCGCGACAAGCGCGCCGACGCCGTCAATCGTCAACATGTCTTCGTAAGCCGGACCGGCGCCATCGCGCGCCGCCTTCGCCGCCGCGTAGAACGAGGGGAAGTCTCCGTAGTGCTGCGCAAACAGGCGCGCATTGGTCTCGCCCACATGACGAATGCCGAGCGAGTTGATGAGGCGCGCAAGCGAAATTTTCCGGCGCTCGTCTATGGCGTCAAACAGGTTTTGAACGGACTTTTCGTTTGTCGGCGGTTTTTCGTCGCCGTTCTTGTTGCGTTTGCGCTTGCCGTCATCGTCCAGATCGTAGCGATAGAGTTCTACGTCACCCGCATCCTGGCGTTTGCGCAGCGTAAAGATATCCGCCGGCTCGCGGATGATCTCAGCTTCAAAAAATGTGTCGATCTGCTTCGCGCCAAGGCCTTCAATGTCGAATGCCTGCCGCGAGACGAAATGTTTGAGCCGTTCCGTCGCCTGCGCCGCGCAGACAAGCCCGCCGGTACATCGCTTGTCCACATCCGCCTTGCCCGTGGCGGGGTTTTCCTCATTGACCGCATGGCTGCCGCAGACGGGGCATACATTCGGAAACTTGAACTTGCGTGCGCCTTTCTTGCGCTGGTCTTTGACGATTTCGAGCACCTGCGGGATGACGTCTCCGGCGCGCTGGATCACCACTGTATCGCCTTCGCGAATATCCTTGCCGGCAATGTAGTCCGCATTGTGCAGCGTCGCATTCGTGACAACAACGCCGCCCACCGTCACCGGCTTTAATCGCGCAACTGGCGTCAGCTTGCCAGTGCGTCCGACCTGAATATCGATCTTTTCAACGACAGTCGTTGCTTTTTCCGCCGGGAATTTATGGGCAATCGCCCATCGGGGCGCGCGCGAGACAAAACCGAGGCGCGCCTGATAGTCGAGGCGGTCAACCTTGTAGACAACGCCGTCAATATCGTAGCCGAGCCCGGCCCGTTGCATTTCGATTTTGCGATAATGGGCGACAAGGTCGTCAACATTGTCAAAGCGTTTCATGAGCGGATTTGTTTTGAAGCCCAGCTTCGCAAACGCCTTCACCGTGTCCATCTGCGTTTCGCCAAGCGGTTCGGACAGCTCCCCCCAGGCATACGCGAAAAACTTGAGCGGCCGCGACGCCGTCACCGCCGCATCGAGCTGGCGCAAGGAACCGGCAGCGACATTACGCGGGTTGGGCGCGGCCTCTTCGCCAGCCGCGACCAGGCGTTCATTCAGCGCCTCGAAGTCTTCGTGCGACATGAAAACTTCTCCGCGCACTTCGAGCACATCCGGGGCGCCTTTTACCGCGCGGGGCACGTCATCGATTGTGAGCGCGTTTGATGTGACGTTCTCGCCGGTCTCACCGTCGCCGCGGGTCGATGCGGTTTTCAACTCGCCTTTTTCATAACGCAGATTGAGCGACAGCCCGTCGATTTTCGGCTCCGCTGTGAAGGCGAGTTCGTCCGTTTCTTCGAGGCCAAGGAATTTGCGCACGCGTTTGGCGAATTCCGCAACATCATCGTCGTCAAAAGCGTTGTCGAGGGACAACATGGGTACGGCGTGTTTCGACTTTCCAAACTTCGCCGACGGCGGCGCGCCCACGCGTTCGGACGGGGAATCTTCTCGCTTCAATTTTGGAAAGCGTCGTTCAATCAGCAAATTGCGCCGGCGCAGGGCGTCATACTCCGCATCGGTCAGCGCGGGCTTGTCCTTGTTATAGTAAGCCTCATCGGCGCCGCTGATTTCTGTTGCGAGGCGGACAAGTTCCGCCGCCGCGTCATCGGGGGTCAGTTTGCCGACCGGAATTGTCGATGTGGTCTGTTTTTTTGACATGCGAAAAAGGCTTGCTCCGCGCAGTTCCGAAAAAGCCGGCGTCAGCCAGCCTTGGCGAGGCGTTTTGATTTCTTCCGTGTCGGCGCGCCCAACAGCCGTTCCGCGGCGGCGCGCGCTTCATCGGTAGTTTCCGCACCGGACAACATGCGGGCGATCTCTTCGGTCCGGGCGGCGGGCGCCAAGGCTTCAACGGTTGTTTTGGTCGCCCGCGCCGTCTGTTTCTTGTCGATGCGCCAATGGGCGGCGGCGCGCGCGGCGACTTGGGGGCTGTGCGTGACGACGAGCACTTGCGCATCAAGCGCGAGGCGCGCGAGGCGTTCGCCGACGGCATCGGCGACCGCGCCGCCGACGCCGGCGTCCACCTCATCGAAAATAATGACCGTGCGGTTCTCCTTCGCCGCGAGCGCCGCCTTCATGGCGAGAACAAAGCGCGACAACTCTCCGCCGGAGGCTATCGTTCGCAATGGCCCCGCCGGAGCGCCGGGATTGGTGGCGACCATGAATTCGACCTTGTCGAAACCGTCAGGACCCGGATGATCGCGGTCGGTTTCGATTTGTGTTTCAAACCGCGCCTTGGCGAGTTTCAGCGGCGCAAGCTCGCCGGCGACCGCCTTGTCGAGCTTTTTCGCTGCGGCGCTCCGGGACTTCGAGAGCGCTGACGCCGCGGCTTCAAAATCTGTTTTCGCTTTAGCGACCGCCTTCTCCAGATCGCCAAAGGCCGCTTCCCCGAGCGCGACATCGTCAAGAGCGGCGCGGGTTTTCTCGCGGAAGTCGTGCAGCGCGTCGGGGGCAATGCCGTGTTTGCGCGCTTCGGCCCGCAAGGCGAAGAGACGTTCTTCGGTTTGTTCCAGCGTCTCCGGGTCAGCGCCGAACGCACCAATTGCGCGCTCAATAGCGGTGCGCGCCTCGCCGGCTTCCGAGAGCGCCGTCTCCAGCCGCGCAGACGCTTCGTCCAGCACTTGGGCGCCGTCATTCAGCCGCGCGCCGGCGCGTTCGATGTTTCGCAAAGCGACGGAGAGTTTCGTATCGACGCCGTCATCAAGCGCCGCGGCGGCGGCGTTTAAGTCCTCGCTGATTTTTTCCGCCGCCATCATCGCGGTGCGCGCCGCGGCGAGTTCTGTCTCTTCGGCCGGCTGCGGAGCGAGTTCATCGAGGCGCTCAAGGATATGGCGCAGATAGTCCGCCTCCCGCGCAACGGAATCGCGCTCGCGGCGTTTTTCTTTGAGCGCCGCCGTCGCGTCGCGCCAGATAGTCCAAGATTTTCGAACAGCGGCGCTCTTCTTTGAGAGCCCGGCGAACTCATCGAGCAAGGCGCGGTGCCCGGCGCTCATCAAGAACCCGCGTCCGTCATGTTGCCCGTGAATTTCAAGGAGGTGCTCGCCGACGTTTCGCAGCATGGCGATCGACACCGGCTGGTCGTTGATAAACCCGCGCGAGCGCCCGTCGGCGCCGGTCACGCGGCGCAGAATGATCTGATCGTCCTCCGCTGGCAGCGCATTGTCGTCCATCACTTTCCAAACAGCGTGATCGGCGTTTGGTTCGAAAGTCGCCGCGACAACGCCCTGTTTGGCGCCGGCGCGCACGGCGCCCCGCTCAGCGCGGCCGCCAACCGCAAGGCCAAGCGCGTCGAGCAGAATGGATTTGCCCGCGCCGGTTTCGCCGGTAAGCGCGGTCATGCCCTCGCCGATCGCCAAATCGGCGCGGTCAATGAGCACGAAATCCTGAATATGTAGGGCAGTCAGCATGAGGCCGGCGCAAGGTTTTCCTGACGCCGTCTTTATCGCAATTTGACGAACTGTGAAATGCGGGAAGCGGCGCGCTAAAGCCCCGACGGACCGCTCAAGTCCTCGGCGAGATCGTCCGGTTCCGATAACGCATCAAGCTCAGCCGCCGTTGGCGGCGGCGCTTCCTGCAAGGATGCGGGATTGAGATTGCGCAGCGTTTCGTTAGGGTCTTCTTCCCGGGCGACCGAGTTCGACGCCGCGCGCAATCGCGACGGGGTCGAGCCGTCCGCAAGGATCAGCCCGCGCCGGTCAAAGAGGCGATAGGAATCCTGATACCAGCGCGTACCCGGATAGTTGTGGCCGAGAACGGCGGCCGAGGCGCGCGCCTCATCCAGAATGCCGAGTTCAAGATAGGCTTCCGTCAACCGGTGCAGCGCTTCGGGCACATGGCTCGTTGTCTGATACTTCGTGATTACCGTCTTGAAACGATTGATCGCCGCAATGTGTTTGTTCTGTTTCAGGTAAAAACGCCCGACATACATTTCCTTGCCGGCAAGGTGATCGTAAGTCAGATCAAGCTTCAATCGCGCATCGCGGGCATATTCCGATTCCGGAAAACGCCGGATCACATCGGTGAGCGCAGAGACGGCATTGTTCGTATAATCCTGGTCGCGGCCCACATCGCGAATGCGTTCATAGTGGCACATCGCTTTCAGGTAGTAGGCGTAACCGACATCCTTGTTGCCGGGATGCAGCGCAATGAACCCGTCAATTGCCGTCAGCGCTTCGTCATAGTCATTGCCCTGATAATAGGCGAACGCCTTCATCAGCATCGCGCGGCGCGCCCAGGCCGAATAAGGGTGTTGCCGTTCGACCTCTTCAAAAAACGCGATGGCCCGTTCGTTGCGTTTGCGTTCAAGTTCGCGCTTCCCGTCTGCGTAAAGCGTTTCGACGGGGCGTTCGACATAGGCGAATTTTTCTTTCTTGCCCGACGAGCCGCAGGCCGCGAGCCCGGCAATGGAAAAAATCAACAGAATACGGGAAATGGAACGGAAGCTGAGTGTCACTAAAGAGCCCTTACGCATGATATCGCCGCCCGCCCAAGCGGAAATGCGGTTTTAGTCGGGGCCGGACGGCCCGTCAAACGGCAGCGGCGCGCCTGGCTGGGTGAATCTGGCGATAAAGGGCGAGCGCCGCACGGCAGTTCAGGTCATGGCCGGGTTTGGAGGCGCGAACCGCGCCGTTGACGGGCATGCCCAAGAGATAGAGATCGCCGAGGAGATCGAGCGCCTTGTGCAGGACAAACTCATGCGGGTCGCGGAGCCCGGCGCCATTGAGGAGACGCTCGCCGTCGACCACGAGGGAATTCTCCAGCGATCCGCCCTGAATGAGCCCGGCGCGCCGGAGCGCATCCACTTCATACAAGCGGCAGAACGTGCGCGCGCTGGCGATACGGGCAATTTCGTCAGCGTCGCCAAGCGAGATAGAAAGCGACTGGCGCCCGATGAGGCAGTCTTCGAATTCAATCTCGACCGTCAATGAAAACTGTTCCGCCGGTTCGATCAGGACTGAGCGATCGCCATCGACGACCTCGATGGGTTCAATGACATCAAAAGCGCTGCGGCGCGCGGCCTGAACCTGCCGGCCGGCGTTTTCCACGCCTTCCAGAAACGGCGCCGCGCTGCCGTCGAGTATCGGAATCTCAGGACCGTCGACTTCAATGAAGGCGTTGTCGATCTGTGCAATCGCCAGCGCCGCAAGCAGGTGCTCCACCGTCGCTACGGTTGCGCCGAATGCATTGCCGAGCGTTGTTCCATGATCGCTGCGGATGACATTTTCCGGGCTCGCCGCGATCGTTGATTTAAACGCGTCAGCTTCGCCATTGCGCCGAATGAACAATATCCCGGTATCCGCCGGCGCCGGTTTGACGACAATCTCGCATTGCTCTCCGGAGTGAAGGCCGACACCGTTAAACACGGCGGATTGGCGCAGTGACGCCTGACGCGCCTCGTGAAGTTTATCAACACGCACGTTTTCGGACACCGTTTTTGCACCCCCCGACACGATACTGCCTTTACCCTTACGCGCTTTTTTTCCGCCCCGAGCGCGCCGAGCAGTCAACCTTTATATCCTTATGTTACACTTTCATGGAAAAAGAAACGCCGCGCAGGCGCGCGGCGTTTCCAAATCCGATTACCAATTTGTTATGGCGGCGAAAATCCCGGTCAGCCTGTCTTTTTCTTGCGCAGGAATGACGGGATTTCGAGGTCCGCATCTTCCTGATCGTCAAACAGATCGCCCCGGACCCGCGGGGCCGCTTTGGACGCTTCCGGCGCCGCCGGCTCCCGCCTGCCGGCCTCATGGGGCGCCGCTATCGGCGCTTCGCCGCGTTCGTCCCGGGGTCCGCCGCCGAGGGATTTGAACATCCCGACCGCGGCGCCAAGGGAATTTTTGCCGAGATTTTGCGCGCCCCGGAACGGGTTGAGCGCCGGCTTGGCGTCTTCTGCGCGGCGCACCGGCGCAACTGTCGCGTTTGGGCCGGCTTCCGGCGCCGTCTGGTGCGATCGGTAAGGCGGTTTCGCGGCGAGATCGCCGGCGGCGCCCTCGGTCAGCATGCGCCGGATCCGTTCGTGGACATCGCCAACCGGATTGACCTGAGGGTCCGGCGCCGGCGTCAGCGGTTCGGCTGTCGCTGCTGCTGGTTGCGGCGCATCAACGACGGTCGTCGGCGCCGGCATGGACGCCGCAGCGGGCTTGGCGACATCCGGCGTTTCCGTTTCGACGGCGTCGGTCGGCGCGTTGACCACCAGCGGCTGGCGCCACGGTTTGGCGGTCGCGCCGGTGTTGATGCGCACGGTCGGGCGATTTTCGTCTTCCTCGATATCGATGCCGGTCGCCACAACGGAAACGCGCACCTTGCCTTCGAGATCCTGGTTAAAGGTCGATCCGACAATAATGTTCGCATCCGGATCAACTTCGGCGCGAATGCGATTGGCCGCTTCGTCGACTTCAAAGAGCGTCATGTCCATGGAGCCGGTGATGTTGATGAGCACGCCGCGGGCGCCCTTCATGGAAACTTCGTCAAGCAGCGGATTGGAGATCGCAGCTTCGGCGGCCTCAATGGCGCGCTTGTCGCCTTCCGCTTCGCCGGTGCCCATCATGGCCTTGCCCATTTCGCTCATGACCGTGCGCACATCGGCGAAGTCGAGATTGATGAGACCCGGCATGACCATCAGATCGGTGATGCCGCGCACGCCCGAATGCAGCACCTGATCGGCCATGGCGAAGGCTTCGTGGAATGTGGTGCGCTCATTGGCGATGGAGAAAAGGTTCTGGTTCGGAATAATCAGCAGCGTATCGACATGCTTCTGCAGCTCTTCGATGCCTGCGGATGCAATACGCATGCGCCGCGCGCCTTCGAAATGAAACGGCTTCGTCACGACGCCGACGGTGAGGATTTCACGTTCTTTCGCCGCCTTCGCGATCACCGGCGCGGCGCCTGTGCCCGTGCCGCCGCCCATGCCGGCGGTGACGAACAGCATATGCGCATTGCCCACATGTTCCATGATCTCGTCGATGGACTCTTCTGCCGCGGCGCGGCCGATATCGGGCACCGAGCCGGCGCCCAGCCCTTGCGTCGTTTTCACGCCGAGCTGAATTTTCTTGTCCGCCTTGGAAAGGCCAACCGCCTGTGCGTCCGTATTGGCGACGACGAACTCCACGCCCTCGAGCATGCTCTCGATCATGTTGTTCACCGCATTGCCGCCGGCGCCGCCGACGCCGATCACGCTGATGCGCGGCTTGAGTTCAGTCAATTCGGGTACGCTGAGGTTTAACGGCATGGGATGCTCCGGTTGGCGTGGCGCGTTAATAGGGACAGTCGCCGCGAGTTGGTTAACGGCGGGTTAAAGATTCGTTCAGAACCCTTTCCAAATCGTTAACAGGTCATTAACCGCCGATTAAAATTTTGCGCGAAGCCAGCGACCTGCGCCGCCGAACATCGCAGGGGCAAAATCCGCTTGGCGTGATTGGCGCCCGCCGCCAAGAAAAAACTTCCGCGGCGCCGGCGCCGATGCAGCGCGCATGATAAGCCCCGCGCAAACGGAAAAACCGGGCGCGGCGCCCGCTTCCGGCGCGCCAATCATGGAGAGCGGCCGGCCAATGCGCGTCTTCATGGCGAGGGTTTTCTCGGCGATTTCCCGCGCGCCCAGGAGGAGGCTGCCGCCGCCGGTGATGACGGCGCGCCGTAGACCAGTGCGCGCCAAACGGTCGCCGGGCAATTTCGCCGCAACAAGCTCGAATATTTCTTCCATGCGCGGAATAATGACTTCGCAGAGGTCTGCGCGGCTCGCCCGGCTTGGATCGGCGCCGTCGCCCAGCCGCGGAAAATCGACGAAGCGATGTTCGTCGCCCGGGCCGATCAGGGCCGCGCCATGGAGCGTTTTAATGCGTTCAGCGTCAGCAATGGGCGCGCCGAAAATCTGCGCGATATCTTTCGTGATGTGACCGCCGCCAACGCCGACGCCGCCGCAATCGACAAGGGCGCCGTCATCGTAAACGGCGAAACCGGTTGAGGCGGCGCCGATATCGATGAGCACGACGCCAAGTTCTTTTTCATCTTCGATGAGGCAGCTTTCCGCCGCTGCGACCGGCGCCGGCGCAATGGCGGCGGCTTTCAGCCCGCATTGCTCAACCACCGCCGATACATTGTCGATCACGCTTTGACGCACCGACAGGCCAAGAATTTCCGCTGAAAGCAATGCGCCCGGCGTTCCCACCGGATCTGCATAGGTCGCCTCCCCGTCCACGCAAAAGGAAATCGGACTGGCGGACAGGGCGAAACAATCGGGTCGCGCGGCGAGCGCCGATCCCTCGCGCATAACGTCGTCAATGTCTTCCTGCGTTACGACGCCGTCCGCTATCTCCAGATCAACGCCGATGCGCCGGGCATTCATAATCCGCCCCGGCGCGGCGATATGGGCGGCGCTGATTTCAACGCCGGCCATACGTTCGGCAAGTTCAACGGCGCGGCGCAAGGACGCTTCCAGATTATCAGCGCGCCGACCGGTCGCCGTTCGCGGCGGCAAGCCGCAACAGCCGACCCCGATGACTTCCGCTTCCCCGCCCTGTTCGTCATTTGAGGGAAGCGCGGCGATAAAGCAGGCGACTTTAGATGCGCCGATATCGATCGCCGCGACTACCCTGTCGTCTCCGCGACGGCGCAGCGGACGAACATTTGACGTTTCTGAATGCGTCGCGGCGCGCCGTTTCATGCGCGGCGTCTCCTGTTTTAAAGTTTGCGGCCGGCGCTTTCGCGCCTATTGAATCTCTTTTTCAACGGCGTTGTCTTCGCCGTTTTCACGTTCGCGATAAACAAGTCGGGACGGATCGCGAAGATCGACATATTCGAGAGGGCGGTCAAGCAGTCCGTATGCGGCCTGTAACCGGGCGAGCGTTTTAACGGCGCCGGCCGGATTGTCTTCCGGAAACTTGATGTCTGCGCCGGAATTGAGACGGAGGTCCCATCGTCGCTCGCCCATGCGGCGCAGCGCAGCCGCCTTGCCCCAGAGTTCCGGCTCGGCGCGCAACGCTTTCAGGATTCCCGATACGCTGTCCGGCGCGCCGGCGCCGACGATGAGCGGCAGATTTGAATACTCGTAAGCGTCAACGTCGGTGATGACGGCGCCCGACGGATCGATCAGGCGCAACGTGCCCGATAGCTGCCACACCGCCGCCGGTTCACGTTCGCGCACAGAGACGTGCACCGTATTCGGCCAGAGCCGCGTCACCGATGCGGAGCGGACCCAGCCGATATTCTCAACCCGCGCGCGCGCCGCATGCAAGTCGAAATGGGCGATAGACGCGCCGACCACCGGACCGATGGCGCTTAATATATCTGCGTCTGTCGTCTCGTCGTAGCCAATGGCGGTGACGCGTCGAATATCAAGACCGGCGGCGATGGTTGCATTGCGCACCATGGCGCCGGCGCGCTCGCTGGCGAGCCCCACATAGCCGCCCGAAACCAGCATCGCGGCGCCAAGGGCGACGACCACCGTCACGCCGGCGATCGAGGCCACTGCGTAACGTGAAAAAGCGTCTCCAACTTGCGAAAAGAATGAAGGAGAACGCTTTGAATTTGTTCGCCGTTTTGCGGTTTTCTTACGCTTTACCTTTGGCATGACGCATCCTCCACAATCCAGGCGCAAAGGGACGGAAAATCGACGCCGAGATGCGCCGCCTGTTCCGGCGCCAGCGAGGTCGATGTGAGGCCCGGCTGGGTGTTCACTTCAAGGCAGTAAAGCTGTTCGCCGTCGGCCTCCGGATCGTAGCGGAAGTCGGCGCGGGATAATCCGCGGCAGCCGAGCGCCTGGTGCGCGCGCAGGGCGAGATCGAGGCAGCGATCGGTCACGTCCTGCGGCACATCCGCCGGCAACACATGTTTCGATCCGCCGGCGGCGTATTTCGCTTCGTAGTCGTAAAAGGCGAGCGACGTCGTGATTTCGGTTACGCAAAGCGCCCGGTCGCCCATCACCGCGACGGTGAGTTCGCGCCCGGGAATAAATTTCTCGACCAATACATCATCTCCGAGCGCCCATTCCGCGCTCGTGAGTTCCGCAGGCGGGCGATTGTCGCCTTCGCGAATGATGTAAACGCCGACGGACGAGCCTTGCGCGTTCGGTTTAATGACATAGGGCGCCGCCATGACAGCGCCGCCCGCCACCTCCTTGCGGGAGACAATCTTGCCCGGCGGCGCCGGAATATTTGCGTCTTCGAAGACGGCCTTGGCCCGTTGCTTGTCCATGGCGAGCGCCGACGCCATGACGCCTGAATGTGTGTAGGGAAGCTCGAGCACTTCGAGCAGGCCTTGGACGCAGCCATCCTCGCCCCACTGACCATGCAGCGCGTTAAAGACCGCGTCCGGTTTGGTGTCCTGCAATTGCGCGGCGAGATCGCGTGTCGCGTCGATTTCAACGGCGTCATAGCCTGCCGCGCGCAAGGCTTCGCCCGCTGCCGCGCCGGAATTGAGCGAGACTTCGCGCTCCGGCGACCAGCCGCCTTTCAGGACTGCAATTCGCTGATACTCTTTCGTCACGCGCCGCGCTCTCCGATACGCCGAATTTCCCAGCGCAACTCCACGCCTGTCTTTGTTAAGACATCGTTACGTAAAGACTCTATTAACTCTTCGAGATCGGCGGCCGTCGCCTCGCCGCGGTTGATCATGAAATTGCAGTGCTGTGTGGAGACAGCCGCGTCGCCGACAACGCGTCCGCGCCCGCCGATTTCGTCGATCAGTTGCCAGGATTTGCGCCCCCCCGATTTTTCAAGGTCCGGATTGGCGAAGGTCGACCCGCCGGTGCGCTCGCGGATCGGCTGCGAGGCCTCGCGGCTCGCCATGATCTCGCGCATTTTTTCGTCGATGGTTTCGGGATCGCCGCGCCTTCCTTCGAATATTGCTTGCGTGAAAATGATGCCGTCCGCGGCGTCCGCATGGCGATAGGTAAAGCCCATCTCCTTGTTGGAAAATACGCGGCGCTCGCCATCGCGCGTGAATCCGACGGCCTCAACCAGCACATCCTTCGTTTCGCCGCCATAAGCGCCGGCGTTCATGGCGAGCGCCCCGCCGATTGTCCCCGGAACGCCGCGGTAGAATTCCAGTCCCGCAACGCCAGCGCGGGCCGCGGCTTTCGCGACTTGTGCGTCGAGCGCCGCTGCGCCGGCAGTGACGCGCGTTTTCTCAATCTCGATTTTCGCAAAGGACGCGCCCAGACGAATGACAACGCCGCGGACGCCGCCGTCGCGCACGAGCAGGTTCGACCCGACGCCGACGGTATAGACGGGTATGTCTTCGGGCGTGTTCTTCAGGAAATGCGCAAGATCGTCTTCATCCGCGGGCTGAAACAACACATCCGCCGGCCCGCCCACGCGAAGCCATGTGAGCGCAGAAAGATCCGCGTTCTCGATGTATTTTCCGCGGACGGTGGGGAGGTCGAGAGTTTTGAATTTACCTTCAGACATAACAACACGCCGTCATTCCGGACGGCGCATCGCGCCGATCCGGAATCCAGGGCTCAACAACATGTAAATATCGTTTTGCGCCGCTTGACGTGCGCCATGGATCCCGGGTTCTGACTTCGTCAGCCCCAGGATGACCGGCGCTTTTTTTCTAGATTCTTCCTTCACCGCTCAACCCTGCGCCAGTTTCTCAGCCAACGCATTCGCATGTTTCGTAATGTCCCCGGCGCCAAGACAGATGACATAGTCGCCCGCCTCCGCGACGGCGGCGATTTCTTTCGGCAGGTCATCTAGGGATTTCAGCGCGCGCGCGTCCTTGTGGCCGTGGGCTTTGAGGCCGTCGACAAGCGCCGATTGATCCGCGCCCTCGATCGGCGCCTCGCCGGCGGCGAAAATTTCCGTCACGAATGCGATGTCCGCCTCGTTGAGGCAGCCGCAGAACTCGTCGAAGAGATCGCGCAGACGCGTGTAGCGGTGCGGCTGCACCACCGCGATCACCTTGCCCTTGGCGATGTTGCGCGCGGCGCGCAGGACTGCGGCGATCTCTACCGGGTGATGGCCGTAATCGTCGATGATGGCGACGCCGTTCCATGTTCCGGCTTTGGTAAAACGGCGTTTGACGCCTTCGAACTTTTCAAATCCCGCCTTGATCTGTTCGTCGCTGGCGCCGAGGCGTTTCGCAACAATCGCCGCGGGCAGCGAATTCATGACGTTGTGCACGCCCGGCATGGGCAGGCGCACGCCGGTGAGCCGGCTCAATTCTTTTCCGCGCTCACGGAAGACAATGTCATAATGCGACGCGTCCTCATCAAAGCGCATGTTTTCCGCGCGCACGTCGGCTTGCGGATTGGCGCCGTAGGTGATGAGCCGGCGATCGGTGACGCGGCCCACCAGCGCCTGCACTTCCGGATGATCGAGGCAGACAACGCCGAAGCCGTAAAACGGCGTGTTCTCGATAAACGTATCGAACGCATCGCGTAAATTTTCAAACCCAGCCCAGTGATCGAGATGCTCCGGATCGATATTCGTGACCACCGCAATGGTCGTCGGCAGGCGGATGAATGTGCCGTCGCTTTCGTCCGCTTCGACAACCATCCAGTCGCCCTCGCCGAGGCGCGCATTGGTGCCGTAAGCGTTGATGACGCCGCCATTGATGACCGTCGGGTCGAGCTGCGCTTCATCGAGGAGCGCGGCGACCATGGTCGTCGTCGTGGTTTTGCCGTGCGTGCCGGCGATGGAAACAGTCCATTTCAACCGCATCAGTTCCGCAAGCATGTCCGCGCGGCGCACCACCGGAATATGCCGCGCGCGGGCGGCGGCGACTTCCGGATTATCGCGGCGGATGGCGGTTGAAATGATGACCGCTTCCGCGCCTTTAACGTTTTCCGGCGCGTGGCCGATGGAAACCGGAATGCCCTTGTCGCGCAGGCGCTGAACGTTCGGACCCTCGGCGACGTCGGAGCCGCGCACTTCATAGCCGAGATTGTGCATCACTTCGGCGATGCCGGACATGCCGATGCCGCCAATGCCGACAAAGTGGATCGCGCCGACGCCGAATGGCAGCCGCACTTTGATCTCCGGCGGATCGATTTTCGAATATTGATCTTTGCTCATACACTTCCACGTCGACGTCTTACGCCGCCATGCGGGCGTCCAGCATTTCCTCCACCAGATCGGCGAGCGCCGATGCGGCGTTTGTTTTGACAGCGCCGCGCGCATTGTCCGCCATGGCGGCGAGACGTTCACGGTTTGCGAACAGCGTCGCCAGCGCCGTCTCCAGCGCGTCGGCGTTAAACCGGCTTTCCGGCAAGAGCAAGGCGCCGCCCGCCTCGGAAAGGACACGGGCGTTGGCGCTCTGGTGGTCGTCCATGGCGATCGCGAGGGGCGCCAGAATTGACGGGCGGCCGATGGTGGCCAACTCCGTCACGGTCGAGGCGCCGGAACGCGCAATGACGAGACTGGCCGCGGCCATACGTTTCGGCAGGTCGGTGAAAAACGGCGCCACTTCGGCGGCGACGCCGGCGCGAGCGTAACCCATCTGCACTTTTTCGACATCCGCCTCGCGCGCCTGATGTGTGACAGTGAGGTTGGCGCGAATGTCTTCGGGCAATCGCGCCACCGCTTCCACCGGCGCCTTTGAAAAAATCGATGCGCCCTGACTGCCGCCGAAAACGAGTAATCGTAGCCCGTCGTCGGTGTTTGTATTGTCGCTGGCGATCGCCGCCACCGCATCGCGCACCGGATTGCCGACCTCGACAGTGCGCGCGCCGGCGGGGCATTTCTCCAATGCCGGAAAGCCGTGCGCAGTGAATGCCGCGCCTTTCACAAGCATCCGGTTGGCGCGACCGAGAACGGCGTTTTGTTCGTGTACGCCGTAAGGAATTTTCGCCATAGCCGCCGCCTTCATGGCTGGCAGCGACGGATAACCGCCGAACCCGACAGCGGCGACGGGTTTGCGGCTTTTAAACTCTCGCCTTGCGGTGAACAGTCCGCGGGCTATGGAAACCGCCGCCGCAGCCTTCGCGACCGGTCCGCCGATGGATGGGGTTGCGGCGGAAATTTCGAAACGGTCATCGGCGGGAAAGTCTTTGGCGAACCGCGCGCCACGGCTGTCGGTGACAAGCAGGATCGGCCATCCGCGACGCTTGAGTTCCTGCGCCAGCGCTTCAGCCGGAAACATGTGTCCGCCGGTCCCGCCTGCCGCGAGAACGACGGGGCGCGATTTGTCAGCGCCTGCGCTCACGGCATCAGTTCCTTGCGCCGGCGCGCGATCCCGTGGGTGCGTGTCAACGCAATAAGCAATCCCACGGCGATGCCGGTCGCGAGCAGCGACGAGCCGCCATAGGAAATGAACGGCAGCGTCATGCCCTTCGCCGGCAGCGCTCGCAAATTGACCCCGATATTGATGATCGCCTGAAACCCGATCATGGCGGCGAGACCGGAAACGGCAATCTGTGAAAAGACGCTTTTTTGGCGCGATGCGATAATCAGTGCGCGCACGACGAAGGTCGCGAACAGCGCGATAATGACAAGCCCGAGAATAAGACCGAAATCCTCGCTCGCCGCGGCGAAGATGAAATCCGTGTGGGCGTCCGGCAGATAACCCTTAACCGCCGCATTATCGCCGCGTCCGATGATGCCGCCATTGGCGATGGTCTCCAGCGCCCGGTCGACCTGGTAAGTTTCCGCCGTTTCGGGATTTAAGAACCCGTCGATGCGGCGCGCCACGTGGTCGGACGCCATATAGGCGCCGCCAAGGGCGAACATGCCGAAACCGCCAAGGGTCGCGATCCATGTCCAGCTCCAGCCGGCGATGAAAAACATGAGCGCCCAGACGCCGGTGACGAGAATCCATTGGCCGACATCAGGCTGCAGCAGCAGCATGCCGGAAAAAACAAGATACAGCGCCATCGAAATGAGTCCGCCGGGAAAGGTTTTGTCGCGGGCGCCTTCCGCCATCATCCACGCGGCGGCAATGACGAAACCGGGCTTGGCGAATTCTGACGGCTGCACGGTCATCACCTGCAGGTCGAGCCAGCGTTTGGCGCCGTTGACCTCGCCGGCAAACAAAAGGGTGCAGGCGAGCATTGTCATCGCGCCGGCAAACAGCAAGACGCCGGCGCGGCGCGCCTGCAACGGCGTTAAAAACGAAACGCCGATGAGGACAGCGACAGCCGGGCCGAGAAACATCGCCTGCCGCAAGGGAAAGTGAAAATCATTGGCGATGCGCAAACGATCAGCGGCGGCGGGCCCCGCTGCAGTCAGCGCCGCGGCGCCGATGATAATGATCGGCGCGAGCACCGCGAGCAGCGGGCGGTCCACCGACCACCACCAGCGGCCGAACGCGGAATCGTCAGTGCGCGCGATCATTCTCATGCGGCCGCTCCGTTTTCGCTCTGGAGGTCGCCGACGAGGGTTTTGAACTGGTCGCCGCGATCCTCGAAGTTCTTGAACTGGTCATAGGAAGCGCAGGCCGGCGACAGCAGGACCACCGGCGACGAAGCGTCACTGGCGGCGGCGTCCTTATAGGCGGCGGCCACGGCCTTCTTCAGTGTGCCGCATTTCTTCGTGCGCGTTTCGCCTTTTAGCTCTTCGGTAAAGTCATTGGCCGCATCGCCGATCAGATAGGTTTTGCGGACGGCCCCGAGCTTGCCTTTCAGGACGTCGAGGCCGCCCTCTTTCGCCTTGCCGCCGGCAATCCAGTATATCGCATCAAAGGCGGATAGCGCACGTTCCGCCGCGTTTGCATTGGTCGCTTTAGAATCGTTGACGAAGAGAACCTTGCCGATGCGCGTGACCTCTTCCATGCGGTGGGCAAGGCTCGTGAAGGACTGCGCCGCTTTCATGGCGATGGCCGGGGACGCGCCAAAATGATGCGCGACCGCAAGCGCCGCGGCGGCGTTCTGGCGATTGTGCGAACCGCGTAAAGCGCGTGCGTTGGCGAGGTCGCCGGCTTTGGTCGTCTTGCCGTCAAAGTTGAAGTAAACGTCGTCGCCCAGCGCATAGACGCCCCGGCCGAGCGTTGCGCTGGCGGAAACTGGCGCGATTTGCGCGCGGCCCGCCGCCGTCAACTCCGTACAGAGACGTTCGCCCCAGTTGTCGTCAACGCCGACAATAGCGATGTCATCAGCTTCCTGATTGCGGAAGATCCTCGATTTCGCGGCGAAATACCCTTCGATCGAACCATGGCGTTCAATGTGGTCCGGGGAAAGGTTGAGGAACACCGCCGCATTCGCCCGCAGGGAATGGGTGAGGTCAAGCTGGAAGGACGAGAGTTCCAGCACATAGATAGCGTGTCGATCCGGCGCCGGCAGCGACATGATCGCGTCGCCGATATTGCCGCCTACATGGGCTTCCTCGCCGGCCTCGCGCAGCATATGGCCGATGAGCGCGGTCGTCGTCGACTTGCCGTTCGACCCGGTGATCGCGGCGACACGCGGGCGCTCGCGATCCGGCAGCGCATTGATCGCGCGCGCGAAGAGTTCCGCATCGCCGATGACGGGGACTTTCTCCAGCCGCGCTTTCTTGACGATGGGATGGGGTTTTGGATGGGTCAGCGGCACGCCGGGACTGACGACAAGGGCCGACAGGTCTTTCCACGGCCAGTCTTTCGGATGTTCGGCGCGGTATTCGGTATTTTTCGTTTTCTCGCGCGCGTCCAGTTTTTCATCGAAGCTGTAGACGCTGGCGCCCGACGCAGCGAGCGCTTCGCAGGTCGCAAGCCCGCTGACGCCAAGGCCGAAGACCCCGACGGATTTACCCTTCATATCCGGAACAAGGATCATTCCCGCGTCACCGAAGTTTCAATGTGGCGAGGCCGATCAACGCGAGAACAACCGCGATGATCCAGAAACGAATGACGATGGTCGATTCCTTCCATCCCATATGTTCGAAATGGTGATGGATCGGCGCCATACGGAAGACGCGTTTTCCCGTTAACTTGAACGACGCGATCTGGATCATCACCGACAGGCCTTCCAGCACAAAGAGGCCGCCGACAATGGCGAGTACGATTTCGTGCTTTGTCGCCACAGCGATCGTCCCGATGGCGCCGCCGAGCGCAAGCGAGCCTGTGTCGCCCATGAAGATCGCCGCCGGCGGCGCATTGAACCAAAGGAAGCCGAGGCCGGCGCCCATGATGGCGCCGCAGATGATCGCCAGTTCGCCAACGCCCGGCACGTAAGGGACGCCCAGATACTGCGTGTAAATAATGTTGCCCACAAGATAGGCGATGAGCGCATAGGTGCCTGCTGCAATCATCACCGGAACCGTGGCGAGCCCGTCCAGCCCGTCGGTGAGGTTCACCGTGTTCGACGCGCCCACGATCACGAAGGCGGCGAACGGAATGATCGCAAAACCGAGCGGTATCCCGGGCGCATTGAACCACTCTTCGAACAGGCGCACCGGGAAAAAGGGAACGCCGACGGAGGTCGCAATATTGGTCGGCGCATCGGGCGCAGCCTGCAATGCCGTCATGCAGTAATAGCCGGCGAGCAATGCGACAGCGAATTGCACGGTCAGTTTCAGACTGCCGACGACGCCGTCGGCCTGTTGCTTGGTGACTTTCAGATAGTCGTCAATAAAGCCGAGGGCGCCGAAGGCCAGCGTGACGCCCATGACGATCCAGACATAAATATTGTCGAGCCGCGCCCAGAGAAACGTCGCGACCGTCATCGACAGTAAGATCAGGACGCCGCCCATGGTCGGCGTGCCGGCTTTTTCGATGATGTGGGTTTGCGGACCGTCATCGCGGATCGGTTGGCCGCGTCCCTGCTTTCGGCGCATCCACCGGATCAGCGACGGGCCCAACAGAAAAGAAATGATGAGCGCCGTCATGACCGCGCCGCCTGTCCGGAAGGTCAGATAGCGGAAAACGTTGAAGAGCTGAAATTCGTCCGCAAAAGGCGTTAAAAGATGATAGAGCATGCCGTTCCTTTAAGACGCCTTTTTTCTCTCGGCCGCGCGCGACTGCAATGCTTTCGCGACCGCGCTGACTTTCGATGCGTTGGACCCCTTGATCATGATGACGTCGCCTGATTTGACCGCGTCTTCAACCGGTCCGACGAGGCCGACAGCGGAGCCGGCGTATAAGCCGCGCATGTTTTCCGGTAGCGCGTCCCACAGATGGCGCATGAGTTCGCCGGCCGCATAGACCCGGTCGATCCCTGCAGTGACCAGCGCCGGCGCAAGGTCCGCGTGCAATTGCGGCCCATCAGGGCCAAGCTCCAGCATTTCGCCGAGCACCGCGATGCGTCGCCCGCCTTCCCCGGGCGCAGCTGCGCCGAGAAGACTGATCGACGCGGCCATGGATGACGGGTTGGCATTGTAGCTTTCGTCAATCAACACCGCCTCGCCGTCGCCGGCCTGAATGACGGTGCGCTGACCCCGCCCTTCCGCCGGCTCGAGTTTTGATAGCGCCGCAATCGACTGATTGAGATCGGCGCCGATAGCGTCAGCGGCGGCGAGCGCCGCGAGCATATTCAACGCCTGATGCTTGCCGGGAACGCCAACATCGAAACTGCGCTCCTCGCCCTTGATCGATGCGCGCAACTGTGCCCCGGCGCCGGCGGGCTTGTAATCGAGCAATCGGAAATCGGCGCCCTTGCTTTCGCCGAAAGACACGAAGCCTGCGGCGCCCGCTTCTTCCGCGCGTTTTTTCAGGAGCGGAAAATACTCATTGTCCAGCGGCAACACAGCGATGCCCCCGCGCCCCAAGCCAGAGAAGATTTCCGCTTTGGCTTCTGCGATCCCTTCAACGGAATCGAAAAATTCCAGATGCGCCGCGCCAACGGTCGTCACGATCGCCGCGTGAGGACGGACCAGTTTCGTTAGCGGCGTAATTTCGCCGGCGTGGTTCATGCCGATTTCGAAAACGCCATAGTCGGCATGCATGGGCAGGCGCGCCAGCGTCAACGGCACGCCCCAGTGATTGTTGAAACTCTTGTCTGCTGCATGCACGGCGCCGCCGGCGCTCAAAACGACACGGAGAATTTCCTTGGTCGATGTCTTGCCGGCGCTTCCTGTAACGGCGATGCGCTTTCCGAAATTTCGGAGCCGCGCCGCCGCCGCAAGATTGCGCAAGCCTTCAAGCGTATCATCCACAACAAGGAGCGGCGCGCCGTCTGGCGCATTTTCCGGCGCCCGCGCCACAAGCGCCGCCGCGGCGCCGGCGTCGAATGCGCTCTGCAAAAATTCGTGCCCGTCCCGCGCATCACGTAAGGCGACAAATATGTCGCCGGGTTTCAGGCTTCGCGTGTCGATTGAAATCCCGGCGGCGGACCATTCTTCCGCCGGCCAGTCTTCCGCATCGCCGCCGCGCGAACATAAAGCGCCGCCCGTTGCAGCGGCGGCCTCATATGCGGTCCAGAGTTCTCCATCGCCCATGTGTCAGCTCCCGAATTTTCTGCCCTGTTGCAACGCATCAGCCGCCGCAAGCGCAGCCTCCACATCGTCAAACGGCAAGACATTTCCCCTGACATGCTGCCCCGTCTCATGCCCTTTCCCCAGGACAAGCAAAACATCGCCATCCTTTAGCAGCGACACGCCCCGCGCAATCGCTTCCCCCCGGTCTCCAATTTCGATGGCGCCGGCGCAGCCGGAAAGAACGCCCTTGCGAATTGCCGCTGGATCTTCCGAACGCGGATTATCGTCCGTGACGATGACGAATTCGGCGCCGTCCTGCGCCGCCTTGCCCATCAGCGGGCGCTTGGCCTTGTCGCGGTCCCCGCCGGCGCCGACTACGGCGATGATACGACCCTCCGCATGAGGACGGATCGACGACAACGCGCTCGCGACAGCGTCAGGCGTGTGGGCGTAGTCCACATAAACGCCCGCATTATTGTAGGTGGTTGCAAGCTGCATGCGCCCAGGCACGCCGGCAAGTTCGCCAAGCAGCGGCATCACCGTCGCCGAAGGCTCGCCGGATGCGATGACAATCCCGGCGGCGAGCAGCGCATTTTCAGCCTGAAAGGCGCCGATGAGCGGCAGCTCGATCTGATATTCCTCACCAAAGGCCGCGATCCGGCAGGTGGTGCCGGACGGCGTGGCTTCGGTTTTCAAAAGGCAGATCGCATCGCCCTCGGCGCCGGTCGTATAGATTTTCGCGCCGCGCGCCTTGGCGATGTCAACGATTTCGCCGGCGCCGTCGCCATTCACGTTCACCACCGCGACGCCGTCCGCAGGCAACAGCTCCTCAAACAATCGCGCCTTGGCGGCGAAGTAATCTGCGAATGTCGGATGATAATCGAGATGGTCCTGGGTGATATTCGTAAATGCTGCGATTGAAAACTTCACCGCGTCGGCCCGCGATTGCGCGATCGCGTGGCTCGAAACTTCCATGGCGAGACGATTGACGCCGGCGCTGGCCATGGCGTTTAGCGTTTCGTGCAGCGCGACAGGTTCCGGTGTCGTTAATGTTGCACGCCGTTTGAATCCCTTCGCCTCGGCGCCGAGCGTGCCGAGCGAGCCGCCATTGCGCCCGAGCTTCGCCCAGAGTTGCGCGGCGAAATGCGCTGTAGAGGTTTTTCCATTGGTGCCCGTGATGCCTGCGACGATCTCCGGTTGTTGCGGATAAAACCGCGCAGCGATTGCCGCGAGGCGCGCGCGCGGGTTTTCGTCAGCGACAAGCGGCAAGGATGTGGTGACGCCGTGCGCGCCTAAAATAGCAGCGGCGCCGTTTTTCTCCGCTTGCGGAATAAATTCAGCGCCGTCGACCTTCTCGCCCGGTAAGGCGACGAATAAAAAACCCTTGCGCACGGCGCGGCTGTCCGATGTGATCCCGGTAATGTCCGGGTCCGACGGGAACGCCTCGCCGATGAGCGCGGAAAGTTTCATCGCACCGGTTCCTCGCCGCCCGCCCGCGCCTCACGCATCCCAGCGATTTCGCCCGCATCGAACGCCGCCAGCGCGGCTTCTTCCGTCACCGGCGAAAGGCCAAGCAACGGCGCGGCGCGCGTGACGACTGCGGCGAAGGTGGGCGCCGCGTTCCAGCCCGCCGTCGCATAGCCATAGGTGCCTTCGGTGGGCTTCGGCTCGTCATAGGAAATCAGCACAGCGTAGCGCGGGGCGAAACCGGGCACCGCGCCAACGAAACTGGAGATGCGCTTGTTGCGGTTGTAGCCGCCGGCGGCGGGCTTGTCCGCCGTCGCTGTCTTGCCGATTGGAAAATATCCCGGCGCCTCAGCGTAGGAAGCGGTGCCATCGGATATGACCCGACGAAGAATGCGGCGCATGACGGCGCTGACCCGCGGTGAAAACACCTTGCTTGTTTTCTGCGGCGTGCCGTCGACAAAAACCGGCGCGCGCCAGACGCCGCCATTCACGACAGCGGCGTAAGCAGAAAGAAGATGCAAGGGCGTAACGGAAATGCCGTGCCCGTAGGAGACCGTCGCGCTTTCCACGGGGCCCCATTTGCGCGGCAATTCCGGCGCGCGTTTTTCAGCAAGGACGATGGGCAGTGCATCGAAGAGACCGAGGCGCTCCAGATATTTTTTCTGAACGTCAACGCCCAGCTCCTCTGCAATCTGAACGATCCCGATGTTCGATGAATGCTGCACAACTTCTGACAAACTCAAAACGCGATTTTCGCCATGGAAATCCGAAATGCGGCGATCTGCAACTTTATAGGTCCCCCGCGCATCGTAGGTCGATGTTTCTTTTGCAATGCCGGCGTCGAGGGCGGCGGCGGCGGTAAACGCCTTGAACGCCGAGCCGAGCTCGTAGCGGTCATAAACGGCGCGATTGCGGCGAAAATCGGCCTCCGCGGCGCCCGGCGCATTGGGGTCGAAATCCGGCAGACTTGCCAAAGCGATGACCGCCCCTGTTTCCACGTCGATAATGCCGCCCCAGGCGGCGTGTGCATCGAACCGGGCGATCCCGGCGGCGAGTTCTTCCTCCAGAATTTGCTGGACGCGAATGTCAATCGTCGCGCGAACGGGCGCATCCGTTTCAGGCGCGACCAGACCGTCGGTAACGACTTTTTCAAGCCCCATAATGCCGCCGCGCCCGGGTTCTTCATGGCCGATCAAATGCGCAGCAAGATCCGCCTGCGGATAAAAACGCCGCGTACGCGAGGCGAACCTGACGCCCGGCAGGCCAAGGTCAAAGACCGCCTGGCGTTCCGCCGGCGAAAGATCATCGCTCACTTCGACATATTGTCCGGCGGCGAGCCGTTGCGTCAGCGCCATTGCATCAACGCCGGGCAATATGCGCGCGAGCGCCGCAGCGGTCTCGCCCGGATCCCAGACGTCGCGTCCCCAGACTTCGAGCGCGATCATCGGCAGGTCGGCGGCGAGGATGGCGCCATTCCGGTCAACGATTTCGGGGCGCGGCGCATCGATACGCTGGACCGATGCGAGCCGCGGCGCCGGTTCAATTTCGCCAAGAGCGATAAACGCCATGCGCACGGACAACGCAGAAAAGATGAACACGAAAACGACAGCGCACATGGCGATACGCGCCCGGGCCCGTGTCGCCTTGCGCGCCCGCGCGCTTGAGGCGCGCACGTAAACCGTTTGCGACTGCACCGCATCCGGCGCCGTTTCGGCGATCAAAAATGCGGAAGGCTTGTTTCGTTTCGACTTCTTTCGCACGACGGTTTTCTTACCTTCGAATTGTTTCGGTCACTCGCTCGCGAGCTGCACAACCACAATGGCGTTGTCGACGGCGTTTCCGGTTGGATCGGCTTCAATCGGCGCGCCTTCGTCGCCGATCATCGCGCTTTCGAATTGTTGCGCGGTCAGGAGCGTTTCAGGTTCCGGCGGCCTTAGATCGGTTGTTGCGCGCGCGACTTTCGCAAGACGTTCAGGGCTTTCGAGATACGCGATCTCGGCGCGCAGCATCTGAACGCGGCGCGCCTCTTCCGCATATTCCGCTTCCAGTTGCAAGAGCGCCTCCTGCGCCGCGCTAACGGATTCTTCGGCGCTGTAACGACCGGCGACTGCGGCAAGGAAAAGGGCGCAAAGAAAAATCGATGTTATGCGAAACATTAGGCAAGCACTCCTTCCAGTACAGGCAGCCCTTTGAGACTGGGCAGTCCAAGATTTTCCGCGCCCTCATGGGCCGGAGCGTCGAGACGTTCGCCGGCGCGCAGTTTTGCAGAACGCGCGCGCGGATTTTGCGCCACTTCTTCCGGCGACGCGATTACCGCCTTCGACGAAAGGCTCCGAAATGTCGGCGGCGGCGCAGCAGGCGTCGGCATATGCCGCGTGCCTCGCGGGCGCCCCTCGGCCCGGGCGGCGAAAAACCGTTTGACGATGCGATCTTCGAGAGAGTGGAACGTCACAACGACGAGACGCCCCGCTGGTTTCAAAAGGCGTTCGGCGACGCGCAAGGCGGCGACAAGCTGGCCAAGCTCATCATTCACAAAAATGCGCAAGGCCTGAAACACCCGCGTCGCGGGATGAATTTTTGACGGGCCGCGCGGCGGGTTCGCGCGCTCAACGATCGCCGCCAGTGCGCTTGTCGTGAGGATCGGCTCTGCGTCGCGCGCTTCAACAATGGCCCGGGCAATACGGCCTGCATTTTTCTCTTCGCCATAGGCCTTGAAAATCGCTGCGAGTGAACGCGCATCGACGGCGCCGACAACATCGGCGGCGTCCGGTTTTCTTCCGTCCATACGCATGGACAGCGGGCCGTCATGACGAAACGAAAACCCGCGATCGGCCTCGTCGAGTTGCATGGACGAAACGCCAAGATCGAAGACAACGCCGTCGATCTTGTCGACGCCATGGGCGCCAAGCGCGGTTTCCATTTTCGCGAACGGCGCATGAATGAGCGTTAGCCGGTCATTGTCAGCATCGCGCTTTGCGGCATCAATGGCGCGGGGGTCGCGATCAAATCCGTAAAGCGTGCATTCTGCGGCGCTCAGGATTCCGCGGGAATATCCGCCGGCGCCGTAGGTCGCATCCACATAAACACCGCCGTCTTTAACGCCCAGCGCCTCAATCGCTTCGCGCGCCATGACGGGGTTATGCGCGGGCGCGGTCATGAGGTTTCTTCCGGCGGGTTCGGCAAATCCTTGCGCGCTTCTGCGGTGACTGCATCATCTCCAATGGAATCTTCAAGCGCCGCCGGGTTCCAGATCTGGAAGAAATCCATTTGTCCGGAAAACGCCGCCTCGCCATTGAGATTGGCGTGATCGCGTAATTCCTGCGGCAGGATAAACCGGCCCTCGGAATCCATCGAAAGCGAGAGCGTTTTGCCGGTGAGGCGTTTCTGCAGGAGTTTTCGTTTGTCGGAAAATCGCGGCAGCATCATGATCGATTGCGCGACGCTTTCGATATAGGCGGGCCCGCCCACTTCCAGACACGGTTCGTCCGGGGACGGAATAACGAAGATGGTGCTGGTCTTCTCGGACTCCAGGACGCGGCGGAAGCGCGCCGGCGTCGCCAGCCGGCCCTTCGCGTCAATCTTGTTCGTAAACGACCCCAAAAAGAGGGTCTCGGCGTCCCGCCGCATGCCGTTTCAACTCCGCCCGATCGCGCCCCGCAAATTTCACGAACGCGATTTCCCAATCGCCGGAAAAGCTCCGGCTATTTTCGGGATATCATGGGATTTACTGGGACGCAAAGGAAATTAAGCCCCACCGCCTCAGATTCTGCGCTAAAAAGCGCACCCATTACGGAACAGAAACGGAACATTCCGAATCAGCCTGCGTTGAAGTCTTTTTATTGTGGTTAAGGAAGCGTTAACGCGCGAGCGTTTTCCGGTGGGCGCTTTGCAATGCAATCTCGCTTTCGCCGGCGATTTCCCCTCTGCGCCTCGCTTTCAGAGCCTCGGCAGCGTTGATATCTGCAAGACGCTGAAGTTTCGCGATCTCCGCAAGCGCCGTTTTCAATTTTTCGTCCGCAGCGGCGCGTGTCGCGTCCAGCGCCTTCAGTGTTTTTTTGAGGTTGAAGCGCCGCTCGCGCATGGCGTCCGCATAGGCTGCAAAGGCCGCCGGATCCGTTGAGGTCTCTTCCTCGCGCATCATGGCGGCGGAGATGTTTTCGATTTCCGCACTCGTCGCGGCGCAAGCCCGATCGACTTCCGCAAGATCGACCCGCAAAGCTTCGGCGTCCGTCTTTGCAATCCGCAGCAATGTCATGACGCCGTCCGCGCCGCGATACTGTCCACTCATGGTGCATCGCCTTTCTCAAGGATCGATTTGAGCCGCGAAAACGCCTCGTTAACGTCGACCCGTTCATTGATTTCCTGCGCCAGAAATTCTTCCAGTTCGTCATGAATGGCAATTGCGCGATCAAGCGTCGGATCGGCGCCGGCGCGGTATCCGCCAATGCGCACAACTTCGCGCATATCCTCATACGCAGCTGCGAGCGACTTGATCTCACGCACAAGCGCAGCGTTCTCATCATTCAAGGCCCCCGGCATGGCGCGCGACACCGATCGCAGAAAATCAATCGCCGGCATGCGCCCGCGCTCAGCAATGCGCCGGTCAAGCACCACATGACCATCGAGTGTCGCCCGCGCCGCATCGGCGATCGGCTCGTCATGATCGTCGCCTTCAACGAGCACGGAGAAGACGGCGCTCACCGCGCCCGCGGCGCCATTGTCTAGACCGGGACCGGCGCGCTCGATCAGCGACGGCATCAGGGAGAACACCGATGGCGTATATCCCTTCGCCGTCGGCGGCTCGCCGGCGGCGAGACCGATCTCTCGCTGTGCCTGTACCACACGGGTCAGTGAGTCCATGAGGCACAAAACATGGGCGCCTTCATCGCGAAAATGTTCGGCGAGCGACATGGCGAGATACGCCGCCTCCCGACGCAACATCGCCGGCTCATCAGATGTCGCAACGACCACCACAGACCGCGCCAGCCGGTCCGCGCCCAGATGATCTTCCAGGAACTCTCGCACTTCCCGGCCCCGCTCGCCGATGAGGGCGATGACAGCGATATCGCTCGCTGTGTGGCGGGCGATCATGCCAAGCAATGCAGACTTGCCGACGCCGGCGCCGGAAAAGACGCCGAGCCGCTGGCCGATGCGCGCCGGCGTAAATACATCCAGCGCCTTGACGCCGAAATTCATGGCGCCGCCCTGTCGCGCGCGCTGTTGCGCCGGCGGCGGCGACGCCTTGATCGGGCGTAAGTGCGGGCCGTTCGGCAACGGCCCCTTCCCATCGACCGGGCGGCCGAGCCCGTCGATCACGCGGCCGAGCCACGCATCCGACGGCGCAATCTGCGCCGCATCGCTCAAAAACTTCGCGGGCGCGCCGCGGGGCACCCCCGTCAGCGGACCGAAAGGCAATGCCAGCGCGTATCCCTTATCAACGCCGACCACTTCCGCCGTCAGCGGCGCACTATTCGTTTCGATAGCGACGCGATCGCCAATCGTCAGCGCCGAAAGTCTGTCATCGATTTCCAGCCCCAGCGCAGACACCCGCCGAACGGCGCCGAAAATCGAAACGGATTCGAAACGGCGCGACGAATGCGTAATGCGTTCCTGTGAAGCGGCGACCATGGCGAGTTAATTTCCGGCGTTCAATTTCAGAAATACGACGCATAAGCATTAACCCGCGCAGCCTTAAGCGTGCGTAAAGAGGCCGTGCTGAAAAATTTTTGAAAAATTTGCATTGCTTAATGACAAGCGCCGCAAATCAACTGTTTATGGGATTTCCACAGTAACAGAGATTGTCGCCGAATTAAAAAAATCCGGCAATTGGGAGCAATGCCGGTAACGGCATTAACCAATGTGAAAGCATATCGTCGTTAGCATCGACGCTGCAAAAGATAATAGCGCGGATTTCATCGGTTAAGGGGATGCCCCGCGCGCCTGACAGGAGACTGACCATGCGGGTTTTGCTCATCGAGGATGACGGCGCCACCGCCCAAAGCATCGAGCTGATGCTGAAGTCAGACGGCTTCAATGTGTACACCACCGATCTCGGCGAAGAAGGCGTCGATCTCGGCAAGGTCTATGATTACGACATCATCTTGCTGGATCTGAACCTGCCGGACATGACCGGGTTCGACGTTCTGAAATCATTGCGCGTTTCCAAAGTGAACACGCCGATCCTGATCCTGACCGGTCAGGGCGACATCGAAACGAAAGTGCGCGGCCTCGGCTTCGGCGCTGACGACTATATGACGAAACCGTTCCACAAGGACGAGCTCGTCGCGCGCATTCATGCGATTGTACGCCGCTCCAAGGGCCATTCGCAGTCGGTGATCACCACCGGCAAGCTTGTTGTGAACCTCGACGCGAAGACGGTGGAAGTCGCCGGCCAGCGCGTCCACCTCACGGGCAAGGAATACCAGATGCTGGAGCTTCTCTCGCTCCGCAAAGGCACGACGCTCACGAAAGAGATGTTCCTCAACCACCTTTACGGCGGCATGGACGAGCCGGAACTCAAGATTATCGACGTCTTTATCTGCAAGCTTCGCAAGAAACTGGCGTCCGCGACGGAAGGCGAACACTATATCGAAACCGTTTGGGGCCGCGGCTATGTCCTGCGCGACCCGCAGGAAGAAAAAGCGGCCGACGTCGCCTGAAGAATTCACCTTGCACCACAACCGAAAAGCCCCGCTGGAAACGGCGGGGTTTTTTGTTGCGTTAGATTTTGAGCATTGCGACGGAAATCAATCCGCCGCGCAAGACAACTGATCTTTTAGCGCGCGCGCTTCCATGGCGTCGTCATTTCTGACCGCGCCATGCAATGCAACCGATTCCGTTATCGCTGCGCAGGCGCCGCTTTCATCGCCTTGAGAAAGCCGAACCTTCGCCTTTCTGAGCAAGCTTGCGGATGTTGAAACCGGAAGGCCGGACGCGCGCGCCGCTGACAATGCGTCATCGATATAAGCCGCAGCAGCAGTAACGTCGCCCCTCGCCAACGCGAGGTCGCCAAATCCATTCAGCGTCATCACCTCGCCTTCCGGCCATTCCACATCGTCGTGAATGGCGCGCGCTTCCTCCAGAAACGTCTGCGCATCGTCATATTTATTCTGTTTGACCGAAAGGCGCGCCAGGTATGTGAGATCATAGGCAACCCCTTCCCGAAATCCGAGGCGGCGATGCGCCTCCAGCGCGCGATTCAGATAATCGAACGCTGTCTCGTAATCGCCGCGACTAATCGCATTCACGCCAAGACCGGCATGTTGATAAGCGGCGCCATAGTCGTCGCCGCGTTCTTCATGAATGCGCAGCGCCTTGTGAAAAAATTCGTCGGACGCGTCGGCGTCGCCGCGATACTGCATGACGGCGCCGAGATTACGGTACTGCCGGGCGATGCGCGCCGGCAGATCTAGTTCCTTCTGAATTTCGAGCGCCTGGTTGAAGGCTGCCTCGGCGCGATCGAGATCGCCTCGCTCCACCGCAGCAACTCCGAGATTACCGGTAGCGATCGCTTCCTCTTCCTTGTTGCCGAGCGCGCGCTGTTCCTCCGCGGCGCGCGCGTAAAGAGCTTCCGCTTTTTCCAATTCGCCGCGGGTCAAATGAATGTTCCCGAGATTGGACGCCGCCGCCGCCCGCCAATAGGCGCCGTCTTCATCATCGGTCGCGACGTCAATCATGCGCCGGTAATTTCGCGCGGCGGCATCATAGTCGCCGGTCCGCCGATAAAGGTGACCGAGTTGGTTCAGGATCTGAATGTCTGTCGGCGCCAGCGCCAGCCCTTTTTCATAGGCTTCAATGGATGCGAAAGTATCGGTCGCATATAGTATCGTTGCCGCTTCAAAATATGTCTCAACGGCGTCATCCGTCGCGACGCTTGCGGTGGTGGAGCGATCGTCGGCCAATTCGATGAGTTCCGCAGCCGCTTGTTCGAAATTTCCGGCTTTCAATGCAAGCTGCGCATCCGTTTTTCTTATATCCGTCGATTTCAATATACGGCTTACCGAAGCGGCGATCTGCTCTTCGGCGTCCGCGGACAAATAAATGTCATTCGCAACAGCCTTCGAAATGATGCCGGAAAGAATTTCGTCCTGCAGGAGTTCAACCTGCGCTTTTACGCTTGCAACATCTTCCTGTACGGACTTTATGTCCTGGCGCAGGAATATGGGCTGCAACACGCCGGAGAACCAGCCCGCTACTGCGAGCGCAACAATCGCCGTCGCCGCAAGCGCGCCGCGGGTAATCCAGCGCCGGCTGGTTTTCACCGGGCGCGGCGCGCGGCCTTCCACTTTCGCGCGCAAGGCTTCGTTCAGCCTTACGATCGGCGTTGCTTCCGGCGAGTTCCACCAGCCGTTCAGGACTTCAATCTGATATGTGTCGAACGGTTTTGGCGCCTTCTCACCGTCGAGCGATACGCCGATTAGCTTGCCGTTGACGCGCGCGTCTTCCGCCTCGGAGCGCACCCAGTCAGAGGCCGAAGAATGCCGCGACCAGCAGACAAGCACGGCTTTCGATTCGCGCAACGCCTTTTCGATCAGCGTCTGGTAGTCGTCCCCGGCAAAAAGATACTGGTCCCACCAGAGGGAAAACCCCTCGCGTTCAAGGACGCGGGTCAGGCGTTCGACTTTCGCCTGATCTTCGCGCGCATATGAAACAAAGATATCCGCCATCTTGTCTCCCGACACCCCGGCGGCGGTTTCGTTACCACACCTGACAATAAAAGTCAGTCATCGCGATGGGCCTGCGACGATCTCAGGACACCAAATCAGTCGCCGCGCAATGGGGCTTCGTCCCTTTGATATGGGCGCGGATCCACCATTCGCCCGCGGCGAGACCGAATGGCTCGCCATTCTCATCGACCTGATAGCTGTAATAGCAGCCTGCTTCATAGGCGACGACAAAACAGCCGTCGTAAAGCGGCGTATCAGGATACTGAAAACAGATGCGTCCGTTCGCGACCTGCCAGAACCCGTTGAGCGCGACGTCGCCCGCGCGATAGCGCAGCGTCCCGTCAGCATTATAGGATTCCTCAAAATACTTCCCGCCATATTCTTCCACGTAACGGCGGTAAAAACTTAAATGGGTCTTGTCGGCGTAGGCGGCGATGAGGCCGGCGTCGTCAAGTTGACGCGGCGCCGCTTGCACAGGATGTGACGCAAACAAAACCAGGGCGGCGGCAATAAGTGCGATTTTCATGCGCACAGTGTCGCGCGTGAATGCAGCGCAATCAAGCCGCAGCGCTTGCCTGTTCCAAAGCAAGGATCGCTTTTTTGCGCGCAGCTCCCCAGCGATAATTGTGAATAACCCCGGACGACAGGATGACCCGGTGACAGGGGATCAGCAGCGAGATCATGTTCGCGCCCACGGCGGCGCCGACGGCGCGGCTCGCTTTGGGCGCGGCAATCGACTTTGCAATGTCGCCATAAGTGACCAACCCGCCAAACGGAATCTTCAAGAGCGCCTCCCAGACTTTAAGCTGGAAGTTCGTGCCCTGAACATGAAGGCCGAGCGGTTTGTCCAGTGGCCGGTTGACCGCGAAGTCGAAAGCGCGGGCCGCAAGCGGCGCAACAAAACTGTCGTCGCGCTTAAACGTCGCCGCCGGCCAGTCGCCTTTCATTTCTGCAATTTGCGCTGCTTCGTCCGCGTCGCCGGCAAAGCTCAACCAGCAAACGCCCTTTTCCGTAGCGCCGATCAGCGCGGCGCCGAACGGTCCGGCGGCGACGCCATATCGTATCGTCAGCCCTTCGCCCTTTTTGCGATATTGGCCGGGCGTCATGGCTTCGGAAACGAGAAACAGATCATGCAGCCGAGACGGCCCGGATAGTCCCGCCGCGAATGACGCATCCAGAACGCTGTCGCCGAGGGTCATTGCTTTCTTCGCTTCGCCGGCGGCGAGATATTGCAGGAAGCGTTTCGGAGACACGCCGGCGCCGGCTTTGAAGACGCGTTGAAAATGCGCCGCCGAAAGGCCGGCGACCGCCGCTGTTTCTTCAAGGCTCGGGCTTTCCTCAAAGCGATCCACCAGAAAGTCGAGCGCTTTGGCGACCGGCGCGTAGTCATCGAGACGCGTGACCGCGCCCCCCGAAAATTCACGATCTGTTAAGTCTTTCAGCATGGGGGCGAATTTACGCGGAATTTTTTCGCAAACCACCCGTTTTTTGCGGCTGCATTCCCGTTCGTTTTACGCACCATTAACCCTGATGGGGCGTTAATGGCGTCTGTGAAATGCAACGCATTGGAGCGTAACGATGGAAGACCTGCAATATATCGTCGGCATCGGCTTTTCGGGCGCAGACCTGCCGCGCGCCGTTATTCTGGCGTTTATTTTCGCCATGTTCGCGCGCAAGGACACCAATGTCTGGGCCTATGGTCTGTTCGCGCTCCTGATTGACCGCACCGTCTGGCCGATCGCGGCCATGGGCGCTTCAGGAGCCGATATCCAGTCGATCTACGGCGCTATCGGCGGCATGTTCCAGTCGTTTCTCGACGATCTCGGCTTTTACTTTGTCCGCTATATGGGTCTTGTGATCATGATCCTCGGCTTTAACTGGATCCGCACCAGCGTTCATAAAATGACGCCGGGCAAAGCGGCCCACGCCTAAACTTTTTCAAACACCGCGGCGGCGTTCATGCCGCCGAAGGCGAACGAGTTGGACAGGGCGACGTCTATGCGTCGCTCCACCGCCTCATTGGGCGCGTAATTCAAATCGCAGTCTTCATCAGGCTCGTCGAGATTGATCGTCGGCGGAACAATTCCTGTCTCCAGCGTCATCAGCGCGGCAATCGCTTCGATGCCGCCGGCGGCCCCGAGCAAATGACCATGCATGGATTTTGTCGAGGAGACGATAAGCTCGTCAGCGCCGGCGCCGAAGGTTTCGCGAATGGCTTTCGTTTCCGTCGGATCGTTGAGAAACGTGCCCGTGCCGTGTGCGTTGACATAGATCGCAGACGGATCATCAACGCGTATTCCGGCCATCGCCGTTTTCATACACGCCGCCGCGCCTTCCATGGACGGGTTGATCATGTCCTTGCCGTCGGCGTTCATGCCGAAGCCCGATAGGCGCGCAATATTATTGGCGCCGCGCGCCCTCGCCCTTTCTTCTTCTTCAAGGACGAGAATCCCTGCGCCTTCGCCGATCGATAGACCATTGCGGTTTTTCGAAAACGGCCGGCAGGTCTCATCCGCGAGAATGCGCATGGCGCTCCAGGCTTCGAGCGCGCCATAGGTCAGCACTGCTTCCGATGCGCCCGCAAGCCCCACATCTGCGGAACCTGCGCGAATCATGTCGGCGCAGACGCCGATCGAATGGGTCGCCGACGCGCAGGCGCTGGCGATTGCGAAAGACGGCCCGCGAAGCCCGTGGCGGATCGAAACATGGCTCGCCGGCGCGTTCGGAATAACCCGCAGGATCGTCAGCGGATGCGGGCGGCGTTCCTTCTTCAGCATGTCGTAATAGGAACGGTCGAACGATCCCTGCCCGCCAATGCCCGACCCGATGATGCAGGCCGTGCGCATGGAGGTTTCGTCGTCGATCTCGAGACCCGCATGAGCGATCGCTTCATCGGCGGCGAGGGTCGCCATTTGCGAGACGCGGTCCGCGCGCTTTAACGCGGGCCCAAGCGCGTTGATGCGGTCGTCAATGTCGCGCACGCGCGCGCCCGGCAACGTGATCGACAATTCCTCAATCGAGAATTCATCTTTCGCGATGCCGCATCGGCCATGGTGAAGGCCGTCGCGAAATGACGCCGCATCGGCGCCGATTGGCGAGACAACGCCGTATCCGGTTACGACAACATTGCGCGTCATGGCCGCCTTATTTTTTTTCGATGAGTTTTTGCAAGGCGTCCACAAGGTCGCCCACGGTCGACATGTCGCCAAATGGATTTTCGTTTGCGTTGAACGGGACTTCCACTTCGAGCTTTTCCTCGACCTCGTAGATGATCTCGACGATGGAGAAACTGTCGATGCCGAGATCGGCGATCGGCGTCTCCCGCGTAAGCGGCGCGGTCAGCCCGACGGCGTGCTCTTTGATGATTTCCAGCAGCGGTTTTTCGATATCAGACATGCGCGAGATCTCCGGGACGTGCCGTCACCTCATATCGGAAGGCGGGCGTGCTGGCTAGGCGGCGAAACAGACCGATTAATCGCGAAAATTCTTGTATTGCAGGGGCTGATCGAGCTTCAGCGCCTTCACGAATGCGATGACCGCCTGAAGATCGTCGCGCTTCTTGCCGGTGACCCGCAGCTCATCGCCCTGGATCGCCACCTGGACCTTGAATTTCTCACCCTTGATCTTCTTGACGATGTCCTTGCCAAAGTCCTTGCCGATCCCTTCCTTCAGCAGAACGCGCTGGCGCACCGACTGACCCGCCGCCTGTTCCTCTTTCTGGTAGTCGAGCGAGCCCGGCTCAATCCCGCGCTTTTGCATGTGTCCCTGCAGGAGTTCATGCATCTGGCGCAGCTTCATGTCGTCATCGGCGAAAATCGTAATCACGCCGTCGGCCATTTCGACCTTCGAGTTCGATCCCTTGAAGTCATAACGCGTGCCAATTTCGCGGGTCACATTGGCGATGGCGTTCTCCGCTTCCGCGGTGTCGATCTCTGAAACAATGTCGAATGAGGGCATGGCGTACTTTTCCTTTGCTTCGTCATAACGCGCGCAGAAAAAAAGGCCAGACGGTCTGTAAGCCGGGTTCTGTACTCATTGCTGAGTGACGACCATTCCTCTGGACGCGTCATTGCTGGCGCGTTCTAGCAACCAACCCGGACGGCCTCGGCGTGAAAACGCGCCTGTCGCTATCGCCGAAACGCTGGCGACGCGCCGTCCCTATTCGGTCTTGCTCCCGGCGGGGCTTGCCCTGCCCGTCCCATTGCTGGGCCGGCGGTGCGCTCTTACCGCACCTTTTCACCCTTGCCCCGTAAACGGGGCGGTCTGTTTTCTGTGGCGCTTTCCCTCGGATTTCTCCGGCCGGGGGTTACCCGGCGCCGTGTATTCATGGAGCCCGGACTTTCCTCGACAGGCGAACCCGCCGCGGCCGTCCGACCGTCTGGCCGGAACGATGTGGCGATCAGAGCGGACGCCGTCAAGCGTCCCCGTCTAAAACAGGCGGTAGCTGAAAAAGAGGCCGACCGCCGCCTGGTTTCGAGACCCGCGCAGTTGCACCAGCGGCGCATCGCCGGCGTCGCCGACGAGGCGATCATAGCCGGCGATAAAAACGGCGCTCATCTTGTTGGCTCGGTCGATGGGCAGGATCACCGTAGCGCCGGCGCCGAAGGAGTGAACGCCGCCGTCCGGATCATAAAGCGGCAGGCCAGAGGCGAGCGCCTGACCCGGCGAAACCCCGAAATAGGCCTCGTTGTAATTGTCGCTGACGATCTTCAGGCGCGGCCCAAACGAGTAGATTATCGGCGGGCCAGCGGCGAATGTGCGCCCGCCATATCGGGCGCCTGCGTCAATGACAAAGCCGTCGTGACCGTTGACCGCCTGGCGCGCTTCGGCAGACGCCGTAATTGCGCCAAGATCAATTTCTGCAAATCCGCCGAGCTCTATTGTTGTCGCCACGTCGCCCAGGCCGATCAGGTCCGTCGTTCGGTCGCCGGCGATGGCGAAGGGCTGGCTGCCGTCTGCGTCTCGCGAAAATTTAATGCGGGCGATGGGGCCGATGCGCAGGCGCTCGCTGTTGATTGCGTTGTAGCCGACACCGTCCTGCACCGACGCGAAAAATCGGTCGCCATACGCAATCTGAATATTGGGCAGCAAAGACAGGCGATAGTCATCATCGCCCTCATAGGTCGGCGAAAAGAGCGCGCCTGCGCCCACGGAAAGGCGCCATCCATCCGGCTCTTTGGGCGGTTGCGCCAAGGCGGGCGTCGCGATGGTGGCTAGAAAGGCGGAGAATTTCAGAACGATTTTAATCATGGGACTCACGCAACGGCTGTGTGAACTGATACTGCGAATGGCGCCTTTTGGATCAGTCGGATCTGGACGCCAGCGCTGCTTTCGTACGCCGGTCAAAGCCCTGCCCCAAGGACACAGGGCAGAACCGGCGCTGAAACGCGAGAAGCGCCGCGGCGTGATCCCCCGGCGGCGCATCATATCCGAGCCCTTGCAGCATCGAGAGTGCGGAATCGTAGGAAACGGCCTCGCCTTCTGAACCGTCGCCATTGTAAGGCGCCAGGGCAAGGCCCGCTTCGGCAAAGCGCGCCCACGGAAATTTTTCGCCCGGGTCCTCTTTCCGTCGCGGCGCGACATCAGCATGACCAAGAACCATCGCCGGATCGACATCGTATCTTTCGCGAATATCTCGAACGAGAGAAATCACGGCATTGATCTGCGCATCCGGAAAATCCCGATACCCGAACTCGTGGCCCGAGTTGACGATCTCAATACCAACGGAACGCGCGTTGATATCGCTTTCGCCTTTCCATAAGGCGACGCCGGCATGCCAGGCGCGGTTCTCTTCCGCAACGAGCCGGTAAATCTCACCGCCCTCATCAACCATATAATGGGCGCTGACCTTGGCGTTTTCGTCCCGCATGCGCTCAAGCGCGGCGGCGCCGGTTTTCATGCCCGTATAGTGCAGGATAATCATGTCTACATTGCGCCCGCGTTCGTCGAAATTTGGCGACGGCGCATCAATGAAATTCACGGCGTGGCTCCGGGTTTTGGCATGGACGCTTTTATGTCCTGTTTGCGGCTGTTGCGCAAAAGGACGAAGCCAACGCCCGCGAGCACAAGGACGCCGCCGGCAATCATGCGCGGCCCGAATGGATCGCCAAGCAGCGTAATTCCGAAAACAACTGCGAATAGCGTTGTTAACAAGACGCTCGGTGACACGATGCTGACCGGCAATCGCTGCAACAGCCAATAGTAAGCTGTATGGCCAATAATCGAACCGCCGATCGCGGAATAAAGAATGGCGCCGATGATCATTTTCTTGTCGCTGTCCGCGAATTGCGCCGCGTGATCGCTGTCCAGCGTAAGCGTTAACGCCCAAAGACCTGCGGCGCCGACAAGAGCAAACCACGCCAGCAACTCATGCGGCTTAAAGCCGTTTGTCTTTTTCACAAGTATGGCGCCGACGGCTTCCACGAATGCCGCGCAGGCAATCAGGAAAACGCCAAGCGGAATATTCGTCGCGTTGGCGCCAGATTGCTGTTTGCCGAGCATGATGATCGCAACGCCGATAAACGCCAGCGATATGCCGATTATGCGGCGCACGCCGATCTTGTCGTTTAAAAATATTACGGAAAGGATCGTTGCGAACGGCACGTGCAGCTCAATCGCAATCGCCGAGGCGGAGGCGGTCGCAAACTTCAGACCCGAAAACATGAACGCATAGTTTAGCGCGCCGAGGCAAAACCCAGCCGCGAGCACCAGCCGCATTTCACTCACCCGCCACCGTAAGAACGGCGCCATGATGGCGGCGACCAGTGTCATCCGGATCGCCGCGTAAAACATCGGATCAAGCTCGGTTACGGCGACCTTGATCACAATAAAATGGAAGCCCCAGATGAGGCACATCGCCAGAAGAACGATGAGTTCGCGGGTGTTCATAAGAGTCTCGAATTGGACGCGCGTTTCATGGCTCGCCCTACGCCATAACGGCGCCGCTCTTCAATGACTTTTGAAAGGCCCGAGACCGGCGGATCAGGCGCGGGCCGGACGCCAGGTCGATTGCGTCTTGTTGCCGGCGATCAGGCCGGAAATCGCCGCAATAACAAGGACGAAAGGGGTCGCCAGCGCGATCGCCGCCACTGCTGTTGCGGAAAGCAGAATGATGCCCCAGAAGGACGCCGCGTCGCTCGCATGGCGCATCAGTCCGGTTTCGGATCGCTGTAATTCAGAATGCCGGTTTCTTATCGTCAATCTCGCACACCACTCCCGCGCTACTCCAAAACCCCGACGCGTTATCTTGTATCAAAGCAAACGTCGCGCCGTTCGTCCAGCATCTTGCTCAACGGAATGGCGAAACTAAGCCGGTTTCGCCTCAATTTCGGTTAAGATTCGCTCGTAAGCTGTATTGATCGCCGCCATTCGACCTTCCGCGATTCGCACGAGATCTGACGGCACGCCGCGGGCGATCAGGGCGTCCGGATGATGATCACGGACGAGCGCCCGATAGGCCCGCTTGATGTCCTCAAGCGCTGCGCCATGTTCGATACCAAGAATTAACCATGGATCGTCGTCGCCGAGACCGAGATGCGCCGCCTTCAAACGGCGCCATGCGTGATCCGGCGTTGCAAATGTTTTTGCGGCAAGTTCGAGCAGTTCCAACTCGCGCGGATGGGCCACGCCGTCCGCGCCCGCAACGTAAAAAAGACAGTCCAGAACATCTTCCAGAACCGCCGGCGCGTCGTCAAAAATGCGCGCCACCTTGCGCAGATATTCGTCAAATCCCGCCACATCCTGCTGGGCGAGATGAAAAATCATCCTGACCTTGTCCGCTTCCGCATCAGGGAACTGGAAGAAGTCCTGGAAGGCCGCGATTTCATCGTCCGTGACGATCCCGTCCGCTTTCGCCATTTTCGCTGACAGCGCAATGAGGGCGATAGAAAATGCCGCCTCATTGCGGCGTTGGTTTTGCGCCGCGAGATTCTCCAGAACGGCGCCAAGCGTTCGCTTGCGCGCCCCTTCGAGAATGGCGCCGATGCGGTCCCAGAAACTCATTTTTCGGGTTTACCGCCCGTCAGCAGCGATGAAAAGCCGGCGAATCTGCGCGGCGAAGCTGGCGGGTGAATAATGGGGAAAAAAAACGGCAATTAAAGTTGTCCATAGATTGCGCGCAGTTACCGCCTGCGGAGCGCACGCAATGCGCGAGTCGTGCGCCTGCACAGATTGTGAAAATGAAATCGAATCGACACAATTCCGACACGTAATGGGTTCCACCGTCGAAACGAAATCACGGGATCGCATGATGGGAATAGACCTCGAAGAACTCGGCGTTCTGGTCAGCGGGCTCCTATGCGGCGCGTCGTTTATGGGCGTCGGCCTGATCGTTCTCAAAGCGTTTTTCTGACCGTTCAATCCGCTTCGTAGTTCAGGATCGGCGCAAGCCAGCGTTCCGTTTCCGCAAGCTTCATGTTTTTCCGGTCTGCGTAATCGCTCACCTGGTCAGCATCGATTTTGCCGACGCCAAAATAGAGCGACTGCGGGTGTGAAAAATAAAGTCCGCTCACCGAGGCGCCCGGCGACATGGCGAAACTTTCCGTCAGGCTGATCCCCGCCGTTTGTTCCGCATCCAGCAGGCGAAAGAGCGTATCCTTTTCCGTGTGATCAGGTTGCGCCGGATACCCCGCCGCCGGCCGAATGCCCTGATAGGCTTCCTTGATTAATTCGTCCGTCGACAGATTTTCGCCGGCGGCGTAGCCCCATAATTCACGGCGCACTTTTTCGTGCATGGCTTCGGCAAAAGCCTCCGCCAGGCGATCAGCCAGCGCCTTCGACAGGATCGACGAATAATTGTCGTTGCGATCGTCGAAACTCGCCGCGAATTCATCCTCGCCGATGCCAGCGGTGACGGCAAAGGCGCCGATATAGTCGGCAAGGCCTGTTTCTTCCGGCGCGACAAAATCGGAAAGGCAATAGTTCGCGGCGCCATCGCGTTTTTTGATCTGCTGGCGCAGGCCATGAAACGTTGCAATTTCCTCTTTCCGGCTTTCGTCGGCAAAGAGAACGATATCGTCGCCGCGGGCGTTCGCAGGCCAGAACCCGACAACGCCATTGGCGCGGATCGGCCGCTCGCGCATGATCCGCGTCAGCATTTTCTGGGCGTCGTCAAAGAGCGCTCGCGCCGGCTCGCCGACAATCTCATCGTCAAGGATCTGCGGATAGCGGCCGGCAAGCTCCCAAGTCTGAAAGAAGGGCGTCCAGTCGATATAACGCGCAAGGTCTTCAAGGTCGTAGTCTTCGAAAACGCGAACGCCCGTAAAGGTCGGCCTTGGCGGCGCATAATTTGACCAGTCAGGGCGGAAGGCGTTGGCGCGGGCATCGGCAATGGCGACCCGCGGCGACTTGGCGCCGCCTTCGCCATAACTGGCGCGCACCTTTTCCTGATCGCTTGTAACTTTCGCGAGGAAATCTTCGCGTCGTTCGTCCGAGACGAGATCGCCTGCAACGCCGACCGCGCGGCTCGCGTCAGTGACATAGACGACGCCGTGCTCATAATTCGGCGCAATCTTGACCGCCGTATGGGCCCGGCTGGTCGTGGCGCCGCCGATCAGCAGCGGAATTTCAAATCCTTCCCGTGTCATCTCCGCCGCAAGGTGGCGCATTTCATCAAGGCTTGGCGTGATCAGACCGGAAACGCCAATAATGTCGACGTCATTTTTGCGCGCCTCCTCCAATATTTTTGATGACGGAACCATCACGCCAAGATCGATCACCTGATAGTTGTTACACTGAAGAACGACGCCAACGATGTTCTTGCCAATGTCGTGAACGTCGCCCTTCACGGTCGCCATCAGGATGACGCCATTGGGCTTGCCCTGATCGAGGCCCTGTTCTTCTTTTTCCTTCTCCATGAAAGGCGTCAGATAAGCGACCGCCTGTTTCATGACCCGCGCGGACTTGACGACCTGCGGCAGGAACATCTTGCCCGACCCGAAGAGGTCGCCCACGATATTCATGCCGTCCATCAACGGGCCCTCGATGACGTGAAGCGGCCGGCCAAGTTTCGTCCGCGCCTCTTCCGTGTCTTCGACGATAAACTCGGTTATCCCCTTGACCAGCGCATGGCGCAGGCGTTCTTCAACATCGCTTTCGCGCCATGAAAGATCCTGCGTTGTCACTCTGCCCGCGCCGCCGCGATATTCCTCCGCGACTTCGAGCAAGCGTTCTGTCGCATCGTCGCGCCGGTTCAGGATCACGTCTTCAACAGGGTCGCGCAGTTTTGCTTCAATCTCGTCATAGATCGCAAGCTGGCCGGCATTGACGATCCCCATATCCATGCCGGCCCTGATAGCGTGATAAAGGAATACCGAATGCATGGCCTCGCGGACGGGCTCATTGCCGCGGAATGAAAACGAAATATTGGAAACGCCGCCGGAGACTTTGGCGTGCGGCAGGTTCTCCTTGATGCGCTGCGTCGCCTCGATGAAATCCACCGCGTAGTTGTTGTGTTCTTCAATACCCGTTGCGACTGCAAAAATATTGGGATCGAAAATAATGTCTTCCGGCGGAAAACCCGCCTCGGTCAGGAGCCTATATGACCGTTCGCAGATCTCGAATTTGCGGTCCGCGGTGTCGGCCTGCCCGTCTTCGTCGAACGCCATGACCACGGTCGCGGCGCCGTAGCGCATGATTTTTTTCGCCTGTTCAAGGAACGGTTCCTCGCCCTCTTTCAGGGAAATCGAGTTGACGATGGCCTTGCCCTGAACATTTTTCAGCCCCGCCTCGATCACCTCCCACTTCGAGGAATCGATCATGATCGGTACGCGCGAAATATCCGGCTCGGAGGCAATCAGGCGCAAAAACGTCGTCATGGCGTCCACGCCGTCAAGCATGCCCTCGTCCATATTGACGTCGACTATCTGGGCGCCGTTTTCCACCTGCTGACGCGCCACCGCCAACGCCGCTTCGTAGTCGCCGTTCTTGATCAGTTTTCGGAATTTCGCCGAACCGGTCACATTGGTTCGTTCGCCAACGTTTATGAATGTGGCGCGCGTTTCAGTCGTCACAAATTTTTTCCTATTGTCGCGGCGCGCCTTTCAGGCCGGGAAGACCGTCGATGGATTCTGCGTTGGAGGCGTATCGACGCTCGCGCCATTCATCGAGCGGTTTGTTGTCCGCCCATCGGCGCAATTGATCGCGTTCGCTCTTGTACTCGTAAAACGGAACGCCCCAGCCGCAACTGTCAGCCACGCGCGTAATGTTGATCCGTATGACGGCGCGCGCGCGATCGAATGCCGGAAACGCCGCCAGTGCGCTGTCGAAATCCGGATGATCGAAATCGACAGCGACGCCGCGGCCATAAATGCGCAGGATGTTTGCAGCGCCCTCAAACGCGCAGAACATCAGCGTGATGCGGCCGTTTTCCTGAAGATGCGCCTGGGTTTCAATGCCGGAGCCGCCGAGGTCCACCCACTCGACGCAAGTATCGTTGACGATGCGGAAACTGTCATAGCCTTTCGGTGAGACATTGACGTGCCCGTCATCGGCGTTGGGCGCTGTTGCGACAAAAAACATTTTCTGTTTCTTGATGAATTCGATGTGCTTTTCTTCAAGCCGGTCAAAAACTTTACTCATGCCGTTTCCTCAATCTTGTTTGCAAAGTCTGCAAGGCGCGTTTCAAGGCCGGCGCGCACTGCCGGCCATTCCTCGCGGATTACGCTGAAATAAGCGGAGTCGCGAATGCGGCCGTCGGGCATCACCATATGGGCGCGGTGGACGCCTTCGTGTTTCGCGCCAAGTTTTTCGACCGCGGCCCAAGAGCGCTTGTTCGTTGCATCAAGTTTGAACTCGATGCGATTCAGGCCGGCCTCGTCAAACCCATGAGAGAGCATTGCGAGCTTACACGCCGGATTCACCGAACTCGCCCAGGCCCTTTTCGCATACCAGGTCCAGCCGATTTCCACCCGCTTGAACCAGGGGACATAAACCAGGAAACTCGACGAGCCGACATACTCGCTGCGGGTCTTGTCGAATACCGCAAAGGTAATTTCGTCGGTGCGTTCCACTTCGCGCAACCGGTATGTCATCCAGGCGTCGAAATCGGCGCCGTTGTGATTGACGAAAGCGAACCGCCACAAATCCGGATCGTCGCCGGCGCGGCGCAAGGGTTCGCGATGCTCTTCTTCCAGTGGCTCAAGCCGAACGAAGGCGTTTTCGAGGATGGTTGATGAAAGCGCCATTTTTCAGGCCGCGCTCGCCGCTGGCGTCGGTTTCGGGCGCACGCCCAGCATATGACACAACGCGTAGGCGAGCTTGTCGCGATTGAGCGTATAGAAATGAAAATGATCGACGCCCTCTTCCGCGAGATCGAGGCACTGTTCCGCGGCGACCGTGGCCGCAATAAGCGACCGGGTTTCCGGGTCTGTATCGAGATTCTGGAACAGCTTGACGAGCCGTCCCGGCAACGTTGTACCGCATATATCGGCCATTTTGCGCAAGCCTGCAAAATTCGTCACCGGCATCAATCCGGGCACGATGGGGATCGTAACGCCCGCCTTGCGCACCGCTTCCAGATATCTGAGATAAGCGGTGTTGTCGTAAAAGAACTGGGTGATGGCGCGGGTCGCGCCGGCGTCGATTTTCCGTTTCAGGTGATCGATATCGGCCGCAAGCGTCGGCGAATCGGGATGTTTTTCCGGATAGCAGCCGACGGTGATTTCAAAGGGCGCGATTTTCTTGGCGCCGGCGGCGAGTTCTGCGGCATTCGCATAGCCGCCCGGATGCGGCACATACGCCTCGCCCGGACCGCCCGGCGGGTCGCCGCGCAGGGCGACGATGTGTTTAACGCCGGCTTCCCAATACTCCTTGAGGACCGCGTCAACCTCGTCGCGCGTCGCAGCAACGCAGGTAAGATGGGCCGCAACCTGCAGCGGCGTTTCCTTGATGATGCGCGAAACGGTTTCGTGCGTGCGCGCCCGGGTCGACCCGCCGGCGCCATAGGTCACCGAAACAAAGTCCGGCGAAAGCGGCGCCAGTTTCTCAACAGTTGACCAAAGGGTCGCCTGCATTTTCTCCGTCTTCGGCGGAAAGAATTCAAATGACACATGCAAAGCAGACATTCTTTGTTCCTGTTCAGGCCGCGTTACGCGCACGCAAGTTTTTAACGTCCGCTGGCGCGGCGCATAACCAGATTTTCACCGTCAATTGTTCCTTGCCGTCCTTCGGCGCGGAGCCCGTTTTCGGTGATAATGTTTCGGTCTTCTCCAGCGACAAATTGGCCGCCGAACACCAGTTGCGGACCTCTTCGTCAGCAAAGCCAAGCCGGCGATGGGCGTGCTCCTCGCGCAAGAATTCAAGGTCATGGGGCGCGAAATCGGAAATGATGAGTTTGCCGCCGGGTTTGACGATACGCGCCGCCTCAATCACCGCGGCGTCCGGCTCCGCGAGATAATGCAACACATGGTGTATACAGATGATATCAGCCGAACCGTTTTCCATCGGCAGCGAAAAGAGATCGCCATGGCGCGCCTGCGCATGGTCGACGCCGGCGGTTTCAAGATTGGTGCGCGCAATCGCCAGCATCTCGTGAGACACATCATAGCCAACGCCGCGCGAAAAACGGTCGGCGAAAATTTCCAGCATCCGTCCGGTGCCGGTGCCGAGATCGACAAACGTCTCGAACGGACCGGCGCCGGCGATTTCCACCATGCGGCTTTCAATATCGGAATCGGGCAAGTGCAGCGCGCGCAAGCGACGCCACTCCGCCGCGTTGTCCTGAAAATATTGCGCCGCCTGATCGGCGCGCGCCTGTCGGCTTTGAGCGAAACGTTCGCCATCGCGCGCGATAATGCGGTCATCGCCTGCGCCGACGGCGCCGACGGCGTCGATCAACGCCGCATGGGCCGGGTTCGCGTTCGCCGCGCCGGCGATCCGGTAAAACATCCACGCCCCCTCGCGATGGCGCTGGATGAGCCCTGCGTCCGCCAGGATTTTCAGATGCCGGCTGACCCGGGGCTGGCTTTGCCCGAGGATCTGCGTCAGCTCGCTCACGGTGAGTTCGCCGCGGGCGAGCAGCGCCACAATCCGAAGGCGGGTTTCTTCGCCGATGGCGCGAAATACGCTGAGTGCTGCATCCAGGGTCGACATGCGGCAAGGGCCTCGATTGCGATCCCATCACATATAAAGATATCTTTATATGCTGGCAAGCGGCGAAATATCGCCGGCTTTTGCAATGTTTGTTGATTGTGAACGCCGCGCCGCAGCCTATATCCTGACCTCGATTCGCCTTGATTGAGGGCGATGCTGCCAACGCCAGGGAGATCAGACAGTGGGTGACGGGGTTCTGAAGAAAGCGGCAATCGCCGCCATTGTCGGGTTTGCGTCGGTCGCGAGCGTCCATGCGCAGCTTGCGGACGTGGAAGACACCGATGCAATCCTTGCAGACGCCGAAGTTGTCAGCGCAGAGGCCGGCGCCGAGATCGACCCGTGGGAAGGCTTCAATCGCAAGATGTTCGCGGTCAATAACGCGATCGACGGGGCGCTTCTTGTACCGGCGGCGAAGTCCTATCGCGCTGTCACGTTTAAGAAGCAGCGCAAGGGCATTCGTAATTTTCTTGATAATCTGAAAACGCCTGTCGTCCTGATCAACGACCTCCTGCAAGGCGAATTCAAGCGCGCCGGCAACACCGCAAGCCGCTTTGTCATCAACTCAACCGTTGGCTTTGGCGGCATGGGCGACCCGGCCGAACGTATCGGCATTCCTCAGCACTCTGAGGATTTTGGCCAGACCCTCGCCGTCTGGGGCGTCGATCAGGGGCCTTATCTCGTTCTGCCCGTCTTTGGCCCGAGCACCCTGCGCGACGGGTTCGGCGCCGGCGTCGGCGTCGCCATGGACCCAGCGACATGGATCCGCACCGATGCAGCGTCCCTCTTCCGCTATTCCCGCGCCGGCGTCACCGGCGTTTCCGTGCGCGAGCCGCTGATCGAACCGCTCGACGAAATTCGCGCCAATTCGCTCGACCCCTACGCCTCATTCCGGTCTTTCTACCTGCAATCGCGCAAACGCGAGATTGCAAACGGGCGCACCAATTTCGACGACTTGCCGGATATCGGCGACTTTGATGAATTCGACGACCTCGAATAGCGCGCGTCCGCGAGGAGCAATGATGATGAAAATTCTGACCGCATTGATCGCCGGGTTTGCCGGCCTCGGGGCCTTAAACAGCGCCGCCGCCGATGAGGAATCAGAAGCCTTTGTGCAAGGCATTCTCGATGAAGCCGCGCCGCATCTTGCAGCGCCTACGGAGGCGGAAGTATTTGACGGCATCGCCGCGCTTGTCGATCAATATGTAGACATGCGCCGGGTCAGTCGCTTTGTGCTGGGGCAATATGCGCGCAAACTTACCGACGAACAGAAAGCCGCCTACGATCCCTTGTTCCGTCAGTATGCGACACAGATATACCAGAACGTGCTTTCCGAGTATGCCGGCGAGACGCTGATAGTATCCGGCTCCGTGGACCGGTCGGAGCGTGACATCATTGTGAACTCGAAAATTGTCGATCCGGCGCCCGGGTCCAACCTCGGCGATGTCGTGGTTCACTGGCGGGTCTATCGCAATCGCGACGGCGAACTGGCGATCGTCGACGCCGGCGCTGAAAATGTCTGGCTGGCGCTCGAACAGCGCTCTGCCTTTACCTCGGTCATCGCCAATAATGGCGGCCCGCCGGCGGGCGTCGATGCGCTGATCGCCGATTTGCGAGACAAGACGGCGGAGTAAACCATCAAACAAAAAAGGCCGCTCGAACCGAGCGGCCTTTTCCCATTCGGATGCAGCGTCTGTTACGACGCGTAGAATTCGACAACCAGGTTCGGCTCCATGGTGCACGGGTACGGCACCTCGGCGAATTCCGGAACGCGCAAATATGTCGCCGCCATTTTCTTCGGATCGACGTCCACATAATCGGGAATGTCGCGCTCAGAACTCTGCAACGCTTCAAGCACAAGCGCCATGTTCTTCGATTTTTCCTTGATTTCAACAACGTCGCCCGGGCGCAACCGCATGGACGGAATGTTGGATTTGACGCCGTTCACCATCACATGGCCGTGGTTGATAAACTGGCGCGCGGCGAACACCGTCGGCACGAATTTCGCGCGATAGACAATCGCATCTAGACGGCTTTCGAGGAGACCGATGAGGTTCTCCGCCGTGTTGCCTTTTTTGCCCGACGCCGCATCGTAAATGCGCGAGAACTGTTTCTCGGTGATGTTGCCGTAATAGCCTTTGAGTTTCTGCTTCGCCATCAACTGTAGGCCGAAGTCCGACAGTTTGCCCTTGCGGCGCTGCCCGTGCATGCCGGGACCGTAGTCGCGCTTGTTGATGGGAGATTTGGGGCGGCCCCAGACATTTTCGCCGACCCGGCGGTCAAGCTTGTGCTTGACGCTGTCGCGTTTTGACATCGTGTCCTCACTCTCGGCGCGGCCCGGCGCCGGGGCCTATCCCCGGCGCAATTCCAACGGCGGTCCACGCGCCATCCGTCATGAAGCGGCGGCGTATAGGCCGGGACGCTGGGGAAGTCAAACCAGGCGGCGGCGGGCGGTTAGGGTCGGCCTTGGGCGTCGGAAACCGACTAAACGCCGGGCCGATTTGCTGTTATGGCGTTCGCTACAGCGAATCCGCTAGTGCGCGACAGGCGGGCGGCGCTTCAGTAACCACGATAAGACGATAACCGCGGCCATATTGGTGATGAGAGGCGAAACGATTGCCCTTCCTGGAAACGGTTGAACTGATTGTCGCCTATCACGCGGCGGTTCTGGGCGGCATTCTCATTCTCGCAAAGGGGCCGCGGAGCCTCAGCCTGTTTTGCTTCGTTTTTGCCGCACACATGCTCACGAATATTGGCGCAGAGCTTAATCTCATCCCTCCCGGCGCCAACATTACCAGCGCCTATGGGCTCGCATACGGCCCGCTCATGTATCTCTTTGTCCGGGAGTTGTGTCTGGATGACGCTAAGGTTTCGGCCTGGCCGGACACAATCCACTTTCTCCCGCCCATCCTTGTCGCCCTTGTCCGCCCGCAGGACCCGATCCCCCAGATCATCGGCTTTCCCCTTATTGTCGCCTATTGCGTCTTCATCTTCCTGCGCTTGCGAGACCACGCTCAAATAGCGCCGCAAGTGCGCTCTGACGACAACGCAATTTCGCTGAATTGGATCAAAACCGCGTTTTTCGCTTTCGTCGCCATTGCGCTTTTTGATTTCGCCCGGTCCGCAGCGCCGGCGAGCTGGCCTATTAACGACAATCACGCGCTCGCCGTCACGCTGTTTTTCGTTGTCATCCTGCTTTCTGTGATGGCGTGGAAATCATTGATCCACCGTCAATTGATGGGCGCGATTTCCGCAAGCGACCGCGCCACTGCCGGCATTTCCGACGCTCAGCCGGACTTGAACGCCGCCGCAGACGCCTTCGCCAAGATCGACGCTGTCGTCCGCGAGCGCGCGCTCTGGCGCGAGCCGCGCCTCACCCTCGACAATGTCGCAGAAGCGACAGCGCACACGCCCCGCGAGGTCTCGCGCGCGATCAACCTTGTCCGGAAGGTCAGCTTTTCGAACTACATCAATGAACTTCGCGTCGATCATGTAGACGCGCTGATGGACGACGCCGTGTCCCGAGACCGGACGCTGCTCGATCTCTCGTTTGAAGCGGGTTTCAATTCCAAATCCGCCTTCAATCGGCACTACCGAATGCTGCGCGGCGAGCCGCCCAGCAAAGCCCTTGCGCGCAAGCGCGCCGCGGACGGTCCGAAAAACATCGATTAAACGTGCCAGATCGTGATCTGGGACGACCCGGCTGGATTCTGCGGGACAATTCGCGCGCAAATCAAACAGGGGATCATCTGATATGCGCCGTCTGGTCAAAATTTTTCCGCCGCTTACCATCATCGCCATGTTGTCGGCGGCCTGCGTCCATGCCGAAAAAACGGAGATAGATGTCGCGCGGCCCGACGCCGCCCGTTTCGGAGAATCGCTTGATGCGATGGCGCCGACATTCGCCGACGCCTGCGACAACCATGAAGTCCGTGGGCTCGAACTCGCCGCGCTCCCCATCGCGACGACCAGCCATATTCAGGTGGACTGCCGAGGGTTTTATCACGCCGGCGCAGAACGATTGGCCGAATTCGTTTTTGCCGACGACAGTCTCGTCTTCGTTTGGGTTCTGACGTCAGCCGAAGAGGAGCCGGCGCTGCTCGAACGCCTGATCGCGTCTTACGGAACGCCAACCCATGATACGGCATTGTTTGCCGCATTCGCTGACAACAATCTGGCGCTTCGCCGGGATATTCCGGAGCTGCTCTACTACTCGGAAGCCGTGGCGCCGCTTTATCGAGGCTGGTTCGATCAGTCCGCCGCCGGCGGTCAGTAATTTCTATGACTTCACCGAGAACGGCGTGAAGTCGGTCTCCGCGTCATAAACGTCAACGCCCTCGGCTTTCTTGAGGGCGGCGACGACTTTGTACGTCACCGGCGTCAGCAACGCCTCCCACAAGACCTTCAACAGGTAGTTGGTAATCAGCACCGTGATCACCTGGCTTGTGGTCCACACGCCAATAAATGCGATTGGATAAAAGAGCAGGCTGTCGACCCCCTGCCCGACGACCGTGGAGCCGATCGTGCGCTGATAGAGATGCTTGCCGCGGGACCAGACTTTCATGCGCGCCATTACGTAGGCGTTCGCAATTTCCCCCGCCCAGAACGCAATGATTGACGCGAATACGATGCGCGGCGTCAGGCCGAAAACTTCATCATAAGCGGCCTGCCCGCCCCAGCCCGGCGCCGGCGGCATAGCGACAACGACCCAGGACATGAACGCCATAAACAGGACCGCCGCAAAGCCCGCCCAGACAACCCGGCGGGCGCGCGCATACCCGTAGACTTCCGTCAGAACGTCGCCGAGGACATATGACAGCGGGAAAAACAGAATGCCGGCGCCGAATATGCCGAGATCGAGCGGGCCGAGGCTGATCGGTTCAAAAAACTGAACGAGCTTCGCCGCGCCGATGAGGTTAGAGCAGATAAGGATGGCGACAAACGCCGCCATGGCGAAGTCGTAATATTTGAATTGATGACCGGAAAGCGCGTCGGCCCGGTCTAATTTCTCAACGGTCCCCGTCATCCATCCACTCTTTTCTTCGCTAACGTTTTCACAACCCCGCGCAATGTTCGGACTTCACTTTCGGTGAACCCGGCGCGGGTCAGCGCAACGCGAATATTGCGCGCCATGGTGTCGCGCATTTCGGCCGGAAAGAAATATCCGGCGCCGTCGAGTTCCGTTTCCAGATGATCGACAAGCCGTTCAACATCCCCCCGCGATGCGGCGCGCTCATCCGCAAGGGGATCGCCCGCCGGCGCCGCGACAGCGCCGGCGCCGCGCGACCATTCATAGGCGACGATGAGCGCGGCCTGCGCGAGATTGATCGACGCGAACGCCGGATTGACCGGAATTGAGAGGATCGCGTCCGCGCGCGCCACATCATCAGTCGATAATCCGTTGCGCTCGCCCCCGAACAGGACGGCGCAGCGCTCGCCAATATCAATACGTTTCCGCAAGGCGCCGGCCGCCTCATCGGGCGCCAACACCGGCAAGGACAATTCCCGCCGCCGCGCGGTGGTGGCGACAACAAAGGTGCAATCCGCAACAGCGTCGCTCACTGTTTCAAAGACCTTGGCGGCGTCGATCACCGCGCTGGCGCCCGACGCCATGGCCGCCGCTTTCGGGTTTGGCCAGCCGTCGCGCGGATTGACGAGCCTGAGGCCCGTTACGCCGAAATTCAGCATCGCCCGCGCCGCCGCGCCGATATTTTCCCCCATTTGCGGCCTGTCGAGGACAAACAGCGGCGACGGCCCGGCGTGTTCCCCGGCTTTTGATCGACTGATGCGCATTCTCGCCTTTCTTCGCCCAAACCCGGCGTCCGCAGCCTTTGACCCTCAAGCGCCCGATGCTATAGGCCCGGTCACCTTATTCATCCACCATGCGCCCATGGGCGGCGCGCCGCACCGAATTACAGGGAATTTCATGTCGAAAATCAAAGTCGAGAACCCGGTTGTTGAAATGGACGGGGACGAGATGACCCGCATCATCTGGCAGCTCATCAAGGACAAGCTGATCCACCCCTATCTCGATATCGATCTGAAATATTACGACCTCGGCATGGAAAGCCGCGACGCGACGGACGACCAGATCACCATTGACGCTGCGGAAGCGACCCAGAAATACGGCGTCGCCGTCAAATGCGCGACGATCACGCCGGACGAAGCGCGGGTTGAGGAGTTCGGCCTCAAGAAAATGTGGCGCTCGCCCAACGGCACGATCCGCAACATTCTCGGCGGCGTAGTCTTTCGCGAGCCGATCATTATCCGCAATGTGCCGCGCCTCGTTCCCGGCTGGACGCAGCCGGTGATCATCGGCCGCCACGCATTCGGCGACCAGTATCGCGCCACAGACATGCTGTTCCCCGGCAAGGGCAAGCTGAGCCTCAAATGGGAAGGCGAAAACGGCGAAGTCGAAGAGCACGAGGTTTTCGATGCGCCCTCGTCCGGCATCTACATGGGCATGTATAATCTCGACGAGTCGATCCGCGATTTCGCGCGCGCGAGTTTCAACTACGCCCTGCAGCGTAAATATCCGCTCTATCTGTCCACGAAAAACACCATCATGAAAAAATATGATGGGCGCTTCAAAGACCTTTTCCAGGAAATGTACGAAACCGAGTTCAAGGAAAAGTTTGACGAGCACGGCCTCACCTATGAGCACCGCCTCATCGACGACATGGTCGCGGCATGCCTGAAATGGTCCGGCGGGTATGTCTGGGCGTGCAAAAACTATGACGGCGACGTGCAGTCCGACACGGTTGCGCAAGGGTTCGGCTCCCTCGGGTTGATGACCTCCGTGTTGATGTCGCCGGACGGGCGCACGGTCGAGGCGGAAGCGGCCCATGGCACGGTGACGCGCCACTATCGCCAGCACCAGAAGGGCGAGGAAACGTCGACCAACTCCATTGCGTCTATCTACGCCTGGACGCGCGGTCTCGCCCATCGCGGCAAGCTCGACGGCAACGACGCCCTCATCAACTTCGCGACGACCCTTGAGAAAACGATCATCAAAACCGTCGAGGGCGGGCACATGACCAAGGACCTCGCGCTGCTCATCGGCGCCGAGCAGAAATGGCTGACGACCACAGGCTTCCTCGATAAGGTGGAGGAGAATTTCCAGAAGGCCCTGGCGGCGTAATCGGCGCGCTTATTGTCTCAAATCGGCTCAATTGCTGGGGTTCGCCGCCTCTCCTCCCGGATTCCGGTCAGTTCGCCGCATGGGCGCTCGCAATCCCCGGGAACCCATGCCATCTTGGCGACATCAGAGTTTGGAGACGGCCATGTTTCGGGTTGTGACATTATTCGCCGGATTGTTCATCGGCGCGGCGACGGCGCTCGGCGCCGCAGTGGCGCAGGACGAGCGTCAGTTCGATCTGGAAGATTTTGACCGGATCGATATTTCCGCCGGCATCATTCTCGTTGCAGAGGCCGGCGCGCCGCAAACGATTACCGTCAAGACCGACAATGGCGATTTCACGGATTTCGAAATCGGCGTCAAAAACGGCGCGCTTTTCGTGTCCCGCGACTACAATCGCCTGCGCTGGCATTCCAAAAAATCCGCATACAAAGTTGTCGTGACGGCGCCGACCTTGCGCGGCATTGAAGCCTCGTCCGGCTCCCACGCCAAACTCACGAAGATTTCGTCACCGCGCTTTGTCGTCGATCTGTCGAGCGGCGCCCACGCCAGCGTCGAGGGCGCATGCGAGGACTGCATTATCGACCTTTCGAGCGGCGCCATGCTCGACGGCAAACGCCTCGAATGCGAAACGGCGCGCATTGATGTTTCGTCCGGCGGTCACGGGAAAATTTCCGCCCGCAAATCCGTTGTCGCCGATGCGTCGAGCGGCGGTCATGTAACGGTTTATGGCGAACCGGAACGGGTCAGCGCCGATAAATCTTCCGGCGGGCGCATTTACGTCGCCTCGAACTAGCGGCGCAACCGTTACTCGTCAGATTTCCCTTCAGACGGCATCTCAATCTGCGCCGCGCCTTCGAACGGATCCGGCGCCTCGCGTACGCTTTCAATCAGCTTGCTGTGGAGATGCGGCCGGGTTCGTCCGAGCGTTCTGAAATCCTCCTGATCGAGGACGATAAGATCGCAGGTGGAAACCGCGAGCGCGGTCTCGCCTTGCACCCCGGTCATCAGCGATTGCGCGCCCCAGAAATGGCCCTCATCCAGAACAATCGGCGCAAGTTCGGGTCGGTCCACATCGCGAATTTCGACCGAGCCCGCGCCAATCATAAAGAGCGCGCCGGGGCGTTCGCCGTGGAGGGCGATCAGCGATCCGGTCGGCGCGGTTCGCGCTTTCAGGACATGGAGCAACTCGGCGATCTCGCCGGAATCGAGACTTGAAAAAATCGATGCCCGCGCCGCCATGCCCCAGGTGACGATAAAATCCTGGCGGCGAAACTCGTCCATGAACGCTGAAGCGATAATGCCGATGGGCAGCGCAAAAAAACCGAGGCCGCAGACCATGACGACGCCGGCGAGCAGTTTTCCCGCCGCCGTGACGGGGGTCACGTCGCCATAGCCGACCGTCGTCAGCGTCGCGATTGCCCACCACATGGCCTCCGGCACGGTTGCAAACTCGCTGCCCGGCCGGTCGCCTTCAACAAGGTAGAGCAATGACGCGGCGATGATCACCATCCCCACCAGCACAATCAACACGCCGAGTAGCGCATCGCGTTCGCGGGTCAGTACGCGGAGCATGGTGTTAAAAGCCGGCGAGAAACGCGCCAGCTTGAAGAACCGCAGCAGGCGCAGGATGCGCAGGACGCGCAAGTCAATGGCGAAAAGGAAGCTCAGATAAAACGGCGCAATCGCCAGAAAGTCGACAATCATGAGCGGGCTGCGTGCAAATTTCAGCCGGGCGCGCGTCGCCGACAATCCCTGAAACGGCGGATGCTCCGTACACACCCAAAGCCGCGCTGCATATTCGATCGTGAAGACGCCAATGGAAAAGAGATCGAAAATCAGAAAAAACAGCGCATGCCGATCGTGAATTGAAGGCACGGTCTCTATGGTGAAGGCGATGACATTGAGGACGATCAGCGTCGCCATGGCGCCTTCGAAAAGGCGGCTCTGCCAGTCATGCGAGTGTCCGGCCTCCAGAATGCGGTATAGGCGCGCCTTGACGCCGTGGTGGCCGCCGCCCGCAGGTGCGGCGTCTCGCATTGTTTCCGACGACGGCGGGGTCACTGAACGGGCCTCCTTTTCGCGCGATTATGCGCCGGGCGCCCGCATGACGGCAACGGGCGGTTTATCCGGCGCTAGCGGCGATTTGTTGTTCAATCGCCGCTAGCGCGTCCGCGGCCTTTGATCCGTCCGGACCGCCGGCCTGCGCCATATCCGGGCGGCCGCCGCCACCCTTGCCGCCGACCGCCGCGGCGCCCGCCTTGACGAGGTCAACGGCGGAGAGTGTCTTGGCGAGATCGCCGGTGACGCCGACCGCGAGCGCCGCCTTGCCGTCATTGACGCCGATATAGGCCGCGACCCCTTCGCCGAGCTTTTGCTTCGCTGCATCCACAAGACCGCGCAAATCCTTCGGCGCGACGCCGTCGACGACCTTGCCGGCAAATTTGACGCCGGCGATGTCCTTGACCGGTTCTTCCGACGGACCGGCGCCGCCGCCGAGCGCCAGCGCCTTTTTGGCGTCGGCCAGTTCGCGCTCCATTTTCTTGCGTTCGGCAATGAGCGCCTCAATTCGCGTGGGCAGATCATCGGGCGTTGTTTTCAGCGCGTCGGCGGCGCGGCGCGCCGCGCCCGCCTGGTCGTCCAGGAATTGCCGCGCCGCTTCGCCGGTTTTCACTTCAATGCGGCGCACGCCCGCGGAAACGGCGCCCTCGCTCACGATTTTGAAGAGCGCAATATCGCCAAGGCGCTTCACATGGGTGCCGCCGCATAATTCGACGGAATAAGGCGCGCCGGAGCCGTCCAGCGCATCGCCCATGGTCAGCACACGAACGTCATCATCATATTTTTCGCCGAATAACGCGATAGCGCCGGACTTCACCGCGTCATCATAAGGCATGATCCGTGTTTCAACGGCGCCATTCTGACGGATGACGGCATTGACGCGGCGCTCGATTTCCGCCGCGTCCGCCGCGCTCAACGCTTTCGGATTGGTGAAGTCGAATCGCATGCCGTCATCAGCGACGCGCGAACCCTTCTGCTGGACATGATCGCCCAGGACTTCGCGCAACGCCGCGTGCGCAAGATGGGTGACGGAATGATTGGCGCGGATCCTGTCGCGCCGCTCGGTATTGATCTGCAGGCGAACAACATCGCCGACACTGAGTTCGCCAGCGGCGATTGTTCCGATATGGCCGTGCAGTGCGCCGGCGCGCTTTTTTGTATCGTCAATATCTACTGATGCGCCGGCGTCGCTTACGAGCGTCCCGGCGTCGCCGATCTGGCCGCCGCTTTCCGCGTAGAAAGGCGTCTGGTTGACGATGATTTCAACACTATCGCCGGCTTTGGCTTTCTCGATCGGGGCGCCGTCGCAAATGATCGCCTGGATAACGGCTTCCGCCTCGTCGTGGATGTATCCGAGAAATTCCGTCGCGCCGAACGCTTCGCGCAAATCGAACCAGACTGTTTCGTCCGCCGCATCGCCGGAGCCCGCCCAGGCTGCGCGGGCGGCGGCTTTCTGCGCCGCCATAGCCTTGTCGAAGCCTTCCGTGTCAACGCCGCGTCCCTCGCGGCGCAGCGCATCCTGCGTAAGATCGAGCGGGAACCCGTATGTATCATAGAGCTTGAACGCCGCTTCGCCGCCAAGATAGGCGCCGTCCGGCAGGCCCGCAGTTTCGTCAGCCAGAAGTTTCAGGCCGCGATCAAGGAGCGAGCGGAATTTCTCTTCCTCTGACCGCAGCGTTTCGACGATCAGCGTTTCCGCCCGCGAAAGCTCGGGGAACGCTGCGCCCATTTCAGCAACGAGCATCGGCGCAAGGCGCGCGAGCAACGGTTCGCGAACGCCAAGCCCGTGGGCGTGTCGCATGGCCCGGCGCATGATCCGGCGCAAGACATAGCCGCGTCCCTCATTCGAGGGTGCAACGCCGTCGGCAATCAGGAAACTGGTCGCCCGCAAATGATCGGCAATCACACGATGCGCCGGCGCGTCGGCGCCTTTCGCCGGCCGGCCTGTCAGGTCCTCCGAGGCGGCAATCAGCGTACGGAACAGATCGACGTCATAATTGTCGTGCACCCCTTGCAGGACGGCGGCAATCCGCTCCAGCCCCATACCGGTGTCGATGGATGGTTTTGGCAAGTCCGCCTGGCGCCCATCTGCGTGCTTCTCAAACTGCATGAAGACGAGATTCCAGATCTCCACGAACCGGTCCCCGTCTTCGTCCGGCGAGCCCGGCGGCCCGCCGGGAATATGGTCGCCATGATCGAAGAAAATTTCAGAGCACGGCCCGCATGGACCGGTGTCGCCCATGGCCCAGAAATTGTCATGGGTCGGTATGCGGATGATACGGCTCTCCGGAAGACCGGCGATCTTGCGCCAGAGATCAAAGGCTTCATCGTCAGTATGATAAACCGTCACCGTCAGCCGGTCGGCGGCGAGGCCAAACTCCTTGTGTACAAGGGTCCAGGCCGCATCGATCGCCTGCTCTTTGAAGTAATCGCCGAAGGAAAAATTACCCAGCATCTCGAAAAACGTGTGATGGCGGGCAGTATAGCCGACATTGTCGAGATCATTGTGCTTGCCGCCGGCGCGCACGCATTTCTGAGACGACGCCGCACGGACATAATCGCGCCGTTCTGCGCCGGTGAAAATATTCTTGAACGGCACCATCCCGGCGTTGACAAAAAGAAGGGTCGGGTCGTTCTGGGGGACCAGGGGCGCCGATGGGACGATTTCATGATCGCGCGCGGCGAAAAAATCGAGAAAGTGGCTGCGGATGTCTTTGAGCGAAGTCATGAAAGGATCGTATCCGGCGTAAACGTCTCAACCTACAGGAAACGCCGGAGCGGTGTTCCGCCCCGGCGTGAAACCCATAACGAGCCTTGATACTACGGCGCTAGCGCCAATCCGTCCAGCGACGGATCAGACGGCTATCCCTTGGTCATACAGAATACATTCAGCTTGTTGCCGTCCGGATCGCGAAAATACCCGGCGTAGAATTCGTCGCCGCGGGCGCCGGCGGGACCTTCATCCTTGGCGCCAAGCTCAATCGCTTTCTTGTATATCCGGTCAACCGTCGCCGGCGAATCACACGCGATCGCCGCCATGACCCCATTGCCGACCGTCGCCGGCTCGCCGTTAAACGGTTTCGTCAGTGCAATGCCACAGGCGGTCGGATCCGGCCCGGACCAGGCGATAAAGGTATCCTCGAACTCCATGAACCGTTTGCCGCCATATTCGCCAACCAAGGCGTCGTAAAACTTCGCGGCCCGTTTCAGATCGTTTGTGCCAAGGGTCACATATCCAAGCACGGCAATGTCCTTCTCTTTCTGTCTTGAGCGCAACGGGGCGGCGAGATCATCAGCCGCCCGCCGCGTATTTTACAACCCAATCGCTATGACGCTTCAGCGGCGGCGTCCTCATCATTATCTTCCGCCTGCTCGCCAACCAGCATCTCCTCAGCGACGAGCCCTGCATTCTCGCGGATCTTGCGCTCAATCTCCGCCATCATGTCGGGATTGTCCTTGAGGAACTGCTTGGCGTTCTCCCGGCCCTGACCGATGCGCTCGGAATTATAGGAAAACCAGGAGCCGGCTTTCTCAACCACATTCGCCCGTACGCCGAGGTCAAGAATTTCACCGGTCTTGGAGACCCCCTCCCCATACATGATGTCGAACTCGACCTGCTTGAATGGCGGCGCCACCTTGTTCTTGACGACTTTCACGCGGGTCTGGTTGCCGACCACCTCGTCGCGATGCTTGATCGCGCCAATTCGGCGAATGTCGAGGCGTACGGAGGAATAAAACTTCAGCGCATTGCCGCCGGTCGTTGTTTCCGGCGAACCAAACATGACGCCGATCTTCATGCGGATCTGGTTGATAAAGATCACGAGGCAATTGGAGCGTGAGATCGAGCCCGTCAGTTTTCGCAGCGCCTGGCTCATGAGCCGCGCCTGCAGGCCGGGGAGCGAATCGCCCATTTCCCCTTCCAGTTCCGCCCGCGGCGTCAAGGCGGCGACCGAATCGATTATCAGCACATCAACAGCGCCGGACCGCACCAGCGTATCGGCGATTTCCAGCGCCTGCTCGCCCGTATCGGGTTGCGAAATGAGAAGATCGTCCAGATTAACGCCAAGCTTTTGCGCATAAACCGGGTCCAGCGCATGCTCCGCATCGACGAAGGCCGCCGTGCCGCCAATTTTCTGGGTTTCAGCGGCCACATGCAGCGCCAGCGTCGTCTTGCCCGAACTCTCCGGCCCGTAAATCTCGACAACCCGGCCCTTAGGCAGACCGCCAATCCCGAGCGCGATGTCGAGGCCGAGCGAGCCGGTCGAAATCGCCTCGATATCGACAACCTCGCGATCGCCGAGCCGCATCAGCGAGCCCTTGCCGAACGCCTTGTCGATTTGACTGATCGCCGCTTCCAACGCCTTTGATTTGTCCACGCCCTCAATCTCCACCAGTTTCAGATTGCCTTTAGCCACCGCCGCCTCCGTTGCCTGACCAGGAACCGCCCTGTCAACGAGCGGCCTTTGTACGTGTTTTGTTCCTATATTGCAAGAGTGTTTATCTTATTGTTATTATGAATTAATTCGCATTTGTTCTAATTTTGTTTTGCTAGCGAGTAACCAAACGCCACGCCGTGCGAACATATCCTCAAAACCCCGATTCGCCGGCAGCATCAGGCCGGGCCCCGAAATGCGCCGCCGCTACCGCCAAAAAGAACCGCAGATTTGGCGGTCGAAATTGGCGTGCGGTCAGACTATCTTGAGCGCCAAGCCAGCGCTTTGCCGCCGGTCGCCAATATTTGTTCAGCTTCGTCACGGGAACCCTCGCCCCTCATGAGCCGCATTCTCTTTATTCTGATCGCCCTGATCGGCGTTGTTCTCGCCGTTCTTCTGCTTGCCCCCGGCGTCATTCCGACGGCGACCTACAAGCCGCGCATCGAGGCCGCCGCCTCCAACGCCATAGGCCGCGAGGTGTCGATCGGCGACGATCTTTCGATCCAGATTTTTCCGAAAACCGCCTTTCGCGTGAACGATCTGACGATCGCCAATGCCGAAGGGTTCGAAGGGGAAACGCTGGCGCGCGTGAAGGATGCCAGCGTCGGGGTCAAACTCTTCGCATTGCTTTCCGGTTCCGTTGAAGTCGATCGATTCGTGCTGACCGAGCCGGCGATCAATCTCGTGCGGCGCGCCGACGGGTCCGTGAACTGGAACCTCGCCGACGGCGCCGGCGCTCCGGATACGGAACAAGCAAACAGCGGACGGGCGCCGCGCGATCTAAAACTCGGCGACGTACGCATCGTCGACGGGCGCGCCGCTTATCGGGACGAACAGGCCGGGCGCACTTTTGCGGCGGAAGACATCGATGTCAGCATTGTCCTGACGTCGCTGAATGCGCCGCTCGAAGTCGACGGCGACATGATTTTTCAAGGGGAACCGACGCGCATTGATCTTGTCCTGACCGATCTTGCCACATTGATGGACGGCGAAGCCGCCAATCTCAAACTCGATATGAAAATCGGCGATACGACCGCCGGCGCCGATCTCGCTGTTACGAATGCCGAGGCGCTCTCTTACGCCGGGCCGATAGATTTCGCCGCGCCGGACCTGCCGGCCTTTGCGGCGCTCACCGGCACGGCGCTCGCGGACGCGCCTGGCTTCGACAGTCTTGCGCTTGCAGGCGACGTAGACGGGGGAAGCTCGTCCATGCGCCTCGACGGCGCGACCATCGGCTTTGACGAGATCGACGCGCAAGGGTCGCTGACCCTTGACTGGTCCGGCGCCAAGCCGCGGGCCACAGGCATTCTGTCTACGGAAAGCCTTGACCTTCGCCCCTATATGCCGCCTCCGGCGACGAGCACGGAAGGGTTCCCGGAATGGTCCGACGCGCAGATGGACTTCAAGGGCCTGCGCAATATTGACGCCGACTTTGATATTTCAGCGGATGCGATTTTTCTGAACGATCTGAAAATCGGCGAAAGCCGGCTGAAACTCACCGTCGATAATGGCCGCATGACCGCGGATATCCCCGAACTCGCCATGTATGGGGGGCAAGGCTCCGGGCGGCTTGTGGTCAATGCGCGCGGCGCGATGCCGTCATTCGCCGGCAATTTCGATATGGAGGCGGTGAACGCTCAGCCCCTCACCATCGATCTGATGAAACACGACAACCTCCTGGGGCTCGGCGCTTTCAAACTGGACTTCACCGCATCAGGAGACAGCCAGCGCGCGATCATGTCTTCAATCGACGGATCGGGCGGTTTTGATTTGTCCAATGGCGCGCTGAAGGGCGTCAACATTGCAAAGATCGCGCAGGCCGCGAATTCCTTGCGGACTGGTGGCGTTAATCCCGCCGCCCTCGCCAACGCCGTATCGACAGCGCGCGGTCCCCGTGAGGAAACGGATTTCTCGACTTTCCTTTCCAACTTTTCCATCGCCGACGGCCTCGTCAATGCGCCGACGATTTCCATGAACGGCCCCTATCTCACCATGAACGGCGCCGGTCAGGTCAATCTCGCTGCGCAGACGATTGACCTGCGTCTTGCGCCGCGGGCGACAACGACCGCGGACGGCGTCGACGGACAGGCAATCGCGGTGCCTGTGCGTATCGGCGGCACCTTCGCCAAGCCGTCCATCGGCATCGACGGCGAAGCGCTCGCGAGAGCGGCGTTGCAGGAAACCCTTGGCGGATTTCTGGGCGGCGCGGCCGCGCCGTCATCGCCGGAAGACGCATTGCTACAGGGGCTGTCGGGGATCATCGGTTCAGCCAGCGGCGCGCCGGCGGCGAACGATAGCGCTGAAGAGAACAGCGCAGCGGACACCCCGCCGGCCGCGGAAGAAGATGAACCGTCCGATGAAGAGGTCATCCTGAGAAGCTTCGGGGCCGTGTTCGGCGCTCTCGGCGGAAACGACGAACCGGAATCGGAAAACGAAGAAAGCGAATAATCCGTTCCCGGATTATTCGCCCATTTTTATTCTGTAAGTCCTGATTAGTGATGCGCGTCCGGATCCGGGCAATCGCTCTTGCGCGACCGCATCAGGAGGACGAGCAGAATAATCGCGATAATCGGTGAGCCGACAATAAACAGGGTCAGCGCGACCGCGCCGCCTGCCGCCGCGACGCCGAAAAGCGCGCCGAATAAGCCAAGAACAACGCCTACGATGGCGCCGAACAACCCGATGATTACTCCGGCTAACCCGCCGAAACCGGCGCCGATGGATTCCACAATCGTCAGATCCTGTTCAGCAAAAATATAGGCCGCTGCCGACAATGCCGCGCCTAAAAATATCAGGATTGCGAAGGTTGCAAGGATAACCCCGCCGCCGCCGCGTCGTTCTTCATAGTCAGATGTCGCCATTTTTTACGCCCCTGCCGGACCGGATTTCCCCCGGCCCGTCCTTTCCTTTTCTTGGTTCTTGTTCGAACTCTTTACTGCTGAAATAATCCCTGATGCGCGGCTCTGCGGCAAGAGCGCCCGCCGCGCCAAACCGGCGCCTCGTCGCTTGCTTGCGGGGCGCGATCGCCTCTGTTACGCGTCGGGCAAACAAGGAAGAGGCCCCTGAAACATGCCGGCGCGCGCTCCGCGAACATCAAAAGCCGAGGCACCGCGCGCCTGGCAACGCATGTTGTCGGGGCGCCGGCTTGATCTCCTTGATCCCTCCCCGGTTGATGTGGAAATCGCTGACATCGCCCACGGTCTCGCGCGCGTTGCGCGCTGGAACGGGCAAACGAAAGGCGACTTGCCGTTTAACGTCGCCCAGCATTCCCTGATCGTCGAGGCGTTTTGCGCCGAGTTAAAACCGGGGTGGCCGGTAAAATGGAAACTCGCCGCCCTGCTGCATGATGCGCCGGAATTTGTCATTGGCGACATGATCTCCCCATTCAAGGCGCAGCTTGGCGGCCAGTACAAAGTCATTGAAGCGCGTCTCGCCGCGGCAATCCATTTGCGCTTTTCCCTGCCGGCGACGCTCCCCGAAACGGTGGAGAAAACCATCAAGCGCGCAGACCGCGCGTCCGCCTATTTCGAGGCGATTCAGCTTGCGGGATTTGAACCCGCCGAAGCGCGGAAGTTCTTTGGAACGCCGCGCGGGCTTGCGCCGATCACCCTTAACGCCATGTCTGCGATTGAGGCGCAAAAACAGTATCTTGCCCGGTTCGATGCGCTTTTTCGCGCGCTTGAAGGTTAATCAAACCTCTCCGCCGATAACATTGGCGCGATTTCGCCGCCCCTCGCGGAATTGCGCCTTATCTTGTTTACCCGCGTGCTCTATCTAGTACGTGCGTCGAAAACGGCGCGGTATTCGCAGATTATTTTCGGGGCGCGTTTTGTCCGAGATTATTGTCAGTTGTTACGGCCAGGCGGAGGCGGCGTTCAAGGCGCATCATCCGGCCTACGTCGTCTCCATTCTCGGCGCCGATGAAGCGGCGACGCCGGACTTTGACGGCTTGCCGCCTGAGCGCCTGCTTGAATTGCGCGGCGATTGTTCGGGCGCTGACGAGAACGAACAGCGCGCGCGCAAACTGATCGAGCTCGGCCGCGCCTGGGACCGGCAAGCGCCGATCCTCATTCATTGCCATCAGGGCGTCGCCCGCTCCATGGCGGCGGCGTATATTCTTCTTTGCGCAGCGCAAGAAGGCGTGTGCGAGCGCAAGATCGCCGGAAATTTACGGAAGGCCGCGCCTCATGCGGACCCGAACATTTTGCTGATTTCCGAGGCCGACGCTCTCATGGGCCGCGACGATCGCATGATCGAGGCCATTCTCGACCTCACTCCATGCGCCGGCGCCGATTGCGACAAGCTGGTGATCTTGCCAGTCGCCGCGTAAACCCGTCATAGACGGCGCGCATGACCGATGCGCCGCAAAACCAGCCGATCGCCGCCAATGTGGCGATTACTCTCAACGCTGTCCTCGCCGCTGTGGCGGACAACCGGCCGCTCGCCCTTTGCGTGAATGTGGACGGCGTCGTCGGCCTTCCCTACGGGCCGTTCGATCCAGAACGCCATCGCACCTTCGAGATCGGCGTGCGCGAATGGGTGACGCGGCAGACGCAATTGTCTCTGGGTTACGTTGAGCAGCTTTACACCTTCGGCGACAAAGGCCGCGAAGCCCCGCTTGCAGCCCTTGCCGATGTGAAAGGCGAGGACCGCGTTGTCTCCGTCGGCTATCTCGCCCTTGCGCGCGAACCCGCCGCCGTCGATGCGGCGGAAGCAGCTTGGCGCGACTGGTATGCGTTCTTCCCTTGGGAGGACTGGCGTAATGACGAACCGCCGATTTTAGCGTCGCGAATTTTTCCGGCCCTCGATCAATGGATTTCGCAAGGGCGCGCCGATACTGACACGCGCCGCGCCCGCGCCGCCGCCGCATTCGGACGCGACGGCGCAGAATGGGACGAAGCGCGCACTTTGGATCGTTACGAGTTGATGTACGAAGCCGGCCTTATCGCCGAGGCCCATCGCGACCGATACGACGCCGGCCTTGAACCGCCGGACACACCCGCGCCGAAAGGATCAGAAACCGGCGCGCCCATGATTTCCGATCATCGCCGCATTCTTGCAACAGCGGTCGGCCGTTTGCGCGGCAAACTACGATACCGCCCGATTATTTTCGAACTCGCGCCGGCGACTTTCACCCTCCTGCAATTGCAGGAAATCGCCGAAGCTATTGTCGGATTTCGATTCCATAAGCAGAATTTCCGTCGCAGCATCGAAAAATCCGGTTTCGTCGAACGCACGAACCAGACGACACAGCAGGCCGGCGGGCGCCCGGCTGCGCTCTTTCGCGTGAGCGACACAGGGCTTCGCAAGCACGCGGCGTCGGGCCTTGCCATTCCGAGATTGCGGCGGGACGCGGAAGGCGTAAGGTGATGGTTTTGCGTATGGGGAATCCGCCAATGTTCATCCGCACCGCCGCTGCCGCCATCCTCGCCGCCTGGGCGCCGACCATCGCCCTCGCCCACGATCATGCAACGGCGCATTATCTCGGCAATGAAGGGGTGATGATCGAACGGGGCGAAACGAAAGTCCTGTTCGACGCGTTTTACTCCAGCGGCTTTGGCCAGTACGCGCTGGTGCCGGACGAGATCAACGCCGCCATGCTTGCAGGCGCGCCGCCCTTTGACGGCGTCGATGCGATTTTCATCAGTCACGTTCACGGCGATCATTTCTCGCCCGGTCCGGCGATCAAATATTTGAACGCGCAAAACGACGTTGTCCTGTTTGCACCGGAACAGGTTCGCGACGCCCTCGTGCAGGCCGGCGCCGACGAGGCATTATTACAACGTGTGCGGTCGTTTTTACTGGAGCCGGACGATGCGGGCGTAACGCTTTCTTTTAGCGTGCTCGACGTTGATGTTGTTTCCGTGCCCCATGCGGGCAACCGCCCGCATATCCAGAATTATGCCTGGCGGGTTTCCCTTGATGACGAGACAACCGTTATTCATCTGGGCGACGCTGACCCGCGCGTCTCGAATTTCTCTCGCCATCAGTCGCATTTCGATAAAAAAACAACCCATACGGCGTTTCCGCCTTACTGGTTTGTCGGCGACACAAATGGCGAATTGATCCTCAGCGATATCATCAAGGCGAAACAGATCATCGGCGTTCATGTGCCCAAGCGCGCCGCCGGCAATGGCGACGAATGGCGCACGAGACTTGGCGGCGATCTCTTTACCGACCCCGGCGAGACGCGGAAAATCGCAGACTAGGAAAGCGCTGAAACGAACGCTTCGAGAACGCCGTCCCACCCGCTGTCATATCCGTCGCGATGTGATTTCCCATCGCTGCGGCCTTCCCATCCGCGATGAATAAGCGTCATCTTACAACCGTCGCCAGCTTCTTCGAATGTCACTTCGATTTCCGTCGCGTCGGCCGGTTGCTCCAACACCCAGGAGAAAACGATGCGATGCGGCGGTTCGCAACGGGCGACCCGGCCCCATTCTCGTTCCTTGCCGGACTTTTCGGTTTCGTAAATGCGCCCGCCAGGCTGCGCTTCAAATTTTACCATTGCCGCATTCGCCTCACTCAACGAATGATCGGCTAGCGGCCACCAAACACGAATATTCTCCGTAAAGTGATGAAACGCCTTTTCGCATGACGCTTTCAGCATCAGGGTTTTTACGATTGGCTCAATTGTCTTTGGCAACTCCATTCTAATTCCCCTTGCTGATTATCCGTCACTTGCCTCAAGCGAGCGCTTGTAGGCGTCAAGCGCCTCATCCCAGAAGCGATCAAAGTAGTTGCGCATTTCCTCCAGCCCGGCGCGATCAATGCTGTAGATGCGCCGCACCCCGTCGCGCCGTTCGGCAACGAGCCCGGCGTCTTTCAGGACCTTCAGATGCTGCGAAACCGCCGGCCGCGATACGGGCATGCCGTCGGCGAGCACGCCCACGGAAAACGGTCCATTACGCAGCTTTTCGAAAACCGTGCGGCGGGTCGGGCAGGATAATGCGTCAAATTTCGCTTCGTAAGCCATTGCTTACGTATAGAGCGCTCCAATACGTAAGTCAACACTAACGGATTGCCGCGCGAAATTAGTGAAACTTCCTTGACGGCGCAGGTCTTTACCCTCATTTTGCGCGCCGTCGCCCCTTGCGGGGCCCTTTTTTGAACCTATATATGCTCTGTCTGAGCATAATGCTGAACAACGCGACCCTCGGCGACATGCGTATCTGGACCGGGACTTCACGAAGGAGGCGCCAAGATGCCTGCATTTGGAAACGAGTTCGAAACGGAACATCTCCCGTTTACTGACGCCGTTCGGGAAAAGACGGACCATCTATATCCGAAAGTCGCGAAATTCATTCCGGAAATCGAGTGGCGCGTTCATGCGCCCTATATCGCCGCAATCAACGATCTGAAGCGCGCGAAGAATGCAGTGATCCTGGCCCACAACTATATGACGCCGGAAATTTACAATTGCGTCGGCGATTTCGCCGGCGACAGCTTACAGCTCGCCAAGGAAGCAGCGCGCACCGACGCTGATATTATTGTTCAAGCGGGCGTCCACTTCATGGCGGAGACGTCAAAAATTCTGTGTCCTGAGAAAACCGTCCTGATCCCGGACATGCGCGCCGGCTGTTCCCTCGCCGCTGCGATTACCGGCGACGATGTGCGCCTACTGAAACAGAAATATCCAGGCGCGCCGGTCGTCACCTATGTGAATTCCACCGCCGACGTGAAAGCGGAAACCGATATCTGCTGCACATCGTCAAACGCCGTTGAAGTCGTTGAATACGCCGCGAAGGAATGGAATTCCGATACGGTGCTGTTCCTGCCGGACCAATATCTGGCGAAAAACGTTGCAGCCATGACCGACGTCAAAATCGTCACCTGGGCGGGCGCCTGCGAGGTGCATGAACGCTTTACAGCCGAGGACATTCGCGAACTGCGCGAAGGCAATCCGGGCGTCGTTGTGCTGGCGCACCCGGAATGCCCGCCAGATGTTCTGGCGGAAGCGGATTTCGCGGGCTCCACCAGCGGCATGTCCAATTACGTGCGAGACAATCAGCCGAAGAATGTTGTTTTGATTACGGAATGCTCCATGTCTGACAATGTCGCGAGCGAGAACCCGAACGTCAATTTCGTGCGCCCCTGCAATCTCTGCCCCCATATGAAGCGCATCAGTCTACCGAAGATTTTGGCGAGCCTGCAGAATATGGAACATGAAGTCGAGATCGATCCCGCGGTGATGGACAAAGCGCGCCAAGCTATTGAGCGCATGATTGCCCTGCCCCTGAAACGCCAGTCCATGTACAATCATCTGCATGCGCCGGAAGTGTATGCGATTGAAACGCGGGCGTAAAATTCGAGCGGACCTAAATCTCCGCTCATTCCCGCGAAAGCGGGAATCCACTAGACGGTAAATGGATTCCCGCTTTCGCGGGAATGAGCGGGGAAGGCATGAAAACTGATTCTAAAATTCAAGAGCCTAACTTGAGCCCTCTTGTCAGGATGTCGAAAAAATCGGCTTGCTTAATCGCTATTGCTTACATCGTTCTGGGCGCTGCCGCTGCCGAGGAATTTTGCGCTGAAGAAATTTCGGGCCCGGGCGCATCTCCACTTGAACCAATTCCCATCGAGAATTTCTTCGACTTATTTGATTCAGCACTCACGTGGGGCAATCCAACATTGCTGGAAGCCGAGCGGAAGTTCGCTGAAGAAGATGGCGTGGAAATACCAATCGATTATAATTGCAGGTGGGTTCGTGTTCGCGGTTATTTCCGAGTTATGTTCTATCGAGGCTACTCGGGAACAATAAACGCAAATTCACAAGAGTTTTATCTTCGTGGAGGCATCAACGGGCCAATCCGAGAAAACTCCTACACAATCGAAAATTTCGAAGATCCGAAGACAAACCGATTTCTATTTAACGGTGCAGAAATTGAAATTATTGGGCAATTTTATGATATGTGCCGAGCCCTTGATGCTGAGTATGGTGACGGCAATCATTCCGGCATTGGAGGACTCTGCCACTACGGCGATGCTCAAGGACTTGTATTTCGAAACGTTGGTATGACCGGACTTCTATCGGAACCATTTTCCCGGCCGACAGGAGAAGAAAACCGAGCGGTGATCGGAGACTTGGTCAATGTTCCAGATAACTGGCCAAAATTGTCGGAGGTAATAGAAATTGCGAAGGCGCGTATCGAACTGATTAGGGAATCGCCAGCCAGCTATTGGGAAAAAGAGATACCAGCAACCTTTGATCGCTCGTCTGACATCATCACAAAGCGCTCCAACGACCCAAACGAATGGATTTCTTTTCTACATTTTGCGCCACAGTCTCCTATTAACCAAAAGTCTTTCGATCCGGCGATTGCTAAAACCAAGGTGTTTCAACAATACTATTCAATTGGCCAAGATCCAGATGATATATCGTCGGTCTTTGTTTGCTTTTGCACGACTAATGATTGCAAAAACCAATGGCCTCTTTTCAAAGCCGATGCCGAATACTTCTACGATCCATATTTGTGCATACCCGTTAGCAAAAACTATCGCAGCGGCAAATGGGAATAGACCTAGGTGACCACCGACATCCTCATCATCGGCGCCGGCGTCGCCGGGCTTTACACCGCCCTGAAACTGGCGCCGCGGCCGGTCACGGTCATCACCGCGCGACCCCTCGGCAAGGGCGGCTCGACCCCTTGGGCGCAAGGCGGCATGGCGGCGGCCGTCGGCGCTGACGACACGCCGAACCTTCACTTTTCCGACACCATGCAGGCCGGCGCCGGGCTCGTCGACGCCGAAGCCGCGAGCGTCCTCGTTGACGGCGGTCAGGCCGCGGTCGACGACCTGATGGCGCATGGTGTCCAATTCGATCAGGATACAGACGGAAATCTCGCCCTCGGACGCGAGGCCGCCCATTGCCGCGACCGCATCGTCCATGCGACAGGCGACCAGGCGGGCGCCGCCATTATGGACGCCCTCGTCACAGCGGCGCGCGCGGCAGACCACATCACTATCCTTGAGCGGATTGTCGCCGAAGACCTGCTCGTTGACGATAACGGCGCCGTTGGCGGCGCGCTTGTTTATGACGTGAGCGCCGGCGAACGCGCGGCTTTTGACGCAAGCGAAACAGTGCTCGCGACCGGCGGGCTCGGCGGCTTGTTTGCGGTCACGACCAACCCGACGCCGGCGCAAGGACACGGTCTCGCCTTTGCGGCGCGCGCCGGGGCGATGATCCGCGATCCGGAATTCGTCCAGTTCCATCCCACCGCCCTTGATATTGGCGCCGATCCAGCGCCGCTGGCGACGGAAGCCCTGCGCGGCGACGGCGCAGCTCTCGTAAACGCCGACGGGCGCGCCTTCATGGCTGATTATCACGCGGCGAAAGACCTCGCGCCGCGCGACATCGTCGCCCGCGCCGTCGAGGCGGAAATAAAAGCGGGCCGCGGCGCGCGCCTTGACGCACGCGATGCGATCGGTGCGGCCTTGCCAGAGAAATTCCCGACCGTCTTCGCCGCGTGTCAGAACGCCGGCATTGATCCGCGAACGGAATTAATACCTGTCGCGCCCGCCGCTCATTACCACATGGGCGGCGTTTTCACGGATCTCGATGGCGCAACATCGCTTGAGGGGCTCTGGGCGGTTGGCGAAGTCGCCTCCGCCGGCGTGCACGGCGCCAATCGGCTCGCCTCAAACTCTCTGCTGGAGGCGGTCGTCTTCGGCGCGCGCATCGCCGATCAGTTGCGGGAAAAACAGCTCGATGACAGACCGGAGGCCGGCGCGCCGGCGGACCGCATGGATGTGCCCTCAAAGCCCGCGCCGCCGGAAGACATGAAAGTCTTGCGCGACGCCATGTCAAACGGGTGCGCGCTTATTCGCAATGAAGAAAGCCTGATAGCAGTTCTTGAAACACTCGCCGAGCTTCACGAAAGCGCGGACATGACAAGCGGCCTCAAAAGCGCGCTCGTCACGGCGGAACTCATCGCGCAAGGCGCACTCGCCCGGGAGGAGTCCCGCGGCGCGCACCATCGCAGCGACTTTCCGGATACGGAGGAAGAGGCGTTTCACACGGAGATCGCCGCGGAAATGGATGACGAGGAATGACAATCCAACCGCCGCCACACCACCTCGTCGAAGAGGTTGTAAAGAATGCGTTGAAAGAAGACTTGTCCGACGCTGGCGATATCACTACGAATGCGTGCGTCCCTCACGATGCGATAACAAACGCTTCGATCGTTGCACGAAAACCCGGCGTTATCGCCGGCCTCGCGCTTGCCATGGGGGCGTTTCATCTAAACCACGTCGTCACATTTCGTTGCGAGAAGAACGACGGCGACGTCGTCGTCGCAGGAGATGTCGTTGCGCATATCGAAGGCCCCGCCCGCGGCATTCTCACAGCGGAAAGAGTCGCGCTCAATTTCCTCGGCCATCTGTCAGGCATTGCGACCGCAACCGCGGAACTTGTTGACGCCGTCAAAAGCACGAACGCCAAAATCGTCTGCACACGAAAGACAACGCCGGGGCTGCGCGCTTTTGAGAAATACGCAGTACGCTGCGGCGGCGGACATAACCACCGTTTCGGGCTTTATGACGCCGTGATGATCAAGGACAACCACATCGCCGCCGTCGGCGGGATCGCAAAGGCGGTCGAGGCCGCGCGCGATGCGGTCGGCCACACAGTCAAAATCGAAGTGGAGATCGACGGGCTCGATCAGCTCGATGCGGCTCTCGGCGCCGGCGCAGACATCATCATGCTCGACAACATGTCGCCGGACGATATGAAAAAAGCCGTCGATAAAACCGCCGGGCGCGCCGTGCTTGAGGCCTCCGGCAACGTTACGGTCGACACCGTTCGCGCCATCGCAGAAACCGGCGTCGATATCATTTCATCGGGCTGGATTACCCACTCGGCGCCGTGCCTCGATCTCGGTCTGGATTTCGGCTGACCGAAGCTACATCGCCGCGGGCGCAGCCTCGGTGATGCGGCGGTTTGGAAAGCGATAGAATTTATGCGCGCCAATGGTCGCAGTCGGCGTCAGGCGCGGCGCCCAATAGGGGCTCACATAATCCGCGTGGTAATGCGTGGCGTTGCGGCTGACCGGCGCGCGCAGGCCGGCGAGGATAGCGCCGGCAAGTTCTTCCGACGACGCCCATTTGCGCTGGTTGAGCTTGATCGTCATGGATCCATCACAGGTAAACGAGAACTGGCATCCCGTGCGCCGTTCCGACCCTTGAAAGACAACGCCGCAGATCGAATTCGGAAACAGCGGGCTGGCGACGCGATTCAAAACGACGTCAGCAACAGCAACCTGCCCGATCCGTTTTTCCGACCGCGCCTCATAATAAATCGCCTGGGCGAGACATTTTCGCTCCGCCGCATCGACGCGGGCGTCGCTTAAGGAAGAGAAATCGAAATCCGCAAGATTGAGCACGGCGTCGTCGATGGATGCGAGCGCCGTTGTCGGTTTCGCCGGCTTGAGGCGCGGTTCGGCGAGCGCGTTGCGCGTCGCTTGCGTCTCTGTCGCCAGATAGTCGGCAAGTTCAGCAACCAGTGCGGCTTCACGGGCAATTGCGGCGGCGGCTTCGCGTTCCTGCGCCGCCCTGTCGGCGTTGATCGAAGCGCTCATGGCGGTCGCCACGGCGCAAACGCTCAAGAGGCCCGCCGCCATCAGGCTGCGCAGGGTCCAGCTGACCTCGTGGGCGTTGCTCTCAGACCGTTTCGTCACGTCGTCCCAATCCATAACCCGCCGGGCCGCAGTCTAGCATCAGAACCGCCCGGAGTGATTAACGTATCGGCCATCCGATACGCCGGAAGAGCGCGATATATGGCGCTGCAACATAGGCGCTTCAATGGCAAAAACGGCAGGTTACACCTTTGTTATTAACCTGCCTAAGGGATATAAGCAATTGAAAATAATGCGTTTTATCGCACAGTGGCAAATCCCGTTAACGATTTAACGCCGCGAAACGGCTCACTTTTCCGTCAATCTTGCTTGCGCTGCAGCAAGGCGGGCAATCGGCGTTCGGAATGGCGAACAGGAGACATAATCGAGCCCCACCCGTTCAACAAAGCGGATCGAATCCGGGTCGCCCCCATGTTCGCCGCAAATGCCAAGCTTGATTTCCGGGCGGGTTTTGCGCGCCCGTTCGGCGGCAATCTCCACAAGCGCGCCCACGCCGTCCTCATCGATGGTGACGAAGGGGTCGCGGTCAAAAATATTCCGCCGCAGATAATCCGGCAGGAATGAAGCAGAATCGTCCCGGCTTAACCCAAATGTCGTTTGCGTCAGGTCGTTAGTGCCGAACGAGAAGAACGCCGCTTCATTGGCGATGTCGTCAGCCGTCAGGGCGGCGCGGGGCAGCTCAATCATCGTGCCCACAAGATAGTCGAGTTCAACGCCCTGCTCGCTGCAAACGGTCGCCGCGATCGCATCAATGCGGTCTTTCAGGAAGCGCAGCTCTTCGCGTTTGGCGACAAGCGGCACCATGATTTCCGGCGTCACTTTTTCACCGGTGGATTTCGCGATGGCGCAGGCCGCTTCTATGATCGCGCGGGCCTGCATCTCGTAAATTTCCGGATAGGAAACGCCGAGACGACAACCGCGATGGCCGAGCATAGGGTTAAATTCCTGGAGCTTATGGGCGCGGTCTTTCAGCTTTTGCGCATCCATGCCGGATGCGCGCGCCACTTCCTCGATTTCATCGTCCGAATGGGGCAGGAATTCGTGAAGCGGCGGATCGAGCAACCGGATCGTCACCGGCAGGCCGGCCATGACCTTGAAGATCGCTTCAAAGTCCGAGCGCTGCATCGGCAGCAATTTTTCAAGCGCCGCCCGGCGACCGGATTCATTGTCAGCGAGGATCATTTCGCGCACCGCAATGATCCGGTCCGCGTCAAAAAACATATGCTCGGTGCGGCAAAGGCCGATGCCCTCGGCGCCAAAGTCGCGGGCAACCTGCGCGTCGTGGGGCGTTTCCGCATTGGCGCGCACGGTCATGCGCCGGGCCTTGTCCGCCCAGGCCATCAGGCTTGCAAAGTCTCCAGAAAGTTCAGGCTGAAGCGTCGGTACTTCGCCCATGAAGACTTTCCCGGCCGCGCCGTCGACCGTCACGACATCGCCCTTGTTGACCATTCGTCCGGATACGGAAAAATGACCGCCCGCCTTGTCGATGCGCAGCTCGCCGGCGCCACAGACGCATGGCCGCCCCATGCCGCGCGCCACGACCGCGGCGTGGCTGGTCATGCCGCCGCGGGCCGTCACGATTGCTTGGGCCGCATGCATGCCGTGAATGTCTTCCGGACTTGTCTCTACGCGCACCAAAATGACCTTCCGGCCTTCCTGCGCCAGCCGTTCGGCTTCATCGGAGTTGAATACAACCTCGCCGGAAGCGGCGCCCGGCGACGCCGGCAAGCCGGTTAAAATCAAGTCGCGCGGCGCATCCGGGTCAAGCGTCGGGTGGAGAAGCTGATCGAGCGAATGCGCATCAACGCGGCAGACGGCTTCTTCTTCCGTGATGAGACCGTCATTACACATATCAACGGCGATCTTCAGCGCCGCCTTCGCCGTACGTTTGCCGTTGCGGGTCTGCAGCATCCAGAGTTTCGTATCCTGGATCGTGAACTCGATGTCCTGCATATCGCGGTAATGGTTCTCGAGCTTGTCGAAAACCGCGACAAGTTCCTTGTATGCCGCCGGCATCGCCTCTTCGAGGGACGGTTCCGTTTCCCCCATGGCTTCTTTTGAACGAACGGTCAGCGGCTGCGGCGTCCGGATGCCCGCCACCACGTCTTCGCCCTGCGCATTGATCAGGAATTCGCCGTAATATTCGTTCTCGCCCGTTGAAGGATCACGGGTGAACGCAACGCCCGTTGCCGACGTTTCGCCCATATTCCCGAAGACCATGGCCTGAACGTTGACCGCCGTGCCCCAGCTCTCTGGAATATTGTGAAGTCGGCGATAGGTGTTCGCCCGGTCATTGCGCCATGAAGAAAAAACGGCGCCGATGGCGCCCCAGAGCTGCTCCTGCGGGTCCTGCGGAAACGGTTTGCCATAGCTTGTCTCAACCGCAGCCTTGTACCCGTCGATGACTTTTTTCCAGTCAGCGGCGGACAATTCCGTATCGAGAATAAAGTCGTTTTCTTCCTTGTAGGTTTCAAGAATTTCCTCGAACTCATGATGCTCAACCTCCAGCACCACGTCGGAATACATCTGGATGAAGCGGCGATAGCTGTCGAAGGCGAAGCGTTCGTCCCCGGCGAGCGCTGCGAGACCCGCGACCGTTTCGTCGTTAAGTCCGAGATTGAGAACTGTATCCATCATCCCCGGCATGGACGCGCGTGCGCCCGAGCGCACAGAGACGAGAAGCGGCTTCTTGTTGTCGCCGAAACCGCGGTCAACAGCGTCGCCAACGGCCTTCAATGCGGCGTTGACCTGTTCTTTCAGCGCCTCAGGATACTGGCGGTCATTCTTGTAGAATTCGGTGCAGACATCGGTCGTAATCGTGAAACCCGGCGGCACCGGCAGGCCGAGGCTCGCCATTTCCGCGAGATTCGCGCCCTTGCCGCCCAGAAGGTTCTTCATCGACGCGTCGCCGTCCGAGGCGCCGGCGCCGAAACCGTAAACCCATTTATTCGCCGCCATTTTGTCCTCGCTCGCGTTGATTGACGGCGCACGCAGCGCGTCCGCAGCCGAACATCAGCGGCGCTGGCATACGACGCTGACCGACCTGCGCCAAGACGAAAATTGCCGCATCTGCGAACTAAAACTAGGGAATTGCCGGTTTTCCACACCCGTGCCGGCTCGACACCGGCGGTCAAGCTGTTAACCTTGCGCCCGCGTCGTGAAAGCAACGGCGCGGGCGTGAACGCCGGCGGTCAGTCTGCGTCGAGGGGATCTGGTGGGGCGAGAAGCCGTGAAAATGGCGACAGGAGCGTTGGCGGCCGCTTTGACAGCGGCTGCAGCGACGCCGGTCGCCGCGCAAGACAGCCTCAATATCTCGGTCCGCGACTTACCTGCGATTGCGGCGGTCGGCGTCGTCATCGTTATTATGAGCGTTCTCGTCGGGTCGATCCTGACGTCGACGCGGCTTCGCGGATCATCGCTGTTCAATCGCCTGTTCATCGTCGTCGCTGTGTCGTCCGGTTTCTTCAGCGGACTTATGTAGCAAGCGCACCAGCGCTTATTGCATGGGCCGATTGGAGGAACGGTGAAAGGAAGACAGTTAAAGCTGCGCCGTCGCGCAGAAAGTGTTTAAGCCCACACTTTTAATTTTATTGATAGGTATGTTTGGCGGCAGCAGTCTAATTCTGTTGAATGATGATTGGCGCCACGCTGTTGCCGGTTGCCTTGAGCGGTGCGAGACGCGCGGAACCGGGAACGCTCACTTTCGAAAATTGTCTTCGATCAAACTCGTTGATCCACTCGATATCTCCAAAGCCATAGGGCATGTACCCAATGATATTGAGGCCCCCGGCCGCGTTTTTCATCAGTTTCTCGGCCGCTATCGGAATCATTCCCCAAGTTTCAATTTTGCTTGTGGCATGTGGTGCGATAGGACCGCCATTCCCAAAACCTACGCACATGTCCTTTCCCGCAGAAAGCCGGTTTATTTGTCCTGTGCCATCGATCTGGATCAATGGCTGCCAACCAATATTCAGGGTGCCAGACACATCGTATGCGGGACTTTGCCCGTAGTTTTTGATTTTAAGCCAATAGAAAAAATAAAACTCGTTAGTAACAACGTCGCCTCTCTTGACCGCCATTACATCCGGGCGAGCGAGTTCGAGGCCGATTTCAGTGACCACGAGATAGGCTTGAGTTTGAGTAATGCCTATGCGTCTGGTTTCTTCAGTGACTTTTCGGGTTTCCCACAACGTCAAGCCCAGTATAGCCAAGCCGCCGGCCGTGAAGATGCCTATTATGGTCGTCCAACGCGCCATCTTCCATTGGGCATCCAAATCGGCCTTATCCCACCACTTGGGTACATCTGTTTCAAACTCGCTTTCTCTCAGCGGTCTAGAACCTATGACAACGCTGGTTTCCTCAGGATCGCTCTCGGAATAGCTTGCGGAGCCGCTGCGCTGTTGCTGATCGTAACTTTGGTAATCTAATAAGAAGGCAAGTGTTAAAATACCGAGCATAATGCTCAGGCCGCAAACTAATCCGACACCCGTAGCTGTTCGCAACCAATCGCGGTTAGACATTGAACCAGAAACACCGCTGTAAACTTGCCCCGTGCAAGCTTGTTGCGAATATTAGGTTCTGATTCGTGGACGCCGATGGCTTCGAGCTTTTCCACAAGCTGCGCGTATGTAATCCCGCGCTTTTTCAATTCGGCTTTCAGCAGGCCCTTAACCTGGGCTTCCCACTCTGATTGGTCCTTCATGCGGGTGATTTATGTTCGTTTGCAACCAAAGGCAATGCAAACACACCACAAATAATGACATAAGCACTTTACATAGTGGCATCACGTAACTATATGCGATACATAGGTATCGAAAACAGTTACAAATGCCTCAGCATTTTTTGCTCTCGGCGGCTTCGCGCACGCTTAGGCTCCGAGACATATACAAAGCGGGCGAGGAGATTGCTTACAGGCAATTCTGCGAATTGCGTTGGCCGGAAAACAACGGCGCGGGCATATGCCCCCGTTGTGACCACACAGATGCGTATGAAATCAGGACGCGCCGAAAGTTCAAATGTAAAGCGTGTGCGCACCAGTTCAGCGTTACGTCGGGTACTGTGTTCGCAAGCCGCAAGCTATCATTTACGGATCTGCTTGCCGCAATCTGTATAATCGTAGATTCCGCGAAGGGCGTGTCGTCAGTGAAACTGTCTCGACAGCTTGGCGTTCAATACAAGACAGCCTTCGTTCTGGCGCACAAGGTTCGCGAGGCGCTTGCCCGCGAAACTCAGGGCATGATGCTCCAAGGCGAAGTCGAGATCGATGGCGCATATTTTGGCGGACATATCAGGCCAGCAAACCTTCAAGAAAACCGCGTCGATAGGCGGCGCGCGCGCTATCAGACTGGGAAGCGCCGTGTTGTTGTGGTGCTTCGACAACGGATGGGCCGAACGCTAACGAAAGTGTTCAGACGAGAATGGCTGGGTGTGAACTTCGCGCGTGAGCGCGTGGAAGAAGACTCAATCATTTACGCAGACGAGGCATCGCATTGGGACAATTTGCACGATTATTTCGACACCGAGCGCATCAATCACAGCGAGGCGTACAGCTATAACGGAATTAGCACGAACCTCGCTGAGAGTTTCTTCGCACGGCTACGACGCATGATCCGCGGTCAACATCATTTCGTCTCGCCCGCATATCTCCACCAGTACGCGGCGCACGCGGCTTGGCTTGAAGATCACCGACGGGAAAGCAATGGCGCGCTGGCGGGCCGGATAATCCGCAATGCCATGACCGCGCCGGTCAGCCGTCAGTGGAAGGGGTATTGGCAAAGGTAATCAAGGTGCTCGTGCTGGCGGATTCTTATTAGGCGTAGATTTCATTTGCTCTGCCAAAAGTTCTGAAAGCAAATTATGCATGTCTGTCAAATCAAGCGGGCCACCACCTTTTATGGATGCATCAGCAGCTTTAAGTGCTGCGGTATACCTATCGTCGGCTTTCGTGCGCTCTCTCCTAATCAGCTCAGGCAGCAAAGTATCGCCAGCAAGCCATCCGCCCACCTTGAGACACAAAGCATAGTAACAAGCCACTCGGGCCGTTCTTCCATTTCCATTAATGAACGGATGAATCCAATTCAGTTTCCAAAGTATGTACGATGCTAATTCGATTGGATCCGCGCTAGTCCAGTTCGTGTTCACCTCATTTATGAAATCGTCCATTAGCGCCTGAACGCGATAGTGGTCTGGCGGTTCGTAATCTCCAACATATACTTTGGTCGGTCGAAACTCGCCTGCATTGGTATGAAGGCAGGCAATCGCGTGAAAATTGAGGGCTCGAATTACGGTCTGCGAGAGACAGATACGATTTGTTTCAAGCGCTGCCATCACTAGGGAGCGCAACAAGTCGTATTGACGATTCAGATTTGTCACCGCAAGCCTTTCATAGGCTGGGTGATCTTCGGTCCCGCAAATTTCAAAAAGAATCATGCAGCCAAATTTAGGCTGCTTCGGTGTCGCCTTCTACGCTTTCCAGCAATTCCTCTACGCGCTCGCGAGTTAGGGTGCTTTCCTTTGGCAGGTTGCCCATAATGAAGGATACTCGTTGGGCAAGCAGTTCCGACCGCGACAAACTGCGATGCGCTGCCTCGTTAAGTAGTTTCAACAAGTTCTCGTCGGACTTTATTTGGACTTTAGTCACGCCATGCTCCGCAAAGCTTCCCCCAGACAATGGCCCCCCAATATATAACGCTTCATTGCGAAGTCACGTTACATATCTTGTTGAACGGCGCCTTTGTCATCATTTGCGATGTATCAAATGCACATTTTTGTTCACGATTTCAACCTCCGGTAGACCCCGCTCCAAATCTCATTCCTTAGCGCCGCGCCCGACTTGGCGGATTCGACCATGTGATGACGGCAGCGGTAGGCGGCTTCGTTCCCGTGTTTCTTTTGAAGGTAGAGCGTCCAATATTCGGTCATGGCCTCAATCCGGCGGCGCACTCTAACCCGATGCGCCGGGCTCAACTGCCTTATTATGTGCGTTAAGTTTCGCACCCGTGAGGCTCCATGCGTGACAGCCCTTGGCGAGTTCCGCCGTTACGGCGCCATCGTTGCGCATCTTTCCTAACGCGGCGGAAACCCGTTTTACAATGTCATTATAGAGCCGGCGGTCGTCAGGATTGCGGCCCTCGCGGTCGATCAGGTCAAGGGCAATGTCCCGCGTGGTCAGCGGCCCGTCAGAGGACTCCAGAGCACGTCGTATGAACGTCCTGAGTTCGTTTCTGTAATAGAGGACGACGCGGCCCTTTTTTGGTTTTCGCTTGTCCTGAGTCGGCAACTCGCCGTCATGACCCATTAGGGCAAGGCAGCGTTCTACCGCCTCTAGATCGTTCTGGTTCTGGGCGATCCGTTCCCGCGTTTCTGTTAGATCGGATAGTATCTCACCGCGCTTGCGAAGCAATGCGGAAACACCCCTCTTAAACCCATCGTCGCCCTGTTCCATGGGGGCGAAAATAGTTTGCAGGCGGACTCTCGACTAGATAGATTCTTGGTGCGCTTGATACATAAGGCCGTTCTTCAGCGCGGTCAGCTCGGCCATTGGTTTTGCGCTGATCACGTCGCAGGAAAACGAAGACTTCCTGCGCAACACCATCCTGCCGCCGGCATTCGGCTATTTTGTATTCTTCCTTGCGGTGGCGATTTGGGTGGGCGGCGCCGAATTGGTCCGCCATCGCGACTGGTTCCGCACATCCGGCGGCGGCGCCATGGGCGACATTTCGTTCTTTATTGAGCGTTGTCTGAAACTTTTCGTCGTCATTCCGATTCTCGGCGTCATCCTGTTCTTCGTTTCGACCTGGACGACCGTTGTCGGCATGGGCGGCGTTGACGCTGTGCGTCACACCTACCAATACGAAATCGACCGGTTGCAGGGCGAATGCGCCGGCATCACCAGCTATCGCCAGCGCGATTTCCTGTTCCGGCAGGACTTGCAGATTTCCGTCAATGACCTGTCCCGCGTTGCGCGCAACGAACGGGAGACCGGTTCGCAATCGGGCGCCGCCGGCGACGGCGCGGTTTCTGATTATTTCGACGGCCTTGCGGAATGGTATGTTTCGCTTGGCGAAAACGTCGAGGCGCTCATCACGGGCGCGGACCCGTCCGGCGCCGATCCTTACGATCCGGCTATCTGCGCCGACCGCGTCGACCAGTTAAAGACCCTGCTCAGCCGCAACGCCCACGACAATTACGATCTCTGGGCGCGCGAATTTGAAACGCAGTTCAACGCCTTTGCCAGCGTTCTCAATCGTTGGCGCTAGGACAGGCGGATAGAGGATTTCGTCGACGCCCAGCTCGACAACTTTTATCGCGCCAATCCGAAACCGGTTGGCGTGCGCATGAACGACGCCCAACGCGACGCCATCGACCGATACGCGGACGACGTTGAATCCGCCCTCGCCTCGCTGGTGCGCAGCCAGAAACTCGCAAAACCGCCAGTGCCGATCAAATCATACGCCGAGCTATACCCTGCGCGGGGTCTGGAAATTTTCGACGAGGTATTCTCCGAGAAGGAAGAACCGGTAGAGGAAGAGCGCGTGTCCCGGCGCATTGAGGTCGTGAAAGCGGAATTCATTCCGAGTCTTTCCACCATCACGCCCCGCGACGCCGTATTAAAGAACGCCAATATTTTCTCCGACATCTGGGCGCTCGCCTTCGCATGGGACTACGCGGCCTACGTTCTGATGCTCGCCTATCTTTTCTTCCCAAGCGCGGAACGCGCCGCGGGATATAAGGATACGCCCATTCCCCAGAAGCAGTCCTTTGTGGCGCGCTTTCTGGGCATACGCCGCCGCGACGACGATGAAGAATAAGCTTTCACGGTCTTAATGTGAATTCCGATTAATCCTTACACGTATTTTATTTGAATTTTATGTGTCCGGACGCGATGTCTGAAGGCACGCGCCGCGACGATTATTTGCGCAACAATTGAGGGGGCCGAAAACGCGGATGCATTTTGCGGCGCTCGCAACAGCAACCCTCGAAAGGAACGCACCATGTCTCAACTAACCACTTTCCTTGCCGCCGCAGCGACCGGCTTGACGGCGCAGGCCGCCGCCGCGGACTTCAACGCCCTCGATGCGGATCGCTCCGGCACGCTTTCGTTCGCGGAAATTCAGGCCGCGGCGCCGGTCGTCACTGCGGAAGAATTCGCAGCCGCAGACGCAGACGGGTCAGGGGAGCTGTCGCCGGCGGAATTTGACGCATGGGTCGCGTCAAAACCCGACCCGAATAGCTAAAACAGGCCCGCCCCGGCCGCGCGCCGGGGCGCACCCGTCAGTTACGTCGGCTCGTAGCCAAACTTTTCGACCCAGGGCTCCAACGTCGGTAGCACCGGCGCGAGATGGCGTTGATAATGTCGCCATTTGCCCATGGACGATTGATAAATCGGCTCGATGACCTGCTCTGCGCTTGGCGTCGTAATCCAGCGCTCACGGGCAGCGTCACGGTAGGATGCGATTTGATCTTCCCATTCAAGACCCAGGAATGACAGGGCGCCCGATACGGCGCTCTTCATATCGGCAATGACATCTTCATACCGCACGACATGAACGTTTAGCGGCAGCCGCTCGCGGCAGGTCTCGGCAATAGACATCACCTGATTGTAATAGGACGCCGCCAAATCGGTTTTGGTGAGCTGGTACATGGCGACGTTGATGCCAAAGCGTTGTTGAAAGCAGCTCATGACAACGTCGCGGGGGTCGCGCAGGGCGAAAATGATCTTCGCGTCGGGAAACAGGCGATAGATCAGCCCAAGAAATATCGTGTTCAGCGGCATCTTATCAATGAACACGCCCTGAGACAGATCGCCGTCATAGCCGTCGCACACACGCGTCCAGTACATTTCGCGAAAACGCTCGACATCCGCATCGGTCATCGATCGCAATTGTTCGAGACCCTCCGGGGACTTAAGGATCGTATTGCGCACATCAATGAGGTTTTCTTTCTCCTCAAGCGTATTGACGGCGCTGTGGGCGCTCAGAATCTGGTCGAGCAGCGTCGTTCCGGAACGAGGAAAGCCCACGAGAAACGTTGGCGTTGGCCCCTTGTTCGCCGCAGCCGGCGTCCACTCGTCGATGTTTTCATTCCGAAAAAACGTGTTGATCCTGTCGAGATACTGCGGCGCCAATGTAGAATCCATCGCGTCTATCGTGGCGTGAAAGACTTTGAAAAAAGTGTCATTGGCTAGCGCGAATGTATAGAATGCGTGATCATATTCGCCCATGGATTCCATTGCCTGACCAAGCAAATAAAAGGCGCCCGCAATATCAAAATCGCTTAGCGTCGCTCGAGACAAAAGATCCTGCATCTTCTCTGCCGCGTCGCGAGCATGTCCTTCACGAAGCGCAACGCGGGCAAGCGTTATGTTCGCCTGACCGTGATCTGGCGCAACGCCCAGCGCGCGCTTCGCGTAGGATTTTGCATCCTCGAATTGATGTTCGCGTTCGCAAAGATCCGCGAGACTGACAAGCGCTTCGACATAGTCAGGATCGAGTTCGACGGCTTTCTCATAGCTGATCCGGGCGGCAGCCTTATTTCCGTTCGCCTGGTGAAACTCACCCAAATTCATATGCGGGACCGCGGATCCAGGGTCGAGCGAAACGAGGTGTTCGAACTTTGACTGCGCTTCAGCGCCTTTGCCGGATCTTTTGTAGACCCAACCGAGCATGCTGATGACCTTGTCATTGCGCGGATCTACTTCAAGAGCGCGCTCAAGGTATTCTGTCGCCTTTTTTAGTTCGCCAAGCTGCGAAGCGACCGCGCCCACCCGTTGAAGAAGGTTCGCGTCATTCGGATGCTCTTCGAGAAGCGGCTCAAGAATTTCCGCTTCGCGTTTCAGATCGCCGCGATTGTGCGCCTCGATTGCCTCCGCAATGCGCGGATCAGTTTGGTCCAGTGTCATCCTTCAAGCCTTGAGAAGTCAGCGACCGCGCCGGTCGCCTTGATAAATCGTTGCAGAAGCGCAAGCCGGTTTGCGCGCAAGCCGTCATCATCGGCGTTGACGGTGACGTTTTCGAAGAAGTCGTCGATGGGTCCTCGCAAAGCGCTGAGCGCCGCCATCGCTGCGGCGAAATCTTCGCTCGCGATACTTTCGCTTACGTTAGTTTCGGCCTCGTTTTGCGCCTTGAATAAATTGATTTCTGCGCTTTCTTTAAGTGCGTCCTCGTTAACTTTGTCCGGTTCGGGCAGTGCGCCCTTTTTCTCTTCTGCTCTCAGGATGTTCGCTGCGCGTTTGTACCCTGCAACGAGGTTGGCGCCGTCATCGCTTCTTAAGAACGCTTCGAGCGCCTCGAGTTTTGCAACGATGAGAACGAGATCGTCCTGCAATTTTCCCTCCGCATCTATCAGCACCGCATCGATGTGATCGTGACGGTGGCCTTTTTCGCGGAGAAAGACTTTCAGGCGGTCATGGAAAAAAGTAAGCAAATCTGTCTCATCGCCCGGCAGCGGTCGGCGAACATTGTTCTTCAAATAAAGACTGATGACGCCTAGCGCCGCTCGTCGCAATGCAAAGGGATCGCTTGAGCCCGTCGGTTTTTTGTCGATCGCCCAGAACGCCGTCAGCGTGTCGATCTTGTCCGCGAGCGCCACGGCAACGGTGACAGGCTCAGCCGGGACCGCATCGTCCTGCCCCGCCGGTTTATAATGATCGCGGATGGCGTCGGCGATTTCCGGCGACTCGCCCTGTTCCAGCGCGTAATAGCGGCCCATCACCCCTTGCAGTTCGGGAAATTCGTTCACCATCTGGCTGACGAGGTCGGCCTTCGCCAATAACGCGGTGCGTTCTGCCTTAACCGGATCGGCGCCCACGGCAGGCGCGATTTCCTTCGCCAGCGCCGCCACGCGACGCGCCTTGTCACCGACGGATCCTAGCCCCTCGAAAAACGTCACGCTGTCGAGATCGGCAATGCGCGCCTCGAGCGAGGATTTAAGATCCTGATTGTAAAGATACCACGCGTCCGACAGCCTCGCGGTAAGCACGCGCTCATAGCCCTGTCGCATGGCTGCGCCGGCGTCCGGCGCCACGATATTGGCGACGCAGACGAATTTGTTCGCAAGGGTTCCGGTTTTCGGGTTGCGCACGGAGAAATATTTCTGATGACCGCGCATGGACGCAGTCAACACTTCGTCGGGCAGCGCCAGGAACTTTTCGTCAAAGGCGCCCATCATCGCCACGGGCCATTCCGCGAGACCGGCGACTTCGCTCAACAATGCCGGGTCGTCCACAAGCTCGAGCCCTTGCGCCTTACACAAAGTCGCCGCGTCCGCCGCGATAATCTCCTTGCGTTCATCCGTATCGAGAATAACATGGGCGCTGCGCAGTTTCGCCGCGTAATCGTCGAAGCTTCGCGCCTGAACTATATCGGGCGCCATAAAGCGGTGGCCTTCGGTTTCGTCGCCCACCGATACGCTGTCCAGGTCAAAAACAACCGGTTCCCCGTCAAACACGCACAGGATGCGATGCAGCGGGCGCACCCAGCGCAGATCGCCATCGGACCAGCGCATGGACTTCGCCCACGAAAATCCGCGAATGATCTCCGGCGTCATCTCGGCGATGACCGAGGCGGTCTCCCGCCCTTTTCGTTCCGTGACGGCAACGTAGAATTCGCCCTTTTTATCCGAGCGGGTCTCGCATTGATCGACGGACTCTAAACCGGCCGATTTCAGGAATCCGGCAATCGCCTTTTCGGGCGCATCGGTGCGCGGTCCCTTTTTCTCCTCGCGCCGGTCCGGCTGTTTCGCGGGCAGGCCGGAGGCGACACAGGCAAGCCGGCGTGGGCCCGCAAAGCCTTTCACGCCTTCGGGCATGAAACCGGCGTCAAGCAGGCGCTTGTTTACGGCGCGCGCGAGGTCGTCCGCGGCGCGAACCTGCATGCGCGCGGGGATTTCCTCAGAAAATAACTCAAGCAAAAGCTCAGACATGGCCGCGGGTTCTAGGGTGCGCGCCGGCCCTTCGCAATAGCGGGCTGCTAGCCGCAGCGGCGCGCACTGTGGTAAGCTGCGGGCGGGAGAGGCGAATGCCGGCGGGCTGCAATTTTGCGCCGCGCAGCATCAAACGAGAGGTCATTCAAATGCTTCGTTGGGCTGTTATTTTCCTTGTCGTCGCGATAATCGCCGGCGTATTCGGATTTGGCGGAATCGCGGGCGCCGCAACCGATATCGCGCGCATTCTGTTCTTCATATTCCTGATCCTGTTCGCTGTTTCTTTCATCATGCGCTTGATGAAACGGTAGTTCAGGACAAATCAATCGGTTCCAGCGGCGTGAAAAGGTCGTTCGCGCCTTCGACTTTCCCGATCGCCGCATAATCGCAGACGGCGCCGAAGCGCGCCCACATGGCCGCAACAGCTGGGTTTTCATGGGCGCGGGCGATGGCGTCCTCTGACTTCCAGCAGAAGACCTCGACAATGGTTCCGTCCTTGGCGCGCCCCGCAAGCGACGGGCCGTCCCCAACCAGGCCTTCACCGCGCAGGGTCGGCAGGTGGGTTTTCATCTCCGCAAGCAAATCCTTTTCCTTGCCGCGTTTGGGCCGATAGCAGGCGATGACCATGACTTCGCTCATTGGCCGCCGCCAAGAAACGCTTCGCGCGGACCGATGAGATCCCCAATGTCGAGAACAGCGTCCATTTCCGCAATCATGGCGTTAAACCGGTCCTGACCGTCAAACCCGATACACCCTTGATAGACGCTGACTGTCCGTGCGCGATCGCCCGCATTAAATCCGACAATGACGCTTGGCTGATCGGTGACGCGCTGCGGGCAATTGGTTGCGTTCTCGTTCGGATAAGCCGCATCAAATGCGTCGAACTGATAGGCCGCCGCGATCGCCAGAAGTTTACCATAGGACCCATCCGGCAGCCTCTCGCCGACGGCGCCGCCCTCCTCGGTCACAAACTTCCGCCCGCGAAACTCCAGAATGTCGCGATCATCGACGATGACTTCATAAACCGGGCACACGCCGAAACACGCCGTTCGTTCCAAAGTGAATGTATCGTGTTGTTCCGGCTTCGGCGGATTGACGCCTTTCGTAACCCACGGTTCGTAGTCGCCAGACGCACAGCCCGCGGCCGCGAACAATCCAGCGCAGGCAAATAAAGAAATTTTTTTCATGCCGTCAGTTTAAGGGCCTGCGACACAAGCGTCGAGCCCGTCCCGTTTCACGATGTCCATGCGTTTGCGCACGGTCTGGACGCGGCCGCGCACATAAGGCCCCGGCGGATTTACCCGCCATTTATGGGGGTTCGGCAAAACGGAAGCCAACAGCGCGGCCTCCTGTTTGGTGAGCTCGCGCGCAGATTTGTTGAAACGCGCCTGCGCCGCAGCCTCGGCGCCGAAAAACCCGTCGCCCCACTCCGCCACATTGAGATAGACCTCCATCACGCGCCGCTTCGGCCAGAAAGTCTCAATGAGCGTCGTCATCCACGCCTCTACGCCTTTGCGCACCCACCCGCCGCCATTCCAGAGAAAGGCGTTCTTCGCGGTCTGTTGCGAGATCGTCGAGGCGCCGCGCAATCGCTTGCCCTTCTCCGCCTCGGCCATCGCGTCATTGATCGCCTTGAAGTCAATGCCGTTGTGTCGGCAGAAGCGCGTGTCTTCCGCGGCGATGACTGCCGTTATGAGATGGGGCGAGATTTCGGCAAGGGGCGTCCACGGATGAATGATGACGTCGCCGGACATTTTCCGCTGCAGCATCGTCAACGTGCCGGGCGGCGAAACAATGCGATAGGTCCCGGCCCAGAGAATTGAAGATGCAATGACGCCGACGCCCGCGAGCGCGCAGGCCCGCGCGATGATCGTCAATCGGTCAAGCGTTGACCGCTTTGACCAGTTTTTTGAAGTTTTTTTCTTCCGTGGGGCGCGCATGACCTAAAACTCTAAAACTGACACTACGCACGAAACGCGCGCTGGTTCAGTCCGTATACCCTGCAAGCTTGCCGTCGATCACATAGGCCAGAATCTTGACGACCTCATCGGGCGTCTGCGTAACCGCCAGCGCCGCCGCATCGACCTCTTTCAACGCATGCTGATGATCGGGTCCATGCATCACAATGAGCGGCTTGCCAAGCGCCGCAGCGACGCCGGCGTCGAAGGCGGCGTTCCATTGCTTGTACTTTTCGCCAAAGCGCACAACGACAATGTCTGCGCGGCGAATGAGTGTTGAAGTGCGAATGGCGTTAATCTTCGCGCCCTTATTGTCGTGCCAAAACTTGTTGTCCTCAGCGCCGAGAATAGCGACGCCGCAATCGTCCGACGCAGCGTGATCGGTCACCGGCGATGTAAAAGTGACATCGAGTTTCGCATCTTCCGCGCCGGCGGCGATCTCTTCGCGCCAATTGGTGTGAATTTCGCCCGACAAATAGACTGACCACGTCATCTCATTCATCCTCTCGCACCAGCGCCGTTACGCCTCCGCGTAATCCACAACGCCCGCGCCTTCGCTGCGCCCTTGCGGGCTTTCGAGCCAGGCCTTGCAACAGCTTTGCGCCAGCGCCCGCACCCGCAGGATATAGGATTGGCGTTCGGCGACGGAAATGACCCCGCGTGCGTCTAGCAAATTGAAAATATGCGACGCCTTGATGCATTGCTCATAGGCCGGCAGCGGATAGGCGACGCCGGCTTTTTCGCCCGCTTCAAGGATAGCGGCGCAGGCCGCTTCAGCTTCCTTAAATTGTCGAAACAAAACGTCCGTATCCGCGATATCGAAATTGTACGCAGACTGCTCAACTTCGTTCTGATGAAAAACATCGCCGTATGTGAACGGCGTACCATCCGGTTTCTCACCACCGTAAACAAGGTCGAACCCGTTATCGACCCCTTGTACATACATGGCGAGCCGTTCGAGGCCGTAGGTGATTTCACCGGTTACCGGTTTGCAGTCAAAACCGCCGACCTGCTGGAAATAGGTGAACTGCGTGACTTCCATGCCGTCGCACCAGACTTCCCAGCCGAGGCCCCAAGCGCCGAGCGTCGGGCTTTCCCAGTCGTCCTCGACAAACCGTATATCGTGTACGGAACGATCGACGCCGATGGCGTCGAGAGACCCGAGATAGAGCGCCTGTATGTTTTGCGGGCTCGGTTTCAGGACCACCTGAAACTGGTAATAGTGTTGGAACCGGTTCGGATTGGCGCCGAAGCGCCCATCGGTCGGGCGCCGGCACGGCTGAACATAAGCTGCATTCCAGGGCTTCGGTCCGAGCGAGCGCAATGTCGTCGCCGGGTGGAATGTGCCCGCCCCCATCTCCATGTCATAGGGCTGGAGAACCACGCAGCCATTGTCCGCCCAATAATTCTGGAGCGTCAAAATAAGGTCCTGAAACGTGGTCGCCGGCGCGTTGGTCATCAGATTCTTCGTCATGAAAATTTCGCCGGACGCTAGGGGCGCCGCGGAAACGGGTCAAGCCTCGCACCATGCGCCGCCGCAGTTCTTTGTTCAGACGATTTTCCGCTGGCGCGCGCCGGTTTATCGGGTAGTGGTTGTAGAGGGCGATTGGCCCCCTCAGCAGGCAGGAGAGCTAAGCTATGTCCGAAGGGGCGCCCACATCACGCGAAGACGCCGCGCGCCTCGATAGCGCCGATCCGTTTCGCGGGTTCAGGTCGCAATTCGATCTGGCGCCGGGGCTTATCTACCTTGACGGCAATTCCCTCGGCCCGCCGCCGAAAGCGGCGCTCGCCAGGCTGCAACAGACCGCGGCGCAGGAATGGGGCCGCGACCTCATCCGCTCTTGGAACAGCGCCGGCTGGTTCGATCTGCCAAAAACATGCGGCGCAAAAATTGCCCGGTTGATTGGAGCGGCTGACGACGACGTCATTGTCGCCGATTCCGTCTCGGTTAATATTTTCAAACTTGTCTCGGCCTTGTTGATGGACAGACGCGGCGCGGTCGCCGTCTTTGAAAACGAGTTCCCCACCGACGGTTATATCCTTCAGGGCCTGTCGAATTTGACCGGCTCGCCGTTGCACGTGCTGAAGGCCGGCGACGACCCTTTCACTGAAAATGTATCCGTACTCGTCGTCAGCGCCGTCGACTACAAAACCGCCGCAATCGCCGACATCGCCGCCTGGGAGAAACGAGCGGCGCTACATGATGCATCGATCGTCTGGGACCTCAGTCACGCGACCGGCGTCCTGCCAATCAATCTTGCCCGCGACGGCGCGGATTATGCGGTGGGATGCGGGTACAAATATCTGAATGGCGGGCCCGGCGCGCCTGCATTCCTATATGTTCGAAGCGACGCCGGCGCGGTCCGGCAGCCATTATCCGGCTGGATGGGCCACGCCGATCCATTCGCATTCGGCAAGGACTATGAGCCGGCGAAAGACGCGCGGCGCTTCGCCTGCGGCACGCCGCCGATCCTGTCCATGAGCGCCCTTGATGCGGCGCTGGATATTTTTGGGAGCGTCGATATGCGTGCCGTCGCGAAGAAGGCGCGAAGCCTCGGCGACTTGTTTCTAACCCTGGCGCTGGCGGCGGGCTTCACGACCGTATCGCCGAAACCCGGCGAACCGCGCGGCGGCCATGTGAGCCTCGAATTCAACCATGGCTATGAATTTGTGCAGGCGTTGATTGCGCGCGGCGTGATCGGTGATTTCCGCGCGCCGAACCTGATGCGGTTCGGGTTCTCGCCGCTGTTTCTATCCTACACCGATGTGTGGGACGCAGCAGACGCGCTCATCGATATTCTGCATACGGAAGGCTGGCGTGCGCCGGAATTTTCACGGCGCGATAAAGTCACGTAAGGGCTTAGCTGATCGCCGCCATCGCTTCGACGATGCGCGCCGATTCCCGCACCGGCGGCGGCACGTTGAGCGCTTCCTGATAGAACCGCAGCGCCGCGCCTTTTTCGCCGGCAAGCTCAGCGATGACCGCCTTGCCCACCAGCGCTTCGTAATTGTCCGGCGAATATTCCAGCAGCCGCGATAGCACCGATTCCGCTTCCATCGCATCGCCTCGGGCGCCGGCGCATAAACCGACATCGACCATGGCGCCCAACGCCCACGCATCGGTCTGCAGCGTCGCTTCGGCGTTGTTGCAATAGGCCGGCGTCAGGGATTTACCGAGCAGCGTGTTGATGCGGCCGGCGAAATCGCGCTCGACCTTGACCGCCAGACCGTCGCTCGACCGCAAGGCCGGCGTTCCGACAGGAACCGATCCTTCAATAGGTTGTACTTTAGCGAGGATCGGCGGCTCGAGCCGCTCCGGCGCACCGAGATTGGCGAATTGGGTCAGGCGATCGCTTGCCCCTTCGCGAAGGCCGGGGCGCGCGGTCAATACGGTCGGTCCGGCATCGGCAGTCGAAGGGACCGTCTCCTGTTGCGGGATCTCGGCGCTCGCAAGTTCCGCCGGTTCCGTGACATCCGCCATTTGCCCGTCCTTGAAGAACAGGTCGAGGCACGCCGCTTCCCGCCCCGCCACTGTGCAAGGCGACGCCGACGAGTTTTCCAGAACACCGTCATAACGCACGATCAACGCCGAACCGCCGCTCATGGCGATCGATTCCAGCCTCAAAGCCCGCGATCCTGCATCGGAAATATCAAGCTCAAAAGCGTCGATGGAGCCCGGCATGAAATACGCGCCGTCGCCGCGCGATTCCGGCTCGCATTCCCCATCGCAGAAAAGTGCAATCCGGGTCTGAAGGCCGCGTTCACCGACGCGAATGTCAGTGATGAGCGGCCCCTCTGCATCATCGCCTGAAAGAGCAACGGCGCCGGCGCCGGCAAGGACAAACAGGCTCGCCCCAAGGGCCGCCGTTGCAACGATACGTGAATGCCGGATCATCAGTTTTACGCCCATTTTACGGTCGGGCGCGGATCATCTTCAGAGTCGCCGGGCGCGGTCAACGCGTTTGGCGGGGCCTGTTGAGAAATAGAAAATGCGCCCCGAAAAAGGGGCGCATCTCCGATTCGTTTTGCCGGTTTAATCAGTAATTCCGATAGGTCCGGCGACTTCCCGACTTGATATAGGGATAGCCGTAAGCATCGTAGCAAAGGAGCGCCACTTCCGTGTAGCGCCCGCGCCGACGGCTTTTGGAAACGACCTGACAATCGCCGATATAGCCGGACTTGAACAGCTCGTAGCCAAAGCTCACCACAAACCATCCGATCGGGTCGTATCCCGGATTGTAGTGGAAGATATTGTGCAGCGAGCAGAAATAGCCGTGCCCGTGGCGCGGACCAGCGCCGTGACCATAATGGCCTGCGGAACGGTGTCGTCCATGGCCGCCATACCGATGACGGGTTCGTCGATCATAGCGCCGGTGGTCCCTGCGATGATGATAGCGGCGATCGCTCCGACGGTGGTCATATCGACGATGATCCCTGCGGTGATCGTAACGTCGGTGATCGCGCCGACGGTCGTATCGGCGATGGTCCCGCCGGTGGTCATAGCGACGGTGGTCCCGACGATGATCATACCGGCGATGATCGCGGCGGCGGTCGTAACGCTTTCCATCACCGCGCCTGTCATAGCGACGATGATCGCGTCGGTGATCTGCACGGCGCTCGCCGCGGCGGCCTTCGGCCCGGGGTTGGCGATCTTGAGATTGGGCGCGCCGGTTGTCGCGGGAACCTCCCCGATCGTCCCGCCGGCTACGCCGGTCTCCGCGATCGCGATCGCCGCGCCGACGATCACCGCGGTCGCGATCATCCAGCATCGCGAGTTGATAGGTCTGAGAATACGCAGGCGCTGAATTCGCGCCTTTTGACGACGTCGACGTGTCCGCTGCAGAAGCTGCGCCCGCCATCGCCGAAATACTCATGCCCAGGATCGCACCCAACGCGACCCGTCTAATGTCCATCAAGGGCATTCGCTTCTCCTTGAAGTTTAAGCGAGGCCCCCTTGCGCCCGGCATAAGTGTGCGCGCAATGATTAACCCCCGTCAATGATTCGCGTGAGGTTTGTTGACCACTTTTTCGCGATAACGCGTTGAAATAAGGCGAAAAGGCGGCAATTGTGGCGCGACCAAGGCGGCCATACTGCGTACACGGATAATTAAGGCCGAAATGCGGCGGGGTGCGCGACAGGCCATCGCGAATCCGTTTAAGCTGATGAAGTTATGGGTTCACCTCAATTTACCTTCCTTGAGTTTTTCGCCGGCGGCGGCATGGCGCGGCTCGGCCTTGGGGAAAACTGGCGCTGCGCCTTCGCCAACGATATCGATCCCGCAAAGTGCTTGGCGTACAGGGACAATTTCGGCGACGGCGATCTCGTCGAGGGTTCCATCGCCGACATCGACGCGGGCGATCTCCCGCATGATCGCGCCGATCTCGCCTGGGCGTCGTTTCCTTGTCAGGATCTGTCGCTCGCCGGCGCGCGCCTCGGCATGGGCGCGGCGCGAAGCGGCCTGTTTTATGAATTTTGGCGCTTGATCGAGGGACTCGCCAAGGCTGGTCGCGCGCCGCGGACCATCGTTCTGGAAAATGTGCCGGGCTTGCTGACGTCCAATGGCGGGCGCGATCTCGAACGCATACTGAGCCTTCTTCGCAGCGCCGATTATCAGCCCGCCGCCGGCGTAATAGATGCGGCGGCGTTTACGCCGCAATCTCGGCAGCGCTTGTTTATCGTTGGCTTCGCCGACGCCCTGGCAAAGACGGCGCTTGGCTTCCTGGAAAATTTCGACGCGGCGCCTGATCTGCCGCTAACGGGTGAATTGGCGGCGGCGCGTTTGCCGCAACCGTCCACAGGCCGCAATTCGCATCTCGACGATATTATTGACTGGCTTCACCCGGAGTGGGACGCACCGGACAAAACTGAGAAATTGATCGGGCAGATGACGGCGCTGCAGCACAACCGCCTCGACGCCATCGTCAAATCCGGCGGACGACGCGCCGGCGCCGGTTTCCGGCGTACGCGGCGCGAACACGGGCAAACGGTGCAACGCTTCGAGGCGCGCTTTGACGGCCTCGCCGGTTGCCTGCGAACGCCGGCGGGCGGATCGTCCCGGCAAATCGTCGTCGCCATCGAACACGGGAATGTCCGTACGCGACTAATGTCGCCGCGGGAAGCAGCGCGACTGATGGGCCTGCCGGAGGATTATCGATTGCCGGACCGCGCCAATGCAGCGCTCAAATTATGCGGCGACGGCGTCTGTGTTCCGGTCGTGCGATGGCTCTCAGAAACAGTGCTGGAGCCCGCCTTGCAGCCGGCGAAAGCGGACGCCGCGTGACGGCGACGACACCGTCAGACGTATTTTCGCCGAAAAAACGCTCGGCGATCATGCGGGCCGTGAAATCGAAAGACACCAAACCGGAATTGCAATTGCGCCGCGCGCTGCACCGCATCGGCTATCGCTATCGGTTGAATGTGAAGGACTTGCCGGGAAAACCCGATCTCGTATTCCCCAAACATCGCGCCGCGCTATTTGTCCATGGCTGTTTCTGGCACGGACATCTGTGCAAACGGGGACGCCGCGTTCCAAAATCGAATACGGATTACTGGCGCGAGAAAATCCGGAAGAACCGCGACCGCGATCGCAGGAACAAGAATGCGCTCGAAGCGCTTGGCTGGCGCGTTCTCACCGTCTGGGAGTGCGAAATTCCATCGCTTGACCCGGCGACATTGCCGATCGGGGCGGACTGACTAGTCGCGATAGGCGGCGTGAACCGCATGCCCGTGGGCTTCGGCGCCAATAACGGCGGCCGCATCCGGCGTCATTTCCAGGATGGATTTCGTGCGCTCCTGCGCAGACAGATTCGTGCAGCGCTGCGAAAACCGCTTCACCGGCCGCCCGTCATCGTCGAGGATTTCAAACAGATATGTAGATTTGGTCATTGTCTTTACCTTGCTCGCCGGCCCAGCGCCGGCGTTTTTGCAAGTCTCGATTGTCAATCTGAATTCGACGGAATTGTGGCGTAAATCAATATGTTACACCGGTTTAAGAGGGTATTTAAATCGAATTATTCATAACTCGAATAAATTTCCTCCTTATACGAATTACAGCGTCAACGCTTGATTGACCGCCGCGGCGCGCCTAGATACGTCGCGACCGCAAAAAACGAGACCGCACGCCCGCCATGACCAAAAACACGATTGAGATCGGCCACGACTTTAACAATGGCGGCGGGCGCTACTGGGCCGAAGTTGACGGCGGTTCGGCTGAGCTCACCTATAAAAATCGCGGCGACGACGTGATCATCATTGATCACACCTATGTGCCGCCCGAGTCACGTGGCGGCGATATCGCGCTGCGTCTTGTGGAACGGGCGGTCGCCGATGCGCGCGAACGGAACCTGCAGATCGAACCGCAATGTTCCTACGTCGCGAAAGTGTTTGAACGCCGCGCAGATCTTGCTGAACGCCGCGCGGCGTAAGGCTCTATTGTCAGGCCGCTTTTTCGGCGGCGACCCATTCATTGACGCGCCGTTCGAGGACGGCGAGCGGCATCGCGCCGCCGCCAAGAATGACATCGTGGAACTCACGGATATCGAACCCGTCGCCAAGCTCATATTCCGCCATGGCGCGCAATTCCTGAATCTTCAGCATGCCGACCTTATAGGCGGTCGCCTGCCCCGGCATCACGATATAGCGCTGGACCTCCGACTTGATTTGCCCTTCGGCCGCAGGCGAATTCGATACGAAGTAATCGATTGCTTCCTGCTCGGTCCAGCCTTTCGCATGCAGCCCCGTATCGACGACAAGGCGAATAGCGCGCCAGATCTCCGTCGTAAGGCGGCCGAAGTCTGAATAGGGGTCCTGATAGGCGCCCATCTCTTTCGCCAGCAACTCCGAATACAGCCCCCACCCCTCGCCATAGGCGGTAAAGTTCGCCTGGTTGCGAAACTCCGGTAGGCCTTCAACTTCCTGGGCGATGGTATTTTGCATGTGATGGCCCGGATTGCCTTCATGATAGGCGATGACCTCAAGCTGGGGGATCGGCATCGATTTCATGTCTGACAGATGCGCGTAGAAAATGCCGGGGCGCGAGCCGTCAGGAGTTCCGGGATAATAATGCTGCGCGCCGCCGTCCCGTTCGCGGAACGCCTCCACACGCTTCACTACCAGACCCGCTTTCGGCAGCAGCCCGAAGAATTCCGACAATTTCGTGTCGATAAAGGCCAGATGATCGCGCGCCGCTTTCAGATAAGCGACGCGGCCTTCATCCGTATTCGGATAATAGAATTGATCGTCTTCGCGAACGAACGTGAAAAACTCCTGCAGCGTGCCTTCAAAGCCCACCGTTTCCTTGATCGCCTCCATTTCGCTGCGAATACGCGCGACTTCTGAAAGGCCAAGTTCGTGCACTTCGTCCGCCGTCATGTCGGTCGTCGTCGATGCGGCGAGGCGTTCCTTGTAGTAAGCCGCGCCATCGGGAAGCGCGCCGACGCCGGTTGCAATTTCCGGCGAGTTTTCGATGTCTTCATCGACCCATGCGATCAGGGCGTCATAGGCGGGCTTGAAATCATTGATGAGCGCGTCCCGCAACGCATCGCGCATTTCATCAGCTTCCGCCGCCTCAATTTCACCCGCGCCGACAAGCGCCCCTATTTTGCGATTGGCGTCGCCCCAAAGCGGCGACTCGCCTTCCTCATCGAAAGGCGCGCCGGTAATCAGCGCCTGTGATTGCTGTTTCACACCCTCATAGGCGAAGCGCGGCGCATGAACGCCTTCGCTCGCGGCGAGTTTGGCGTTTTCGAGCGCCTGCCCTAGTGCGCGCGAGACGCCGCTGACGCGGGTAATGTAAGCGCGCATATCATCGCCCGTATCGACGGCATGGAAGTTGATCAGGAAATTGGGCAGAAAAGCGTGCGGCCCGTTCATCTGATGAAACACGTATCCCCGCCGCCAGAAAGGACGCGCAGCCTCCTCCTCCGCAAGCTGGTAAAGCCAAATGTCGTATGAAATTTTCGCTTCCGGCGTGAGCAGGTCGTAGTCGATCGTTTCCGTCAATTCAGCCGTCGCCGCCCGGCGCCAGTCCAGTTGCGCCTGCGCCGAGGCTTCAGAAAAGTCGTCAATCTCGTCGTAATTGTCCTTGTTGCCGAGGAATGTCTTGAAGATCGGGCTGAAGTCGAGCTCTTCTTCCCAGCGTTCGGAAAACCACTGATTGAGACGTTCGGTCTCCGCAGCAATCGCGTCCTGCGACGGCGCTGCGGCCGGCGTTTGCGCAGACTGTTCCTCCGCCTCAGCAGCAGGCTGCGCCGGCGCGCTTGCCTCCTGCCCGCAGGCAGACAGCGCTGTCGCGCCCAGTAACGTCAGAATCAATGATTTTTTCATTTTGCCCTCGTCGTTTTCGGAATCAGAAAATTCGCCGCCGACCCTAACGATGAGGCGCGCGCGAACAAGTTCAGTTTATCGCAAAATCCGGGCGGCAAACGGCAGATTATCGTCCGTTTGCCGCATATTTGGCAGAGACCGGGTCGATTGCGCGTTAGAACGCTTCCGCGGGCAACGCCATCATCGTTTCCGCGCCGGTCTTGATTTTCTCAAGGTGCGCGGCGCTGTCGGGCAGGATGCGTTCAAGGAAGTATTTTCCGGTGATGAGTTTGTTGGCGTAAAAGTCGCTATCGCCTTTTTTCTCGATCGCCGACTTCGCAAGCATCGCCCAGGAATAGGCGAGGCAATTCAGCGCAAAGAGATTGAGATAATCCATTGAGCCCGCGCCGGCATTGTTGAAATTTTGCATCGCATTGGCGCCAAGCCATTGCGTGGCTTCCAACGTTCGCTCCTTGGCGAGCTTTAATCCGTCGAGAAACGGCGCCAATTCTTCAACACCGTCATTGTCTGCAATGAATTCATCAATCTCCGCAAAGAAACTCTGCCAGGCGCGGCCGCCGTCTTTCATCAGTTTGCGGCCCACTAGGTCCAGCGCCTGAATGCCGTTCGCGCCTTCATAGATGAGCGCAATGCGCGCATCGCGGACGAACTGCTCCATGCCCCATTCCTGGATGTATCCATGACCGCCCAACACCTGCTGCGCATTGGTGGCGTGCCAGTAGCCTTTTTCCGTGAGGTAGGATTTCAGGATCGGCGTCATCAGGCCCATATAATCGTCCGCCTTCTGACGGGTGCCCTCGTCCTCGGCTTTGTCCTGAAGATCGCCGTGAAGCGCCGTCCAATATATCCACGCGCGCGCGCCCTCGGTGAACGCGCGCTGATCCATCAGCATACGGCGCACATCCGGATGCACGATAATCGGATCGGCAGGCTTGTCCGGCTCGGCAGGCCCGGTGAGCGCGCGGCCCTGTAACCGGTCTTTCGCGTAAGACGCCCCGTTTTGATAGGAGACTTCCGAAATCGCCATCCCTTGCATGGCGACGCCGAGACGCGCTTCGTTCATCATCGTGAACATGGCGCGCAGGCCCTTGTTTTCTTCGCCAAGGAGATAACCCGTCGCCTCGTCGTAATTCATGACGCAGGTTGAGTTCGCGTGGATGCCCATCTTTTCTTCGATCGATCCGCATGAAACGCCATTGCGCGCGCCCAGAGAGCCGTCTTCATTCACAAGGAACTTCGGAACGATAAAAAGAGAAATCCCCTTGGTGCCTTCCGGCGCGCCTTCGATCCGCGCCAGCACCAGATGAATAATGTTGTCGGTGAGGTCGTGTTCGCCGGACGAGATGAAAATTTTCTGGCCGCTGATCTTGTAGCTGCCGTCGCCGGCCGGAACCGCTTTCGATTTCAGAAGGCCGAGATCGGTGCCGCAATGGGGTTCGGTCAGGTTCATGGTGCCGCCCCATTCGCCCGAGATCAGGTTCGGCAGCCATTTCGCTTTTTGCTCGTCCGAACCATGGGCGTAAATGGCGTTGGCGGCGCCGCGGGAAAGCCCTGGATACATGGCGAAAGCCATATTCGCCGCCGACATCATTTCGCTCACCGCAAGGCCGACCACATGGGGCAGCCCCTGCCCGCCATATTCCGGATCGAAGGAAAGGCCTTGCCAGCCGCCTTCGCGATAGGCGTTGTAGGCTTCCGGCATGCCGGTTGGCGTCGTGACCGACCCGTCGTCATGACGGGTGCAGCCTTCCTTGTCGCCGGAATGATTCAACGGATGCAGGACATTCGACGCGAGCTTGCCGCCCTCCTCCAGGATCGCATCAACAAGTTCATCGGAAACCTCTGAAAATCCTGGCAAATTTGAATATTTCGAGATCTGCAGGACCTCGTTCAATACGAATTTCATATCATCGGTCGGGGCTGCGTATTGGGTCATGGCCGTTCCTTGCTTCGACGTCGTCCGGCGCGCCGGGGGTTGGTACACTCCTTAGTGTACCGGGTTAGAATGCGCATCCTATTTCGCGGGCGAATCCCTTAGCCTCGACGCTGCGCCCCCCGCAATATGGGGAACTGCATTCCATTTTCAGCGTATTCGTATGACCGAAGCAGGCGCGCAGCGGCTATTTTTCCTCATACCCGGCAAAAACGGCGAAGTTATGCGCGAATCGCCGTTAACGTTTTGTTGTCGTGTGTGGAGGTGTGCGCGGAGTCTGCCTCGCCGCCGCGACAGCGACGTAGAAACAAAGCGGCCAAGACCGCAGAGAACTGGTGACAGCGATGAAGTCAAATGCGCCATGGAGTGTCAAAGGCATCGAACGGGACGCGCGCGAAACCGCGAAGGAAGCGGCCAAACGCGAAGGCATGACGGTCGGCGAATGGCTGAACCAGATGATCTATTCCGCCGGCGATCCGGAAAGTTCCGGCGGGCATGTCGAAGGCTTGAAGTTGCGCGACGTCGTCACGGCGATCGACCACTTGCACAAACGCATCGCTGACAGCTCGTCTGAGACTGGCGAGGCCGTGACGGAAGTCTCCCGCAAGATGGGCGACATCGTCGAGCGCGTGCAGCGCCTGGAACGGTCAAAAGCCGTCGGCGGCGATCGCGAACGGGTCGATGCGCTGAAGGCGCTGGAAAAAGCCGTTTCGCAGGTCGCGGTGCAATTCAGCAATGCACAGAAAACGACGCTCGAACGTCTCGATGCGACAGAAAAAGGCATTGAGAAACTGACCGCACAACTGGGCGCTTCCGGCGACGGCGAAGACGCTTCCGGCGTTGGGTTTTTGAAAGACGCCGTTGACGGTTTGCAGACACGCATGGCGCGTACCGAACGCCTCGCCGGCGAAGCGGCGAAAAGTCAAACCGGCGGCGATCCCGCGTTTCAGGAAAGCACCAGCAATCGCCTGCGCGTCCTTGGCGATGAAATCAAGCGAGGCGGCGACCAGGTGCGCACGCTGGAAGCGACCATCGGAAAACTTTCCGAACAGATCGAAGCGGCGGAAAGACGAAGCGCCGAAGGCGTTCAGAAAACTGCCGAAACCCTCGCCGAGCTCCGCGAGAAATTCACGGGCGAGCCGAGCGATGCAACCAGCAAGGATGAAATCGCATCGGTTGTCGCCAGCCAGACCCGCGAGACAACGGAGCGGGTCGATCGCTTGCAGGCGTCTTTCGAAGACATGATCGCGCGGCTTGACGGGCTGCGCGGCGATGCGACGCCGGCGACGGACAGCGCCGATTTGGCGGGCGCTGTTGAAGAGGTGGAGTCCAGCGACCATGAGCCTCACGCTCTGGAAGAAACGCTCGACGAAGATCCGTCTGCGGACGACCATGCGCCGGAGATGGAGCTGCTCGACGACGACGATGACGCACCGGCGGAGACAGCCGAGGCGGCAGAAACTGTTGAAAATGAATCACCGAATGAGCCCGTTGCGGAGACCACCGCCCAAACCGAAGACGATGATGATGATTTCTTTTCCTTCGCTGACGAAATCGATGCGTCCATAGAAGAAGCGCCGGAAGCGGAACGCGACGACGATTTCTCTTTCGAACTCGACGGCGGCGACAGCGACCAGGCTGAAGCAAAAGAACAACCAGAAGTGAAGGAAGACGCCGACGGCGCGGCGCTATTGTCGGAAGTTCAAAAGGTCTTTTCAGGCGATACGGACGGCATCGACGAAAAACACGACGACGACACCGGCGAAGACGAAGCGAACACTGCGAAAAAAACGTCTGTTGATGATGAGCTCGACGAGTTGCTGGCAGGCCTCGACGACGTCAAAGAGCCGGCGACGACAGATGAGGAAACGACGGCTGAAGCAGACCAGGACGACGCGGACGCGAACGCCGAAACCGGCGAGGGCGTTCAAAGCAAGGAAGATCTCCTGAAGTCAATCCGGCGCAAGGCGCGAGAAGAAGCCGCCGCCCGGGCCGCCGAAGAGGAGAAAGAAAGCGAACGCCCGACCCGGCGAAAACTGACGCCAAAGCAAAAGGCAATCCTCGCGGCGCGCGCCCGTCGCAAACGCCTTGCCGAACAGCAGGGCGATAAGGAAGAAGCGGAGAAGAAAGCCGCCGCCACGAAAAAGGCGCTTGAAGAGAGCGCGAAGACCGAAGCGCCGGAAGAAGCCTCTATCGACGAGGACGACGAAGAAGATACTGGCGGTTTCGCGGGTTTTCGCGGAAAGTTTCCGTTCTTTGGCGGCGACAAAAAGGGCGATGCCGACAATGAGGCCGCGGCAACAGCGGAACTCAAGGACGACGCTGACGGCGACCAGGAAGCGATCGAAACGTTGAAGTCGACAGCGTCAGCTCGCCCGGTGACTCTGGCGCTCGGCGTCGGCATTTTTCTGGCGATCGGCGTTCTCTTCTTCGCTTTGAAGGATTTTGTATTTCCGCAAAACAATTCGGAACCGGCGCGATCCGGGGCGGTCAGCACTGAACCCGCGCCGCAAGCCGCCGCCGAACCGACCATTGAAGCGCCAGCGCCGCCAGCGATCGATCCGAAGACCCTTTATCGCGACGCCATGACCGGCCTCAACGCCGCTGGCAATGAAGCCGAAACGGCCGTTGCGATTGAGAAACTTGAGCAGGCGGCGTTGCTCGGACATCCCCCTGCGCAGCTCCAGCTCGGCGAGCTTTATAAAACCGGCCAGGGCGTCGATCAGGACCTCGCGCAGGCGCGCACCTGGTTCCGCAGAGCCGCAAACGGCGGAAACGTCCTCGCCATGCATCGTGTCGGCGTTATGACCGCACGCGGTGAAGGCGGCTCGGCGAATACGCCCGAAGCCATCAACTGGTTCGAACAGGCGGCCAATCGCGGGCTTGTCGATTCCCAATATAATCTTGGCGCCATCTACCATCCCGCCGGCGAAGGCGAGACACAGGATGGCGGCCTGCAGGACGCCGGCAAGGCCTATTACTGGTACTCGCTCGCCGCCCAGAATGGCGACGAACAGGCGAGCCCGCTCGCTGCTGGGGTCGGCGCTACGATCAGCGAAGACCAGCGCGCCGAACTCGATGAGGCGATTACCGCATGGACAGCGCTGCCGGCGGATATCGAAGCCAACACGCTTGCGAACGCCGGTTAAACCGGAACCACAGCTTGCGCCGCGAGGGACGCAGCCTATAAGCGAAACGCTTCGGGGGCGTTCGACAGGCTAGCGCGTCATATGCAGATTTATCTCCCTATCGCGGAGATCACCGTTGATCCGTTTGTCATCGTATTTCTCGGGGCGGCGGTCGGCTTTCTATCGGGCATGTTCGGCGTTGGCGGCGGTTTCCTGATGACGCCGCTTCTCATTTTTTATGGCGTACCGCCAGCCGTCGCCGTCGGCACCGAAGCCTCGCAGATTGTCGCTTCATCGGTCTCCGGCGTGCTGGCGCATCTTCGGCGCAAAACTGTCGACTTTCACATGGGCGGATTTCTTGTCGCCGGCGGCGCGGCCGGCGCTGTCGTCGGCATTTTCATCTTTCGATATTTCCGCGAGATCGGTCAGATCGAGGTCTTTATTTCGATCGCCTATGTGGTTTTCCTCGGCGCGATCGGGGCGTTGATGCTGATGGAATCCATCCGAACCTTATTGCGTGACCCCAACGTCAAGAGAAAACGACGCAAGCACCGTAGCGCGGAATGGATGGCCGTCATGCCGTTCGCCATGCGGTTTCGTCGCTCGGGTCTTTATATCAGCCCGATACCGCCAATCGTTCTCGGATTTCTTGTCGGCGTCCTCGCCGCCATTATGGGCGTCGGCGGCGGCTTCATCATGGTCCCGGCGATGCTCTACATTCTCAACATGCCGACCAATGTCGTTGTCGGCACATCGCTGTTTCAGATTATCTTCGTGACCGCGATTGCCACGGTCCTGCACGCCGCAGCGAACCAGACTGTCGATATTGTGCTCGCCATGATGCTGCTCGCCGGCGGCGTCATCGGCGCCCAGATCGGGGCCCGCGCCGGACGGCGCCTGAAAGGCGAACAGCTGCGCGCGCTGCTGGCGCTGATCGTTCTGGCGGTCAGCGCGCGGCTCTTTTTCGATCTCGCCTTGCCGCCGGAAACATTTTTCGTCGTGGAGCCGGTGCGATGAGAATACTGTTGGCTCTTTTCGCCCTCTTGCTATCTTGCGCACATGCGAGCGCGGCGGAAATCGCCATCGCCCTCACCGACGACCGCGTCGAGGTCGACGCCAATTTCGCCGGCGCCGATGTCACGCTGTTCGGCGCCGTGACGGGGGTGGAGGAGAATGCGGACGCCTACGATATTGTCGCAACGATTGTGGGCCCCAGCGGCGACTTCCTCATTCGCCCGCTGGAACAACGCGGCATCATCTGGTTGCCGGGCGAGCCGCACAGAATTGAAAACGCCCCGAGATTTTTCCTCAGCAGCGCCACGCGGCCGATCAAGGACGTGGCGCCATTGCCGGACCAGGCGATATTCGAACTTGATGTCGATAACATCGCCGCCATTGATCTTTATGCGGACGGCAAAAGCGAGCACCCCTTCAATGCGGCGCTCCTCGATGCTCTGGAAAACGATGGGCAATACGCCGACGATATTGGCGGCGTCTCTTTCCTGAAAGGCGCCCTATTCACCATCAATGCGGCGCTGCCCGCAAACACGCCCGTCGGCGAATATGCGGTCAATGTCTACCTCTATCGCGACGGCGTGCTTCTCGGCCGCGATGCGACGGCGCTACAGGTGAACAAGGTCGGCCTGGAGCGCCGCATCTACGATCTCGCCCACGGGCGGCCCGTGCTCTACGGCCTCCTCTGCGTCGCCGTGTCGCTGTTGGCGGGGTGGATTGCGGGCCTTGCGTTTCGCAAATCATAAGAAGTTGCGTATCCTTCGCTTGGCCAAGGGAGATTTCCATGAGCGATGCAGGCAACACTGTCCAGACAGAACAAACCGGCCTTCCGCAGGCCGCCGCAGTCCTCGCCTATGCGGGCGCCTTGCCGCCGATTATCGGCGCGCTGCTCATCTGGCTTCGGCCCGCTGATCTCGCGTCCAGCGCAACCGCATTCCTGCTCATTTACGGCGGCGCGCTGATTGTCTTTTTTGGCGGCGTCAGATGGGGCGTCGCCGTCATGCGGCCCGGCGGGCCCAGTTTTTACAGCCTGCTCGGCGGCGTCATTCCGCTGTTGATGGCGTTTCCGGTGTTTTTCCTGGAGGACGCCTTTACGCGCTTTCTCATCGTCATCGTCGCCTTGCCCATTTTGCTCTGGGACGATTTGCGCGCAACACGGCGCGGCTCCGGCGCGCCCGACTGGTATCTCGGCGTGCGCACCCCGCTCACCATTCTGATGACGCTTTCCTTCCTGTTTGCGTTTCTGAAAATCGCGACAGCGTAGCCGAGCCAGAGAGCGTTGACGGCGGAAACACTCGACGGCCTGACGATCGCGCTGGACCCGGCGGCCCAGCGCCTGCTTGCGGGCGCCATCATGATTATGATGTTCGCCATTGCACTCGGCCTGTCGCCGGACCATTTCCGGTTTTTGAAACGCGAACCGAAACTGTTTTTCGGCGGCCTCGCCGCGCAGATCATCGCGCTGCCTGTCGTGACGCTGGCGCTGGCTTTCGTCATGCAGCCGCCGCCGTCCATCGCGCTCGGTATGATCGTCGTCGCCGCCTGTCCCGGCGGCAATGTCTCGAACTTCATGAGCTGGTCGGCGCGCGGCGATGTTGCTTATTCCGTTTCGCTTACCGCCGGCGCCAGCGTGATCGCCGCCATCTGGACGCCGACAGCCATCCTCTTCTGGTCCGGTCTATATCCGCCAACCGCCGACCTTCTCGCCGCCATCGATATGAGCCGCGCGGCCTTCATTGCGCAATCGACTCTCATGCTGGCCGGCCCGCTCGCCGCCGGCATGGCCGCCGCCCATTGGCGTCCGGAACTCGCCGCCCGTATTCGAAAACCGCTGGCGCTGTTTGGCGCGGGCGTTCTCGCCTGGGTGATCATTACCGGCACGATCGACTTCCTGCCCGTCCTGTTACCCGGCTGGACGCTCATTATGATCCCCGTCATCTTGCACAATGCCGCCGCCTTCGCCGCCGGCGCTGCGTCCGGGCGTCTTCTCGGCGCGAGCCCCGAACGGCGCCGCACATTGACCTTTGAAGTCGGTATCCAGAATGCGGGCCTCGCGGTTGTGCTCCTCCTCGCGCAGATGCAAGGGATCGGCGGCGCTGCGGCCATCGCCGCTGTCTGGGGCGTTTGGCACTTCTTCTCCGGCGGGGTTATGGTTTTGCTGTTCCGGTTGCTCGACAGAAGAAAGGCGATGCCATGAGCTACGATGTCATCATCAAGGACGGCGCCGTTTACGATGGCGACGGCGGCGCGCCGGTAGAGGCGAATATCGGCGTCAAGGACGGGCGCATTGCCGAGATCGGCAAATGCGCGGCACCCGCCGACAAGACGATTGACGCCGAAGGCGCCATCGTCACGCCCGGCTTTATTGATCTGCATACGCATTATGACGGCCAGATTTCCTGGGACGAGGAACTGCGGCCATCGGTCAATCATGGCGTGACAACCATGCTCATGGGAAATTGCGGCATCGGGTTTGCGCCGGTGCACGATGTTGACCATGATCGTCTCATCCGGTTGATGGAGGGCGTTGAAGATATTCCCGGAACGGCGCTTCATGAAGGGCTTACCTGGAACTGGGAAAGTTTCCCGGACTATATGAACGCCATTGACGCGGCGCCCCACACAATCGATTTCGGGGTAATGATCGGCCATGATCCGGTGCGGGTTTACGCCATGGGCGAACGCGCCAGCGCCTTCGAGGAAGCAACCGGTGATGATATCGCGAAGATGCGCGCGATTATTCGCGAAGCTTTAGAGGCTGGCGCGGCCGGTTTTTCTATTGGCCGAACCGACATTCACCGCACCGCCGACGGCGACTGGACGCCGAGCGCGGAAGCCAGCGAGAAAGAACTGACCGGTCTCGCTTCGGCCTTTGACGGGCTCGATCATGGCGTCTTGCAGATCGTCAATGACTTCAATCTTGAACGCGAGGGCGATCAGTTTGCGGAAGAGTTTTCCATCGTTGAGGCGTTTGTGCGCGCCGGCGGTCGACCGGCGTCCATATCGCTCATGCAACGGGACATGGCGCCCGATGACTGGAAACGCATCCTGTCTGAAACCGAAAGGCTGAATGGCGACGGCGTTCCGTTTCACGTTCAGGCGGCGCCCCGGGCCATCGGCGTCTTTCAGGGGCTTCAATGCACGTTTCATCCGATGATGGCGCAGCCCTCCTACATCGAGATACAGGATAAACCGCTGGATGACCGCGTTGCGATCATGCGCGATCCCGCGTTCAAGGCGAAATGCCTCAGCGAAAAACCGGTGAAGCTCGCCGGCAAAGGTTCATCGGTGCCGCCGATCGCTGATACGATGATCGCAGCGATTGAACTGGTCGCGAACAAGTTTTTCCGCCTCGGCGAAACGCCCGATTACGAACAGCCCATGGACGCATCCCTCGGCGCCGAGGCGCGCCGGGACAGCGTCACGGCCATGGAGAAACTCTACGACACTCTGCTGGAACTTGACGGGCGCCAGCTCATTTATTTCCCGATATATAACTATACCGAGTTCAACTACGAAAACGTCCGCACCATGATGACCCATCCCGCGGCCCTGCCCGGTCTTTCCGATGGCGGCGCCCATGTGGGCACCATCTGCGACGCAAGTTTTCCGACCTATCTTCTCACCCACTGGACCCGCGACCGCGAGGAAGGACGCATACCGCTTGCCCGCGCCGTCCAGATGCTGACCGCGAACGGCGCGGACTATCTGGGCCTAAAAGATCGCGGGCGTTTGAAGGTCGGCGCCCGCGCCGACATAAACGTCATCGATCATGCAAGCTTGCGTCTTGGGGCGCCGCGCATGGTGCAGGACCTGCCCGCCGGGGGCCAAAGACTATTGCAACCCGTCTCCGGATACCGCGCCACGCTCGTCGCCGGCGAACAGGTCATCGCCGGTGACGAGGTGACTGACGCGAGGCCGGGCCGTTTGGTGCGGTTCGGATAACTCACGGCGTTTCACGAAACGATCAGCTCACGCTTGCGTTTATTGAGCGTGATCGCGCGTTCCTGCATTGCGAACCCCGCATCGCCAACAGGAGCAAACCGATGAAAATTTTTATTGCCGCCGCCTCATCCATCGCCTTGTTCGCCAGCGCCCATGCGCAGCCGGACGTCGCAGAAATTACGATCGCCTCGATCGAATCGAGCGTTCGATCTGACGTTGACGCCGCTGTTGCAGCGCTCGAATCTGACGATTTTGACCGCGCCGCCTTGCTGCTGCGCACCGCCGGCGCCAACGCCAACCGGTTGTCGCTGCAATCGCTGACCAACAAGTTCGCGAATGCGGCGCCCTCCTTCGAACCGGAAAACGCAAATTTTGTCCTCGCGCAATCCTCGACCATTGCTTTTGAAGGCCTGTTCGAGCCGCGCGAGACCGCAGAACGACGGTTCCGGGACGATGAAGGCAATGTGGTCACCGTTCGGGTCTTCGGCGAGGCGCGAGATTTCTCTGATTTCATGTTCATCAAGAATGACGGCGCGATGTTGAATAAGGGCGGCCTCGAAGTTGCGGAAATGATGGGCGAGCCCGCCATCAAGAAACGCGGCGAGAAAGGCGAGCTGTCCGTCATGATGATGGCGGACAAGGACGGCGCGCTCGTCGAGATCGAGGGCGACGACGAAGACGCGGTCATGGCGTTTATCAGCGATCTCGAAAGCGCCGGCGAATAAATCTGCCAGTAATGCGGCGCCTTGATAGAATCAGGGCGCCGGTTCATGTTGGGCTTCAGTTTACGACTGGAGCCACGGCTTGAACTTCACTTTCCACACCACCGCCGAAATCATCTTTGAAGCCGGTTCCACGAAAGCCCTTGGCGAACGCGCCGGGGCGCGCATGCGCAGGCCGATCCTTCTCACCGACAAGGGGCTGATCGACGCGGGGCTTGTCGAGCCCGCCCTTGAAAGTCTCGACGCGGCGGGCCTTTCCGTTCTTCTCTTTGACGACGTCGCCGCCGATCCGCCGGCGGCGAAAGTCAACCAGGCGATCAACGCCGCGCGCGCCCATGGGGCCGACGGGGTTATCGGCCTTGGCGGCGGCTCGTCGATGGATACGGCGAAAGTCGTTGCGGTACTGCTTCATTCGAAACGCGCGCTTGAAGACATTTACGGCATGGACATGGTGAGCGAAGAGCGCGCGCCGCTGATCCTTTGCCCGACAACATCCGGCACAGGCTCGGAAGTCACGCCGATCTCCGTGATTACGAAAGAAGACGACACCAAGATCGGTATTGTCGACAACGCGCTTTATCCGGATATGGCCGTGCTTGACCCGGCGCTGACGCACGGGCTGCCGCGCGGCGCAACAGCGGCCACCGGCATCGACGCCATGGTCCACGCAATTGAGGCGTATACGAATATTCATAAGAAAAACCCGGTTTCCGATGCACTCGCCCGCGAGGCCCTCCGGCTGCTCTCGGCGAATATCGTCACCGCATGCGAGAAGCCGCAGGACGAGAAGGCGCGCGCATCGATGATGCTGGGGTCCATGCTCGCAGGCCAGGCTTTCGCCAATTCGCCGGTCGCCGCGGTCCACGCCATGGCCTATCCGCTGGGCGGTATCTTTCACGTACCCCACGGGCTTTCCAACGCGCTGATGCTTGAGCCAGTGCTGCGCTTTAATGCGCCAAAGGCGGCCCATCATTATGCGGAACTTGCTGATATCGTCGCGCCCGGCGCCGCCGGATCAGACGCCGATAAATGCGACGCTTTCATCAGGCGTATTGTCGAGATTGTTGAGGCTACGGGCGTTGAACGCCGATTGCGCGATGTCGGCGTCTCCCATAACGACCTGCCGCGAATGGCGGAAGACGCCCTCAAAGGCCAGCGCCTGTTGCAAAACAATCCGCGTCCCGTGAGCTACGAAGATGCGCTCGCTATGTACACGGACGTTCTCTGATCCGGCCTAATAAATCCGGCAATCATCGCCGCAGCCCGTCAGGTAGGCATAAACCCGCGCCGGATAGGCCGCTTCCGCTGCGAGGCTGAAGGACGCAAGGGCAATCGTCGCCGGGATGAACACAATCGCCAGCAAGGCAAACAGCGCAAAGGAAATTGGCCCGATAAGTCCGAACCCGGCGATGGCCAGCAGGCCAATGACGATTGCCGCCGGAATGTAAAACAGAACGAACAGCAGGAAGACAACACCCTGCAACACAGAGAGGAACAACGCGCCAGAAACGAACAGGCGCCAGAAATTTCCTTTCGTCAGGTTCCACGCGTCGCCAAATGAAATCCGGTTTTCGACCGCCGCAATCGGCAGGACGGGCAAAAATCGCAACACCACCCACAGCCAGACAATGAATATCCAGATGGCAAGCGCGGCGCCGGGCGCGGCGATCAACGCCTTGCCTTGACCGTCGATGGCCTCGGTCGCAACCGCAGTCAGCGCGACCACGACAGCAACCAGTCCGATCATCACCATCATGCTGAATGCGATCAACAATCCGTACAAAAACTGCGTTGCGAAATATCGCAGCTCACGCGGGCCGAGCGCGAAATAGAACGGCAATGACGGCGGTTCGAAATCCGTGAAAGTCGAGGCGCGAATAACGGCCACATAGACGCAGGAAAGAACCAGCATCGAAACAAGCGGCATGATTCCCATAATCGCGAAGTAGCCGGCGACGAATCCGCTATTCGCCGCTATCGCCTCGATCGCCGCTTCCGGATCCGACGACGAGATATCGACAGAGTTGAGCCCGGCGCCCGCCAGCATCGCTATGGCGCCGCCATAGAGCAGAACCACGATCGCGATGGGCAGCCACGCAATGCGGATGACCATGCCGATCCGCTCGAATCCGAACAGCACCGCTTCCAGCGGCGGACGCAAAACCGGCAATTTCATCGTGCTTGACCCCGCCCCATTTATTCCCCAAGGCTCAGATGAAATGACGCCGGTCGCCGCTTGTCAACGCAGGCCGGAAAGGCCGCTAAAAACAGGAGATTACCGGGTGCCCGTCTCGCCGGAGCGACGCCGCGACGACTACCGATATTTCACACCGATCCAGACGCGCTGGATGGACAATGACGTCTATCAGCACGTCAACAATGTGACCTACTACAGTTACTTCGACACTGTCGTGAACGGCTATCTAATCGAGGCCGGCGCGCTCGACATCGAAAAGAGTCCTGTCATCGGCCTCGTCGTCGAAACGGGTTGCCGGTATTTTGCGCCCGCCGCATTTCCCGATCGTCTTGAAGGCGGATTGTGCGTTGCAAAAATTGGAACCTCGTCTGTTCGATATGAAGTCGGCATCTTTCAGGACGGCGATGCGGCGCCATGCGCGGAAGGCCATTTCATTCATGTTTATGTCGATCGCGAAACGCGCCGCCCGGCGTCGCTGCCGGCGAATTTACGCGCCGCGCTGGAGAAAATTTCTGCAGAAAGAAACAATGCATGACGACGAAGATATTTTCCATTGTCACGGCGATTTTCGGCGCCCTGTTCGCGCTCGCCTTTTCGATCATTGTCGTCCCGCCGCTCATTGAAAGCGGCGATATTTTCGGCGCCTTCGCCGCAGGATTCGTGAACGCATATTCCACAGGCTATGCGCTCGACGCCATTTTCTGCGCGCTTATTTTGAACGCATGGATCATTTACGAAATGCGGACGCGTCCCGTTCGCTTTGGCTGGATCGCGATTCCACTCTGTATTGTTCCGGGCGTCGCAACGGCCTTCGCCGTTTATCTTCTGTTGCGTTTAAGAAGCAATCCGCAATAAGACATTCCTTATGCCCGTTATTGACTCCAAGATTGATACGCGATCGGCCGCCTTCGCCGCGAACAGGGCGTCCATGGAAAAACTGGTTGAGGACATGCGCGCCCGCGCCGACATCATCGCGGCCGGCGGCGGCGATCGATATAATGAGCGCCACAAGAAACGCGGCAAGCTTCTCGTACGCGAACGCATCGCGCGACTGCTTGATCCCGGCGCGCCGTTTCTGGAAATCGGGCAGTTTGCGGCATGGGAAATGTATTCCGGCGACGTGCACGCCGCCGGCGTCATCGGCGGCATAGGTCGTATCGCCGGCGTTGAATGCGCGATTGTCGCCAACGACCCGACCGTCAAAGGCGGCACCTATCATCCGATGACGGTGAAGAAGCACCTGCGCATGCAGGAAATTGCATTGGAGAACCGGCTTCCTTGCGTCTATCTCGTGGAATCGGGCGGCGCCTTCCTGCCGATGCAGGACGAAGTCTTTCCGGATAAGGACGATTTCGGACGTATCTTTTTCAATCAGGCGCAGATGTCGTCGAAAGGCATTCCGCAAATCGCTGTCGTCCACGGGAGCTGCACCGCCGGCGGCGCTTATGTGCCGGCGATGTCCGACGAAGCGGTCATCGTCAAAAAGCAAGGTACAATTTTTCTCGGCGGCCCGCCCCTCGTCAAAGCCGCGACCGGCGAAGTCGTATCGGCCGAAGACCTCGGCGGCGGCGACACGCATACGCGCATTTCCGGCGTCGCCGATCATCTGGCGGAAGACGACGACCACGCGCTTGGCCTCGCCCGCCAGATTGTCTCGCGTCTCAATTGGGAAAAACTTGGGCGCGTTTCAATGCAGGATCCCGCGCCGCCGAAGTTCGACGCAAGCGAGCTTTACGGCGTTGTCGAAACCGATGCGCGCAAACCCTATGACGCGCGCGAAATCATTGCGCGTATTGTCGATGGATCGGCGTTCGATGAATTTAAACCGCTTTATGGATCAACGCTTGTCACCGGTTTTGCCCGCCTTCACGGCTTCCCTGTCGGGATCATCGCCAATAACGGCATCCTGTTTTCCGAAAGCGCCAAGAAAGGCGCACACTTCATCGAACTTTGCTGTCAGCGCAACATTCCGTTGATCTTCCTGCAGAACATTACCGGTTTCATGGTCGGTAGAGCGGCGGAGGAAGGCGGCATCGCCAAGGACGGCGCAAAACTCGTCACTGCAGTTGCAACGGCAAGCGTTCCAAAATTCACCATTGTCGTCGGCGGATCTTACGGCGCCGGCAACTATGGAATGTGCGGACGCGCCTATGGACCGCGTTTTATGTTCATGTGGCCGAATGCGCGAATCTCAGTCATGGGCGGCGAACAGGCGGCGAGTGTTTTGGCGACCGTGAAACGCGACGGATTGAAAGCGGGCGAATCCTGGTCCGATGCGGAAGAAGAAAAGTTCAAGAACGGCGTTCGCGAAAATTACGAGAAACAGGGCTCGCCCTATTACTCCTCGGCGCGGCTCTGGGACGATGGCGTGATCGATCCGGCGCAGACAAGAGACGTTTTGGGCCTTTGCGTTTCAGCATCGCTTAACGCGCCTATCGAACAAACGCGCTTCGGCGTATTCCGAATGTAGCCCGCGACAATGACGCTGGGCCTTCTTGTTCGAAAGGTGAAAATCGAAGATCGCGAGCCGATTCTCGCGATTCATGAGGCCGCTTTCGGGCAGCCTGACGAAGCGAATATCGTCAAACGCCTTTGGGACGATCGCGCTGTCAGGGTCGAGCGGGTCGCCGAAATCGGCGGCGCCGTCGTCGGCCATATCGCTTACTCGCTTGTTACCGCGACGCCGGCGATCGAAGGCCTGTTGCTTGGCCTTGCGCCGCTCGCCGTGGCGCCGGCGCACCAGCAACAGGGCGTTGGCGCAGCGCTCATGAACGAATCGCTCGCAGCTTGCAAAAACAACAAGGCGCGGCTCATCGTAGTCCTTGGCGACCCGAGCTATTATAGTCGTTTCGGTTTCACTCCGGCCTCGGCGCGTAAGATGCGGTGGGACGCAGCAGATGCGGGCGATGCGTTTCAACTTATCGCCGATGAGGGTAATGATTTCGGCGTTGACCGCACGGTTCGATACCACGACGCTTTTTACGATGAAGGCTAGCTGAATGTTCAAGAAAATTCTGATCGCCAATCGTGGGGAAATCGCCGTTCGTGTGGCGCGAACCGCCAGGGAAATGGGCGTCAAGACCGTCGCCGTTTATTCAGACGCCGACAGGGGCGCGCCGCATGTTAAAGCTTGCGATGAAGCGGTACATATCGGCCCGGCGCCCGCCGCGGAAAGTTATTTGCGCACGGACAAGATCATCGACGCCTGTCGGCGAACCGGTGCAGAAGCCGTGCATCCCGGCTACGGGTTTTTGTCGGAGAATGCAGAATTCGCCGACGCGCTTGACGCCGCCGGTATCACATTTATCGGCCCAACGGCGAAAACCATTCGCGCCATGGGATCGAAATCCGCCGCGAAAGACCTGATGGAAGCGGCCGGCGTGCCGACGACGCCCGGTTATCAGGGCGAGGATCAGTCCGCCGCGACATTCAAGAAAGAAGCCGCGCGGATCGGCTATCCGGTCCTCCTCAAAGCAACGGCCGGCGGCGGCGGTAAAGGCATGCGCATGGTCGAGCGCGAAGACGACCTTGAAAGCGCACTGACGTCGGCGCAACGCGAAGCCAAATCCGCGTTTGGCGACGACCGTTTCCTGATCGAAAAGTTCATCGCCCGCGCCCGTCATGTTGAAGTTCAGATTTTCGGCGACGGCGACGGCAATGTGGTTCACATGTTTGAACGCGATTGCTCCGTCCAGCGGCGTCACCAGAAAGTCATTGAGGAAGCGCCGGCGCCGGATATGCCGGCGAATGTGCGCGAGAAACTGTTGCAAGCCGGCGTCGATGCGGGGCGCGCCGTTGATTATCGCGGCGCCGGGACGGTTGAGTTTTTGTACGACCCGACCGGCGGCGATGTTTATTTCATGGAGATGAACACCCGCCTCCAGGTTGAACATCCGATTTCGGAAATGATCACCGGGCTGGACTTCGTGGAGTGGCAATTGCGCATTGCCGCAGGCGAAGGCCTGTCGCTTTCGCAAGGTGAAATTTCGGAAACTGGCTGGGCGTTTGAAGCGCGCCTCTATGCGGAGAACCCGGCCCAGAATTTCGCACCGTCAATTGGCGCGCTGACAACGTTGCGGCTACCGGAAACGCACGCGCGCATCGATTCCGGCGTTGCGCAGGGACAAGATATTACACCCTATTACGACCCGATGATCGCCAAGATCATAACGGCGGGACCCGATCGCGCCGCGGCGCTCACGAAATTGCGCGCCGCGCTCTGCGATACGCGCGTCGCCGGACTGGAAACCAATGCATCGTTTCTGCACGCGATTGCGGCCCATGACACGTTCATCAAGGGCGACGTTTCCACCCGTTTCATAGACGACAACGCCGACGCCCTTCACGCCAAACCGGCCATCGGGCCGTGGGTATGGGCCGCGGCCTTGAGCGACATTCACCGGCGCGCACGCAACGACAACGCCGATCCATGGGACAGCGCCGTTGGCTTTCGCCTCAATCGTCCGCCCCGCGCCGTCTATTGGATTTCGGTTGACGACAAGCCGGCGCTCGCGACCCTCCATGGCGGCGAAACCGATACGAAAGTTTTCATTGAACCGAACGCCGCCGCCGCGGCCAGACGCAATGGCGACGCGCTCGAAGAACCGGTTCAATTCACATTCCGAAGCAATTATCGCGGCGCCGGCGATTACACGCTGACGCGCGGCGGCGATCAGACCGGCGCCCATGTCGCACAACACCTTGAAGGCCTTCGCGTCTGGATTGGCGCCGACCACTGGGACATAGCGCTGCCCGATCCGCTCGCCGGCGCTGCTGCGCACCAGTCCAGCGAAGGCTCACTGACCGCGCCGATGCCGGGCGTCGTGACCATTTTGTCTGGCAAGCCGGGCGACGTCGTCGGCGCGGGCGAACCCTTGCTCGTCATGGAAGCCATGAAAATGGAACACGCCGTCAAAGCGCCCTTTGACGGCGTGATCAAGGCGTACAAATTCAAGGCGGGAGATCAGGTCAAGGACGGCGATCTCCTGGTTGAATTTGAAGAAACCGCTTAGGCGGCCCGGGCGTCCGACGCTTCAAACGCTGCAGCGATCTTTTCGATGTGGCGCGCATCGGTGCCGCAACAGCCGCCGAAAATATTGAGCGACGGCAATAGACGCCGCAACGCTGCATTCTCGCGGCCAAGCTCGATCGGGTCGCCGTCATCCAGTGTTTCCGCCGCATCAAGTTCCGCATGGGAACATTTCGATGCATTCGCCCGCACGCCGCGAAGGCGGGTCGCCCAGGGTCCGCGATCGCGCAACACATCTTCGAAATGCGTCGGATGTGCGCAATTGATCATGTAATAGGCGGGCGCTTTGCGCGCTTCGAAGTCCGTTTCCATAATCGCTTCGCCAAGGGCCTGACCGGTCGGCAGGCGCCCGTCCGTTTCGACCGTGAATGACACAACCGCCGGCATGTCGGCCCGGGCCGCTGCGTTGACAAACCCGATCGCTTCGGGCGCGTTGGTAATGGTCATCGCTGTGACAAGGTCGACACTCGTTTCCTTGAAGAGACCGATCTGCCAGGCGTGATAGGCTTCCGCGTCCGCCGCATTCATGACGGCGCCCGGATCATAGCCGTCGCCGCGCGGACCGATATTGCCCGAGATCACCAGCGGCTTCTCCATGTCCGCGCTTTGCGCAACATCGGCCACCAGCGCGACCCCGTCGCGAACGGCGCCGGCGAGCGCATCCACATCAAGACCCAGCGGTTTCGCCCAATCCGGACTTGCGCGCCAGGTCGGCGTTTCCAAAATAAGGCCGCGGCCGAAACGCCGGGCGATATCGATATGCGCATTGTAATATCGAATAATCGCCTGCCGCGCCGTTTCGTCGCCCAAAAGCGGGATCGTCGAAAAACACGGAAGGTCAAAGCCCTTGTTAAAAACAAGGTCCGTTTCCAAACCGCTGTCGGTCAGGAAGAGATCGCCGCCAAGTTGCGGCAGGTTGTTTCTGTAGCGCGCCATGACGCTTCTCCTTTTCATTGAGAGCGGGAGGTAGGGCGCGCCAGTCAGGGGGATCACCGCCAATCGGCGATCTTGGCCCCTGACTTTCGTAAGGGTGGGCGCCGGCGCCCTAGAGGCGGCCCGGATAGACCGGCTGGATGTCCACTGGCAGGTCCGTCAGCGATCCGATCACCGCATCGGCGTTCCCATCGAGCGCCGCATATTTGTCAAGAAACGCCTGCGCCGCGTCATAATCGCCGTCGCCCTGGATGACGACGATATCGCGGGTCAGGTCCGAGATCGCCTGTTCTAAAGCAGCGAAATCGAGACGAAACTTCTGTTCGCTCTCATCCCATGCAAAGGCGCCGGCCTCCTTGAAATAGGAATATTGAAACGCCGCGCCCTTGCCGTGGGCTTCGTTGATGCCAAATCGCATGGAGCGAAAAAGTCCGACAAAATAGGTTGCGAGAAAGTTCTCTTTCTCCGCAATGGGCATGTCGCCGCGTTTCATCATGTATAGGACGTTGTAGGCGCCCATGACGTCGGCCTTGCCTTCTTCTGTACCCGTATAGAGTTCCTTGAGCTCAGCGCCGACCGTCGTCTCTTCGCCGTTCTTCGTAATCGTGCCCGGTCCGAGACTGTGGGAGAGTTCATGAAACAGCGTGCTTCCCGCCATATATTTTTTCATCAGCAGCGATGCCTGTTCGGCGACCAGAACATCCTGCGCCATCGGCTCCAGAATACGATCGAACTTGGCGCCGAGAACATTATTGAGGATGACTTTCTTGGCGCCCTTGGCTTCGCGCACGCGCTCATCATTGGGCAGGTTGAAAGCAATCGTCTGAACGCCCGGCACATTGTCGCCGCCGCCATGAACCTGGTCTGAAACGACGATCGGCGATTCAAAACCGCGCCGGAAATTCTTGTAAGACTCATCGACCGGCAGGTTCGCTTCCATGTCCCGCAGATAGTCCTTGTATTTTGCAAGGGCGGCGGATTCTTCGGGGTTCTTGACTGTAATGAACGCTTCATAGGCGGTTTTGTAGCCGAAGAGATTGTCCGTATAGACCTCATAAGGACCGATCGCCGCTTCAATGGCGCCGTCAAGGTCCATCCACGCCAATTCGGACTCATAGTAATCGTCTGTGAGGAACGCGTCGGCGCGCAGCGTCAGGAATTTCTTTAACGACGCATTCGACGTGATCTCCGCCGCTTCGCGCATCAACGCCGCGGCGGGTTCGAGCCATTCCCGGTAGTGCTCCGCATAGGGAATAGCGATAAGATCGTCCCCATCCCGGCGGATCACCGTATAGCTGCTGCGAAACGCGTCCTCGTCTTCGGGGTGCTCGGCGATCCAGTTTTCAAACTCTTCCTTGGTCATGTCGGCGGGATAGAACGCCGCGCCGTCGGGCATCGGCGTGTCGCCGAAAAAGGGCTTGTTGTGGTCGAGCGTATCCCATGGACCGAAATGGAGATCGAACAGGTTCAGCAACAGGTCCTTGTCCTCTGCGTGACTCGCCGCAATGGCGTCGCGCCATGCCGGGTTTTCCTCTGCACGCTGGCGCAAATAAATCTCCGACATATATTCGCCGACTTCGTTGAGCTTGTTGACGACGGCGATCTCCTCGTCGGTCAGAAACGACGCGTCCGGCTCCATATCGACGATGGCGAATTGCGCGCGCATGCGTTCAAGATCAGCGCGGGATGCTACCGTCATGGCGGCCGGTTCCGGCGTCTCCGCGGCGGATTGCGATGGCGCGGGCGCCTCGCCGGCGCCGTTCTGACCGCCGCAGGCCGCGGCGAGAACGAAAAGGGTCATGGCGGCGAATTTTTTCATGAAGGCCTCTGGAAACTTTTTTGCGTATTGTTGACGGACAGCGCCGAAACGCCTGATTTGACGGGCGAGACTACCGGTTCGCCGCGCGCCTTGAAAGGCTGGATAAGGGATTGCGCCATATTCCCGCCTTGCGCACGATTTATGCATAAGGGTACCAGTTTCTTTAGCCGTTTGACGCGCCGGATTGAGGGGAATTTGAATGAAAAAGCTAATCGCTGCGATGACCGCATTCGGCGGTGCCCTTTCGCCGGCGCTGGCGAATGATTTCGAGACCTGGCTGATGAGTTTCCGGGCCGAGGCGTCAGCGGCGGGGATCAGCGAAGCGGTCATCGATGAGGCGTTTTCAGGGGTCACGATCAACCAGCGCGTTTTTGAGTTGAATGACAACCAGCCGGAATTCACCCGCGCCATCTGGGACTATCTCGACACGGCGGTTTCCGAACGAAAAATCGCCGACGGACGCGCCGCGCTTGCGGAGAACCGGATTGCGCTTTCGCTGATCGAAGAGACATACGGCGTCGATGCTGAAACCATCGTCGCGATCTGGGGCCTTGAGACCGCATACGGACGGATCATGGGCGACTATGACGCCATTCAGGCGCTGGCAACGCTCGGGTTCGAAGGCCGGCGCACGGCCTATGGCCGTTCGCAATTGATTGGCGCCCTGAAGATCATTCAGAACGGCTACGCGTCGCGAAGCCAGTTGAAGGGCTCCTGGGCCGGCGCCATGGGCCACACGCAGTTTATCCCGACGACCTATCTCGCCTATGCGGTCGATCATGACGGCGACGGCGCGCGCAATATCTGGTCTAATCTTGGCGACGTCTTCGCGTCGACGGCGAATTACCTTTCCGTTTCCAAATACAAAAATGACGCCGGATGGGGCCTCGAAGCGCGGCTGCCGGCGGGGTTCGATTACGCCGTCGCGGGAACGTCGATGAAGAAGCCCCTTGTTGAATGGGCGTCCCTCGGCGTTGAAGCGGTCCGCGGCGATCTGTTCGGCGACTTCGATCCGAACCAGCGCGGCCGATTGATTCTCCCCGCCGGCGCAAAGGGCCCTGCGTTCATCGTCTTCGAAAATTTCGAGGCGATCCTGAAATATAACCGCTCGACCGCCTATGCGCTGGCGGTCGCGATGCTGTCGGACGAAATCGCCGGTCGTACGGGCCGCGCCGCGACCCTCTGGCCGCGGGAGGATCGCCCCCTCAGCCTTGATGAACGAAAGGCCCTGCAACGGGCCCTCGCCGCGCGGGGTTACAACCCCGGCCCCATTGACGGGATCATCGGCGCGGGCACCAAGTCCGCCCTGCGAAAATGGCAGAAAAACAACGGCTTGCCGGCGGACGGCTATGCCTCGGCGGCCATTCTTAAAACCATCCAAAAATAATTCGCCGCAAGGCCCTTGTTGCACTGCAAAAAGCCGCTTATGTGAGCGCCAATGCTGCATCGCACAATTAGGGCGATGCGGCCGTGAAATTTGCAACGGGAGGCCGTAATGGCGACTGCAACACAGACCAAAGAGGCTCCGGCGAAAAAAGCCGCCGCCAAGACCCAAAACGATGCGTTTGAATCCGCCGGCGCATTCGCCGAAAATGCGCAAGGATACTTCTCCGAGTTCGTGACCAAAATGTCCGACACCGCGGAAGACTTCCGCGAGCAGGCCGAAGACATGGCCGAAGACATGCGCACACGCTTCGAAAACCAGCAGAAACTGGCCGCCGACCTCAACGCCGAAATCGTTGAAGCGGCGAAAACGGAAGTCTCTGACGCCGTTCAGTTCGCGAGCGATCTCGGCCAGGCGAAAACCTTCGCCGACGCTCTCGAAATTCAACAGGCGTACTGGACGAACCTGTTCGAAACGCGCGTTGCCCGTACACAGGATTTCGCCGAGAAATCTGTCGAAGCGGCAAAAGAATCCTTCGCGCCGTTTAAAGGCGACATGCCTTCGATGTTTGACACGTCTGCGTACGAGAAGTTCTTCCGCTTCCCGGCGAAAGCCTAATTACTGCGATATTGCCGGGTTTTTTGGTTCCCATTCAGGAACACCCGGCAATCCAGCAAGACGCGTCTCGATTGAAACTGGATGCCCGGAATAAATCCGGGCATGACAGATCGGGATGAGAGAACGAATTGACACTGCAAGAGTGGACTGGGGCGGGTCGCCTGTTGAGGGCGGCGCGCCCCGGTCCTTTTTGTATGACGACATCTATTTCTCGGACGCCGGTGCAGCGGAAAGCGAACACGTCTTTCTCGCGGGTAATGATCTGCCACAGCGTTTTGTCGGCGCCGCGCAATTTTCCATTGGCGAACTGGGCTTCGGAACCGGGCTCAATTTTCTCGTTGCGTGGAAAGCCTGGGATGAAAGCGAGAAGACGCCGAACGCGCGACTACATTTTTTCTCCGTAGAAAAATATCCGCTGGCGCCTGACGATCTTGAAAAGGCGCACGCGGCATGGCCGGCCCTGTCGGATTATGCGAAGGCGTTGCGGCGCGCTTTGCCGCCGGGGTATCCGGGTATTCATCAGATCGAAATTGCGGACGATGTCACGCTGACGCTGCTTTACGGTGATGCCCGTGATGTTCTGAAAAGCGCCGAAGGCGCCATCGACGCATGGTTTCTAGACGGCTTTTCGCCAGCGAAAAATCCTGAGATGTGGGCGCCGGACTTGTTCGCGGAGATCGCGCGGATCTCGGCGCAGGACGCGACGTTCGCCACATTCACTGTCGCCGGCGATGTGCGGCGCGCGCTTAACGGCGCCGGTTTCGACATCGAAAAGCGCCTGGGCTTCGGCCGAAAAAGGGAAATGCTCGTCGGTCGGCTCGGCCTTTCATCGCAAAAGCAAAGCCATCGCGCGCCGTGGTTTGAAACGCAGCGCGCGGGCGCCCTGAAGCGCACAGCAAAGATCGTAATCATCGGCGCAGGGATCGCCGGCGCATCCCTCGCCCATGCGTTGCGCCGCGCCGGATACGCGCCGGTGATCTACGAAGCGACGGCGCCGGCAAGCGGCGCTTCGGGCAATCCCGCAGGGCTCGTCATGCCGCGCCTTGATGTGGGCGATACGCCTGCGGGCCGGTTTCACGCCGCCGCCTATCTCCACACGATCCGTCTGCTGAAGGACATGCCGGCAGGCGTTTTCAATGCTTGCGGCGTCAACCATCTCGTTGCGAACGAGAAAGATAAAACGCGCCAACAAAAACTCATCGAGACCGCGGCGCTGCCCGAAAACTGGCTGACCGATACCGGGAACGGTATTCGCTACCCGCAAGGCGGCGTTGTCGATCCGAAGCAATTTGTCGCCGCGCTGATGGGCGAAACCCCGATCAACATTGCGCGCGTCATAACAATCGAAAAAACGCAAGGCGGCTGGCGCCTCAAAACCACCAGCGGCAATGACGATGTGGACGCGGTCATTATCGCCAACGCCCATGATGCGCGCTGGTTTGTGCAGGCGCGCGGCCTGCCCCTCAGCGGATCGGCGGGTCAGCTCGACTGGTTCCCGGAAGCCAAAGCGCCGGACACCGCCTTTGCCTTCGGACCCTACGCGGCGCCTGCGCCCGTAGGCGGGCTCATGATCGGCGCAACCTATGCGCCGGAAACCATCGGCTCGATCCCGAGATTCTCCCGCGAGGCGACCGAAAGCAACATCGCCGCCGTCGCGCGCGAACGCCCCGACCTTGTCGCCGGGCTCGATCCCGCGACGACGACGCCGCGGGTCTCGATCCGGTGCACCACGCCGGATCGCCTCCCCATCGCGGGCGCCGCACCCGATTGGGGATTTTACGCCGGCGCCTATGACGGCCTGCGCACCGGCTCGAAAACCGACTACGTCCGCGGCGAAAGCCTGCCGCATCTATATTTCCTCACCGGTCTGGGCTCGCGCGGGCTCGTCACGGCGCCGCTCTGCGCCGCCATAATCGCGGCGGAGATTGCGGAAGCGCCGGCGCCCGTCGCCAGCGACATCGCCGAGGCGCTCCACCCGGCGCGGTTCTATATTCGCGACCTGAAACGCAAACAGTAGGCGAAAAACGATGGTCCTTCGTGACGCCGAATATCCCTTCACCCTGAGGAGGGCGTTGCAAACATTTGACAATTTCCGCACAACACGCATGCCCGTCTCGAAGGGCGACGGGATATTCCGCTCCTCAGGATGAAGTTGAGGGCGGACGTTCAGAACAAGAATAACAAAGAGGCAATCGCCATGAAGGAAACGCCATACGGCCCCGTCTTCGACAATGTGCTCGAAGGCATTGGCAAGACGCCGATCGTCAAGGTGTCGAATATCGACGCGGGGCCTTGCGAGCTCTTTTTGAAACTCGAGGCGAATAATCCCGGCGGATCGATCAAGGACCGCATCGGCGTCGCCATGATCGAGGCGGCGGAAAAGGACGGCAAGCTGAAACCCGGCGGCACGATCATCGAGGCGACCGCCGGCAATACCGGCCTCGCCCTCGCGCTTGTCGCCGCGCAAAAGGGCTACAAGACGATCATCGTCGTGCCCGACAAGATGGCGCAGGAAAAAATCTTTCACTTGAAAGCGCTGGGCGCTGACGTACGCCTTACCCGTTCCGATGTGGGCAAGGGGCATCCGGAATACTACCAGGACATGGCCGAGCGCATAGCCAATGAGACCGGCGCGTTTTACGTCAACCAGTTCGGCAACGCCGCGAACCCAAAGGCCCATGTCGATTCCACCGGTCCGGAAATCCTCGGGCAGCTTGACGGCAAGGTCGACGCCATCGTCGCCGGTGTGGGGTCGGCCGGGACCATCACCGGCCTGTCGCGCTTCTACAAAGAGAATTCTCCGGACACGGATATTATTCTCGCCGACCCGGAAGGTTCGATCCTCACCGACTATGTGAACACCGGCAAGATCCCGAATGAGCTGGGAAGCTGGCTCGTGGAAGGCATTGGCGAGGACTTTATTCCCGACATCGCCGACCTTTCCCATGTCAAAAAAGCGTTTGCCATTTCCGACAAGGAAAGTTTCGAGGCCGCGCGCGATCTCCTGAAGAAGGAAGGCATACTCGGCGGGTCTTCCTCGGGCACGATCCTCGCCGCGGCGCTGAAATATTGCCGCGAGCAGAAAACAGCAAAACGCGTCGTCGCTTTTGTCTGCGACCGGGGCGACAAATATCTCTCCAAGATGTTCAATGATTACTGGATGTACGATCAGGGCTTTTTGAAGCGCCCGCCGAAAGGCGATTTGACCGACCTCATTTCGCGCCGGCATTCGGAACGCGCCACCGTGACGGTGAAACCCGACGACACGCTGATGCAGGCCTATGGCAAGATGAAGCTTTACGACATCTCGCAATTGCCGGTGCTCGACGATGACGGAAAGGTCGAGGGCTTGCTCGACGAGGAAGACCTTCTCTTCGCCGTTGTGCGCAATCGCGAAAAGTTTCAGGACCCGGTGAAATCGGCCATGACCTACCGCGTTGAAACGGTCGAAGCGGCGCGCAAGCTCGAAGACCTGTTGCCGATCTTCACGAAAGGCCATGTGGCCGTCGTCGTCGACAACGGCAAATTCGAAGGACTGATTACGCGCACAGATTTGTTGAATTATTTGCGATTGCAGGTGGCGTGATGGTGCTTGACCAAAGTGTGGCCAAGTCTGAAGCCGATAACAAACTTTTCGACAATATTGAAAAATACGACTGTCATATAATCAGCGTGGCAAAAGCCGTTGGCGAAGAGGGTCCAAATTTTTCATACTCTATAGGCCTTGCCAAAAGTCTTGGCGCGCCAGAAATGCTGATAATTGGATTGGATTCGAAGCTTTCGGCGGCAATGATTAATGGCTATCGAGACGACGTAAAAGCTGGGCGTGAATTCGTTCCGGGAAATTTCTATTCCGACTTTCTCGACGGTTTCGATGTCCTCCTTATCGAAGCAAACCAACAGGCTCGAAAAGAATACGCGATTTGGGCGGACTGGTATCATGAACGCATTGAGTTTCCTTTAATCCGATGTATTTGGCCGACAACGTCCGGTTTCTGGCCATGGGACAATGAAGCGTCTGAATCGGTTAAGCGCGATCAACCAATATTAGGCAATCTACCGGACTTCGAATCATGATCCTCCACGGCCTCAAAACCTGCGATACCTGCCGCAAGGCCCGAAAAGCGCTTGATGCGGCTGGCGTTGACTATACGTATAAGGACGTTCGCGCCGACGGGGTTTCGAAAGCGCAAATTTCGAAATGGGCGAAAGCCGTCGGCTGGGAAACGCTGCTCAACAAATTCTCGACGACCTGGCGCGGGCTCTCTGACGACGAGAAAGACGGCGTCACCGAAAGACAAGCCGTCGCGCTGATGGCGGAACACCCGACGCTGATCAAACGCCCGGTGATAGAGAGCGGCGGTGATGTTTTCGTCGGCTGGAAAAAAGACGTGCAGGATGCGGTGTTGGGGTAAAAACTCATTGTCATTGCCGGGCTTGTCCCGGCAATCCAGATTGTTGGACGCCCAATGACTTCGCACAATTACTTCGTTTACATCATGGCAAGCAGGCGCAACGGAACTTTGTATATCGGCGTAACATCTGATCTTGCCGGCCGAGTATGGCGGCACAAAAACGAAGTCCTTCGCGGGTTCACAACGAAATACGATATAAAGACGCTTGTCTGGTACGAACAGTTCGACGACATCACCGCGGCGATCCAGCGGGAAAAAACCATGAAGAAGTGGCCGCGGAAGTGGAAGCTGAACGTCATCGAGAAAATGAATCCCGAGTGGCGCGATTTCTATGAAGATTTGTTCCTTTAACGTAGGCGCCGGCGACTGGATTGCCGGGACAAGCCCGGCAATGACAGGATCTTTGATGAGATGAGTCGCGCGCCCGAAATCCGCATCCTCGTCGACGCTGACGCCTGTCCCGTGAAAGAGGAGGTCTACAAGGTCGCCTTCCGCACCGACACGCCGGTGGACATCATCGCGAACGCGCCGCTCCGCATTCCCGACCACGACCTCATCGCCCGCATCGTTGTCGGCGACGCCATGGATGCGGCCGACGACTGGATTGCGGAGAATGCGCGCGCCGGCGTCATTGTCATTACCGCCGACATCCTCCTCGCCGACCGCGCGCTGAAAGCGGGCGCCGCCGTCATTGCGCCCAACGGCAAGCCCTTCACCGGCGATTCGATCGGCGGGGCGATCGCAAACCGGGCCATCATGAACGATCTGCGCGCCGGGGCGGACATGAATACCGCCGGGGGCCCGCCGCCTTTCCGGAAAGAAGACCGTTCGCGGTTTCTTTCCGCCCTTGACGAGACGCTGGTGAAACTGCGCCGCGAGATGTGATAGGACGCGCGCAAAACTTCGCGCTAGGAAGCCCTCATGACACCGAAAAAGAACCGCCCCGCTTTTGCGACCCGCGTTATCCACGCCGGTCAGGAACACGACCCGACCACCGGCGCCGTGATGCAGCCGATCTACCAGACCTCGACCTACGCCCAGGAAAGCCCGGGCGTGCACAAGGGATTTGTCTACGCCCGCGGCGCGAACCCGACGCGCCACGCCTATGAACGTTGCATCGCCGACCTTGAGAACGGATCGCGGGGTTTTGCGTTCGCGTCGGGCATGGCGGCGATCTCGACCATGCTGGAACTCCTGCCGGCGGGGGCGAATATTGTCGCCATGGACGATGTCTATGGCGGCACGTTTCGCTTATTCGAACGCGTGCGCAAGGACTCCGCCGGTCTGACGTTCACTTACGTGGACCTCACGGACCCGCAGAACCTTGAAGACGCGATCACCGACAAGACGAAACTTGTCTGGATCGAGACGCCGACCAACCCCCTGTTGAAAATCGTCGACATCGAAGCGGTGTCGAAAGTCGCGAAGAAACACGGTCTTCTCGTCGGTTGCGACAACACCTTCGCCTCGCCCTATTGCCAGCGCCCGCTTGATCAGGGGGCGGACATTGTCATGCATTCGGCGACGAAATATCTGGGCGGCCATTCCGACGTCATCGGCGGCGTCCTCGTGGTCAATGACGATGAACTGGGCGAGCGGCTCGCATTCCTGCAGAATTCCATCGGCGGCATTCAGGGACCGTTTGATTCTTTCCTTGCCTTGCGCGGCCTCAAAACGCTTTCGCTGCGCCTTGAACGCGCATCGCAAAACGCCGCCGGGCTCGCGGAATGGCTGGAAGCCCATGCCGCAATTTCCCGCGTCAGTTATCCGGGCCTCAAGTCCCATCCCGGTCACGCCGTTGCCGCCGCGCAGATGGACGCCTTTGGCGGCATGGTGACGATTTTTCTGAAAGGCGGTCTTGAAGCGGCGAAGACCATGCTGGAACGGGTCAGCCTCTTCACGCTCGCGGAGTCCCTAGGCGGCGTTGAAAGCCTCATCGAGCATCCGGGCATTATGACCCACGCCTCCATTCCGCCGGAACGCCGCGCCGAGCTTGGCGTCGATGACGCGCTGGTGCGCCTGTCGGTGGGGATCGAGGATTTTGAAGATTTGAAACGCGACCTCGACGAGGCGCTGTCGGGGCTTTGATTTTCTCCCGTCATTGCCGGGCTTGTCCCGGCAATCCAGAGCGGCTTAGACTGGATGCCCGGAACAAGTCCGGGCATGACATCGAATTTTTCCCGACCTTCACCGAATAATGGACAGGTGTATTGGCCGACGCCCCCTCCCTCGCCGACCGCATTAACAACGCCCTGACGCCAGTTTCCGACTGGGTCTCGTCGATTATCTTTTTCTCCGTGGACGTCTTCGGCGTCTCCCTGCCGCTGGTCGTGGTCTGGCTCATGGCGGCCGCCGTGATCCTCACCCTCGCCAACCGCTTCGTGAATTTGCGCGGCTTCGCCCATGGCTGGTCGCTGATCTTCAATCCGCAGAAACATTTCGAATCGCCCGGCGCCATCTCGCATTTCCAGGCCTTGTCTGCGGCGCTCTCCGGCACGGTCGGGCTCGGCAACATCGCATCCGTACCGGTCGCCGTCGCCCTTGGCGGGCCCGGCGCCATTTTCTGGATGGTGCTGGCGGGCTTTTTCGGCATGTCCGCGAAGTTCGCCGAATGTTCGCTCGCGGTGAAATACCGAAAGGTCCTGCCGGACGGGCGCATCCTCGGCGGACCGATGTATTACATCGAGGAAGTCTTTACCCGCCTCGGCTGGAAGTTCGTGGGCAAAGCGGCGGCGATTTTCTTTGCGATCATGGCCATGGGCGCCTCGGTCAGCGTCTTTCAGGTCAACCAGTCTCATGCGCAATTCGCCAATGTGACAGGCATTTCCGCGCCGGTGACCTATGGCGTCATCATGTCGGTTGGCGTTGCGATCATCATTCTCGGCGGCATCAAACGCATCGGAAACGCCATGCGCGTGATCGTCCCGTCCATGGGAGTCCTTTATGTGGGCGCGGCGCTGATCATCCTTGCCCTGAACGTTCCGGCGATCCCGGCGGCGCTGCAGACCATCTTCGAAAGCGCCTTCGGCCTTGACGCCGCCGGCGGCGGCCTTGTGGGCGCGCTCATCAACGGCATGAAACGCGCGACCTATTCGTCCGAAGCCGGCGTCGGCTCCGCCGCGATTGCCCACGCACAGGTGCGTACGAAAGAACCGATGACCGAGGGCTATGTGGCGCTCCTTGAGCCGTTCATCGACACGGTCGTTGTCTGCACGATTACGGGTCTCGTTGTTGTGGTGACCGGGGTCTATGAGCCTTTCCTTTTCAATCCGGATGTCGTCGGCATCGAGATTACCTCCGCTGCTTTCGAAAGCGCCTTCGGCTGGTTCCCCTATTTGTTGCTTGTGGCGTCGGTGCTTTTCGCGTTTTCGACGCTTGTGGGCTGGGCTTTTTACGGGGCGCAAGCCGCCGCTTATCTGTTCGGTCCGTCCCGCGCGACCGACGTCATTTTCAAACTCGTGCTCTGTTTCCTCCTGTCGACCGGCGCGGCCGTTTCACTCTCCGCAATTCTCGACTTTATCGACTCCATGCTCTTTGGCATGGCGATCCCGAACATCATCGCGCTCTATCTGTTGCTGCCGGAGCTGCGCCGCGACGTGAAAGCCTATGAGGCGAAGAACGGGCTGTGAATTTTCTGAGACCTGATCTTAAGGGCGCCGCAGCAGGGTGTGCATAACTACGCACCGTCGATTGCGGATGAGCAATCGACGCAGGATTCGTGAAAGAATATCGGGTTCCGGTTGTGTTGGCGGCGGGGGATTCGCGCGATAATCCCGCCGCTCATCCCTGCGAAAGCAGGGATCCATGGATTCCCGCTTTCGCGGGAATGAGCGGGTTAAGTATCGTCTGCCAGCGCCGCCAGTTCGGCGCGCAACTCCGCAATCCCCTCGCCCTTGTCTGATGAGGTTGCGCGCACAAGCGGGTGCGCTGCGGGGCGCCTGATAATCGCCGCAGCGGTTTTTCCCACCAGCGCAGCAAGCGCCGTCGGTTTCACCTTGTCGGACTTGGTGAGCACGATCTGGTAGTTCACCGCAGCCTCGTCGAGCATGTCCATGATTTCATGGTCGCTCGGTTTCAGCCCGTGGCGCGAATCGACGAGGACACAGGCCCGGCGCAAGGTCGTCCGCCCCCGGAGGAAATCGCGCGTGAGGCGATTCCACGCTTCCGACTCCTTGCGCGAGACTTTCGCATAACCGTAGCCCGGCAGATCAACGAGACGTAAGCGCCCGGCGAGATCGAAATAGTTGATTTCCCGCGTGCGCCCCGGCGTGTTCGATGCGCGCGCAAGCCCGGACTGGTTGGTCAGCGCATTGAGCAGGGTCGACTTGCCCACATTGGAGCGTCCGGCGAAGGCGACTTCCGCAGGGCCTTCGTCGGGCAGCCCGTCCAAGCGGACCACGCCGAGCATGAAGACAGCTTCCTGCGCAAAGAGTTTGCGCCCGGTTTCGATTTCGGCGGGGGTGAAGTCTTGGTCAGCCGTCATTTTATTTATCAGTTACCCGCTGACTCCCGCGCAGGCGGGAGTCTATTGATCAAAAAAGGCGCGCTTGCGCGCGGCAAAATTATTCTACTGGATTCCCGCTTTCGCGGGAATGAGCGGCGCGTTGGGTCACAGGAACTGCGCGGCGGAAAATCACTCCCCCGGCGCGGGCGCTTTTTTCTTTGGCTTCATGAACGGCAGGCGCTCGCCCCAGTCCACTTCGACGCCGTTCTTTTTCATGATCAGCATCTGCTGCAGGATGCCGAGGAAGGTGTTCCAGAACCAGTAAAGCACGAGACCCGCCGCAAAGGGCGCAAAGATAAAGACGAAGACAAATGGCAACATGGCGAAGACCTGCGCCTGCACCGGATCAGTGGGCGGCGGGTTCAGCTTCGTCTGGAACCACATGGAAACGCCCATGAGGATCGGCAACACGCCAATGCCGAGAAACGCGCCGACGACTGGCGCCGCGGTCGGGTCGAACGGCAGGAGACCGAAAAGGTTGAAAATCGTCGTCGGGTCCGGGGCGGAAAGATCGCGGATCCAGAAGATGAACGGCTCGTGGCGCATTTCGAGCGTCACGAATAACGTTTTGTAGAGCGCATAGAAAATCGGCATCTGAATGAGAATCGGAAAACATCCCGCAAGCGGGTTCATCTTCTCTTTCTTGTAGAGCGCCATCATCTCCTGCTGCATTTTCATGCGGTCGTCGGAATATTTCTTGCGCAGGTTTTCGACTTCCGGCTGCAGTTTCTTCATCTTCGCCATGGATTCAAAGCCCTTATTGGCGATGGGGAAGAGCAGGCCCTTGACGATCAGCGTCAGGATCAAAATGGCGACGCCGAAATTGCCGGTGAGATCGCCGAAGAAATTCAGCGTATAAAAAATCGGCCGGGTCAGGAAAAAGAGATGGCCCCAGTCGACGGCTTTGTCGAAATCGTAAACGCCAAGGCCGCCATTCTCCGGGCTCGCCTCATAGGACTGGAGAATATCGACATCCTTCGGGCCGCCGTAAATATGGCTCGTCAGCGTCAGGGTTTCGCCAGCGCCGAGCGCGCGCTGGGGCAGCGCATAGGTCGCACGGAAAACCGGTTCGTTGGCGTCCCCGATATTGTCCAGCGTCGCCTTCATTTCTTCCGCTTGCGGGGGCACGGCCGCGGCGAGCCAGTATTTGTTGGTAATGCCGACCCAGCCGCCGGCGCCGGACTCCTCGACCTTTTTGTCCGGGTTTTTCGCAAGCTTTTTATATTTGCGCTCATGGAGCGCCTTGCCGATGACGCCGAGGGGGCCCTCATGCAGGATCATGAAATTGGTGAAATCTTCCGGAATGCCGCGCTGTATCACGAGCGCATAAGGCGTCAGGTCCGCCGCCTCGCCGCTTTCATTGCGGACGGTCTGCGCGACTTCGAACATGTAGTTCTCGTCGATGGAAATCGTTTTCTCAAAGACAAGATCGCCCTGGCGCCGCGTCATGGTCACCGGCGATGCGGGCGTCAGTTCGGCGCCCGCCGGCGCGGTCCAGACGGCGCCTTGCGCTGCATCCCCTTCGGCGATCCACCCGAGCTGGACGTAATGTCCGTGTTCGGCCGATCGGGGATTGAGGAGACGAATATTCGCGCTCGTTTCTTCCAGTTCCTCGCGATAATTCAGCAAGGTGAGATCGTCGATGCGACCGCCGGTGAGATTGATCGACCCTTCCAGCGTCGCCGTGCGAATGGGAATACGGCCCGCACCGCTTTTCAACGCTTCCTCGACCGAGACCGGCGCCGCCGGCGCATCGGCGCGGCGCGTCAGCCCGGCGACATCCGCCTCGCCCACTTCCGCGTCGTCTTGCGCCGCCGCTTCCGCCTCGGCCGCTTTTTGCGCTTCGAGGAACTCTTCGCGCTGGGGCCCGGAAATAAAAACGTCCCAGAAAAGGAGAACGCCCATGGAAAGAGCGATGGCGAGGATGAGATTGCGGTCCATGAACTGTCCTGGATGTAACTGGTCGGCGTCGGGGCGGTACGGCCCGGATGTCTGGCGTTATTTAGGGTCCCGGGCGAGCCTTAAAAGGGCCCGCTTCATATCGTCAAGAAGCGCCGCATAGTCCCGCGTCGCCGCGGCCCCGCGGGCGATCAGCACATAGTCCATGCCGGGCTGCGCGGCTATGGGGAAAACTTCGCGCACCGCCGCACGCAAGCGCCGGCGAATGCGGTTTCGGGCGACTGCGCCGCCTAGTTTCTTGGTGACGGTAAGGCCGACCCGCGTCGTTTCGCCCGCTGACGTGTTCGCGTGGCCGGCCAGCAGGAAGGCCGGCGTACCCGTTTTCGGCGCATTTCTGAGCGCCAGAAAGTCCCGCCTTTTTTTGAGCGTGACCACGGCAATCCTTGAATGTTGCTTGCTACCGGATTGATTTTCCGGCAATTTTCGCCGCCCAGCCTAAGCGGAGAGCTTCTTGCGGCCCTTGGAGCGACGACGCGCCAGAACCTTGCGGCCCGCAGCGGTGGCCTTGCGCGCACGGAAACCGTGGCGGCGCTTGCGTTTCAGCCGGCTCGGTTGAAAGGTCCGTTTCATGGTTTCCGTTCCTCAAAAGTCTTTTGTTCGATCTCGCGCGAGCGGGCGGGGATAGCCCCAAGACCCGGGCCAGTCAACTGGCGAAGGGGCGAAATCCGGCGGATTTTCGCCGATTTTTCCTTTCTCGCGTTTGTGAGGCAATCGGGAAATAAGTTGACTTGGGGCCGGCCCCCGCCCCGGGTTAGGTATCGCGCCCATCGGCGGGCGACGCCAGACATTACAAGGACAAAGACATGGCCGAACCCGGACCATCGCCGATCAAGCGTTTTCTGCCCATTGCGGTCGCGGCGATTGCCCTCGCAGCGTTTTTTGCTCTGGATTTGCAACGTTTTTTCACTTTGGAAACATTAAGAGACAATCGCGTTCTGCTACAGAATTGGGTCGATACAACGCCAGTCCAAGCAGTCGCGGTTTTTATCGCTATCTACGCCGCCGCTGTCGCGATCTCTTTTCCCGGCGCATCGATCCTGACGATCTTCGGCGGTTATCTTTTCGGGCTTGCGGTCGGCGTGCCGGCAATTGTCGTCGCCGCGACGCTAGGCGCCAGCATCATTTTTCTCGCGGCGAAAACCGCCCTCGGCGATTTCCTCAAATCCAAGGCCGGCGGCTTTGTAAAAAAAATGGAACAGGGCTTTCGCGAGGACGAGCTGAACTACATGTTCGTCCTGCGCCTTGTGCCCGCTTTCCCCTTCTGGGCGATCAATATCGCCGCAGGGCTTCTCGGCGTTTCCTTGCGCAACTTCGCTATCGGCACGTTCTTCGGCATTATTCCGGGTACGTTCGTTTACGCGAGCATCGGCGCGGCGGCGGGCGCCGCCTTTGACGCAGGCGAGGACGTGACGCTTTCCGGTATTCTCTTCCAGCCGCAGACGCTCCTGCCGATTGTGGGCCTTGCCCTTCTGGCGCTGTTGCCGGTTGTCCTGAAACGCATCAACAAACAGGCCGCGCGCCTTGATGAGCAAGCCGAATGACTGAAACGATCGACGCTGACCTTTGTATAATCGGCGCAGGTTCCGGCGGCCTGTCGCTTGCCGCGGGCGCTGCGCAACTGGGCCGCAAGGTCGTCCTCTTCGAAGAGGGCGAGATGGGCGGCGACTGCCTCAATACAGGGTGCGTCCCGTCAAAGGCGCTGATCGCCGCGGCGAGCCGCGCCCACGCCTTCCGTACGGCGAGCAAATTCGGCGTTCAGTCCGCCGAGCCGCAAATCGACTTCGCCGCCGTTATGGATCATGTCCATGGCGTGATTGCCGCGATCGCGCCGGTAGACAGCCAGGAACGGTTCGAAGGCTTCGGCGTCAAGGTCATCCGCGCCCACGCCGCCTTTACAGGCGCGCGCAGCGTTGAAGGGGGCGGCTATGCGGTCAACGCGAAACACATCGTCGTCGCGACGGGCTCGAAGCCTTTCGTGCCGCCCATCGACGGGCTGAAAGAGACGCCCCATCTCACCAATGAAACGGTATTTGAAAACCGCAAATGCCCGGAGCACCTGATCGTCATCGGCGGCGGGCCCATTGGCGTTGAAATGGCGCAGGCCCACGCCCGCCTCGGCGCCGACGTCACGATTATAGAAGGCGCAACCACCATCCTCGGCAAGGACGATCCCGCCTATGTGGATATTGTCCGCGCACAGCTTATTGAAGACGGCGTACGCATCATTGAAGGCGTCATGGTCGAGAATGTTTCCGGCGATGAAAACACCGTGACGGTGCGCGCCGGACAGCAAACCGTCACCGGTTCCCATATTCTCGTCGCCGTTGGACGCGCGCCGACAGTCGAGGGGCTAAATCTTGAAGCTGCGGGCGTTGAATATGACAGGAAAGGCGTCAAGGTGGATAGCGGCTTGCGCACGACCAACGCCCGCATTTACGCCATGGGCGATGTTGCGGGCGGGCGCCAGTTCACCCATGTCGCCGGCTATCACGCATCGGTGCTAGTCCGGCGCATTCTCTTCAAGACGCCCGCGAAGAACAACGAACATCTCGCGCCCTGGGTCACCTATAGCGATCCGGAACTGGCGCAGGTCGGCCTCACCGAACGCGAGGCCCGCGAGCAACATGGCGACGTCAAGGTCGTTCATTGGCAGGCGGATGAAAACGACCGGGCCCAGGCCGAACGCGACATGCGCGGCGGCGTTAAAGTCATGACAAAAAAGAATGGCGAGATTCTTGGCGCGTCTGTCGTCGGCAAGGACGCCGGCGACCTTATCCAGCCCTGGGCCTACGCGCTGGCGAACAAGCAGAAAATCAAGTCGTTCACGAATTATATCGCGCCCTACCCGACCCGCGGCGAGTTGTCGAAACGCGCCGCCGGCCAGTGGTACACGCCGACGCTCTTTTCCGAGCGCGCGCGAAAACTGGTTTCGCTGCTCGCCATGTTTGACTAGGGCGCAATGTCCCACGCTCGCATCACTTCGTCCTTCGAGACGACCATATTCCTTCATCCTGAGGGCGACCCACATCAAAATGGGTCGCGTCACGAAGGACGAAGGAATATGGTCCCTCAGGATGAAGTGATGCGTCTGAAGAATCGCATTTAATACTGGATCGTCAAATGTCCGCCCGTCAAAACCATACTTCGCGATCGCTGACGACGCGCCTGCTCTTTTTTACGGTGCTGTTTGTCCTGCTTGCGGAAATCGTGGTGATGATTCCGTCTCTCGCCAACCGGCGCCTCGACTGGTTCAATGACCGCATTGAGACCGCCTATCTCGTGAGCGTCGCGCTGGAAGGCCCGCGCGGGCGCATGATCTCCGAGGAAGGCGCGAAAATGCTGTTCGAGACCGCCGGCATTCGCGGCGTCACATCCAAACGCGGCGAGGTGCGCGCGCTTATTCTCGCCCCGGAAATTGATCCGCACGGGTCGCAACAGATCTACCTTGTTGATATGAACAACATCTCGCCGCTGTCGCTCGTTTCCAGCGCCTGGGCGACGATTTTTTCTGACGGCGAGTCGCTCATTCAGGTGACGGCGAGGCCGATGGAAACATCGGAAGACATTATGGACATCGTCGTGTCGCAAATGGATTTGCGCGACGATCTTCGTCAATACGCCAGAAATATTCTCATCCTGTCGCTGGTCATTTCGTCCATGACCGCCGTGCTGTTGTTTTACGTTTTTAATCGCATGATCGTGCACCCGGTTCGCCGGCTGACGCGCAGCATGTCGACATTCGAGGCGGACCCGGACAGCACGACCCATATTCATGTGCCCAGCGAGCGCGACGATGAAATCGGGCTCGCCGAGCGCAGCCTTTCCATGATGCAGCAGCGCATCAACGAACTTTTGGGCGAACGCCGCCGCCTTGCGGCGCTGGGCGCTGGCATTTCGAAGATCAGTCACGACCTGCGCAATATTCTCGCCTCGGCGCAGCTCATGTCTGACCGGCTTGCGAAATCCGACGACCCCGCCGTACGCAAACTCAGCCCCCGCCTCATCAGCGCACTTGACCGCGCCATTGCCCTCAGCCGCGACACGCTTTCCTTTGGCGGCATGGAAGCGCGCAAGTTGAACCTCGCGCCGTTTTCCATACGCGAACTCGTGGACGAAGTGCTCGAAGACACAGCGTCAACCCATGTCGCAGGCGCCAACAACTGCCCCGAAGACCTCACGGTCAACGCCGACCGGGCGCAGCTTTATCGCTGCCTTTTTAATCTCGCGCGCAACGCCGTCGAAGCCATGTTGCCGGATGATGTGAGTTCAGCGTCGGCGAATGGCGGCAAGTTGGTTATTGACGCAAAAACTTCCGATGGAACCGTCTCGATCACAATTGCGGACAACGGCCCCGGCCTGCCCGATCACGCCCGCGCAGACCTTTTTGAACCCTTTAAAGGTTCTCAAAAGCCCGGCGGTTCCGGTCTCGGCCTCGCCATCGCCGCAGAAATCGCCCGCGCCCATGGCGGCGACCTCCGCCTCTTAAAAAGCGACGCAGTCGGAACAGTTTTTGAGATTTCGCTGCCGGGCAGCGCGAACGCATAAACGTCCAAACAACAAGGCCGGTCTCATCAACCATTATTTCGCGTTCCCGCACGCGGGCATTTAGACTCCGGGAAGACAACTCAGTCCCGCTCATTCCCGCGAAGGCGGGATTGAGCGGTGGGATTGGGTTGCACCGTCGGTTGACGACCAAAAATGTTATTGCGCCTCTTCTACAACGCCGGTCAGCCACACGCCCTCGCGCCTTGGGTCCGCGGCGCCTTCAAAGGCGCCGTCTTCGCGCACGCGCACCGCGTGAACGCCGCTGGTGAGCGCGCGCTCCAGAATATCATGACCCTTATCCCTCAGGCCGTCCACGACTTCAGGTTTCAGCGCGCCCTCCTCGACGGCGCCCTGATTACGCGGATAAACGACGTTCGGCGCATTCACCGCGTCCTGCAGCGGCATATCCCAGTCAATCATCGCGATCAGCGTCTTCACCACATAGCCGATGATCGCCGGCCCGCCGGGCGAGCCGAGCGCGGCGTAAAAGTCGCCGTCCCCGTCAAAGACAATTGCCGGGCTCATGGAGCTGCGCGGGCGCTTGCCCGGACCGACTGCATTCGCCACCGACTTGCCGTCGCGCACCGGCAGGAATGAAAAGTCCGTCAACTGATTATTGAGGATCATGCCCGCCGCCATCTGGTGACTGCCAAAGGCGAACTCGACCGTTGCCGTCATGGAAACCACATTGCCGTCGCCATCGACGATGACAAAATGGGTCGTAGAGGGCGGTTCGGGCGAGGCGTCCTTGCCCATAGGCCGCCACACGCCGGCGCCGTCATCGGCGTATGGCGACGGATCGCCCGCGGCGACCTCTTCAGCCGCTACCGCCGGAACAATCATCGCCGAGCGCATCGCAAGATAGTCCGGACTTAAAAGGCCGGAGATCACCTGCGCCGGCGAAAGCCCGCCGTCCTCGGCAAGCTGCTTGTTGTCAGCGAGGAACTCATTGCGGTCCGCGTAAGCGAGCCGGCTCGCTTCGAATAGGAGATGCAAGGCTTCCACGGAAAAAGCGCCGGCGCCGGCAATATCGAAAGGCTCCAGCATGGAAAGGATCTGCAGTGTCGTCACCCCGCCGGAGCTTGGCGGCGCCATGGAACAGATCTGGAAGGCCCGGTAGCCGGAGCAAACCGGATCGACCTTCTCCGGCCGGTAGGCGGCGATATCTTCGAGCGTCATGCCTCCGGGATTGGGCGCAGCATTGACGGCCTCGACAATCGCTTCGGCAATGGCGCCGGTGTAGAATGCATCGGCGCCGTCCTGCGCGATCGTTGCAAGCGTCGCCGCATAGGCAGGGTTCTTCAAAACATAGCCCACGGGCCGCGGCGCACCGTTTTCGTCGTAGAAATATTCCGCCGCCGCCGGCATGGTTTTCACACGGTTGAAACGCGACAGCAGGCTGTTCAATCGCGGCGAGACTTCGAACCCTTCTTCCGAAAGCGCAATCGCATCGGTGAAGAGTTCCGACCAGGCGAGGCGCCCGTGTTCGCTGTGAGCCAGATCAAGCATGCGCACTGCGCCGGGCACGCCCACCGACAGACCGCCGGCGACCGCATCATAGAAATTCATCGGCTCGCCGGTTTCTGTCAGGAAGCGGTTGGGGGTCGCCGACGCCGGCGCCGTCTCGCGGCCGTTGTAGGTTTCAAGGCTGCGCGTCGCGCGGTTATAATGAATAAGGAAACCGCCGCCGCCGAGACCCGATGATTGCGGCTCCACAAGGCCAAGGACCGCTTGTGTCGCCACAGCCGCATCGACAGCGGAGCCGCCGCGGCGCAGGATCGCAGCGCCGGCCTCAGCCGCATAAGGGTTCGCCGCAGAGATAAACCAGGTCTTCTCCGGTTCGCCCGCCGGCGACGCCGCCGCATCCGCGGGCGACGCGTTTTCGCCGCCGCCGCAGGCCGACAGCATGAACACCGCCGTGATCGTCGTGAATAACCGCATGGGGTCCCCTCGTCTTCCTTTAATCGCCCGTAACACCGATGACGTCTTAAGCGGTTGCGCGCGCGGATGCGAGCCCCGGCAGACCGGCGACGGCCCTGGTGTCCGGCGCCGCCAAACCTGTCGGGAAAGACACCCAGCGCCGCGACTTGCCTTCCGCAGCCCGCTTGGGCTAAACCCCCTCGCTCCGGCGGCGGTTAAACCTCCGCGCGCCCGGCGCTGCGCCCGTAGCTCAGTTGGATAGAGCACCAGACTACGAATCTGGGGGTCAGAGGTTCGAATCCTTTCGGGCGCGCCAATTTCTTTTTTCAAATCAGTCGGTTGCATTTTAGGCGTTTCCTTTACCCGGTTTGGTTTGCAGTTGGTTTGCAAAATGCGTTGCCTCTGCGTTCTCAAATTTTACAATTGCCGAACGTGACAATGCCGGTGTGCGAGCGAGATATTTCTCAAGAATAGTGTTGGCGCTCTTTAACGTATGCCCGGTGATCGCTGTAATTTCGGGAACAGTTGCGCCCGCCTCGGCGAGCATCGTGACAGCGGTGCCGCGCAAATCATTAAAGTGCCGATCGACAATGCCGGCAGCCTTGGCGTGCTCGCGCCACGCTTTACCTAACGCCTTGTCGTCTTTTTCGGTGAACCACGGACGCCCATCCGCGCGTGCAAGGATAAACGGACCGCGGCGAACCATGCCGTCGAGCATGCGTTTCAACGTCGCTGACACCGTTATTGCAACGACACGAGCGCTTTTAGATTGCCGCAGAACAATTTTTTCGCCGTCGTAATCTGACCAACGTAATCTAACCAAGTCGCCATATCGTTGGCCGGTATGAAGCGCCAAGATTAGTGCTTGCTGAAGCTCTAAAGACGCGCCGGCCATAAATCGTTCGATATCGTTCTCCAGCCAGATTTTTTCTGAACGATTTCCGTCATATAACCGCTCAAAGCTTTTTATTGGATTTTCGGCGATGTCGCCGCGAGAGGCCGCATATGAAAAGATTGCAGACAGCAGGGAGAGCCGGTTGTCCGCCTCACGCGGCCGGTCGCGGCCTATGGACTCGTGATATGCGAGGAAAACGCCGCGTACCTTCAGCGATCGCAATGCGCGCATTGGCATTGTGCCAAACTCACGTTCTAGCTTCGTAGCCATACGCTTGTATTCGCGCTGCGTCGTCGGGCGCTTCTTTTCGAATTTTAGAGATGAGAAGTATGCGCGAATAAGCGCCGCAACAGTTCCGGAATCTTTAGGTGCGATCGTCGACGCCTCGATATGAGCGGCAATGAATTCGTCGGAACCAGGCTTACCAGGTAAACGTGTCCCGGTAGCGCGATGATAGTAGAACGTTTTTACCGTTCCACAGGCAAGGCGTTTTTTGACAGTATTAATACCTTTAAGTTTTACGCGCATCTTTGTTCATCCATTTCTCAAGGGCCTCATCGTCGGTGCTGACTTTCTCGGTCGCCGTCACGACACGGACTTTCCCGTCTGGCGAGAGTTCGACACCCTCGACGGGCATGCCAGCCAACAGAATTGCTTTGATGGCGCGCTTGATTTCAGTCTGCGTCACCGAATTAGACATCGGGCGCCTCCCGTAGAAGATCGCCGATCGCCAAAATCGTCTTCGCCGAAAATTCGCGGTATTGTTTCAAGTCGCCATGGTCTGCATGCGGAAATTCCCAGCGGTCTAAATCCTGACCAACCGGCATCACTGAGTACGAATGGCATTCATCAAAGTTGATGCCATGTATCCTGATCATTGCTTGCGGAAAAGTGCCCCATACGCGAACATTAATATCCCAAGGCCCGACCGGAACATCTTTTCTGAAAAATGAAATCTTTGCGATCGCTTTGTGAAGTGAACCATCAATGGACGCCGATATGAATCCGGCAAGCGCATCGTGAAACGTGTGCTGATCATCTAGGTCTTGCAAAGACGGCAGGTTTACACCGGACAGATTCCATATTGCCGGCGCATTGAAGTCGCGAATAGGGTCCTGACCGTCTTTCGCGATGCTAACTTCACCGTACCGTGCCGGAAGTGCTCCATAGGTTTTCACGCAATTGGCAGCGTCTTTCGCCAATGAAGAAGCAGCGACAGCGGTCAAAATATTTGCGGCATCGCTAGACGTCATAGCCGCGGCGCTCGTGCCGCGGCCGCTCTTTGTTCTGAGTCCTTCCGCCGCCAACGCGCGGTCATAGTTGACGACCATTGCCTTGGGCACGCCCAAAACATCAGAAACGACATCGATTAGTTCACCGGGACTCGCCATCCGGCCCTCCTACCCCATTCATAACAGCTACGAATGGGAGCAACAAGGCCATTTGCAACAGTTACGAATGGCTAAAGATCAATTTTTCGCAGTATTTTCAATTTGTTACTAGTGTCCGTGCAAAACTTGCGAAAGGATGGCCATCGTCCAACGCGGCGTATACCCACTTAAAGGCTCAGCATTTTTCGAATCAAACAATGCCGTTTCACGCACTCAAGACCGAAGCAAGGCCGCTTTTATTTCGGTAAGCACCGATAGTGGTCGAACAAAAACAGACAACGAAAATCGCGCCCCGTATCGGTAGTCACATTTCTTTGTCCGAAAACCTAACAGAGTACGTTCACTCCCAGTTCTGCTTCATCCTCATAACGGACATCGGACGACCCGTTTTGGGGCTAGAAAGGACACTCAACTGCTCTGCTAGGCGGCGGAGCACGACCCTTAGGCGTGGCTCACGCCAAGTGAGAGAGTGATCGCTTTGAAATTTGAACCAGTAGGCGATTGCTTCCCGCGCTCGGCCAATTCTAGACTTTTCGCTTAGAACAAAGTCGATCTCCAATCGGCGGTTAGCGGCATATCGAACTCGGCACAACTCTGCGATAATAATCAAAATGAAGACTGGACGAAATGAGCCGTGCCCGTGTGGAAGCGGCAAGAAGTACAAGAAATGCTGTTTGAATGCCGCCAGCTCGGGTGTGGTGCGCGCAGCGGCACTTGAAAGCGAACCCGCCTTCTCGACACAGGCAAAAGCCATGTTGCGTAAGCATCAGGCCGCCGAGAGCGTGCGCCAGCAGCAGCAAGGCCACGGCAGCCCCATCATTTCGTGGATGGATGAGGCGAACGGCTATCGCTTCGTAGCGGTGAAGCAAACAGTCCACTGGGGGAAGAACTGGGTCATCTTCCCCAACTTTCTCGACTACTTCATGAAGAAGATGCTCGGCGATGAATGGGGCGAGAGCGAACGTAGCAAAGGACAGCACCCGCTCTTCCGCTGGCTGCAAAAGACTCAAGCATACAGTTACAGCAAGCCCGGCGAGCCGAAGGTGAAGACCATTGAAATGATGGGTTACATTGCATGCTGGTTACGCCTAGCTTACGCACTCTACCTGATCGCTCACCATGATGAGATTCCGCAGCCGCTGCTAAAGCGGCTACGCGCACCCATCAGTTTCATGCCCGCCTACTACGAAGCTATCGTGGGCGCGGCCTTGGCCGTCGCGGGCATGGAGATTTCCTGCGCAGAGACGAAAGCCGGATCGATGCCAACGCCGGAATTCAGGGCGAGGTCGAAGACGTCGGGAAAGACCTATGAGGTAGAAGCCAAGTGTAAGAACGGATGGAAAGCGCCCACATGCGATGTGACGAACACGGAGTTTCAGCGCGAGTTGGAACGCTATTTGCGCAACCAGATTCACAACGCGTCGAAGAAAAAACTGACGAATCCTATCTATTGGTTTGAATTGAGCATCCCTACCCTGTTTGACGAGGCCGATTGGCGCGCTGTCGCCGAAAAAGCCGAAACAGCGATCCGCGACGCTGAAAAGAACATGACTGTTGGCGGCCAGCCGATCGCCCCCGCATATGTCGTCATCACAAACCACACATTCCTTGCCGACGAAAACGTAACTGGCCAACCGTGTTTCGGCTTCCTGCAAACTATCAAGATGGATGACTACCCCGTTGGGCGGCCAATTGAGATTGAAGATGCGCTGGAAGGGTACGATAGGCATCGTGACATCTTCTGGCTCATGGACGCTTGGAATACGGCAAGCACCGTGCCGACCACCTTCGACGGTTCACCGCCTGAATTGCTCGACAGTGACGGCAAACCGCAGCGCACGGTCAAGATTGGCGACAAGATTACAGTGCCCGACATGGATGGCAAACCTACCCGCGCGACGGTGGAAGAAATCAGTTCATGGGGCGACGATAGGGCTATGCTCGCAGTCGGCGCGAACGGGCGCCATTGGCTGGTGCCAATGCCGCTTACAGCATGCGAAGCGGAGGCAGCGCGCCGCTATACGGATGCGGTATTTGGCAAAGACAACGCACCGCGCCGGCTGCGCGACAACGATCCTTTCGATCTTTACGACTGGATGCTGAAAGCGCATGCCAACTTGACGCAAGAACAGGCAGACAAATTTTTTGAGCAAAACCCCACCGTCGCCCACCACAAGGACCTTCCGCTGAATGAAGCGTGCATACGCATAGCCCGTGAGTACACGAAGTGGACATGGATAAGCTGCCAGCAGGACAAGGCTGCCAAAGCGCAGCAGACCACCGCTGCAACTTAAACGGGAGTAGTGAGTTAAGAGTATGTATCGATGATCACTATCGGCGATAGTTTTGCCATAGCCACCACTAACGGTATTGAGACGCCTTTTTGTCTCATGTTTGATGTCCGCTTATGCGCGCAAAGTTGAAATAGCCGGCCTGCAAGGCAAGCCAGCTATTCGCATTTACGGTTGAAAACTATTTCGGGTGCGACTGGTAGCCTTCAATCGCTTCCTTGCTCGACTTCGATCGTGTGTCGGGCTCATCGCCTAAATACGCGTCAAGTTCGATGACGTTCCTGTCGGGATCACGAATAAAGATTGCGTGCAGTCCATTGAATGAAAACTCGCCCGTCAAGGGAATCTGACGCCCGGCCAGAAATTTCTTAGCGTCGTCCATTGAGTCTATCTTGAACGATACATGCGTGATGCCGGGATGCTTGTCTTCAATATCCATAAGGACATTTTCATTGGCGCCGGGCGTTGCCGGGCCCAACAAGTTGAGAACGACGCCTGATGGGTGCTGCAAAATTACCGGATGACCTTTTTCAAAGCCGACATCTGTGAGAGTTTTAAATCCAATCCCTTCATAGAAGTCGATTGAGGTTTGCTTATCGCTCACACGGATGCCGATGTGGTCGACTTTCTCGATTCCGAGCATGCTCACGTCTCCTATTGCCAACCCTGATCTGGGTTCATTTTGAACAGGTATTCAAGGAAGATGCGGGTGACTTCTTCCTCTGTCTCTTTGCGTGCGTGATCACGTTGCAGCTCCGCCAGCACAACATTCCATGTGATCGGATGGACGCCTGCGGCGATCATGCGTTTCATACCATTCTCGTGGGATTGCTGCGTAATTGAACCGACAGTGTCTTCTGGCACGTAAACATCATATCCAGCGCTTGCAGCTTCAATCGCCGGGTAGGCAAGGCAGACGTCTGTCCACAGACCTCCCATGATGAGTTTCTTGCGGCCTGTTGCTTTGACGGCTTCTACAAATTCCTTTTCCTCCCAGGCATTGACGTTAGTCCGATCAATTATGACAGCGTCCGGCGCTAGGCGTTTAAGGTCTTCAATAAAAGGCTGCGACCCATTCAATCCGACGCCCACGTGTGAAAAGATAATAGGAAGATCGAAATGAACGGCTGATTTGATCAGTGCAGTCGTGTTGTTCATCAGATCGGCATGATCGATGTTTTTAACGCCCATCAAGATATGAGGCTGATAGTCAATCAAAATCAGCGCTGAATTCGTTGGCGACAAAAAGGGATCTTCGTCAGGATCGCGGTGGGGCGTTCCACGATATCCATCCGGGTATTGCACAACGCCATTGACGGTCTTGATTTCCACGACATCCGGGGCGGCGCTTGAGCATGCGGTCGCGAGGATCAATGCCGCAACAGCGCCGAATGTCAGATTTAAGAGTTTCATGTTCGGGCCCTTTTGATGAGATTCATTGACCCAAGATCAATAATTAGCCCTTCTTCAATTGATAATATGCCTGTATTGCATATTATCATTTCCAAATGAGCTATAATTCAAATCTGCTTGACGGTATTGCGGTGTATACGGCCGTTGTTGACGGGCGCGGCTTTACCGCAGCCGCCAAGCGCTTGGGTCACACCCCCTCATACGTCAGCAAAGAAATCACTAAGCTAGAGGCGCGGCTCGGAGTGCGCCTTCTCAATCGTTCGACCCGGTCAATCAGTCTCACTGACGAAGGTCGCGCGTATTTCGATCATTGCCGCGCTATTGTTGAGTCTGCGCAAGAGGCTGAAAGCGATGCGATGCGCGGGCAGGCCGTGCCGTCTGGGACCTTGCGTATTGCAGCACCGGTTAGTTTTGGGCTGAGCCACCTCAGACATATTTTACCGTCATTTATGCGTCTCTATCCAGATATCGAAATTGAAACGGAGTTTAATGAGCGATTGATCGATCTCGTTAGCGAAGGCGTCGATGTCGCCATACGCATTGGAAGATTAAGGGACTCAAGCCTCGTCGCGCGAAAACTCGGCGACTTCAGAGGCGTCGTTGTCGCCTCGCCATCATACTGGGAAAACTACGGCCGACCATCGCACCCGAACGATCTCAAATCTCACAAGTGCATAAGCTATTCATATATGCCGGAGCCTACCGTGTGGGAATTCAATGACTCCGGCGAGAAGATCAGAGTTCATGTTGACTTATTGGCTAAGTGCAATAGCGCTGAATTGGAGACGTCCTTAGCTGTTGCTGGCGTCGGCGTCACACGCCTGCCGCTATTCGTTTGCGAGGAGGAAGTTTCTGCCGGCAAACTGGAAATTGTCCTTGAGGATTTTGAACAAGAACCGATGGGCCTCTATGCAGTTTATCCGCACCGTTCATACACGCCGGCCAAAGTTCGATGTTTCGTTGAATTCTTAGAAAAGGAACTTCGGCAGTAGCGCCTAACTTTAATTTCTAATGTCCGGTTTTGCGCGCAACTCAGTCATCGGCAATGCTAAGGATTACTGACGAGTTATCGCCAAAAGCAGACATTGCGACAGAATTCGCAAATGACTGTGTTACGGCGCGTTTCCGTCGACGCCTGCAATGCTCAACTGCAGGCAATTGCTATGCGGCAACCGAAAATTCAAATGCTGCAGTAACCGCCAGGGTTCTGAAATGATGCCAAATCTGCCACCTTTTTAATTCTGCGACGAGCGCTGCATCGGTTAAATCGAGAGTTGCAAACTTATTGTTGGCAACGCGGGAATATGAAAAGAAAACCGTCAACGCGACCAGACAAAGAGCGGCTGCGACTGTTCTTTCAACCTGGCCTTCGCTCGCGACGGCTGCGGCGATAACTGATAAGATGACAGCGACCGTTGTAAGCGGCGCAAAATAGCAAAAAGGCTTGGGCCAACTTCTTTATGAAGGCGATAGAATTCCGCTGGCGGCATTCTTCGCCAGAAGGGTACGAGCACCATGCCCTTGGTCAGAAGGCTGCCAGCATAAAAGCCAATCATGATGGTTGTAATCGCGCTTAAGAAATCAGGCATCGCTTGCCTTGCGCGTTGCATGGTAAATCCAGAGCCCGATTGCAGGAAAGATAATCAACTCTGCAATCAAGGACGGAGCAATCTTGGCGCTCAAGAGTAATTCAGGGTCGGCGATGCTTAGTCGAGCCAGACCGCCGATGAACACCATTATGATGAGCGCTTTTAGAACATTGCTTAGTCGGTGTAACAGGATCGCCCCAGTGACAAACAAGATGCCAACGCCGAGCCAAACGCCACCGATAAACCGAACATGGTTGTCTTGTACGGCAAACGCAGCATTGTCAGTGACCGTGAAGAAGTCAGATGGCCCCTGCCAGCCGAGTGTGGCGATTCCGCCAAGGCCGACATTCAGCCCTAACCAGATGATTACCATACCAATGATCGCCAACACGATTCGAAGAATGATTGTCATTGCAACGCCTCGTCGTTTGACGGCTCAACTGGTGTCCAGATATTAGTTCGACAGAGTGGCCCGAGACATCCTTTGACTTCTAATGTCCCGTCATCGAGGAGCTTTATCGTTGATCGAAAGGTATTCCCATCTTCAGGATTGTAGAGACGGCCCCGTCGCCACTGCTTCCGACTTTTCTCATACCCCCAAATGATGGGGACACCGACAAGCGGGCGCGACCGCAAAGCTTCATCGGGATTGCGTGCATCAAGCAAAGTTTCAGTCGTTGCCGGGTCAACCCATATAAGCGTGCCGCAGGGCGACCCGTCCCTATAGTCGACTATTCTAACATGTCCGTCTATCGCTTCGGTGAGCCAAAGGCCTTTCACATCATGAGGGCTGGCCCCAACGCTGGTTGTTGCCGCGAGCGTGAGCACGGCTGATAAAGTACTTCTCATATGTGCCTCCATAATATAATATACGCGTATATTTTAATTAATAGATGAAGTCAAGCCCGCTAAGGCTGAGCCTCGGAGAGTTGCATGAACGAAATAAAGACGCCATCGACGCCCCGGAGAGGACGTCCTGCAATCACCGCCGAAAAGCGTGAGGAAATGACAACGCGCATCTCTGAAACGGCAAGGCGTCTGTTTCAGACAGAGGGGTATTCGACCGTCTCCATGCGCAGGATCGCCGGCGAAATCGGTTGCTCGCCCATGACGCTCTACAAATATTATGACGCCAAGATCGATATCCTTCGCACTCTTTGGGCGGATGTGTTCGATGAATTGTTCAGCGGTCTGGATTCCATCTCAGGATCAGAAAAACTCCCAGCTGAAGCGCTCGTTTGCTTGTCTGCCACGTATGTCGATTACTGGTTGAACAACAGGGAAGCGTACCGCCTTGTTTTTGTTGCGGATGGTGTTACGCAACCGGATGTCAGCATATTCCTCGACAATCCGGATATCATCGCACGCTACAATGTATTCGCAGCCGCTATCGCGAAAGCATGTGCTGACGACCTAGATGCTGACATTTTAAAGCTCAAGCTCGACACGCTTGTGTGCGCGCTTCACGGTATTGCGCACAACGCCATCACCATTAGCGGCTATGATTGGGCGGACAGCGAAGATATGTTGCGTATCGTTGTTGCTGGCATCATTGCACGCCAGTGATTTCTGCGTCTGATCACAGTTCGATTCCCGACATAGACACAAGTGTTGCAAATGTCTGCAATGGGCCAATAATTGTCACTCAGTCCGTCGAAATCCAATGTCGGCTTTTGCGCGTGTACGGCCTAGTTATGAATTGATACGTTGAGTGATCTCAGAAACCCTCGTCAAACTCTGTAATGCTGCCGGAAGAACAACCGCCGATTCCAGAAACTCATAGGAGTAGGTCACAATCGAGAAGATTTGGCCCGGAGAGACGCCCGTCTGTGTGGCTGCGAACCACAAATTGAAACTCAACATCAACATAAGCACCGCGAATATCAAGCCGTATACTAATGCTTCAGTATCAGAAATTTTCACTTCATGGCGTCGAAGCGACCATAGATGGTTGCGTATCGCGGTCGTCGTGCCGAATTGCAGTACGCCCACTTGTTCTTCAACCTGTTGGTTCAAGGCACGATTAAATACGAAAAAACGTTTGCCGCTAACAGCATATATCAACAGGACCGCGACAGTTGCGAAGCCTGCAGCGCCCGCGAACACACCATGAAGCGAATAAAGAATTGTGATCGCTACAATGACCTGAATACTGCCTGTCATGATGACAGGCGCTTCGCTTTCAAGAAAATCGACGAGTTCTCGGCTCATGCCCAAGCGCGCATTGACGGCGGAGACAGGCTTCGCGTCTACTCGTTTTATGAGCGCCGCCCCCAGTTTTACGCGCATGGAGCCATAAGCACGGGTGTCATAGACCCGCCGGCCGACGGCGAGCACCAGCAATGCTCCCATAACTGAGACCAGCCAGAAGAAAGGCGATGCATCGCCATCAAGTAGACCGTCGATTGAATAACCAATTAGTAACGGCAGCGCTGCTAACAAAGCGGTTTCAATCAACGTGAGCACCCATGTGATCAAAACTTGTGGCCAATATGTGCGAACTAGCGACCCTAGGGATAGTTTTTGATCAATTAGCATTGATCTATTTTTGTGAGCTTCGACGCTCAACTTGATCGGCTGATTCTTTTGGCGTCCAGCCTGGCTTGCCAAAGACGTACATCCACCACTCGCCAAACGACCGGGCGTTTTTTACGTCTTGGAAAAACTGCGGTAGCTCAGAAAACCAGACGACCAATGGATTGATGCTATTGAAGTCGCGTTTCAGCCCATAAATTGGGCGTTCCTGTTCCATTTGGTACGTACCGAAGAGTCGATCCCAGATTATCAGAATACCGCCATAGTTTTTATCAATGTATTTATCATCGCAGCCATGATGAACTCTGTGATTTGACGGCGTATTCAGATACCTATCAAGAAAGCCGAGCTTTCCGATGAGCTCGGTATGAATCCAGGTTTGATAAGCAAGAACAAAAAGGATGCCGAAAAATATCAGCGCCGGCGGAAAACCGACAAATACAAGCGGCAGATGAAATATCGCCGAGACAACGCCTTCAAGCGGCCCAAACCTGACCGCAACACTTGCGTTCATATAGCGCGAGGAATGATGGACCGCATGTTGCGTCCAGAGGACCCGCACTTCATGAGCAATGCGATGCTCCCAATAATATACGAAGTCGCAGGCAAGAACCGCTAGGATGATGGTCCAGACTGATATCGGGAACGTCCATGTCACATAGGCTTCGGCAATAAGGACGTAGCCGAGATAGGCAAAAGACAAGACAAATGTTTCGATAAGTATTGAAGGGATTTGCGTGGAGATACTGGCGACGATATCCAGATGACCGCGTCCTCTGAATGACTTTGAAAAGAGGCCTTTGACAATCTCTATGACAAGGATGACCGCGCCGATCAGAAGAAAGACCTCGTCAAACCTGGTACCGAGTTGTTCAATCTGCTCTGGTGTCATCTTCTTGTCTTTGTCATCTGTTGGCCAAGTCCGTTCGTGAGCGTGCGCCAGGCAAGATCCGCCGCCTGCGCATGTGTTGCCTTGCCAGCCTTAACGCTTTCCCATGCGGCGTAGAGCAAATGGTCAAAGGCCTCTACAATCCAGTCCGTTGGAACGGCCTTGTCGAAAGCCCCCTCGCGCTTAGCCTCCTCCACCGTGTCGCGAGTTTCGTTCATCTGGCATTCATAGGCGGTGCTGATATCCGGATCGTCCTCAATCGGCTCGAACGCCAAAAATCCATAGCGATCACCTAGTGGGATGAGCGCCTCAAGCGATAATCTCAAAGCGTCCGAATAAGAATCCGCATGGTCACAGGCTGCCTCAGTCGCCTTGTCCATCTCGTCGAGCGCGACCAGCGCAAGCGTTCGAATGAGATCGTCGCGACTGGCGAAATGGCGATGAAGCGTCGCTCGGCCGACGCCCGCTCGGTCGGCCACCTCGGATAAGGCCGCACTACGATTTCGACTGAAAACATCAAAAGCCGCTTCAATAATGGCGTCTTTAGCGGTGGGGCGAATAGGCATGTTCATGAGACATATATGTCTCATTTGAGAGCTATTTCAATAGTTCAGCCGCAAAAACTTTGAACTCACCACGATAAAGGCGCTTTCAAACCATTGTGATATCATACTCTAGGCATGAATGCTGTTCCGCCAAGATGACTAAACAAGACCGACTGACTGGGAAAGTTTGACTTGATGACGGATCTCACGCTGAAAATCCTGTTTCTAGCTAACGCAATATGGTTCGCGATGGCGTTTAACGCGTTCTATATCCGCAGACGCGTCTTCGGTAAGATTTTGGTCCCTAATAAGGCAGACCGCGAGAATACCGCCTATGAGGCGTTAGTTGAATCCGGGCGCTTCATGGGTGGATTTAATCTCGCGCTATCAGCTTTGAACGTGTTTCTTCTCTTCAACGTCGGTGGATTTGATAAGGATAGTCAGTGGGCTGCACTGCTAGCCTTCAATGCGCTTGCTCACGCCTCTCAGTTCTTTGGGAATGTGCCGATGGCTCTGCAGAACCGTAGTGGAGAAGGCCTATGGAATGTATTCAAAGGCGTAATGCTGCTCATATTTGTAGTCGACTTTGTGCTTATGGTCTTTAATGCGGTGCTCGCTGTGGTATTTTTCGCTTAGTATGTGAGGGCAGCGTTTGCCGCAGTTCAACATCGCCGTCTTCTTATGTCCGATTCTGCGCGCAGACCTGCCACAGTAGCGCGCCGCGATGATCGGCAATATCCCGCTAATGCGTTCGTTTCGAATTGTTTTCCAGAGTCCACGTTGCAGCGCTATTCAGTCGTTCAGTGTATCGGCGACGCAGAAACAGATATCACGCTGATACTGAAAATCCGAACGCCCCTATAATCGTTAATGATCTGAAACGATGCCACGCTTGCCATTTTCTTAGCGCTGCGGTCAGTACGTCATTCGCCAGCGCATGGGTCGGGGACTCGTTTTTGACCATTCGGAAATCAAGAAAGAAGGCTGCCAGCGTGATTAGACAAAGTACGTCGGCGATTCTTCTTTCTAGTTGGTCTTCGACCGCGAGCGCTGTTGCAACAATCGATAAAACGACAGTTGCAACCGTAATCGGCGCAAAATTGCGAAATAGACTTAGGTCTAATTCTCTATGATGACGAAAGAACTCCGCTGGCGAGTTTCTTCGCTAAAGAGGCACGAGAACCACGCCTTCTGTCAAAAGACTGCCGGCATACAGGTCAATCAAGAGCGTGCTAACTACGCCCAAGGGATTAGGCATTTCGTACACGTGCGTTTATGCGATAAAATCATAACCCGATTAGCGGTAAAACAACCAATTCCATTGTCACTTTTACCTTCGGATTGGTTTACCGGGCATCGAATCAACATCGATTTTGCCGTCTACGACGACTTGTTCCCCGCCAACCAATACAAACGAAAAACCTACCGATGTATTTGCTGGTTGATCGTAGGTAGCGCGATCGCTCACTTGCTCCAGGTCGAATACAACAATATCAGCGTCGGCGCCCACTTGGAGTCGGCCTTTCGATCGCATTTGAGGAACGGAGTCCTGTAAAATTTTTGCAGGCAAGTAAGATAATTTGCCAATTGCGTCGACTAACGAAATCGCTTTTCGTTCACGTACATAGATACGTAGAAACCTAGAATAGGTTCCCGCACTTCGCGGGTGCGATTCCGCATCGGCTGGAAGCGGCCAGGTGTCTTGCGCGATTGGTTTTCCTTTTGGGTCTGTCCATTCGCCTCCGTCCGAGGCAATGATTCCACCTGGGAAAAGTACAGATTTATCAAGCGCCGCACGATCTTCTTGGCGATCCTCCGGATGCAACATGTGTAGGACAACGCCAGTCTCCGGCGCCTCTTTTTGTAACCGATCAAATTCCTCGTCCGTTAGCGGCTCACCGGCAACCGAAAAATCAGTCTTCTTAATTCCGCCCAGACGCTGTTGCCAATTTTCTCCGCGAAACATCGCTGCGCCAATGCCTGTAGCCCCAGCGCCGTACGGATAAGCCTCCACTGTTATGTGAATACCGCGTTTCGCAGCATTCGAAATCAAAGGCTCAATGTCATCAATGTCGCGAAGGCTAATGCTATTTAGGTGGCAAATATGCATGTGGGCGCCAGTTGTTGCTGCGACGGCAATCATCTCTTGGTACCCTTCAAAAGAACTATCAGGCTCAATCGCCGAAAGATACCTTGCGTGCGTGAAGGTAGGAACGCCATTCTCGGCGGCGAGTTTATTCAATGCATAATACTCTTTACGTCCAGCGCCGGGTGCATATCCGAGCAATACACCTATGCCCAGCCCGCCTTCGTCAAGGCCCTCTTGGACGCGGGCCAATATCGCAGATAGCTCATCATCAGCTGCAAGGTCTTGCTGCCATGAAAGGTTACCGAGATGTGAAAAGAAGTAGTCAATGTCACTAGTCGGCTCATCACCCGTTTTTTCTGCGATCCTTGCATGCGCCCAGTTTACAGAAGCGCCGTAGTTGATGGGGCGGCCTTCCAAAGCTGCATTCTTGTAGTATTCTGCTATAGGCAACATACCCGCCTCAAGCTCTAACGCGGTCGTCACGCCATCCAAAGCCTGAATACGTCCTGATAGAATAGATTGTCCGTGTGCATGGAAATCGATAAAGCCCGGCGCGACAACTTTACCTGTGGCGTCAATCACCTGACGGCCATTGAGTTCTTTATTTGTGACGGTAACTATTTTATCGCCACGCAAACCAATATTCCTAAACGCATCTAAGTTCGTTTCAGGGTCAATAACGCGACCGTTTAGTATTACTACGTCGTAACCGATCGATTCGCTCTCATAGTTCGAGCGGAGTTCCATTGATGCACATGCAGACAGGAAATAGAGGCTGCACATCAATAAGAATAAGTTCTCGATTTTTCCCATTTGTTTGTTCTCGTGAATAGCAACCTAATTCAATTCTGATCGCTCAATCCTAAAAGGTCATAGCGTTTGAAGATAACACCGCCTTTCATGACGAAATCAATATCTTGAAGTGCCGTAATGTCCGCCAACGGATCGCCGCCAGCTGCAATGATGTCTGCAAGCTTCCCACTTTCAATTGTGCCAAGCTGATCCGCTTTGCCTAAGTTTTCCGCGCCGTTCACTGTGGCAGTGACAATCGCTTCCATTGGAGTGAGCCCCGCCTCAACAAGTAATTCGAATTCACGCGCATTCTGGCCATGCTTCGACACGCCACTATCTGTCCCAAAGGCTATCTTTACGCCTGCTTGGTTAGCCCTTTGGACCATACCGAGCATTCTAGGTCCTACAGACAATGCCTTTGCCCGTATGGCGGGCGGCATAAAAGAATTTTCCGATGACGCCATCTCCGCAACAGTAACGCCCGCCAAAATTGTCGGCACAAGGAAGGCGTTATTTTTCTTGAACAAGCGAAAGCTTTCAGCGTTCGCGTAGGTTCCGTGCTCTATCGCCAGGACACCTGCACGCAACGCAGCATTGACCCCACGGACGCCATGGGCATGCGCTGCCGTTCTTCTCCCTAGGCCATGGGCAGTTTCAACAATTGCGGAGAGCTCCTCATCAATCAATTGTTGCCCGGTTCCGGCGTCGGTCTCAGATAGAACGCCTCCTGTCGCAGCAATTTTGATTTGATCGGCGCCGCGCTTTACGAGCGCTCTAATCGCCCTTCGACAATCATCTGCGCCATCACAAACGCCTTCCGGCTTGAAGAGCGCCAAGACTTCCTCACGATAGCCGTGCACATCGCCGTGGCCGCCAGTGGCCGAAACTCCGCCCGCCGCAGCAAATATGCGAGGACCAATTACATCGCCTCTTTGAATTGCATCTCTCAACGGAATTATTACATCGGGGTCAGCGCCCAAGTTTCGTACTGTCGTAAACCCAGCTTCCAGCGTTCGCTTTGCGTAAACTGTTGATCTAAGGGCGACCGCTGCATCAGACTGCACCACGGCGTCCAGTTTGGTTGTCGGCCCCAGTTCCATCGTAATGTGCGTGTGACCATCGATAAGTCCCGGTAAGACGAAATAGTTTCGCAGATTAATGATCTCATCAGGGTCATCATCTGGGAGCTTACTGGATGCCTCGAGAAAGCCAGGTTGAACGTCGACAATGATACCGTCTTGAATAATTATCGATTGGTCGATCAGAACTTTCTCGCCTGGCACCGCTAATAAACGGCCGGCATGGATAATCTGATAGTCGGAACAAAGGGCAATCTGGGTGGACGCGAGCAAAGTCGCGACAATCGCGAGAAATTTCATTAGCTCTCCTCCTCATAAGATTGCGGTTAGTTTACTTCAGATTAGTAGAGTGTTTTCCTGTTTCGCATCGTAAAACCCCCTTATTGGCCCTATCCAGACACCATATATTTTTTGGTGATTAAGAAAATGGGCGGCCGCATTTCCAGGAGGGAAACGTAGCGAGCCGCCCGTTCGAGCTTAGCAATTGCGCGGGGCTTTAGAAGTCAACTCGAACATTGCCGCCAATGGTGCGCGGTCGGAGCGGAACGCCGAATGCGAATGTCGGCGCCTGGGCGAACACTGTTTGATAGGCCGAGCTATTGCCGACATTGGTCACATATGCATTCACAGATACATGGCCTGTTCGCAAACCGGCCCGAAGATCGAACTGCGAGTACGCATCATTTTCAAAGTTTCCGGTGGGCGCCGCCGCGAAATTTGAGTTATAGGACCCGGTATGCCGAAACGTGGCGCCAATGTTGAAATCAACATTGCTTGAGACCGGATAGAGGTAGTCAGCGGCAAGTGATGCGGAGACGCCCGTTGTGCCAGGTATTTCTTCTCCTGCAACTGCCCCAAGCGCCGGCTCGTCTGCTTTAAACTCATTGTCGCTGATTGCAAGCGTGCCATTAACAAAGAAATTCTCAAACAATTCGCCAGTTAGGCTCGCTTCTAAACCCTTTGCTTTTATTTTGTCGGCGGCGTTGCCGGTTCCGCCAAGACCGCTGGCAAAAGTTACAGCAATTTGCGTGTCGTCCCACGTAATGTAGTAGCCTCCCACGTCATAATAGAGAGCTCCGTCGGCTAACTCACCTTTGATGCCGGCCTCATAACTAATCAAGCTATCGGAGGTGTATGTTGGTTCGCCGAGAACAGTGCCGCCAATATCCACAACCAGATTAGAACCGCCTGGCCGATAGCCGCTGGCAACGCGAGCATAGAGGTTTACTGCATCATTGACGCTGTAGTGTGTATTGAATAGCCACGTCGCAACCGTATCGTCGTTTTCTGTTACAAGATCATTCAGCAGTGGATTAGATAATACACCTGTAAAGTCCTGCGTGACGATGTTTTCATTGAACGACACGCGAACTCCGCCGGTAACATCCCAATTGTCGGTGATGTTGTAAGTCAGGTTCCCAAATATCGCGTATTCGGTATACTCCTGCCGCGAATTGAGATCAATTAAGTCAATGTCGGCAGGCATTTCCTGTGTAATCTGAAATGAATCTGACTCCTGTTTTGTATAGTAAGCGCCGATAATCCAATCGATCGCGTTTTCGCCATTGGATGTCAGTCTTAACTCTTGCGTAAACCGATCGCTATCATCACCCGAGCTCAGCGCCACAGTATGCGGCGCGCCACCTGGCGCTAAGAAATCCGCAGTGCCGCCAAGGGCCGCTGTGACATCGGAAAGGTTGACGAGCTGAACGTTTTGAAAGCTCGTCACCGTTGTCAACGTCGCGAAATCGAGGTCAATATCACCGGTTAAGGAGTATAGGTCAAAATTCAATGTACGCGGCGCGGTGAAGCTCGTCAGTAATTCACCGAAAATTGGATCTCCTGTCGTCGGATCGAAATCTTCGTATCCAGTAGCGTCGTAATCTGCTTCATGATGGGTCGCAGAAGCAACGAATGTTATGCGATCTGTGAGCACGGCCTTAGCGGCAACACGACCGCCCCAGTAATCATGGCTGTTGATGTCCTCATCGCCGGTTAGGGCGTTGTCGACATAGCCATCAGGCGCATCATAAAATCCACTAACGGAAATCGCCAACCGGTCTTTGACAACCGGAATCGAGGCGCGGCCCTTTGTGAGGAAGTTTACGCCGCCGTCTTTTGTCGTCGACACATCACCAAAGGCATAGCCTTCAAAATCCTGAAGATCAGGGTCGCGTGTCACATACCGTACAACACCGCCGACAGCGCTTGCTCCAAACAATGTCCCTTGAGGGCCACGAACGACTTCCACACGTTCCAAATCATAAAGCGATGCGTCGAGCGCCAAATTCGCAGCAAATCCGCCAACAACCGCCCCATACGGAACGTCGTCGATATATGTACCGACAGTCGGCGAACCGCCGACGTAAAGATTGCGGATCACAAGGTTGCCGAGTCCCGGCCCACCACCGTCCGTGGCGGTTAATCCCGGCACAAAGTCCGCGAGCGCATTAATGTCAGTAATACCGTTACTGATCCGCTCATCGGTATTAATAACCGACGTTGATACTGGCGTATCAATAATGTTTTCCTCACGACGAGTCGCTGTAACAACAATCACGTCATCGTCGCCGCCCGCTGCGTCGTCGCTATCAGTTTGTGCGACTGCAGGCGCACCGACAAGAAAATACGCAGCCGCGGAAACGCTTCCCAACAAAACTTCGCGCGTTTTTCGAATGTGCGTGTGATATTTCATCTGACCGTCCCTCCCGAATTGCACTTACGATCGGCCGTTTGAAATGACGGCCTCAAGACTCAGCAAACTTTCGTCAAGAGCGTTTTTTTGTCTTCTTCCAATGACGCTCTTACGGGCCCCGTTCGCTGAACAAAGGCCTCGCGGTAAGCGAAACTTTTATCCTTATATGAATATTATCCTCAATTATGAATAATTGCAAGCCCTAAAACCCGTATAATTGCTTGGGTTCTCAGAAAGCGCCGTATCAATGTAGTGGAAATTGGCCGTCTTAACGCGCGCGCCGTTCGTTTATGCCGGCGCGCCTTTTCCGCCCCAGATTAATTTGAGTTTCCAACTCAGAAAGCTCGCGCGAAGTATGCAGCCTGAAAGACGGCGTTGACAAAATCTGGTTTTTTGCCGCCTCAAGCGCAACGCCATAGACTGTTTGATATGACAGGATCGCCTCCGACCGGCTTAATCCATATTTTTCGAAAGCATCAATAACATGCTCTCTCGTGCGGCCAGCTTCAATGTATCGCTTAGCTTCGCGCTCAATAAGGAAGCAGTATTCATCGCGTTTGGCCATTTCGGTGCACTTAATTGAGCGCGCGAATTACGCGACGACCGCGACGGCTTCAATTTCGACAACAGCGCCTGGAATAAGCAAAGACGAAACGACCATGCTCCTTGCTGGCGGCCGCGTCCCGAAGCACTCTGCATAAACGCTATTGTACGCGGCAAAGTCGTCGGCACTTGTAAGCCACCCGGTTACCTTCACGACTTGCTCGAGCGAAGCGCCGCCTAATTTCAGGACTTTCTCGACGTTTAAAATCGCTTGCCGAGTCTGTTCGCGCGCACCACCCTTAACTAGAGCGCCCTTCTCGTCGAAGCCAAGCTGACCGGAAACGAATAGGAACCCATTTGCGCGAATACCGGGTGACAGTGGAACAACGTCGCCATTCGGCAAGGATATTGGTTCGCCAATTGGTTCTATCACGTTCAAATTCCTTTTCTACTTGTCTAAATCCGTACCGTATGCCCGAGCCCTTTGTCGCGTGCGAACGTAAAAACTAAATTTGCGACATAGATGTCCTGGGCCGCGTTTCCGAGCGACTTATAGAGCGTAATATCAAGATCTGAGGTTCTGCCCGTCGAGCCAGACTCTCCGACAGTTCCAATCTCGCCGATGATATCGGCGCCGGCGAATGCGCCTTCTTCAATCGGAATCAAAATGTCGCCCGCCTCTTTCATCGCGCCGTCCATGCTGTCCACGAAAACGCGGGATCGCAGAATAGTTTCCGTATCGGCTTCGCGGTGTGTGGGCGTGTGTGATCCCACGAGGTTGATATGTGAGCCGGCAGCTATGTTCACGCCTTCAATAATTGGCGTTTGCGACGCCGTCACCGACGAAATAATATCTGCTTTCGCGACGATATCCTGATTTTGAACGCTGCGAATGTCCATTCCGAGCGACGATTTTAGTTCACCGGCTAACGCCGCCGACCTTTGCTCATCTCGCGCCCAGACTAACGTTTGCTCAAGAGACGGCCGCACATGCGCTATGGCCTCAGCGTGCGATTTTGCTTGCACGCCCGCGCCCAGAATGACGTGGGTCTTTACATTCTTTCGCGCCAGCACATCAGTTGCATAGGCCGACGCCGCGGCGGTTCGTATTGCCGTTAAGAGCGACGCTTCAATTATTGCTTGAGGCGCGCCGGTCTCTGTATCAAAAAGAACCACCAGTCCTTGAATAACAGGTTTCCCGCGCGATTTGTTTTCCGGATGCAGGGAAACGAGTTTGGCGCCATAACTGGTCAAACAACTTGCCGATCCCGGCATGACCAACAAGGAACCGCTTCCCTCAGGGCTTTGCGATGTAATCCGCGCCGGCACATGTGTTTCTCCTTGACTATGCGCTCTCAAAGCCGTCCCCATCGCGGCGATCGCCGCGTCCATTGTGAGCGCTTCGCGAACTGTCGCCTCATCGATGATAATCAAACTTGCCATGAGCGACTCTATCGCTTCACGCGATATGGATACGGATCTAATTTTGGCGAATTCGCTGTCATCAGGTCGACAAGAAGCACCGCGGAACCCATCGCCATTGTCCACCCTAAGTGACTGTGACCTGCATTGACCCAAAGCCCATTCGGCCCGGCCTCGCCAATAAACGGCACGCCGTCGGCGCTCATTGGGCGTAAGCCCGCCCACTCTTCAGTGTATTTCCCGTCAACAAGATCGGAGAGGCCGGGATAAAGATTTTTCAGCTGACGATATAAATAAGCTATTCGGTTTTGATCGACCTGATCATCATCACCGGAGAATTCGGCGATGGCGACGCACCGCAATTTTTCCCCTAGCGGAATTGCACCGAAATGCGTTGAGCCATCAATGACCGCCGCCGTCGGCCTGGAATTCCATCCCTTCATATTGATTGTCAACGAGTAGCCCTTCGCTGGCGCTATAGGGACGCGAACGCCTAGCGGCTTCGTTAGCCGTGGTGTCGCGATTCCGGCGGCCACGACAACATTCCTCGCACTATATCGAGTACGGTCGGTCTCAACGCCGACGACATTCGATCCGTCAACAACGATCCGCTGGACCCGCTCATTCGTGCGGACTTCACCCCCTAACTCAATCCCACGGTCGCCCAGCGCACGCGTAAAAGCACAGGCGTCGCCTGAACGATCATCGGGAAAGTAGAACCCGCCGGCCAGCTTGCTTTTGATCTCGCCAAGAAGTGGTTCTTTGTCGGCTATCTCTTCGCAATTGAGCGCAGAGAATCTCAGACCAAAAGGCTCAAGTTTCGATAGAAGACGGCGCTGTTCTTTAAACGTTATCTCTGTGTCAAATATTTTAAGCGTGCCTCCTCTTTGAAGGTCAAATTCTATACTGTCTTCTTCCAGAACGCGTTGCGTTTCGGCAACCGAGAAACTCGCCAATTTGTAGTTTGACGCCGTCGCGCGCCGGAACCGCGCCGGCGTTGAGTTGCGAAGAAATTGAAGTCCCCAAAAGAATAGCCCGGGAACCGCATGGGGGCGCAATTGGATGGATGAGCTTTCGGATATAAGCGACCGTATCAGGTATTTCCCAACACCGGGACTGTTCCACGGGTCAGGCAAGGACGGCGTTAGCACGCCGCCATTTGCGAAACTTGTTCCGCTCGCTAATTCGGATCGCGCCTCCAACAGGAGGGCGCTCCGCCCGCGTTTCAGAAGCTCGTAGTATACGGCGACGCCCGCAAGCCCCCCGCCGATAACGATGGTTTGTTCATTGCTCATCGCGCTACAAGAAGATCTTCGAGTTTTCAGGCGCGCCAACGCCGCTGAGCCCCCATAGACAATTGTGCGGAACTTGCACCTCGTCATCCCTGTAAACGAGCCCTCCAGGGCGGTCGTTTTCAAGCAACAGCGGCCCGTCGAGATCAACGAAACGGCATAGCTGCGCGATTACCAAGCTCGGGACCATTGCCAATGATGACCCAAACATGTTCCCGACCATCAATGACAAACCCAGGGACTTGGCTTTTGCCGCAAGATCGAGGGCCTCGGTCAGCCCTCCGGCTTTGTCGAGTTTTATATTGATCATTTGGTAACGCTCAGCCGCATGCTGCAACTCTTCGAGATGCATACAGCTTTCGTCAGCACATAGAGGGATCGGGGATTGAATTTCCGAAAGGATTTCATCTTGCCCGCGCGGCAGCGGTTGCTCAAGCATGGCAACATTCAGGTGTGCGAATTCAGGCAAGACTCTCATCAGGATGTCGGGTGAAAAACCCTGATTGGCATCGATGATTATTTCCGCGTCCGGTCGCGCCGATCTTATCGCTTTAATCCTTTCGATCGGTTCCTCATCGTTGAGCTTTACTTTCAGGACCGGATAGTCGCTCCACTTGGCTGCCGCATTCGCCATTGCGTCCGGAGATTCTCCGATGCTGATGGTCATCACCGTCGATGTCTGCCGCGGTTTGACACCGGTCAGCGCCCAGATCGATTTTTCCTGTTGTCGACACTCCAGATCCCACAATGCGCAATCCAGTGCGTTTCGGGCGCCGCCTGGCTTCATTATCTTGCGCAAGTCTTCTCTCGATGCGCCGGATTCGATCTCCGGCTTAATTCGCCGGATATCAGCGTATATTGTGGCGGCTGTATCATCGAGAAAGAATATGCCAGTTGCCTCTCCCCGGCCAACCACTCCCTGGTCTTCAATCTCGACGACGACAAATTCCAGTTCAGTCCATCTTCTGCCTGTGATCTGAAACGGCTCTTTGAGCGGCCAGCTTTCTTTATGCTGGCTAAGCCGGCGGGTCATGAGAAGGTCTCCATCAAATTTTCTATGATTGCGTCAACGCCATCGATTAACGGATCAACGCAAGGCAAACCGGTTTCGGTGGAATATGCGTCTAATACTTCTTTCCGCTCCGCAGCCGCGACCTTTGATGTATTCACCGAAACGCCAATGCATTTGACGGCGGGATTGGTCAGTTTGCCGCTTTCGAGATTTGCAACGATGGCGTCTTCAAGGGCTGGCAGCGGAAAATCGGGAAGCCCGAGGATCGTGTGCCTACTCGCATCATGGCATAAGACAATTGCGTCCGGTTGCGATCCGTGAAGCAGGCTAAGCGCCACGCCGGCATAACTTGGATGAAATAAAGAGCCCTGCCCCTCAATGATGTCCCAATGATCAGCATCATTGTCTGGCGATAAAATTTCCGCCGCCCCGGCGGTAAAGTCGCAGACGACGGCGTCGATTGGAACTCCCGAACCTGCAATCATAATTCCAGTTTGCCCGGTTGCACGAAAGTCAACATTTACGCCACGCGCGCGCATTGCTGTTTCAAGGGCGAGCGCCGTATATTTTTTGCCGGATACGCAATCAGTGCCGACAGTAAGTAGACGCAGTCCGCTCCTTTTCTTGCCCGTGCCGATTGGAATATTGGGCGGCGGCGAGCGCACATCGATAAGTCTCGATCCGTTCTCTTTCGCTACCGCAACTAATTCGGGAAATGACGATAGTCGCACATGGGTTCCTGCTACGATATCGATGCCAGCTCGTGCCACCTCTTTTAGAGCGTCGAGCCAGTCTGGCGAAATGTCGCCTCCCCGGGCCGCAACGCCTATAATGAGTGCGTTTGCTTTGCCTTTAAGGTCGGCGAGCGAAAGCTCCGGTAAACCGAGATCAATTGGTGACCCGGGGAATCGGATCTGGCCGACACATAGTTCATTGCGCCATTCAACGAGCCCGTAACCAGTCTTTGCAAAGCCGGGATCTGCTTCATCGCCCAAGAATATCGCATAGGGCGGTTCGAATGCATTGATCGTCATGCGCTGTCTCCGCATTAGTTCCCAAATCACGCAACGGATAAAGAATCGAGATTATCGATCGGCCATATTGGTCGGCGCAGATTTGAATACTCGTCGGCGCAAAACTCGAAGAGGGAGAGCTCGCCGGGCGTCTCGCAATACAGAATCTTGCGCGCGATCAGCGCAAACTCATCATAAAAATGTTGCGAGGATTTAACGACAAGCGCCTTCTTACTGGCAGTTTCGATTCCTAAGTCAGTAAAACATGAGGGGTTGAATACCTGTCCGCGCACAGAGTTAACAATTACTACGTTGCCCCTAATTTCCAGCGCAGCGGCAAGTCCGACAGGCGCATCAAACCCAATCCCCTTTTGGGTGACGCCGTTTCGAACTGAAAGAACCTTGGCGTCGACATCAAGCGGATCGCCAGCTCTAGGCCCAGTTTTTCCACCAATGCGCATTCGTAATGAGGCGCCAACGCCAGCGTCGGCCGCAAACTGCGCAGCAATCGGGTCCCAAAGGAGCGCGAGCGCATAGCCTTGGAGATTTCGCTCTAATATCCGTTCAATGACAAACGTTGAATCGCCGCCGGCGCCGCCGCCAGGATTGTCGCATGCATCGGCGATAACAAATGGTTTGCTTGGCGCTTTGGGCTCAGCATTTTCAATTTCATCCAAAATATCGTCAATGAACTGCCGTTGTGTGCGAGTCTCTTCGCGATTGCCGAAAAATTGTCGCGCAAGGCGCTCGAGATCATCCTCAACGTCTTCAACATTTCCATTAGTATATGCAAGAACGCCAGCGCCAGCATCTTCAATGTCCGCCCATGGAAATCCGTGAATGAGCGAAACAGAATAAACGCCGCTTTGTTCCTGAAGCTGCAGAGCAGTTGCGTTGATCTGCTCCATTCCAGGCAACGTCGTATAATGCATCGCTAGCATCGGGACGCGAATAAAATGCGCCTTTGGCTTTTGCGGATTTGCATAAGCGGCGACGCCGATTTCATACAAATGTTCGGCTCGTTCATCGAAATCGATATGCGGATAGTGTCGACACGCCGCAAGAATATCGGCTGATTTGACCATATCGTTTGAGATATTTGCGTGGAGGTCAAGCAGCGCACCGATAAATGCGCCTTCTCCGACTATTGCTCTTACGCGATGTAGAATATCACCTTCACAATCGTCGTATCCTTGAGCCAGTTGCGCTCCGTGGAGAAACAAATAAACCAAATCCACATCTGCAAAGGATTTTAGATCATTCAGGATGTGGTCTCGGAGCGACTCATAATCACTGGCGTTTGTCGGACCGCTCGGCTGCGCGAAAGTATAAAGCGAACCGAAGACCTCATGACCATCGTTTTCGGCTCGCCTTATGAAAGCGCCATAGCCGTTAAGATTTCTGGCGTAGTCATCAATCTCGCCATTCATTGGACTATGGTAAATAAACTCCTCGAAGGATTTTCGCGACGATGGAATCGGAGAAAACGTACTAGCTTCGTGATATATGCAGGCGACAAAGACGCGCATTTGACCTATTCCCTGGTTGCAGCGGAAAGCTACAATCATTCACATATGAAATATTTTGCGGTATAAGAATATTCAGGGAGCGGCTAGGTGTCAATTAGCGCAATGAATTGCGCTTCGAAGGCAAACGGACCGATAAATCAGACTATGAACGCAGAATTCAAAAAGAAGCCCAGTCTCGGAGAAAACCTTAAACGACTCAGACGCGAGCGCGGATGGAATTTGTCAACACTCGCGAAGGAGTCCGGCTTGCCTCAGTCGACGCTGTCGAAAGTCGAAACCGGGCAAATGTCTTTGAATTATGAAAAACTTCTTCAACTCGCGGAGACTTTCGACGTCGATATTCGCAACTTGTTCGCCAGCCCGACCGAACTAGCGGTCGTCAACGGAACAATGGGTCGGTTGGTGATTGAAAAGGCATCCGACCAGGTCTCCTTGTCGGAGGACCACTACAAGTACTCTCATCTGAGTACGACGCTCAAAAATCGCCTAATGATCCCCCTTTTGTTTGAAGTAGACGATGCTAGATCGATTGGGGACGCGAATAAGGATGGCGACATTCCGCTCATGGATGTTATCGGCGAACGCTTTGCCTATGTCATCAAAGGGCCTGTCGATTTTCACTGTGAGCACTATGAAACTGTCACGCTTTCAACCGGCGACTCACTTTATGTCGATGCTGCAATGCCTCATGCCTTTGTCGCCCCGAAAGGGAAAACCGCAAAGGTACTTACGGTGTTGACAAGTCAAAATATGGACTATCTTCGTATCGCCAGAGACGTATCCGCTAAAGGCGATACTGACGCCACGCCACAATTTAAGAAAAAGCAAAAGCGGAAACGCGTGAAACGCTAATATTGCATTTCGACAAACCTACTCGACTCTGTTGGCCACACGGAGGCCGGAAAACAGGGCGGAGAAGCGCCCGCTATAATCGGGCTGAAGAAATTGCGTAGTTACCGGGTATTTAGCGAACGGATTCGTATGAATGAACAGATCCGACCCAACATATTTGAGTTCTACCGGCGGCTCTGGAAGAACAAGTTTGTCAATTCGCATTTCTGATTTACGCATGAGTTTCTGGCCGCTTTGAAATATCTCCGTTCTGCCGCCGACCGTTTCATACCCGCCGACATAGTTATCGAGTTGCGTCGCATTCGATCGCGCCTCGCGCGGCGGCGGAGACGGCGTGAATCCGGCTATCTTGTCGACCGTCTTTGAGAAGACTTCCATCATCAGGTCATTCGCGGACCCGCCATTGACAAAAAGGGCGACAGCGGTGCGAGAAGGCGGATGGATACGTAGAAAGGCCGATTGTCCAATGGTGCTTCCATCGTGACCGATCAGCTCGTTTCCTTTCTCATCCCGAAAAATCCACCAACCCAGGCCGACAGCCGATATATCACGTGGCGTGCTCGGGACATCTATGGATGGCGCGCACATCAAGTCGATGCTAGCCGGAGACAAAATTTCGCCCTGATACGAGCTGTCGCCGATACCTGAGATAGCTTTTCCCATAGTAATAAGGTCAGCACACGACATCATGATGGTCGCCCCAGCCGGAGCGCCGGACGCCGGCAAGACAAAATTTGTATGAAGTCGGCTCCAACCGCCCGAACTTCCGGGGTCTATGCGATGTCCCGATGCCGCAGAGCGCCCGACTATCTCATTGGGACGGGCGAACGAATTCCGCAACTTCAATGGCGAAAAAATAATTGCGTCAAGCGCAGCATCAAATTCCAGCCCCGTAAGGTTTTCGATAATCCGACCCGCAATATTGAATCCGGCATTTGAATAAGAAAAACCGGCGCCCACCGGGTGCGCCAACGGCAGAAGGGCGCATCGGTCTATATAACGCGCCAATCGATCCGCGCCGATCCCTGTATCCGTAAAAAAGTCCCCCGCAATGCCGCTCGTATGATTGAGTAGTTGCCGGACCGTCACATTTGCCGCGGCGTCAGTATCTAGCAGCCGAAAATCCGGGACATATCGTTGAACCGGCGCGTCGAGGTCAACTTTACTATTCTCCTGCAATTGCAGGATCATCGCAGCGGTCACTACCTTTGTGATTGAACCGATCTGGAACAGCGATTCTTCTCGAACAGGCTCGCCGGTTTCCACATTGAGAACGCCAGTCGTGACAGTTTCTGATTTGCCGTCGCGACAAATAGAGAGCGCAGCCCCTGGCGCTCGCCATCGTTGCGCCGCCGCACTCAAAATGCTTTTAAGATCAGTCACGCTCAGCCTTGCAGCGAATCACTAACCCTAATTTTGAGCGATAGCCGCTACGTGACGGCGCGTTTTTGAGACGCCGTAACGCCTTCCCCGTGCACCTGCTCATAAACGCGACGAAAGTTTCCGCCGAGGACCCCATATATGCTTTGTTGCGAGTATCCATGCTCCACCATGATCGCGACGAGCGAAGCCAATTGCTCAGGCGCAAAGGCTACGCCTTCATATAGCTGCGTTCCGAACGGGTCTCTCCAAGCGCCGTCTTTCGCTTGTTTTACGCCTTCCCAGGTCGGCGTCATATCATCGATAAAATCCGTTCCTATTCCCGCATGATCCGGACCGACAAGTTGGACAATATGATCAATATGGGAAAAAACGGTTTCCGCTTTCGCTTCCGGATCGCCAAGAAAAGCGCCGATGCCGACAACTCCGATTACGCCGCCGGAATTTGCGCATTCACGAATTTGTACGTCGTCAATATTGCGAATGTGCATGCAACGCGCCTTGACGCCGGAATGAGAAAAAATCACTGGCGTTTCACTGCACTCGATCGCATCCAAAGACGACTGCCTTCCCGTATGAGAGACGTCCACAATCATTTTTGCTCGGTTCATTTCGCGCACCAGCTCGCGCCCGAAGAGGCTCAGTCCGGCGTCCGCAGGCTCGGCGCATCCATCCGCTGCACGGTTGCGCACCTGATAGGCAAGCAGCATGTGGCGGACTCCAATTTCTCGGAGTTTGTGCAATCGCGAAAAATCATCGTGAACGAGTTCCGTGTCCTGGACATTGATGCCGAGGGTAAGTTTTCCCGCTGCATTGCCGGCGTCAATTTCGGCCGCATCCGATGCGAAACATAACCAGTCAGCGTGTTCGGCGCATAATGCTTTGAAATCGCCAAGCTCTTTTTGAACGCCCTCAAACGTGGCCGGCAAATCCTGAACCGTCAGGTTCGCGAAGGTATATCCGGATGCGTGATACCGCCGTAAGACATCAATACTCCAATATATACGGGGCCACGGAAGCGTCATATCCCAGACATCGGGGCACTGTTCTATGATCTTCTTCGCAGCTGCAACGGCGTCCGATTCATTGCTGTCCTGAAGTTGGGTCATTTGAATTTGCACTCCATATATGAATATTATATTCTTTTATGAATTATGGCAATAGCGAGATGCGACGGGAACGCAACTTGTAATTGATTGGTTCAATCGCTGGCGTTCTCCAAAGTCGCCGTACGCCACGCTGAAAGGACTCCGATGGGCAACGTACTTAAATGGATCGGAATACTTTTGATAGCGGTGCTCACTCTTCCGTTCATTGCCGGCGCCGTCACACGATACTCATTGAAAGAAGCGTCGCCGCCCGGAAAGCTATATGATATTGGCAGCGTTCGCCTTCATATCGATTGTGCTGGCAGCTCGAACAATAAGCCGACGGTTATTGTCGAATCCGGCGCCGCCAGTCCAACCCCCAACTATCACTGGCTCAAAGAGCTGCTGAAAAACGATGTACGAATTTGTCGGTATGATCGCGCCGGCCTCGGCTGGAGCGACGATAGCAAATCGCCGCGTGACGCCGACACAATCACAAGTGAGTTGAAAGAACTTTTAACGGCTGCAGACATCGGTCCGCCTTATATCATGGCCGGTCATTCGCTTGGCGGGGCTCTATTGCGCGTTTATGCTGATCGCTACCCTGGCGAGGTCGTCGGGATGGTTTTCATCGACGCAAGCCACCCGGATCAGTACGAACGGATGGGACTCACTCCGGAATTGTTAGATTCTCAGCGAGGCGTATTTCATATTTTACGCTTTGCGGGAGCAATTGGCTTGGCTCCGCTGATGTACAACTATACCGATGACGGGGACGACGACTACGGCCTTCCCGAAGAAGCAATAGTTCAACTGAAATGGATTAACCGAAACGGGCGCCTCGGCAAGGAAGGCCTGAAAGAAAGCGAGGCTGTTCCAACTGTCCTCGATCGAGCAATAAAAACAGGCGATTTTGGAGATGTTCCGGTTCGCGTTTTTACCGCGCCATTTGTTCAGTCAGCGCAAAGCGAAGCGCTATTAGAACAAGGCGTCGATCTAAGCTTACATGAAGAAATTCAAACCGATTTAACGAAGCTATCTACGGACAGTGAACACTTCATAATCGCTGGCGCAACCCATACCTCAATCGTTACAGATCGTATTCATGCGGCAAAAATAGCAAACCAAATTATTGATCTCGTTTCAGACTATAGCGCTGACAACGCTGCGGAAACGCAAGAAACTGACGAAGGACAAGCACAATGAGAGAAATTAGTCGACGCGCTACCCTAAAGTGTGGACTCGGTGCTGCGACCGTGTTTTCGGCGGGGTTTCTTGGTCCAACAGCGATAGCTAGCACTCCGTCTGTTCTTCTTCACCAGGCAAGTGTACTTTATCGGCAATCGTCCGTATTCAACTTGACCGAAGCGACGATCTACGGCGACGAATTGTCAGCAAACATCCTATCACGTCCCGACGTTAGCTCGTCAAACAAACCATTTTTAGTAAGCTCAAAGAACGGTGTTGTTCTTCAAGACTTATTCTGTCCGTCTTCTATTAGCTGCGTGATGAGAAATCACGCCGAGTCGCTTGCAAAGCGAATCAAAACCTTCGCCGAGGACAATTCCGACAGGACCATTCAGGTTCTTTCCGCATGTGATATCGACAAGACCCTGCAGATGAAAAAACACGCCGTTGTCATTGGCGTGCGCGGCACTGACCACTTCAAGTCATTAGATGACGTCGACGCTTTTCATGCAATGGGTCAGCGCGTGTGTAAAATTACAAGGAATGATGATCGGCGTCTTGGCCGCGCCAATGCGTCCCTGATCCATCGCATGAATGAGGTCGGCATATGCATAGACGTCTCTCTTGTCGATGATCGAGCCGTACGCGAGATCGCGGATAACACTGCCCGGCCAATAACAATTAGTTCGCGCACAGTTTCATCGCGCAGCAAGCTCGACCACATCTTTCCGAGGTCATTGGAGACGATGCAGGCCGTCGCGTCATCAGGTGGGATTATTGCTGTTGACGCAAATCCTATGTCTCGACATGACATGACAAACACGGTCGACCATATCGATCGTCTTATCAATCAATTCGGCGTCGATCATATCGCACTCGGCGCGGGATTTAGCGCCGCCGCCGATTATATCGCCATTGCCGGTCTCATGCTCGCGCGCGGTTACTCGGACCGTCACATCGAACGCATATTTGGCGACAACAATATACGCGCCCTCGCCAAAGTGTGGACCTAACAGCGCCATTCTCAATCGTAGCGAGGACGATATCGCAGCCTATAGAAAATATCTTTTGCCGGGCGTTGTATTTCAGTCCGTCGTTGTGGGCGGCGGCTATGGAACCGGTCGTGAAATAGCTGAATTTTTCTTGCCGCACGGACCGGTCGGCGGCCTGCTCGGCATGATTGCGGCGATGATTTGCTGGGGCGTTGTTCTCGCAATAGCATTTGAATTTGGCCGAATCGCAAAGGCCTATGATTATCGAAATTTTTTTCGCGCTCTACTTGGCCCGTTCTGGCGGACGTTTGAAGCTATTTACCTTTTGCTCGCCCTTGTCGTGCTTGCCGTTCTCGGGTCGGCGGCCGGCGAAATCGTCAATGACACGCTGAATCTGCCGCCAATTCTGGGCACGCTCGTATTATTGGGTGCGGTAGGTTTGTTGACATTTTATGGCAGTGACCTGCTAGCCCCGGTTCTGTCTATCTGGTCTGCTTTGCTCTATGTACTATATGCAGTTTTTCTGGTTCTCGTTTTTCAGGCCTTTGGCGGCGAGATACTTGCGGCTTTGGAAACCGGCGTAATCAAAAATGGTTGGGCTGCAGACGGCGTTCGCTATGCTTCCTATAATTTTGTCGCGTTTGCCGCGGTGTTGTTTGCGACACGGTATATTGAAACGCGCGCTCAGGCGCTAACCGCCGGGACGCTGGCGGGCATAATTGGAGTCATTCCGGCGGTTTTTGTGTTCCTTGCTATGTTGGCTGGATATCCCGGGATCGAGAACGAGCCTGTGCCCGTTTCGTGGCTGTTAGCGCAAATGAATGTTCTTTGGTTCGCGGCAATTTTTCAGATTATCTTATTTGGAACATTTGTAGAGACCGGAGCGGGAATAACCCACTCTATCAATGAGCGCGTCGCCGGTGTCTTTGAGGACAGGGGCGCTGTTTTTCCAAACTGGGCGAGATTCGCCCTTTCGATCGGCGCCCTAGCAATTGCGGTTTTCCTTGCATTGAGAATAGGCATTATCGATTTGATAGCGAGCGGATACGGCGCCCTCTCCTACGCATTCATCGCCGTCATGGTGACGCCGTTGCTGACGCTTGGCGTTTGGCGAATCGTCAAGACTCCGGGATCGGCATCGAACTCAAAGCATAAAGGCACGGACTATGAACATTAAGGATATGCCGCTCGGCGCATGCTTATTCATAAGTATCCTCATGACGTCATTTTCAAACGCTTTGGCGCAGCCTGTTGACGTCAAAGTGACGCGAAGCACAACCTTAGAGGCCTATGTGGACGGGTTGGTCAGCGTCATGATGGAAGAGCACCACATTCCCGGTTTAACGATCGCCATCGTCCAAAATGGCGAAGTTCGCCTGTTGAAGGGGCGAGGATTCGCCGACCTCGAACAGAATATCGCCGTCGATCCGAATCTGCATCTTTTTCGAATCGGCTCTGTAACAAAAACGATGACGTACACCGCATTGATGCAGCTCGTTGAACAAGGACGTGTTAAGCTCGACGATGACGTTAATAGTTATTTATCAACGTTTCAAATTCCCGACACATTCGACGAACCTGTCCGTATTCGCGATTTGATGGCGCACCGACCGGGCTTTGAAGAGGTCTATCGAGGCTTGTGGGCTAAATCGGAAAGTGACTACGAAAGCCTCGAAGCTTGGCTGAAAGGAAATATTCCAAAGCGCGTTTTCGCGCCGGGCGAGGTTACCAGTTACTCAAATTTCGGCGCCGCGCTTGCAGGCTACATCGTCGAGGAAGTAAGCGGGATGTCTTTCGATGAGTATTTAGAAAGTGAAATTTTCACCCCGCTCAATATGCGTTCCACAACGACCAGACAACCTTGGAACGGCGACAATGCGAAATTAATGGCGTCCAATCTGCGCGATCGACTCGCCGCGGTTTACACATGGAACGGATCAGTTCTGCAGCCCCGCAAATTCGAATTCGTTGTCGGCGCCCCGGCAGGTTCCGTCTCGTCCACCGCGGCCGACATGGCTGAGTATATGCGCGCTCATCTCAATGAGGGCTCTATCGACGGGAATGGTATTTTGGGTCGCGAAGCGGCGCAGTCAATGCGCGCACGAATTTATAATGACCGCCAAAGCGCCGACTACGCCAGCGGTTTTCGAACCGGGAAGATTGGCCAATACGAAACATTTGAACATGGCGGCGCCACGCTGACGTCTTATTCGTCGATGCTTATGGTTCCGTCGCTTGAAATTGGAGTCTTTATTTCTACAAATGGCGGTGATGACCCGTTTGCGCCGCAAAACATGGCTCGTCGTATTGCGGCATATCTCGCCGATGCCGAAGAAAGCAACGCTTCTTCAGTCGAGCCAATATCAAATTCAGATCTAGAGAAATTTTCGGGCGCATATATGACGACGCGCCGGGAATATACTGGCGCGCTAAAGCTGCTCGCCGCTTTCTCCGGAATTTCTTCAGTTTCTGTTTCGCCGAATAATACGCTCCTCGTTGCAAGAGGAGCGAACAGCGCTGAATATGTTCCAATATCCGGTGATACGTTTCGTAATGTTGCAACCGGTGAAACCATTTCCTTTGTATCGGACACAAATGGCGTTCCCTTGCGCTTCAACAATGAATACGGAAACTCCACCAACATTCGCGCTACGTCGTCCGAAAACCCACAGTTGCTTTTCATGGCGATGGGCAGCGCCCTTTTATTCGCGTTCACAAACCTATTGTCGGCCTGGAAAAGGCGCGCGGAATCGAAGCCCGAGAGCGCCTGGACTTCGGGGCTTCATCGTCTTTCATTCGTTGCCGCCACAGGCGTATTTGTTGTGATTGGGTTGTTCATATTCATGCTCGCGCAAATAACAGCGCTCGGCAACGGGCTTTTATTTGCTTGGCCTCTTAACTCCGCAACTTGGTTCTTAACCGCTGTAATGGCCCTCCTGGCGTTGGGCGCGCTAATGCTTGCCGGGCTTGCGCCAGCGGTCAGGGCGCGCGGTTTCTCTCTGTGGCGAAAGGCGCATTATCTCTTGTTTACGCTGGCGCTACTATTTCTTTTTGCTCAACTGAACGCCTGGAACCTGATTGGCTTGAAATATTGGTAGTCTGAGGTACCAAGAATAGGGTGAAGGATGCCGACAACGCTCATTCAAGCTGACGACGTTTTTTCCGTCACGGCCGCCATATTTGCAATCATCGCGTTCGGCGCCTGGAGTGAGCGAACGCCGATCGGCCGCAGCATCTCGGGCGCGATGGTCGCCATCCTAATTGCAGCGGCTCTCGCAAATTTCGATGTGCTACCGGCAACTTCGCCTGTCTACAATGTTGTCTGGCAATATCTGGTTCCAATAGCAATTGCGCTCTTTCTCATTAAAGCGGATCTCGTCAGTGTCTTCACCGAAGGCGGTCGCGTATTGATCGCTTTTTTGTTCGGTGCCGTTGGCGTCGTCATTGGCGGCGTACTCGGCGTTTTTGTCCTTGGTCTTGGCGAGGACGGCGCCAAATACGCCGCTATTATCAGCGCAAGCATGACGGGCGGCTCACTGAATTTCGCCGCTGTCGCGAAAGCGCTTGGATACGCCGACATGTCGGACCTCGCCGCGCTTTTGGCGATCGTTACGCTATTTGGCCTCGGATTCTTTGTGCTGCTGGGCGCTTTGGCGCGTCTATCGTTTATTCAAGATCAGTTTGCATGGCGATCTAACGCGCTCAAAGCGGAGCTGCATGAGTCGGAACACGCCGCCGCGAGAAAACAAGTTCAACTTTTCGATCTGGCCGCGGCTCTAGCGATTGCCGCGTTAATCGTCGTGGCGAGCAATCTCGCGACTCAAATGCTGAACTGGCCCGGTTATGAAATGCTGTTCATCACTTTATTTATGACGATTGTCGCGACTCTTGGACGAAAACTCTTAAGCCGCATCAATGGCGAGGACGTTATCGCCATGATCTTTATGTACATGTTTTTTATTATGCTTGGCGCCGGGGCGGACGTATCGTCAATGTTAGGCGAGGCGCCGGTTATTTCAATTTTGATCGCCATTATTCTTGCGGTTCATCTCGCGTTCGTCGCCCTCGCCGGTCGCTTGTTCAAAATCAACTACGGCGAACTTGCAATTGCTTCCTTTGCATGCATCGGCGGGCCGCCAATCGCCGCCGCGTTCGCAGTGTTGCTGCGCTGGCGGAATCTGATCGTCCCGGGCGTTGTCACAGGCGTCTTCGGCTACATCATCGGCACATTCATTGGCGTAGGGATGTTTGAAGCCCTGGCGCGTATTGCGCCATAATCAAATCATTCTCTCAATATATGTACGACACCAATTACTCGACTCTGGCGAAACTCCCTAATAATTCCAGCTCCAATGTTTCAACACGACCGTCTTTAACATCAAATGATCCCATCACATTAGCCCAGGCGACGCCGTCTCCGCCTCTATAGTGCAGCCGAAATTGATCTTCCTGCCAATGCTCGAATACGCCGGAAAATTCTCCGGGCTTTTCCAGGCGAAACTGAAGCTCACCGTTTACAAGCTCTACATAAGAGCGTCCGAGCGCCTTGCCCAGATCGACGCTTTCATATTCGCCAACATACGCTTCAAGATTGAGGGTTGGCGTAATTTCACTCCTGCGCTCAGCTTGCAGTTGCGCTTCGCGTTGTTGAAGCGCGGCGCTATAGGTCTTTGTCGCTTCCAGAAGCTCCTTGCGCCAATCTCGAGACTCCAACGCCAGCAAGCGTTGCGCAACCCAGGCAACGATGTCCTGGTGAGGATAATAGGGAGACAGCGTGCTGCCATTTGCAACAACGGCAACGCCCAAACCATCGTTCGGGAAAAAGGCAATAAACGCGGGAAACCCGAATATGCCGCCGCCGTGATAAACAATGTCTCGTCCCTGAAAGGTCTGGCGCGACCACCCTAAACCATATGGCGCTTCTTCCGGATTATCCGCAAACAGAAAGTATCCAGGTTCCGGACCCGACTGGTGCGATGTCATTTCGCCAATGACCTCTGCGCTCAAAATCTGCTTGCCGTCGACCAGCCCCTTATTGAGCCACAAACGAAGCCATTGCCCCAGATCTTTCGCGTTTGATACGATGTTCCCAGCGGGCGCCAATGCGTCATATGATTGCCAGGAAAGCTTGCGTCGATTTCCCTGCCTGTCATATCCGTGCGGTATCGCGACGTTGAATTGTGACGCATCATCCAAACCAACTTCCCCGGCGGGAGCCGAACCAAGGAATGCTGGCGCGACATACTCATCGTCCCACACATCGTAGGGCGTTGTCGCGCTATCGTGCATTTTGAGCGGGGTAAAAATCTTTTCCTCAACATGCGCTTTCCAGCTTATGCCTGAGGCAGCTTCAACAACCAGTTGCGTGACGCCGTACCCGGAATTGCTGTAAAGCCGCGTTCCCCGCGTAGGTTGCGTTGTTCCCGGCAAAGCCAATCGGCGCCCCGCCTCTTCCGGAGACATAATCATCACCGACGTGCCGATATCGCCGCCAATACCGCTCGTATGCGCCAGCAGTTCCCGAACCGTTGCATTTTTTGTGATCTCATCTTCTGGCGTCTCGAACCAGGGAACATGGTCGAGGACTTTGTCGTCCCATGTAAGCTTTTCTTCATCAACAAGCGCTGCGACAGCGGCGGCGCCAAATGCCTTGCTTGTCGACCCAATCTGAAAAAGCGTCTCGCCGTCTATTTCTTCCGATTGACCCAGCTGCTTGACCCCGAAACCGTCTGCGAAAAGTACCTTGTCGCCATGAACGATGGCGACTGCCATTCCCGGCATATCCCAATCGGCGAGCGCAGACACTGCATATTCGTCAATTCCCGCCAAACGGCTATCGACCGGCCTTGTTTCACAACCGCCAATCGCTGTCGTCAGTGAAACTAGCGCCATAACGGCAACTCTGTGCAAAACGTTGCAGTGTCCAAGGTTCGCCATAAGTTCATTTCCTCACCTAGTTTACTTCGGCGGCACGCAAATTGGCGGGAGCGGGTTGCCGCATATTTCGCAATCTGCGCTCAATATCCTTTTGCGACTGATCTGTTATCGGGAAGCGCCACAGAATGAGTACGGCTGGCAACAAGGTCAGCGCCGGGAAAAAATTAAAGACAATACGAAGGCCGAGAACGCCCTGTTCGGTTTGCGTTTCAGCGCCCGGCTGAAACCCTGCGAGGCCGACGATGATCAGACCCAAAGACACGCCCAGCGCCTGCGTCGTCTTCGCCATGAATGTGAGAACAGCAAGGTACTGCCCCGATCGGTTCTTGCCTGTGTTTACCTCATCCAAGTCGATAATATCGCCGAGGATAGTCATCATCGGCACCATGAATAGTGGGTAGAAAAATCCGGAAACAACGTAGTAAGCAAGAAGCGGATAGAACGATTGCGGCCCAGGCGAAATGAACCAAGGGAGCGGCAGTATGAACAGGGTAATGGTATAGGCGACAGCAACGACGCGATATTTTCCGAACCGATTCATTAGCCAAACCCAACAGGGAATAGCCAATGGCGCGATCATGAAAAACGGCAAGAAAAGCTGCGTATACTTATCGCCGATGCCAAGGTACGAATCCATGTATATGAATGCCAGCGACCAGAAAAATCCATAATGCATGCCTAAGAACAAATAGGCCGCAATAAAAATCAGGAATGGCCGATTTGAAATTACAGCGGACCAAAGTTCTGTGAACTTCGGTGGCGGGGCGTCCTGAATGACTTCTCCTTGCGGAACAATTGCAATCAACAAAAATGATGCCAATGGGACGGCGACTAACATTATGATTGCGACGATATTAAGAACCTTAAAACTCATCTCGCCATTGGCGTCAGGTATGAGCGTTGGCGCCAGCGTAAATAGAATAGTGCCTGCAAGAATTCCCGCGCCGCGAAAGCCGTTAATACGCGCACGTTCCTTCGTATCGCGCGAAAGTTCCAGTATCCACGCAGCAAAAGGAATTTCTTGAACCGTCCACGCAAAATAGAGAAGCATAAAGAACGCCAAGAAGTATGCTGCGTTGGCGTTCTCACCGGGCGTAAACAAGAAATATCCAAATACCGCGACCATCACAGCGCCGGGCGCAATCCACGGTTTTCGCTTACCGAATTTCGACTGCGTTTTATCGCTAAACAGGCCAATTAACGGGTCTGATATCGCGTCGAACAATCGCGCAGCCAACAAGAGGGTACCGATAAGCGCCAGATCAATGCCAAATTCAGACGAGTATAATGCCGGCAGAACACTGTTGATTGGACCATGCATCAAGCCTGATACGAGCGCCGCAAGCGCAACAATCAGCAGATACTCGGTTCGAACGCGCGCCCTCATAACGCCGAAAAGCACCATCGATTGCATAGCAACCGACCGCTATGCTGTTGTAAACATTGCGGTATTTTTATCATCGGCGGCCTTGACCTTTTCATTGCGCCGCTCAGGCGTGACGCCGCGCAGCGAAAGCACAAAAACATTCTTATATGAATATTTTTGCCATATATGAAGTTTATGGTATAGAGAGAATTGTTGCAAGCCGCCCTAGCGCCGGAGAAAAGGCGGTGGCCCGCGGGAAAAACAGGCGGCTCGCTGTTTGCGGCCGGGAGGGAACATGTCAGCGACCGAACCAACAATTTTTGCGGATTTGACGGCTCGTCTCGAGGAAACAATAGCTGCCCAGAATATTCCGGGCGCTTCGATAGCCGCCTACTACAAAGGCAAAACATACGAGGCGGCGGCCGGCTTCGCCAACGTTCCAGCAAAAATCGCTGCTGATACGGATACGATATTTCAGATTGGCTCGGTGACAAAAACATTCAATGTCGTTTTGCTGATGAAGCTGCATGAACAAGGCGTGATCGACATCGATGCGCCTGCGAGCCGCTACCTTCCTGACTTAAAAGTCGAAAACAAACCCGTTCCTGACGCACTTACGGTGCGGTCGCTTCTAGACTACACGGCGGGCATGGAAGGCGACTTTTTCGGTGATTTCGGTCCATCACCAAACGCATTGGAAAAGTATGTAAACGCAACCAAGGATCTGCGTTGGATTCATGAACCTGGGAAGATGAGAAATTATAATTCTACGTCGCATTGTATTGCCGGTAGAATTGCAGAGGTTGTTACGGAAGAATTCTATAACGACGCATTGACAAAGTTTGTGCTTGCCCCTCTCGGCCTGGAACGGTTTGCCTTCTATACCCACGATATTGCCAGATACAGAACCGCTGTTGGTCACAGGGTAAATCCTGCGTCAGGCGAGTTTGAAATTCCAGATCAACTGCGAATGGCGCACAATTTAAGCCCCGCCGGAAGCTCGGTCACCATGGCCGCTCGCGACCTGCTTAAGTTTGCGATCTTTTTTCTAGATCAAGGCGTGAGCGAAAACGGCGCGCGGCTTTTAAAAAAGAAATCAATTAGAGAAATCATCGATCCGTCGAAGACACTTCCCCCAAACGACAGTGAAATCATGATGGGCTGGGCGTCATTCCCCTCGGAAAAAGGTCGACTGATCGCAGCGAATGGAGAAACAATCGAGAACAACGCGTTTGTTGCTTTTCTACCAGGTGAAGAGTTCGCTATTGCAGCGCTTGCAAATACGACCGGCGGCGGGACAAATATTTTTCTTAGTCTTGGCCGAGAGATCATGAAGGCGTGCGTCGGCGTCAGCATCGACCCGCCAACGGCTGGAGCCATCGAAATTGCCGAGAATGGTTTCGTCTTCGACGCTGAAAGCGCTGCTCCCTACATCGGTGAATATTTCAACGGTCCTACATTCGTTGTCGATCTTGATGGCGATTCGTTAAAGCTAACGACGAGGCAGGAAAGTGCGCCGCCGCAAACTTTTTTCCTTGGCAAAGTCGATAAACACAAATTTGCTTTGGCGGTCGATAAAAAGCAACCGCCCCTCGGGGCGATGCAGTTCGTTTTCCAAGCTGAAAATGCTCCACAAGCAAGTCACATTTTCTGGGCAAACCGCCTCTTCATACGAACGGAGAGTAATTAAGAAAGAGATACCTCGCGCCAGCGCGCAGCAGCATTTGTAGCAGCCACGCAGGTCGGCTTTGAAAAGTTTGCTGGAGATTCATTGATCTGCTGCGTTGGATCGCACCTAAATGGAGCTCGACAAAATGGTCTCGACTTCTCGACGCAGCTTTTTTAAGGGGGCTGGCGCTGCTGCTATCGCACCTACCCTCACAAACCTCCCATCAAAAACCGCCGCTAAAGACGCGGCAGGCTCGAGACTAGTCCATACGGTCACAGGTCCAATCGAGGCTTCCCGGTTAGGGGTTACTCTTCCTCACGAGCATCTCTTTTCTAGTTCTGCTGGAATGTGGCGCGTCTGGCCTGAGCTGTTTGGCGGCCGCAAGAATTTTATAAAAAGGGCAGTCACCAAACTCAAGGAAGCACGCAACGAAGGCATTGATACTATCGTTGACCTGACAACAGCCGACCTTGGTCGCGACATACGATTAAGCCAGGAAATTAGTTATCTTTCCGGCGTGCAAATTATCGCTTGCACTGGACACTGGTCCTACCCGGCCCTGTCAATGGAATCGCGAAGTGTTGACGAACTGCAAGAGTTTTTCTTGCGTGAGATCGAACACGGAATCGAAAATACGGACATAAAAGCCGGGGTCATAAAAGTCGCCACTGATAAAGAGGGCGTCACCCCTTTCATTGAAAACGTATTACGTGCGGCTGCACGCACAAGCAAGGCGACGGGCGTTCCTATCGAAACGCATAGCTACGCTCTTCCGCCAAACCCGACCGGCACTTTGCAAGCGGACATATTTGATTCTGAAGGCGTGAATCCATCAAAAGTATCAATTGGACACTCCGACAATTCAGTGAACATGGATTATCTAATGGTCTTGGCGGCTAGAGGGTATACGCTTGGCATGGATCACATGAGCCGTGGCGTTTTGCCGGCCGGGCAGACTGCTCCGCCAGAAATTGCGCCATACCTATGGGGCGCCAAAACAAGACGTATCAAATCGCTGATCGATGCAGGTTATAAGAAACAACTCCTGATTTCTAATGACTGGATATTTGCAGATACAGCATTTGCAACCGGAACACTGGACGCTATGGAATTGAGCAACCCAGATGGAATTCTATTTGTTAAGCGCCGGGTGATTCCGTATTTGAAAGAACTAGGCGTGACCGATGATATTATCGATACGATAACTGTCGACAACCCGTTCCGTTTTTGGACCGTCATTCCTTAACAATGTTTCGCCGCTAAGTAATCGTCCGAATTTTAACATTCAGCGAAAAGCGGACAAACCGCCTGTCAGTACAATTTTTAATGCTATTGGATTCAGCTGTCGATACTAGCACGCCGCGGGGGAAAGATCGGGGTCAAGCTCTACTATTACAAGCTGTTGGCTTTTTGACTTGAGTTTTCAGTTTTATGAAAAATTATTGGGGGCTGCCGGTGTACGTAAGCGCGCGCCAGCGAAGAAACACCCCCCTACCCGATTGGACTGCCGGTTTGGCGTTGTTCTGCGTAGGTCAAGCCTTTGTCGCCGGTCAGTTCACTCAGCGGCCGTCTGATTGTATGCCCCTACTCTCATACTCTGTGTTGTGCTCGTTGGTGAAGTTCGGAGCGAAGGCATAGGACGAACAGCCCTCGCTACGCGGCGAGAGTGTTCCCTGTGCCTCAGCGTGAAGGTCGTGCTCGTCGGAGCCAGCCCATCGCTTTGGCCCGATACGTCACAAACGGACTGCGCATCGGTTGGCTGCTACTTTCGAGAACGTCCGCGTTCCCGGCGGTCGGGCTTCAGCCTTTCGGACTGCCCTTGACCTTTGACCGCGCCCCACAGTTGGTCTTGCATGTCGCGCGCTGCCGTCATTAAACCGACCACGCGACATGGGGAAGCGCCCCGTCGTAGAGGCGCGCTCTATTTCACCGCCTCCTTTCGACCCTTGATTCTGATTTCGCTCGCAGACACAGCAGCGGAATTAAGTTCTGCAATTGCGCAGATCACGTCGCCCAAGCGCTCATTCAGCTCCGAGTGGATTTCTTCGAGAAGATCGAGATCAACGACGGCGCCCGCCTTAAACTCAGCCTCACTTTTGCGGAGTCTTTCAGGCAAGCGCGTCACATAGAATCTGACCCAATTCAGCGCTTCCCATGCCCTTACATATGCGCGCTCAACGCCGCCCTCACAGACGTCGCTCGCAGAGCGGGAGTTGCCCGGCGTATCCCGGTCGGTCAGGGCCGAGAAATTCTCTTCCGGGACAATCGCGTATTTCCGGTCTCGTCCATGGACGACAACGATATCGCCACCATCGAGAAGCGCCTCAAACAATGCGAGATGCGCATCGGCGATAGGCGACCCATAAACGGCCTGCAGCGCCGCCACGGGCGCAAAAATTTGCCTTAGAAAGTCACCAGGCGACGAACCGCGCCGCCACGCCGCCGACACGCGGTTTTCGTTTTGCAGATTTTCCGTAACGTATTGATTTGATTGCGACCGTTTTTGCGCCGGTTTGCAAAAACTATGTTTGTAATCAACGCGATCGGAAAGACTACGAATCTGGGGGTCAGAGGTTCGAATCCTTTCGGGCGCGCCATCTTGTTTTCCAGCTTAAAATTTCCCTCACGCGAACCCTTAAGCCCTTGAATTACTTGAAAAGGTAGGCTTGGGACGGCGGTTCTAAATCCCTCATTTCGCCGGTACGCCAAACGCTCCCCGAAAGTCAGTTTAAGCACTGTTTTCTGCGCACCGAAATTCCCTGAACGCCAGAGTCTGACTGGGCTTTTCAGGAATTCAAAAGCGGTTCTAAATGAGTCTTCGAAGGCATTCTGCGGTTTACCTGCCTGAACGATCCTTTCGTTCAGGATCACCTTATCCTGTTCAAGCTTTCCGATACGTTGTTCGTATGCGCTGATAACCGAGTGAGAGCTTGCCTCGACGATTCGCTCCATGAGTCCGGCAATTTGTTTATCGATGCGCACGCATTCGGCCTGCATCTCTTTAATGCGTTCTTTGGCCACAACGCCTTGCATGTCCCATAGACGATTGAACATTGCATATGTCGTCTCAAAGACCGGCTTTGAGGGTTGCAGTTCTTCAAGGATCGTTTCGAACTCACTCTCCAAACGCTCACGCCTGATGGATTTGCCGTAGCTTGGGCATCCCTTTGTTGGACAATGGTAATAGGCGTACTTCTTCGAGCGCCCTCGTGACCAGCATGATGTAAATATCGTCCCGCAATCATCGCAGATCACAAATCCCCGCAGCGGAAAGTCATGCGCCACGTTTTTGCGGACCGGCACTTTGGGCTTGTTCAGCCTGTCCTGAATCTTTTGGAATGTAGAATAGTCGATAAGGCCCTCATGATGGCCTTTGCGCATGGAAATGTCCCATTTGGGTATTTCGACCATGCCCGCATAAAGCGGGTTGGTCAGAATGTCCTTGATCCGTTGGTTGCGGATGATGCCGCGACTATCGCGCGGGAAATGCGGCAGCGTTTCGAAGAACCGCACCACTTCAGCCTGTGTGTCAAAACGACCAGAAGCAAAGCCTTCCATGGCTTCCTGTAATGCGGAGGCTAATGGTTCATGACGGACAAGCAGCTTGGAATGACCTGGAGTTTTTTCGAAGCGATAGCCAAGCGGCGCATGAAACACCCAATAGCCGTTCTTGGCGCGCGCCTGCATCCGGTTTTTCGTCTGCTCGCCGTTTTTCTGGCGCTGATGCTGGGAGACCGCCGCCAGCAAATTCTCAACAAGCTGGCTATCTGAATCCTCGCCGAACTCAATGGACGGGCTTTCTAAAATACCGCCTGCCTCAGATATGGCAGAGCGCAGTTGCAGGTGCGCTTCAATACCTCTGGCCAGTCGGGAAATATCATCAATGATGACGACATGCGGATCTTTGCGTTTCGACCTCAAGAATTTCAGCATGTCTTTCATGCCGGGGCGCTGTGTCAAACTCCCCGACGCATCATCTTTAAAAGTCTGGACGATCTCGTAGCCTTTATATTTGGCGTATTCAGAACACCTCGTAACCTGCGAGTTAAGCCCGTCCCCGCGCGTCGTCTGTTTGACGCTGGATACGCGCGCATAGATAACCGCATATCGCGCTTCATGGTTTTCCTGCTTTTGTATCATTAAGGACATGGCTACTCACTTTCTAAACTACTATTCATCCGTATTATGATTGTCTGTCGATATTACCTCATGACCATCTTCTTTGCGAGGCATCAACAGCCCGTCTTCCCCAAGTAATGAAACGGAATCCAACGCCCAGCCAAGCTCGACAAAGCGTTTCATAATATCCCAAAGGATCATCAGAAACTCGATCTTTTCTGCCTCGCTCAATTCAAAGTCCTTGATCTGAGCGAGATAGTCGTTTGGGTCGAACCCCATTCGGGTTTGTTTTGGGTCTCCTAATTGTACCGTTTCAAGAGGGTACAGCTCTTCCTGGCGCTTATGCATAAGCAGCCTCCTTCCCTGACAGTTTGTTGTTGTTAGCGATCAAGGTCTTTGCGTTATTATGGCAAACAAATTGACCGTGGATTCGTGATATCAAATCCGGATTCTCGAATGCAAATTCCTGTGGATTTTACATACAATAGCATTCACGTCCCTTTACTGTACGGACGGTTCATCGTCGTCATCAACAGGCGACCGAAGCCCGTAGCGTGCGGCTTCTGCATCCAATAAACTGCTGTCAAATTCTGAAATCACTTTTTGCTGAATTAAATCTCGTTTCGGCGGCCTTCCCAGTCGCACACCTCTGGCCTTTGCTGCCGCCATCCCTGCCTTGGTCCGCTCTGAATTGAGATTGCTTTCAAATTCTGCGAATGCGCCCATCAGGTGAAAATACAGCTTTCCACCGGGTGTTGAGGTATCAATAGCATCCGACAGGGAACGAAAGCCGATCTTCTTTGCTTCCAACATCGCCGTTAGCTCGATTAAGTGGCGCATAGATCGGCCCAGCCGGTCCAGCTTCCACACAACAAGATCATCGCCAGATTTGAGGGTATCCAAAGCTTGCTCCAGGCCCGGTCTCTTAGATTTTGCCCCTGAAACCCCTTCATCCTGAAAGATCGCATATAGAAGGAAAACTGGGGCTGACTAATCAGCCCCGCGCCGTGGTCTTTCATGAAAAGACCGGCACGGATGGACAGCTTCGCAAACACTGCCACGTCGCCTGGTCACGCATACGCCATAAGGATGGACGCTTGAAGGCTGTTCATATGGGCAATGATTATTACACGCTCAGAACTTGCGCCCATGATCTGGCGAAGAACTTCGGCCTTGAGCTTTCATTTTCGGAAGCCAGGCAAAAAGACGCAAAGTACGACCTTGCGCAGTCGCACGGAAAAAATCGCGATGTTGAGACAACCGCGCAGCGCAAGGAGACATTGACGAGGCTGTGGCATGAGAACGAAACAGCCGAGAAATTCCAGGTGGCAGCCAGAGCGGCGGGTTATGTGATCGCACAAGGACAGCGCCGTGCATTCGTGGTTGTCGATCTGGACGGTCAAACTCACGCTCTTGCCCGTCAGATTGACGGTGCAAAGACCAAAGACATCAAAGCCCGTCTTGGCGCTCCTGATACCTACCCGACGGTAGAGACCGCCAAATACGAGCAGCACCTGCAAAAAGATCAGCAGACCGTGCCAAAACAGCAGCGCTGTAACCTGTCTAAAGAGCAGCGCCAGATGCAAAAATTACGACGCATGGCGCAACGAGCTGACCAGCTCACAGAAACACGACATGCCCGCCTCCGACAAAGAGAGGCCGAGATGAAACGGCAACATGTGGAGGAACACAACGCCCTATTGGCAAAGAAAAAGAAGGATGACGAATGCATCGCGCTTCAGCGCATTCAAAAACGCCCGAAAGGCGTTTTGAAAGCAGTATGCGATGCAATAGGCATCACACGCATCCTCGACTGGTTAGACCATCAGGAGGATGAAAAACGCATACGGGAGCACCAGGTACAGACGCTCAGTCTGTTCCGACTACAGATGGCGGAACGGGAACGCCATCAACAACGCTTGATCAGGGTGCGCCAGCAAGAGCGACGTGAGGCAAAATCCATCAACCACCTTGCCCGACAATTGGGTTCAGAAAAAAGTATGCCTGCCATCAAACGACAGCAGGCACATTCAAATCGTTTGGAGCCGAAAGCTCTTCGCTTTCGCTGAGTGGCCTAATAGGCGACCCGCAATATCAGCAATACGATCAGCATGATCAGACGATATGTGATTTTGAATGAAAGCATGACGCGCCTGATTGACAGTCTCTGGTTTCGGACCGAGCGATCAAATATCAGCCTAAACTGCATAACAGGTTGCGATTGGTTTTTATTGTTATTGAAACGCATGAATTTCTCCTTTTGAGCGTTTGTTCCGGGCATCGACTTTCGACGCCGTATGCGACAACGCCCAAAATGCGGCTCACAGGCGAAGCTACATCCACGTTACGGATCGTAATGGCATGGAGAAGGCTTTACGCCTTGTAGCTTCACCGGCAGTATTTAAGTGTGCATATCAACGGTTGAGATGGGCCGATGCCAAAATGCTAACGAAGAAAAAGCCCATGTTGTAAAGCAAATACGCATGGCAAAAATGTTTTCTGAATGCATTCAACAGTCACCCAGATGCTGCACGCGCGGCAATCACGCGGAGACAGGCGCACGGACTGTATTGAGGCCAACGGGTATGTCGGGACCACTTTATTGATGGCTCCGATTAGTGGAGGCGAATGGTAAAAGTTCAAGACCAAGTAGAATTTGACACAATTGACTGTTAGTCAGTATTGATGCCCGTGGTAATTATTGGTTGTGTTTAGAGGGGCATGGTGACTGTCGAGCGGCGAGTGGTTACGCCGCCGTTCCGATTCTCGCACCGAATTGGTCATGAGCAGAATAGTTTCGCGTTTTATACTACGTGTTCCGTTCTATTTCGGAGTCGTTTTTCGAGCCGGATTAGCTTTCGTATTTATTCTCCTACTTTATCTGGGATATGAGTGGATTTATCGCGATCCATCTATTCCATTTTCTCTAATGGCAATTGTGCATGAACTGGCGCCGGAGATTTTTGCTTCTATCGCCATTCTTGGCGTTTCTTTCACCATTTTGGGTTCACTACGTGGTTCTCGAAAGACAGCCCTATCAAACATTATCTCCAATAACGCACGCGGGCTTTACGAATATTTACCGCCGATGCTGGAAGAAATCTACAATTTGTCGCCGGACGAACGTCATGTATTCCTATCGAAGCCAATCTCGTTTCGAGATTTCGTTCGAGGTCTGATCTGGACAAATCAGCGTCTTGAGCGAGTTGTAGACCTTAATAACCGTATCGCGGCTGACGCAGTTTTGCGTCTCCCGGCCGGAGAAATTGAGAATATTGCAAAATCCACAACAACAGCATTAGAGCTAAGCACAGCACTCAGTTACGCACTCGAACGCCTCTCCAGCGGCGATAAATTCGCTTATAGTTATGAGAACGGAGTAACTTATGAGTCACGTGAAGAGTTTTTTTCCTCCATCATCAATGATCTTGTGGAGGCCGAGATTTTTAAGGGTTTTCATCAATTACGCGAAGACATTTACGTTGTGCTTGACGACCTTGACGCAAGCAATCAGATGAAATCACGCCTGACGCCACGAAAAAATGCACATCGCCGCAGACGCCGCCCATTTCAGCCGTCGCCAGGCGAACGTTCATTTACGGTTGAGGACATGGATAATGACACGCCTGTATTCATACGGCGAATGCAAGAGCGTTTGGACGAGATAACATTGAATGGCGAGAACACTGGCGAAGTTCGAAACAAACACCGGTCAAGCCTTTTATCCTGGAGATAAACCTACACCCTCAAAATCAATGGCATGATACTTTTTGCAACCTGCCACGATTATATCACTTACATCGAGGCTTTTTCGACCAACTGGATTGAGAATGCTTGGCACCATCATCAACTTGTCGTGCCCAGCCTGAATGACCGATATTGGCCCTAAACGGACATCACCTCTCACAACCTTGACGGTAAAATTGCACTCTTAACCAGACGTACGAACTGCTCTATGTTTACTGCAAAATCGAGGGGAATCAGCGTGCTCCTGCGCCGCGTAGTGGAACATGTAAAAGCCCAAAATTGGACGGCTGTGGCGCTTGACTTCATTATTGTCGTTGTTGGTGTGTTCATAGGCATTCAGGTTGCAAATTGGAATGAGGCGCGCGGCGAAAGACGACTAGAAGTCAAATATCTCGAACGGTTCTATTTTGACATGGTCCGTTCGATTGACCAGGTCAACAAAGATCTTGGTTGGTCCGAGGACCGTATTGATACCCAAAAAATTGTATTGAGGTCTTTGCGAGAGAAGCGCCTTAAGGAAGCTGACAAACAGGATTTCGATAGAGGGTTGGCGTTCTTTGGATATGTGTCGCAACCCAGTCGTAATTGGCAGACGGTTGAGGAGCTGAAATCGTCAGGCCGTATGGCGATACTCAGTGATGAAAGTTTGCGCGAGCTCATCCTGAGAGTAGAATCTGATTACAATGAACGTATTCAGCGTAATACCTTCAACCGGATCGATCGAAATGAAAATCGTTTACGCATCCAAGATCGGTGGCAGTACATAAGTTCCGATTTTGACGAAAATGGGCAGACGGTTATTTTATATAACTTCGATGCTTTGGTGCACGACACAGAGTTTCTCAATCGCTTGTCTCACATGCAATCAGTGACCGAACTCAACATTCGCGATCAACAAGAGGATTTGGCAAGTTTTGCCTTGTTGCGCGACGCGACTGTAAAGAGCCTAGGATATACACCTATCGAACGGCAAAATGACTTGATGGAGGAGAATGACTAATGCTCCTCCGCCGCATCGCTCAACACGTCAAAGAGCAGAACTGGTTTGCGGTCGGCATCGACTTTGTCATTGTCGTCATTGGTGTGTTTATCGGCATCCAAGTAGCGAACTGGAATGACGCTCGATTCGACCACGAGAAACAGAGACTCATTCACGAGCGGCTTGAAGCCGATTTTACGATCATTAGAAACGATCTAGATTTCGCCGTGTCTGAACATCGCAGCGCATTAGAAGCGCTTGAAACCTTGCGGATCGCATTGGCGCGCGGAAATTTTCAGCAGGAGGAAGACGCAGCCATCCGTTTTGCACTTCGCAACGGATATGAATATTGGCAAGTTTCTCACCGTTCGGGAACGTTCATCGAATTACTGTCGAGCGGAAGACTTGATCTGATTCCCGACGAGGCTTTGCGCGTTGCACTTATTCGCTATGATCGGAGGTCTCAGCAAAGCCGGTTTAATCTCGAGCAAATTCGCGGCAATTTACACCCCAATGTCTCAATATTTATGAAACACAGAACACTCGGACGACTGACGACGAATGACGATGGTCAGATCATACTAAGCCCGATTGAATCATATGATTTTGAGGCAATGGTTGCCGATGAAGAATTCAAACGTGTTGTAGATCAAATGTTCGAAATGCAAACCTGGATACAAATGAACATGCATCTCAGTCTTCGAGATGACCTAGATGCTGTGGCCGAACTTCTGGGAGAGACACAATAATGCTGCTACGCCGAGTCATTGAGCATGTAAAGGAGCAGAACTGGACGGCCGTGGCACTCGATTTCGTAATTGTCGTCGTCGGCGTTTTTATCGGTATCCAGGTTTCGAATTGGAATGATGCGCGTGCGGAGAAAGCGCAAGAAGCGGCTATTCTTCTACAGCTAGAGAGCGAATTCTCCGAAATTCGCGAAGCATTGTTAAAGCAGATTCAAATCCGAAAAGTTTATGTCGAAGACATCGCGAGTCTGGTTGCCGGTTTGGAGGGATCGGGGCCGATGCCTGATGATTTGGCTATCAAAAAGGCCTTGATCGCTGTACGGTCGACCGGCCGCCGACCTGCTCAATCGGCGGCGTATTTGCAGCTGACGGCAAATGGCGAGCTTGCACGATTGTCGAACGAAGAATTGAAGCAAGCGCTTATTCAATATCATGCAAGGTTAGAACGGGATGCGTTTATCTTTCCTGCCTTGATGCAGTTGGTTATCGAAGAAAGGTCGTTAAACAAATATGTCGATTTTGATATCAACGCTGCCGGACCACGCGGTGCTGCGATAGATGACGAAACGGGAGGCGATGAAAGTCGCATTAACCGAATACGCACGTATGATCTGGAGGGGTTGCGCGCATATGAAGAGCAATATGAAACGATCCATACGACTCATGCCAATTTGGTAGATACTGATCAAGCTCAGCTTGAAATTGTGAATGAAATATTGAACCAAATAACTGAGAGCGACAACTAGCGCTTTGCCGTCGCGTGGTCGAACACGTCAAAGACCAGAACTGAACGGTGGAAGTGTGCACGAAGTCAGACCTTTGCTAATCTATGTGATATGTCTGCTTTTGGCGATAATTGGCCCAATAGCGACATTCAATCATTACTTTATTTTGCATCAATGTTTTTGCGAAGTTCCTCAATAGAGGCTTCGAAAAACTTCCGTTGTGCGGGAGGCAAACTGCTCTCATCATGCTTTATTCGGTATTCTTTTTCGCTGAGAGTGTAGTGATCGAGGAACAAAGACATTATCTGCCCGGCCGGTCCGTGCAATGCGCCCTTTTCCCCTAGAAACAATTGCAAAGACGATACGTCGGCAACTTCAGCAAATCGAACAGTATCTGATTTAAACCCCTCGATCTCTTCAATCGCCGCCTGTTCTAACGGCTTGTAGCGAAAAAACGTCTTATTTTTTTTGCCGCGCAATCCATATAGGTGGAGATAATTCGGTGGTTTCCAGCGTTCTCGCGGCCTTTCGTCCGAGAAATATATCTTGTCCTCCAACGCCCGGAATTTCTGGGAAAGCTGTTTGTGACAAACCGCTACCATCGGTTGGAAATGGGCGACTAAGGGTTCACAGAATAAGTCGGCCATCAAGACGATTTGAAATCCCGAGGCAGCCCCGAAGGTGTAGTAGTCGCGCCGTTTGCATTTGATATTCGTTCCGGAAACCCTAGACAAAAGCACCGAACGGACCCGCTCTCGTGCGTCCGCTGCAACAAACTCAGAATCCATCTACTTGCCTTAGGGATGGTTGCCTCATTCTCGAATACCCTAAAATTCGAATTTCTGCTATTGGCGATTATTGGCCTGATGTGGACTTTCGATACAGGCAAACCTTCTTTCTGTTTACCCTAAAACAGGAAGAAAATCCGGAATAGCATTTATTGATATTGTGTGACCGTTAGCCCCCGAGTTTTACATTTATGCCAATATAAATCCGTCGTCCAAATACGTCGTAACGAGATGGGTCAGTGTTTGATTGAGTTTGTTGACTCGCAAGCAGTGGCGGATCCGTCGCGAGAAGGTTATCCGCCCCCACACGCAATCGAACGTTGTTGCTCACGTCAAAACGGATACTGGCATCTAGATAATGGCGGCCTCTTATCGAAGAAATTACGAGCGGTGGGCGCTGAAAGTTGGCGATATCGTCGAAAACGCGGGTCAAATTTTCAATGCCGCCAACCCATCGCCAGCGAATGGATGCGCCAATTCGGTCCGTATCGTATCCTATTGTTGTCGTGACAAGCCTGTCGGGAAATGTCGACCCGCCGACAGATTGCGCGCACCGCAACTCAAATCCGCCTGCGCAATCGATAAAGGGCGTAGCAACGGTCGTCGCTTGGCCAAACTTCGAATAGTAGGTTGCAAGCGTCCGCAAGGTTAGGTCGCCGGCCCCAATTGGCGCGTTCAGCGTTAAATGTGCGTCAATGCCTTCAACACGAGCAAGCGCTACATTGATCGGCTGTTCCGTCAATTCAATTGGCGCGCCGGACGCATCGCGGGTCAATAATTGGCAGAGCGGACTATTCGGATCCCGCACAATAGCGCACAATCCCAACGGGTCTTCCGGTTCTCCGATCGCATTTTCAAGTTTGATCGCAAAATAGCCGGCGCCAATCTGCAGTGAAAACGGTAGATCAAACGTATAGTCAATGCCCGCAGTTATCGTGTTTGCCCGCTCCGGCTCTAGGTTTGGATTGCCGCTTTGCGTAAATGTCACCGGAAGAAATACTACGCTCGGATCACTTCCGGGCGGCAGGTCATAAACGCCGACGACCGCAGGATCCATACCTTGCGCGATGCATATGTTTGCAAGGCCGCGGCCTATCGGATCATTGCTAGCAAGACAGAAATCGCTGCCCGCCGGCAAGCCAACTGAAGACGAACTCGCATTTCTGAGCAACTCATCGATATTGGGCGCTCTCACGGCGCGTTGCCACATGCCGCGCAACCGTAATCCGTCAAATAACAGCCATTGACCGCCGACTTTCCACGTCCAAATATCGCCGGCTGTTGAATAATGAGAAAACCGTCCGCCGGCCTCAAGCTCCAAACGTTCGGAAATTCCGCTGTTTCCTATTATCGGCACGACAGTTTCGCCGAATACTTCGAATACCTCAATGGTTCCGTCGACCCGCGGCCCCGTCCCGGTAAACCCGAGCGTATCGCTCGTTGCAAAAATTTCACTTGGCTCAAACACTGCAGAGTTTCGACGATATTCAGCGCCGCCCGACATCATGATTTCACCCGCCACCAAGGAAGCCACCGGTCCTGTAGCGGACAACGAAGCGGCATGCTGCTCGACGCGCGAGATATTTTCAAAACCATTAACGCCGATAAAAGAGACCGCTTCTGACGTGATATTGCCGCGGCCAAAAATATTGACGGGGACGCAGCCATTCGAAGGATCGACGCAAGCACCGGTTGCCGGGTCGGTTAAAAGGCCCTGCAGCAAACGTTCAATGGACACGTCGTTCTCAAATGCTTCCGTGACGTCCGTTCGGCTGTAAGAGTAGTGAGCGTCAATCAACCAATTCGGTGAGGCCTGAAACCGAATTCCGGTCACGCCACGCCAATAATCACCACTGCGTGCAACGCGTCGCGGGCCGACCTCTTCGAAACGGCGCGCAAGTCTGGCTTGACCGACACCATCTCCATCAGGATCATAGGCGTCTCTCAATGCTTCACGCGTCGAATCCGCGAAGAATTCAGAATCGATCGAGAATCGCGCGACGAGAGCGCCAGAAACGGAAGCCAGCTCCTGATCCGATGATGTTCGCGAATACATCAATTCCGAATAGAGCGTGAAATCCGGCCTTACCTCATACTCGGTGAAAACGCCGCCGGACCACCGATCCAGTGGAGTTTGTAAGAAAGTGTCGGGCGCGAAGTTAAAGGTGTCGGTTGCCTGGAAAGGCCGGATCGAACCGTCTTCGGTAAAGACAGGAAAAATCAACGCTCCGTCCAGCATTGCTTGCGGAAAAAAGATGATTCCTTCGGGAATTCTAAAGGAACCACCTTCGACGATTTCGCCGGTCACGAAATCTTCACTGAGCGTGACTTGCGTAAATTCGCGATCGCCGCCTCGCACCGGCGTACGCCTAAGGAAGTCGCCATAAACGGAAATATGCCCGCGTCCGTCAGCGAAATGCGTTCCGGCGGCAATACTCATATTGTAGGATTCTCCGTCGCCGGCGCCGTAGATATCGAACTGGCCTGCGATCTCAACGCCTTCGAGATTTTTGCGCGTGACGAAATTTACGGCGCCGGTAACGGCATCTGATCCGTAAACGGCTGATGCGCCGCCAGTCACGACCTCAATTCGTTCAATCAGCACGTTCGGGATGACGTTTACGTCAACCGCCGTTCCTGTGCTGGCCGGCGCCAAGCGACGGCCATTCAATAAGATCAGTGTGCGGTCGGCACCCAGTCCGCGAAGGTTTAATGTCGCCGTACCATCGCCAGGATTATTACTGGCCCTTGAAAAATCCGGTGTAAATTGAGGAAGCTCTTGCAGGAACTCCTCGACATTTAATTCAGGAAACTTATTAAGCGCATTGCGATCAAACGAAGCGACTGGGCTGGCCGCTATTGCATCAGGGCGCGGAATACGGGAGCCGACGACGATGATCGTGTCTTCGTAACTATCGGCGATGTTCCCAGACTTGGTTTGCGCATTTGCAAGCGTCGATAGGGCCGCGAACACAACACCTATTCCTAGACGGGAAACGAGGTTTTTGTAGCCCATTGAAACACAACCCTCCCCCGGCTGCCCACAATCGTCATCTATAGCGATACCCTTTATCACATGTCGGATTTTAAGGAAAACGCATCGAACTGCCAGGCATTGGCCTGATGGGTTGGAACCTGTGCTATTATTTCGGGATCTTGGACCCCGTCAATGTTTTTAACGTGCTTGTTATATTATATTGATGATCAATTTCAGCGAAAATGCCAGCATTTTCTTTTTCTATCTTGTCCACATAGGCTCGGAACCGCGCATCTTCATAGATCGGACCGAAAAGTCCCGATGCAGAGTAGAAATCATTGCTGAGGCAGCCTCCGCAATAATAGCTGTATAGGAATCGGAACCCCTGATCATAAGCAGATTCTAACTCCTGAAACGCCTCGTCCGAATTGCCTAGATTTGCCTGGATGATCGCGCGCGCCATGGGCCGCCTCCAGCCTGTGAGGCTTCCCGTATCAAAATTTTGCGTTTCAAAAGCCATCATTGCATTCTTCCAAATCGATTCTGCTTCCTTCTCACGGCCCAGCTCGCGCAGAGCCAGAGCGCCCGCAACAGCTTCGAAATCGACAAGCGACTCGAACCGTGAAAATTGAAATTTTAATTGATCCGGGTTCAGAATATTCGGGCGAACCTTTATGAGTTCATCAAGCGCGCGCTGCGATTCCCCATTATCAATCAGCGCGCGTGCGTAGGCACTAATAAACCAGAATGGAGCACCGTCTTCATCGATAACACTCTCAATTAGCTTTAGTCGCGTTTGCGATTCACCCAGCACTTCTGCGCCGAGTGACATCGCCCAGGCCGCACGTAAAGGAGACGCCTCTATGGCCGCTGCTTTTTCAAAGAATAAAACGGCGCCTGCGCGCTGACCCAGATCCGCCAATGCATTCGCACGCCGTCGATATATAGAATGATCGAGGCTTGCGGATCCAAGATCGCCCAAAATTACGGCCGACCGCTCATCGATATTTCCAGCCGTTCTGTAGAAGTCGGAATGTACGGCAAGGGAATCGATAGAAAAAAAATGTTTTCCTTCCCGCATAAGGCTGGTTGCTTCTGCTACGTTATCACGTCGAAGATAATGATTTGCCAGGTTAATGCGCGCTGAAACGTGCCCGGGGTCGATTTCGAGGACCCGCGTCAAGAGCATTTCATATTTTTCAAAATCGCCGTCGCGCGATGCGAGGCGTCCCAATGCGTGCATTGCTTCGTAGTGCCTCGGGTTTGCACGCAGCGCCTTCTCATAAAATTCGAAAATACGTAAATCTACCGGTGCGGTTTCTCCAGTGATGCGTCCAGACTTCACATTAAGCTGTTCGAGCACCCACCCTTGCGCAAACAATACATCAGCTTGATCCGGACGCATCTCGGTCGCTTTTGAAAGCGCATCACTTGCGACGACGCGTAAATCTTCGCCGTCCAAAATTGGCGTAACGCCATTGTGAAGCATGTTGGATACGACAATCGAGATATACGCCTGAGCCAACCAGTGTTTTGCGTCAACTCGGACCGCTTCGCGAAACTTTTCCAGAGCCGCAGAACCTTGCCGGGCAGACCAGAGCGCCCGTCCTTCGAGAAATAGCTCATGAGCGCGTGCATCGACGCCTTCAAGCATTGAAGGATTTTTCATCGCGGTTGCAGGAATTTCACCCAGAATTTCCGTTATCACATCGAAAGCGACATCCTCTTGAATACTAAAAATGTCGCTGAGCGTGCGGTCGTAAGTTTCGGACCAAATATTGAACCCTGATTTCACTTCTACTAGTTGCGCCGAAATGCGCAGGCTTTGGTCAACATAGCGCACCGACCCTTCCAGAATATATTGAACACCGAGACGCTGTCCGATGAGCCGCAAGTCTTCTGCTTTCCCTTTAAAAGAAAATGCGGTTGTGCGGCCCGGCACATTGAGGCCCTCAACATTTGCCAACCAGTTTAATAATTCTTCTGTGAGACCATCGACAAAGTACTCCTTGTCGATGTCATTCGAAATATTGGCGAAGGGCAGAACCGCAAGGCCGACGGCGTCGGATCGCAGTGCTTCCACCGCCTCATCGGAAACGGCGTCGGGCGGCGTAACAGGTCGCAACACAATAATAGCAACAGCGACAAGAACCACTAAGGCGGCAAGCCCGCCGAAAGTTAAAAGTTTGTTCGAAGTTATCTGCGGAGCTTTTTGGATAGGCGCAGATTTTGTTGCGCCGTTCTTGAACTCCGAAATCGCCGTCGTCAGGCTTTCGAACTCCGGCGCGTCAATGGCGTTGTTCCACCGCGAGAAATCAACCGCCTGGCGTTGGCGAAACCCCAAAGGCGGCATGATTTCGTCCAGCGTTATCGGCACGAGTTTGTCGTCTTCACGGGCTTGCCCCGCCTCATCAAGGACCCATTCGGATCCGACCGATTGCTTCGACCAGACAACGACCACTGCCTTGGCTTGATTAAGCTGGCGCTCAATCTCCGCCGCAAACTGAGCGCCGCCCTGAATATTGCGGTCCCACCAGACTGTGTAACCACTGGCTTCAAAGGCGTTAGCCAGTTTCTCCACGCGCTTCCGATCAGCACGGCTGTATGAAATGAAGATATCGGCCAATTCATGCCCCTTGAAGTAGCCACATATAACCAATTTGGCCTCGAAGGAAAATGTATTGGGGGATGCCCTCCGCACTGAGGCGAACATCGTGAGATTCCGGTTGAATGACCGCTTTTGGCCAAAGCGGACGTTTGCCAATTCAGTCGCCCCAAAGAAATCTACTACCCTATCTGCAAAGTAGGGATTAAAGGGGCAAGATACCGAAGATCAGCGTCGTAGAAGGACTGCGTTTTGATTTCGTCGTTGCCACCGCGCATCACGACGATCACATCATTGACGAATTTCGTATTCCACCCCCCGTTGGTCTTCGCCAACAAGATTCATCCCTAGCTTCTTCATAATCGAGATTGAACGAATATTTCTGTGGTCGGCCGTGCCGAACACTCGCTGAAGCTTCAATTTTTCGAGCCCAAACCTCAGAAGTGCTGAGCCGGCTTCTTCGCCATAACCCCGTCCCCAACGATTATATTCAAACATCCAAGCGAGTTCGCCTGCGACACCACGGGGCTCTATTCGTGGTTCCAATCCGCAGCGACCTATAAACTCTTGATCGGTCTTGAGTATCGTTGCGCAAAGACCAAATCCATGAGCCTCATGTTGGGCTAGGTGATCTCGCAGCCGACCTCTTGTCTGTTCCAGAGTTCGACGGGCGCCGGTGATGAACTGCATGAGACGTCCATCACCATATAGTCGGTAAAGGTTGCCGAGATCTTCTTTCGTTAAAGGCCTCAAGATAAGCCGTGTCGATTCAAGCGCCTGCACACCCTCTTCCTAAGCTGCTGACTCTATATCGATAAATGGCTTGAATAGCCTAATTTTGCGATTCCTTGGGTGCCTATCCAAGTTTGATTGGGCAGTTTCGACGAAATATGGTGATCGTGATATAGATTCTGCCGCGCAGCGCTAGGAGAAGGGGTTTGTTATGCAACTATTCAAGGTAACTCTCGGGTTTTGCGGCATTCTTTGGGCTTCCTCATTAAGTGCGAACGATTCAACGCCCAGACTGCACCCGACAGAGAAAGCGTGCATTTCCTATGAGACCACGGGACAGATGATGAATGGCACAACGGTCCGGTGCCACCGCGACTACGCATATGAGCAATATGAAATCCAAAATACGGAAATTGGCTTCGCCGGCATAACGCAGCAACAAAACCAACACACAATCACAATCGGCGAATGGATTTACGCAATCAATCTTCAGACCAATACCGGGACAAAAACAGCCAATCCGATGTATAACGGCCTTGTTTCCGCGCTCGAAGACTCCAGTCCGGAACAAATGTCGTCGACTTTCATGTCTGCAATGGGGATGTCAGCAACTGGCGAGACGCGGGTTGTCGCCGATACGGAATGTAACGTCTATACGTCGGCGCAAATGGGTTCGGTGTGCATGACAAATGGCGGATTAATGCTAGAGCAAGAGTTTATGGGAACCACGCAAGTTGCGGTAAGCGTGGCCATCGGCGATGGCGGCGATGATGCAAACTACTCATTGTACCAATCTGTTCCAATTTCTGACGGGCCGGATTTATCGAATGGCCTTCAAGGCTTGATGGATCAACTCGGGCAACAATAGCATCGCTCAACGAAACCTTGGCCGTAGACGGTTTGTTGCTACGCTGATTGAAGTACAATGACCGCTTTTGGCGAGAATCCCGCATCGAATGCTTAGGCGCCGATTTTGGCCCAATTGGGACGCTAACATTTTTATGGAAGCGAGCGGTACGGACAATCGCACGGCTCCAAAATGGGGAACAAATCTGGCAGCGGGCGCGATTAAGATGATTGCTGGATAGAGAGACAGTTCATCACTAGCAATCACACTTCTGTGCGGTCTATAAGCCGCCGGAGAATGCATCCTCGGAGGGATCAACTATGAAAAAGATGGCAGCGGAATTTATCGGTACTTTCACATTGGTATTGATTGGATGTGGGGCGGCCGTGCTTGCAGGGGATCAGGTCGGGCAATTGGGGATAGCGTTTGCGTTCGGTCTTGCCATCGTTGCAATGGCGTACGGCATCGGACCGGTCTCCGGTTGCCATGTAAATCCTGCGGTTTCGTTCGGCGCATTCGTTGCCGGCCGGATGTCAGCAATGGAAATGGCTCAATACTGGGCCGCGCAGGTTTTGGGCGCCGTCGCGGGAGCGGGCGTGCTCTATGTTATTGCATCGGGCGCCTCAAGTTTTGAAATGGGTGATTGGGGGCTTGGTTCTAATGGTTGGGGACCCAGCTACCTCGGTGAATACTCGATGGCCGCTGCGATCGTCTTCGAGATTGTTGCTACGTTCCTGTTTCTGGTGGTGATCCTCGGATCGACGCAGAGCGCTGCCCCAGGAGCCTTCGCTGGTCTCTCAATTGGACTGACGTTGGCTGCGATCCACATTGTCGGCATTCAAGTTACGGGCGTATCGGTCAATCCGGCGCGTAGTATTGGACCAGCCCTGTTCGCGCAGGGAACCGCCCTGTCTCAGGTCTGGCTATTCATCATCATGCCGCTAATCGGCGCTGGCGCTGCGGGTTATCTTTTTCGGTCGAAACTGCTGGAACATGACGAAACCTGAGCGAATGCGAAAGGCCGCGTGCGATCACTGCCAGAAGAGCTGGACGGGCAACAGACACGATTGGCCCGTTCGCGAGGTTAAATCGAATGCATGAATAACAGGCATTGGACCGACATGTACCGAATAACGCAGCCACATCTGCCAGCTCCGAAGCTTAGGTCCGATCCCTGTTGTACAACGCGCCCCAGCCATGAGCGCCCTAAACTCGCTCGACTAAGACGCTGAAAGTTTCGGCTGCAATCGGCCGCAAAGCGGTCTTTCGCAATCAGTGAAGCAACTTCCGCTTCTGGAAAGCATCCGTCATTCCCCACTAAATCGGCGGTTAACGGCGAATTTGCGTCACTCAGATCATTGGCGGCAGATTTTGGACCATAGCAGCCATAAAAAACAACTCAGACATCGTCAATTTTCAGAGAAAATTAGGTTCTACTCGAAGTAAACGAGTTACGCTGCGTATGTCGTATTCTACGTAGGGGCATTAGCGACCATGGCGTTCAGTGCTGCCGTTCGGCAATCATATGGAAAAGAGGGTTCTGCACAAAAGTCCGGCCACTTCTCTGACTCCAACCAGTACTCAATTAGCCCCGTCGCTTGTAGGGAGGAAAAAAAACGCGGGTCGCGGCGAAATTCCTTCATTTCGGGGTAGAACAAGAAATGGCTTGCGCCATGCCAGTTAAAGCGGCGGCCGATTGTGTGTTCATACGCGACGTCAACCGCTCCTAACGTGGCTAACATTCGAATGTAGTAGTCCATAGATATCGGATTGGCGCTTTTTAGGCATGCAACGTCAAGTACCTCGATTTGATTTTCGATCGCCACATCCTTGGAATTCAGGAACGTTTTTTCGCAAATTGAAAACTCCAATTCATGCGAGAGCAACGTTGAGAAATCATATTCGTCAACAAAGAGAGAAAGCATCCGCAAATAACCGGCGCTGACAACATAGTCTGGCCACATCCTCTGTAGTTCCTGGAACATCATGACGGATTGCGACGTATCGTCGTTTACCGCCAAGAGGAAAGCATTCATTGCTTTGTAAAAAGGCGAATGTGGCGCCTTTGCTGTTGCAATCTCGGAGTACTGCAACGCCTCTCGGATGCGACCGGTAAACCTTAAGAAATCGATGTAATGAGACAGCGAATAACCGTGTTCCGATTGCTCCAGCCCCGATGCAATCAGCAACTTTTCTTTTTCAGCCAAATTCTTGTCCGAAGGCAATGTCATCGCTAGAGCTAAGGAAGCCAGTTCATTTTCTGGATCAAGTTCAAGCGCCATCTCTGCGGCGCTTTTTCCGGCATCAAAGTAACGTTGATTGCCCGGCGTATCAGCACGCACTGTACCAAGGTGGATTAAATTTGAAATCGCATACATGGCGTGCGGCGCCGCGCGTGCAGGTTGAATATCGCGAATTTCTCTGGCGAGCTCGATTGCACGAAGCGTTTCCTCGCCGCTTCCAGCGAATTCGCACCATGAAAATGTCAGCGATGCCAATTTGATGAAATTGGCGTCATCGATAGTCGCCAGATTTTTGTTCGCGCACTCGATGATTGTTGCGACTCTGCCGGGTATTTCCAGCAGCAATTGTTGGGTGCCGTTGCTTGGCGAAACGAATTGACGCGACCAAAATGTCTCCTGCGTTCTGTTATCCTCCAAAAACAGCGTTACGGACGGTTTTTCATAGGCCCCTTGAACTGCGCCCCGCAGTTTATAGACAGGCAAAATTTCAGTAACGGCATCGTTCGATCCAGTATCGTCCGCCGTCGAGCGATCAAGGGTTGGGATGCCGGCGGACGCGAACGAATGCTTGATTTGATTGAGGAGTTCACTTGAAACTTTTTCAAGTTCTGCGTTCTCCTGCGGCGCTGAAATTTCGGAGAGCTCAATCGTCGTGTTGGTCCACTGACGTTCAATTGATCTGACACCTGTCGAGACTACGTCAGTAGTCTCAGGCTTGAATATGGAAAATACTGCGAAACCGAATACCATTAAGCCAGTGGCTGCTGTGAAGACCGGCTTCAGAAAACCACTGTTAGCGGAAAAATTTGCAATAGGCGGCTGATGCGGCGGCGCTTCGCTTTCTGGCGCGTTTTCATCAACTGAATGTACCGTTGCGACAACGCGGTATCCTCGCTTCGGAATAGTCTCAATGTAATTCGCGGCGCCCGCGATACTCTGGAACGCTCGCCTGAGCCGTGAAACGGCGCGCGTCAAACTCTCATCTCCGCTATATGAATTCGGCCAGACAGCGTAAGTTATATCCTCACGCAACACCACGTCGCCTGGCCGCGACGTCAGGTAGACCAAGGTCTCCATAATTTTCGGCTCAATGGCGATTTCGCCGCCCTCGCCCCGCAAAATGTTGCGCGCGGGATCCGCGCGGACATTACCTATCTGGAAGGGGCTTCGACTCAAAACTCGTCCTTACACCGGGCGCCGGCTGATGAATGGGCGATTGCGGGAATAATCTGGCCGGTAGTTCGTTCGCAACCTTACGAATTGTAGGAATTCTGACAATACCAGGCCGTCCAATCGGCTAATACACCACTAATAATTATAATAAAAACAACACACTGCGGCCTTCAGAAATTTTTTAGACAAATTTCAGGTTTTCTTCAGGACGGCGAATGCGGGCCCGATCAGGGTAAATGCCAAGCCGGCCAAATACTCAACATCGGCCTCGCGAATCGTAGCTCCAAGGGAGGCGTATTGTGGACCGCACAAGCAAGTATCTCCTTATTCTATGCATCCTCAACGTTGCTGCATTTTCGTTTCACGGGATTCAATTCTCGCAACTTGACCGGAAAACACAGAATTTAAACGAGTCAATGCAGTCGCTTTTCGAAACCCAATTGGAAAACCTCGGCGATGCGATCGCCTCTCAACCCGGTGCGGCAACAATTTCTGACTACGAAACGCTACGTGCGATTGTTCGTGAAGAGATGTCGGAATCCCTCGAGCTCGCTAATTTCGCTAAATCGAGCGACGCGAACCAATACCGCAGTGAAATTGATCGTCAGGCCGCTACTTCCGCTGCGAGCCACCAACGCGCCATGGTTCTTCAGCAGGATCTGAATCACTATCTCGGCCTCGGACGAATGGATAAAGCTGAAATGATCAGTTTTCAGTACAGGCTCGCAAAATTGCCTAAGGCAGAACAACAAAAAATAATTTCGCAGCTCACCAAAGCGATCAACGCGGGCGAAATCGAGGCGCAATTTTGATGAATCAACACATGTCATGAAAGGGGAAGTATCCAATGAAAGCCAATCTGTTCTCCGCCGTAAGCGCGGCATTGACGTTGGTCGCGACTAGCGCAATCGGTGGTGACGTTAATCCAACCCCGGTCGAAGTTGACTTGGTCAACCGAGTCGCGTTCGGCGATCTTGTAACCGCTCGATATTCAAGAAACGAAGTCGAATCCATAGGGTGTGGCATCCGAGCTACGTCTGACGGATTCAATGTTCTCGAGTTTGGTTTTTGTCGGGCAACTGACCGCCAAAATGAAGAGATTCTATGCACTACATTCGATGATGTCCTCATTGAGGTAATATCAGCAAGCTCAAGCAAGTCATTCATCTTATTTAATTGGGATGAGGAAGCGAATTGCACACAGATTGGTGTTTCCAACCAGTCGCTATATTTGCCGAAGGTGCCGCAAAAAAGATTCGGTTCAAACGAGTAAGACCAAGTGCACAAGAGCCGCTGAGAGCGTTTCGTACGATCTCAATCAAGCTGCCACGACACCATGTCGGAATCAAGTTTGAAACATCTACAATCTGGCGATCCGATTCACGAAGGATATCCGGTCCGCCAAACGGAGGTTAAATGCGAACTCTTCTTTCGGCCTTTACTGCAACTATTTTCGGGGTGGGATTATTAAGTTACGTGCAGCCGGCATATTCAATTAGCGAAAGCGCGTCCGAACGCCCCGGATATTCCATGGAGGACGAAGAAGAAGACGATGTCATCAATCCCGGCTACTCAATGGAGGATGAGGAGGACATGGACGTCGTTGAGGCCGGTCGGCCTCAATCACCTGATTGGCCCATTCGGACTGGCTCTGGTTTTGTTTATGGCGGCGATGTAACAGCCTACATATCGGTGCGCGGAGGCACCGAAGACTCATATAATGCTGTTCGGTTCGTGAAGTTTTTCAACTGGGCGGCGCGTCACAACGGATTTATCTGGTATGGCGAAGCGACCGACGGTTCGTTTTCAGAACGACATCTCGGCCGCTATACGAGAGGAAATAGGCTTAAGGACTTTGTGGTTACTTTATGGAGCCAGGGCGGTGCGCCAACGCCGCGCATAAGCGGTGACTTTGATATCGCGTTTAATTCGGTTTCACCCGATGGGATACCTGGCGAGATCGTATTCACCGGCGCCTACAACGATACATGGATACGTATTGATCACGCTCAGATCGATACAGGCGAGGCAAGGCCGCCACGGAACTTCTGCGGCAAGAACTTTTTAGAGTTCAAAGTCTATCACCGAGACGACCGCACGCTCTCAGAACAAATTGGCACGCAATGCCTGTCGCGCGATCATATGACCGCTTTCGGGTTCGGCGTACGAAACGGACAGCCTTATGAGGAGGTATCTACCCACTCAAACTACCGCGCTGAGTGGAAAGAGGTTTTCAATGAAGGATTGCGAATGCTCTCGGCGAATCTTTGTTCCGAAGGGACTAATTGTTGGCGTGGTGAGTATGTAATTAGGCAGGCCTGTATCGAAACAGACACTTATTCCGGGCCGCTTCTTTCAATACGCAAGCACAAGGAAAACTGGGTTCCAGTTACCGGCCGGAATAAGTCCTCGAATCAGGATGACAATATCGGCGGTTGCTACACCATGCAGTAACGCCGCACGATGTATCGAAGCGATAATACCATCACAAAATTTGGGGGAAATGCTGTGAAGATTTTGGTCACGGGATACTCGCTGGCCCTGTTCAGCATTGCGCCGGTAAACACTTCATATGCCCAGCGCGACGATATAGGCGGTTTCGTCGAGCCCGATATTATACAGCAGGGTCCGTTAAGTCAGGGGCTACCGCCCGACCCGCCTATGGATTTGAGGATCCTCGGCCAGCACGGCCTTAACGCCATCATGATAGAAGTCGACGCTCGAAAACCTCGCGGGCTTCCAGTCACAGGGTATACAGTTTGGATTGGACAGGGCGATTTCACTTATACATATCCTGACCTTAAAGCTCGTCCACCTACTCCAATAAATCGAGATGTCTGGGCAGGCGCCGAAAGTGCCATCCGTAAGCTTACAGAAAGCGGATTTACAACGGAGATTGGGCCTGCGTCGAACCTAGTCTGGACGAAACGCGAACGCACAATTGAACGTACGGTCAATGCCGCCCGGACATTCGATTTCACGATCGGAAAACTTCGAAACAGTACGAACTACTGCTTTGCCGTACAGCTAAAGAATCGGGCAGGACTGTCGGGACTCGACGATAAGGTTGCTTGCGGGAATACTAAGACTGGTATCGCCAAGCCCATAATCTCCGCCATAGACGACAATGGCAGCGGAGATATTGTGGTCCGGTTTGACGGTTTTGATAACAGCGCGACGCGTTATGAAGTTAAAGTGAGTAGCCATTTGCATCATGATTTTCGAATGCAGCGAGAGAATAATCAAATACAAACTTCCCAATGGAAATATTTTACAATACCCAAAGACCCTAAACTCCGAATGGACAGTCGAGGCAAACGATGTTTCGTACTAACGGCCGTTCGTGAACAAACAGATACAACAGTTTCAGCATCTTCTGACACATTCTGCACAGTGCTTAGCCCAGAAATTGCTCCTCCGGCCCCAACGGCCGAAGACGACGACAATTGGAGAAAACGCGACGTCCTAATGCGGCGCCTTCAAATCAGCCAGGGCGCCATTCCTTATTCAGGACGACTCGAAATTAGATCCGCAGTCGTAAGGAAAATAGTTGTCCCTCATGCGTCGGCAAGCATGATTGTAAGTTTTCTCAAGCGAGGAAAGACGCAAGCAGATTGCGGCAAACAGAGCGCGACAGTCCAGGTTAATGTACCTTTCGGTCAAGACGTCGAACTGTCGTCGTCGCAAATGATGAGCCTGTTCGGATCAACAGCGCCAGCCACGCCTCTCCAGTTCGCTGCATGCATAACCTTTGGCAACCCACGGCCCGCGGCGACTCCAACCGGCATATTGGTGCGTACATGGTATGAGAAAAACAGTTGAACTGAGTTGAATTTTCACGGTGAAACGCAGTTTGGTTTCGCGAACATGTAGCCACTGCAACAAGCGGCAATGGAATTATATCTTGAAATTTTTTTATCGACCGAAAATCCTCTACGATCAGAAAGCGGAATTTTGCACAAACAATTTACAAAAGAGACTATGATTGCTCCCATCCTTTCAGTTTGCCCATCGTTTAAGCCTGTTTGGGATAGATTTTGCGAGGATTGGGCTGACGAGAAAGACCCACCCATATACATTGCGCTGTCCGCATTGGCGGAGCATATCATATGCTTGTTGCGGGCCGAGAAGACTGTCGAACTAAAACAGACCTTGGATATTGTTGAAGCGTGGATTCTCGGTGGGGATCATTACGTAAAAAATGCGGCGATTGTCGGGCTACTGGAAGACCTTCAAAACAAGAACCTGCATGAGTGCACCGAACCCGATACGTTCATTGAATACCTGTCGCCCGAAACGCTTTTCTGGTGGCGCAAAGTAGAAAAATTCTGGCGGACTGGTGATTTACTTATTGATGATCGCAAGTAGTTCATCAATGCGTATTGTGTCATTGGGTAACTGAGAGCAAGAGGTAATGCCTAAAAGTGGTTTATCTCGTAGGGACTCTGAAGACGACATTCGAAATGCTCTTCAATAGACGTTATAATGACGAGCAAATATTAAATTTGCTGCGACAGATAAAATAAGGCTTGGCTTCTGGCTCTGATGTGGCGACGGCTTGCAGAACAGCCGACGTGAGCGATACGGCCCACTACGCGTGGCGCAAAAAGTACGGCGGTATGGGTAAGTCCCGACTGCGCGAGATGAAAGAAATTGAGAAGGAAAACGTTAAGTTGAATAAGATTGTCGCCGAACTTGAGCTGGACAAGCTGTTCCTGAAAGAGAGCCTTGATTTTTTTAGATCTAAGGTTTGACTGTAAAATATCTTCGCCAGGTCGTTGTCCACGCCCCCTAAAAGACCGGGTCATCAGTACGTCAAACCTTAGATCTAAAAAAATCATGCCGCTTCAACTTCGCGAAGACGAAGATCAATGGTTCTATCATTCGCAGAGCTCAGTTTCAGCAACATACCAATACCGTCAGCGTACAGTTCGACTAAACGAATATGATCTCGCTCAGAGAATCCCCCCTTGATATTTTCAATAAACAAAAAGCCTTGGATGTTACTTAAATCTTTATCGCCTTTTGTTTTCTTCCAAATCGGAACACACAATTGAGCGTTTCCGAAAATATGTTTTTCTTTTGTGCCATTAGAATAACGCCCTTCCGCAAGCGCTGTAGCAATATCATTTTCAACATAACAACGCTTTCCGGCAATTATTGCGACGCATGCGGTATGTTTGCGGACATCAAGCTTTCTTTTTGGCGCATGATACAATGAGTCCCCAAAATTTCTGTATACCGGAATCGCGTTGTGTTCATCGTGCATAATTTTGACGCACAACCGACAATCGTCATCCGTTAATTCATCAAATTTTGTTTTTAAGGTTGCAAGCTGTTGGTTAACGCCGTTTTGCAAAACTTCTCTTACGCGCGACTTTCGGGGTTGTTGAGAAGGATCAATTAGATCGCAAGACTCATCAATGGTGACATTCACTTCCGTACGAACTTGAGCTCCGCATTCAATTTGCAAACGGTTCAACTTTCGGAATTTCTGCGTAACTCCCACACAAGCAAGCCAACCTAAACCAACCCCTACGAAAAAAGCTGATGGCAGTAACACAAACCAAATCGAATTGAATTGAATTTCAGGAAAGGTTTGAGCGAGTGGAATGATAATCTCACTCTCAATCCACGGCGCAATGATTTCGACAAACACTCCGCCTCCAAGCTCGAGGCCAACAAAAGAAAAAAAGGCGATTGCCGAAGCCCAAAAACGCTTGCGTTTTGTAAGCCGCGTTAGAGCCGTCCTCGCCTTTTGCGACCTGGATGAAGTCACCTGAAACCCCTCCGTTAGTCGAAAGGTTATATCATATCGCCAATTCTGTCATTATTTATTCTTTTTTCCGGTATTTTGATTTATAACTGCCATTTATACGTAAAAATGCCGTTTTATGGCTCTCTATAAAATACATTCAAATATGCCACCACCGCATCTGAATCTCTATCAGCGGCTTATGCGAAAGCTACTTATCCAATATTTTCAGTCTGTAAGCTAATGCGCCCAATCTGCCCCCCGACAAAACACTGGACTAATTCACATATTGAAATTATCAAAGTGGCACTTATTTATATTTTTCCGGAAATAATATGCGAAACACACACATCGGAGATTGGTGGAAGTTGTACGTCGCCCTTTTAGGCGATGAGGATAAATCGGTCCGATCAGGTCTCCGCAGATTTAACAGCCTACAATATTCATCTCTATCCAATCAAAACCCAATCAGTAATCGATCAATCAGAGGCTTTGGAAAGTCGAGCTCTATAAAAGGCGGGCTTCCTAAAAGTAAAACTGCTCGCCTCTTACTGGAATATCTTAACTATTCCACAAAAAAGCCAGATAACGACCCGATGCTAGCGGAAATGCGTACATTTCTGCAGACGAGATTAAATGAAACGGAAATAAACTCCTCGGCTAATCTGAATCCATTTGCGATCTGCGCCGGCGAACAAATTGCAAATGTAGAACATACGTTCACATCGGCATCCAACATTTCAGGTTATTATAGAATTATTAGGTATAATGATCACGCAAAAGCACTCAGCGCTGACCTACTTTACATAGATCAAACCCACAACACGCTTAAACCAATTCTAATCTCTGAATCTGGCCAAATCTATCACGGGAATCTAAGTCAAACTTTGAATATGGTCCATTTCTTACTTGTTTGCCCGACACCGCGTCATTCACAAATCGGGTTTAGCGTTCGTTACTTACTGTTTAAAGCGCCGTCGAATGTCTTTACAACAATTATATCTGGCATCATGGCGAGAACGAGCAACACACTGGCCAAACCGATTGCGTCATGTGTTCTTCTTGATAAGTGCAACAATGTAGATCTCTTCAACGAATTGAAATTGTCTCAGTACTTTTCGGAAAACTCAGTGAAAGTTGAAGTTATTCATAAACTCAATGAGGCAGGTGTCGCCGGCCTGCTCGCCGAGGACGTAGATGATCATAAGCGATACTGTGAGGCGCTTAGTATGAATCTCAGCAACGTTGAAAATCCCATAAGGAAGAGGCAATTTCGGTACTCGCCGGATGATCACCAAGTGTTTGATTTTCTCGGCCCATTAATGCCACCGGACGCAGATTCGCTACATCAACTTTTTAGAGACAGAGAGGAAGACTGAATTGGCACGCGGGCATATTTGCTTCTCTGCCACCGGTGCCGTCAACTTCAGTAAACTGATCCAACGATATTTTCGTATGTAACTAAATTAGGTACGAACGAACGTTAGTCATCTAAGACGCTACTCCACACTAGCATTTCTTCAAAGAAATGGTTCGAAGTTTCTCTGCTCAGGTGCGCCATTATTTCATATCCTGCAGTCAATTTTTATTTGTCGCCGGCGCCGGCCTATTTTACCGCGTTGACAGGCTTAGCCTTTGCGGTGACTGAAATGCCGAAAATTCGCGTCGATCTATCAGCCCGTCGGTCGTCATAGAGAAGCAACTCAAGCGAAAGACCCGCATCCCGTGCCCATGAATGAAACGGACAGGAAAAACCTAAACGCGGCGCGTGTTCATCGCGCGGTCTGGCGATGGCATTTTTACGCCGGGCTATTGTCCCTGCCTTTTCTCATTCTTCTGGCGGTCACCGGCGCCATTTATCTCTTCGAAACGGAAATCGACCGTACGCTTTATCGAAGTGCGATGGTGGTGACCCCGGGCGGCGATTTGGCAAGCCAGAACGATATCGCGGCGGCGGCGCAATCTTTAAAACCCGGCTGGACAATTACGCGGTTCGAAACGCCGCTATCGTCGACGCTCGCCTACGAAGTCTTGCTCACTAAAGAAAACGAAAAGGTAACGGTCTTTGTTGATCCCTACAGTGCGACCGTCACGGGAACCCGTAAGGGCGAAGGCCCGATGCCGATCGTTTCCCGGCTGCACAGCCTTGCGATCGCCGGTCCTTACGCCAACCTTGTTATCGAAGCGGTTGCCGGCTGGACAGTTATCCTCTTCGGCACGGGCGTATATCTCTGGTTTCCGCGAAGCGCCCAAAGGAAAAAATCTGCGAACCCGGCGCCCACGGCAAACCGGCGCTTGTGGCGCAAGGTTCATATTTATACAGGCCTTGGCGCCGGCGCCATTGTCGTTTTCCTTGCCATAACAGGCTTGCCGTGGTCGTCCGTCTGGGGCGGCGGGCTAAACGATATGGCGCGTCAACATGGCGTCGGCATGCCCGCGGAAATATGGCGGGAGCGACCGCAATCTGCGCCGCCGGCGGCGGCTTCGCCCTGGATTATGCAAGATGCGGCGCGGCCGGTTTCGGGCAATGTGACATCGAAAGCGATCGGCTTCGGCGACGCGGCGAACATTGCGCGCGGCGCCGGCTTGCCGGGCGGTTTCTGGATCGAAGCGCCGTGGGGGCCAACCGGCGTATACACCGCCATGTTCATGCCGAACGATGCAACGGCGCAACGCGTTCTCCATATTGATCAGTATACTGGCGAATTGCTGATGGACATACGCTATGACGATTACGGCGCCATCGCAAAAACCGTGGAGCTGGGCGTCGGCATCCACATGGGCCAGCAGCTTGGCTGGGCCAACAAAATGGTGATGTTGGCGGGCTGCATCGCCCTGATCGCTCTCGCCGTTTCTTCCCTGGCGCTCACATGGAAAAGGCGAAACAGGAGACCGATATCGCCGCCCGTCGTCGATCGGCGGTCCATGACGGTCATATCGGGCATCACATGCGCCGGGCTCATCGCGTTTCCTATGACCGCCGTTTCGGCGATTGCGATCGCAGCCGGCGATATGATGTTTGCGCGCGTCAAAAAACAGAAGGGCCAAGCATAATGCACAGCGAAGCCGCTCAATTGTGTTTGAAACCGACGACAACTATGTGATACAATCACTCCACCTAACGTGGTAGATGACGAGCAGCGAATTCGTGGGAGTTTTCTAATCGCGTCGTGAGCACCGAACAAACGCCCGCCTTCTGCGTCGATCTCCAGAATCTCGAATTTTCATGGCCGAACGGCCCGCAAATTCTTTGCGTGCGCCGCTTTACCATTGAACGCAGCGAAAAGCTGTTTCTCCAGGGACCTAGCGGCAGCGGGAAGTCGACGCTTCTCGGCGTCATCGCCGGCGTGTTCGCGCCCTCCGCCGGAGACGCAACGGTTCTGAACCAGCCGTTTCACGAATTGAACGCGGCAAATCGTGACCGTGCGCGCGCAGACTCTATGGGCGTCATTTTCCAGCAGTTTAATCTGGTGCCTTATCTGACGCTCGTGGAAAATGTGCTCCTGCCGTGCCGTTTCTCGCAGGCGCGCGCAGAAAAGGTAGGCGCAACCGAAGCGCAGCGGACAGACAAAGCCAGAGAATTGCTGGCGCGGCTTGGCTTACAGGACGAAGCGAATGGCGCCCGGTTGGCGTCAGAGCTCTCCGTCGGGCAGCAACAACGGGTCGCTGCGGCCCGCGCGCTGATCGGATCGCCATCCCTCGTGATCGCCGACGAGCCGACCTCCGCCCTCGATGCCGAGACGCGCGATACATTCATCAACACACTGCTTTCAGAAGCCAACGACGCGGCAGTGCTTTTTGTCAGTCACGACGCCGCGCTCTCCAAGCACTTCGATCGATTGACCGCGATGGACGACATCAATTTCAATTCAACCGATAACGCCGCGCCAGAACGCGATCACGCAATCACAAAAGCGGAGGCGTAAATGAATTTGGCGCTCCTTGCCTGGAAAAGCGCGAAAGCCCGCACTGCGACGACGATGCTGACGATTTTCTCGATCGCAATTTCAACGGCGCTGCTTCTCGGCGTAGAGAAAATCAGAGACGGGGCGCGCTCAAGTTTCGAACAAACGGTTTCCGGCACGGACCTGATCGTCGGCGCACGCTCGGGCCCGATCAATCTCCTGTTGTATTCCGTCTTCAGAATTGGCGACCCGACAGCGAATGTCTCCTGGCAGTCTTATCAAGCTTTCGCAGCAAGGCCCGATACTGCCTGGACGGTGCCTCTTTCCCTCGGCGATTCCCATGACGGTTTTCGCGTGCTCGGTACGACACCGGACTATTTCGACCATTACCGCTATGGCGAGAAACGCCAATTGTCCTTCTCGGACGGCGCGCCGTTTTCAGATGTATTCGACGCCGTTCTCGGCGCCGAGGCCGCGCGCGAACTCGGCTATGAGCTGGGCGCCGAATTCGATATTTCGCATGGCCTGAAAAGCGCCGGCTTTGCAGAACACAAAAACCGCCCCTTCAATGTCATCGGCATTCTTGCGCGCACCGGAACGCCCGTCGACCGGACGATCCATGTCAGCCTTGAAGGGATAGAAGCCGTTCATATCGGGTGGAACAATGGGGCGCCGCCGATAGGACGCACCGCTCAAATCAACACAGACAATTTATCGAAAAGCGAACTGCAGCCCAATTCTATCACTGCTTTTCTTGTAGGCCTGAAAAGCAAGAGCGCCGTCCTTCGTTATCAGCGCGACGTCAACACGTATCGACCTGAAGCATTGTCCGCTGTGATTCCGGGCGTTGCGCTCTCGCAATTATGGCGCGTGGTTGGCGCCGCAGAGCAGGCGCTGCGCGGCGTCGCAGTATTTGTCATTGCCGCAGGGCTAACAGGGATGCTCACGACAATCCTCACCAGCCTTAACGAAAGACGCCGGGAAATCGCCGTGTTGCGATCCGTCGGCGCAAGAAGCCGCGACGTCTTTTTCCTTCTTGTCTGTGAGGCGACAATTGTCGCTGCAATCGGCGCGGTGCTTGGCGCAGCGGTTATAAACCTTGGTCTTGCCATATTTTCCCAGCAAATTGAGGCCGCAGCGGGTTTTCCGCTCGGTGGTTTCGGGTTGTCGATTTATGATGTCTATATTGTCGTCGGTGTCGTCTTCATCGGGTTTGTTCTTGGGTTTCTCCCTGGATGGCTCGCCTATCGTCAATCACTGAGCGACGGACTCACCGTCCGGATATGAGGTCCTTATGAAGCGCCTATTGTTGATTTTCACGCTCGCGTTTATTTCGCCTGCTCTTGCTGAGGAACCCAAAACCATATTTTGGGAAGAGCTGTTGCCGGAAGGCGAACTCGAACGTCTGGACGAGTTATATGCGGCGCAGGGCGCCATGGCGTTTGGACACTCAGCCTACGAAAACTCGTCAATGAGCGCGATGCCAAAACAGATCGGGACGTTCAATGTGGTCGAAGACCTGGATGGAAAAGTGGTTCGCATTCCCGGTTTTGTTTTGCCGTTCGAATATTCGGCCTCGGGCAAGATTTCTGAGTTTCTTCTGGTGCCGTATTTTGGCGCCTGTATCCATACGCCGCCGCCGCCGCCCAATCAGATGGTTTATGTGACCGCTGAGAAGCCCGCCGATCTCGGCCAACAATGGAACGCCATCTGGGCAATCGGCGTTCTGCGTACGCAGAAGCATATCAATGATCTCGGCGACGCGGCCTACACGCTCGAAATCCAACGTTGGGAACAGTATGATGGGTGATAACCGAAATCGCTTCCTGTTCCTCGCTGCGTTATTCTCGCTGACTGTCAACGCGGCAGCCCAAGCCCATGAACCGGCTGAGCACGACCATCGCTCCCACGACGCCCATGTTCACGGCACATGGGAGTTGTTCGCCGCCCTCGACGACTCAACGCTTTCGATTTCGGTAAAAGGCCCGCTGATTGACGTTGTGGGCTTTGAACGCACACCAGCGACGGAAGACGAACGCCGCGCGATTCTGGACTTACAAGAGCGCCTCGCCGCGCCGGAGCTGATGCTTTCGCTTAACGAGCGCGCGAACTGCACCTTGTCGGAACCCGTACAGATTATTCTTCCGGACGGCTTCGCCCAAACCGGCGACAGCCACGACAAAACCCACGCAGACGAGCCGCACCATGAGCATGACCATCATGACCACGGACACGACCACGACCACGATGCGGGTAAGAGCGATGAACAGCATGCAGATCATGACGTTCACGCCAACGACCTTGAAGTCACGTATTCCTTCGACTGTAGCGCACCATCTCGTTTACGTGCGATCTCAGTGACGGGATTTGACGCCTTTCCGGCCATCGAGAACATTGACGCGGTTTTTCTGGCAAACGCACAACAGGAGGCGCAGCGCCTCCGCCGTGGAAGCCGGATGCTGAAACTCGACTGACGCCAAACAACCTGCTTCGATCTTCGTAGCTGACTTACAGCGGCAGCATTACGCCTTGAATTGACTTCAGTGCCGATATCGCAGGCGTCCACAATAGAGCTGTCTGATTTTTTTTAAGAATAGCATTCGCGCACTCATTACTTTTCGCCAGTGCGGCTAGAAACCCCGGCGGCTGTTGCGCTGTCACGAATACGCGATCGTGAACAAAAGCGCACTGCATCGACGGTTTCGTCAGGTTTGCCTTTTGCGCGATCTTGGCTAATCCTCTTGCAAAGACAAAAATCAAGGGGAGCGAAACCATGACATGGATGCGCAAATACACGGTTCTCACGATATTAGTCGGCGCGCTGGCGCTGAGCATTGGCCTTGCAACGCTCGCCTTTCCGCAATCAACGGATGAGAAAGACACCAGCCCGCTGGCGTCATTGCCGCTGCGGCTGATCGGCCCTGCCTATCCATCGGGACGGATTTCCGATTTCGCCTTCTTCTCCGGCGGACATCACGACTATCTGGCGGGAACCGCTTCAGGCGGTTTGTGGCGCACGCAGAACGCCGGCGCGACATGGACGCCGATTTTCGACAAGGAAGGCGCCTATGCGATCGGCGTCGTTGAGATTGCGCCGTCGGACGAGAAAATCATCTGGGTCGGCACCGGCGAAAACAATGCGCAGCGTTCCGTCGCCTTCGGCGACGGCGTTTACAAATCAACTGATGGCGGCGCGACCTGGGCCAATATGGGGCTGAAAGATTCCGGTCACATCAGCCAGATTTGGATCCATCCCAGCGAACCCGATACCGTGCTTGTCGCCGCGCAAGGGCCGTTATGGTCGGAAGGAGGCGATCGCGGTTTGTATAAAACCACTGATGGCGGCGCGAGTTGGACGTTGATCCTGTCGATTGACGAGCACACGGGCGTCAACGAATTCATCGTCCATCCGGAAAATTTCGACATCATCGTCGCGTCAAGTTACCAGCGGCGGCGCCATGTCTGGGTGCTGATCAATGGCGGCCCGGGTTCCGGCATTCACCGCACCACCGACGGCGGCGAGACGTGGAACGAAATCAGCGCCGGTACGCCGAAAGACCATATGGGCCGGATCGGGCTCGCTATGGCGCCGTCAAACCCAGAAATGCTCTACGCCATCATCGAGGCGCAACCCGATGAGCAAGGCGTTTATCGCTCAACCGACTTCGGACAGAACTGGACAAAGCGCTCAAGCCACATGACGACGAGCCCGCAATATTACAACGAGATTGTCGTCGATCCGCATAATGAAAACGTCCTTTATTCCCTCGATACGTTTTCCAAACGGTCTATCGATGGCGGCAAGACCTTCACCGATCTTGGCGTCGCCCACCGGCATGTGGACGACCACGCGCTCTGGATCGACGAAGATGACACGGACCACCTCATCATCGGCGGCGATGGCGGGATTTACGAAAGCTGGGACGGCGGCGAGATATGGCGCCATATCGATAATCTGCCGATTGTTCAGTTTTATCGCATCCAGCCTGATAACGCCGAACCGTTTTACAATGTATGCGGCGGCACGCAGGATAACAACTCTTTATGCGGACCGTCACGCACCACGCTGGTGCACGGCATTACAAATTCCGACTGGCATATCGTCCTCGGCGGCGACGGCTATAAACCGCAGATCGATCCGCGCGATCCGAACATTGTCTACACACAATACCAGTATGGCGGCCTCGCCCGCTATGACCGGCGTACGCAGGAACGCGTCTTCCTGACCCCGCAGCCGCCCACCGGCGAGCCCGCCTATAAGTGGAACTGGAACACGCCGCTCCTCATCAGTCCCCATAATCCTGATCGGATCTATTACGCGGCGGAATATCTATTTGCGTCCAACGATCGCGGCGACAACTGGGATATCATCAGCCCGGACCTTACGCGCGGTGTTGATCGCAATGTGCTTGACGTCATGGGGCGCGTCTGGAGCGTTGACGCGATCGCCAAGAACGATTCCACTTCGATCTTCGGCGCCGCGATTGCGCTTAGCGAAAGTCCTGTCGCGGAAGGCCTGATCTATGTGGGGACCGATGACGGCGTCATTTCGATTACGGAAGATAATGGCGCAAACTGGCGGCGCCTCGAAACCATGCGCGGCGTGCCGGAAATGACTCTGGTGGAGGATATCATCGCCTCGGTTCACAATGGCGATGTGGCGTATGCCGTATTCGACAATCACAAACGCGGCGATCACAACCCGTATGTGTATCGAACAGACAATCGCGGCGCATCATGGCAGGCAATCGCCGGCGACTTGCCGGAATGGGGCGCGGTACACACAATCGCCGAGGACCATGTCGATCCAAATCTGCTCTTTGTCGGGACGGAGTTCGGCCTCTTCTATTCGCAGAATGGCGGCGCGAACTGGGTTCAGCTCAAAACAAACTTCCCGACGATTGACGTGCGCGATATTGAAATCCAGCGCCGCGAAAACGATCTCGTCGTCGGCACGTTCGGCCGCGGCATTTACATTCTCGACGACTATTCCCCGCTGCGGACGAGCGCCGGTGAACTGGCGGAGACGGAAGCGACACTGTTTCCGGTGCGCGATCCATGGCTGTACATCGAAGGCGATTTGTGGGGCACATGGGGCGGCGCGCAAGCGTTTAACGGCGACAATTTCTGGTTCGCCGAAAATCCGCCCTATGGCGCGGTCTTTACCTATGTTTTGCGAGATGGGTTGCAGTCCCTCGCAGAGGCAAGGCGTGAATCTGAAATCAAAATTGAAGAAGACGGCGGCGATACGCCCTATCCGTCGTGGGATGATCTGCGTGCGGAGGACCGCGAGGATGCGCCCGCGATCATCTTTACGGTCTCCGATTCCACCGGGAATGTCGTGCGCCGCCTGACCGGTCCTCACGGCAAGGGACTTCACCGGATCGCGTGGGATTTGCGATACGCCGCCCCTGATTCCGTTCAGCTGGGCGATGCGGAACCATCGCTCTTCGGCGGCCCGCAGGTCGGGCCCATGGTCACGCCCGGCGACTATACGGTGACGATCGGTAAACGCGTCAATGGCGTCGTCACCGCGCTGGCGGAACCGCAAACGTTTACCGTTAAACCGATCGACAACAGCCCGGAAATCACCAATGACCGCGACGGCCTTCTGGCATTCCAGCAGGAGACCGCCGATATGGCGCGCGCCGTCTCCGGCGCCAGCGCTGCGGCCGGCGAATTGCGAAATCGATTGGTGGTCGCAAAGAAAGCGGTTGAGAAATTGCCGATACCCAATAACGCACAGCGCACGCGTATTCAGGAACTCGAAACAATTCTCGATGACGCCGACAAAGCGCTGACCGGCGACGCGACTATCGCCAGCCGCAACGAACCGGCGCCGTGGTCGATCACTGCGCGCGTCGGCGAAGTGCGAAGCTGGGGCTGGCGATCACAGTCACCGGCGACAGGCTCCAGCGTTAATGCGCTCGCGCTCGCGAAAACGGAGTTTCGCATCGCGCTTACACAGCTTCGCGAGGTTGAAACGGGTCTCGCCGCTTTGGAGGACGACCTTGAACAGTTGGGCGCGCCCTACATACCCGGCAGCGGCGTGCCAACCTGGCCGCTGGAGGAATAGTCGATAGGTTGTTCTTCTGACGTCCGGTTCTTTGCGTTCCTTCTCGCGGCCGCCGCGTTGAACGGCGCCGCCCTGGCGCAGGGAACAGGTTCGGTTGCAAGCCCAACGGTGAGGCCGGGCGCGTCTTTCGGTTTGGCGAGCGGGGTCGCTTTCGATGACGCCGGCGACGGCGTCGCCCTGCGCATCGACTACCGCCGCGCCGTTTCCGAAAACGTCCGTGTCGGCGCGATCATGATCGCAAACGACCGCGGCGGCGAATTTCGCTATCGACATCTCGAACTCGAGACCTTGTATCAATTTGCGTCTGGCGATCTTGGCTGGTCGAGCGCCGTTCAGTTTCGCGGGCGCATTCCCGACGGCAATGACGGCCCGGGACGGGTTCGCGCGGCGTGGCTCAATCGCTGGCGGCCGGCGGAGAATATCGAACTGCGCCTGATGGGTATTGTGCACCGGGAGTTCGGCGACGGCCGCGAGGACGGCATTGGTCTGGAAACCCGCGGCGAAGTCACATGGCGCATCGCATCCGGCATGCGCCTCGGGGCGCAAACTTTTAACCGTTATAATACGACCGCAAATTTCGGCGCCCTTTCCGCACAACGCCATGCCATTGGCGCGGTCGCAAAAGGCGCGCTGACTGATAAAGTCTCTTATCGCATCAACGCGCTCGCCGGATTGACGGGGCCCTCTTCCGATTTCGAACTTCGCGCGAGACTTCAACTCGCCATGTAATTTGCGGCCAGCGTTCGCCGCATCCATCGTCGTGAAAAAGGCGAACAGTTAGCACTCACGCCGCCGTCACTTACTCTTTTTTGATCGCCGCATCGCGTTTGTCTTCCGGCGCCAGGCCTTGTCTAAAGGCGCGGATGCCCCGGCCAAGATCGCCCATGAGCGATGAGATCTTTCCTTTTCCGCCAAAAAACACGAGCGCTATGACTGCGACGATCAGAATCTGTTGCCACCCTATAGCCATGATCTTCTCCTCATTGATAAACTTCACTTGTATTTCGCTGCACTCCATCAAGCAGAAGACGGTGCGCTCTCATTCAAAAAAACCTGCAATGCAACGGCGTTGTTCCTGTTCGGTTCCTTTGCGCCAAATAACAACGTGACTTTTTCCTTCTCCGACACCAGTGCGACAAGTTGCGAAAATGCATCGCGCCCTTCTGGCTCGGCTTTCAGCTCTATCCTGTAACGGCGCAGAAAGTGCGGCCAGCGCTCGGCGCGATGATCGAACCACTCCCGCAACGCCGTGCTTGGCGCCGCTTGTTTCAACCAGAGGTCGACCTTCGCAGCGTCCTTTGAAAGGCCTCGCGGCCATAGACGGTCAACCAGAACACGGTAGCCGTCGGCGGGCTCAGGCGCCTCATAAACGCGTTTCACAAATACGCTCTTGCTGCTCCTATACGCCGTAACGACCATGATAATTATACTCTTTACTGGTCTGCCAATTTAGGCGCCGTTCGGTCGTAATCCACGGCCGATGTGTGTCTGATCGTGCGGATAAATGGTCCGATCGTCCGATAGCGCTTCCGAAGCCGAATTCCTGAGCGTAGTATGGCGACTATGTCTGGAGGCTCGTAACATGGACGTTCTCAGCGATATTTTGAACATCGTAACGCTTAAAGGCAGCCTGTATTTCCGGACGCAGTTTGCGCCTCCTTGGGGTGTTAATGTCCCGAAATACTCAAATGTTGCACGCTTTCACCTTGTGACACGCGGTCAGTGCTGGGTGCGCGTCGCGGGAGATACCGAACGCTTCGCCATGAACGCCGGCGATCTTATTGTCGTTCCGCACGGCGCCGAACACGATCTCAGCGACGCGCCCGATACGCCGATTGAGTCCTTTGATTATGTCGTCGACGCGTCAGGCTTTAACGGCTCCGGGGCCCTCGTTTATGGCGGAGAAGACACTGGCGCACCGGCCTGCCTCGTATGCGGGCATTTTGCGTTCGACCCCAATGTGGGACGCATACTCCTCGACAATTTGCCGCCATACATTCTGGTTAAAGGGTTTCAATCCACCGACATCGGGTGGATCGACGACGCGATGAAATTTATTGCGCAGGAAGTTCAGGAAGAGGCGCCGGGCGCAGAAGCCATCACCAATCGCCTGTCTGAAATACTCTTTATTCAAACCATTCGCCACTACGCGAAAGACGCGAAAACGGGCCTCATGGCGAGCCTGCGCGACCCTCAGTTGGGCCGCGCGCTAGCGGCCATTCACGCCGAGCCGTCGCGGGACTGGAGCGTTGATTCCCTGGCGCAGGCGGCGGGATTGTCGCGAACGGTCTTCTCCGAACGCATGAAGGAAAAGATCGGCTTGTCGCCCATGCAATATCTTACGCAATGGCGCATGGAACTTGCCTCGCGCCTGTTGATGAAAAAATCCGCCAATCTTGGCCGCGTTGCGCCGGAAGTCGGATATCAATCTGTTGGCGCTTTTATCAAAGCCTTCAAGAAGCATTACGGCGTCGGGCCGGGCCGCTATCAGAAGACCATGCTCGCCCAGGCCGCGTAAACCAGCGGAACTTGTTGGCTTTTTTCGCCTCGCGGCACCAATCAATCCGTCACCGTTCGTGTCGTTTATCAGAAGCGATTCGTACACGCACTCTTACGGCATGAGACTGGACGAGTGATGAAAACGCCGCGCGTTGCGGTGAAACAGTAAAATTTTTTGACGCGCATTGTTCAATCGTTCGGGTTGATGCGCACTCCGTCCGTAAGAGACGTCGGCCTATGGAAAGTCCGGACAGCGCATGATTATTTTCCAATCGCAAAGGGCGTTTCGTCCTTTTGCGGATTAAATGACCACTTTGCGAATTGGAGACAAAAATGAAAAACGACATCACAAACGCGGTTGCGAAATCGGAAAAAGAGCCGATGAACCGCCGAAACATCTTGAGCGCCGGCGGTATGGCGCTGTCTGCCGCCGGCGCGCTCGCGCTTGCCGGAACGGCGACGCCGGCCATGGCGCAAGCGGCGCGCGGCGATGCGGCGAATGATGTGAACTTGCTGAACGCCGCCCGCGCGCTGGAATATGAAGGAATTGCCGCATATCAGATCGCGCTCGACAGCGGGCTTTTACCGCCAAACGCGGTTGGTTTCGCGACGCTCTATCAAAGCCATCACGAACAGCACAATGAAGAGCTGGAGAAGGCGATCAAGCGCCTTGGCGGTGAAGCTGTCGGTCCGAAATCCACTGCACAATATGTCAAGCAGCTTGAGGCGGACAAACTCAAAAGTTTTGAAGACATTCTCCGTCTTGCCTTGCGCCTGGAACGCGGCGCGGCGAGCGCCTATCTCGGCCTGATCGAGCCGCTCAAGAACACCGACCTGCATTTGCTGGTTGCACGCCTTGCAGCAGACGAAGCAGCCCACGCCGCCACATTCATGATTGATCTGGCGTCTCCGATTTCTGCGAAGACCCCGCTCTTCTAAAGACCTTGGAGCAGATCAACATGAGTGTCCCCCGCCGTCGCATCCTCCCCCTCGTGCTTGCACACGCCGCGGCGGCGGGGGCCCTGAACCTGTCGTCCTGTGACAACTCGGCCGCGACTTCCGCGCCAACGCGATCCGAGGAAGTATTTCCGGACGCGCGCGCACAGACGGTTTCAATGGTACGGCGCGGCGACGCTGTGCGCGGTGAAGCGCTTTACGTTGCGAAATGCGACGCCTGCCATTCGGTCAACCAGAACCGGATCGGACCAAAGCATCGCGGCGTTTTCGGACGGCGGGTCGGCGGCGTTGACGACTATGAATATTCGGCGGCGCTGACAAATGTCGACCTCATCTGGAATGAGGAAACGCTCGACGAATGGCTGCGCGGACCGACAAAGATGTTTCCCGGAACGCGCATGGGGTTCGCCGTCAGCGACGACCAGGAACGCGCAGATATGATTGCATATCTGCAATCCCTATCAGAGTGAGAATGCGCGAAAGTGCGTTCGAAAAATAAAACGACAGAAAAGGACTGAAAGAAAAGTGAATATCATTGACCATCTAAGCGTCGGCGTCGCTGACCTGGAGACAGCGAAGAATTTCTATTCTTCCACGCTTCGAACGATTGGCGTTACATTGCTTGCGGAGACCGAACACTTTCTCGCCTATGGAAAGAGCGCGGTTCAGTTCCTGGCGATGCCGCCCTATGACAAGAAGTCAGCGAGCGGCGGCAACGGAACGCATATTTGCTTTGCCGCCGAAAGCCAGGATGCGGTTCGCGCCTTTCACGACGCTGCGCTGGAAGCGGGCGGCGACTGCGAAGGCGCACCGGGTCCGCGTCCCGCCTATCCCACGGACAACGCATTCGCGGCCTATGTTCGCGATCCCTTCGGCAACAAGCTTGAAGTGATCCATGGCGGATTCAACGGTCAGGAGAAATAATGATGGATACCGCGTATTATTATCTTGGCTTGAGTTCGGCGCTGACGCTTTTGATGTGGACGCCGTATATTCTCGCGCGTGTTTTCGTTTGGGGATTACCCACTTTCCTCACCAATTACCCGAAGAACTTTCCCGCAGAACAGCCTTCCCCGCCATTATGGGCGCAACGGGCGCAACGCGCGCATCTCAACATGGTGGAAACGATGCCCGCCTATATCGGCGCCGTCGTGGCGGCGGGTTTTTTCGCCGCCAGCGATCCCGGCGTCGCACAATCAGCGGGAACATGGAGCGCCGTTTTCTTTTACGCACGCATTGTTCACGCGGTCGTCTATACACTCGGCGTGCCGGCCTTGCGCACGCCCGTCTACCTCATTTCATGGGCGGCGGTTCTCATGATCGTCAAGAATGCGATCCCGTAGTCTTGCAGACGTCGCCTGAGCATTTACAGCGTCATGCAGCCTTAAGGGAATGCACCCCCCTTGAAGCTGTATGGCGTGTGCTGCGATAAACCAGAATACGACTTACGCCGAAATTCCGACAATTTATCGTCCGAACCAGGAAGAATACATCATGCCGGCGATTTCCACTCCACACTGTCGGGATCGAACCCCATGGCGATCATCCGTTCGCGCCAGCGTTTTTGGGCAAGAGCCTGCATATCTTCAACTTTGTCCAGCTCATCGGTGATTTCGAACCCGATGAGCGTTTCGAGAACATCCTCAAGCGTTACGATCCCTTGCACGGTTCCATATTCGTCAACGACGAGAGCGATATGGCTCTTGTCCTGGGCCAGCCGGTCGAACGCATCGGACGCGGAGACGACATCCGGCAAGACAAGAAAATCGCGTTTGAAGTCTGCAAGGCGCGCATCGAAATTGTCTTTCGCTTGCGCCAACAGAAGGTCGGTTTTCAGCACGTAGGACGATATGTCGTCGGCGGAACTGTCCTGCAGCGGAATTCTGGAAAATGACTTCTCCGCGTGGGCGTCGAAGAATTCCTTGACGGTCAGTTTTCCCGATACCGAAAATACAACCGGCCGCGGCGTCATGATTTTGCGCACAGGAACTTGCGTCAGTTTCATCACATTATTGATGATCTTGTGTTCTCGTTTATTGAGGGTTCCCTCGCGCGAACCGATTTCCGCCATGGCCCGCATCTCTTCGCGGCTGAAAGCGCGCTTCTTGGCGCCGGCGCGCGAGAGGAGACGCGTCAGGCGTTCCGATAACAGCACAATCGGATAGAGCGCGCGGGTGAGCCACAAGATGAGAACACCGAATGTGGGCGCCAGCGCCTGCCAGTAGGTCGCGCCCAGTGTCTTTGGAATGATTTCGGAAAAGACGAGAACCAGAAATGTCAGGATCGCCGAGGCGACGCCCAGATATTCATTGCCGAACACCACCGCAGATTGCGCGCCGACGCCGGCGGCGCCGACCGTGTGCGCAATCGTATTGGCGGTGAGGATGGCGGCGAGCGGCCGGTCCAGGTTCTCGCGCAGTTTCGCCAGCGTTTCTGCGCTGCGCTTTCCTTTGAGTTCAAGGGCGGTGACATAGGACGGGCGCACCGACAAAAGCACCGCTTCCGCAATGGAACAGAAAAACGAAACGCCGATCGCGAGTATCAGGAATATGATGAGCAGGGTCATGGGGGATATATAGAGGAGTCCCCCAGCGGTTCAAAATGACGCCCGCTAGCCCCACTCGAATGTTTCAAGATGGGCGCGCAAATGGTGGATTGACGGAAATTTTTTCAAAATGAGATCGGAGCGCAGGCCGAGGCAGATTTCGCGCACCGGGGCCTTCTGTTTCTTGTAGTGCTTTCGCCCGCCGGTGAGATCATAGAGCAGGCGCGCGATTGCGAGAATATCGGCGCGGCGCTCCTCCGCCGGCGAGCGGCCCCATTCGTGAAAATCAATCGTGCGCAAATGAAACGCGACGCCGCGCCGTTCCACAAAGATGTTTCCGGCGTGAAGATCGCCGTGAAACTCCTTGCGGGCGTGAATTTCCGCAACGCCCTTGGTCAGTTCGTAGATGAGATTTAGCGCCTCAAACGCCGGTATGCGTTTCCCGCGATAGGTCGCGGCGAGGTCTTCCAGACTGCCGCCGTCAAAATATTCCGAAATCAGGCAGTCGATAAATCGGTCGCCAATGCGCACTTCCTCCGTATGGAGATATTTCACGACAATATCGCAATCCTTCAGCGCATCGAGCTTGCGCGCATAGCGCACCGCCGTGCGCCCGCTATAGCGGTTTTTGTAATAAAGCTTGGCGGCGCGAAAGAGCCCGGTCGCTCGTTCGCGGATCTTGTAGACCTCGCCTTCCGTCCCGGCGCCGAGGCGTTCGATGACCTCGTAGCGCCAGGTAAGGCGGTCGCCGCGATTAAGACCAAATCCCTGTTTATTCGCCATTGCTTTCTATAGTCAGAGACGCCGGGCGCAATCAACGGTTTGCACGCCGCCGGTCAACCATCGAGCTTTTTGGAAAGCGCCGCAATCTCCCGGCGCATGGCGGCGACGTCCTCGGCGATGGCGTCCTGCTTGGCCACAATATCCTCGACGATCGGTTCTGAATCTTCCTCCACGACACGGACGACGATGGCGACGAAGAGATTGAGCATCGTGAAGGTTGCGAGCAGGACAAAGGAGAGGAAGAAGATCCAGGAGCGGCGGTGAGTTTCACTGACCTGCGCGGCGATATCCGGCCAACCCTCCAGCGTCATCACCTGAAAGAGCGTGTACATGGAGGCGAAGACGTCGCCGAAGAGATCGGGATGCGCGCCGCCATAAAGATTGGCGGCGATGACAGCGAAGACATAGATGATGAGCGCGATGACAACGCCGACCGAGGCGATCCCCGGCAGGGAGTCGAGCAGCGCCGATACAACGACCCGCATGCGCGGGATAATGGTAATAACGCGAAGCACGCGGAGAACGCGAAACGCCCTTAAAGCCGCGAGCCCGCTGGTCATGGCGATCACGGAGATCGCGACAATCACAATGTCGAAAATGTTCCAGCCCTGCCGGAAATAGGCGCCGCGCAGAGCAAAGATCCTGAGACCAATTTCCGCAACGAAAATATTGAGAATAATCTGGTCGGCGATTCGCAGGGCAGGACCTGCGGTCTCGACAACGCCGGGAAAGGTCTCCGCGCCGAGCACCACGGCATTGGCGATAATCAGCGCCAGAATGACCGTCTGAAAGGCCACGCTTTCCACGAGCTTTTGCGTGCGGGTCTGCAAGTTGCTCATAAGGCGGCGGGTCCCGGCGGTCGCGATCGGCTAGGCCTATGAAATACGCAGATTCTTTTTGCCGTGGAGGGCCCTCGCGGCGATTGGCGCTCGGTTGAAAATCCGCTATGCGGGTGGTTTTTGGCGACCGGAGCGGCGAATTGACCGAAACGCCCGAAAACAGCGATACAAACGAGGCGGGCGGCAAGGGCGGCCAGCCCGCGCGCATGCGTTTCAAGGGCATCGTTGAATCCGAAGACTTAACCGATGAATTCGGGGTTTTCGCGCCGGATTTTAACCCGCGCCGATGGTCATCCACGGGCCGTCAGGCCTGGCTGATGGCGCGCCTCGCGGCCTTGTTCGTCTTTTTCTCCTTCGTTGTCGGACCGCCGCTCGGCAATTATCTCGCGCATCTCCAGATCTTCGGCTCCGCCGACGGCTGGAACCCCCTCGCGGCCTACGAAACGTTAACGCTGCTCCTGGCGATCGTGCTGCCCATTTTTGCGCTGATCGTCGGCTATGCGGTCTCGCGCATGGCGACCATGATGAATGCGGCGGAGTCCATTGCCGTCGCCGCCCAGCAATATGTGACGCCCGACGTTACCGCCGCCCATAACGCCGACGCCGTGGGCGAAGTCGTGCGCGGGCACATGGTCGCGCTTAATGAGGGCCTCGACGGGGCGCTGTCCCGGCTCGCGTCCGTGGAAGCCATGATCCGCCAGCATGTGGAGGCGATCGAGATCGCCGGGGAAGCCATCGAACAGAAAGCGACCGGCGCCGTCACCCGCGTCGCTGATGAGCGCTCGCGGCTCATGGACCTCACCGAGAACCTCAACACCCATGCAGACTCCTTTGCGGTCGCCATCGCCGAGCGGGCAAAGGCGTCGATTGAATCGCTGCAGTCTGCTGAAAGCGTCTCCAGCAAGGCGGAAACGGATTTTCAGGAACGGCTCGGCAATCTGGAAACCGCCGCGGGCCGCGCGGTCGCCAGTTTTGAATCCCTGCGCACCGCGCTTCAGGATTCAACGGCGAATTTTTCCGCGTCCGTATCCACCATCGACGAAGCCGCACGCCAGACCGAAGCGGCCACCAAACGCGCCGACGCCGCCGCCAACGCCGCGGCGGAGTCAGCCGCGCGTAACGCCGCGAATGTTGCAGCGTCCGCGCAGCGCGCCTTCGACAACAGCCGGGAGGCTGCGGACAAGGCGATTGAAGCGGCCATGAAAGACGCCGAACGGATCGCCGATTCCGCCATCACCGCCGCCGGCGAACAGACCGCGCGGGTCAAAGAGGAAGCAACAAAAGCCGTGAGCGAGATGTCCGCCCAGACCGGCGAAGCCGTCAAAGCCGCAACCGCCGACGCTGAAAAAGCAGCCAAGGCCGCCGCCGGCGTATCCGATGCAGCGCGCCAGGCCGCCGACGTCGCCCAGAAAGCCTCCCAGGATGTCGCCGCCGCCAGCGAGGCCGCGCGCAAACATTCAGAAGACGCCCTCTCCTATTCGCAAAACGCCGCCGACAAGATTGCTGACCGGAACAAGGCGCTCGCCGAGGCGCGCGCGGCGCTGGAGAAAGAAAATACCCGCCTTGAAAGCCTGATCGACGAACAACGTCAGCGTGCGGATCGTCTCGCCGACGCCATCGCTTCGCAGACAGACCGGCTGACGAAACTCGCCGAAGCCCAGCTCAAAGAACAGGAGGCCGCGGCGACGCTTGCCGAGACGCGACCAACGCCGCCGCCGGCCGACGCTGAACCTGCGCCTGCAGCGCCCGCGCCGAAAGCGGAAAAGCCGGCGCCCGCGCCTGCCGAGCCGCCGCGCGAAAAACGCCCGGAAAAACCGACGGACGGCGCCGGCGCCGCGCGCCTCGACGAACTCGCCCGGGACATCGCCGAGCGTCGCCCGCGTAAACGCAAACGCGGGCCCGCAACGCCGGAACGCGTCGGCGCCGCCGCCAACGACAAGGCGTCGCGCGAAGCGAAGTCCCGCCGCGATGTTTCCTGGCGCGAAATCCTCGACGCCGCCGACGACGCCGGACCGCTCGAACTCGATAACCCCGCGAAAGAAAAACCGGCGCAGAAACCGCGCGACGCCGCCGACGACGCCATTCGCATCATCTCGAACCTGCAGGCCTTCACCTATGATCTGGAGACGCGCCTTTACGGCGACCCGCCGCCGGCGCTGCAGGAACGCTATGAGCGGGGCGACCGCAATGTCTTCGCCAATCGCCTGCTGCGCCTGAACGAGGCGGACGTCAAACGGCGCATCCGCAACGAATCCGCGCGCGACCGCGACTTCGAGCGCAATGTGCAGAGTTTTCTGCAGAGTTTTGAAAAGCTGCTGGAAGACGCAACCACATCGGAAACGGCGGACGAGGAACTGGAGGAATACCTCTCCTCACCGCTAGGCCGGGTCTATCTGCTGATCGGCGCGACCGTCGGGTATTTTGCTTGAGCGTTGAGCAGGTTGTATTACCCGTTCATTCCCGCGCAGGCGGGAATCCAGTTCTTCTAAAAAAGTCGAGCTTCACTCGTCATTTTTTGTTTGATGGATCCCCGCCTTCGCGGGGATGAGCGGAATATTACTTCATCCGTATCAAGACGAAGTGCGCGCGCCAGCGCCTTCCTCGAACGTCCAGTTCGCGACATCGGCCACAATCGTTTTCAGCGCCGCATCAAAGGCCGCGGCGACGTCATCGCCGCTATTGCTGCGCGCCGGCGCCGAAGCCGTAAAGCCTTTGGCGGCGAAGACAGTCGACCGGCCATTGGTGAGCCGGGCGTAGACATGAATGCGCGCATTGCGCCCGCCGCCGGCGACGTCGAGATCGAGCCGGCGAATATCGGTTTGCAGGGCAAGGTCGCTGAGGCCCAGATCGGCGCGATTGCCGATGGCGAGAATGCGCCCTGAGTCTTCAAACGCCTGGATCAGCGCCATCTGTACCACAACAGGCGCCCGGCTCGCCCATTCCCCGCCGCCGAAATATTCAATGCGACCGGGGGACGGCGTCACGGCGATCTTGGTCGTGTCGTAGGCGCGCGAGGCGCCGGGATTTTCGACGATCAACGACCAGTCAACGCCGGCGCCGGAAACGGCGGCCGCATCCACATAGCCGATCATGTACCGGGGCTTTGGCGGGTTGGTCTCGAGAAGCTGCGAAACGCAGCCGCTTGCGAGCAACGCCGCCGTAATCGTCGCGATACGGAACAAATTCGTCATCACTCGTCTCCCCCGTCATATTCCGGCGTTGCCTCGCCCAGGAAGAACGCTTTCGGATCGCGCTCAATTTCCCGCAGCATATAGTCGAGGCTGCGCATGAGCCGGCGCGCTTCGGCGAGGGCCGGCGCGACCTGTCCGAGCCCCTGATCGGTAAAGTAACGGAAGGATTCGCGGTTTTCACTAACCAGCGCTTCGGTTTCGGCGATGAGCGTGCGGATATCGGTGATTAGCGCATCGGCGTTCCGGACCGCCGCCGGACCGTCTTCGGCGAGCATGTCTTCAAGGCCGTCGGATGCGCGGCGCAAGTTTTCAAGGGCAACTGTGAGTTCCGCCGTCGCCGCATTGGCGTTCTTGATCAGCTCGGAAATCTCGTCGCGATTTTCCGCGATGGCGCCGGTGACGGTCTGCACATCGTCGAGGGTTTGGGAAATATTCTCGATATTCTCGTCTGACAAAATAAGACTTGCGCGCGCCAGAATTTCGCTGGTGCCGGCAAGGAATTGCGAGATGCCCGACGTGTCAGCGGTGATCTGCGGGACGCCCTCTTCTACGTCAATGCGCAAGGGCGCATCGGCGCTGCCGCCCACAAATTGAATGATCGCGAGGCCGGTAAAGCCGACAGGTTCGAGCTCGACGGTCGTATCGGTTTTTACCGGCGTGCCGACGGCGACGCGCACCCGCGCGATCACATTCGACGGGTCGTCGGGATCAAGCACAAGGCTTTCAACCTCGCCCACCTGAATGCCGTTGAAGCGGACGATCGATCCGTTGGAAAGGCCGGTGACGCGCTCTTCGAAAATGATTTCGTAGGTGTCGTATTCGCCCTGCGCCGATGTAACCCGCAACACGAAGATGAATGCCAAGGCAATGACGAACATTACGATCGAACCGATGAGGACATATGACGCGCGGGTTTCCATGGACGAAACTACACCCCGTTAACTCGCCTTCGCGGCAAGGGCCGCGCGGCCGCGAGGGCCGGAGAAATATTCCTGGATCCACGGATGATCGGTCCGTCGCACCTCGTCGAGAGGCCCGATGGCGATAACGCGTTTTTCAGCCAGCACCGCAACGCGGTCGCAGGCGGCGTGGAGCGTGTCCAGATCATGGGTAACCATAAACACGGTTAACCCTAAGGTTTCCTTGAGATTGACGATCAATTCGTCAAATTTCGCCGCTCCGATGGGGTCGAGGCCGGCGGTGGGCTCGTCCAGGAACACAAGCTCCGGATCAAGCGCAAGGGCGCGGGCAAGGCCGGCGCGCTTTTTCATGCCGCCGGAAAGCTCCGAGGGGTAGTTCGCCCCGGCCTCGGCGCGCAGGCCCACCATGGACACTTTCAGCGCCGCCATGTCCTTGGCGAGCTCACCCTCAAAGCCCAGATGCTCGCGGATCGGCGCCATGATGTTCTGCGCCACGGTCATTGACGAAAAGAGCGCGCCGCCCTGAAAGAGGACGCCCCAACGCCGTTCGATAGACAGGCGCGTTTTTTCGTTCGCCTCGTAGAACTCTTCACCGAAGACTTTCACGGCGCCCGCATCGGGTTGCTTCAGACCGATGATCGAGCGCATCAGCACAGACTTGCCGGTGCCGGATCCGCCGACAACGCCGATGATCTCGCCGCGATGGACATCGAGATCGAGATTGTCATGGACGACATGGTCGCCGAACTGATTGCGCAGTCCGCGAACCTCAATCACGTTGTCCGTTGAACCGTTGGCCATCAGAAATTGATCTCAAGGAAGAACATGGCGAAGAACGCGTCCATAACGATGACGAGAAAGAGCGCCTGAACGACAGAAAGCGTCGTACGCTGACCAAGGGATTCCGCGCTGCCTTCCACTTCCATGCCCTGGAAACAACCAATAACGGCGATGACAAAGGCGAAAAACGGCGCCTTGATGAGCCCCACATAGAAATGCTGGATGCCAATGGTTTCCTGGAATTGCGCCATAAACAGCGCTGGCGGAATTTCCATGACCAGCCAGGAAACAAGCCCGCCGCCTACGAGCCCCAGCATCGCCGCGCAGAAGGCGAGGATCGGCAACATGATCATGAGCGCGATGACGCGCGGCAGCACCAGCACTTCAATCGGGTCAAGCCCAAGGACGCGCATGGCGTCAATTTCTTCGCGCAATTTCATCGATCCGATTTGCGCGGTAAATGCGCTGCCTGATCGCCCGGCGACGAGAATAGCGGCAAGCAACACGCCGAATTCGCGCAGGACCGATATGCCCACAAGCTGCACGGTGAGAATCTCGGCGTTGAAAAGTTGCAAGATACGCGCGCCCATAAAGGCGATGACGGCGCCGATCAGGAACGACATGAGACCGACGATCGGCAGCGCATCGACGCCGGTCGCCTCCATATGGTGAACAGTTGCGCGCAGGCGCAGGCGCGACGGGCGCACAATGGTCGCCGCCGCGCTAACAAGCGTATGTCCGATAAAGTCCCAGAGCTCCAGCATGGCCCTGCCGGCGTGAACGGCGCCTCTTCCGAGGCGCTCGGTCACGACAAGAAACGCATTGCGATGCAGCGGCTCCACATGACAGGGCGCCAGATGTTCCTCGATCTGTGTCAGGAGTTCTGCGTGCGATTCATGAGCGCCGATGAATTTCGATTTATGGGTGCGGCTCTGGCAGGCGTTGAATGTGCGCTGCAGGACCATGGCGCCGGCGGTGTCGAGGCGTTCGACGCCCGAGACGTCGATGATGATATCGCGGCCCACCGAATCGTCGGCGAAGTCACGCAACGCACCGTCAATCGATTTCAGATGGCGTGCGCGCCAGTCCCCGAACGCCTTCATGCGCAGGAGGCCGTCGCTCGCCAGATCGATATCGAAATGGGCCGCCGAATCCGTCATGGTCATACTTTCTTAACGTCTCGCGCGAGGTCCGGACCCGTCTACGGCAATCAGCTTGCAATAAACCGGACCTCACAGTGTCATCATGCCTATGAGGGTGTTAAAATCATCCTCAATTTTACGGGCCGCGCCCCAATTTGAACCAATAAAGGGGCATTTGTCTGCGGCGAATTCGCCAATTTGGGAGCCGGCTTTGGCAAATTCCAGTATGTTTCGGGAGAGTTTCGCCTGGCTCCGCGCATTGCCCCTGTTTGCGGTGACGGCGGCGCTTGCGGTGATCGCGATCATGGCCCTCGCCGGGGCCCAGTCGCCGGACGCCCGGGCCCGGGAACAGGTCTTCGATTATTTCCAGCGCCTCGCGCCCGCCGCCTATGACGCCGGGGAGAATTACCACGTCGTCCTGATCGACCGGGAGAGCGTCAATCTCGTGGGCCCGTGGCCCTGGCCGCGCACGGTCCTCGCCGATCTGGTGGAAGCCGCCTCGCGCGCCGGCGCGAAAGGCGTAATTCTGACCGAAGCGGTCGATGCACCCGACCCCCTGTCGCCGGAAACCATCGGCGCCTTCTGGCTTGAAGGCGCGAGCGACGAGGCGCTCGCACGGGAGCTGGCGCGCCTTCCTTCGACGGACGCAGCGCTTGCGGACGCTTTTGAAACCATCGCCGGCGGCGTCGGCGTTTCCCTGAACCCGCCCGCCGACCCGACTGACGATATCGCCCTGCAACGCGCGGATCTCGGCGCTGCGCCCTGGCTTTTACCCAACACGGACGGCGTGGATTATCTCGCGCTCCCTGCGGCGCGCTATTTCTACAGTTTCAACGAGGCGCTCGCGAACGCCGCACCGCCGACGATCGCCGCGCTGGCGCCGGATAGTGACGGAATCATTCGCCGGCTGCCGCTCCTGTGGTCGCTCTCCGGCGATCCTGCAGCGTCCATCGCCTTGCGGGCCGCGCATTTGAATGACGATGAAAACGACATCGTCGTCGCCATCGATGCATCGGCGGTGCGCTCGCAAGGGCGCGTCCTGCGCAGCATCGGTCTCGGCGAAAGCACTATCAACGTCACCGAAAACGCCGGCATGCGTCTTTATCTTCCCAAGCGCATCGCTATGCCGACAACGTCAGCCGCGCAGCTTCTCGGGCGCAATTCGAACAGCCAGCTTGCAGGCAAAGTCGTGCTGATCGGGCGCGACGGTGAGATCGGCGATCTCGCGGAAACGCCGCGCGGACGCATGGCGCCGGCGAACGTGCACGCCCTGGCCGCCGCACAGATCGCAGACGGCGCCGCCGCGACGCGGCCTGGCTGGGCCGGAATTGTGGAAGCGCTTGCGGTGATGCTCCTCGGCGCAGCGGCGATCATGACCGCCCAGCGCCTGCAATTCTGGCAGGCTGTTGGCTTTTCAGCCGCCGTCAGCGCGCTTCTGACGGTCGGCGCCTTTGTTATTTTCGCCGGCTCGAAAACGCTCCTCGATCCGCTGGCGCCCTCGCTTGCGCTTTTTGTCGGCGCGCTGTCGGTCGCGGGCGGACGCTCCATTGGCGGGGCCCTGCGCGATGATTCCGTGCGCGGATCATTTCACGATACTTTGCCCGAGCCGGTGATGAAGCGCCTGCGCGACGGCGAGGCGGGCGCTATCCTGTCCGGCGCGCGACGCGATTTAACGGTGCTCGCCTGCGAATTGCGCATCGCCGACGAAGACCTTGAAACGCTGGAAGGCCGGCCCGACGACGTCACCAAGATTATCGCCGCCGCCTCAATTGACCTGCGCGAGACCATCCTCGACGCCGGCGGCTCGGCAGACCAGGCCGATGGCGGGCGACTTTTTGCCTATTTCAATGCGCCCGGCGAACTTGCCGATCACATTCAGGCCGGTTGCGCCACTGCGCTGCGCCTCGTTGAGAGCATGGACAAGATCAACACCGATCTTGAATCGTCGAGCCGCACGCGCGGCGTGCAGGTGCATCTCGCGATCGGCGTCGCCACAGGCCCGTGTTTCGCCGGCCCTATGGGTCATGGCCGCAATAACCGCTACTCCGCTTTTGGTCCCGCGGTCGATCACGCCGCATTCCTGCGCAGCCTTTCGGCCTATTACGGCCCGGCGATGATCTGCGATGAGACCGTATACAAGGAAACCCACCACCAGTTCGCCTATCTCGAACTAGACCGGATCAAGACGCGGGACGCCGCCCGCCCCTTCAGCATCCACGCGCTGATCGGCAATCCGTTTATCAAATCGTCCAAGGGGTTCCGCGACCTTGACGACGCCCATCGCGCTTTTCTCGCCGCCTATCGCAGCGGCGATATTGCGAAGGCGCAGGAAATCCTTGTGCAGATCAAAAAGTCGCCAGGCGCGAAGATCGCGCTGTTCGATATTTACGAAGACCGCCTCAACGCGTTCGCCCGAAACGGCCTTCCCGAAAACTGGGACGGCGTCGTCACGGCGGAAGCGTAATTTCCAGCGCCTACTTTGCGGGCTTGAACACCAGAAATTTCGCGGTCAGGAAATTGACGCCCATGCCGACGATCGATCCGGCGGCGATGGCCCCGATAGGATTGGCGTTGAAGAACGCGCTAACGCTTACAAGAATTGCGTAAGCCCCGTAATTGACCGCGCCGCCGCCGGTCTGCAGCAGGACAAAACGGCGCCATTCCTGCGCCGCCGGCCGGCCGCTGTCAGCGAACGTAAAGGTGCGGTTGAGAAACCAGGTCGCGCTCGCCGCCGCGAGATAGGAAACGATGCGCGACAGGTAGAGATCCTGCGCGAAAAAATTGACGAGCGTAAACACGCTCGCATCGACCAGAAAACCGAGCGCTCCGACCCCGCCAAAGGTCAAGATCTGACGGGCGAGGCTCACCATGAGTGTCGCGGCCTGTTCATCGGGCTGACCCTAGAGCTGAGGCCTTACCAATTACTCAAAAATCCGGCCGCCGCGCCAGACGCGCGCCACGGCAAGAGCCAGCGCCACCGCCGCCGCCCCCATCGCCGCCATCAGAAGATAGGCCGCGCCCGGACCCGCGCCGCTCCAGATAAAACCGGCGGCGACCGTTGCAAGGCCCGTCACTGCGCCGACCCCGGTCGCGGACATCAAGGTCATCGCCGTGTTGACGAGGCGCACCGGCGTCGCCCGATCGATGAATTCAATGGCGCCGATATAGGCCGCGGCGAAGGTGAATGCGTGGGTCGTCTGTATAAGGAATAAAAGCCAGAGGGACGGCTCGGCCGCTGTCAGCGTCCAGCGCAGGGCCGCCGCCCCGCCGCCAAGGGCCAGCAACAGGGCGGGCGATGCGCGCGCGACGACGCGCCGGGCGCCCACCAGAATGACGATCTCGGCGATCACGCCCGTCGCCCAGAGCGCGCCAATGACGAACTCCGAATAGCCGATTTCCGACCAGCGCAGGTAAGAGAACGCATAGTACACCGCATGGGCGCCTTGCGTGAGGCCCGCGGAAAAGAGAACGAGGAGAAAAACAGGCGAGCGCAGAAGCCTTGGCGCCTCGCGCAGCGTCATCGGTTTTGCGCCGCCGCGACTGCCTGCTTCCGCCGGCAACGCGAAACTCATGGCGAAAGCGAAAAGTGCGGCCGCCGCCATGGCGGGTGCCGCGGCGGCGACGCCCAGTCGTTGCAGCACAAATCCGGCAAGGACTGTCGTTGCGAGGAACGCGAAGGATCCAACCGCCCGAATGCGCCCATATTGGAGCCAGCCATTGCGATCGGCGCGCAGGACCGCACTATCGGTCAGCGGCACTAGCATGCCGAACGCCCACAGCACGCAAAAAGCTGACACGGCAATCATCGGCTTGATGGGAAACAGGACCAGCCCCAGCGCGCCAGCGGCAAAAAAACCGGAGACAACTTTCAGCGCGCGGCGCTCATCGGTTTGCGTGTCCGCCCAGAAGGCGACGAAGGGTCCGAATATTAACCGCGCGATCAGGGCGACGCCGGTGAGTACGCCGATCTCCGGCGCCGTAAATCCGTGCAGCGTCAGCCATCCGGCGAAAAAGGGAAGCTGCACGCCGAGCAGCACGAATTGGCCGCTGTAAAACAACGCGTAAAACGGCCCAGCAAGGCGTTTAGACGGCAAGGTCAGCGAGAGGCGGCCAAAATCCATGGCGCGCGGTGTAACGGAAAACCTTCACCGCCGACAGCTATGGAACGCAGCTTAAAGGTCAGAAGCGGCGCCGGCGACCCGGCGGCTTGGCGCCGCAAGCGTCGCGGTGCGATCTTTTTCATACCGGTCTGCGAGATCATCGGCGGCTTTGCCGAGGGCGCGGACCATTTCGCGAAAACGATACTGCAAAGCGTCTATCGCTTCATCGTCGATTGTCGCCCCGGCATGTTCGAGCTTTGATGCGGCGGCGGCATAAATTTCCCGCTGCTGGCGCAGGGTCTGGATACATTCTTCCACCAGCGCCACGTCCCGCGCCGTCACCCGCGGCGCGTCGATTGTCGCCATGGCGACCGCATGAAAGCGGGCGGCGTCGCCGAGCTTGGCGTCAGCGTCCGCAAACAACGCATTGACGCCGCCGGCGTCTTCAATGGCGTCTACATAATACGCCACTGCGTCTGATTTGGTGAAACGGTCGTCTTTGTCGCCAGTGATCCAGGCGAGCATCGGCGCCTCTTCCGGCGCGCGCCATTTGGTTTTTTCGACGTCCCGCGCCGCTTCCGCGAGAAGGTCGCGTTCCGCGACCGGGGCGGTGACGCTTTTACCGGCTCCCCCGCCGATTGCGCATCCGCCCAGAATGAAAATTGCCGCAACGCACAACGCGCGCGCTGCTGGTTGACCGCCCTTCACCAGACCCCTACTCCCACAAGAACAAAAACGCCCACAAACACCCTTTCTAATTCTTAACAAATCAGGCGAGAGAAGTCAGCCTTGAAATGACGGAACGGATGAAATTATTTCCGCCGATCGAGCCGATCGAGACCGGCCGGGTGCGCGTATCGGAACTTCATGAAATTTATTATGAGGTTTCCGGCGCAATTGACGGCAAACCGGTCATCGTTTGCCATGGCGGTCCCGGCGGCGGGTCGACGCCGTCCATGCGGCGCTATTTCGACCCAAAAAAATATAAGATCATCGTTTTCGACCAGCGCGGCTGCGGACGATCGACGCCGCACGCGGAACTGGAAGACAACACGACCTGGGCGCTGATTGCAGACATGGAGACATTGCGGACCCGCCTCGGCGTCGAGACATGGCAGGTGTTCGGCGGCTCATGGGGCTCAACGTTGGCGCTCGCTTATGCGCAAACTCACCCGGACCGCGTCAGCGAACTTGTTCTGCGCGGCATCTTCACCCTGCGCCGCTCAGAGCTTTCGTGGTTTTATCAGGAAGGCGCCAGCGCAATATTTCCCGATGCATGGGAAGGCTTCCTGAAACCCATTCCCGCTGCCGAACGCAGCGACATGATGGCCGCCTATTACAAACGCCTTACCGGCGACGACAAAAAAGCACAGCTCGAGGCGGCGAAAGCCTGGAGCCTGTGGGAAGGCGGCACGGTGAGCCTGATGCCGTCGGACGAGCGCATGCACAACTTTTCATCGGACGTGTTCGCCCTCGCCTTCGCACGCATCGAATGCCACTACTTCATGAATGGCGGCTTCTTTGAGCGCGATGACCAGATTTTCGCCAATATGGACCGTATACGGCATATTCCCGGCACGATTGTGCAAGGGCGCTATGATGTGGTGACGCCCATGGAGACCGCCTGGGCCTTGCACAAGGCCTGGCCCGAGGCGGACTTCGATCTGGTGCTTGACGCCGGACACGCCGCCAGCGAGCCCGGCATCATCGACGCGCTGGTGCGCGCAACGAACAAATACGCCGAGCGCTAACCGGTGATCGCCGGCAGGATGAACGGCGCCCAGATCGTTGAATAGATTAGGACGAGGCCGATCCCGAACGGGCACACCCAGCGGATCAGGAAGCGCCAGCGCTTGAACCACGCCTCGGACTTGAAGCCGATAGCCTCGCGCGCCGTTGACGTCGTCACAATCCAGCCGGCGAAGATCGCCGCCACAAAACCCGACAGCGGCAGGATGATGTCCGTGGTCGCCGACAGGAAGTCGAGCAGCACCATGCCTTCAAAGATCGGGATGTTGCCCGCGGGCTGCCACGTATTCCAGAAATTGTCCTGGTTTTCGCCATTGGGGCCGACCGCCGGCACCTGGCTCAGGGCGTTGAGGACGCCGATGATGAAAATGACGACGCCGATGACGCCTGCGGACTTCCAGCGATTATCACTTTTTGACTGCTCATTGACCCATTTCGTCGAGGTTTCCAGCAAGGCGATCGACGAGGTGATCGCCGCAAAAAACGCCAGCAGGAAAAAGAGGACGCCGAATATGCCGCCGCCCGGCATGCCGTGGAATGCAAGCGGCAGGGTCTGGAACATGAGCGTCGGTCCAGCGCCCGCAGCAAGGCCCATGGCGAAGACGATCGGGAATATCGCAAGGCCGGCGATAATGCCGACGCCGGTGTCGGCGATGGCAATCAATCGGGAAGACCGCGGCAGATCCTGGTCGGATTGCATATAGGCGCCGTAGGTCGCCATCAGCGCGGAGCCGAGGCCGATGGAGAAAAACGCCTGTCCGAGGGCGGCGGAAATGACGGAGCCGCCATCGGTGAAGCCGGCGACGAAATCTTCCGGGCGCACGCCGAGGAGAAAATCGATGCCGCGCCCGGCGTCGCCTTCAATCAGCGCAAACGCCATCAGCAGCAGTAGAAGAACGAAAAACGCCGGCATCAATATCGTCACCGCCGTTTCAATGCCGCCCTGCACCCCGCGCGCAACAATGCTCACCGTCAGCACCATGAAGAGAGCGTGATAAATAATCATGCGCGTCGGATCGCTTAAGAGTTCGGTCAGTTTCGCGCGCACTTCGTCCGCGGACTGCCCGGCGAAGGCGCCGCCCGTTAGCCCTGCAACGCCGTCGCGCGCCACGGCGGCGATGAGGTCGCCGCCGATCATGATGACGTAGGCAAGGACCCAGCCGGCGATGACGGAATAAAAGGTGAGAATGATGAAGGCGCCGATCATGCCGAGCCAGGACTGGATCGCCCAGAAGGGAGAGCGCCCTTCGGCCTTCGCGATCTTCACGACGCTGCCGACGGCAGACATGCCCCCGCGCCGGCCGATGAAGAGTTCAGCGACGAGGACCGGCAGACCGATCAGGACGACGCAGATGACATAGAAGACGACAAACGCGCCGCCGCCGCTCTCGCCGGCGACGTATGGAAACCGCCATAAATTGCCAAGACCGACCGCAGATCCGATCGCCGCCAGAATGAACGCCGCCTTTGACGACCATGTGACGCCCTCACCCGCTGTACCCTGCATTCGCTATCCCCTTGTAATCGCCGAAATATTTTGCCCATTAGTGGCATGGCCCGCCATTTTAGACAAATTTTTACGAATCTTAGCAAATATTGTTCAACGCACGCGTGATCAAAACCGCCGGACCGCCGATTCTGGCCGCCGGCGGGCCGATTGCGTAAGGGGAGGAATAGCGTGGAACAGCCTCAGGCCGGCGCCGCCGACCATATTGAACTGGAACAGCTCAACGGGCTGATCGCCGCCGCCGGCGTCGAAGGCGCGCGCGAAATTCTCAACGCATTCTGGTCCTCAACAGAAGAATTGCTCGCCGCTGCGGCTGCGCAGGTCGATGGCGGCGATCTCGAAACCGCCGCCCAGACCGCCCACGCCATCAAGGGCATGGCCGCCAATGTGGGCGCCGCGAAGCTCTCCTCAACAGCGTCTGATCTTGAAGTCGCCTGCCGCGATAAAGACGCAGGCGCTGCGCCCGGTCACATGAACGATGCCCGGGCCGATTTCGAAGCGGCGCGTGGCTGGCTGCTGGAGCACCTGAAACAGGCCTCCTGAGCTTCGCAGCATTTCCGCCTTACAGAAAATCGCCGGTTTTCAGGACGTCATGATCGCGGTTGATATGCGCACTCATGACGAGGCCGAACCCCGCCATGATCGTCAGCATCACCGTGCCGCCATAGGAAACGAGCGGCAGCGGCACGCCGACGACCGGCGCAAGCCCCATGACCATGCCTGTGTTGATTAAGACGTAAAGCGAGAAGGTGGCGACAACACCGACAACGGTCAGGCGCGCAAAATGCGACTTCGCCCGCGCGCCGATGGAAAGGCCGGTCAAGATTACCGCGAGATAAAGCAACAGTAGGCCGACAGAGCCGACAAAGCCGAATTCTTCGCCGAAGATCGTGAATATGAAATCGGTGTGCATCTCTGGCAGGAATTGCAACTGGCTCTGGGTCCCTTGCATGAAGCCCTTGCCGTCAAGACCGCCGGAGCCAAGCGCGATCTTCGACTGATGCAAATGATAACCCTGCCCGGACGGATCGAGATCGGGATTGAGAAACGTCGTGATCCGCCGCAACTGATATTCTTTCAAAATATCAAAACGATAGGCCGCATAGCCCGCGGCGATGGCGCCGAAGACGCCAAGAACGCCGATGCGCCAGCTGAGGCCCGCAACAAACACTATGATCACGCCGGTGGCCCCGAGGAGCAGCGCCGTGCCGAGATCCGGCTGAATAAAGACAAGGCCCACCGGCGCGCCGATCATTAGCGCCGGCGGAATGAGATAAAGGAGATGGGAGACCTGTTCGGCGCGCAGTCCGTGATAATAGCGGGCGAGCCCCATGACGAGGCCGATTTTCATGGCTTCCGACGGCTGGAACTGCATGCCGCCGAATTCGAGCCAGCGGCGCGCGCCCATATTGATCTCGCCGATGAACGGCACCGCCAACAATGCGGCGAGCGCGGCGAAGTAAATCGGATAGGCAAGCGCCATCCAGTAGCGGATCGCGATCAGCCCCATGCCCACAAGCAGGCAGGCGGCGACGCCGTAGCGGATCGCGTGTTTCAGGGCCCAGGGCCGCCAGTGGCCTTCCGCAACCGAATAGAGCGTGATGACGCCGGCGAGCGCAATCAGTGTAAGGAGGATCAGAAGCGGCCAGTGCGTCTTTGTAAGGCGCGCGCGAATGCCGCGATGGGGGCCGGGCAGGATGAGCGAGGCCATGGCGGTCAGGCGTCCCGGCTGGCGGCGGCGGTGCGGATAAGCTCGCGCGGATCGACCGTCTTGCGCGAAGCGGGATCGCGTTCGGCGACTTTCTTCATGATGTCGCGCGCTTTGGGACCCGCCGCGCGCGCGCCGCCGATCCCGTGTTCAACCAGCACCGCGCAGGCGTATCGGGGATTTTCATACGGCATAAAGCTGACAAAGAGCGCATGATCCCGGCGGGCCCATGGCAGGTCTTCCTGATCGGTAAGCCCGCGGGCGCGCTCTTCCGCCGTAATACGAAACACCTGGCTCGATCCGGTTTTGCCGGCGAGCTGCCAGTCCGGATCGTCAATGCGCGAGCGCGCCGCCGTGCCGTATTCGTTGGTTACCGCGTTCATGCCGGCGCGGACAACTTTCAGATAATCCTGGTTGATATTGATCAACGGCGCCTCTGGCGCAGGCAGCACAAGGTCGCCGACCGCACGCACAAGGCGCGGACGAACCGACCGGCCCGTGGCGACGCGCGCCGCCATGACGCAAAGTTGCAATGGCGTTGTCGTCCATGCGCCCTGCCCGATAATGGCTGAAAGCGTTTCGCCGGGAAACCATGTCTGGTTTCCGGGATCGCCCGCATAGTAAGTGCGTTTCCATTCGCGCGACGGCACAACGCCCGACTTCTGGCCGGCGATGCCCAGTTCGTAGGATTCGCCGAGACCGAACTTACGCGCCGTTTCCGCAAGCAGATCGATATCCAGCGTCTTGGCGATTTCGTAAAAATAGATATTGCAGGAATCCTTGATGGCGCCCTTCATGTCGCGCACGCCATGGCCGCCGCGTTTCCAGCAATGGAAATTCCGGTTGCCGTACCAGGTTTTGCCAAGGCACCGCACGGTCCGCGATGAGCGAAAACCCATTTCCTGACCGGCGATCGCTGCAATCATTTTCAGCGTCGAGCCGGGCGCATATTCGCCAGCGAGCGCCTTGTTCAACAGCGGCTTGTACTGGCTCTGATTGAGGTCGCGCCAGAGATCGGGGTCGATCCCCACATTGAAATCGTTCGGGTTAAAGGCCGGCGTCGACGCCAGCACAAGAATATCACCGGTCACGACATCCATGACGACGGCGGCGGCGCTTTGCGGCTCATCGGGCTGGCGCTCGCCCGGCGTCGCCAGCACATTCATCGCATGGGTCTGCAACTCTGCGTCAATCGTGAGCGTCAGGGGCTTGCCCTGCACCGGCTGCACAGCGCCTTCCTTCACTTCCTCGATGACGCGGCCATGGGCGTTGATGACGACATTCATCTTGCCCGCTTCGCCGCGCAGTTCTTTTTCGTATGTACGCTCAAGTCCGTCACGGCCGACCTTAAATCCCGGCTGGCGCAACAGCGTGCGTTCTTCATCGCTTTCCTGCGACGCAAGATCAGCGTCGGTGACAGCGCCCACATAGCCGAGCACGAAGGACGTGGCGTTCCCAAGCGGGTAGTCGCGCGTGTCGCCCACATCCGGGAGGACGCCTGCAAGATGCGGCAGCTCGTAATTGATGCGCGAGAACGTATCCCAGTCGAGATTGTTCTCGATCTCGATGGGCGTGAAGGCGCCGCGACGGCGGATCTCGCGGAAAATGCGATTGCGCCGGTCTTCGGGGACAGGAACGATCTGCGCCACATGGTCGAGGGTTTCGGTCACATTCTGTGATTGCTCCGGCAACAGCAGAATGCGGAAATTCTTCCGGTTCGACGCCAGCACATTACCGAACCGGTCAACGATATCGCCGCGCAGGGGCGTCAGGACGCGCCGGTTGAACTGGTTTTCCTGCGCCAAGGTCTGGTATTTTTCGTGGTCAGCGATCTGTAACTGGTAAAGCCGCCCGGCGATCGCGAAGACGGCGAACGAAACGCCGCCGCCGAACAGCATCGTGCGCCGCGATACGATCTCCTGGCGTTCGGGATCATGATTGTTCATCATCGCTTTACGCCTCGACCAGCACGCGGCTGTGCAGTTCGCGGAACGCGACGCCGAAAGCCGGATAGATCAGGATCGTCGCCACAACCTGCGCGGCAAGCGCGCCAACGGGCAACAAGGCGCCGGACATCAAACTCATCACAAGCCACAACATAAGGCTCGCCACGCTCGCCGCCAATGCAAAACCCATCCAGACGACTTTTTGTTCGCGGCCCAGAAAATACGCCCGCTGCGAGGAAACCGCGAATTGCGTGACAAGGTAAACGGCGGCCCAGAGCCCGAGCGGGCCGCCCATTAACAGGTCCTGTAAAAGGCCAATGAAAAAAACGCTGGGGCTCGGCAGGAAGTCCGGCGAATAGATCGACCAGAAAAAGACGACCACGAGGGGAATAATCGGCGTCGGCAGGACGCCTTCGAAAAAACGGAACGGCAACGCCAGGATGATGACGCCGATGACGCCGAGAAATGTCGGCGTCAGGGACCTGAGGATCGCAAAGAGTTGTTCAGCGCGGTAGCCCATGGGTCCCGGTCATCCCTCCGCCTGTGTCGGTTCGGCTGCCGCGTCCGTTTCGTCCGACGCGTCGTTCAGCGGCTCGCCGGTTTCCGGTTCGGCAATGACGGGAAAGTCGAAATTGATGACCCGGACCATGCGCGAGCGCGTATAATTCGCATAAAGATCAACTTCCAGTTCACTGGCGCCGCCCTCGATGACGCCCACGGGCACGCCGCGCGGCAGCACCCCTTCCGCGCCGGAGGTTAAGACCCGCTGGCCGGGAAGTATTTCAATGTCGTCTGACGTTTCGATAATCGAGATTGCCGGCCGCGCCCGCGTGCGCCCGACGAGAATGCCGTCAACGTCCGCGCCCTCCACGTAAACCGGCACGCGCGACTGCACGTCGGTGAGCAAGAGAACACGTGATGCATTGGCGCCGATATGGACGATGCGGCCGAGGAGCCCGTCCGGATCGACGACCGCCTGGCCCGGCTCCACATTCTTGCGCCGCCCGGCGTTGATGATCATCGAGCGCGCAAATGCGTCATTCGCCTCGCCGATAATATAGGCGTCCACAGGGCGCGCCGCCGGCGGCGCCTGATAGGATTGCAATTGTTCAAAACCGGAAACGACCGTGCGCAATTCCAGCGCCTCGTTCATCCATTGGCGCAATTCCGCATTCTCGCGGCGCAGCGCATCGTTCTGTTCCAGCACGGCAAAATAATCGCCCACATAACCGATGACGCCGTTCACATAGGCAATCGGTCCGGAAAGAACTTCAAGGATTGGCGAGGTCGCATCGAGAACGCTTTCGCGCGCTTTTTGAAAGACCGACGCTTGCGCCGAATACAGGCTGGAAAGAAGCAGGAAGACCGAGACAAGGATCAGGATGACGAGGATGACGCGGGAATTCGCTTTACGGCCGAGCCCTTCCCGCCTGTCCTGTCCTAAGTAATCCATGCCTCATTATACCGCTCAGGACCGTCAAACACAGGGCCGCCAGACAGGCGACCCGCTTAAATCGCCGAAGACAGAACGCCGCGCATGGCCTTCGTGTTTTCGAGCGCCGCGCCGGTGCCGAGCGCCACGCAGGACAGCGGATCGTCCGCCACCGAGACCGGCAGGCCGGTTTCGTCGCGCAGCACCTGATCGAGGTTTTTGAGGAGCGCCCCGCCCCCCGTCAACATAATTCCGGTGTCCACGATGTCCGCGGCAAGCTCAGGCGGCGTCGCTTCCAGGGCGACTTTCACCGCCTCGATGATCTGGCTCACAGGCTCCGCAAGGGCTTCGGCGACCTGGGCCTCGCCAATGCGCACTTCTTTCGGGACGCCATGCATGAGATCGCGGCCCTTGATCTGGATGGTGACGCCCGAGCCTTCCGTCGGGATCATGGCCGAGCCCACTTCCTTTTTGATTCGTTCTGCGGACGCCTCGCCGATGAGCAGATTATACATTCGGCGGATATAGCCGATGATCGCTTCGTCCATCTTGTCGCCGCCGACGCGCACCGAGCGCGAATAGACGATCCCGCCAAGAGAAAGGACAGCGACTTCCGTGGTGCCGCCGCCAATATCGACGACCATCGAACCCACAGGCTCGGTCACCGGCATATCTGCGCCAATCGCGGCCGCCATGGGTTCTTCGATGAGATCGACTTTGCGCGCGCCGGCGCTGAGCGCTGATTCCTGAATGGCCCGGCGCTCAACAGCGGTGGCGCCCGACGGCACGCAGACAACGATGCGCGGGGATGCGAAAGACCGGCGATTGTGCACTTTCTTGATGAAGTGCTTGATCATGGCTTCGGCGACTTCGAAATCGGCGATAACGCCGTCGCGCATGGGCCGGATCGCTTCGATCTCGCCGGGGGTGCGCCCCAGCATTTCCTTCGCCTCATTGCCGACGGCGCGCACGAGCTTGCGCGCCTGGCGCGTCTCAATCGCGACCACCGAAGGCTCGTTGAGGACGATGCCGCGGCCCTTGACGTAAACGAGGGTGTTCGCGGTGCCGAGGTCAATGGCCATGTCCGCAGAAAGCATGCCGAACAGCGTAGAGAGCATGAGGGTTTTCCTATTCGCCGAATAATAACGTCAGACGGCTTAATGCTTATCCTTAATGCGTTCCTAAATCGTCAACATCACGAGGCATTTCGCGGGCTTTTGGTCTGCGCCCGGCGATCCGGCGACGCTTGCGGCTAACGATCTGTTAACAGGATTCTTACGGCGAAAACGACTTTCTTTGAAGCCGCCGAAAAATCACCGATAGACGTCCTCGCGGGCCCGCATGCGACGGTATAGGAGGCGCACCAGCAGAAGGAAGCCAAGCCAGCCGGCGATAACGCCGACAATGATCGCCAGATCGCGCGGGCGTCGGCTCATGAAGAAATCAACGACCCCGTCGACCCCTTCCGACAGGGTTTTCGCATCCGGGAAATAAGCCGCCAGCACCGCGACGACAGCGATTTTCGGCATGATGCCGAGCCCGGTTCCGATCCAGTATTTCCATAAAGGAATATGCGCCGTGCCCGCCGCCGCATTGACGACGATAAAGGGCGCGGACGGAATCACGCGGATCATGCCGCTCGCGACAATGCCGTGATTGTGGAGGAAGTTGACCGTGCGCTGCACCCGGTCGCCGGCGAGCCCGCGCACCCAGCGCCCGCCCAGAAAATGTCCCAGGCCGAAGGTCAGCGTCGCGCTCGCCATAGTCGCAAACCAGGCGTAGAGGGCGCCGGTGACCGGGCCGAAGACGATGACCGTCGCGGTGATTAGCAGGATCTGCGGAAAGCCGGTAAGCGCCAGCAAAGAAAAAATCGAGACGACGCCGGCAAGCGCATAAGGCGACTCCGCCGCTGAAGCGATGATGCGATTGACTTGCTGCAGGCCGCCATCGTCGTGATCGAGGTTCATCCACGCCTGTCCGAAAAACAGCATGAAGACAACGAAGAACAGGAGAATGACGGAGACGGCGAGCGACGTCGCCGCCTTGGCGTCCATTGTGTTCAGGAAATTCGTAAGGCGGCGAACAAACTCGACCATACGCGAAAACCGGTCCCGACCCTGATCGGCACGGCGGCGGTTTTCCGCCATAACGCGCCGTCGGCGCCGCTTTGCAGCGCCGCTGTTACACCCAAATTGGACCGTATCCATGGGCCCCCGCCCGGTCCCTCACCCCCCAGTGAGGCAGGTGTCTTAACCATCGATTTTGCGAAGCGCAACGCCCTCAGGCGCCGTCGCCGGTAAAGTTTGCGACGGCTTCGCCGTGCGTCTGCACGCGCGGCCAGTCGGCGGCCTGATTGCGGAACCAGGTGAGCTGGCGCTTGGCGAATCGCCGCGTTGATTGCTGCAATGCGGCAAGGCTTTCGTTCTCGTTCGCTTCGCCGCGGAGCATGGCTGAAATTTCCGGCACGCCGAGCGCTTTCATCACGGGCAAGCCCGGATCGAGCGCGCGGTCCAGCAGCCGGCGCACTTCTTCAACGGCGCCATGCGCCAGCATCGCCGCCGCCCGTTCGTCGCACCGGGCGTAGAGCGTCTCGCGCGGCGGCTCGATCACAAGGCGGCGCACAGGCAAGGCGATGAGCGGCTCACGCGGACGGTTCTGGAATTCGGTAAGCGGCGCGCCCGTCGCCTTAAAGACTTCCCAGGCGCGCAATAATCGCTGGGCGTCGCCGGCGGGCAACCGCGCCATGGCCGGATCAAAGCCAATGACTTCGTCGCGAAAGGCGTCTGCGCCCAGCGCTTCGCGGCGCGCTTTTGCTGCTTCGCCGATTTCCGGCGGAATGTCGGGTATCGGCGACAGCCCCTCTTCCAGCGCGCGAAAATAGAGCCCGGTGCCCCCGACAACGATCGGCGTTCGCCCGCGCGCAGCGAGGTCATCGATGATGGGCGCGGCTTCGCGGGCCCAGCGCCCGGCGGACCAGCGTTCCGCGCCGTCAGCGACGCCGTAGAGGTGATGGCGCGCGCGCGCTTCGTCTGCTTCGCTCGGGCGCGCCGTGACGATGTGCAAGTCGCGATAGACCTGCATGGCGTCGGCGTTGACGATCTCCCCGCCGATGTCTTCCGCCAGCCCAAGCGCCGCCGCCGACTTGCCGCTGGCGGTCGGTCCTGCGATAAAGATTACGCCATCAATCATGAAATAATCCGTAGGCGAATGACCAAAATTCTCTCTCTTATCGCCAATCCGAACTCTCCGGTTATCGATAAGCCCGTGCTCGACCGTCTTAGAAAAACATTCCCCAAATGTGAATTACACGAAGTCGAAAAAGGGGTCGCATGCGAGGTTAAACTGATCGGAGTCGATAGTGATACTTTCCTCGGCGCCCATCACGCCCGGGATGGCAAATCCATCGACGTTAACCTCGTCGCCGGCGAAAACCGCCGCAAGCGCCTCCTCATCGCCGACATGGACTCCACCATGATCGAGCAGGAATGCATCGACGAGCTTGCGGACTTTGCCGGCAAGCGCGCGGAAATTTCCGCCATCACCGAGCGCGCCATGCGCGGGGAACTCGACTTCGAGGCGGCGCTGAAAGAACGGGTCGCCATGCTGAAAGGCCTGCCCGTATCCGTGCTCGAGGAAGCCTACGAGAAGCGGATTACCCTGACGCCCGGCGCGAAGACCCTTGTGCAGACCATGAACGCGATGGGCGCGGTCACCGCACTCATCTCCGGCGGGTTCACGTTTTTTACCTCCCGTGTGGCGGCGGCCTGCGGCTTTCAGCATCATCAGGCGAACGAACTCATCATCGAGGACGGGCGCCTCACCGGCGAGGTCGCTATGCCCATCCTCGGGCGCGCGGCGAAACAGAATGCGCTCCTGCGCCTTGCCGGCGAAAACGACATCGACCTTACCGATACGCTGGCGGTCGGCGACGGCGCTAATGATCTTTCCATGTTGGAGCGCGCCGGCCTCGGCGTTGCATTTCGGGCAAAACCCGCCGTCGCGGAAGCGGCCCATGCGCGCATCGACCACGGCGACCTGACGGCGCTTTTATATCTTCAGGGTATTCCGCAGGCGGAGTTTAGGGATTGAGTTCGCTTCATCCTGAGGAGAAATTGTCTTCGCCCTTCGTGACGTTTCCGCATAGCGGAAACCCTCAGGGTGAAGATAATTTCGTCACGAAGGACGAAGCGACATTTACGGTCTCAAACTCTCGTAAAACAACAGGTCCCCGCGCTGCACATAAATCTGCACCGGGCCGCTGTTCAAGTTACGCAGCTTGTCGAGTTTCGACACCGCCGCCGCCGGACGCGTCATACGCTCCCAGCCGATTTCGAGAATGACGTCCCCGGGCTCGAGGAACACCGCCGCCGGACTGTCGGGATCGACTTCCGTCACCACGACGCCTTCTGTGCCCGCCGGCAGGCCGAAGGCGCGGCGCACTTCGTCAGTCGGCGCCTGCAGTGTCAGGCCGGCGCTTTTGAACGAATTGGACGGCGTCGCAAACCCTTCAAGCGACGCGAGCTGACGCTTCTCGCGCCGTTCAACGACGACATTCAACGTCATGCGTTTGCCGTCGCGCAGGATCACCAGCGGCGCGCGGTCGCCTACGGGCGTATCCGCCACGGCGCGGGTCAGGTCGCGTACGGAAGAAATCGGCCGGCGGTTGAACTCGAGGATCACGTCATTCACTGCGACGCCGGCTTCATGCGCCGGACTGTTCGGCGTCACCACGGAAACGACGGCGCCTTCCGGGCGCTTCAAGCCAATGGTCGAGGCCTGCGCCGCGGAGACGTCTTCAATCGTGACGCCCAGCCAGCCGCGCCGCGTCTCGCCATATTCGAGCAGTTGTTCAACGACCGTTTCGGCAAGGTCCGCGGGGATCGCAAAGCCGACGCCGACCGAGCCGCCGGTCTGAGAGAAGATCGCCGTGTTGACGCCAATGACGTTGCCTTCAAGATCGAACAGCGGTCCGCCGGAATTGCCGCGGTTGATCGACGCGTCGGTCTGGATGAAGTCGTCATAAAGGCCGGAATTGATGTCGCGGTTGCGCGCCGAGACGATGCCTTTCGTCACCGAGCCGCCAAGACCGAACGGATTGCCGATGGCGATAACATCGGCGCCCACCGGCGCGCGATTGACGTCACCCCAGCTTACCGATGGAAAACGCGTCCCGGTCGTTTGAATTTCGAGCACGGCGAGGTCCGTTTCCGGATCGCGGCCGCGCACGGTCGCGGTGAATTCGCGCCCGTCATTGAGCGTCACGGTGATCTGGTCCGCATTGTCGATCACATGATTGTTGGTGACGACGATGCCTTTCGGGTCGATGAAAAAACCGGAGCCGAGGGAGACCGGCTGGCGGCTGAATTTCTTGCGCAAATTTTCAAGCTCGCCCGTGGCCGCGCCGCCGCGCACGCTTTGTGACGAGGAAATATTGACCACCGCCGGAGACAGCTTCTCGACCAGCGCCGGCAGGTTGGTGGAGGGCCCATGGGCGCCGGCCGCGCCAAGGCTTGCCGTCGCCAGCGCGGCGCTTACCGCCGCCGCTTTGAAAATGGTCGCAAAATTTCGTTGAATCATAGCGTCCTCACACCGGTCCCCCGTGACAATACGGAGGACAGGTTAACGCATAGCGAGCCTGTGACAAGCGCCCGCCGGACGCGCCGACGGGTTTTTGCGACGCTTAGTTGCGGGCCTCGAAGTCCCTGAAATAGCGGAAAAATTCCGAATCGGGACTGAGCAGGATCGTGGTCTCCCCGCTCTGCAGCGCCGCCTTGTAGGCGTCGAGCGAGCGGTAGAAGGCGAAGAACTCCGCCCGCGCCGGGTCGCGCTGGCCGCCGGGCAGGAAATTGCAGTCGATGATCGCCGCATTGGCTTCTGCCTGACCGGCGATCGCCGCCGCCGCAATCGCCGCCGCTTCATTAACGGCGCCGGTTCCTTCGGGCGCCGCCGCAGCCTCGTCCTCTGCCGGCGCGGCGTCGGTTTCTTCCACCGCCGCGTCGATGCTCACTTCGGAAATTTCCACCGGCACGCCGTCATAGGCGCCGGCAAAAATGCAGTTTCGCGCCGCATCGGCCCGGCCCTGGATTTCCAGCGCCCGTCGGTTTGCGTCCGCGATAATCTCGGTTTCGCGGCGATCGGCCTGCGCTTCAATCCGCTGCTTTTGCTCATCGCCCTCGGCGCGAATGCGCTGGGCGATCTGGATACGTTCGGAGCGCATGCGTTCGAAGACGTCGTCCTCGTTTTCCTGCGGGAAGTCGGCGCGGCGAATCTTCACGTCGATGACGCTGACGCCGAACTGGCGTACTTCGTCCGCCATCTGAGAATTGATCGCTTCCATCAGTTCCGACCGACGGTCGCGAATGATTTCGATATCAGTAGCGTCGCCGAGCACGGCGCGAAGGCTGGTTTCCAGAACCGCCGCGATCCGACCTTCCGCCGCACGGCGCAGGCTGAGAACGTCGCTGCCGCCGGAGCCGCGGAAGCTTTCATAATACCGCAGCGGATCGACGATCTGGTAGCGCACAAACGCATCCACCACGAGGCGTTCCTGATTGACTGTGAACACCTCCAGCGGGCTCGCGTCATATTCCAGGTTGCGCTTGTCGAGCTTTACGTAATTCTCGATCGGCAGCTTGCCCTTGAGGCCGGCTTCCGGCGCAATGCGGACAGGGTCACCGAAGCGCAGGACAATCGCCTGTTCTTTCTCGCCGACGGTGAAAAGGAAAAGGTTGAAGACAATGACGACGGCGATGACGCCGATAATCAGTCCGGGTCCGAAGAGCCTGCTCATTACTGCGTTCCTCCGCTGCGTTGCCCGCGCTGATTGAGTTCATTGAGCGGCAGATAGGGCACGACGCCGCTGCCCGCATCGTCTTCGATGACAATCTTGTTCATGTCGGCGAGAACGGATTCGACGGTTTCCAGATACATGCGCTGGCGGGTCACCTGCGGCGCTTGTCTGTACTCGTCATAAATCTGGTTGAACCGGTCCGCCTGACCGCGGGCATCCGCGGTGACGCGCGCTGCATAGGCGGCGGCGCCTTCAAGAATTTTCTGCGCCTCACCACGGGCGAGCGGGATTTTCTCGTTGTAATAGCGTTGCGCGTCGTTGACCTTGCGTTCAGCTTCCGAGCCGGCGTTGAAGACGTCAAGGAACGCGTCGCGCACCTGCGGCGGCGCATCGGCTTTCTGGTAGTTGACGCGAATGATCCGGATGCCGCTGTCATAGGAATCGAGCGCTTCCTGCATGATCGTCTGCGTGCGTTCGGAAACGTCGCCGCGTCCAGACGTCAGGAGCGGTTCGAGCCGGTTGCCGCCGACCACTTCACGCATCGCCGCTTCCGCGACCGCGCGCACGACATTGTCCGGGTTCTCGATGAGGAACGCGAATTTCGCGGGGCCCGGCAATTCGCCTTCGGCCTGCGGCGAGGTGTCGATATTCCAGTCGACCGAGAAACTCACATCGGCGATGTTCTTGTCGCCGGTCAGCATCAGGCTTTCGGAAATCGATTCGGCGCTGCGCGCACTTGAGGCGCGCTGGCCGAGATCGGTTGTTCGCGTGCGGTCAACGAGGACAATCTCTTTCGACTGCACCGGGAACGGCACGTGCCATTTCAGCCCTTGCGCCTGAATGTCCGTGAACTTGCCAAACGTGGTCACCAGCGCGCGTTCGCCGGGGTTCACCTGGTAGATGCCGGAAAAGAGCCAGAGCGCCAGCACCGCTGCGGCGCCGAGCCCGATGATCTGCGGGTTGATCGGCAAACCGCCGCCGCGTCCGCCGCCATTGCCGCCGCGCCCCTTGGGGAAGGCCCGGCGCAAGCGCTGGCGCGAGGCTTCCAGTAAATCTTCAAGGTCGGGCGGGTCGCCGGGTCCGCGGCCCGAATCCTTGCGGCCGGAGCCATTATCGCCGCGGGGGGGCTGTCCCCAGGGACCGCGATTGCCGGAATTATCTTGCCAGGGCATTCATGCCTCTCATTTCTGCGTAACCGCGCGCCGCAAGCCTTGGCCCGGCGCTGCGCGGGGCTATATATGTCACCGAATTTGCGCCGCGCAACGCACGGCCCCCGCTTTTTCAGGAAAAACAAGGACTAAAATTGCCCGAGCCATTGCTGATCCGCGTCCGGGACGCCTTATCGGGGATAAAACTTGAGGGCGGCCGGGACATTGTGACGTCCGGCGCAGTGCGCGGGCTTACCGCCGATGACAATGGCGCGGTGCGATTCGCCCTTGAATTGAGCGCCGCGGATGCGAGCCGTGCTGAAACATTGCTGGAAGCAGCAAAAGCGGAGGCGAGCGCCGTTGACGGCGTTGCAACCGTTTCCGCCGTCGCCACCGCCCATAACGACGCGCCGTCCCGCGGCGGCCATGACAATCCGCTGGGCCTCAAGAAACAGAAAGCGCCGGAAGGCGGCGCCCTTGGCGATGTGAAATCCGTCATCGCCGTCGCGTCGGGCAAGGGCGGCGTCGGCAAGTCGACCCTCGCCGCCAATCTCGCCGTCGCCTTCGCCCGGGCGGGGCGCAAAACCGGCTTTCTCGACGCCGACATATACGGGCCGTCCGCGCCGACGCTGTTCGGCGTTCCCGGCAAGACGGAGATGCTCGACGGCAAGCTGCAGCCGAAAACCGCCCATGGGGTTTCGGTGATGTCGATCGGATTTCTCGTTGACCCCGAACAGGCGCTCGCCTGGCGCGGCCCCATGGTCATGGGCGCCCTCAAGCAATTAATGCGCGATGTGGCGTGGGGGCCGCTTGATGTTCTGATTGTCGATACGCCCCCGGGCACGGGCGATGCGCATCTGTCGCTCATTCAGTCGAAACGCCTCACGGGCGCCGTTATTGTCTCGACGCCGCAGGAAATGGCCCTTGCCGATGTCCGCCGCGGGGTTGCGCTTTTTCGCAAAACCAGCGTGCCGATCCTCGGCGTCATCGAAAATATGGCGTGGCTGGAAGGCCATGACGGCGCGCGGCAGTTCCTCTTTGGCGAAGGCGGCGCACAGAAAGCCGCCGCTGAACTCGATGCGCCGTTCCTCGGCGCCTTGCCGCTCTATCCGGAATTACGCGCTGCCTCCGATGCGGGGCGCCCGCTCGCCGCCGGGGATCATCCGGCTGCAGAGGAATTTGGGAAGATTGCTGAAAAAATCGGCGCGCTGCTTAGCGATTCGGGCGTTAAACTCGCATCGCTTCGTCCTTCGTGACGAAATTTTTCCTTCATCCTGAGGGAGCCGTAGGCTCGTCACGAAGGACGAAGGAAAAATTCCTCCTCAGGATGAAGCGATTCTTACTGTTCGCCCTATGATCTAGTCCGTAGACGGATCGCCGACCGAATGATCGTGGACGATGCGCCAGACGCCGCCGATGCGTTTCATCACCATCGTGAAAACGCCGCTCGACGCTTCGGTGTTTTTCACAAGATTGAACCGCCCCGTCACGATGGCGACATCGTCGGTCACCATTTCAACGTCCGTTCGTTCAAGCGAAAGCTGGCCGAGCCCTGATTCGTCCGCATAGCGTTCGCGAAAACGTTTCATGGTCGGCGACCAGCCCTTGGTGATCGCGGTGCCGGAAACAAATTTCAGGTCGTCATCGCGCCAGTAGGTGTCCATGAACGCTTGCAGATTGCCTTCATTCCAGGCGGCGGCCTGCGCCCGCAAGGTTGCGACAATGATTTCTTCCGGGTCGCGCAAGGGCGATGACCGTGTCGGCGCCGGCTGCGCGGGGGCCGCGGCGGTGACAGCGGCCGGCGTCGGCGTTGTGGCCGGCGCGGGATCGCCTGCAAGAGACTGCTGGCTATGGGCCGGCGGCGGCAGATCGGGCGCGGCGCCGACAAGGCGCCCGGCGCGCACGGGCCCGGTCGCTCTTGGCAAATCTTCAAGATCGGCGCCCGCGAGCGTCGCAGGCCCGCGCGTTGCGAAGGCTTCAGGCTCATTCAATAAAGCTGTTTCGTCCGCAGACTGAACGGTTTCCGCCTGCGCCGTTTCGTCAACCGCGATCGGCTCCAGCGGCGCGGCTTCAAATCCTTGCGGCGCCGGTTCAGACGCAAAAGGTTCTTCAATGGGCGCAGCGCCCACAAGATCGGCGGTCTCGGCAATCACGGGCGCGGGCTCTTCGACCGCCGGCGTCGGCGGCGCAGTCTCAGCGACGAGCGCTGCGGCTTCCGCGACGGCGGCCGCCGGCACGCTCGGCTCAACAGCGGCGACTTCTTCCTCGACAACCGGCGCGGCCGGCGTTTCTACATCGGCGGCGATTTCGTTTGGCTGGACGGCTGGCGCGGGTTCCGGTTCGGGCGCAGGTTCTGCGAGACGTTCCGGCTGCGGCGAAGGCCGCGCTTCGGCGGTGAGCGGCCCGCCCACCTGTCCGCAGGCGTATCCGTCGGCAATCAGGCCGGCGACAATGTCCGTCGCTTTCTCCTGACAGAACGAGGCGGTGTTGTTCGCGTGATAGGGCGTGCGCGTGACGCCGGCTTGCATGTACTGGACGTCGCAGGCCGCGCCGACTTCGCCGGGCGAGACGATCTCGATCGTGCGCTCATCGGCGCCTTTGACACAGGAATAATTAAAGGACTGCGCCGACGCGGCGCCCATAAGGGCCGCGCCCGCCGCCGCGATGGCTCCAACTGCCTTCATCATCCCCCTCCTCTACAAACTACCACGCCCGCAAACGGCATCTTAACCGCGCAAGCGCACCGATTCGCACCCCGAAATGCAGGATATCGCTTTAAAAGTTACTTATTTCTCGCCGTTTTCCGTGAAAAGCGAGCCAATTTCACGGATTTAGGCCGCGCCGGTCGAGAATGACAAATTCGCAAGCGTGCTCGTTTTTGTCGGATTTCCCGCATTCGCCGGCGTTTTCCTCACGCCAGTCACGCGGGTTCAGGGCTGGAAAGGTCGCGTCGCCCGCCGGTTCGGCGTCAACGCGGGTGAGGTAAATCCGGTCCGCGCGGGAGAGGGTCTGGGCGTAGATATCGCCGCCGCCGATGACGCAGACCTCGTCCGCGCCGGCCGCTGTCGCACAGGCCCGGCCGAGCGCAAGCGCACCGCGTATGGTGCGCGCAATGTATACGCCGGGGGCGGCGAAATCCGGCGCCCGGGTCAGCACGATATTGTCGCGGCTTGGCAGCGCCTTGCCGATGGAATCATAGGTCTTGCGCCCCATGACGACCGGCTTGCCGAGCGTGTTTTTCTTGAACCATTTGAGGTCGTCGCTGATGCGCCACGGCAGGGCGCCGTCGCCGCCAATGACGCCGTTGCGCGCAACCGCAGCGACCAACGCGATCCTCATGGCCGGGCCTCGCCTTCGTCGGCAAGCCGCGACAGGGCGTCGCCCGTTAGTCTGTACACGGTCCACTCGTCCATGGGTTCAGCGCCGAGGGACTTATAGAATTCGATTGACGGCGTATTCCAGTCGAGGACCCACCATTCCATGCGGCCGCAATTTTGCGCTTTGGCGATTGCCGCCAGCTTCGCCAACAAAGCCTTCCCGGCGCCGTTCCCGCGGCGGTCTTTGCGCACATAAAGGTCTTCCAGATAGAGACCGTGCCGGCAAAGGAATGTCGAGTAATTAAAGAAATAAAGCGCGTATCCGAAAGGCCCGTCCGCATCTTCGGCAATCAGGGCATAGATCTTCGGGTTTTCTGAAAAGAGCGTCAGCGTGAGGTCCGCTTCGCTGCCGACAACTTCGTGCTCCAGCTTTTCGTAGGCCGCAAGCTCTTTGATAAGCCCGAGGATCGTCGCCTCGTCCCCGGGCCGGGCGTCGCGGATTTCAAAACTCATACGGCGATGGGCGCCTTGATAGTCGGCAGCGCCTCATAGTCCTCGAATGCAATGTCCTCATAGCGGAAATCGAATATGGATTTCACATCCGGGTTCAGCGCCAGCGTCGGACGGCGCCCCGGCATCCGGGTAAGCTGCTCTTTCGCCTGCTCCACATGGTTCGTGTAAAGATGCGCATCGCCCAGCGTGTGCACGAAATCGCCGGGCTTGAGGCCGCAGACCTGCGCGATCATGGCGGTCAGCAACGCATAGGATGCAATGTTAAAGGGCACGCCGAGAAAAACATCGCCCGAGCGCTGGTACAGCTGGCAGGAAAGCCGGTCGCCCGCGACGAAAAACTGAAACAGGCAATGACACGGCGCGAGCGCCATGTCCTCAAGCTCCGCCGGGTTCCACGCACTGGCGACGAGGCGCCGCGAGGCGGGATTGTTTTTGATTTCGTCAATGACCCACGCGATCTGGTCAATCGCGCGCCCGTCGGGCGCCGCCCATGAGCGCCATTGCTTGCCGTAAACAGGACCAAGGTCGCCATTCTCGTCGGCCCATTCATCCCAGATCGAAACGCCGTGACGTTTCAAATATTCGATATTGGTGTCGCCCGCGAGAAACCAGATCAGTTCGTGTACGATGGATTTGGTGTGCAGCTTTTTTGTCGTCAGCAACGGAAATCCGTCGCCGAGATCGAACCGCATCTGATGGCCGAAGACGGCGTAGGTGCCAACGCCGGTGCGGTCGAGGCGCTGGTCGCCGTCATGGAGTACGCGGGCGAGAAGATCGAGATATTGCTGCATGGCGGGGCGTCGAATCGGTTGCGGAAGGCCGCCAGCATAGCAAAGCCGGCGGGCGGGTCACGAAGAGGTTTTCAACGTTTCTGTTGTCGCTCTACCGGCAATCATTCGCGCCCTTGTCATTCCGGGGCGACTGACAAGTCGAACCCGGAATCCATGGTCGAAATGCAAAACCCGCGATCGCCGGCGAGGTGGAGCCCTGGATTCCGGATCAGCGCGAGCCAAGGCTCGCTTGTCCGGAATGACAAGTCTTTCAGGAATTTTCAGTCAAAAATTTGAATTTGGCCGGTCGAAACGGCGGTTATCCGGAGAATACCTACTCGCCCTCTTTCTCGATCATCTGCACTTTGCGGTGCGGCCCGTGATAATCGGCGACGCCATTGGAAATCGCGTAGCAGGCAAGGCGCACCGAGCGCGGAATCTTGACCTTCTCCCCGTCCCGTTCGCCTTTTTCATAATACTGGATCATGCGGCGCTTGAGGCCGAGAATATGCGCAGCGTCCTTTTGCGAGAGGTCGAGCGACTTTCGCCACTTCCTGAAATCACTGGGTTCCATGAGTGTCACCGTCACCCCTCGGGCCGCTGTCAGGCCTCATGGGCGCACATAATGCATAGTTATTACAGAATGTTGACAATTTTCCCGCAAGGCCGGTTTTTCCGCCGGGTCTTCAATAATTTACGCTTCCATCCTATATAGAGAGCGCCCGCTTGCGGGCTATGGCGATAAATGGCGCGTGTAATAAGCGGCTCGGACCCGGGGGCGGTACCCGGCGGCTCCACCAGAGTTCCCGTTGCGGTTGTACAGTTTCGGGAATTGCGGCGGGGCCGAAATAGGATCGACGGACGTCTAAAGACGATGTTTTCGCTCGGTTGGCCTCCGTTATTTGGCCGACACTGAATAGTTGCCAATGACAACTACTCGGAAGAGTTCGCTCTCGCCGCTTAAGCAGCGCGAGCTACTCGCTTTAAAGTCCTAGCCCCTTTCCAAGGCTAGGCGGGGTTTTGGGAGCACCTGGCAACAGAAGCTCCCTCCTTTCTTCGTTCCCCGTTGTCCGCCTTCGCCCCGCCGCCGAAGGGCGGCAGAATATATTTGAGCCCATTCGGGCTCGGGGCCGGCGCCCTGGCGCCAGAAGCCGGGGACTTATTGATAGGTCATGGCAATATTTTACCTCCCCACATGGGGGAGGTGGGAACCTCCGCGACTGGCGTCGCGACATGAATGCTTGCGGACTGTGGCCTTCCCGGCCCCGCGGCGCTAAATAGGCGGGCTTTTCCGGTTGACCGCGCGAGGCGCAATATTGTGAACGACGACGTAGAACTCGATTACGACTACATGATGCAGCGGGCGTTGCGCTATCTGATGCGCGACGTGCTGGAGCTGATCGCCGATGTGGGCGACGCCCCCGGCGAGCATCACTTCTACATCGAATTCCAGACCGGCGCGCCGGGCGTTTCGATCCCGGATTTCCTGCGTGAAGATTATCCAGAACGCATGACCATCGTCCTGCAGCACCAGTTCGAACAACTGACCGTCACTGATGAGGGCTTCGGCGTGACGCTCTGGTTCAAGGGCAAGGAAGCGCGCCTTGAAGTTCCCTTCGCCACCGTAACGAGTTTCGCTGACCCGAGCGTACAGTTCGGGCTGCGCTTTGAGCCTGTCGACGACGACGATACGGACGAGGGCGCCGACGATGCGCCGTCAGTATCCGACAGCGACAATGAAAAGCCGGCGCCCGATGACGCAGACGCTGAAGCCGACAACAAGGACAGCGACGGCGCCGATATCGTCAGTCTTGACGCCTTCCGCAAGAAATAACACCTGAAGGATAAGCGCCGGGCGATACGGCGCCGAACGCCTCTCAAGAAAGGACCGCCGGCCATGGCGAAGACCCGCATCGAATCCGACAGTTTTGGCGAACTTTCCGTTCCGGCGGACAAATATTACGGCGCGCAGTCGGCGCGGTCCCTCATCAACTTCCCCATCGGCGTTGAGACGATGCCCGTCCCGCTCATTCGCGCCCTCGGCGTCGTCAAGCGCTCGGCGGCGCGCGCCAATATGGCGCTGGATAATCTGGAGCCGAAACTGGGCGAGGCTATTGCGGAGGCCGCCGGCGAAGTCGCCGAAGGCAAACTCAACGGCCACTTTCCGCTGTCGGTCTGGCAAACGGGTTCAGGCACGCAGTCGAACATGAACACCAATGAAGTCGTCTCAAACCGAGCGATTGAAATGCTCGGCGGCGAGATCGGCTCGAAGGACCCTGTCCATCCGAACGATCATGTAAACCGCAGCCAGTCCTCGAATGATACGTTTCCCACGGCCATGCATATCGCCGCGGCGGAGGAAATCGTCCACCGTCTCGTTCCCGCCCTGCAGACCTTGCGCAATGCGCTTAACGACAAGGCCGAGAGCTTCAAGGACATCATCAAGATCGGGCGCACGCACTTGCAGGACGCAACGCCCCTCACGCTCGGTCAGGAATTTTCCGGTTACGTGCAGATGGTCGCCAACGGGATCGAACGCGTCGAAGGCGTGTTGCCGCGGCTCTATGCGTTGGCGCAGGGCGGCACCGCCGTCGGCACCGGCATCAATGCGAAGGTGGGCTTTGCGGAGAAATTCGCCGAGGAAGTGGCGGCCTATACGAAACTTCCCTTTGTCACCGCGCCGAACAAGTTCGAAGCGCTTGGCACCCATGACGCTATGGTCGAGGCGCACGGCGCCTTGAATGAAGTCGCGGTGAGCCTTTTCAAAATCGCCAATGACGTTCGCCTCCTCGGCTCCGGGCCCCGCTCCGGCCTTGGCGAAATCTCGCTGCCGGAAAACGAGCCCGGTTCCTCGATCATGCCGGGCAAGGTCAACCCGACCCAGTGCGAGGCGCTGACCATGGTCTGCGCGCAGGTGATGGGCAACAACGCCGCGGTCAGCTTCGCCGGCAGCCAGGGCCATTTCGAACTCAACGTCTTCAAGCCGGTGATCGCCTACAACACGCTGCAGTCGATCCGGCTGCTGGCGGACAGCGCCAATTCGTTCACGGATAAATGCGTCGCCGGCATCGTCGCCAATGAGACCCGCATCGAAGAGTTGATGGGCCGATCGCTGATGCTGGTGACGGCGCTGGCGCCTGAGATCGGCTATGACAACGCCACCAAAATCGCCAAGACCGCTCACAAGAACGGCACCACCTTGCGCGAGGAAGCGGTGAAACTGGGTTTCGTTTCCGAAGACGACTATGACCGTATCGTCCAGCCGGCGAAGATGGTCTCGCCGCAGTAGGCGACCTACCGCCCCGATTCGGCGACAAGAATGTTGCTCGTGAATGGCGCGAGCATTGACCCGTCAGGCTGGCGATAGGGCGCCGCGGCCTTTTCCAGCGCATCAATCAGTTTCTCAATCAGCGGGTCTTTCGACGAGTCCGCCGGATCGAACAGCGGGTGCAACTGGCCGTCCGGCCCGGGACGGCCAAGAAACATGAGGTCAAACAACACGAATGAACGCGGGTCCGGCAAGCGACACAACGCTTCCTTGCGCGTTGTCGAGACAACGCGCTGGCCCGCATCGACCGCGCATTGTTCCAGCGCGGCGGCGTCCCCAAATGAAAACGGTCCAAACGGGACGAGATCCTCGCCGAGCTCCCGCGCAACAATGTTTTCGAGGGCCTCGAACAGCGGATTGCCGTCTTTTGCGAAGGTCCAGACCGAGATCGCGATCACCCCGCCGGGCGCGACGACCCGCCCCGCCTCTTTGAGCGCACCGACCTTGTCCGGGAAAAACTGAAACCCCTGCTGGCAATAGGCGGCGCTGAACGCGTTATCCGCGAACGGCGTTTTCTCGGCGCTCGCCGTGGAATAGGAAATCGTCGCGCCGGCCTCGGAGTGCTGCTGCGCCGCGTCTACCATTTCCGCGGATATGTCGAACGCGTTGACCGTTTCGACGCTGTTTTGCCGCGCAAGCGCCCGCGAAACGATTCCCGTACCGCAGGCCATGTCCAGGACCCGCCCGGACGGCGGCGCCGCGCCGATCAGGATTTCCGCCCACGTCTCAAAAACGGGGCCCAGATATTCCTGATAGAGGTCCGTCGGACGACGCCCGGCGACAAATTCAGCGATCAAGGCCATAAGCGCCCTCCCAAAAAGTCATGATTATTGTCACAGAATCGACCTCTCCTACAAATAAGCCGCGCGGCGCCATAAAAAACGCCGCCCGCTGGACCGGAGCTTGCAATGTCTGGCGCGGTGCGAAAGCGCCAGTGTAAGAATTTGAGACAGCGACCTTTGAAAAGGACAGTTCATCATGAGTGACGCCAAGCCGTCGGACAGCCAGACGCGCCTCCTCTTGGCGCAATTCCTGTTCGCCAACAATGTCGACATCGAAACCCTTTACAGCGCCCTCGGCTCCGACCTCTCCAATGCGGACCCCGAGGCCGTCTCCCACATGGCCGGGATTATCGATGGTGTCGCGCTCGCGACCGCGAAAATCCGCGCCCACGGGCTCGACGACTGGACGAAGAAATAAAAAGAACGCCAGCAAGGCCGTTTCGGCCTTGATTTGCGGCAGCGAACCGGCGGCGTATGGGGGCTCCTCGCCGGCCGGTTCGCCCCCTTTATGCGCAAACGCTCTGTCACATTAAAAGGCCACCGCACCTCGATCGCCCTCGAGGCGGAATTCTGGGTGGCGCTCGACGCCTTTGCTGAAGCCGACAGACGCAGCCTCGCAAGCCTCATTTCCCGTATTGATAATGACCGCCTGAAACAGGACCCGCCGCCGGGGCTCGCCTCGGCGTTACGGGTTTATGTGTTGAAGCGGATGGGCGCCGCGTAGTTTTCTAGCCCGGGCATCCCCGTGAAGGGAGAAAGAATAATCTCCAGTCTGTCATTGCCGGACTTGTTCCGGCAATCCAGTCGTTGTTTCTTGCGTCTCTGGATCACCGGGACAAGCCCGGTGATGACAGTCGGCTATTTTTTGGAACTTCTCCACGGATGACGGCTGCGACGTCAGATTAGAACTGTATTCGCGCCTTACCCCGCCGCCTGCGAAACAACGCTCAAGGAAGGCCGGCCCAGCACAAGCTGCGCATAGAAGCGTGAGACGTCGTCCGAATAGCCGCGCATGATCGGGCGCACTTGCTCGAACTTGTCGACGCCGGCGGCGCGGGCAATGAGCGTCCCGAAGCGCGGGCGGATCGGCGTCGCCACCGGGTCCGTCCATTGCGCGAGCGCGCGCACGGTTTGCATGCGCGTCCAGAACGCCCGCGCTGATTTCAGCGCCTGGGCCGTGTCTTCGGGAATGAGGTCTGCGCGGGTCATGGAATCGATCGCGTCATAGACGTTTTCGTCCTGCACCGCCGGATGCGCAGAAGCGTGGCGATAAATCAGTGTGCTGACCACAAGCTCCACATCTGTGCGCCCGCCTTCGATGCGATCGATATCCCAGTCGGAAGCCGGCTGGTCGCGGCGCATTTTCTGGGCGCGGGCCCGGTCAAGATCGCGGAAGAGAATGTCCGCGCGCCGGCCGCCGGAAACCGCGCCGCGCAAGGCGTCGCGGGCGTGATCGGCGATCGCGTCGGCGCCGGCGATCACCCGGGCGCGGCCCAGCATGATCTGGTCATAGGCGACCGCTTCGGACTGCACGTAAGACTTGAACGAGGCGAGCGACGGCGCAATCAGTCCCGTAACGCCGGACGGGCGATGGGAGACATCGGGCGTGATGGCAAACACGCCGGCGCCAAACTCGCCGAGCATGGCCATATAGCGTTTTGCAAAGGCGTCGCCTGCATCGCCGAGATCGTCTTCAGCGATAAAGCCGAGGCAGGTCGATGCGCCCGGCAAATGCGCCCCGGCGCCGCTGAAAACATGCAACGCGATCTTGTCCGCCGCGCCGCCTTCATCGGCGTTCGCCGTTTCGCGGGCGTGTTCGAAAACGTCCGTCAGCGTACGAATGTGCACTGCTTCCAGCGCTTCGGCAGCAGCGTCGAAGCTGGTCGCCCCGCCGGCGGCGTAAAGCGCAACGCGCGCGATCACTTCGCGCCGCCATGCAGCGTAGTCGGCAAGGCCGGTTTCGCCTTCGATCTTCGGCGGCGTGAATCGCCGGATCCATTCGGCGCCCGATTGCGGCGTTTCCGCGCCCGGGCGTTCGTAAAAGGCAGTGACGCCGGCGCGGGTCTGCGTCAGCGGTTCGACAGCGCCGGAGAAAGAACCGAGCGCATCGATCAGCGGATTGCGCTGCGGCGCGGTTTCCGAAACCATGGCGAAAAGCTCGGCCTTGTCTTCGGCAAGACAGACGAGATTGTCGAACAGGCGCACGGCGCGGTTCGGCCGCTGGGTTTCGCCAAACGCCGTCAAGAGGCCCGGCGCCAGCGCAGAGAAGCGCTTGTCGCCGCCGTCTTCAGCAGCGCGGTGAGCCCAGCCGTCGACCGCATTGGAAAGGCTCTCGCCATTGGCAAAGCCGAGATCTTCAAGCTTGTCCGCATCCTGCGCGTCTTCTTCATCGGACTGGTAACGGTCGACTTCAACCTGCGGTCCGCGGATGAGGCGCATTAGCGTGTTGCGCGCATCGATGCGCGCGCCGTCAAGGGCGGCGGCGAGCGATTCGTAATCTGTGTAGCCGCATAGACAGGCGAGCGCGTCCTGTTCGTCAGCGCGCACGACATCCATCGCCGCGCCGCCTTTCATCATCTGCGCGCGCGAAACGGCGAGATGGGCGAGCTCTTCACCGGAGACGAGCCGGCGCGCCGCATCGGCGCTGATGGCTTTTGAACTCGCCGCCGTCTCAAAGACTTCGCGCGCCGAGGCCGTACGGAATACGGGGCGCGCGCCGCCAATCGCGAGGCGGCATAGCTCTGCAACCCGGCGATAGGCCGCACGCGGATCATCGCTGTCTTTTTCAAGGGCGTTGCGCAATTCGTCGTTGAGGATCGGGGCGCCGCCCCAGACCTTGTCTTCAATCTCTTCAAGGAAAGCGCCGCCCGCGGCCCGGTCGCCGGCGACAATGCGCGCTGTGGCGAGCCAGCTTCGGAAGTTCTGGCTTTGCGGCCCGTCGGCGTTCTTACGCGCACGCGCGACGCTGTCGGTAAAGCCGGCGCCGCCGACGCCGGAGCCCAACGGCGTGGAAAGGGCAAAAAGCGAATAGTCACCGGGCTTGCCTTCAAACGCTTCGCGCAGTTCCGCGCCGACGCGCACGAATACCCGGTCAGCGCCTCGCGCAGCCGGTCCCGGAAACGCTTTCTCATCATAGAGGATGAACAGTTCGAGCGGGCCGTAAGGGGCAAGGTCTTCATGGGCGAAATCGCCGCCCGCGACCGCGCAGACGCCCGCCATTAAATTCTTTTCATCAGCGACTGTCAGCTCGCCGCGCTTCACCGCTGCGCGCACCAGCCAGCGCAGCGCCGTTTCAACGAGACGCTCGGCAAAGTCGACCCGCGCGGCTGTGGCTTCCGCAACGCTCCAGCGTCCGCCGATTTCAGCAATCGCGAGCGCGATGTCCGCGCGGTTCTTGAGCGGCGCGAGCGCTGCATAAAGCACATCCGGGCCGCCAACACCGCCATCGAGCGCCGCAAGATCGCGGGCCGCTTCGGCGACGACCGCGGAAGGCCCTTCGGTCAATGCGGCGGCCGCGGCGGCGGGGTGCGCCATGCAGAGTTCGCCAAGGCGGCGCGTCGATCCGAAGATCCGCATCATCAGCAGGCGACGGTCCGGCTGGTCCAGCGGCGCGCCGGGGTCCTGTCCGAGCGCCTCGGCGACCGCGCGCCGCCATCGCGTAAACGCCGCATTCGCTCGCTTGGGATCGATTTTGTCGCCTTGATTGCGCGTCGCCGCAGACGTCTGAGCCGCCATGATAGTGCCTGTCCTGATTGTCGAAAGACTGATGGAAGAGTCTGCCAAAGCAGGATGAATGCGCCGTTAATCATATCGTGACATTTAGACTGCGCAGCGAATGCTGGTATGAAGGTTTCTGGTCGGCGGGAAGGCAAAAAGTCATGACCCGGAAGGTTGCGCGCGTTCTTATCTTCTTAAGAAAGATGCGCCGGCGCGCGGCAAAACTTTCCGTGTTCCGGGTCTGGCTGTTTGCGGTGCTGATCGGCGTCGCCGTCGCCTATGCGGTGATCCTTTTCCGCGCCGCGATCGATTTGGTTTCCATGATGGCCTTCGGCGCCACCGAGGCCGGCGTCGTCTCCAGCGCCGAGCGTCTTAACTTTTTCCGCGCGTGGGCGGCGCCGGTCCTTGGCGGGCTGGCGGTCAGCGCCATGCTCTATTTCGCCAACCGGTTCAAATGGCTGGAACAGGGCCGGGCGCCGGGAATTTCCGACGTGATCGAAGCGCGCGCCGTCGGCGGCGGGCGCGTCTCCTTGCGCTCCGGCCTCGCCGCCGCTGCGGTGTCCGCCGTCTCTATCGGGGCCGGCGCCAGTTCCGGCCGCGAAGGACCGGCTGTCCATCTCGGCGCGACTATCGCGTCGTTTCTCGACCGCCATATGGGTTTTACCGCCAAGCAACGCCGCGCATTGTTGGGCTGCGGCGCGGCGGCGGCGGTCGCCGCGAGTTTCAACGCGCCCATCGCCGGCGTCCTCTTCGCCCTTGAAGTCATCATGGGCAATTACGCTTTGTCCGTATTCGGACCGATTGCGGCGGCGAGCGTTGTCTCCGCCATTGTCACGCGCATTCATCTCGGCGACTTCCCGGCCTTTGCGCCCCCGGCCTATGGCGCCGTGCAGACGATTGACGTTCCCCTCGCCGCCCTGCTCGGCGTGTTGTGCGGGCTCATCGCATCGGGGTTCCTGCTCGCAACACGAAACCTCACGGAGAAAGTGCGCGAACAGGCTGACCGGATCGGCCTTTCCTATCTGATGCTGCCGCCGCTTGGCGGGCTGATGGTCGGCCTGATCGGCGCCTTTTATCCGGAAGTTTTCGGCGTCGGCTATGAGGCGGTCACCAAAGCGCTTGCCGGCGACTACACGATCATGGCGCTTGCGACCCTCGTTGTCATGAAGTCCGCGGCAACGGCGATTACACTGTCCTGCCGGTTTGGCGGCGGCGTTTTTTCGCCCGGGATCGTTATCGGCGCGTTCGCCGGCGCGGCCTATGGCGCAGCGCTCGGCCAGCTGTTCCCGGAGGCGACAGCGAGCCCGGTCTATTACGCCATGATCGGCATGGGCGCGGCCGCCGGCGCCATTCTCGGCGCGCCGATCTCAACGACGCTGATCGTTTTCGAACTCACAGGCGAATACGGGATCACCATTTCCCTCATGGTCGCCGTCGCCATTGCGACGCTCATCACCCAATGGCTGTGCCGCAAATCGTTCTTCCACTGGCAATTGAGCCGGCGCGGTTATGATCTTTCCGAGGGGCCGCACGGCGTTTTGCTGCAAACCATACGCGTGCGCGACGTCATGGAAAAAATGCCGCCGGGGGCGCCGCTTTCAAAAGAAGCGCCGCGATTGCGCGACGGCGATTCCCTCGGCAAGGCGCTTGCGAAACTCACCGACAGCCAGGAATACGGACTGCCCGTCGTAGACGCGAAGGAACCGGACAATGTGGTCGGCTATTTATCGCGGGTGAAAGCGCTTCAATCCTACAATAATGCGCTTGTCGACCAGCATATCGAGCATCACACGTGAGCCATGAATTACCGCCCGAACGCGGCGGCGGTAAAAATCCGTATGCGTTTTAAAAGCGGGAATGCCCGCGGCGCCTTCGACAGATAAAGCGGCGTCAGGAAAAGATGCGCGAGCGCCGGCGCGCAATCCTCCGGCGCCTTTGCGAGGAGCGGTCGAACCTTGCGCCAGATTTCTCCCGCGCGGCTTTTATAATCGAGATCCGGCGCAAGAACGCCGCCCTCGCGCGCGGCGGCAAAGGCGGCGCCAGCCTCTTTCGCGGTCATGGCAAGTCCCTGATCGCCGCCGCAGAGCGCAACCGCCGCTGCGTCGACAGCCCCGTCCGATTCGGAGAGCCACTGAAAAAAGTCTTCGTCATCGGAATACCCTTCGCCATAGAGCGGGCGGGCCGCCGCATCGACCGCCGCGTCGATCCACGGCGCAAGGGCGTCGTCGCCGAGCCCGGCGGCGGCGATTTCCTCGACAATCGGATGGGCGCGCGGCGGTTTGCCCCCGCGGATTTCCGCAATGGCGTCGCGATGCCACTGGACGCGGATTTCGCCGAGCGGCGGTTCGCTCACCCGCGACGGGATCAGGCGAAGCTCGCTGTGAAAAGCATAGAGCGCAATCAGCCGGCGACGCAAAACCGGCGGCGCATAGCGCGCCGCCAGCCATCGGTCTTCATCCCGGCGCCGGAGCAGCGCCTCGCAATGGGACGCCGCGTCCACCGCCCGGTCACGAAATCCGGAACAGTCCTTGCGCCGACACCATAGCAAACAGCATGGGGATCGACAGCACCGTATTCGTCCGTGAAAAGAGCATCGCAGTCTTGCCGGCCTTTGCTTTGTCGTCGGCGGAAAGGTCGGGGTATTTGTTGTCGATGTTCAGCGCCTTTTGCTGGTTCGGCCAGATGATGAACCAGACATTGAACCACATGATAATGCCGAACCACATGCCGATGCCGAGCGCCGTGTGTCCCGGAACAGCAAAGCCGTTGACGGCGCCGAGGGTCATCACATTGACAAAATAGTTGTTGAGATAGGCGAGAATAAGCCCCGACGCGATCGTGCCCATGGCGCCCCAGCGAAACCAGAACAGCGCTTTCGGCGCGATATGTTTGCCGATCGCCGGTTTCTGTTCGTCGGGGATGCCCGGCATAAGCGGTATCTGCACGAAGTTGAAATACCACAGGAGGCCGATCCACATGACGCCGGCAAGCACATGCAGCCAGCGAAAGAAGAACTGCCAGAACGCAACATCCAGCGAACCGCCCCAGGCGGTCAGGTAAAGCAACAGCAGAACAAGGGCGAGCACGGCGCCGGTCGTCACCGCATTGCGTAAATTGGTCAGAAGGACTGTCATTCCTTTTCTCCCGGTGTTGTTTTCTGCCCCGCCATTACCACATGTTGCATTGCGGGAACCATTTGATTTTCCCATTTCTTGAGCCGCAAACCGCGGCAAAAGCGCACTTCATGCGCAAAATCAATCGAAACCGACCGAAGAAGGAGACCCAATGCCGATCACGCTGCCGGAACTGCCATACGCGACGAGCGATCTAGAGCCCCATATTTCCAGCCGGACCATCGATTTTCACTACGGCAAACACCATCAGGGCTACGTGAACAAGACCAATGCGGCGACGGAAGGCGGGCCGCTGGAAAACGCCAGCCTAGAAGAAATTATCCGCAGCGCCGCCGGAAACGATCAGGGCCTCTTTAATAACGCCGCGCAGGTCTGGAACCACAGCTTTTACTGGCGATCGATGACGCACAAGGGCGGCGGCGCGCCGGGCGGCCCCATCGCCGAGGCCATTAACGCCGCGTTTGGCGATTACGACAGTTTCAAAGACGCATTCGCCGCCGCGGGGAAAACGCGCTTCGGCTCAGGCTGGGCCTGGCTGGTTGCGAAGGACGGCGCGCTGGAGGTGATGAACACTCTGAACGCCGATACGCCGCTTACGGACGAAAGCCTCACGCCGATCCTCACCATGGATGTCTGGGAGCACGCCTATTATCTCGATTACCAGAATGCGCGGGCTGACTATGTCGCGGCGTTTCTCGACCATCTTGTGAACTGGGATTTCGCGAACGAAAACCTGAAAGCCGCGTAAAAAAGCGCCGCCGGCGCGGCGATCTTCACACATCTTGAACAAAAAAAACGGGGCGCCGAAGCGCCCCGTTCTCTGTTTTTTGCAGTGTTGCGTAACGTCTAGAAGTTGGCCGTCACGTTGAGGAATGCACGGCGACCGATGAAGTCATAGCCGACGCCGAACGGAACGCCGCGTGTGTTCGTGAGCGTCGCCGGTCCGCCTACGTCCTCGTCCACCTGCGGCGGCGCTTTGTCGAGCACGTTGTTGACGCCAACGCGGATGGTGAAGTTCTCCTTCCGCCATGCAACTGACGCGTCGTGATAAACGACATGCGGGACCGTGTAACAACGCTCAAAGTCGATATTCATCAACGGGTCGAAGCAATTGTTCGGCCGGTCGTCGAAATCGTCACGCTGTTTGCCGATATGACGGGCCTGCCAGAAGAGCGTAAAGTCTTCCCAGTTGAGGCGCGCCGTCGCGGTCGAGCGCCATTTCGGCAGCCCGATTTCACCAGCGTCTTCCTCAAACACCGCCGGTGCGCCCGGCAGGATTGTCGTATCGTTGGTGCGAAGCGTTAGCGTCGAAACGGTATCGACGGCGATGTTGAAAGCTTCGCCGCCAAGGGTGAAGTCCTGATCGTAGGACATGTTGACGTCGATGCCTGACGCACGGTCTTCGGCGATGTTAAACGGCGTCGCGTCAATTTCCGAAAGGAAGTTGTCGTTCGGATCACGCACCCGGCGCGTACAGAACGGATCGTTCGGGAATTGCGATGACTCGTAACAGGACGTCACCAGGAACTGTGCGGTCGGCGTCAAAACGGCGCCGTTGACCTTGATGTTCCAGTATGTCGCGCTCATGCGAAGATTGAACGCATCCGTGAACGGCTGTTCGAGCGTGATACCACCGGAATACGCGAAGGACGTTTCCGGATCGAGACCGATATTGCCCGCACGGAAGACTTCCGCCGTACCCGGCGTGATGCCAAGGCCGAGCGAGAACGGATCGAGGCCTTCCGCCTGACAGTTCGCAAGCGTAACCGGATCGCGACGGTCGTTGGCGAATGTGCCGTCCGGATTCGGCGCGCCCGGCGTATAGGTGTCGGTCTGACCGTCGGCGTTCGTATCAGCCTGAGCAAGCCCCGGCACAACACAAGGGTCGGTCACGTTCTGGAAGCCCGACTGGCCTTCCAGGAACAGTTCGCGCAGGCCCGGCGCCCGGAAGGACGAGCCGACCGTAGACTTGATCGTCATGAAGTCGGTCGGGCTGTAGGCCATCTTGCCGGAATAGGTGAAGTTCGAGCCATAGAACTCGTGATTGGTGAAGCGACCGGCGCCTTCGAGTTCTAGGTTCTGTCCCAGCGGCGAGTCCTGGAAGACAGGAATGAAGAGTTCGCCGAAGAGTTCCCAGATCGCCACAGAGCCGTTCGACGGACGATCAAGGAAGAAACCTGACAAGAGGCCGCGCGCGGCGACATCGTCAGCACGCGTTTCAAGAGCGGTTTCACGCGCTTCGCCGCCGAGGAGGAGTTTTACGTCGCCGGCTGGCAATGTGAAGATCGGTCCGGTGAAATAACCGGAGATGATTGCTTCATCGACAAACGTGTCGATGGTGCGAACGCCGCGCAGATAGTCAATGACACGCGGATCGTTGGCGCCGGTGATTCGCGGCAATGAACCGTCAAGCGGGGTCAAGCCTGGATCGAAAACGTTGAACGGAATACAAGGCTCTAGCGTTTCCGTGCCGGCAAACGGCGCTGTCGGGTTGTCGATCGGCTCAGAGCAAACAATGTTGCCAGCGCCGTCTAGAACATGATCGAGCGAGCGCAAGAACTCAACTTCGCGCACGCCGGTCCGTTCTGAGAAGCCCTGCGACCGGGTGTAGCCTGCATAAAGCTCATATTCCCAATCCGGAAGCTGGCCGAAGGCGAGATCGCCGCGCAGGCCCGCGAAAAGACGGTATTGGGTTAGCTCGGTGTTGATCTCGTTCGTCCACGGACGGAACGGGCGGAACGTAAAGTTCGCCGTTTGGCCGAAGGACGTAAACGGGCTGAACAAATTGTCAGTCGTGACCTGTACGTCGAGGACCTGCGCTTGCGCGCCCTCAGAGTGGGCCTGACGGTTGCTCATATTGAATTCGAAAAAGGCTTCGGTTCCCTCGACCCAATCGCTCAGATCGTATTTCGCCGTGGCGAAAACGTTGAAGCGCTGGAATTCCGGAAGGAACTGATCGCTTTGACGAATGAGCGCCGCCGGTCCATCAAGTTGGTCGCCGTCGCCGTCCCATTGTTCGAAGCCATTGAGCACGCCGAAGGCCGGATTTGTGGTTCCTGGACGCGGCAAAAGAACAGCGCCGAACGGAAACGCTGCGAATTGCTGCGCGCGGGTGCCGTCGCCGAACTGGCGGCGCAAGGCGTCATTCGTGCCGTCGCCGTCATTGTCCTGCGGAACGAAGTCAACCGGACCGGCAAAACTGCCCGTGCCGCCATTCGGCAGCAGGAACGCGTCAGGACCGAAATCCGGCGCAAACATCCAGTCGCGCTCATTGCCGCGCATTTCTTCGAAGTGAACATATTCAGCAGAAACAATGAAGCTGCCGCGTTCGCCGGTGTCGCCGAACATGATCGAGTAGCGTTGTTCCGTACCCGCCGAATTCTCGAACGGCGCCGTGCGGAAAGCGTCAAGCTGAACGCCTTCGAACTCGTCGCGCAGGATGACGTTAACAACGCCCGCGACCGCGTCCGAACCGTAAACGGAGGAGGCGCCGTCAAGCAGGATGTCGATGCCTTGCAGCATGGACGACGGCAGGATCGAGGTGTCCGGGAAGGACGGCGCGCCCTCGATGCCGGCCGGCGCTACGCGGCGGCCATTGATGAGGAGCAGCGTCCGGTCGGCGCCGAGACCGCGAAGCGATACGGCCGATCCGCCAGGACCGGCGTTTGACACGAAGGTCGAGTTGAATTGCTGGTCCAGCTGCACGCCCTGCACAACGGTCGTATTCTGCAGAACGTCCTGGATGTCGATGAGACCGAGATCCGCGACCGTCTCCGCATCGATCCGCTGCAGCGGCGACGTTGATGTGAACGAGTTTTTGCGGATCCGCGAACCGGTGACGACAATCGTATCGTCATCGGCGGCTTCTTCAAGGTCGTCTTCCGTGATTTCCGCCACGGCGACCGGTGCTTCCGGATCGTCCTGCGCAAACGCAGCCGCGCCGACGCCAAGCGCGAGCGCGGACGCGCTCGTCGCGAGAACCCCGCGCAGCAGCGCGGATTCTGAGTTCATTCTTTTGATCATTTTCGTATGCCCAATTGTTGCCCAAAAAGTGGAGCGGCGTACTTCCGCCCCAAACCCGGCACCAACGCATTTTCAAGACAGCCGGCGCACCGGCGGCGTGAAAAAGCGCACCCCGAATTTGACCAAATCTTTTCATCACATAAATGTCATGTCAAACGCCGGGCGCGCCGCTTTACGGTAAACGCGCCTTGATGTTGCGCAAATACATCATGACGTTAGCGCGCCCGCGTCCCTCAACGGCGATTGCCACCGGCGCCCGCCTCGCCTATGAATCGCGCTGGTTTTGAAAGCCCATGCCGCGATGCCCGAAGCGCACAAAGCCGGGTCTTGGCATTGGCGGTTGTAGGACGGGGATCAAATGACAGATAATCGCGCAAATCCTTCGCGCACGCGTGCGATCGCGCTTGCCGCAGTGCTTGGCGTCGCATGTGGTTTCGCCGCTCAACCGGCGATTGCACAACAGAATAGCGATCTTGAAGCGTGCGTGGCGATTGCCGACAACGTGGATCGTCTGGCATGCTTCGATGCGGCGATGGCCAGACGCGCTGCTGCGGTTGCAAGCGGCGAATCAGCGCCCGCCGCGCCGACCGCCCCGGCGGCGCCGCGGACCGCCGCGCCAGCACAACCGTCAGCGCCGGTTCAGCCGGGCCAGCCGCCCGCGCCGCCGAGCGATGATTATGTGGTCCTGCCGCGGGCAGAAGCCGAGGAGCTGCGTCGTCGCGCCGGCGCCGATGAACGCGCGCTCAAACGCGAACCCTATGAGAGCGAAATCGTCCGGGTGTTCATCACCGGATACAATACGCGCAATGTGGAGCTGGAGAACGGCGAAGTCTGGCGCGAGTTGAAAGACGCTGTCGGCATGAAACCCCGCGCCGGCCAAAGCGCGCGTCTCGCGCCGGCTTCTGTTGGCAGCTGGACCATTCAGTATGGCGGCCGCAGCGCCAAGTTCAAAGTCAGACGAACCAACTAGCCGTTACGGCGTCGCCGCGGCGCCCGCCGTCGGTTGTTTCGACCAGTCCCGTTTGACGCCGGTCGCCAACAGGAAGGGCGACGCGACGAAAATTGACGAGTAGGTCCCGATCAGGATCCCCCAGATCATGGCGAGGGTGAAACCGCGCAGGACTTCGCCGCCGAACACCGCGAGAGACGCGAGCGCCAGCAGGGTGGTGACAGAGGTCATCACTGTGCGCGACAGGGTGTCGTTGATCGAAAGGTCGAGGAGTTCCGGCAGCGGTTTCGATTTAAACTTGCGCAAATTTTCCCGGACCCGGTCATAGACGACGACGGTGTCGTTCATGGAGTAGCCGACGATGGTCAGGATCGCCGCGATGATGGCGAGCTCAAATTTTAGCTGCGTTACCGAAAACATACCGAGCGTGATGACAACGTCATGGACCAGCGCTGCAATGGCGCCGAGTGAGAACTGCCATTCAAAACGCAGCCAGATGTAGATGAGCATCATGGCGATAGCGAGGACGACGGCGGTTGCGCCTTTCTGGATCAGTTCGCCTGAAACGGTTGGGCCAACGACATCCACTTTTCGAACAACCATTCCTTCGCCAAGCAATTCTCGCAAAGCGTTTTGAACAACAACGGAGGCATTTTGTTGTGCTTGCTCTTGCGCAGAAACGTCTTCATCTGCTGCGTCTTCCGCTTTTTGCTGTTCAATGAAAATAATGACCGCTTCTTCCGAACCGACGAAATCGCGAATGCCCTGAACGTTTACATTTCCGAGGCCCAACGCGCCAACGGTGCTGCGGACCTCGCCAATATCGATCTCTTCTGTGTTCGTGATTTCAATCGTAACGCCGCCAAGAAAGTCGATGCCGAAGTTTAGGCCCTTGGTGAAGAGGGCCGCAAAAGAGCCGACTATCAATATTGCGGAAAGCGCAAGCGCCGCGAAACGAACCCGCGTGAATGGAATGCTAGTTTGGTCGGGAACCAGTTTCAAATACATAGCGTGAATCTTCTTCCCTAAAGTGAAATTGTTTTCGGGCGTTTCGCGAGCAAATAACCGCCAGCGAAAAGCCGCGTCAGCACGTAAGCGGTGAATACGGACGTCACGACGCCGACCGCCAACGTGATGGCGAAACCGCGCACCGGACCGGCGCCAAGCATGAACATGATCAGCGCGGCCAGGAATGTCGTTACGTTCGCGTCGATAATCGCCGACCAGGCTTTCTGGTAACCCTGCTCCGCGGCCTGGATCGGCGCCTTGCCGTTCAGGAGTTCTTCGCGAATGCGCTCAAAGATCAGAACATTGGCGTCGACCGCCATGCCGATGGTGAGAACGATGCCGGCGATGCCGGGCAGCGTCAGGGTCGAGCCCATGAGCGAGAGCGCGCCGGCGATGAGAATGACATTGGCGATGAGCGCCATGTCCGCATAGATGCCGAAACGCCCGTAGCTGATCACCATGTATATGATCACCGCGCAGAACCCGATGACAAGCGCCATGGCGCCCGCCCGCACCGAGTCTGCGCCGAGCGACGGGTCGACAGATCGCTGTTCGAGCGTTTCCAGCTCCGCCGGCAAGGCGCCGGACCGAATAAGCAGCGCCGTTTGCGTTGCTTCTTGCGGTGAGAAGTCTCCTGTGATGCGCCCCGACCCTTGCGTAATCGCGGACTGGATCGTCGGCGCGGAAATGATTTCATTATCGAGCACAATCGCAAAGACGGCGCCGATATTGTTGCGGGTGTAATCGGCAAAGCGCCGGGCGCCGCGATTATCGAATTCGAAATTGATCTGGAATGCGGCGCCGTCAGGGTTCTGGCTCGCCGACGCCGTCGTCACCATGTCGCCGGTGATTTCAGGGTCTTCAACCAGCACCATGGGCGGCTGGCCGGGCCCGGAAAATTCAGCATGCGGAACAAGAATGCGGCCCGGCGGCAACAGGCCGCTTGCCGCATCGGCCGGGTTTACGGTCAGGTCCGCGGCGTGAAAGGTCAATTGCCCGGTGCGGTTGATGATAGCTTTCAACGCTTCCGGGTCATCGTCGCCCGGCACCTGTACGATGATGCGGTCGATCCCTTGCGGTGCAATCATCACTTCCTTGTTGCCAGCGGGGTCGATGCGGCGTCGGACAACTTCGATGGAATCGCGCACCGCGTCCGTCGAGAACTGGCGTTCAGCTTCCGGCGTCATGGCGATGACAATGCGCTCGCCGTCGGCGGAAACCGTGTAGGGACGAATGCCAAGGCCGAGGGCGCCGGCGCCGCCGCGGGTCACGTCCCTGGCGCGTTCGCGCGCCGCGTCGAAATCCTGCGCCTCGGCAACGCGTAACGAGATTTCGCCAGACGCATCGTCATAAGACAGGCTGTCAATGGAAATACGCTCACGCCCGGCGCCGCGATTGGGCCGCATCTCCCGGCGGATGTCCGACATGATCGAACGCATGCGATCGTCGATAACCTTTTCCGTATCGACGCCCAGCAGGAGGTACGATCCCCCTTGCAAATCGAGGCCGAGATTGATGGTCGATTTCGGCAGGAAACCGGGCAGCGCGTTCACCGTTTCCTCTTTCAGGAAATTCGGGATCGCAAAGATCAGTCCGAGGACGACAAGGCCGAGAATGCCGGCGGTCTGGGTTTTGGTGAATTGCAGCATGGAAGAACGTCTGTTTACGGGATCGACGCGCGCGACGCGCCGTCAGGGAAATCAGGAATCGTTGGCGGCCGGTTCCGGCTTGTTGCGCACATCGGAAATGGTCGTCTTGATGACCTTGACGGTGACCTTCTCCGCAAGCTCAACCATGACCTCGTCGCCCTCCAGCACTTTCGTCACCTTGCCGACAATCCCGCCGGCGGTGACCACCGTATCGCCGCGGCGCACATTGGAGACCATTTCCTGATGCTTTTTGCGCGCCGTCATCTGCGGGCGGATCAGTAGGAAATAGAAAATCACGAAAATAAAGACCAGCGGCGCGAGCTGGATGAAGGCGTTTGGCGCGGCGGCCTCTCCGGCCTGCGCAAATGCGGGCGAAATAAACATGGGAAAAAGCCTCTCCTCGGGAAGTCTTGGACGGGACGCGGTCGCGCCGCCGCTCTCGGACCCGCGGTATATAGCCATCGTTCGCATTGTTGCAATGCATTGATTTCATTGCCGGCCCGGCCGATAGCCATTTTCCGCGAACAGACCGAGAATCGGGAAATGAATAACCAAAACAAAGCGCCCGCAGCGATTGCTTCGGGATACGTCAAATGACCGCAAAGCCCGACGCCGCGCGCTTGCCCCTGTTTTTCCAGCGGCGGTTCCTGCCGATGTGGATTGCGCTTTCCTTCGGCACCTTCGCGGACAACACCCTGCGTCAGGCGCTTCTCATCGGCATTCCTGCGGGGCTCATCAGCGTCCCGTTCTTCACTGACGCGGATAACGCCATCCCTTACATCGGCGCCCTCCTGCCCCTTGCGATCCTGCTTTTCTCGTCGGTTTCCGGCCAGCTCGCTGACAAATACGAAACGTCGATGATGTTCCGGCGCACCAAGTTCATGGAAATCGTACTGATGAGCGTTGCGGCGCTCGCCTTTACATTCGGCAATGGCTTGCTCGCGATCGCCATGCTGTTCGCCATGGGCGCGCAATCGGCGTTTTTCTCGCCCGTCCGCGTCGGCGCCATGCCAAAATATCTGCATGCGGAAGAACTGGTGCGCGGCAACGGCCTGTGCAACGCCGGGCTCTTTACGTTTATCCTGCTCGGATACACGGCGGGCGGCCTGTTGATTACGAAGAGCGGCGGCGCGGTGGGCGCAGCCCTTGTCATTTCGGCGCTGATCGGCTGGCTGGCGTCTTTGCGCACGCCTTACGCCGCCGCCAATGACCCGGAACTGAAGCTCAGTTTTAACGGCGTCGCACAGACCTTCACCATGTTTCGTCTGGCGTTTGCGGCGCCGGGCGTCGGGCCGACATTGATCGGCGTTGGCGTGTTTTATTTTCTGTCGACAGCAGTAACCGTCGCCGTGCCGCTCTACGGACGCGATTCGCTTTATTCGGAACCCATGGTCTGGGTCGCCCTCAATGGGCTCTTTGCCGTCGGCGCCATGATCGGCGCGGTTGCAGCGGCGAGCATCGCGAAAGGGCGCACGGGGTTAGGCTTTTCCACCGTCGCGATCATCGCTGCCGGATTCATGAGTTTTGTCGTCGTCGCGATCACGCCCTTCGCCGCCGGAACCGCCGCCGCGCCGCTCACCCTGAACGCTCTTTTTTCGGCGCCCGCAGGGCTCATGCTGGTCGCGGCGTTTGTCGCCACCTCAGCGCTATCCGGCGTATATATTGCGCCCCTGCAGGCGGCGATGCAGCGCCGGGCGCCGGCGACCATTCGTGCGCGCATTCTCGCCGCCGGCATCTTCGCCAACGCCGCCTTCGCCATTCCCGGCTCGCTTTCAATCCTCTTTGTCACCGGCAGCGATATCGATCCCGTCTTCGTCTTCGCCGGCGTTGGCGCCGCCATGCTGCTGATTGGCGCCGCCATGATTTACCGTTGGCGCACGCTTCCCGAAGGGCGCTATGAAGACGGCGCCGGCAGGTCTAATGTCGCCCCGTCGTAACGATTGGTTTGCGAAAAAGGCGTTACAGGATTTCCGGCTTTATATGTACAGGCGACCATGACCATTCTCGTGACCGGGGCCGCCGGCTTTATCGGATCGGAGACCGCGTCCGCGCTTCTTGCGCGGGACGAGACGGTAATCGGCGTCGATAACCTCAACGCCTATTATACGCCGGCGCTGAAAGAAGCGCGGCTTGACCGGTTACGCGCGCGAGAAAACTTTACCTTCATCAAGGCCGATATCGCCGACCATGATGCGCTGACCGAAGCGCTGGATGGCCGCGAATTCTCATCGATCATTCATCTCGCGGCGCAAGCCGGCGTGCGCCACTCCATCACCCATCCGTTCGACTACGGACGATCCAATCTCGACGGACACCTCGTCATGCTGGAAATTGCGCGCCGGCGCGAGGTGCGCAACATGACCTATGCCTCGTCGTCTTCCGTTTATGGCGGAAACGATAAGACGCCGTTCAGCGAAGACGACCCGGCGGACGCGCCGGTCTCTCTCTACGGCGCCACAAAAAAAGCGAATGAAGCGATGTCCGCCGCCTATGGACGGCTATATTCCCTGCCGCTGACAGGTTTACGTTTTTTCACCGTATACGGACCATGGGGACGGCCGGACATGGCTTACTGGACCTTCGCCGACAAGATCATGAGGGGCGAGCCCCTCGATATCTTTAACCGGGGCGCCATGGCCCGGGACTTCACCTATATCGACGACATTGTCGCCGGCGTCCTTGCGGCCCATGACAACCCGCCGGGGGAGACCCACGGCTTTCACCGGCTCTACAACCTCGGCAATGACCGCCCGGAAGAGCTGATGAGCCTGGTCGCGGCGCTGGAGAGCGCGCTGGGGAAAACGACCGACAAGGCCATGAAACCCATGCAGCCCGGCGACGTGGAGCGCACCTGGGCCGATATTTCCCGGGCCCGCAAAGAGCTAGGCTTTTCCCCGACCGTTACGCTGGCGGAAGGAATTGAGCGGTTCGCCCGCTGGCGACGGGGCGAAGGCGCGTCATTCTGAAACAGACCCGCCCTCCGGCGAAAAGGTTAACAGGCTTTAACGAACCAATTGCGCCTTTTCGACGTATGGCAAGTGAGTTGCAAGCAACCGGTCAGGCGGTCGTCGATTGTGGGCGAAGCCTTAACGCTGCGGAAACGCTGAAGCACTAATTTTGGAACATTATGGGTCTGTCCCTGTTCATCATTGCTGTTTGCCTGATCGTCGGCGGAGTCGCCGCGCTCCTCTCCGTGCGCCCGAATATCGCCGCGGAAGTGACGGCTTCCTTACGCAAGACGGAAACGGTGAAAAAGTTCACGCCCAAGAACACGATTTTCATCGTCGGACCGGCGGCGAACCATCAGGCCTGCCGCATGCAGCGCCGTCTCCTTAAGCCTGCGATCCCCGCGCTTATTCGCGACGATGTGGTCGTCATGGAAATTTACGGCGAAGACACGCCGCGCAAGAACGGCGAACCCCTCGACTGGCTCGACCCGGCGCTGTTGCGTCATGCGATCGCGGCGGGCCCCGGCTTCAACATCATCTATGTGGACCCGGACGGCAAAACGCAGTTCCGCAGCGAAGCGCCGATGTTGACCGCGGATATCCTGCGCCATGCGCGCATCGACACGGTGGTCGCCGCGCCGACGACGCCGCGCGCGGGCAAGTCTAAAGTTCTCAAAAAACTGCGCGCCGCCTGAGCGCGACGTCGGTTGAGTAACGCCGGCGCGTTACAACCAGAACCGTAAATTCTTCCATGAATCCCGCATTTGGTGCGTAGTTATCAACGCCCCTCACCGGCGCCCGTATACTGATCGTCGCGTCGGGAACCGGGTCTCATTCGCCGGCGCCGGAACCGTTCTGAACGGTCGGCGCCAAACCCATTCAAAGACCCTTTCGGCGCCGGGTTCGGGGCGTGTTACAGCGCGGCCGTTCCAGGCTCTTTGACATTGTGAATAGTACGCGGGCGTCGTCCCCCGCGCCGATTGAGGCGTGCGTGATGTCGCTCGCGAATGTAACGGCGGGTTGCGTGACGCAACTATCACTTCGTCCGTCGTAATAACAATTTTCTTCATCCTGAGGAGCACGCCGAAGGCGTGCGTCTCGAAGGGCGAAGAAATTTGTTCCTCAGGATGAAGTGGTGCGTATCAAGTCACATGCCTAAGCAGGCGTCGCATGAGGCCGGCCGATGGAATGATAATCAAAACCGCTCGCGATCATTTCCGCCGCGCCGTAGATATTGCGCAGATCGACCATGATCGGCGTTTTCATCAGCGATTTGACACGGGTCATGTCGAGGGCGCGAAACTCGTCCCATTCGGTGATAATGACGACGGCGTCCGCCCCTTCCAGCGTCTGGTAAGGCCCGTCCTTATAGTCGATATCCTTGAGCAGGCCGGCGGCCTCCTCCATGCCCGCCGGATCGAAGGCGGCGATTTTGGCGCCCTTTTCCTGCAGCGCCGGAATAATATCGAGGGACGGGGAATCGCGCATATCGTCCGTATTCGGCTTAAAGGTGAGGCCAAGCACCGCGATGGTCTTGCCGTCAATGGACCCGCCGCAGGCAGAGACGACCCGGTCGGCCATGCGTTTTTTGCGCCGGTCGTTGATATCGACCACCGCCTCGACAATTTTCGTTGGCGCATCGTAAGTCTGCGCGGTTTTGACAAGAGCGAGGGTGTCTTTCGGAAAGCACGAGCCGCCATAGCCGGGCCCGGCATGCAGGAATTTCGACCCGATGCGCCCGTCAAGGCCGATGCCGCGGGCGACTTCCTGGACGTTGGCGCCGACTTTCTCGCAGATATCGGCCATCTCGTTGATGAAGGTGATCTTCGTCGCGAGAAAGGCGTTGGCGGCGTATTTAATGAGTTCCGACGTCGACCGGTTGGTGAAGACAAGCGGCGTTTCGTTCAAATAAAGCGGCCGGTAAAGCTCGCGCATCACCGCTTTCGCGCGCTCATCCTCTACGCCGACAACGACCCGGTCCGGTCGCTTGAAATCATTGATCGCGGCGCCCTCGCGCAGGAACTCCGGATTGGAGACAACGGAAAACTCAGCGTCGGCCCGCGTGCGCTTGATGATCGCTTCAACCTCGGCGCCCGTGCCCACCGGCACCGTCGATTTGGTGACAACCACCGTATAGCCGCTCAGCTCTTTCGCGATTTCTTCGGCCGCCTGATAAACATAGGAGAGATCCGCAAACCCGTCGCCACGGCGCGACGGCGTGCCCACAGCGATAAAGACCGCGTCTGCTTCCGGCGTCGAGGCGGCGAGATCCGTGCTGAAGGAAAGCCGCCCGGCGCGGACATTCTCCGCCACCAGCCCTTCGAGCCCCGGCTCATAGATCGGCATGACGCCGTCCTCGAGCTTTCTGATCTTCTTCTCGTCCTTGTCCACGCAGACAACGTCATGGCCGAAATCGGCGAAACACGCGCCGGAAACGAGCCCGACATAGCCGGCGCCGATCATGGTAACGCGCATCACACTGGCCTTTCCTGTTCATGGCGGCGACGCCCGTAACGCCGCCCGTTTCGCCACGGTTTAGACGGCATTTTTCGGAATTGCCACCATCGCCGCAGGGGGAGCGCTGACCGGCGCGGCAATTGCCTGTATAAACGCGATAATGACGCCGGCGACCCCGGCGCGAAGGTTAATTGTGCCATGTCGAAACAGTTCGCCGTCTTTCATGTCAGCTGGCGCGACGCCAAGCGCCGCCCGGTCGGGCTCGTCGCCAATGAGCGCGATTTCGCCCGAGCGGCGGCGGCGGCCATGCAGGAGCGGCTGAATGCGCTCGCCGACGAAGGATGGATCGTACAGGACATTATCCCCGCGAACGGCCTCACGCCGAAACAGACCGCGGCCTTCACCATCGTCGCCTTTCGCTGACGAGGCTTGCCAAGGCGGTATAGCGCGCCTATCAGCCCGCGCCATGAACAAGACCGAAGCGATGAATGACGACGCCCTTTGCGAGGCCCTCGCCGACCTGGCGATCAAGGCCGGTGCGGAGATCATGTCGATCTACAGTAGCGACTTTACCGCGGAGCAAAAGGACGACGCCTCGCCGGTGACCGAAGCGGATCGCTGCGGCGAAGCGTTCATTCTCGCCGGGCTCACAGCAATTGCGCCGGATACCCCCGTGCTCGCCGAAGAAGCCGCAAGCGAAGGCAAGATCCCGGCGCTCGGCGAAGAATTTTTTCTCGTTGACCCGCTCGACGGCACCCGCGAGTTCATCAACCGCACCGGCGAGTTCACCGTGAACATCGCGCTCATTCGCAATGGGCGCCCGGCCCTTGGCGTCGTTTATGCCCCGGCGACGGAAAAGCTTTACGCCGGCGTTGTCAGTCGAGGCGCCTGGCGCGAAACGGTTAATGAAAAAGGCGCGCGGTCCGCACGTTGCGACATCAATGCGGCGAGTATGCCGGAACAAGGTTTGATTGCTGTCGCAAGCCGGTCCCATCGCTCGCCGGAAACCGACGCCTATCTTGAAACCCTTGATGTCGCGGACTTCGCCGCCGCAGGCTCATCCCTGAAATTCTGCCTGATCGCGGAGGGCACGGCCCACATCTATCCGCGCTTCGGGCGCACCATGGAATGGGACACCGGCGCCGGGCAGGCCGTGCTGGAAGCGGCGGGCGGCAAGGTCTGCGTGCATCCCGGCGGCGAACCCCTCGCCTATAACAAGCGCGAGCGCGGTTTTGATAATCCGTATTTTATTGCGTCGGGTCGGGGCTAATTCCGCAACATGCTCATGGTCATGGTGTTGCGGCGGACCCAGATTTCCCAGAAGGGCGTTTCTTCCTGGAGCTTGAATTCCGTATAGAGAAGAGCTTCCGCGCGGCCCTTTGCAGCAAGCGCAGCGGGACCGAGATCGAGCCGCGGCACGAACACCACATTGGCCTTGGCGGCGGCTTCATTGCTGTCAGCGCGGCACCCGCGGGCCTCGGCGATGACGCAGGCCGCATCGGCGCCGGTGAGGATCGCAACCTTGTGCCCCTGCGCGGTGATGGCCTTGGCGCGGCTCGCTGCTTCCAGAAGCATCGCCGATTGATCGACCGGGGCGAGCGCGAGGAGTTCGCGCGCTTCCGGAGTCGAGAACCGGCCCTCTTCGATCCATGTGGCGATGGTCGGCCCGCCCGGCTGCACCAGCGCAAGCTCGGAGCGAATGTCCTGCGGCGCGTTTTGCGCGGTCTGGTATTGCAGGGAGAATTGCTGCGCGGCATGGGCCGCCATGGCGCCGGTCCAGAACATGGGCAGCACCGCGGCGCCAAGGGCCGCGGCGACGCTCGCCCGGTCATGTTTCTGGAAGAGGCCGTCGTAAAAAGGCGACGACACAGAGAATGCGGCGATAATCGCGGCGAAGACAAATACGGGCAGCGTATTGGCGCCGGCAAACCACGCCGCGATAAAGGAAATGGCGCCGAAAAACAGCGCCGTCAGGGTCGCGCGGCGGTTTTCCCGGCCGCCGAAGATGGCGGACATGGCGATTACCAGCAGCGCACTCACCGCAACGCCGCTCAACCGGAACGCGCTTTCATCTCCGGTGAAGTTAACGCCCATGGCGAGCGTACCCGATGCAGCCGCGGCGCGGGCGACATTGATCCCCGGCGCGAAAATTTCAGCAATGCCCGCGCAGACCGCGAACATGATCAGCGTCGATGCATAACGGTTGAGGCCGTGCGGCCCGGAGAGAAACGGACAGAAAGAGAGCACCACGAAGCCGGCAAGCGAAAAGACCGGGTTTAACGCCCAGAGCGCAAACAGCGCCGCGCCGGCGAAGACGCCTTCAATGCGCGAGCGGCCCTTGGTGTGATCGGCGCAAGGGGAAAGAAAACAGAACGCGCAGACAAGAAACAGCGCCAGCGCAAATTCCGCCGGTCCGCCGAAGGGCGACGCAACGGTTCCCGCGAGCGCCGCCGTCATGATCGCGCCGGCGAACAGCGGCAGGCGCGAGACCGCGAAATACGCCATGGGCGCAACGACCAGCAATGCGCTCAGCGCTTTCGCCACAAGGTGAATGCGGCCCGGCGCATCGGCGAGTAAGTCGGCCAGCATCAGCGTGACAAGGTAGAACGGCGCAGCGACGGCCTCGATCCGGATTTCACCGGCGACCGCAGCGCGCGCATCGGCGATGGGCGCGATCATGTCGACGGTCGGAGAAAGGCTAAGCAGCGCCGGCGACAGATAGGCGGCGGCGATAAATGGCGCGGCGGCAAGGATTGCGGCGAAATAGGAAACAGCCGGACGCTGCCAGGCGAATAACGCCACGGCAATGCAGCGTGCCGCCGGCGCCGGCTGGCGCCAGGCGAAACCCTGGGTCTCACTGTTGTTTTGATCGCTCATCGTCGGCAATTCCCCGTCTTTGCGATTGCGCGCCTTGTCTCAATCCGGAACAGCGGCGCGACGTCGTTAACGGGGTCAGTGCAAAGCCTTTGCCGGAAGGCGTTGCGGGGACTTGTATCTTTGCCGTCCCGGTTTTTTTATTTGTGCTTACCGCCCGCTCCATGGTTTACAGGACCGATTGCGAAAGCCCCGCATCGAAGCCACGTCGCGTCCGCAGGAGTTCCATGCGCCGTCTGTTGCATATGCCCCTAGATCCGGCGTCGCGGATGATCCGCATTGCGCTCGCCGAAAAGGGCCTGCCCGCGGAGCTTGAAGAAACCCGCCCCTGGGAAAACGCCGAGAAAATCGCAAGTGTTAACCCTGCCGGCGAAATCCCGGTGTTAATCGACGAGACGCGCGACGGTTCGGAATGCGCCATCGCGCCGGCAAGCGTCGCCATCGAATATCTCGAGGACCGCTATCACAACGTGTCGCTCCTGCCGTCCGGCGCCGATGCGCGGGCGGAAACCCGGCGGCTCATTGCGTGGTTCACGCAGAAGTTTGAAAGCGACGTTATTGGCTTCATCGTCCGTGAGCGGATCGACAAGCGACTGATGCGCCGTGGCCAGCCCGATTACGATTTGTTGCGCGCAGGCCTCGAAAGCCTAGACTGGCACATGGATTACTTTTCGTGGTTAATCGACCAGCGCAACTGGTTCGCCGGCGACCGGTTTACCGCCGCCGATATCGCCGCCGCGGGCTACCTTTCTTGCGTTGACTATGTGGACGCCATCGCCTGGGAGAAGTTTCCGTCGGTAAAAGAGTGGTATGCGCGTATGAAATCGCGCCCCGCCATGCGCCCGATCCTGCGCGACCGCGTCGAAGGCATGCCGCCGCCGCGCCATTATGCGGACCCGGATTTTTGACCATGACTGACCCGGTGCGCCTGCGCGAAACGATTCGCGAAAAAGCGCAGGAGATTGGTTTCGACGGCGCCCGGTTCACGGCGGCGACGCTGCCCGCCGCAACCGGCGACCGGCTCAACACCTTCCTGGCGGAGAACCGTCACGGGCAGATGGACTGGCTTGAGGGGCGTAAGGATCAGCGCCGCAGCCCTGACGCGCTCTGGCCGGAGGCGAAAACCGCCATCGTCCTCACCATGAATTACGGCCCCGATCGCGATCCCATGGACGCGCTTGAACATAGGGACGCCGGAAATATTTCCGTATACGCACAGAACAAGGACTATCACGACCTCGTCAAGAAGCGCCTGAAACGCCTCGGGCGCTGGATGACCGAAACCTATGGCGGCGAATTGAAAGTCTTTGTCGATACGGCGCCTGTTATGGAAAAACCGCTGGCGCAGCAATCCGGCGCCGGCTGGCAGGGCAAGCATACGAACCTTGTTTCCCGCGATTTCGGATCGTGGCTTTTTCTCGGCGTCGTTCTCACGACGCTCGAGCTTCCCCATGATGACGCCGGCGAGGATCATTGCGGGTCATGCAGGAATTGCCTCGACATATGTCCGACGGACGCGTTTCCGGCGCCCTATCAACTCGATGCGCGTCGCTGCATCTCCTACCTCACCATCGAACATAAAGGACCGATCCCCCGTGAGTTTCGCGAAGGCATGGGCAACCGAATCTATGGCTGCGACGACTGCCTTGCGGTTTGCCCGTGGAACAAGTTTGCGAACACCGCAAGCGAAACGGCGCTCCATGCGCGCGAGGAACTAATGGCGCCGCCCTTGCGCGACCTCGCTGGCCTTGATGACGCGTCTTTCCGAAAACTCTTCGCCGGCTCGCCGGTCAAACGCACAGGCCGCGACCGGTTTCTTCGCAATGTCGCCATCGCCATCGGCAATAGCGGCGACGCGTCGCTTGGCGAGGTCGCGATCCGGCTGTTGCGCGATGACAGCCCGCTCGTGCGCGGCGCCGCGGTTTGGGCTGCGGGGCGACTGATCGAGGATGAAGAGTTCGCCGCGCTGCGCGACGACCTTACAACGCGCGAACGCGACGCATCAGTGTTGGATGAATGGGCGATAGAAACAGACATTCGTTAGGCGTCGTTGATCCCGTTTCTTCGCCTATCTTGCAGATCTGGCCCTACACGATGAATTCCCGCTTTCGCGGGAATGAGCGGATCTCGATTTTACGCTCTACTCCGTTTCTTCTTCCGGGACCTCGAAAATCTGTCCCGGATAGATGAGGTCGGGATCGCGGATCTGGTCCGCATTGGCTTCATAAATGATCGTATATTGCGCGCCGCGCCCATATGCGCGCCGGGCGATGCGCCAGAGGCTGTTGCCGGGCTGCACAACAACGCGCCCGTCACGTAATTCAATGGCGTCGGGCGATGCGCGCTCAAACGGCAACTCGATCGCGTAAGCCGGGCGGCCCGTCTCATCCAGTTGAATAATCAGGAGCTGGTAAACGCCGGGATTGATGGTCGCATCCGGCGACAACATCCAGCGTCCCTGTTCGTTGGCTTGCGTCTGGCCGATCATCTGCCGGTCGATAAAAACCTGCACGACGGCGCCGGGGCTTGCGCGGCCCGTAAATATGACAGCCCCTGACGCATCATAATCGATGACGTCAAGGGATAGCGGCCCAAGGCCTTCGCCTACATCTTCAGGCTCCTGCAGCACTTCCGTGGCGCCGCCCGGCGTTGTGCGTAAGACCCGCGGCGCGTCGCCGTCTTCGCCCGGCACCAGAATGATGACCGTCTGTTCGGACCGCACGGTGAGCCCGTCCGGCGTTGTCATGGAAAGGCTGAGTTCGACAGGACCGGCGTCCAGCGGCGTATCGGTGGAGATCACCCAGGAGCCGTCATTCTCTGCGGTCGTTTGCGCCAGCTCGTCGCCATTGGCGAAGATCGTGACCTCGGCGCCGGGCGCTGCGCGTCCTGCGATCACCGCGTAACCGGTGCGGTCAACGCGCACGATATCGAAATTCGGCAGCGCTGCCTCGGCTTGCGCTTCTGTTTCCGCCGCCGGCGCTTCTTCAGCCGGTTCGCTTGTCGCCGTCTCTTCCGGCGGACTTTCAATGAGGCCGAAACGCTGCGCGCCCTGCCATGCCAGGAAACCCAGAACAATCAGTATTAGGATAATAACGAAAACGCGCACGCCGGAACCCCTCCTCTGGCAATCGCCGCCTGCCGGAAAAGGGACTTTACCCAATCATAAATCATCGTACAATGTCACCGAAACCCATCAAATGTAGAACTTTCATGAAATCCCTCTGTGTATATTGCGGGTCGCGGCCCGGCGCCGACCCCGCCTTCAAAGACGCCGCTGTCTGGATCGGCCAGGAAGCGGCGCGCCGCAACTGCCGCATCGTCTACGGCGGCGGCAAGCTGGGCCTTATGGGCGCAACGGCGGGCGCGGCGCGGGACGCCGGCGGCGACGTCTTCGGCGTCATCCCGGATTTTCTCGTCGAACTCGAAGGCATTCTCGACGGCGTCGACCACAAGGTCGTCAAGACGATGCATGAGCGCAAGATGCTCATGTTTGAGGAATCCGACGCGATCCTCACCCTGCCCGGCGGCATCGGCACGCTAGAAGAGCTGATCGAGGTTCTGTCCTGGGCGCGCCTCGCCCTTCACCGCAAACCCATCATTGTGCTGAACATGAAGGGGTTCTGGTCGCCGCTAAAAGTGCTGATCGAGCATGTGATCGAGGAAGGCTTTGCGGACAAGGAACTGATCTCGGATCTCATCTTCGTTGAAAAACCTGAAGACGTATTCCCGACCGCCGAAAGCCACATGCTGCGCGCCCGCGCCTGAGCCTTCTCCCATCGCCCGCGCCGGTCGCCGCATCGCGCCCTCGCCCCGTCGCATCGGGGCTGGTCACTATGCGCGGCATGTTCCAATTCTATCTTCGCGCGGATCGCCCGCATCAGGCGCCAAGACCTGACAGGCGGTCCGCCAGGCGCTGATCTTTCATGCGCCATCGATAGAAAAGGAACCGACAGCGATGCAGACCTTGCGCGCCATGAACCTCAACAACCCCCGCGCGGCGTTCAGGAATTTCATTCTCGCCGCCGCCGCGTTAATTGGCCTGACAGCGGCGGCGCTGGCGCCGACGCCTGTGGGCGCAGAGCCTTCGCCGGCGGACGTTTTAGATTCCGGTTTTTAGAGCATCGATCAAATTGAAGGATCGCTTCGTCCTTCGTGACAAAATTTTTCTTCACCCTGAGGGCGAGCACAGCGAGCGTCTCGAAGGCCGAAGAAAAATTTCTCCTCAGGATGAAGCGATTCCGTATTCGCATCCGTTGCACGAAAAAGCGAAATCTTTTCGCCTAAGACGGATCAGCGCCGACGCGAATAACCGCCTTCCCGGCGTTGTCGCCGTGGAAGAGGCCGATAAACGCCTCGCCGGCCTTGTCCAGCCCGTCATACTCCGTCTGCTGAAATTTGAGCGTTCCATTGCTGACAAGCGGCGCGACTTCGCTCGCAAATTCCATCGCTTTATCGGCATATTCCGAAACGATAAAGCCGCGCGCCATGACCCCGCGCCCGATCAAATTGACGAGGTTGGGCGGGCCCGGCTCGGCCTCTGTGTTGTTGTACATGGCGATCATGCCGCATAGCGCGATGCGCCCGCCAAAGGCGATGCAGTTGAGCGCCGCCTCCAGATGCATGCCGCCGACATTTTCAAAGTAGCAGTCAACGCCTTTCGGCGCCGCTTCGCTGAGCGCCTTCGTCAGTTCCCCAGCGTTTTTATAGTCTTTGTAGTTGAGCGCCACATCGACGCCCGCCTCTTCTTTCAACCAGCGCAGCTTTTCCGGCGAGCCGGCTGAGGCGACGACGCGCGCGCCTTTCGCCTTGCCGAGCTGGCAGACGACGGAGCCGACCGCGCCGGCGGCGCCCGAAACAAAAAGCGTCTCGCCTTCCTTGGGCTCAAGGATTTGCGTGATCCCCGCCCAGGCGGTCATGCCCGGCATGCCGAGAACGCCGAGCCACGCCGGCAGCGGCGCCATGCCCGGAATGACCTTCTGCGTCCGCTCGCCGTTGGAGACGTAAAATTCTTTCCAGCCGCCGGTAAAATCGACAATGAGATCGCCCACGGCGAAATCGGCGATGTTGGATTCAACGACCTCCGCAACGGCGCCGCCAGCCAGCGGTTCATCCAGCGCAAATGGCGGAATGTAGCTTTTCACATCGGGCCGCATGCGCCCGCGCATGTAAGGATCGACCGACATCCATATCGTCCGGCAGACCATTTCATTCTCGCCCGGCGCCGGCACGGTTGTTTCGCGCAAGTCAAAATCCGCCGCCTTGGGCATGCCTTGCGGATAAGCGTTGAGAAATACGGCTTTTGACTGGCGTTCGGGCATGGCGGTTTCCTTATCGTGGCGAAATTGCGGCGATGGTATCGCGGATTCAGCGCTCGCGACAGCGTGATCAGCAGCGCCAATTTAAGACAAATCCTCGCCTCAATCTCGCCGCGGATCGACGCGACAGTGCGCCCATCAACGAATTCAGGGCGTTCCAACGGCCGACAGGAGTTGAAGACCAACAACGCAAGGAACGGAGGCGACGAGACAATAATGAAAACGATTTTGATCGCATCGGGCGCCATGCTCATGGCCGTCACAGGGTGTCAGTCCACTGGCGAAGGCGCGCTCACGGGCGCCGCCATCGGCGCCGCAGGCGGCGCCATCGCCGGTGAAATTTTCGCAGGCCGGCCGGGCCGCGGCGCCGCCTATGGCGCGCTCATCGGCGCAGCGGTTGGCGCTTATGAAGGATGTTCACGCGCCGGCACCTGCTGGGGCCGCGCCCGGGACCACGGCCATCGCCGCTATGACCGCTATTCCGGCCAATATTATTATGTCGATCCGGAATATGGCGACACCTATTGGGAAGACGGCTCTTTCCGCGAATATGGCCGGCGGGGTCATCGCCGCGGCCGCTACTAACCCTCCAGGGCGTTTGTTGCGTCTAAGCGTAGTTGCGTAAGGCGGCGGCCCGTCTCTGCAGGCGGGCCGTTGTCTATTCGGGGCTAGGTTCAGAAATTTTCTTTTTGCCGGTCTTGCCCATCTGGGTCAGTGCGATGATGGTCAGCGTGGGCACGAATGCGTCTACATTTCCGGTCGGGTCGCCGAGTTCCCAGAAGGCGAAAAGGCCAGACCAACCGAAAAGCGCAATCGCCGCAACGCCCATCACCGCGTCAAACACCATTTCAAAACCGGGGATGCGCCCGATTGTAAAGTCGAGAAGGTCGAGAATGACGGCGATGATCAACTTGACGACGTCCCGGCGCATTTGAAGGCTCCCCACTAATATTGCGAAGCTTCGCACAACATTCCCGGCGCCTCAATCGGCGCCGAATTTGGTTCGATGCTCACCGCCGCAAGCGAACGCCAAAGCCCAGCGTCCGGGTTTCGCCCGGGAAAAACCGGTCATTGCCGAAAGCGAAATCGGCCCGCTCCGCGTAAAGCGCGTTCGTTGCATTACGTAAGGTCAGAAACGCCGCAATGCCGCGCGCAATTTCCGCCTCGGCGCGCAGATTGAGAAGATCGTATCCTTCGTATTCGTTGTTGTTCGCCGCGTCGGTAAAATACGCGCCGATCGAACGCCACTCCGCCTCCAGCCGCACCGCCTCAACGGGGCGCCATTGGAGCCGTGTATTTGCGATGACGCGCGGCGCGGTGTCGACATCGTCGCCAGACGTGATATTTTCGCGCACGACGCCGGGCGTCGCCGCCGGATTGCGATCAAACTGATAGGTATGCGCCGCGTATGTGACGGCGCTTGACAGGGTCAGCGTATCAAGAAGCCGGATCGTTGTTTCCGCTTCAACGCCCAGATGACGCGTCTTGCCGTCATTGACGTTAAAGCCGTCGGCGTCGCGGAAAAAAAAATTGCGTTTCGCCATCCAGAAGGCGGCGGCGTTTAATTGAATGCGCGGGGAGACACGCGCGCGCGCGCCAATTTCCAACGCATCGATGATTTCCGGATTAGCGGCGTTATCGGTTTGACCCGATTGCAGGCGATAAAGATCGCTCGTCTGGGGTGGGCGGGCGCCGCGGGCGTAGCTCGCATAGATATTAGCGGATTGGGACAGATCGTGGCGCAGACTGACTTTCGGACTTGCTGTCACGAACCGGTCGGTGCGGTCCGCCGGGCGAAAGAATCGCCCGTCAACGCCGCTGCTTGTGTTGTTCTCATAGTCATAGACTGCGCCGTCAATGCGCACCGCCACCGTCAACGTCGTGCGGCCGGTCAGCGCGAATTCTGCCTCGGCAAAGCCGGACGCGTTGATGGCGCGCACATCGTAATCGTAATGCAGCCCTTGCGTGAACGAGAATACTGTCGGTTCTTCCTGGAATTCCGTCAGCCAGCCTTCCGTAACCTCCGCATCAACACCGGCGATGAACGAAAACCGGTCCGCGTCATAATAGTAGGCGCTCTGAACGCCGACGCTCCAGTGGCCGTTTTCTTCCAGTGCGTTCCCCGGCAGGAAATGCTGCAGGAAGTCCATGTCGTTCCAGCGCGCATAGGGCGTGATCCGCAGCTCGCTGCGGTCTGAAAGTTGCGCAGCGATTGTCGACTGAAGGCGCGCGGATTTCGCGTCGCGGAAGGCCTGTGGGAAACTGTTGGTTCGCCGGCGCGCGCGATCGAAGAGATCGGCGCGGCCAAAGATGAAACCCGCCGTTTCCTGTTCGAGATTGTCGAAGGCAAAAATCGTATCGACGGAAATGGCGTCGCCGGAATAGACGTGCCGGAGCATCGCTTTTTGCTGGTCGAGGCCGGCGTCCTCGCGGTAGCCGGATTCCGTTACAACCGACGCGCCGGCGTAAAGCCCGTGTGCGCCGCTCGTTCCGGAGACGGCGCCCTTCCATTTATAGCGGTCTTCCGTGTCGCCGAAAATTTCTCCGATGACGGAAAAATCTTCACCGGGCGCCGGCGTAACGACATTGACGACGCCGTGAATCGCGTTCGCGCCGTAAAGCGCACCGGACGGTCCGCGAACCACTTCGATGCGCTCGGCCAGTTCATGATGGGCGTCAAACAAGCCGTTGATATTGGCGAACCCTGCGGACCGCAGCGGCACGCCGTTTTCAAGAAATAGGAAAGAGCCTGCGCCGGCCCCGCCCGTTAGCACCGGCGAACGGATTGCTGTGAGATGCTCCGCGCCCGACCCGCGATGAAGATTGACGCCGGCGGCGCGCGATAGCGCCTCGGCAATGTGGTCGGCGCCGACAAGGCGCAATTCATTAGCGCCGATTGCGGAAATGGATGCGGGCGCGGCCTCAGCCGCCTCGGCACGGCGTTCGCCCGTAACGATAATTTGGTCCTGCGCGACGGCGCCGGCGGACGCAAACAAGACCGTCCCGAATGTCGTGAGCGTTCGTATCACAATGAGTACTGACCAGTGGCGCAACAGGCCGGCTCGATAACAGGGTTTTTCAAGTTAGGCGACGGGCAAGCGTATCACATCGCCGTATGTCGGCGATTTTTACGACGACCCGACGGCGCGCATCGGCGAAACGCTTCGACGGCGCCCGCAAGCCCTAAAGCCCGTCGCGCACGGCCGCCGGCGTCAGCCCGGGCGACCCCGCGCTCCTTGCCTCGCTTTCGCGAATGAGCGCGGCGACCCGGGCGTTCACCGGCGCGCGACGTCCGTGCTTTTCGCATAGCGCTGCGACGGTTTCCTGCAGCTCGCCGATTTCCGTCTTGCGACCCTGTTCGAGGTCTTCCCACATGGAAGAGCGCGCCTCCGGATCGATCTTGAGGCTTGGCCCCGCGATGATGCGATAGATTGGCGTTGGCAGGCGCATGATATGCGGCACAAGGACGATTGGCAGGGGAAAGGCTGACCGCGGTGCTATCCCTTCCGCCTTCAACGCCGGCGCCGCCTCCGCAATCTGATCAGCGAGAAGCGCGCGCCAATCACGGTTCGATAATTCTTCCAGCAGCGTCACGCCGGAGAGCGCGTTCAACGCATTGTTCAAATTAATGAGCAGCTTGCCCCACTGCACCGCTTTGATGTCGGCAGACTCGCGAACGACAAGATGCGGCGCACTGAGCGCTTGACTGAGGTCGCCCGCGCCCGCCTCGATCACGATATTACCGCCGGTGCCGCGGTGAAACCGCCCCTCCCCCGCATTCAAGACATTGTAGGCGATCATGCCGGCGCGCACATCCCGATCCGGCAGCGCGCGGCGCAATATGTCCCCATTGGCGACGCCATTCTGCAGGCTGACGGTTTTGGCGTGCGCGGGCGCGTGATCTCTTATGAGCGCGGCCATTTCCGCTGTGGCGCCGCTCTTGACCGTGACGATGATGATGTCCGCTTCGGCGAGGATCGCCGGGTCCGTCGACACTTTCAATTCTTCCGGCGCAATACGCGCATCGAGCCCGTCATGGTCGGTAACGCGCAGCCCATGTTCAAGGATCATCGACGCAATGCGTTCGCGGCCCAGAAACCGAACGTCGCCGCCGCCAAGCGCCAGAGCCCCGCCTACAAAGCAACCGACGCTGCCGGCGCCGGCGATGACGATTTTCGGGTTCGTCGCGTCTGACATTACGCCGCCTCGCTCAACGCCGTTCCGCACCACGGGCAATGGCGGATGATGATTACATTGCGCTCGCCGTCATGAACGATCAGCCCGAACTGGTTGAGGCCCTCATGATAAGCGATGAGGCTGTCCGGGCAGTCGAAAGGATCGTCATGGGCCTCGCAGCGCATTTCTAGGGCGGCCTGCATCGATTCGCAGCAGAGGCGTTCTGGATCAGGGTGCTGGGTGCGGGTCAACGCGAGAACTCTCGGTCAGAACTGGCGGGATAGGGCCAGCTTGTTGCCACCCCGCCAGCCACCGCGCAAGGGCGGGGAAACATGCCTCTTTCCCATTCGCCGGCGCTTTGGTAACGCCTCGTTGAGGCGCGTGTTCGTGCGGTTGCAAAGGCCCCGGCCCACGCCCATCTGAGCCGTTTGATGCGAGGTATCCCAGTGAAGAAGACGCGTTTGTTGATCCTTGGTTCCGGTCCCGCCGGCCTGACGGCGGCCATTTACGCCGCCCGCGCCGGACTGAAACCGGTGCTCGTTCACGGCATTCAACCCGGCGGCCAGATGACCATCACCACTGATGTGGAGAATTACCCCGGATTTGCCGACGTCATTCAAGGCCCTTGGCTCATGGAGCAGATGCAAAAGCAGGCCGAGCATGTGGGCACGGAATTTATCAACGACATTGTGACCGATGTGGATCTGACGCGCCGCCCTTTCACGCTTACCGGCGACAGCGGCGAGACCTACGAAGCCGATGCGCTCGTCATCGCCACCGGCGCGCAAGCCAAATGGCTCGGCCTTCCTTCTGAAGAAAAGTTTCAGGGCTTCGGCGTTTCAGCCTGCGCCACCTGCGATGGGTTTTTCTACCGCGGCAAGGACGTCCTCGTTGTCGGCGGCGGCAACACCGCCGTTGAAGAGGCGCTGTACCTTTCCGGGCTCGCGAACAAAGTCACGCTCGTCCATCGGCGCGACGAGCTTCGCGCGGAAAAAATTCTGCAGCAGCGCCTTTTTGACAAGGAGAACGTCGATATCGTCTGGGACCATAATCTCGACGAAATTCTGGGGGACGAAGACCCTCTGGGCGTGACTGGCGCGCGTCTGCAACACGCAAAAACCGGTGAGACGCAAGAGCTCAAGGTCGACGGCGTTTTTATTGCCATCGGCCATAAACCGTCAACGGAACTGTTCGTAGACAAACTGAAAATGAACGGTCACGGCTATCTCGACACGGCGCCGGATTCCACCGCAACGGAAATTCCCGGCGTATACGCCGCCGGCGACGTCACCGACGATCTCTACCGGCAAGCGGTCACCGCCGCGGGCATGGGTTGCATGGCGGCGCTGGAAGCTGAAAAATTTCTGGCCGAACAGGAAGTCGCACAGAAAACTGCCGCGGAGTGAGCGCAATAAAGGGAGACCGCCTTCCATGTTGAAACCGATATTTTTCTCATTGGCGCTTGCCGCATCCGCCTGCGCTCATGCCGGCGACGCAAAACCCGCGGCGCCGTCATCATCGAACGCAAAGACAAACCCCGGCCATCATGTTGACGGGCTCATACGGATCGCCAGCGCGCATACGGTTGACGAAACGGTGGCGCGACTTGAGGCGGCGCTGGAAAAGCGCGGCGTCAATGTCATGGCGAAAGTCGATCACGCCGCAAACGCCGCCGGCGTCGAGCAAGACCTCGCGCCGACGACCCTCGTGATTTTCGGCAACCCCGCCGCCGGAACGCAGCTCATGAACGCGTCCCGTTCCGCCGGCATCGACCTGCCCATGAAAGCGCTTGTCTATGAGAAAAACGGCGCAGTCTATTACGAGTATAACGCCATCGGTTATATTGCCGCGCGCCATCATGTCCCCGCAGACCTGCCGGTGCTTGCAAAAATCGAAACGCTGCTCGCCGCCGTCGCCGCGGAAGCAACGGGCGTAAACTAGTCGCGACGCCAATAGGAGCACGGCCAATGAAAGACCCGATGCAACATGAACGTCTTCGGGGCCGAATTCGCTATACGTCAAAAAAACCTGAAATGCTCGATCAGGTTCGCGGCGACGAGCTGTTCAACATTACGAAGCACGCTGACGGCAAAACAACGATCCGCGCCCATTGCGAAATCCACGAGCCGGCGCCGACGGTCATGCGCGACATTATCTATTCTTTCGACGAAAATGATGCGCCCATGGATTGCCATGTGCGGTTGACGGTCGGCGATGCGTTCATGGGGTCGGGATGGTTTCGTTTCGATCTCGACGAGAACCGCAATGGAACCATCGAATGCGAAAGCTATGGTCCGTCGATTGGTCGCCTGTCGCAAAGCGTTGAAACGAACGGACCGTTCTTCGCCTTCGGAACCCATCCGATTGTCGGCGACGGCATGGCCTGCCGGTTTTTCGACCGGTCGCGCGGGCCCCGGCGCGCGCAGTTGAAATTTTTCCTGCCCTCCCCCGATCATCGCGGCGCAACTCCGCCCATGATCGCGTCGGTCGAGATTGGCCTTGAATATGTCGGCGACGAGACCGTCAGCGTCGAGGCCGGTGAATTCGCCTGCCATCACTTCCGCTTTGTAGACGATGAAGGCCCGGGGATGGGCGGCACGCAGCACCCGTCATACGACATGTGGGTGACACAGGACGACTTCATTTTCGTCAAGGGCGGCGTCGGCGGCTATATGGCGACCTGGTATGAACTCGTCGAATTCGAGCACATACGGCCGGGGGATTAGGGGCGCAGGCGGTCCCACGTTCAGTTTTCGCTGTTCGATTACGCCCGCCAGACTTTCGTTTCTCGGAATACCTGGCGTTGACGCCGTCCCCGCAGAGAGGCGCCAGAGTGGTCGCCCGCGCGCAGTTTCTTTTGTCCGCCTTCGCGGACGGGGCGCACGCTGATCTTATTTTGTTCGACCACGCTCGGTGGCCTTTCGTTTCTCAGAATTCATGCTACAGACGCCATCCCCGCGGAGAGGTGCCGGAGTGGTCGAACGGGGCGGTCTCGAAAACCGTTGAGCGCGCAAGCGTTCCGAGGGTTCGAATCCCTCTCTCTCCGCCAGCATAATCCCTAAACCACTGATTTATTTGTTAATATCTTATCCGATCAAATCGCACCCCACAAAATACCCCACATACGAAATGAATTTCTAAAATAGCAACGTAGCTGCGTTCATGTGCATCGCTCCCATAAAACGATAGCGATTTAGACACAGTTCGGTGATGACCACTTTTCGCCAAAATCTGACGTTCGCACGTCGCCTCCCGTATGTCTGGAATGCGCGCATGAGCCGACATTAACATTGTGGGCGTTGACCGGGCGGTTTTGGCCCAAAGCGGACGTTTAAAATCAACGGTAATTCCAAGAACTATTTGATATTGGTGGCGTGCTGGCCTTGTTTAAGTCTCGTGACTCGTAAATCCTGACGGGGTATCCGCGGCCAAAGGAATTAGTCTCGTGACAGGTTTTTTTCGATACATGGTATACATGTTTCTGGTTTTCATACCTCTGTCTCCACCTGCCATTTACTTGGCGTATCTGGGGCTAGGCGAACGAGTGTATTCTCTTTTCGGATTTGCGTATCTGGTGTTCTTCCAAATTCTATACTTTTTATCTGGAAAAAGTGGATTTCTGACGGGCGAAATTAAAGCAAACACAATTTGCGCTATTGAGCGAAGCTGAATCGCAAACGGCGTCTGACGGGCTAATCGCTAATGACCGCACTTGGCGATGAACGCCCGGTCGCTTGTTTCTCATCGGATGGCCGAGATGCGCACAGAATCGGCCATAAGAATAGAAGGCTGCGACAGAGCGGTTAGTTGAATATTCCAGTAGCAAAAAGACTATAGAAATATTGCCCCCGGGAACGAATGAAGCCGCTAACATTTTGGTTAAATATGCGTAGAAATATGCAGCATTGAAATAGCTGCACTCACGCCCAGTTGTTATTCGTCCATAAAAACGAGATTGTGCGATTGCTATAAACTCGTTTTGGAGGTGAGCGCCCATGGCTCGCAAACGGTTGTCTGAAAATCAGAAATTGAAAATCCTGCGCGGAATAGCACAAGATCGATCAAATGGAACTACCGTTGAGAGGGCCAGCCAAAACGCTGGAATTAGCGTCGCCACCTACTATGGTTGGCGAAAAAGATTCTCGAGCACGGCAAGGTCATCGCGCTACGCCGAATACAGTCTTACCCAGGAAAATCAGATCCGATTGATCTCATTGTATGAAGAGAATATCCGGCTTCGCGGTATAGAGCGGCAGTTGTTAATAACTGTCACGCAATTGTTGCTGAAAAAACTCAACCCGAATCAATTGTTGCCATCAATCAAGCCCGGTCATAGAAAAAATTTCATCGATTATGTGGAACCAGCATTATTCGGGCCTTCCAAAAACAAAAACGAAAGGGCTCTCATTGTTACCTTGTATTTAATTGGGGCAAGTGTCGCCAGTATCACTGAAGTTCTTTCAGTGTCAGGAAGGCATGTGCGAAACTGCATCAAGCATGTAAGAGACGGAGAAATAGCCACTTTGTTGGAAAGCCATAAACGGCGTCCGAAATGGCAAGAGCCAGTTTATAAGGAGAAATTGTTCGCTGTATTGCATGCTCCACCAAGCGACTATGGGATAAATAGAACCACTTGGACGATTGACTTGTTGGTCGAGGTGCTCGCCGCAGAAGGCTATCCGATCGGTAAAAATTACATTTCAAAAATGATCCGAGCGGAGGGTTTTGTATTTAGGAAGACCAGAGAAGTACTGACTAGCAATGATCCAGACTACCAAGAAAAACTCGAAAAAATTACACGTACGCTAAGGCGACTTGGGCCACTAGACCGGTTCTTTTCAATCGACGAGTACGGCCCAGTTTCGATTCGAGAAAGGGGTGGACGGCGACGTGTACGGCGCGGTGAAAAACCGACGATTCCACAATACCAGCACCCAAAAGGAAAACTGATTATTACAGCTGCTCTTGAGCTTAGCAGGAATCAGATCAGCCATTTTTATTCCGAAAAGAAAGATACAGATGAAATGATCAAACTCCTGCATATGCTGCTTGAGGAATACTGGGACTGTCGACGGTTGTATCTCTCGTGGGATGCCGCATCTTGGCATTCGTCACAAAAATTCCTAGCGGAAATAAGACGCGTAAATAGCCGGTCGTTCCGCCAAAAACATCAATCGCCAACTGTGAAATTGACCCCGCTACCTGCTCGTGCACAATTCCTAAACGTAATTGAATCTGTTTTTAGTGGTCTCTCTCAGTCGGTAATTCATAATAGCAACTATAGTACTGTTAAAGATGCAAAGCTGGCGATTGATCGATATATAAAAGAACGAAATAGCTATTTTCGCAAAAACCCAAGAAAAGCTGGCAATACGATTTGGGGTGAAGAGCAAACTCCATCCTATTTTAGTGTTTCTCATAATTGTAAAGATCCGGCTCGAGTGAAGTTAGCGGCTCGGAGGTAGAATTGTGAGAAAAAACTTTTTCAATTCTGTTACGCGTACTCAGGAAGATGCGAGAACCATCTCCTAATGTCTGCAATGAGGATTATCTCGCCATTTCGTAACTCACGAGAAAAACGGCAGCCTCCGTTTGTTGAGGGCCGCCGCTTCCGCGCGTAGGCGTTTGTCTAGATGTTTTTGTGATAGTATTTCTCGTCGATAATTTTGCCGTCTTTCCATGTGGTGACGACGGCCTGCTGTTGCTTCACGTGTTGTCCGTCTTTGGTTTTGAACTCCATTGTGGCTTCATAGAAAGTCTTGTCGTCGCCGGCGCCTTTTGTATGGGCGGTGTACTGGATAAACTCCGATACTCCGCTTAACAGCTCCTCTTCGACGGCGATACAGTGCGCTTTACCGCTTTTCGGCGTCTGTCCGACTTCCTGGATCGTGACTGCCTCATCGAAATAGGTCTCCATGCCTTTGATGAATTCGCCTTTTTCGAGCAGAACAAGAAGTGCGTTAAGGTGATTTAGATTTTCCTGGATCATCGTATTACTCCGTTTGGTGTTTGTTTTGAAAAAACCGGCGCGTTGTGAACACGTCGCGTGCAAGTTCTATTTTTCATCGGCGATGCGCTTCAGGGCGTCACCAGCGAGGAAGATTGCCGCCGCCAGAAGAACGACGTCCTTTAGGATGAATTGTCCGGGCAGAACCGACAGGGCTGGAAATCCGCCGAGGCTTTGCTCCCAAACCGGCGCTGTGAGTAGGAAGCTGGCCGTCAGTAAGAAGGTGAATACGGCGGAAATGGCGCCAGCGAGAGCGACATTTGGGAATTTGGCGCCCAGGAGGATTAGTGCGGCGGTGACGATTTCAATCGTTCCGATTAAGTTGGACGCGCTCTGCACACTAAAGAGATTATATAGCCAGCTGATAAGCGGACTCGACTGTACAAGGCCCTGAATGGCGCCGGCTTCATATGCCGTAAACTTCATCGCGCCGATCCAGCCCAACACAGTTGCTAGGGTGAAACGCAGGCCATGATGGCCGATTGTCGCGATTTTCTCGCCAAGAGCGGCGGCGTCCTGATGCGTGACGAGGCCGAAGAGGGGTGAGCTTTCGGTTACGGTTGTTGCCGTCATTTGGTGTGCTCCTTATATATTGACCATTCGGTCCATAAATGCCTAAAAAGAAAGCGGCGAGTTCGCCGGTGAGCGCTTGCTATAGAATATGGACCGAATGGTCAATAATAGGAATATCACACATGCGTGAGCATCAAGACTCTTCAACTCAGCCCGGTCGTCCTCGCGAATTCGATGAGGAAAAAGTCCTTTCAGTTATCATGCAGTTGTTCTGGCGACACGGATATGAAGGGACCGGTCTAAGCGACATATTGAAGGCGACTGGGCTCGGCAAAGCCAGCCTTTACGCCGCATATGGCAACAAGCATTCAATTTATTTGCGTGCGCTCGGCCATTACGAAGCGCTGATGGTCGATAACGCCGTTAACGCCTTGCGCGACAAAAGCCGGCCCGCCTTGTCGCGGCTGGACGCGTTTTTGAGTTCGCCGATCGCCGCGGTTAAATCCGGCGAGACGCGAGGATGTTTTCTTTGTAACGCCTCGTCTGATCGGGCTTCTCTTGATGAAGAAACCAGGGAGCTTGTTCGTCGAGGTTACGCCAAGATGCGCGACGCGCTGGAGGAGGCGGTTCGGGAGGTCAGTGACACGCACACGGCCAGGTCTGCGAAGGGCGGCGCTCAGCTCGCGCTGACAGTCTATACCGGGCTGCGCACCATGGCGCGCTCTGGCATCGAACCACCGGTCCTTGCTACGGCGAAAAACGCTTGCTTGAAGGCGCTGAAGAATCCTTAAGTCTCGCGTTGTCGAGTTGCGCCGTCGGTTATTCAATTGGTGGATTGACGGCCCCGTAACGAGTTTAAAGTTCGCATCTTGAATGAAATTTGAAACCGGCTACGCAACGTCTGCTTTTTCGAAATAGTTCGTATAGCAGCAAATTTATCTTATTTCGCTAATGCCAGATTTGAGGATTAAACTGGTCACAAATTTCGCCCGAGCCGAATGTCCGCATTGGGCCAATAACGGTCATTGAGGCGCTAGACGCCGGAGTTACCGTCGAATATCTGTTTCTGGCCAAAATTGGACGTCGAGTTGGCCGAATGCTAATGACTGAACAGTTGAATACGCACTGACTACAATTCCCAATTTCAATAGCTCTGAAAGAGAAAAAATGTTTCGTGATTTATCGAAAGCGCTAAATGGCACCCAACTAGAATATACATATGCCGAAATGGGCACTGTAGTCGTTCGGTTTGTAAATGACCGGATAAGTTTTGAATGGATTGATGGTCTTTTAAAGGGACAAGCAGGAAATGACTTTCCTTACCATGCCCGCAAAGTCGGTGATCAACAGTATTTTTTAAACTGGCATGAACCCGAAGAACGGGGTTTCGTTACGCTTTTTGTAGATCTAAAGACTGACTTCGTCTGCAGTTCGGTTTTAGCTGCGTATGCAACCGATGATCAACAGGCGTTATTTCACTGTGCGACGATCAACCGAGTAGAAAAGATATAACCATTGCGATGTGGCCTTTGGTACAACCCTCAACAAAAGATTGCCCCGCAAATGTACTTTCACGTGGAAATTAGCATTTCCAGCGTTTCTACAGAAAATACGCTATCAGTATGAAACATACAGCGCTGTCAATGTTTAGGCGTTCTCCAATGTCCGCTATTGACGACTAAATGCCTTTATTTTCGTCGTCAGTCATTCGATTGGCTCGGCTGCGTTGAACTGTGTATCCAAGCAACATTAGGGCGATGCCTAAAGCAACGAGCAAGCTTAGAATCGCAGACTCAATTTTCGAGACATCACCTTCGGAATTGAAGAAAAACCAAGCTGAGTGACCAAGCGCCGCCACCGCAACCAAAATACTGAGTGCAATGAGGAAGCGCATCATTGATCATCTCCTGTAAGGGTACGCAACATACCATGAACGTCTGCTTTGGCGAAATTCTGACTATTGCGCTTTGGTCGGCAGTTCTTGGTTTAACGAATGTAATTGTGCCAAACTGCCACGCCAAAAACGATGACGCCTGCGATTATAAAAAGTTGGTTGAATCGAATGTCCCACCTCGCCATTGGCATTTCATGTTCCGGGTACTCCAAGGGCCATCGTTTGTCGTGGATAGCTAACGAGAGAACTTCAGGCGTGATTGGTATACGCTTCACGCGTTGGTCTGGGGACTTAAAGAAAAACGAACCAAGGCTGAGCCCCTCCTCGCCATGATGAAAATACCAACGGTAGGGAGTCATATCTATTTCGTGTTTTTCGGTTAATCGCTCCATAAACTCGAAAGCGTCATTGCCCGCGATTCCATACGTTTCAAAAATATCTACGCCCGCCGTTAAGTGCGTGTCCTCATTCCAAAATTCCCGCAAAACTTCATCGATTTCGCAATATGAGTCGGTCATTGGCCTCATATACATTCTTAGCCGAATGTCCGCTATTGGCGAATATCAGCCATGCCAGTGTAATTGGCGGTGATTGGCCCTTTTGCGACATTTAAGTCCTGGTTTGAAATGTCGGGTGCTGGAATTATTCCCGCCGCCGCCTTCCGAGAATGGCTTGCTGCCCTAAAATATTTCGTTTCCAAGCCATGATGACGCGGCTTTGCGGCCCGTTATGACGGCATTCGAGCGGTCCGACGAACGCATACGGCACTTAAAGAGCGAAACGATTGATCTACTGGCCTGTTCAGGCGATGTTAATGTCATGCGCTAGCCCACTTAGGGAATGTCGGGTTACGACGGGGATCACAGCGCGACCAATGGGAACGGGGGATTTGCATGATTACGCTTGTTTTTTGGTTGGCCGTTATCGCGGTTGCGGCGTTAATCGATGTGCCACTTTATTGGTTCACAGTTCCCGCACCTTATGGCTTCGCCCTTCTGTCAGGCTTGTTGGCGCTCTATGCCGCCATTCAGTTGGAACGAGCGCGCATGGTGCATGACGCGCCGTTCTTCACCGGCAAGTCGGTTGATGGATTTATGGGCGCGTTGATTGCGATCTGGGCGTTTTTTGGATCGATTTTCAAAGCATTGTTGGTCGGCATCCTGGCGCTGTTTACGTTCTCGGTAAAGAACAGCAGCGAAGTACTTTATGTGTACGGATTATTTTTTGTAACGCTATTGATCGGCTTGGCCGTGGCCTGGCGCTTGATTGCGCGTTACGGGCCGATCGCGGCGCGCTGGGCCTATTTCCGCCTGACGATCCTGCTCGGCGTCGTCTATTCTACGGGCATATATATATTGACGAACCTTGGTTTGGTGGATTCATTTCGAATGCGTGAAACAGTGTCCGCTATCTTCGGCAACCCGGACACCTTTGAGAAAGCCGCAAACGCTCTCGACAACGCCCGTCGAACATACGATCATGGCGTAGACACCATCGTGGAAAAGTTCTTCGCAACGATCCCTGGCGGCTCAGCGATGGGTACGGTGTTCCAGATTCTGTTTTCATCTTACGTATCGCAAGGGTTTGTAATCTCGGCGCTGGTCTTCGTTATCGCTACCACTGGGTCGCGCCGGCCGAGATGAAATGACTTTTCGTGCTGAACACCAGAAAGGAGAATGCGCTGCTCCTAAATGCTATTATAATAACGACCGGTGCAAACCCCCGCGATTCAATACCATCATATCGGCGGGAATCCTCCTTAAATACTAATCACAACACGGCAAAACCTGAACGGCCATGACGGTATCAATTTTTCCGGAGCAAACGGCATTTCCACACCGCCTCTTCGCCATCGAAGTTACACTTTCTCCCAGAAATTTATGCGTGTATTGCGTGCACCGTGGATCGCACGATGATTCCCTCACACGACAAATCATGAATTCTAGATTCATTTGTTGAACTACATCAAATGGAAACTGCTCGAATCCAAAGCAGTATAACTTAATACCATTGCGAATTGTCAGACTACGGAAATACAGCATCTCCATTAGAGATGGTTATTCGGGAGGATTTTAGTCAAACAGTAAGTTGCACCAAATGTCGCATTTTGGCGAGCATCCGTCATCCTCCGTTAAATCGGCGATTAATGGCCCAAAATGGATGTTCGCAATGGAGATTGTATACTCTTGTCAGTAGATATCGCTAGTTTGACGAAATGTCGTTTGAAAATGACGGGCAATGCGACAAGTATTAGAGTTAGCAGTGTATCTACTGGCGTTAGCAATCGGCATTCGCAGGATAGGATTTAATTAACCGGTTCGCGTGCGAGCTGATTGAACATATGGATACGACACGCCGCTTGTCGCGTTCATTCTTATGGTTGCCGTCATCGTAATCGCCCAAATACATATAATAGTAATTCAAAAAATACGCCGACTTTGACGCACAGGTACTTACGGCCGTAATAGCTCAGTGGATTATAAGATTACGATTTTTGAGCTGCCTTGATAATCATTACGATGTCACCAATTATCTCACCAGCAATATCATAACTCTCGGTTATTCGGCTTGCGTCATTAGTTCGGCCATTTAAAGTTGCCAGACGAGAAGCACTACTTTTTATTCCTGAAGAAAGCTCAGACAACCGTTCGACAACATCGCGCAGCTCATTGAAATTTTTTCGAACGGCGTCGCGATTTCCCTTCGGGACTGTTTGCAACATCCGATCTATATGAGATTCTGAGGGCATTCGCGCTAATCCTCGATTCTGCGAATGGGACCCGGCCACTTTCTTCCCCGCCTTTTCAACTTTCAAAAGTAAGCCAAACACAAATTCCAATTGCTTTTCGTAAGGAGCTGAAGTGCCAGGGTTTTTTTTGGCGTATGACTGTAGTCCACGCAAAGAAGTAGCGGCGGAACGATATACAGCGTTAATATACTTAGCCTTATCCGTAAATTCCTTTTTCCATTCTTGATTGAGTTTATACTGATCAATTGTCGCACGAACCTTTGAACGCACCCAATCGATACTCTGTATAATTCCTAACAAAAGCCACGCCGCGTTATCTGTCGAACCAATAATCACACCAATAACATCGTCAACAAAAAAGAGGCGCTTTTCACTTTGAGAGCTGTCATTTTCAAAAGTCATATTGATCCCCAACTTTGTCGAAGTCATAATTGTCTATTTGTGATCTAAAAGAGAATGGATGCTCATCTGCACTTTCAACTGATCCCATTCGGTCAATTCGAGATCAGCATCGCCGTGGTCGGGCTCCTTAGCGAGCTCGATTTTCGTTTCATCGAACGCTGCCATTAAGCCAGTTAGCTCGTCGTCTTTTTTTCTTTTAAAAATCATCGGAACCTCATATTCATCATTATGCAGACCAACACGTCAAACAGCGAGGGCAATCTTCTCCATGTTTTGCAAATACCCCCCCCGCTAACGCCGTTTCTTTACGAAGCTTGCCAGAAAACCTAGCTTTTTCAAGCCGCGGCTAGGCAATTATAGCAATACCCGTGAAAGTGTGGATCTGTTGCAACCAAAAATTGACGCGAAGGCGGAAATTGTGTGATCTTCAAGCGCAATCTGCTCGCGCGCATGTGCAATCCTTGTGGGGTTTAGCTCATTGGAGCGGCCAAAGCGTATTCCGCGCCGCCTGGCGGTTCGAATACATCCTTTGCTCCAATTGACGATGTGAGAGCGTTCAAACTCCATCAGGGGCCGCACCCAAAAAAGCGGTGCAGTAGCCGTAGTGCTTCTGCCGCTGCAAAGCACAACTTTTGGAAAATAACGAGCTGCGACCGACTAAGTTGATAAAGGCAAACAAAGTGGCAGCGTATCGTATTTATGCCCCGTTGTTGATTCTTGAACGAGCCAAAGAAAAAACTTCCTAATTACCGCCTGAATGTCCGCTTCTGGCGAGATTCAGACCTTGCATCCATGAATTGACTTCGTGCTGCTTTGCTTGCCCTAATGCATCACGGGCGGTCTCTGTAGATTGAAGGGACCAAAGAATGACCAAACGATATCCTGTCTGCAATCATACTCTTGTCGCTGTGCGCGGCAGAAAACCAGCATTCAGAATTGCAGCAGAAGCTATTGCTGGGAGGCAGCTAGACGCTACAACGTTACGCAATATGCACTAGGCGCTCTATCTCTCCGTCAAAATCAACTTGCTCTGTGTCCGTGATATGTTCGCGTACATTTTTGCCCCAGTTGTCGATCAGCTCTTCTTTTAATTTATCCGGATTGGTCAATAGATGTTTCGCGCGCGTGCCAATCCCCGCGGAACAGAAAAACTGCATTGAGCGTGGCAGTGCGTAGTCGCCCTTCGCCACATGCCAAAAGATTTTACCCAACTCGACCCATAGCTTCGACGGCGGCAAGGGAGCGTTCAGCCGTTTGCACTGGAAGTTGTCCCACACCCCATTGCATTTTTCTTTTGTCGTCCAGCCGATAACGTCGCGTCCCATATCGCCAGAGCCGCCAAATCGCATAACATCCAGGTAAGTTCCAGCTTGCTTCAGCGCTTCGACCCAGGCTTCCGTAAAGACTTCGAAAGCTTCATCGTCCATTAATCGCACGCGGGCGACTGCTGGAATTGGTTTTCCCGACATGCTCTGTTGAATAGTAAGAGTTTTACTTCTCGCCATAGCGAATAATATTGTTTGTGCCTTTGTTTTTTGCGAATCACAGAACCATAATAGGTGATTCACGGCAAGCTTGGGCTGGTATGGGGCGTTCATTTTCATTTCCCGGAAACGTCAGTGAAAATCCCGGTGATGCGCCCGCTTTGGATTCCGCAGTCATTGGGAGAGTCCGTGGATTAGCGATCTGCTTCCCAACTTGCCCCCGCCGGAGGATAGATTTCTCCGGATTTTCGAGGTGCCCAGCAGAGTTTAACGAGACGCGGGTGTGAGAACGGCTATGTCTGCTAGTGCGCGCATCGCAGTTGTTAGGCACCGTCGCTACGACCGTCAATTCTTCGCCCTCAAGCCAGACTTTCATAGTTCAATTTGTTACGATGCTCTGGCGCAGAACGTGGGCATTACTGTCGTCAAAAGCGCAATATTGGGAAAATATCCGACTTGCTGTGGATGTTCGCTGTTGCGTGAGGCGAAATTAGTGTCCTTTGTAACTGATGACACAAATGCAATTAATGCCCATACAAAAATTATGCACAGCTCCAAAGTTGAGTTCCCACTATTCGAATGCAGCGAGTGCGGTATTAATGCGAACCCGAACCTTTAGCATCTCTTCGTAGAGAAGCGCATTCGTAACTGGATCAAGAATTCGAAGTGCCGCCGCATTGTGTTTCGCTGATTTGATAAGTTTGGATTGTGGGTCAGATGTTGCATCATGTCCGGCCAATTCTAGTTCCAACATTGCCATATTCGCTTGTGTAATCGCCCAATCCACTGGGTGATCGTCTTCGGTGCGGATTTGGAGAACAGCGAGATAGGTTTGCTCTGCTTCCTCGAAAAGGATTTTGGCTTTTTCTCCAACTGCCCGCGAGCCTTGTTCTCGGAGCACGTTTGCGTAGTTCTGCATGTTTTTTGCCCACTCAAGCGGTTGGTCGTTTTCGGTATTAACACGACGTGCTTGCCGGTAGGCGTCTACCGCCTCGATAAACAGAGTCTCTGCCTTTTCTCCCAAAATTCGCCTGCCTTTTTCGAAAAGCGCATTGGCCAGGTTCTGCATAGCCATTGCCCATCTTCGCGGATGGTCATCTTCGTTGAGCACGTGGATTGCAGCATGGTAGGCTTTTATAGATTCCGAAAGTAACTCCAAGCTCATTGTCCCTGTTGAACGGCACCCCTGATTTTTTAATGCTACAGCATAATCCTGTATGGTTATCGCCACGGCCGCTACGTGATTGTGCTCCCCAAATATGGAGAGGGCTGTCCGATAAGTAGCGACCGCTTCGGCAAGCAATGCGACCCCTTGTGCACCGTGTGTACGTATTCCTAGTTCTTGGAGAGCATCGGCGAGATTTTTTTTGGCCAAAGCGTAGGTTATCGGTTGGTCGGAGTTTTCAAAGACCCAAAGTATCGATCTGTAATGCTTTATAGACTCGGAAAGCATGTTTATGCCTTCCGTTCCAGGTAAGCGAGTTCCTAAGACTTGAAGCGCAACAGCCAGATTGAGCGTATAGCTAGCCCATTCCTCTTCGTGGCCCAATTTTTTCATAGTTGAGATGGCGGGACGGATGAGGTCTATTGCGCGTTGTAAACTGTTCCCACCGTACCGCCGCCCGTGCTGATAAAGTAATTCTCTGTATTGATCACGACGACGGGCTGGTTCTGTTTCATTCACAACTGCAAAGCTATCAGAGATAGCGACAAGAACATTGTAGGCTTGTTCGATGTTCCCACGTAGAAGCGCATTTTGAGCACGCAACTCTGCTGTCTTCGCTGCTTCGTCTAACTCTACCTCCTGCACTACACTGAGGAGTTCCTCGACTTCTTCCAGGTTGGCAGACGCGATAGCTTCTTTTGCGGCGTTCTTCAAATTGGATAGGTGAATTAGTTTGCCGTCGATTGCATCAATTTCGGCCTTCAACGCGGCATATTCTTTAGCCTTCTGCTCCAGGAGATCGACCATTTCAGGTCTTGAGCGTTGATAAATATCGTCAATACCAAAACGTTCAGCTAATGTTTCTAATTCACTTCGACTAAGCCGAGAAGCTTCAGACAATGCCGTCTCGACTGATCCACGGTCTTCAATGATTTCACTAAATTCCGCATTACTTTGCGCCTTGGCGTCGGTAGCCATTGATTTCAGTTTACGGATAGTGGGCAAATCAATATTGAGTGTCTCGCAAAGAGGTAGGTAATTTCGAGCCTGCGGGCGAGTTACTTTCCCATTCTCAAGTTCCCGGATACGGCGGACTTTACCTTCGAAATCGTCCAGATCGGGAAAGGACTCCTCAGCCAGATCAGGTTGGGTCATACCAGCAAGTCCGCGCCGTTCTTTGATGAGCTCACCCAATAGTTGCCCGAAACCACAGCGACTATTCACTTGCCAAACATACTCCCAGTTTTCCGCCGGTTTCCGCCGGACGGATTAATCAACAGTATCTTATGCTTGAAATACGGCCAAATTGCCAATTCGCGAAATGGCGCTCAACGTTGATGGAGAAGTTAATGCGTGGGCGTTTTAAAAGAACCCGAGAACGGGTAAAAAAGAAAGTTGCATTGATATGGAAGCATCGTGCGGGCTATGCTGGTTTAACTATAGCTTATGGTGCCGGTTGCCTTGGGATCATCGACAAGGAAAATGTAGCGCAGATTGTGACCGCGATTTACGCCGCAATGGCAGCGCAGAGGCACTGAATGTTCGACATTGAACGACAATTGATGCTTGCTTTTCGACGATGCCTACTACTGTTTCAGGCCAAAATAACAAACAAAGTTTCTCTGATTAGGTTAGTTTGCTATTCGTCCTGACGGTCTGGCGCTTTGAAAAGAAGCAATATACTACGCAAATCAGAAATACTTTTAGCACGGCGATATAAAAAAACGGGCTCCACAACCGCCCGCCTTATGCCTCAGATTCCAATGTCCGCTAATGCGCGCATAGCAGACATAGATTGCACCTGTACGTCGAATGGCAAAAATTCGCCAAAAGCGGTCATTCAGTGCCGAAAAACTTGTCCAGCGCCGTTAGAACAACCGCATTCCGACAAAGTCGGAAATTTGCGCGGCTTAAAGCTTCGCCGATTACTACCGAAATTCGAATAGATCGACCGCAATAAGCAATCAGAATAGTGTTCAGTAAAGGAAATATAGCGAAAACATCGCTAAATCATCTTCACTTTGCAAAAGCACTTGGTTTGCTGTGACGGTTTTCCTCGGGTCACGGTCGGCGTTATAGCACTTTCCAGCTTTTACAGTAAAATCTTGATCGGTTTGCCCCGGGTACTTGTGCCACTTCACGTTCAAGTCTTTTGAACCGCGATTACAGACATCCACCAATTCAGGCAGCGCACCATTGGCTTGCCACACAACCGTGTAACCCGTCGGCTTTTTTAACTGTCCGGAAAAAACACTTACCCCCCCACTTCCATACGCGATGCTGGTCAATGGCAGTAGAAACAACAACATTGAAAGCGGATATTTTAGCAATCTCATTTGTCAACACCCCTTTGCTTATTCGCTATGAGAATACTCATGCTTCTCGATAATAAGGAAACTGCCGTTGTCCGCAACCGCCGCAAAAATTGGGACGGGCCGATCGCTCAGTTGGCGCCTCGAATGTTCGTTGGACGTCGATTGGATATACAAACGTCGGCTTTGGGCCAGAAGGCGACATTCGCTATATCAAGAGCTTTGGCAGCAAAGTGCGCGATGGAGACATTTAGTTATTTATTTTAACTGATAGCAAAGGCCAGAAATCAGAACACTCAATGAGGGTATTCTATTGCTCTAGGTATTTGGACCACTCATCCATGAGAGCTTGACGTTTCTCCAACAAATCCCCGCGCCGGTAGGCGGCTTCAGCCTTATTTTTGATTGTGTGCGCTAACGCCATTTCGCAAACCTCATTAGGGAAGTTGGTCCTTTCTGCGGCCCAATCCCGAAACGTCGATCGGAAACCATGGACTGTTTCTTGCCGGCCCATTCTCCGCATCACCATGAGCAGCGCCATATTCGAAATAGGTTTCTCGGCACGAGCACCGGGGAATACGAACTGAGAGGATGGGAATGACGACTGCATTGAAAAGAGAATTTCTTTGCACCGAGCAGATAGTGGTATTCTATGTTGAATGCCCGCCTTCATTCTTTCGGCTGGGATAGTCCAAATCCCCCTTTGTAAGTCGATCTCTTCCCACTTGGCTCCTATAACTTCTTTAGTTCGCGAAGCGGTAAGGATCAGAAACTCGAGCGCGAAAACGCTCGTTCGGTCCTCGGGGCCCGAATGAAGTTCGCGAATGAATTTTGAGAGCTCGTCAATCGGCATCGCCGAATGATGCGACTTCGTGCCATCCTGTTTCGGTAAGCCCTTTTGGACGCCGGCTACCGGGTTTTCGCCGCTTACATATCCTCCCGCCTTTGCCCAATCGAACACGACTGCAATTCGTTGTTTTACCCGTCGCGCTGTTTCGGATTTTGAAAGCCAAATGGGGCCGAGTACTTGCAGAATGTCCGGTGTCGCGATTTCGTGAAGCCTGAGGTCGCCAATTACTGGAAACACATAATCTTCGAGTGTATTGATCCACTGCTCGCCATGTTTCGCATTCTTCCATCCTGGCAACCTTTCGGAATGAACGCGGCGGGCAGCTTCTTCAAACGTTGGTATACGTTTTTGTTTCTTTCGACGCTCGAGAAGGGGGTCTCCGCCATTTCGAGCGATGGCGCGAAGTTCTAAAGCCCGAGTCCGAGCTTCTGCGAGTGTCACCAATCTAAAACTGCCAAGGCCGATATCACGACGACGTCCATGCACGACGGTGCGTAGTAGCCAGCGCTTTGCGCCAGATTGATCAACCACGAGATAAAGCCCGTTGCCGTCCGCATGCCGGCCAGGCGTTGCTAACTTTTTTGCTTTGATGGCGGATAACGCATTAACAGGATGAGATTTGTAGGCGGACACTATTTTTACCCCTCATTTTGCCCCACAACTTTTGTGGGATAGAGGGGGACCATAACAATCTGTGCTGGACAATGTGTTAGCGTAAGTAGTTAATTTATTTGCGCTTTTTAGACGCTGTTGGACATCGTTGGACGCCCACTAGGCGGACTCTCTCTCCGCCATATCCATCAGGACCATCGATTGGCGACGAATCCTGTCTGTACAATTTACGACCTATTCCACCAATTCCGACACCAGTCTGATCTAAATAGACTTATTCGCAATTATTGCAGTTGCTGATGGTTTCACATGCCCTTGAAAGACGTTGGAGCATTCGCTGAGACGCTCTGAATCACCAAAAAAAAGGGCTGAAAATTCTAGCGTTTATTGCGCCCGCTAAAATCCGTAATTACTTCTCGCAATTCCCGGTTAAAAACTGTTGGCCGCTCCAGCATGACAAAATGACCGGTGTCTTCGATGATTTTAAGATCGGTTGTATCATAGGCCGAGCTCAATCCCGCAAAATCCGTCGCCGGCTCAGGCGCGTTGATCAGAACGATTGGCGAATGTGTCCGGTTGCGCAACTTTTCTAGCGTGGCGCGGAGATCATAAGTTCTCGCGCTTATAAAAGCGCTCTCGGCGACGCGAGGATTCCCAGCCGCCATATCTTTCGCTATCCAGTCAATGAGGGATGTAGCAGATGATTCTAGAAAAAATGCGGAACGGACAAACTCTTCGGTTCGGGTGGGAAAAGCCTCTGCGAAGGCGGAAAAAGCCCGCGCCGCCTCTTCCGGAGACATCAAATCACGGTCAATGGAATGCAACGTATCAACTCCAACAATTCCGATAATGCGCTCGGGTAAAAGTGTAGCGGCCTCGAGGACAACCGGACCACCCATGGAGTGACCAACGAGGACAATGTGATCTGCGTCGATACGCCTAACGACGCTTGCGACATCCATACCGAAACGTTCGATTGACCAAGGCCCATCTCCCGCTGGGGTTTCGCCATGTCCGGAAAGATCGAGCGTAACAACTAGATGGTCATGGCTGAACGCTGATATCTGTTCTCGCCAGTAAGTTTGATCGCAAGCCCATCCATGCACAAAAACGAGCGCTGTATCTCCTTCTCCATAAACACTATACGCAACAGAGGGAGATGAATGGTCCGTAGTGGACTTATGTAATCCTGCACAACTTGCAGTCGCCAACAAGACGACAACAATCAATACGAACAAATTCACCGGATTTATGTTTTGTCTGAGCAGCAATCCTCATCTCCAAATCTGTGTGCGACCTATCGATAAATTTATTTAGTATTATATGTGCACGCATCAGCAAGCTCGATACTACCTAACAGCATCGAAACTTTCACGATAATCAGATAACGATGAAGTGTGCTATGAATTCGCCCATTGCACGCCGGCATTTTTCGCTGCGCTCAACTAACATCTGTAGTCGCCGGCTTCGAACAATGCAGCCGGCGCTTACCGAACAAATTATCAGCCGCCGACGCCAAATCCCGTTATCGCAAGTCCGGCGGCGAGCATGATTCCCGCTGCGCCGGTAATCACGAGACCGAGCAATGCCCCGATGGGGAGATACCCCGACATTCGCGCACGGACGGCGAGACCCAATGTCGCGAGGCCGACAAGGCCCGCCGCGTATCCTGCGACGACAGCCCAGCGCGCCCATCCGAGAAGCCCGGCAAAGATCAGGAGTTCGCTCGCTTGTGTTGTTGCGTAGGCGGCAAAGCCAAGCCCGCCGAGCGAGGCGACGCCGAGAATTGTCGTCGCCCAGGCTGCCAGACGTGCGCCGCCAGTCGGTTCGCCGCCACGCCGGTTAATAAGACGGGCGATAGGCGCAAAGGAGTAGATTAGGAAAGCAATGGGCAAAACGAAAGCCGCAAAAGCCACGAGACCGATTTGCGCGGCGAGCGGTTTGGGATCGTCCTCCGTCTGCGCCAGCATTCGGATCAGCGCGTCATCGCGATAAAGCGGCCCTTTAAAGCTCGGCTTTTCCATATCGTCCGCACAGGACGTATCAAGTTCGCCATTCGGATCGTCATAGAAGGCGGTGAGGAAATCGCCTGCGCATTCCATCGAACGGGTCGGCCCATGTCCCGCATACGGCCACTCCACATACGTCCCGTTGCTAAAGTTCGGCATGATCGCCTTTGCGAAAGGCGGCGGCGTAATCGGGTCCATGCCGCCTTCGGCGATAATCGTTCTCGTGTCGATTTGACGCGGCGCAAAGTCAACGGGATCGCGCGGGGCCATGCCGTATTGCGCGCACAAAGCAACCATTTCGTCGGCGACCCAGAGGGGGCCGTTAATTAGTGAGAGAACGGGGTGATCTGCCGCGTCGCGCTCATAGCTATCGCGATAGGTCGTAACCCATCCATCATTGCAGGCGATGGCGTTATACATGCCCTGACTGATCCCTGCGAAGGCGCCCGTCGCCTCAGCGCTCGTCAGCAGGCGAAAACGATCATAGTCGCGCTCTTCGACAATCGTCGCGAGGGCGTCAATCAGCGCCGGCAGTGTGGGATAATTATCCTGCTCGTAAAACTGGATGAAGGGCAGGCCGGCGATGATATCGAGAAAAATCGTCGCCTCGCCGCTTGGGAATAATTCGCGATCGAGCGCATCGGGCACCGAAATCGGTTCGGCCGCGACGGTCTTGATCGCTTCTTTGAAACGCGCTTCGAAATTGGGAAAATCAGACGCGCAAGCCGCATCTTCTGCGCACAAATCGGACAGGATGGTGAGTACGCGCTGATAATACCGCGCTATTCCCTGAAAGTTGATCGCCGGATCGATCGGGACGATCGCATCGATCACCGCAGCGCGAATCCCTTCCGGATCTTCGTGCAAATAGGCCTGGCCCAGAACCGACCCGTAAGAAATCCCCCACATGTTCCACTGATCGAAACCGAGGGCGCGACGCAACGCCTTCACATCGCGGGCGTTCTCAATGGTGTTGTAACCGGCCAGATCGACGCCGGCCGATTGCGCTCTTTGAAAACAGGTTTCAAGAATTTTAAGGCTCGCGCGCGCATCCTCATCGAAGGTCGAAACATTCTGGCCGGCTGGATCAACATTGGAAAATTCCGGACAGAAATTATCGGAAAAGCCGATGCCGCGCTGTTCCAGAATATAGAGGTCGCGATGATCACGCACGCCGTGGTCCTTGAACCGGTCCACATAGCCGGCCGCGACGGCGCCCGGCCCGCCCGTGAGATAGATGATCGGGTCGTCGCGGCGCATCCACTCGCCGTCTTCATCCGCATCCCAATCTTCCGGCTCTCTGGCGGCAAGTTTAATCACATTGAGCTGAATGATGCGCGATGCGGGGGCTTCGCGATTCTCAGGCACAGCAAGGCGAAAACAGCTCGTATGCTCGTCGTCATAATCAACGGCGCCTTTAATAGGGCATACAAGCGGGGTAATCGCGTATGTGTCGCGGGCGTAGAGATCAACGACAGGATCGACATCGACAATGTCGGCGTCCAAAACATTGGACGCGTCTATCGGAAGTTCACCTTCGGGCGCATTTTGCCCGTGCGCCTCACTAACATAAGTCAAAACCGTTGCGCACAGGATTGCTGCGCCGATATGGAGTTTGCCGCCGAAATTCATGATGTCGCCCCTCATCCCTTCGGGGTTCTTAGCACTATGATTCGCCGGATAAAATCACAGGACCGACAGCGCCTTAAAAAAGCGCCGCGGGCCGTTGCCGAAAAGACGCAGGACAATATTCCGCCGTCCCCAGACAACTTCCCCTGTCCAGTTAGACTACGTAAGAGTGTCGGCTCATCGCATTAGCCGTTGCAATCAAGGGGCGCAGGTTGCACGATATATGTGATAGTATCACAAGCCGCTCTTTGGCTAACTGTTCAAGTTATTGGCCAGAATTGACTAAGACAGCGTTCGGGCGCAGGGGACTTGAATTCAACGCGGCAAACCGCCAACCAAACCCAAAATTCAGTATGTGGAGATCAAAAATGATGAAACTCAGTGGCGCTGTTTCACTTGCCGCGTTCGCATTGGCGCTAGCCGCCTGCGGAGCGGACCAAACGCAAGACGATGCTGTCGTCGATAGTCCGACCGAAAATGAAGATGCTGCTTCGCCGGATGAGGTGGCCAACGATATCTCCGTCAGCGACGCCGATCTCGAAGGCAATCCGTTTACTGTCGCCTGGGACACGCCATACGGCGCGCCGCCATTCTCCGAAATCCGGGACGAACACTATATGCCGGCGACCAAGGCGGCGATCCTTGAGATGCGCGATGACATTGCCGCCATCGTCAACAACAGCGACGACGCAACATTTGAGAACACGATTATTGCGCTGGATCTCGCCGGCAAACAGCTGGGCAAGGTTTCAAATACTTTTGGCAACATTACCAACACGGATACAAACGATACGCTGCGCGCGCTGGAATCGGAAATCTATCCGATGCTTACGCGGGAATCCAACGCTATTCTCTTCAACGAAGCGCTGTTTAATCGTGTTAAGTCGGTATACGCACAAAAAGACGCGCTTGAGCTTGATGAGCAGGATGCGCGATTGCTGGAGCTGACCCACCGCGACTTCATTCGCGCCGGCGCTGCGCTCGACACGGAAACCAAGGAACGCGTTGCGGAAATCAACGAAGAAATTTCGGCGCTGACGACGACGTTTGGTCAGAACCTGCTTAAGGCGACGACCGGCTTCAAGCTTGAGATCACCGACCCGGCGGACCTTGGCGGGTTAAGCGATAGCTTTAAAAACGCCATCAAGGTTGACGGCGAGGATAAATGGGTCGTCGGTCTCAATCGCTCCCCGTTCGAGACATTCATGACCCAGTCTACAAATCGGGAATTGCGCCGCCAGCTTTTCGACGGGTATCGCCTGCGCGCATCGGATGGTGAAAACGACAATGGCCCTCTCGCCATCAAGATTGCGCAATTGCGCGCCGAGCGTGCGCAATTGATGGGCTATGAATCTCATGCGCATTATCAGTTAGAGACCCGCATGGCGAAAACGCCGGAGGGCGCAGAAGAATTCCTGCTGCGCGTCTGGCGCCCCGGCCTTGCGCGCGCGGAACAGGAACTTGCCGACATACAGGCGCTGATCGACGCCGATGGCGACGACTTCACCGCCGAGGGCCAGGATTGGTGGCACTACGCCGAGCGTGTTCGTCAGGAACGATACGCCTTCGATGATGCGGCGCTGGCGCCTTATTTCGAGTTAAACGCCGTTCGCCAGGGCGCGTTCGATATGGCGACCAGGCTATTCGGCGTCACCTTTGAGGAAGTGCAAACGCCGGTATGGAATCCGGTGGTGACTTCTTACGACGTAAAGGACGAAAACGGCGCTCATCTCGGGCTTTTCATGATGGACATGTATGCACGCGATTCAAAACGCGGCGGCGCATGGATGAGCAGCTATCGCAATACTTCCGATATCGACGGCAATCGCATCCGGCCGATCATTACCAACAATATGAATTTGATTGCGCCGCCTGAAGGCGATCCGACGCTGATGCGATTTGATGAAGTGGAAACACTTTTCCATGAATTCGGCCATGGGCTGCACGGGTTGATGACGCAAATTCGATATGAGAATTTTTCCGGCGTAGACGGGCCGCGGGACTATACAGAGTTTCCGGCGCAAATTCTCGAACACTGGGCGAGCCAGGAGCAGATGCTCGCGGAGTATGCAACACACCATGAGACAGGCGAGGTTATTCCAGCAGACCTGATAGAGAAAATGCGTAATGCATCGACCTTCAATCAGGGTTTCAAAACCACGGAATATATCGCCGCGTCGTTGCTCGACCTCGCCTGGCATCGTCTGACCCCGCAAGAAGCAGCGGAAATTACGGATGCGCGCGCCTTTGAACGGGAAGTCCTCGAAGGTTACGGGCTGCCGGCGGAGATCGAGCCGCGCTATCGCACGCAGTATTTCGCGCATATCTTCGCGGGCGGATATTCTGCCGGTTACTACGCCTATCTGTGGTCGGAAATTCTCGACGCGGATGGTTTTATGGCGTTTCAGGAGGCCGGCGATATCTTCGATCCGGAACTCGCACAAAGACTCAAAACCTGGGTCTATGAGGCCGGCGGTCTTCGCGAAGCCGACGAGCTCTATCGAAACTTCCGCGGCAAGGATCCGGAGATTGAACCGCTCCTGCGCGTGCGGGGTCTCGACGGCGCGGGCGGCTGATCATCTGGTCTAACGGGCGACGGCGCGGGTTTAAATACCGAAAGCGCGCGTCGTCGCCCACCACAATCCGATTGCGGCGATCAATATAGAGGCCGGCACGACAATGACGGACCGGTAAGAACGGTCAGCGCGCGACAGGGCGGCCTTGACCGGAATGCTGAGTACGACGGCTGCAAGAACGACGGCAAGCTGGCCGACTTCCACGCCGAGATTGAACCCGATCAATGACGACCAGAATTGTCCGGGCGGCAATCCAACGTCTCGGATGAACCCTGCGAAGCCAAGGCCGTGAAAAAGGCCAAAACCGAAAACGATTAACGGCCTCCATTTTGAAATATCGCGAAAGAACAGGTTTTCAATAGCAACGTAGGCAATCGAAAGCGCAATCAGCGGCTCCACTATGGACGCTGGCGGTTGAATCACGCCGGCGGCGGCAAGACCGAGCGTTGCAGTATGCGCGACGGTAAACGCCGATATCTGAATGATCAGGCTGCGCATCCGGGTGGACGCGAGAAAAAGGGCCAACACAAACAAAATGTGATCGGTACCGCCGGGCAAAATGTGTTGCACGCCAATTTTCAGATACAACAACGCCGTATCCAGCGGCGAGCGGACGTTTCCTTCGTCGTCCAGCAGCGGGCGCACGACCTTCGCATCGGCGCTGTTCGCTTCGGCAAGCTGACGGCAAAGCGCCGGGTCAAGTCCGGAACCGGCCTCGCAAAAATCGTCTTCCGGATGCGCAAAGGCGTCGGGCGAAAACAGAGCGGTGCTCGCACATGCAAAAAGAATAAGCGCTAAAATGGCAGAAACGCGTTGCATTAGTTTTGGTTCCGGTTTCACTAGCGCTCGCTCCACGAAAACGCTGGTATTGAGAAGGTCGATTATTCACGCAAGAGTGAAATTGAAACAAGCGCTAGCTGTTGCGAATGCGGAGAAGATGGTTTCGAAGTTCACCGGCGATTATTCCCTTTCGAAATACCTGTCGCCGAAATATACAGGGACAAACTCGTGGGAGCGAAATTCATGCATTTCCTGATCAAGGCGGCGGCCGGGCTGCTGCTGCTTACAAGCCCGTTTGCGACGGGCGCAACCGCCGCGGGGCAAGGCGAAGCCGACAGCATCATTGGCGCCGGCGGACGGCCTGTGGGTCAGGCATGGTCGCGCAGTCCTGTTTACGCCGAGAACGGCATGGCGGCGACAGCGCACCCCATCGCCAGTCAGATCGCCATCGATATCCTGAAAGCCGGCGGCAGCGCCGCGGACGCGGCCATTGCGGCGAACGCCGCGCTCGGGCTTATGGAACCAACGGGAAACGGCATTGGCGGCGATCTGTTCGCCATCGTGTGGGATCCGAAGACCGAAAAACTATACGGCCTCAACGCCTCAGGGCGCAGTCCGGCCGGTCGCTCCTATGATGACCTGATTGCGCGGCTGGATGGGAATGAGAAACTCCCGCCTTTCGGCGACCTGCCCGTCAGCGTGCCAGGAACCGTTGACGGCTGGTTTGAACTGCATGAGCGTTTCGGAAAACTCTCTATGCGGAAGGTTTTGCAGCCGACAGTCGATTACGCCAATAACGGCTTCCCCGTATCGCCCGTTATCGCGCATTATCTGGAACGCAATCTCGCGCGCTTCGAAGAACATATCGACACGATCAATGAGTTCGGTAACGCCCGCGCGACGTACTTTAAAGACGGACCGCCTGCGCAAGGCGAGATCTTCAAAAACCCTGACCTCGCCAAGACTTTGAGCCTCATTGGGCGCAAGGGCCGCGACGCTTTTTACAAAGGCGAAATTGCGCGCACCATGGACGCTTATATGAAGCGGATTGGCGGCGACCTTCGTTACGAAGATTTCGCCGCCCATGAAAGCGAATGGGTGGAGCCGGCCTGCGTTGACTATCGCGGCCATGATTTGTGTGAGTTGCCGCCGAACGGGCAAGGATTCGCCGCCTTGCAGATGGCGAACATCTTGAAGAATGTTGATCTCGGCCAGTGGCCCCGCGGCAGCGCGGAAGTCCTTCACTATATCACGGAAGCAAAGCGCCTCGCGTTTGAAGACCTCGGCCGCTACTACGCCGATCCTGCTTTTGTCGATATTCCGGCCGAAGGCCTTCTGTCCGATGAATATGGCCGCGCACGATTTGCGTTGATCGATCCGGAAAAGGCGAACCCTGCCCCGGAACCCGGCGATCCGAAACTCGAAGGCGAAGGGGACACCACCTATCTGACCGTCGCCGACAAGAACGGCATGATGGTGTCGCTGATACAATCCAATTATCGCGGCATGGGGTCCGGTCTCGTGCCGGACGGTCTCGGTTTCATGCTTCAGGACCGCGGCGAACTTTTCTCACTCGACCCTGACCATCCGAATGTTTATGCGCCAGGCAAGCGTCCGTTTAACACCATCATCCCTGCATTCGTGATGAAAGACGGCGCGCCATTCATGAGCTTTGGCCTGATGGGCGGCGGCATGCAGCCGCAAGGACATTTGCAGGTGCTGATCAATATTGTTGATTACGGCATGAACATTCAGGAAGCGGGAGACGCCGCGCGGCTGAACCATGTGGGCGGGCGCGCGTCAACCGACAGGCTCAATGATGACAGTGTTGATCTGCTTGGCACGCTCAATGTTGAACCGGGTATTTCAGAAACAACGATTGAGAATTTGCGGGCGATGGGCCATCGCGTCGAAATTGTCGACAATGGCATTATGTTCGGCGGCTATCAGGCGATCATCCGCGATCCCAAAACCGGTGTTTATATCGGCGCAACAGAGATGCGCAAAGACGGCCTTGCCATCGGTTACTGAGCGCAGGCGTTTCTTCCGATGAAAACACAAATATTGTTGCGAAAGATCCATCACTGGGGATCGCTGCTGATCATGTTGCAAATGGGGCTGGTGATCGGCGCCGGTCTTCTATTGATTTTGAAGAAAGAAATCGACTGGGTGCAACCGCCCACGTCAAAAGGCGTAGCGCAGGAAGACGTGCCGCTGTTAACAATGGACGAGCTGTTTCGCATCGCGCAAGGCGTTGAAGAACTTCAATTGGAAAGCTGGAGCGAGTTATCTCGCGCCGATTTCAAGCCGGACAAGGGCGTCATAAAATTTGTCGCGCCAAACAATTGGGAAGCCCAGATCGATACGGCGACAGGCGACGTCTTGCAGGTCGCTTTTCGGCGGTCCGACATAATCGAGGCGTTGCACGATGGATCGTTTTTCGCCGATTGGGTGAAACTCTACGTATTCTTCCCCTCCGGCGTCATCCTGCTGATCCTTTGGGGAACGGGAATTTATCTCTTCTTTCTGCCGCACGTAAAACAGGCGCGAAAAAAGCGAAACAAAGCGCCGGCGTCAATTCAGTGATTTCATAACAACATCTTTCCGGGTTAAATGCGGAAAACAAAACCGAGGGTGATCGAATGCGTTGTCTCACTATGATTGCAGCCTTGATGCTGCTTCCGTTGTCCGCCTGCGCGCAAGAAGGACAGGATGCGCGCGACACTGAAACAGGGCCGCTTTCAAGCGAGACATTTGAGGGGCTGGAGCTGCGCAATATCGGCCCGGCGCTCATGTCTGGGCGTATCGCAGACATTGCTATCGTCCCGGAAGACCCCGCCACATGGTATGTCGGCGTCGGCTCCGGCGGCGTTTGGAAAACGACAAACGCCGGGACAACCTGGACGCCTGTTTTCAATGATGAGTCGTCTTATTCAATCGGCGCCGTCGCCCTTGATCCGACGAACTCCAACAATGTTTGGGTCGGGACCGGCGAAAATGTCGGCGGGCGCCATGTAGGATTTGGCGACGGGATCTACCGTTCCCGCAATGGCGGTGAGACGTGGGAAAATCTGGGGCTCGGCAACTCCGACCATATTTCCAAGATTATTGTTCATCCCGATGATCCGAATACGGTGTTTGTCGCCGCGCAGGGACCGCTCTGGTCGAGCGGCGGCGACCGCGGGCTCTTCAAAACGACAGACGGCGGCGAAACCTGGAACAACATTTTATCCGCCGGCGAGTGGACCGGCGTCACCGACGTCGTCATGGATCCGCGCGACCCGGACCGGTTATACGCCGCCGCATGGCAACACCATCGCACCGTCGCGGCCTATGTTGGCGGCGGCCCGGAGTCCGGTATTCATATGTCTGAAGACGGCGGGGAAAGCTGGACTGAGCTCACGAATGGTTTGCCGGAAGGCAATATGGGCAAGATTGGCCTCGCGATTTCGCCGCAACGCCCCGATGTTATCTATGCCGCCATTGAATTGAACCGGCGAACGGGCGGGGTCTGGCGTTCCGAAACCAGAGGCGCGTCCTGGACAAAAATGTCTGACGCCGTCGGCGCCGGAACCGGTCCGCATTACTACACGGAAGTTTTTGCAAGTCCGCACAAGTTCGACCGCATCTATCTTGTCAGCAATACAAGTCAGGTGTCCGAAGACGGCGGCGAAACCTGGCGCAATATCAACAACGAATATAAGCACGTTGACGACCACGCGATCGCGTTTCGTCCCGATGATCCTGACTACATTCTCGTTGGCTCAGACGGCGGACTTTATGAAAGCTATGACAACGAAAAATCCTGGCGGTTTATCGATAATCTGCCGGTAACGCAGTTCTACAAAGTCGCCGTCGACGATACGGCGCCGTTTTACCTCGTCTATGGCGGCACGCAGGACAACAACTCGCAAGGCGGACCGTCGCGGACTGACAACCGTCACGGCATTCGCAATTCGGACTGGTTCATTACGCTGTTCGGCGACGGTCACCAATCGGCGATTGAGCCCGGCAATCCGGACATCATGTATGCGGAATGGCAGGAGGGTAATCTTGTCCGCCATGATCGCACCACAGGCGAGATTGTTTATATTCAGCCGCAACCGGCGCAGGGCGAACCGGTAGAGCGCTATAACTGGGACGCGCCGATACTTGTCAGCGCCCATGATCCGAAACGCGTCTATTTCGCATCATACCGGCTCTGGCGTTCAGACAATCGCGGCGACTCCTGGACGGCGCTCTCCGGTGACCTGACGCGCAATGAAGACCGTATGCTGCTGCCCGTTATGGGCCGGCAATGGTCCTGGGATGCGGGTTGGGATTTTCTGGCGATGTCCCAATACAACACCATCACTTCGATTGGTGAATCACCGCTTGACGAAAACATTCTTTACGTCGGCACAGACGATGGAATTATTCAGACGACGAGCGACGGCGGCCAAACATGGAACCGCATCGACGTCGGGTCTCTGCCCGGCGTGCCCGACACTGCGTTCGTCAACGACATTCGCGCCGATCTCCACGACGCTGATACGGTTTACGTCGCTCTCGATAATCACAAATATGGCGACTATGCGCCGTATCTCCTGAAAAGCACGAACCGCGGCGCGAGCTGGACGTCGATTAAAGGCGATCTGCCCGATCGTCATCTCGTGTGGCGCGTCGTCCAGGACCATGTCGATCGCGATTTGATGTTTGCGGCGACGGAGTTCGGTTTGTTCTTCACTGTCAATGGCGGCGGCAAATGGGTTGAGTTGACCGGCGGCGCGCCGACAATCTCCTTCCGCGACGTTACGATACAACGCCGCGAAGAAGACCTTGTCGCAGCTTCATTCGGCCGTGGTTTCTTTATTTTGGATGACTACACGCCATTGCGCGACATCGACGAGGCCGCCCTTGAGAAAGAAGCGCTATTGTTTCCCGGGCGCCGCGCATGGTGGTACATGGAGCGTCACCCGCTCGCCTTCACCTCCGGCGGCGCGCAAGGCCATAGCTACTACCGCGCGCCGAACCCGCCCTTCGGCGCTGTCTTCACCTATTATTTGAGCGACGATCTCAAATCGCTCGAAGCCATTCGTCAAGACGCGGAAGAAGGCTGGGACGAGAATTGGCGAGATACGCCTTTCGCAGGCTATGACGAAACCGAACGCGAAATCCTCGAAGTTGAACCGGAAATCTGGCTGACGGTGCGCGATGCCGACGGCAATGTCGTCAGGCGGCTGAAAGGACCTGCGGAGAAGGGCTTTCATCGCATTGCATGGGACTTACGGTTCCCGCCGACCGAAGCGGTTGGAACCGAACCCGGCTATCCGGACGAAGAATTGCAAGGCTTTCTCGCAGCGCCCGGTACATACACCGTATCGCTGTCAAAAATTGTCCGCGGCGAGACGACGGAGCTCGTGGCGGCGCAATCGTTTGAAGTACAGCGCCTGCGCGAAGGCGCCCTGCCCGGCGCCGATATGGAAAATGTCGTTGCGTTCTGGGGGCGACTTGCGAACCTTCAGCGAAGCGTCACAGCCGCCAATCAAGCGACCGATCATTTGTCCGCGAAAATTGATGCACTGAAAATCGCGCTTGGCAGAGCGCGTGCAGCGCCAACAGAACTCGACAGCGAGTGGCGGGCGGTTCGCAGCGAGCTAAATGCGATTATTTCCACTCTAAATGGAAATCAGGCCATGGCGGTCGTTGGCCAGGAACCGCCGGCGACGATTTTAAGCCGCATCGACAAGGTGCTCGTCGGCACCGCCTACTCTACATACGGTCCTACGCAAACGCACACACGAACGCTCGAATACGCTGAAAGCGAATTCGAAACCATACGTGAGCGGATTAATACGCTGGCGGAAACGACCATTCCGGCATACGAAGCATTACTGCTGGAAGCCGGCGCGCCGTGGACGCCCGGCGGCGCAATACCGCCGCTTGAGCCTTAGAGGCGATGCCGGGCAAAACGGTTTAAACGCTGGCGCGCTCCGCTTCAAAAACCGCTCGGGCACAGGCGCGCGCCAGGCAATCCGCTGCGAGCGCGCCAAGGCGCGTTAGCGTCAGCGGATCGGCGCATTCCTTCTCGCCGGTCGCCAGCGCGAACACAACGTCGCCATCAGTCGGCGCATGGGACGGACGAATGGCGATCGAGATTCCGTCCTGCGCCATGACCGCGACGCGTTTTGCCGCCGCCTGAGACATTCTCGCATTGACGCCGACAACCGCAATCGTCGTATTCGTTCCGGCGCCGGAAGGCGGCGCTTTGCAGTCCGGCGGAAGGCCCGCGTGACTTTGCCAGTTCGCGGGCGGTCGCCGGCCGCCAAATTCGCCATTCACTTCATGAGGCCAAGCCCAGAATACATCCGTACCCGGCATTTTTGTGGAGCCGAAACTGTTTACCGCCGCAATCGCGCCGACAACATATCCGTCATCGGTAACAAAAGACGCGGACCCGATTCCGCCCGGCGCCGCGCCAGCCCGGGCGCCAAGCCCTGCGCCAGCGCTTCCGAGCGCAACCGGGTTTTCTGACAACGCATTTTTGCAGGCCGCAACGCCCAGATCGCGATAGGGCGGCGCGACGCCCCAACTCTTGTCGCCGCCATTGGCAAGATCATAAAGGATCGCGGCGGGGACAATGGGCGATGGCGGAACGCCGGCCAAATCGATCAGCGTGAAGCCGACGCCGTTTTCGCCAAGGTGCGACGCGACCCCGTCCGCAGCGGCGAGGCCGTAAACGGAGCCGCCGCTTAAGACAACGCCATGAGCGATATCCACGAGGCTAACGGGATCAAGTATATCCGTTTCGCGCGTCCCCGGTCCGCCGCCGCGAACATCGACCGCACAGACGGCGCCCCCATTCGTCAATATCGCGGTGACGCCGGTTCGAGCGCTTTCGTCCTGCGCCTGCCCGACCGATATGCCGGGAACGTCGGTGATATCGTTGCGTTTGCCAGGATGCGCAGATGATGAATTTTCCGCTTCGTGAGATTTCGTCATGGTAAATCGCTCCGGATTCCGTCGGGCGACAAGCGCCGGCATATCTTGCGTATACCAAGGCGCACCATTTCCGGATACGGGCAATTCCAGCATTTTCGCCGCCGACGCTGTCGTTGTGGCCGCGTGGGCGCCTCAAGCGCTTTGACTTTGTTGGCGCCTGAATTAATCTATTTCTTGGGAAAACGCGTTATAATTCGCCAACAAATCCGCAGAGGAGCGACGCCTTGGCGACGCAGACGATCGATATAACGGAGCTGAATGAACGGTACGCCACGATGGCGACCGCGGACGTCATTGCTCATGCGGCGAAAACGCTCTTCAAAGGCAAGATCGCCGTTGTTTCATCTTTCGGCGCTGAATCTGCGGTTCTCTTGCACCTTGTGGCGAGTGTTGATCCGGCCCTGCCGGTCATATTTCTGGATACGCATAAGTTGTTCGGCGAAACGCTTCGGTATCGGACGCGGCTGCAACATTTTCTGGGACTGGAAGATGTGCGGATTACGGGACCGCGGACGAGCGAGATCGACGCAAACGATCCGCAGGGCGTTCTCTCAATGACCGATCCGGACACCTGCTGCGACTTGCGCAAAACGCGGCCGCTCGCCAGAGCCCTTGCCGGCTTTGATTGCTGGATCAATGGACGAAAGCGCCACCAGACGGAAATGCGCAGCGAAATTGAAATCATTGAGCGGGATGGCAGTCAATTCAAACTGAACCCGCTTGCCGCCTGGAGCCGGGAACAGATTAGCGCTTATATTCTTGCGCACCGCCTTCCTGAACATCCTTTAACCAGGGAAAAATACCTGTCCATCGGCTGCATTCCTTGCACGTCGCGCGCGACCAACCCGGATGATGCGCGCTCCGGCAGGTGGGCGGGGCGGGAAAAGACTGAATGCGGCATTCATTTTGGCGGCGACGGCAAGCCAAGACGCAGTTAGGGCATTTTCCAAAACGATCCCACTACCTGGAACGCAACCCCTGATACTTGCGACAATTGACTAGCGACAGCGATATGCATATTAGCTGAACGCGCTGGACATCATCATCTTCAGGTTAAGCGTCAATTGAATATTTCATCGCAAATTCAAGAATTTAGTAGCGCACCGACTCAGTCGTTTTTCGTCTATACCATCAATAATGATGGCGTTTTTCAACGCTACGCTTTTCTCGACCGATTTGATGCGCAAATGTCCGAAAATTCAGCCCATGGTCTCGTCGTGTATGAAGATCCGGCGCGGCTCGTCGACGAAGCATTAGCTGACGGCTCCTTCGATGAGAGCGGGTTACGCGGCTGGCTAAACGAAGCCGTTCAGGCACTCCACACAGTCCGGCGCTATCGCAACAGGATGCTTGTTGTAGAAAAAAACGCCTCCAGCGAACAGCGTTTCAAGTCTCAGTTCGCCGCCGTTTTTGGAAATCAAACTATTCCGCCTGAATGCGCGCCGCACGCGAAACAGGAAACGACGCTTCGATCACTGATCGCGTTTTTTTCCGTTCAACAGTTTGAGCCTGTCGCGCAAGCCCTGGCCGAGCTGGAAGCCAGCAGTATTGCGACGAATAACAGTTCGCAGATGCTGGAAGAGTCGCTGGAGTTTGTTGCGAAAGAGTTGGCGGCGCTGCAATCGCGCATTCCCGCTGACGAATTTGACGCGATGAAGCAGCAACTTCACGGCTTGGAAAATGACAGTCGCGAATTGGCGGCCTTAAAGCCTAAGTTGGAAAAGCTGGAGCAGGAAAACCATTCCAACGTATCCGATTCGAATGATATCCTTATGCGGCAGATCCTTGATCTCGAGAATGTCCTTCGCGATGCCGAAAACGAAGAAAAGCGGACGGCAAAAGAGAATGCTAGATTAAATGCCGAGGTCGAAGAACTGAAAAAAACTTTGAACCTTGTTTATGGCTCGACATCGTGGCGGCTGACTGCGCCTGTCCGCGCGATCAAGAGCACGCTTTCGCAATAAGTCCAGACAGCGATGTTTTTTAATGATCTGGTTTCAGGTTTGGGCGCCCAGGACAGCGTCGCGCATATCGGTCCTAGCGTTCTTTATGATCGATTCCAATATTATCGACATACAGCGGCAAGCGTATTTATCGCCGAACCGGATCCAATGCGCGCTGCAACAGTGTATCAGAAGCTGGATGGAAAAAGGCATGTTACGCTGCTGCAATGCGCTGTTCTAAGCGAAGGGCGACGGACTGATTTGCGGCGCTACAATTTTGATGGCGTGACCAGCCTTCAGAGTCTAGCCGCCTTACAATCGGCCTTCCCGGGATTGCGGGAAACAGCGCAATTGGTCGTTGATGTACTTCCTGTTTCGCAATTGCTCAAACAGTTTCGCCCCCAACATCGCGGCGGCGATATGCTCGTCATCGATTGCCTTGGGGAAGAGCTCGCAATTTTACAGAAAATCGATGACGAACAAGCGCTTTCCCGATTTCAACGTATCGTCGTGCGGACCGCGCACGGAACAAAAGCCGACGCCAGTGGACTTGACGCGCTCACAAAATGGCTTGCGGAGCGCCATTATCGCGACCCGTTCCTTCTTGACGGATCAGACGCCAGTTTGCCGGTTATGTATTTTCATCGAAACCAGCTCAGCGAAAACCTGGCGCATCAGACCGATCTCGTGAAGTCTCTGCGCGCCGAAAAAGAAACGCAGCGCGCCCTGCTGGAAGACGCAAATCAAAACGCCGAAAAAGCCGCCGCCGATATGCGCGTCGCCATGCGCTTACACACGGCGGCGCAGGACGATCTGAAGGACCTCCAGTCGCAATATGCGTCTTTGTTCGCCGCAAAAGAAGAACAGGACAAACTTCTAAGACAAGTCGCACGCAAACTCTCCTACGCGTCGGACTACTTGCATCGCTTGGCCGTTGAATCGCCGGAATTTGCCGGATTGCTCGAGGAGATACAGCTTGACGACGGCGCTCAGGACGAATTTTCAGGCCAGCATACACAACAAAAATCTGGCCCGGAAAGTTCTGAAAACAAGGAAGAAAACGCGTAGTGTCCACGCCCGGGCGATTGTTGGCTGAAATCGACGAGACTTTGGCGCTGCTTGACGACAGGCAGGGCGATCGTGGCGATGAACAGGCGCCGAGAGAACCGCTACCAAGCCTTTTAAAGCAATGCGAGGAAGCGTGCGAGTCTCTGGAGGGCACCGAGAAGCATCCGATACGCACGATACATCACTTTGCCTGCACGGGCGGAACTTTGTTGTCACGCTGCGTTGAAGCAATGCCAAATACTGTTGTTCTGAGCGAAATCGACCCGCTGAGCACGATACTGTTGAACAAAACCGATTTCGCACCGTCGGACCTTATCCGGCAATCACAGACGAATTTGCGGCCGCTCCCCGATCGTGATGTTCTCGCAAGTTTTCTTGCCAGCCTGGAGGTCATGCACAATTCCTACCGGCGCGCGGGTCGCCGCCTCGTTGTTCGCGACCACACACATTCTCAATTTTGCATGAAGCCCGAACCAAATAACCGGCCGCACCTAAAGAAAATACTGACCGAAAAATTTGAAGTGCTCGGTATCGTCACGGTACGCCACCCGCTCGATTCCTTTATTTCGCTGCGTCGGAAGAAGTGGGTCATGTTCGAGCCAGATAGCCTTGACGAGTACTGCCGGCGCTATTTGCTATTTCTCGACGCATATCGCGATACGCCGATACTTCGCTACGAGGATTTTGTTGAAGAACCGCAGCACACCTCGGCGTTTCTGACAAGCACGTTATCGCTGCCGCACACAGAACATTGGCGCGACCTCTTGCCCGTGATTGAACTCAGCGGCGACAGCGGCCGCAAGGGAGATGAGATTGAACCGCGCCAAAGACGGGACGTTCCGGACCTGTTAATCGACGAAGCTCGCTGCAGCCGTCGCTATCGCGAATTGTGCGAACGCCTGAAATACGATGCTGATCCGGCAACGCCCGTCTACGCCGTATTTGGGCGGGCGGATTAGGCCAGGCTCAGGATCACAAAAGGAACGGCTGCGCGAAAACGAGACAGCTGGCGTCATGGTCATCCGTAAACGGTATTTTTCGCTGCCTGCCGCGGCAGTTGGGCAAGACCAAACCAGTACTCATCGAGTTCTCGGACGACTCGAACAAATTCTTCGAACTTCACTGGTTTTGTTAGATATGTGTTTGCGCCGCGCTCATAGCTTTGCAGGACATCCGCTTCGCGATCTGATGTTGTCAGAACAACCACCGGAATTCGCTTTGTTTGTGTGTCGTTGCGAATGCGCGAAAGGACATCCAGCCCGGTCAATCCCGGCATATTGAGGTCAAGGAGAATAAGGTCCGGCGTCGGCGCATCGCCAGCGCCTTCGAACTTGTTTTTTTTCGCGAGATAATCAAGCGCATCCTGGCCGCTTGATACAATTACAAGCCGCGCCGATGTGGCGCCCTGTTCGGCGATCCGCTTGATGATTTCCTGATCCGCCCTGTCATCATCAACAAGAAGTACTACCGGTGTTGCGTTTTTCATCTTATACTCCCGCGCCCAAAATCCAACCGATATGGCAGGGTAGTTGCGAACGAACAGAACAAACTACGCCGCCGATTCCAACGCACTGGCGCGGCGAAGCGAAAACTTGAAACAGGCGCCTTGTGCGGCGCCCTCTTCTACCCAGATTTTACCGCCAAAGGATTCAATGATTTTTTTGCAGATCGCCAATCCGATGCCCGTACCATCGTATTTCTCGGCATTATGAATCCGCGTCAACGGATCGAAAATGCAATCGCGATATTCCGGTGCGATTCCAATCCCGTTGTCTTCAATTGAAAGAATAATGAACTCATCAGCAACTTTCGCCCGAAAATGAATCTTCGGAGTGCGGCCCATCTCCGTAAACTTCAATGCGTTTCCGACGATGTTCTGGTAAACTTGCGCCAGCATTGTCGGCTCCGCCAGGACCTTAGGGAGTTCGTCGTAGATCAACACGGCGCCCAATTCGCGGCATCGCTCGGATAAGGACGCCATTGCAACACCGATGCATTCATGGGGGTCAACGGGAACTGCTTTCAGACCGCCTGAGCGAATTTTCGAAAGGCTGAGCATATCGCGCACCAAATTTCGCATGCGCTCTGATGCAGACAGGATGGCGTCGAGGTCCGATTTCACCTTATTCGAAATGCTTCCGTTAAGGTCTTCCTCCAGAAAACGGGTGTAGATCATCAACTTTCGTAATGGTTCCTGCAAATCGTGAGAGGCGACCCGGGCGAACTGTTCCAGTTCCGAGTTTGATCGCATCAACTCTTCGCGCGCTTCCACAAGTGTTGTAATGTCTGTGGACGCAATCAGCACGAATTGTTCTCCCGTGCTATGATCTCTGTACGGTACTTTGTCGGTGCTTGCCCAGCCGGTTTTCCCATTCGACAAAGTAATCTCTTCAATCACGCCATAGACCGGTTTTCCGCTCGTGAGCACGTCCAGGTCTTTCGCATCGTTCAATCGGCGATTCCTGGCAAACAATGCGTGGGCGTTTCGGCCCTCTACTTCGGGTGCGGCGACGCCGATAGATTCGGCGGCAGGCTTGTTGAGTCGAACAATGTTATTGGCGCTGTCCTTCAACCAGAGACGCACCGGGACATTGTCGAAGATAAGCTTTAGATTGTCTTCGCTGCGACGAGCATCTTCGACGGCCGCGCGTTCGCTTGACACATCGCGTAGTGTTACAACCGCCCCAATTTTTCCGGCGCCTGCGCCATAGAGCGGCGCCGCATTGACAATTGCAGTTCGTGGACCATGCGTTCCCGAGATGATCGACAACTCCGTATTCCGCAATTCTTCACCATTGAGCGCCCGAACAATTGGCGAACACTCGGAAGCCAGCGCTTTTTCCTTGTTTCTGTACATCTTATCAAAAAAATCCAAGGCGCACTCGCCCCTTCCTAACGCCGGATCGACGTCATGTAGCGTGCGCGCAGCCTTATTGAATACCGTTAGCCGCCCGTTCGCATCACAGGCGACGATGCCGTCGCTGACATTGTTCAGAACTGTATCGAGAAACGCCGCATCATTTGCCTGTTCGATGGCGCGCCGGCGTTCTGAAACGCCGTAGCGATACATCAACAGCAATAGACAAGAGAAAAGGAGACCAACGCCCATCACTACGAAGCGGAGCGGCGTTTGTTTCTGGCGCAAGAACTCCGGTTTCGGCCATACATTCAACGTCCACTCGATCTCAAAAAAGCTGAGCTTTTCACTTACCCCCCATCGTTTCGCGCGCTCCCCATCCGGATCAGCACTCTGAAAAACGAGCGCGCCTTTTCGATAGATAGATACCCCGTGCTTTCTAAAATATTCCTTCGACAACTCATCTCGAACAAGGACGTCAAGATCAAAAACGCCAACCGAATACCCTGACGCATCGCTCTCATCAAAAATCGGAAGGAAAGCAAAGAATAGTCCGGCGTCACTTACAAAACCGATTGGCGCGCGGCCGCCATCTTCTTTTTGCAACGTCGAACGCGCCTTAAGCCGCAGGCTGTCTTGTGTAGTGAGGTCTTCGAAATCAGTGTTCGATGCGCCGCTATTGATTGGCGCGAACCACGCGGCGAGGAAGTTCAAATCGGCGTATCCGAGGGCGAGTAGATCGGGATGCGCGCTGAGGAAATCCTGTGCGTCCATGCGCCAGGCGTCTGCCGGCGCATCATTCTGAAACTCCATCCGCTGGGCGATACGGCGAATATCGAGAAATCGCGCGCCAAGCGCGCTCTCCAGGGAATTCTCTATAAATAGCGCTTCCTGCGCCAGTTCCGCGCGGACAGACTTCGCCTCGTTCTTTTCCAGTTCAAACGAGAGCGACACCGCCGTCATCATAGAGATCGCAACGCCGGCGAGCGCCAACCATCCCATCGAAGATTGAATTTCTTTCAGGAGATGCTCTCGTCGAAACGTTGTCGCGAGCAACCCGGCGTTTAGCAGGATGAAACCGACCGATGTATGCAAGGCCATGCGCGTGAGGCTCGTCCAGCCATACGCTGTCTCGACCTGTGAGATATAGCCGAGAAGCGCAACGACAGACATAGCCATCGCGCCAAGAATTGAAACCCGCTTCAACAGAAATTCACGTCGCGCGCCGAGTTGTCGCCTACTCGTCAATAGCGTTGCGCCGGAAAGGAGAAAACAGAGCGCTGTATTCGGCGCCATGCGCCCCGGATGGGACGTTTGCACCGTAATTTCATGCTTCATGAACGCCTGATCGATTCCGAAAGAAACGCCGAAGAGATATTGCGAGAGCGTTGCTGCGCCAAGCGATAAGACAATTGCACCACATGTTAGGGATACGCGTCGCTGGCCAAGGACATGGGCAAGCAGCCCGACCCCGGAAAGCAGAAAGCCCGCCGCCGTATTGAACTGCATTGGCGCAAACTGAGGTCGAATCTGTACGATTGAAGCGTTGGATGTGTACCAACCGGCGATGACTACAGCGCCAAGGATCGTGACGCCTAAGCCGGCGCCGATCGCGATAACCCGTGACGACAACGCATGGGTATTTGTTTTGTTTGTATTTTCGACCATCTCATCCCCAACGCGTCGCCGCGGCCAGAGCAATTCCTGGCAGAAGCGCATTTTCCGGCCACTGCGCCGGTGTTCCTTGGGCAAGAAAAGAGATCGAAATAAACTTGTGGTTATCCGCCAAATTATTGAGATTCGCGGCATTAACCGGTTATTTAGAAGGAAGGAGTTTCGGAGATGTCGCGCCAGATCAGACCGCTCCGGTGACCGCGCATGGCATCCGGACGAAACATATTCAGGGGGCCAAGATAGCGACGCCTGCTGGTTTAATCGTTCCTTGGCTTATTGTATCGTCGATAGCATTGAACGCTCTTGCATTCGCCAGATGCTGTCCGTCGGTCCCGTAATTAAATACGAACGCGAGTCCGTTTTTAGACCTCATGCGCAAAGAATCCGGCAAGCCCAGAACCGAAATACCCCGTTCGCGAAACACGTCGGCGAGAAGATTCTTTAGGAAATCGTCGTCCGGACAGGCGGCGAAAAGCCAGCATCTTTCATTGCGATATAGCAAGCCGGCGCCATTCCGGGATTTCACTGCAGCCGGCAAGGCCGTTTCCATATGGTCAAGCCAGACGCCGCATGTCACTTCCTGATCGTTGAAATCGCCAGTCTCTTTATGGAAGTCTGGAAACGATTCTGCGTGTTTCACTTTGACGGGAATTAGCTCCTGCAGCGGCCCAGGCGCAAGACTATTCGGAATCTGCATTGAGGATGACTTGGAACCAGATCGCGGGCCGAATATGATCGTCGCATCGCTGTTTGCGAAAGCTGCGAACGCGTCTTGCGTTACAATAAACAATGACGGAACGAGGACGACGGCATATCCTTCTAATGACGTCCCGGGCGCAACAATATCAATATCCAGTCCGAACGCGCGCGCAGCGCCGTACCACTGCATCGCGATCTTCACGTAGTTCCATTCCGCGCCCTGCGGCTGGATTTCCGACATCCATTGCGTTTCATATGAGAAAACCAAAGCGACCTTGGCGCCCGTTTTCTCGGTTTTCGCATCAACAGAAAGCGCATCCGCTGTTTGCAGATCTTCAATGGCCTGCTTCGCTTCATTATATCCATCGGCCGGCGAATGATCGGGCCGCAAAAGGCCGGCATGCATTTGCTCCTGCGCGAAGGGCGCCTGGCGCCATCTGAAATAGCACAAGAGCTCAGCGCCATGGGCAGCGCTTTCAAGCGTCCACAACCGCACCATTCCAGCATGCGGCGCCGGATTGTGCCGCGCCCAGTTCACAGGTCCGGGTTGCTGCTCCAGCACCGCAAGGCGCCCGTGGCCGCATCCCCGATAAAGATCATGATGAAAGCCTGCGAAGTCAGGATGACCTTGCCGCATATAGTTTTTTTTGTCTTCTTCTTTATACGGACCGATATCCAAAAATCCGAGGGGGTAGCTGTCCCACCCGGCGACATCGATGTCTTCGGATAGTTTGAAATGGTCAAAGTCTGTAAAGAAACCCATGAAATTGTGATAAATATCTCTCCCGGGCGACCTGGCGCGAATGATCCGGGTCTGCATCTTGTTATAGGCAACGACCTGATCCGAAGAGAAACGATAGAAATCTAAGACGTGTGACGGATTCGGTTCTGTTACAGTGAGGTTGGGAAGGTCAACTTCATTGAAAGATTGGTAGGTTTGCGACCAGAACACCGCGCCCCACGCCTTGTTCAACTTATCGACGTCGCCATAACGCGACGCCAACCACTTTCGAAATGCAGCCAGGGAAGCGGGCGAATAGCTGCGTACGGTGTCGTGACAACCATATTCATTGTCAGTTTGCCACCCGATGACGGCGTTATGCTTCCCGTAGCGATCTACGATAGCCGAAACGATGCGTTCTGATTCCGAATAGTAGACAGGCGAAGAAAAACAGCAATGCCGCCGCGAACCGAATTTCCTCGGGCGACCTTCTATATCCCAGGGCAGTATTTCAGGGTGGGCGTCAATGAGCCATTTCGGCGGCGTCGCCGTTGGCGTACCGATGATCAGCTTCAGGCCTTCCGCGGCGAGGATCTCTACGGCTTCGTCGAACCAATCCCAAGAAAAGACGCCGGGCGCCGGCTCAATCTCCGACCATGCAAACTCGCCAATTCGCACAACCTCAAGACCAAGGTCGCGCATCTCGCGCGCATCGGATCTTACCCGATCGCGATCCCAGTGCTCCGGATAATAGCAAACACCAATGCGCATCTCGTTTCCGCCGATCTTTTCAATATGAATGCCAGCCAGGGGTGATAAAAAGACTTTATGGCATGGACGGGATGAGGCAAGAGGTCTTCGCAGGCCCTCAGAACGGAAAACGAACTGTACTCATACGATGGACAAGTTGACGTCTTTGGATCGCCGCGTAAACGGCGCGGAAATATACCGGCGTTTGTATCAGAAAGCGGATGGTCGCGATCTGTTTCTATATGGATATGCTCAGCACACGGCGTCGCCATTCAAAGAGAAAGCGTCGGAGATAGCCAGGGGCGGCGAGTTGCGTTGGCATCCGTTACGCGGAGAATGGAATATTTATGCGGCGCATCGACAAAATCGAACTTTCAAACCGGCGGCCGCCGACGACCCGCTGGCGCCATCAATTCAGGGCCAAGCAACGACTGAAATACCGTTTGAAGATTTCGAGTTGGCGGTTTTTGAGAACAAATTCACAAGCCTTCACCGCGACGCGCCGGCGCCCGCCAGTTCGGGCGCAGATGCAGCGCGCGGCCTCGGAAGATGCGAAGTCGTCGTCTTCGCGCCGGAAGCAAAAGGCAGTCTCGCAACGCTAGGCCAGGAGAAGCGCCGCCTTCTTGTCGCCGCCTGGATTGACCGGTATGCGGCGTTGCTCGGCGCCGGCCATGATTTCGTTTTTCCCTTCGAGAATCGCGGCGAGGAAGTCGGCGTAACATTGCATCACCCGCACGGCCAGATTTACGCCTTTGATCGCACGCCGCCGGTTCAGCAAAAGGCTGTAGACGCCTTCAATGACGGATTCGACCTCGAAAAAGAGATCGCCCAACAATCGGAGGCGCTTTTCGTCGTCGAAGCAGGCGGGCTCGTCGCCTATTGCCCACCCTATGCGCGGTTTCCGTTCGAAGTCTGGATCGCGCCGCGGAACCGCCTGGCGGGCCCGTGGGAGTTCACGAACGAAGAAGAAGATGCTTTTGCGTATTTACTGGGCGAAATCTGCCGTCGGTATGACGAATATTTTGCGTGCGCGACACCTTACATGCTGGGCCTGCATGCGGCGCCGGCGCACGCCAACACTTCGTATCATTTCACCGCGCAGTTTTATCCACTGATGCGTGCGCCGGGAAGGATTAAGTACCTCGCATCCGTTGAACAGCATACAGGCGTCATGACTGTCGACGTGATGCCTGACAAGGCCGCGGAAATATTACGGGCGCTGTAAGCGAAGTCGCGCTCAGATCATATCGACAACGTCAGTTTCCGACGGTCAGTACACCGCTTACGGTTTCAGATCGCTACTCAGTTTGACCGCTTTGTTGTCTTTATAGGCGCCAAGGCGGCCATTGCCGATGACGCATGCTCCGTCCGCGGTATTGAGGATAATGCTCGTCTCGTTGTCGGCGCTATTTGGAAGCGCGATCACTTCTCCCACTTCCAGTTTCGCGAGCTTTGACAGCTGAATGCTGAATGTATCGAGAACGATATCCAGTTGAATCTCGCTGTCATTGACATTCGCGTTCATTTCGTCACGCCATCGCGATGCGTCTTCATCCTCAACGTCGTGTTTCCTGCCCTTCTCCAGCAGGTTTTGCGCTTCCAGATACTCCATCGGAAAATGGAATATGATCGCATCGGCGCATGTATCTTCCGCTAGGCTCAGATCGAGTGCGATATTGCAGAGCGATATTTTTTCAAACCGTTCAATCTCTTTGGATGAGAAAGAAATCGCCTGAACGCGCGCGGCTGGCGTTTTTTTGTCGTGAGCCGCGGCTGGCTTTTCGGCGCCGCCAAGACAATTCAGAACCTTGTTCAAGGTCATTCCAAGAATAGCGACATCAACGTCGCTCGACCCGCCAGCGGTTTCGCTTAACGTAAACTCGCCGCCGAACATGGCCTCCGCGATCGCACCGGCGAGACCGGTCGATACGCTAACGAGGACGGAACCTGACTTATTTGCAGCGCGGCTGGCAAAGAGAACGTATTTCTCCTCCTTGCCCTCAAGGGAGCGCTGCCCGTTCATTGCGGTAAAGCTGACGCCGGTGTTTTCAATAGCGGCGCCGATCTGCTCATTCACCGCGGCCGCAAACTCTGCGCCCAAGAGTGCGGCGAGTTCTTCAAGTCGCGGATATTCCGATGCATCGAAATGCGCGCTTTCGATCTTCTTCAACAGCGTTTTTGATTGCTCATTGTCCATAGTTTTGACCGCGATGTTTGGTTAATGGATTCAATAGCGCAAGAGTTATTTCCGTATTGCTAATATAAAGCGGAATTCAGACCCGTTATCATTAGCGTCAAATTAATGCGCGCGGCGTACTCCTTAATGCTCCGCGAACCTGTGTATTGAGTTGATTTCCGTGGCCGACAACCAACCTATCATCAAGAAAGTAAAGAAGGTTGCGGCCGAAGAGCACCATGGCGGCGCGTGGAAAGTCGCCTATGCGGACTTCGTCACCGCGATGATGGCTTTCTTCCTGTTAATGTGGCTCCTCAATGCAACGACCGAGGATCAGCGGAAAGGCATCGCGGACTATTTTAACCCGACCGTGCCGATCAGCCAGATCTCCGGCGGCGGGTCAGACGTACTGAACGGATCCACTATCTTTGCAGAAAAGACTCTTGCGAAAGACGGTTCCGGCGGCGCAAAAGCGACGCAAGGTACGGCGGACGAAGAAAAGAACACGGCATCCGATGAAAACGGCGACGCAGCGAAGAAGTTGAAATCGCTAGAAGAGACTCTTCACGACCAGATCGCCGGCAGCGACGATGAAGGCCTGTCGAAGCATATTCAGACGCGGGTCACACCGGAAGGGCTCGTTATCGAGCTAGTCGATACCGATGGCAGCCCCCTGTTCGATGTTGGCTCGACCAACGCGTCGTCGACGCTTCATCTTCTGTTAAGAGCTGTTACCTCCAGCTTATCGCTCGTGGAAAACGATATTTCGATCGTGGGGCACACCGACAGTCTCGCGTACTCCGGCGCCCGGGACTACTCCAACTGGGAGCTTTCAACCGATCGCGCCAATGTTGCGCGGCGACTGATGGTCGAACAGGGATTTCCTCAAGGTATGATCGATGAAGTGGCTGGTAAGGCGGACACCGAGCCCCTCGTAGATGATCGGTATGCGCCGCAAAACCGGCGAATATCCATCACCATACTTCGTTCGTAGGCGAACGAAAAAACATGGTTATGAGTATTTTAAGGATAATGCGCCACCTTTGCATCCTATTTCTTGTTAGAAGCGGCAAGGTGGGCAGAAGCCATGGGACTTTCATCATCTCTTAACGCGGGCGTTATGGGCCTCGCGGTCAATGCGACGAAACTCGCAACAATTTCAGACAACATCGCAAATTCCGAAACGTTCGGCTACAAACGCGCCGACACGGAGTTCACCAGTCTCGTGCTCCAGCAGGGGAACGGCCAATATCAAGCGGGCGGCGTGCGTGTCTCGACGTTTAAAGACGTCGCAGCACAAGGCGCACTCATCTCGACCAACAACAGTACGGATCTTTCCGTCGCAGGACGCGGCATGTTGCCGGTTACCACAGCGGGCGGACTGACGGCGCCGGCCGGCGACCGACCCCTCGCCTTTACAACGACGGGCTCATTTACGCCGGATCAGAACGGGTTCCTGCGCACGCAGGGCGGTTCCTACCTTCTTGGCTGGCCTGCTAACGCGGACGGAACGGTTACCGCGCCGGGACGCAACAGCGCATCCGGTCTCGAACCGGTTCAAATCTCCGCAAACCAGGCCATTCCGTCGCCAACGAGCCAGGTCGATCTTGGCGTCAATATCCCTGCAGTGGCGACACAAGCGGGCTCTGACGGCGCAGCCTTCGATCTGCCGATCGAATATTTCGATACGCTTGGCAGTTCGCAAACACTGTCTATTTCGTTTACGCCGCAAGTCCCGGGCTCCGGCTCTAGCAACACCTGGGCGGTTTCTATTGTTGACCAGGCAGGCGATCCAACGACGCCAATCGCATCCTTCGACGTCGTTTTTGACGACGCCGCGGGTACAGCGGGATCAATCCTCACGCTGACGCCGGGAACCGGCGCCACCTATGATTCTGCGACGGGCCTTGTCACGGTCAACACGGCGACCGGGCCCATTGATCTTGCCGTTGGTTCGCCGGGTTCCGGCGGCCCGCTGACGCAACTGTCATCGAGCTTCTCGCCGACGGGCGTTCGCGCCAATGGCGCGCCGATCGGAACGTTGAGTTCAATTGAGGTCACCGATACCGGATTTGTTGAAGCGATTTATGATAATGGCTTCCGCAGAACCGTTTATCAGGTGCCGCTCGCGGATGTTCCGAACATCAACGGATTGACCGCTTCGGACGATCAAACCTTCAGCATCTCCCAGGCAAGCGGCGACTTCTTCCTCTGGGATGCAGGCACCGGCCCGGTCGGCACCACAATCGGCTTTACACTCGCCGAATCGACGACCGACATCGCCGCCGAACTGACGGACCTGATCCAGACCCAACGGGCCTATGCGTCCAATGCAAAGATCATCCAGACCGTCGATGAAATGCTGCAGGAGACAACGAACCTGATTCGTTAATTCCGCAGCCCAAATGCATAGCGACAGAACGTCATGAGCATTTCGTCAGCACTTCTGAATGCGACTTCCGGTCTCGCCGCGGCTTCGCGGCGGGCCGATATCGTGTCCAACAATGTTGCAAATGCGCTGACGCCGGGTTTTGCCCGGCGCGATGTCAGCGTCAGCGAAACCGTCGTGAACGGACGCGGCGCCGGCGTTCAGGTAACAGGCGTAACGCGGGCCACCGATCAGGCGATTACAACAGACCGCCGTCTCGCCGAGAGCGCATCAAGCCGCGACCAGATTATCGCCAACGCTCATGCGACCTTTAATGGTGCGCTTGGCGAACCCGACGATGCCTTCAGCCTGTTTGCGCAATACCAGAATTTTGAATCTTCGCTGCGTTCGCTTTCACAGACGCCGGAGTCTCAGGCCCTGCAATCGCAGACACTCGACACCGCGCGCGCGCTGGTTTCAAACTTTCACGATCTCTCTGCGCAGGCGCAATCGGCCCGGCTTCGCGCCGACGGCGAAATCGCCCAGCAGGTTTCGATCATCAACGACACGTTGAAGCAGATTGAAAACCTGAATTCGGCGGTTAGCGCCGCCACCGCCGGCGGTCGCGACGCGACGGCGCTTGAAGATCAACGCAAGGTCCTCATTGACCAGATCTCCGAAACCATTCCGATCCGCGAGGTGCGCCGCGATCGCGGCAAGGTCGATCTCATCACTGATGAAGGTGTCTTCCTGATTGCCGGCAAGGCGCAGGAGATCGAATTTACGCCGGCCAACACCATTGGCCCGGATGAAACCCTTGCGAGCGGCGACTTGTCCGAACTTTCTGTGAACGGCGTTGTCATTACGCCGGGCGGCGACGGCACGTTCGCGCTTCGGCAGGGCGGCCTAGCCGGCCTCTTCGCGGTTCGCGACGAAATCGCGCCGCAATTCCAGCAGAAACTCGACGGTCTTGCACGCGACGTTATTGAACGGTTTGAAGACATCGATCCGACGCTAGCGCCCGGCGATCCGGCGCTTTTCACTGATGCCGGCGCGGCCTTCGACCCGACGGCCGAAACCGGTCTTGCCCAACGCATCGCCATCAATGCAGCTGTGGATCCGGCTCAAGGAGGCGCTGCCTGGCGCCTTCGCGACGGCCTTGGCGCGGCGGCGCAGGGGCCCGCTGGCAGCGCCGCAATTATCACAACTCTACTCGACGCCCTGACAGAGTTGAAAGCGCCTCCCGCGGGTACGGGCGAAAGCGGCTTTCTATCCGCCGCGAATATCGCTGCAAATGTAACGACGTCAGTGGGACAATCCCGCATTATTTCTGAGACCGCACTGGCTGCTTCGAGCGCGCGCGCGCAGTCCCTCGTGGACGCCGAACAACGCGCCGTCGCCGTCGATACCGATCTTGAGTTGCAGAAACTGCTTTTAATCGAGCAAGCCTATGCGGCCAATGCACGGGTGATCGAGACTGCAGACGCTCTCCTCAGACGATTGATTGACCTCTAAATGACCAACATCAACGCGCCAGATATTGTCTCCTTTGCACGCCTTTCGCGTGCGGTCGCCGACTTGAAGTCGCGCGCGGATACGGCGCGTGCTGAATCCGTCACCGGCCGGCGCGAAGACGTCACCGCCGCAACTAATGGCGATGTCGGCAGCGCCCATCTTCTCAAGAAAGCCGTGGAAGACGCTCAAGGCTATCAGGAACTGTTAAAGCTCTCGCGCAACCGCGCACAACGGGTCCAGTCATCATTGAGCGGGCTTGGCGGCGACGCTGTACGCATTGGGACAGAAGCGCTCGCCGCCAGCGGCCGCGACGATTCATATGCCCTCAACACGCTGGCGGCGGACGCTCGCGTCGCCATTTTCAATGTTTTTAGCGTATTGAATGTGACCGAAGGGGGCCGTGCGCTGTTTAGCGGCGACGCGTCAGACCGGCAGCCATTTGGCGATCCGGAAATTCTGCTCGCCGATGTAAACGCGATTGTCGCGGGCGCAACCGACGCAGCAGACGCCGAAGCGCAGCTTGACGCCTATTTCAACGATGCCGCCGGCGGTTTTCTGACAACGATTTACCAGGGCGGCGCCAACAAGGTCGCGCCCGTTGAAATCGCGCCGGGCGTGCGCATTGACGTATCGGCAACAGCCGCCGACCAACCGATCCGGGATCTCCTCCGTGGGCTTGTCGGCATCGCAACGCAGAACGCAGCGACATTCACCGACGCCAAGACGTTCCTCGAAAACAGCGCCGCCGCCGCGCTCGCCGCCGATGGCGACATTACAGAGCTTCGCGGCGTCATTGGCGTCGGCGAAGCGCAGATCAGCGCCGCCATCGAACGCTATGGGGCCGAGGAGACCGTTCTCACCGCGCTCTTCAACGAAAAAACCGCCCGTGATCAATATGAGGCGGCGACCGAACTTCAACTTCTGGAGACGCAGCTTGAAGCGTCCTATCTACTGACGTCGCGGCTTTCGCGCCTCACCATTGCAAACTTCATCCGGTAACCGCCATGCGCATTCTCACAACCCTTATAGCTGTTGTCGCTAGCCTCTCGGTGTTTTCGCAAGCCAGCGCCGCCGTGAAACTGAAAGACCTCGTGGAGGTCGAAGGGGTTCGCGGCAACGATCTCGTTGGTTACGGTCTCGTGGTCGGCCTCGATGGCACTGGCGACGGTCTGCGCAACATCCCCTACACGGAAGAAGCTTTGTCGAGCCTGCTGGAACGGCTGGGCGTCAATGTTCAGGGTGAGGAATTTCGCCCCAGAAACGTCGCCGCGGTTCTGGTTACAGCGACCCTGCCCCCTTTCGCACGCGCGGGCTCGCGCATTGATGTCACGGTCTCCGCGATTGGCGATGCAACAAATCTCAATGGCGGCATGCTCGTCATGACGCCGCTGAACGCAGCGGACGGCATGATCTACGCTGTTGCTCAAGGCCCGGTGCTTGTCAGCGGATTCTCCGCTGAGGGAGACGCAGCGTCTGTAACCGAGGGCATACCGACGACAGCGTCGATCCCGAACGGCGCGCGGGTGGAGCGCGAGCTTTCTTTCGCCTTTAATGATATGGAAAAATTGCGCCTCACATTGCGCGCGCCGGACTTTACCACCGCCGCCCGCATCGAGAGCGCTATCAACAGCCGTTTCAGCAAACCGATCGCCCTGATGATTGACTCCGCTTCCATTGATATTGCTGTCGACAATGTATTCCGTTCGCCGGCCCATATGATCAGTGAAGTTGAAAATGTCGAAATCAATCCGGCGCAAAAAGCGCGGATCGTTATTGACCAGCGGTCCGGCACCATTGTGCTCGGCTCTGAAGTGCGCATTTCCAGCGTCGCAGTCGCGCAAGGCAATCTCTCAATCCGGATTAGGGAAACGCCCGGTGTCTCGCAGCCCAATCCTTTCTCCCGCAACGGCGAGACCATCGTCGTTCCGCGCACCGACATCAGCGTCGACGATGCGGCTGATCAAAAAGTCGCCCTGATTGAAGAGACCATGACCCTCGCGGACCTTGTGGATGGGCTAAACGCCCTTGGCGTCAGCCCGCGCGAGATGATCGACATTCTAAAGGCAATTAAATCCGCCGGCGCCCTTCATGCGGAACTGGTGCTGCAATAGGGCGAGCGGCCTGAACACGACTCGCTCGGACCTCTCATCTGCATTCGAAAAACAAGACGCGCGTGAACGCCGCCGTCGATTGGATACGATGACGTAACGGCGTGAAGGCGCGTTTTGTGCGCGCTCAATGAGTCGCGGCGATAATTTTTCTGAACATTATAGATATTCGTCGAATACAGCAGAAGCTGCGACATGCCCGCAGCTACGCGCCTGTTGCGATAAATCTTTGCTGGATCACGGAACCAGCGAACGCTCAATCACTGCGCCAAAATTCTTTGGTTACGCTGCAGCTTCGTCGCCGGTTTTTGCCTCACTGGCATCTGCGTTTTCATCGTCTTCCGGCGACGTCTCTTCAACGAGCGTAATCTCGCCGCTTTTCGCCAGCTTCCGGATGACGGTCATAAAGTTTGCCTGCGCAATCTCCGCGTCCTTCACCGACGTCATTTTCAATTCTTCAAGCTGCTCTTCGTATTGCGCCACCATGCGCTGCGAGATGTTGCTGAAGATAAATTCAACGGATGACGGCGCATTCTGACGACCGAATTTTACCGCCAGCAGGAAGTCTTCCAGTTCAACTTCCTTGATCGCCATGGGTATGGCGTTAGCCGGAACGCGCGTCGGAATATCCGGAAAGGTCAGCATTGACTTGCGCACGTCTTTCAGGATCTCTGGCGCGGCGTTCGTAATCACTTCCAGAAGCGTCTCGCGTTTCTCCGTGATGACATTGTTCATCATCGCGCCGATCATTTCGCCCGGGTTGCGCGTCTTCTTGGTCTTGCGCATCGGTGCAAGAAATTCCCGTTCAATCGTCTCCATGAGAATCGCGAGCGCCTGCGGGTTCACATCCAGCGGCTTTGACAGGCACAGAATGACCTTGCTGGCGATATCGGAGTCGATCTGGTTCAGAACGTTGGACGCTTTTTCAGTATTCAATTTCGACAGGACAACCGCTATAATCTGCGGGCGCTGCGTCGCGAGGTAGTTCGCGAGCTTGTCGTCGTCCGTGCGCTCCAGCTTCATCCAGATGCTCTCGCCCCCGGCGATGTCGATATCGTCCATGAGGCGGGTAATTTCATCAGATGTTTTGAATTGGCTGAGAAATTCTCGTGTTTCGTCGAGACCGCCGCGGAAATCACTGTCTTCGGTCACCAGCTCGGAGACGAACTCCTCGACCACAGCCTTCAGGGCTTCGCGCGGCACCGTCTGCATATGCGCATAGGCGCGCGTAAACGCTCGGAGGTGTTTGTCGCCGATCTGTTCGATGACGGGACCTGCCGCTTCCGGCCCGAGGGCGGCGACGATGAGCGCAGCTTTCTGCGGCGCAGTCAGCGAAAGACGCGCGCCCGCCGGTCCGGCCGACGCCATAGCCTTTCCGGGCTGCATATTTGTCAAAGCTGTTGCGGCCATTTTTAAGTTCCATATCCTTTAACGACGGCGCTCGCGATTTCGACCCAGCCATTCGCCAGTACGAAGAAAGCAAGCTTGAACGGAAGCGCCACCAGAGACGGCGGCACCATCATCATGCCCATGGCCATCAAAACGGAAGCAACGATCAGGTCGATAATCAGAAACGGCAGAAAGATGATAAAGCCGATCTGAAAGGCGTGTTGAATTTCTGATAGCATGAAGGCCGGCACGAGGATCGAAAGCGGCGTTTGGTCGCCTTCGAACGGCCTTGCCGTCGCTTCACTCAGGCGATCAACCGCAAGCGGCGATACGCGCCCTTCCATAAACACGCGAAACGGCTCGATCGTGCGCTGAAAGGCCTGCCCTTCCGTAATATTGCCATCGAGCAGCGGCTGAATGCCCAGGCGCCAGGCTTCGGAGAAAACCGGTTCCATAACGAAGTAGGTCAGGAACAACGCAAGGCTCATGATCAGCATGTTCGGTGGCGACTGCTGCAAGCCAACAGCCTGCCGCAAAATCGAAAAGACGATGACCATGAACGGCAGGCACGTCACCATCATGGCGATGCCCGGCGCAAGGCTCAGCACTGTCACCAGGAGAAAGAGTTGTACGATACGCGCGCTCAACGCGCCCTCAGCGAAAATCTCCGGAGATTGTTCCTGTGCGAAGGCAGTCCCAGAGAACAGGGACGCCGTGACAACACAGATGAGAACGAGGGCGAACTTCATGGCGTGTAGCGCTATTCTGAGAGCGCCGAAATATTGATGACTTCCGTCAGCTTGACCGCAAGCTGGCCTTCCGCATCCGTCGATTCAATGAGGTTGCCTTTCGCGATGACGCGGTCTTTCACCATCAGTTCGACCGGGTCTTCCAGCTTGGTGTCCAGGGGCAAGAGGTGATCGCGGCCCATATTTAAAAGGTCGCCGATCAGGGGGCGCGCTTTGCCGACGGAAACGACCACGTCGATCGGCACATCGAATATGGCGCGTTTCAGTTGATTGTTTTCAGAGCCTTCGCGGCGCTCAAGGATTGGCGCTTCGGATTCAGTGGTTTCCGCTTCCTGTCCAACAACAATGCTCTCAGGGTTTGCTTGGGCGGATTGGTTTTCGTTGGTCGATGGATCAGTCATTTTCGCTCTCGTCATTGAGTTGTTGCGCCGCTGTGTTCAGATTTTCGGTCAACCGGGCGATGGCGGCTTCCGTATCAAATGTGACGCCGCCATGTTGCCACTCGGCGCTGACCTGAAGCCCTGCTAACGCCGGATCTTCCTCAACGGTTGTCCGTTCACAAATTTCCAGCGTCTCTATGGCTTTGCGAACAGCCTCTGACTTTCCCGGCGCCGTTTTGATTGTCAGCCCGGTTTCGCTGCGCAATGCGGCCAATTTTTTGATTTCCGTCGCCGACTCATCTGCAAAGGCGAGCTCGCCGAGCGCCGGAAAGACTTTCTTGATAGCGTCTGCGAGCGCATCGCAAAGTTGCGCGGCAATGAATTCGTCAATCGACGTCAGTTTTTTCGCGACAGCGTCCGCGACCGCTTTCAACTGCTGGTTCTGTTCCATGGCGCGCGCCAGCGCGGCCGCTTCGCCGGCGGCAAAGCCTTCAGCGTACTGCGCGGCGCGTTCCTGTTGTGCGCGCGCGTCAGAACCATTCAACGCGTTATCATCAAAGCGCTCAAAGGTGAGAACATTGCTGCTCATGCGGTTTGTTCCGGTTCATCTAGCCAGGATTGAATGAGGCCGGCGGTTTCTTCGGTTTTATCTGTCGCCAGCGACTTCAGCGCATCGAAAGCGTCGGGCGGCGGCGCGGCCGCCGGCGGCGCTGTTGCAGCGAGTTGTTCAATCGGCGCGGCATTTGCTTCGACCGGCGCCGCCGCCAGGAGCGGCTTGACGACAAAAAGGCCCAGGACAAGCGTTACAATCGCAAGGATCGCTACTTGAACGAATGTCATCAGATGACGTTCGACCATCTCACCCATCAGGTCTCGTTCTGCAACAACGCCATTGTTGACAATTGGCTCGAAGGAAAGGCTTTGAATGGTGATGGTGTCGCCCCGTTGCGGATTAACCCCGGCCGCCATCGTGACGAGTTCGCGCAGTGCGTTGAGTTCGTCTTCCGAGCGCGGCGTTGAGACAGTGTCGCCATTGGCGTCGACCGTCTCGATCTCGTTCAGAAGAACCGCAACACTCAAGCGCTTGACCGCGCCGGGCAGTTTTTCCCGTTCGCGACGAATTTCCGACAGATCATAATTCGTCGTTTCGTCCGTCTGCGTTCTTTCCGAGTTGGATTGCGATCCGCCGCCAGTGACATCGCCTTCAGGTAAATTGCTCGCAACCGTAACGGATGAGCTATTGGCGCCCGACGAGGTTTCCGTCACTTCCGTTGTTTCGCGGCTCGAAATGACGCGGCCCGCGGGATCGATCACCCGCTCGGACACCGCCTCACGTTCCGTATCGATTTCTACGGCGACCTGCACCCTTGCATTGCCGACGCCAACGCGCGCCTCAAGAAGGCTCAATATATCTGTTTCAAGGGCCTGTTCGCGGCCCATGGCGTCAGATTGACCAAACGAATCCGATCCAATTTCGCCAGGGCTCAGGACCACGCCGCGATCGGAATCGAGAACAGCCACCTGCTCCGCCGTGAGGCCGGGGACTGAGGATGACAGAAGGTAACGCATAGCGTTTGCCTGCCCTGCGCTCAACTCACCCCGCGCCATGGTGACCGTAACGACCGCCTTTGGCTTTGGCTTGTTGCGCGAAAACGCGCCGGATCGCTCCTGGGCGATATGGACCCGCGCCGTTCTTACGCCCGGTGTTGCGAGGATGGTGCGCGCCAGCTCGCCTTCCATAGCGCGCCAATAGGTAACGTCAAAAATCTCGGACGTGGTCGAAAAACCGTTGAGACCTTCAAACAGTTCGTACCCGGCCTGCCCCTGTTGCGGCAGGCCGTCTCGCGCCAGCTTCATGCGCACGCCGTCCCGTTGCGATACAGGTACGTAAATCGATCCGCCGCGCACATCGAGCGGCACGTCCATTCTTTCCAGCGCATCGACAACTTCGCCAGCAGCGCTTGAATCAAGGCCACTATAAAGAAGCGCCATGCTCGGCTTTGACGCGGTGCGCGCCAACATCGAAAAAGCGAAAATTGTTGCTGCGAGAACAGCGGCAAGAACCAACTGTTTCGACGCAGGCAGACTCGTCCAGACTTTTACAATTCCAGGCATCATTCTAATACCATTAACGCGAGTGCAAATGAAGCACTCTCAAAACGTGCTAAGTCGTTTACCATTTGATCATTAAGAGGAGGTTACAACACCGGGCATTGATCGACGTTGATGCACAAAGAATTTGAGCAGAGCGATGAGCGAAGAAGAAGAAAAAGAGGAAAAAGAAGAGGCGCCGACAAAGCCGTCTCCTTTAAAAATCCTTTTGCCAGCTGCGCTTTCCGCTATTGTTCTGGGCGGCGTCGCCGCCGGCGTTGCATTTGTAATGTCTGGATCGAAGGAAGAATGCGTCTCTCCTGACGGCGTTTCCTCCTATGCGAAAATGCAAACAAAAAGTTACGAAGATATTGAGTTCGTTAATCTGGAACCGCTGGTCATCTCGCTAGGTCCTAACGCGAATTCAGAATATCTTAAGATTTCGATCACGCTTGAAACGACTGCTGACAATAAAAAGAAGATCGAACATCTCGTACCGAAATTCCGGGACGTTCTGAACACTTATCTTCGCGCTGTAGACGAAGGCGATATTGCAGAACCCGCCGCCATGATCCGGCTGCGCGCGCAGATGTTGCGCCGTATTCAGCTCGTCGCGCCCGCCAACGCCGTACAAAACATTCTTATCACCGATTTTGTCTTGAACTAGGAGTTTAGACGATGGCTCTCATAGTTGATTTCCTGCTCCTCGCCGCTTCCGGCGCCGCCTGTTTTTATTGCTGGGTGCTGAGCACGCGCATCAAGTCAGTGACGAACACCAAGGACGGTATTCATTCCGGCATCGTCGCCCTGACACAGTCGGCGGAAGAAATTCAAAAAGCGATCGCGTCAACAAAAGACGCTGCGACCAGAGACGCCGCGGCGATGGAACAGCTTCTCGCCGAGGCGGAGAAAAAAATTCCGGAGCTGCGCGACCTCATGACGCAACTGACTGACATCAGCCAGTCCGCAGTACAAGAAACGGAAACGGCGACCAAGAACCTCGTCGAAACGCTGTCACCGCACATCAAGGAAGCCCAGGAAGTCTCTTACCAGTTGCTTGATGCGCTTGAGGCGTCTTACGCGACGGCGTCCCCCAACCGTGACGATTCCGTAAAATTCACAGAAAACGCGACACACTACGGCAATGCCGCCGCTGAGGAACCCGATGTTCTCGACGAGCAAATTGACGTCTCAATCATTGTCGACGAATCGACAACGGAGGGAGAAGCGGCGTGAAGATCAATCCGCTCGTCATCATTGCTGTCATCTTCGCCTGCTCCTTCGCCGGTCGCATGATTAGCGTCGCCGACGCCTCGCTGAATGCGCCGGACAAAGCGCTCGCCGAGAAGACTTCTGTCGAGAAGGACGTGATGGTCGCCGCGGCGATCCCTGCAACCCCTGAACCCATAATGGCGAAGACGCCGGTCGATGCGCGCACCGCAAGCCTCGCTGACGCGAAAAACGATCCGCTCGAAAAGGAGCGCCTGTTAAAGGCGATCCGGGAACGACACGAGGCGCTGGACAAGAAAGAGATCGATATCGATGATCGGCTTCGCTATCTGGAGATTATCGAGGCGCGTGTGGATGAAAAACTTGTCGCCTTGAAGGAAAGCAATGATTCACTTTCCAAGCTTGTGGCGTTCGCCGACGAAGCGGCGCAGAACGACATCGAGCTCCTCTCGAAAATGTACGAGCAGATGAAACCGCAAAAGGCTGGCGAAATCTTTGACAAGATGGACCCGACATTCGCTGCCGGTTTCCTGACACAGATGAACAGCGAAAACGCCGCCCTTATCTTAACAAACATGAACACCGACCGCGCATATGAAGCGAGTCTGATTATCGCAAGTCGCAACGCAGCTGTTCACCGGCAATAATTGCCGCGCCGTTTTACGGCATATTAAGCATAAAACTTTACACATCTGAGACGCGAACAAGAACTGTCGCGCACGTAAGGGTGTTGTCTCATGGGAGCTATTCTTGGCATAGTCATCACGCTAGCCATGGTTTGCGGCGGCTATATGATCGCCGGCGGCAAGTTCAGCATTATCCTGCATTCCCTGCCCTATGAGATGATGATCATCGGCGGCGCCGCCGTCGGCGCCTTCGTTGTCGGCAATAGCGTGACGGTCATCAAACATACGCTTGGCGATCTCGCAAAAGTCTTCACCGGACCGCGCTGGAAGAAGAAAGACTATCAGGATTTGTTGTGCCTGATGTTTTCTCTTGTGCGGATCGCGAAAGAAAGCCCGGTTGAAATCGAGCAACACATCGAAAACCCGGAAGAATCGACGGTTTTCAATCAATATCCCAAGATCAAAAAAGACGGCGCGGCCATGGAAATGATCTGCGACACGATGCGGTCGATGATCATGAATTTCGACAACCCGCACCAGGTTGAGGAACTGCTCGAAAAGCAAATTGAAGGGCTGCATCATGACAGTCTTCATGGTGCGCACGCCTTACAGAAAATGGCGGACGGACTGCCGGCGCTTGGCATTGTTGCGGCGGTTCTCGGTGTGATCAAAACGATGGCGTCAATCGATAAACCCCCGGAAGTGCTCGGACAGATGATCGGCGGCGCGCTCGTTGGAACATTCCTCGGCGTCTTTCTCGCTTACGGTATCGTCGGGCCTTTCGCGGACAAGGTCAAAGCCATCAATGAAGAAGAGCAGTATTTCTATACGCTCATTCGCGAAGCGCTTGTCGCCAGCCTGAACAAGCACCCACCGCAACTATGCGTCGAAGTTGCCCGGCGCAATGCGCCGAAAAAACATCGCCCGACTTTTTCGGAAGTCGAAGACGCACTCAAGGAAGTGCAGAAGGCCGCCGCATAATGCGAAATTCTCTTCTCATTGGCGTATCGTCCCTTGTTTCCGCCTCGGCTTTCGCTGCTGAGGCGCCGCTTGCCCTATCCGCAGGCGAACACGGCGATTACTCGCGTGTTGTTGTTGCAGGAGACGCCGCGAACCTCTCCGTTGAAACGGCGGGTCGCACCATACGATTGCGCAATTTCGGCGACGCTTCAGGCATAGATTTCGCCGATATCAATGAACGAAAAAAGGCATTCCGAATTGAAAACGCCGTGCGTATTGCGCCGGATGTCATTGAGCTTCGGATGAATTGCGATTGCGCTGTTCGAACTGAACGCACCGCAGACGGCAGGACGGTGATTGATATTTCGGGCGCTAGCGGCGCCAGCGCGCCTGTGCAAGCGACGGGAAATCCGACTCAACTCGCCAGACGCGATGCGCCGCCGACATTTACGTCAAATGAGGATACGCTGACAGTTGAACAGGCGCGCGACCGCATGATGGCGCTATTGCAACAGGCCGCCGATGATGGCCTAATCAACCTGAAAGGCGAATCCCCGCGCGCGCCCGATAGCGCCAACAACGCAGCCGCGGAAAAAATATTACACCAGCCCGCAGCCCAAGAGTCGGCGGCGACGACCGCGCAAAGAGTCGCTAAACCGGTAAACGCAGAACCGGCGCAACCGCGCGCCGCACAGCCGGTTCTGACGGCGTCTGCAAATGCCGTCGAACCACAACAGACAGCGCAACGTGAATGCCTTCCTGACCACCCGTTGACCATTGACGGCGATGATTTCGAGGCCAATCCGCTGGTCGAAATCGAAGCGCTGCAAACGCGCCTCGCCGAAACAACCGGCATTGAAAAGGCTGCTGTCGCGACAAAACTCGCCAATGGTTTTCTGTCAATCGGTTTTGGTGAAGAAGCATTGGCGATCCTGAAAGACAAGGAAAATTCTACGCCAGCGCTGAAAGAAATTTCACAAGCCGTTGCAGAACAACCGCTCGATCCCAATGGCGTCATTCTTGGCGCGAAGGCCTGTTCCGGGGCGCACGCATTGTGGCAGACGGTCGCGACCACCGGTTCGCAATCGGCAACATTCTATAAGCGGTCCGGACGTGCGATCGAAACGCTGCCGTCGCGCTTGAAGCCGTTGATCGTCGGACGGCTCGCTGTGAAAATGGCCGATGCGAAAGCGTGGGACGCCGCTGAAGAACTTTTCACGCTTGCCGGCGGTGAAGAACTTGAAACCCTTTCACCCGAATTGAAATATGTTCAAACCCGCCTCGCAGATCGCGATACGATAGACGAAGCCTCGCGCACGTCCCTTCTTGAAGTAGCGACCGATGAATCCTCTGTTTCTGACGAAGCGCTTCTTGCTCTTGCGGAATCTTACGCCGAACAAGGCGCTGAGCCCCATGACGGGTATATTGAAGACATCGGCGCGCTCGCCAAAATTGGCGGTTCGTCTCGCGCCGCATTTTTCGAAGCATATTCCTGGGCTGAAGCCGGGAATGTCGAAGCGGCGCTGCTGCTGCTCAAAAACGAGGCGCCGAAGTCACCCGACAACGCCGCCATGGCCAGCAAAACGGCGACGGCGATTATTGCCCGCGCACTTTCAGGCGATGACAGCCTGATAAAGATATCCGCCCTTGAAGCCTATCTGAAACATGATGACTGGCTTGATCCAGGCGAAGGCGAGCGCGATCTTATTTTAAGCGCCGCGGACGTGGCACTCGAAAAAGGCCTTCCGAACCTTTCGACGGAGATGTTGTCAAAAACAAACGTCTCCGCGGATCGGGAAGCCAGTAAACGCGCTGCAGTCTCGGCGCTCGCCGCGGGCGACGCCAGCGCCGCGATACAATATGCAGCGCCTTACGCAACCGATCCCGAGTTCGGCGGCCTCATCGCGAACGCCAATATTCTCAAGCGCGATTATCACGCCGCGCTCGCAACCGCGGCGACAATCTCTGACAATGAAGTTCGTGGGCGAATGAAGTCGCGCGCCGGCTGGCTGGCTAAAAACTGGCAGGCGGCGCGCGATGGATTTCGTGCGGTCAATCCAAATGAATTCAATGACGCGACAGCTATCCGCTATGGCCTGACCGCTTACATCACCGGCGAGACCGCCCTGCCCGGCGTCGTTGACGCGGCACTGTCATCACAAGCTGACGCCATCAAGGCCGGACTTCACAGCCTTTTTGTCAAGCAAGGCGACGGCACAGCATTAGAACGCGCGCGTCAGATTTCCGACAACACGTCCAAAGAAATCCGCGCGTTTGAGGAGATCCTGAGCGATGGATAATTCCGGTTACATTGGATTGTCACGGCAGATCGGTCTGCAGCGCGAGCTGACCACCGTCGCCAACAATCTCGCCAATATGAACACCAACGGCTTCCGCCGCGAAGGCGCTATCTTCGCTGAACATATCGAAGCGCTTCAAAACGGGGACCCAAGCCTTTCCATGTCGACCATGAGCCGCCGGTTTGTCGATCTGAGCGCCGGCGAGCTCAAAATCACAAACCAACCGCTTGACGTCGCCATCGACGGCGAAGGTTTCTTTCTTGTGGAAACGGCGAATGGCGAACGCCTGACGCGAGACGGCGCATTCTCGCTGAACGCCGACCGCGAGATTGTGAACGCGCAGCAACAACGCATCCTCGATGAAAGCGGCGGCGCGATCACCATTCCGCAAGGACAGGACAATGTCACGATTTCCGATGACGGATCGATTTTCGCCGGAGGTCAGCCTGTCGGCCGTCTTGGCGTCGTTTCGGCAGACCCGGCGAACCTCGTTCGCGAGGGGTTGAACCTGTTCGAGGCGCAGACCGGGTATGCGCCGGTCGAAGACGCGCGCGTGCAGCAAGGCGTCGTCGAAGGATCAAATGTCAGCGCCATCGAAGAAATGGCGCGGCTCATCGAAGTCCAGCGCACTTACGAAGCCAGCAAACGATTCACCGAAGACGAGAACGAAAGAATTTCGCGAACCATTCGCACCCTTGGGCAAACATCATAACGCCCGGCCTTAGAATGAGGAGGACAAAATGCGTGCACTAAGCATCGCCGCGACAGGGATGGACGCGCAGCAAAAGCGCGTTGAGGTGATTTCAAATAACCTCGCCAACATGAACACGACCGCATATGGTACGCGGCGCGCCGAATTTGCCGATCTGCATTATCAGATCGTTCGCGCCGCAGGCGCGTCATCGTCGGCGACTGGCGAAATTGTTCCGGAAGGCGTCCAGCTTGGGCTCGGCGTCAAGACGTCGTCGATCTCTGTGGATATGTCGCAAGGGACATTGAAATCGACCGGCGGCGATCTCGATATCGCTATTGAAGGACGTGGATTTCTTGAAGTGACGCTGCCGTCGGGCGAGACCGCCTATACCCGCGATGGCGCGCTGAAGCGGTCGTCGGAGGGCGTGATCGTCAATGCCGATGGATTCCCGATCGCTGGCAACATCACCATTCCGCTGGATACGCGCCGCATTACGATCAATCCTGACGGGGAGATTTTCGCACAGCTTGCCGGCCAGACAGCCGAACAGTCCATCGGCGCGTTTACGCTCGCTTCCTTCGCCAATGAAAAGGGCCTGGAGCCCCTTGGCGGCAATCTCTATCGCGAGACTGCGGCGTCCGGAACACCGACGCAAGGCCAACCGGGACTCGACGGCCGCGGTACGCTGCGCCAGGGCCATCTGGAAGAATCCAATGTCGACGTTGTGCAGCAGATCGCAGAGTTGATCGAAGCGCAGCGCGGCTACGAACTCAACTCAAAAGTCATATCCGCCGCCGATCAGATGATGGGCGCGACGACACAGATCAGGTGACGCCATGAAAAAGTTTGCAGGCATAATCGCTATGTCAATTCTCGGCACAAGCATCGAAACCGCAGTTGCGGAAGACATCGTCGCCGCGCGCAATATCCGCGCCGGTTCGGTTATCTCCGCCGCCGATATCATTACGCCGGACGACCGGAATGCGTTGCGTCTCGCCGTCGATATCATCGGCATGGAGGCCCGCCGCGCTTTCTACAAGGGACAGCCGATCAATCAGGGCGAACTAAGAACGCCGACGCTGATCAAACGCAATTCGATTGTGCAGATGCAGTTTGCCCGAGGCGCCATGACAATCTCAGCCGAAGGACGGGCGCTTGAAAATGGCGGTCTCGGAGATCGTATCCGTGTCATGAATCTCGGTTCGAAACGAATTGTCACTGTCGTCGTCACCGGCGCCGATTCCGTAAGGGCGAACACATGAAGAAGTTTCTTACCTGTACGGCGATTTTCGTCGCCCTACCGCTCACAACCGGATGCGTTGGTCGGCTCGATCACGCGTTTTCGGCGCCGCATATGTCAGCGCCCGGCGCACATCGCGAAGAAGTGCCAGCCGCGACGGCGGAACGCCTCGCCCTCGCTGGCCTTTCGACCCGCGACATTGACGAAGCCGGATCGACCGGCTCGCTTTGGCAATCCGGACCGACGTCCCTGTTCGGCGATCGCCGTGCGCGGTCCCTCGGCGACATTCTGACGGTCGTTATCGAGATTGACGACGAAGCGGAGATCAAGAACCGGACAGATCGCACGCGCGATTCTGCGGACGGATTGTCGATTCCGAATTTCTTCGGCCTTGCAAGCCTCGCTTCAGACGTTCTCCCGAACGGCGCAACACTGAACCCCGCAATTGACGCCTCATCGTCTTCTGAAACGGCGGGAGACGGCAATATTCGCCGCGAGGAAAAGGTAACCCTCCGCGTCGCCGCAACGGTAACGCACATGCTCCCGAACGGTCATATGGTGATTACCGGCAGTCAGGAAATGCGCGTCAACCATGAGCTGCGCGATCTGCAGGTGGCGGGAATCATTCGCCCGGAAGATATCTCGCGACAGAATACAATCACCTATGAAAAAATAGCCGACGCGCGCATTGTCTACGGCGGACGGGGCGTCATCAGCGACGTGCAACAGCCGCGTTACGGTCAGAAAATCCTCGACGCAATCCTGCCCTACTAGTCATTATGATCAAAGCCATCGCCATCGCTGTTCAAGCCATTGCCGTTGCCGGCGGCGCCTATGTAGGCGTGACGCTGAGCAGCGGGTCATCCGGTGCGCCTGAAGAAAAGGCGGAGAATAGCGCTGAGAAAGAGAAGAAAGAAGAAAAGAAGAAGGCCAAAAAAGACAAAAAAGCGAAGGGCGAAAAGCACGGCGACGACTATGGCGGCGACGGCGCTGAGACAACAAGCTTCCTGAAATTCAGCAGGCAATTCGTCGTGCCTGTCGTGACGCGCGACAATGTCTCCGCACTCGTAATTCTGGATATCAGCCTGGAACTCGATCCAGCCGCGACAGAGAGCGCCTATTCGCGCGAGCCAAAAGTTCGCGATGCGATCCTGAAATCGCTTCTGCAGTTATCGAATGAGGGCGCATTCGGCGACGCCCTGCTCGAAGAAGACAACCTGAATGATATTCGCGCCCGGCTTCAGGCGGCGGCGCGCACAATCCTCGGCGAGGACCTTGTCGGCGTCCTGATCCTAAACGTCGCCAGGCAGGACATTTGATTGGGGCTCAGGCGAGCGCGCCTCGGAAGGCGCAGCCCGCAACGCAGCGATTTCTGACGGGCTGACGAGCGCGCCATTTTCCAACACAAGCTGGACGCCGTTGTCTTCAAAGCGAGCCTGCAGCACGCGCGTGAAGGCGATCGGCTGCGCTATTTCGATCTGCTCACCGTTCTCATAGCGGTTGATCATCACGACATAGTCGCCATGAGGCGCCGCTGCCCCATCGCTGGTTTCACCTTGCCAGACGAACTCGCGGCGTTGGTTATCCGTTTCCTCGCGGTAAACCGTATTGCCTGCGAGATCCGAAACGACGATCTCTGTTGTCGATCCAACAGGGCCTTCCGGCGCAATATACGTGAGCGGGGCGCCTTCAAAATGCGCCGCGCCGCTGACCGTCTCTACATCGCGCCCAATCCACTTTGACGCTTCGTCGATCGCGCTGACGCTCAATCGTTCAGCCAGAGCGTCAAGTTTTTCATTGGTTTCAATCTGCTGCTCGACAGACGAGAAACTTGCAAGCTGTTCGACAAACTGCGTTGAATCGAGCGGGCTCAGCGGATCCTGATTGCGCAATTGCGCTGTGAGCAGCAGGAGAAAACTCTGGAAATCGGACGCGGCCGTGGCGGCGCTATCATCTGTGGCTGCGGGCAGCGGCGCCGGTTGCCCGCCGCCGAAGGTGACATCGTTAATCGCTTGCATCGTGTTCTCCCGATGAATTTACAAAAGCAGATCGAGTTGCGCATTCTCGCGCAGGTTCAGGTAAATGGTGTTCTGATGGTCCATAGCGACGGAAGCGTCTCCGATGTCGGGGTCCATCGCGCCCGGCCCATCCGCTTCAGCCCCGAACTGCCTACTGTCGCTGCTGAACTCAAAACTGATGGACGCAAAGCCCGATTGTCTGAGCTGATGTTCAAGGTCGGCGATATTGCGTTTGAGATGGTCGAGTGTTTCGGATCGGTCCGCAGCGACAACCGCCCTGACCGTTTCTCCGTTTTCCACATTGAAATCGATGCGAACCCGGCCGAGATCCGGCGGGTCCAGTCGAACTTCGATAGTTTCACCGCCGGCGCGCGACACGATCGCCGCCTGTATTTGCGGCAAAACGCCAGCCATCGCCGCAAAGTTGGGCGATGTCGGCGCAACCGCGAACGCGGCACTGTTCGCGGTCCGCAAAGACGCCGGCGCTGTAAATACCGGATCAAACGGATGCTCCCCGTCAGAACGAAAGCCGGGGTCAACATTGTTGGAAACTGTCAGGCCGCCTACATGCCCGAACAAACTCGTCGTTACGAATTGAGGCGCGCCGCCCGGCGCCTTTTGAGGGAGCGAATGACCGGAAAGAACCGTTTCAATCGAAGCAAATTCCTTGAGCCGGCGCTCCGATATCGGTGCGAAGTCCGCAAGCTCTTCAAATACCGGTGTTAATCCGGAAAGAACCTCGCCCGGGCGTAGGTTAATCGATTGCGGGGCCGCCGCGCTGAGAAGAGAGTTAGTTTCTCCTGTGCGGGTCTGAATTTTCGTGCCTGACGGCGCACTATTCGCTGTATCTCGCACAATGTCGTTTGGCGCATTGTCGCCCTTGATCGTACTCAACGGGGGGGCGATCTGCTCCGGGCGAAATGTTGCCGCGTTCTGCGTTGCCTGTAAGGCGTCTGCACCGCCGGAACGGACCTTGATCGTCGCGAATGCGAATTCGCGATCATAGCGATTAGCCGATGCGCCAGACTCTGCAGCAGTGGAAAGCCCACGTTGAAGTCCATTTACGGGTATTGCGGGCAGGTTAATGTCTTGCTGTGCCGCTCCCGCTTCATTGCGGTGAAACAATATCTCGCGATGACGAACAAAATAGTCACCTTGACGAAAGTCCGGCAAGCTGGTCCCGCGAGTGCTGTGCGCACCGAGCACTTCCTCCTGCGCGCCGTCAAATGCCGGAAGCGCAGGGTTACGAAGTTCCGCCGTCGGTTGTTCGTGGATGAATAAACCCGCCGGCTCTGGCGTCGAGCGCTTTGCCGGGGCCGCGGCCGTGTCAAATACGGCCGCAAAAAATCCGGCCGCATCTTCATCGCCGCCATTGCCGGCCGCGCCTCCACGGCCTTCGCCGTCTGTGCCTGGAGCGCCAGCGGTTTTGGACAACAACCCGCCGATCAGACCGGCATGAACCGTTTCACTCATTTCCCTGCTTCCGATAAATATTTGTTAGGCACATTATGTCAGAAATTGGTTACCAACTGTTTGCATACGCGGTCAGCAACCCTTCCGGGGCCTCAAAAACATGATGAAGATCGATCCGCTCATTTCGACGAAACATTCCGCTCCCGAACGCCCGGTTCGCGACGCCGAGATGCTCGAGAAAGCAAAGGAATTTGAGTCTGTCTTCATTGCACAAATGCTAAAGCATAGCGGCTTCGAAAAAGCGCTTTCATCCGACAGCGGGTTCGGCGGCGCGAATTACGCCTCGCTGCTGCTTGAACGATACGCAGCAAAGATCGTTGAAAAAGGCGGTTTCGGGCTTACGGAAAAAATGTACGAGCAGTTAAAAGCGCGGGAGGCAAGCGATGCAACAGACAGAATCGTTTGACGATACTATACGCCGTTTGTCAGAGGTTCTTCGTGACGAGAAGAATCATTTACTGACCGGCGCCTATGATTCGCTGCCGCAATTTTCCGCGCTGAAAGAAAGATATGTTTCATATATTGAACGGTGTCTGAGCGAACCGCACGCCGACGCCATTTTGAGAGAACACGGCCACGCACTCAGCATGCTGAAAAAATTGGCGGCGGAGAATGAATTGTTACTGCGATCAACAAAGAATGGCGTAAAATCGGCGCAAGAGCGTATGGCGCATCTTAACAAAATTGACAGCGTTGTAGGGACCTACACCTCCACTGGAGGCCAGCTACGCCTTGAAGATTCTGCAACCACCTGCAAAAAGATTGCATAATTTCAATTAACCGAAATTTATTGCCTAAGAGGTATCGTTAAATTCGACGACCAAAAGTCTATGTCGTGGGATAGCAGAACGCGTTCCATAAATATCAGTGTAAAAACTCCATGCCGCCGAAGACGGTTTGGAATTACGCGTGAAGCTCACGCAGTAAACAGTACAAGGGAACGTACGCAATGCTTACAAACGAAAGCTCAATGATCGCTCTTTCGACTTTGCGTCAGATCAATCGCGATTTGACGGCGGTCCAACAAGAAATCTCAACCGGCCGAAGCATCTCAAACGCTCGCGACAATGCGGCGATCTGGGCTGTCTCTACGGTTATGCAATCAGACGTTGACGGTTTCGAAGCCATTTCGTCTTCGCTCGATCTCGGCGCCTCGACGGTGTCCGTTGCGCGCGGCGCGGCCGAAACCATCACCGGGCTTCTTCAGAACATGAAGGAACTCATCGTCAGCGCCCAGGAAGACAACGTCGACCGGACGAAAATCCAGACGGACGTCGATCAGCTTGAGTCGCAAATCTCGACCATCGTCGATGCGGCCCAGTTCAACGGCCTGAACCTCCTGAAGGGCACGGATTCGGTCAGCATTCTTTCTTCGCTGAACCGCACCGCTGACGGCACGGTTTCGACATCCAACATTTCCATCGCACGCAGCGATCTGTCGATCACCGGCGGCGAAACGCTGGACATCAACAGCACAGTGACAGCGTCTGCGACGGCAGCGGCCGGCTCAGGCGGCACCACTGCTTCGCCTGGCACGCTCGATGTCTCCATCGGCGGCACAATCTCAACCAGTGAAGATTTCGTCGTCACCATCGGCGGCGACGCGGTCACCTTCACGACTGACGGAACCACGCCTGAAGACGCCGACGGCGTCGCTGCAGGGTTGCGTGCGCTTATCCAGGCGCAAATTGACGCCAGCAACCCGGCCTATGACGGCATCACCGTTGGCGGCACCGGCGCTGATGTTACGATCACGAACGCCAACGGCACAGCCGTCAGCGTTGCTGTATCGACCACGTCTGCAGCTGGCACGATCGCCACAGCTGGCGGCGCAACGGAAGTTGACGCGCAAACGCCTGCAACGCCGAATGACACGCCAGGAACGGGCACGATCTCAATCGGCGGCACAGTTACGGCCGGCGAAGTCTTTACGCTCAACGTTGGCGGAACGGACTTCACCTATACGGCTGCGGCTGGCGACGGCGCTGATGAAGTTGCCGCGGGCCTTCGCGCCGCCATCGGCACGAACGTCACTGACGTCACCGCCGGCGGAACGGGCGGCGATGTTGTCATCTCCAACCTTGGCACAGCCGACGTTGCGCTGACTGGCGCCATCACGGCTGGCAATTCGTCTGGCCTGGCCGCTGTCGCAGACATTGACGTCACGACGTCGGAAGGCGCTACGGCTGCGCTGAACAGTATTGAAACGCTGATTCAAACCGGCATTGACGCCGCTGCCGCCTTCGGTTCGGCCCAGAAGCGTATCGATATTCAGAACGAATTCGTCAGAACCCTGACGGACTCCCTGAAAACCGGTATCGGCGCCCTTGTTGAAGCTGACCTTGAAGAAGCCTCTGCTCGCCTGCAGTCGCTGCAGGTTCAGCAACAGCTCGGCGTTCAGGCTCTGTCGATCGCGAACCAGCGTCCGCAGATCCTGCTCGGTCTGTTCCAGTAAGATCATGAACCGGGGGCAGCCCACGCTGCTCCCGGTTTTCCTAACATTCAGAGGTCAGAAGGCCATCCATGATAGAAGCGTCATTGGCGAACAACGCCTACCATTCATCTGTAAAATCTATCGGCAGCGACCGCGGCATCGAGTACCAGATATTCTCTCAGGTGACGCGAGATCTCGCCGCAGTCAAAACGGACGCTCACGATTATCACGCAAAACTGGCGACCGCGCTTCACAAAAATATGAAGCTGTGGACTTTTCTCGCCGGTGAAGTCGCGATTGAGGCGAACAAGCTTCCAGCGCAATTACGAGCTGGAATTTTTTACCTCGCGGAATTCACGCGCCATCAAACAACGAAAATTCGCGCCGGCGAAGCAAGCCCGGATGTTCTTGTCGAAATCAATACGATGATGATGCGGGGCTTACGCGCGCGAGAGGAAAATAACAGGGGGGAATGATGTCAGGCGGACTGATCATTCGACTACGGCCATACGAAAAATTTCTTGTCAACGGCGTCGTTATCGAAAACGGCGACAAGCGTACGCGGCTGCGCATTAAATCGCACGACGCAAATATACTAAGGCTGCGCGACGCCTTGCACCCGAGCGAGGCGACGACGCCGGTAAAACGCCTTTATTACGTCGCACAGCTGATTGTGACCGGCGACGCAGAAGCTGAATCCGCACGGATCGAGCTCTTCCGTGGTCTTGAATCTCTTTACGAAGCGCTTCCGGACCCAAGCCACCGCGAACACATCGAACAGGCGCAGCATAGCCTGAACGAAAAAGAATATTATCGCGTCATGCGCGCGCTGCGGCCCCTCATTCAAGTTGAAGAGCAACTCTTGATGTTCGCCCGGGCTCGTGAGCTCAAACGCATTGGCGACAACGTCGCCTGATGTTTTTTCAACCGGTCATCGGCACGGGCGGATATTCCGGTTGGCTCATCCTGCAGCGTACCGAAGCGCGGCAACGCGAAATATTCGAACAATCGCCAACGCTACAGCGCGATATCGACTATTTTCGCGAAAATATCTCCAACGCAGCGACGGCAAAAGACCTCGTCTCTGATCGGCGATTGCTCTCCGTCGCGCTTGGGGCGTTCGGCCTCGATGAAGAGATCAACAAACAGGCGTTTGTTCAAAAAATCCTCGAAGACGGCACGGAAAGTTCGGACGCATTCGCCAACCGCCTGAACGAGCCGCGATATCTCGCCCTCGCAGAGGCGTTTGGCTATGGCGACGCCGGCGGCGGCGAAGCTGTTCTTCAGGCCGAGTTTCAGGAAGACATCATTGCGCGATATCGCGTGCGCGCCTTTGACCGCGCCGTCGGCGAAGTCGACAATGACGCGCGTCTTGCACTGAATTTTCGTCGCGAAATTTCTGAAATTGTATCCACCGATTCCACGGACGAGACGATCTGGTTCCGGATCATGGGCCAGCAGCCCATCAAAGAAGTCCTTGAAACAGCGCTCAATCTTCCTCAGGAAATCTCACAGCTTGATATCGACCGGCAGCGCGAACTCTTTGAAGATAAGGCTGCGCGCTTGTTCGGTGATTCCGATCCGGCGATACTTTCTGACCCGGAAGTCCTGGACGAGGTCCTGCGGCGTTTCTTCCTAGTTCGCCAAACGCAAAACGGCCCGACCTCAGCGACGCCAGGCTTCTCCGCACTTACGCTATTGCAAAGCGCGTCCATCGGCGCCGGGGCGACGCAAAATCTGTTTCAGTCACAGTTTTAGAGTATTTCGCCTATCTGTCCGGCTTCGACAGCGCGGCGTCTAGTTTTTCGAAACTTTCCGCGCAGTTTCGGCTTCGCTCTGAGACGAATTGATCAAGCGCCGGCCAGAGTTCAATCGCTTCATCAATTTCCGGATCTGACCCTGCGGCATACAGCCCTGTTTGAATCATTGTCGCCGCATCATCATAAGCGGCAATCAAGCGCCGCGCCCGAGTGAGCATCGCGTTTTCTTCGTCGCTTGCCGCGTAAGGCAGGCTGCGCGAAACGCTGCGCCGAATATTGATTGCTGGAAACCGGCCGCGCTCGGCAATTGCGCGGTCCATCACCACATGTCCGTCCAGGATGCTCCGTACCGTATCGGCGATGGGCTCATCCATATCGGAACCCGCAACGAGGACGCTGAATATTGCTGTGATATCTCCCGAAGCGCCGGCGCCCGGGCCAGTTCGTTCGGCCAGCGCGGCAATCGCGCGGAACGTCGATGGCGGATAGGCGCGCAGCGATGGCGTTTCGCCTGCGGTCAGCGCTATCTCCCGGTGTGCGTCTGCAAACCTCGTTATTGAATCGAAAAGAACAAGAACGTGCAGTCCCTTGTCGCGGAAATACTCCGCCGTCGCGATCGCCATGAGCGCGCAGCGGCGCTTCATGGGCGCCGGTTCATCGCAGGTTGAAACGAACATGATAGACCGATCGCGGCCTTTCGATGATAGAATGCGATCGACAAATTCTCCGATTTCGCGGCTTCGCTCTCCGATCAGCGCTACAATTACGATATCGGCTTCAATTTCCTTCGCGAGATCGCCGACGAGCGTTGTCTTTCCGACGCCGGAGCCTGCGAACAGACCAATGCGCTGGCCTTTACATAAGGGCAGAAACGTATCGAATGGAGCAAGCCCCGTGTTCACGCGAGCGCCAAGGCCGCGACGATTGGCGATGGGCTTCTCGCCGGCGTTCAGCGCCATAACGCGTTCGCCGCGCGGCGTTACAGCGCCGTCAGTCGCCTCGCCCGCTGCATTGATAACCTTGCCCAGCCATTTTTCGCTGGGCCGGAATTCGTCGTCAGCGCGCAAATAGGCCCGATCGCCGGGCGACATGCCAGCCATCGATGCGTCCGGCAGAACGAAGAGACTTGTCTCGCGCATGGCGACGACTTCGCCAGACGACGACAAAGCGTCAACAAATTGTAAACGGTCGCCGATCTTGGCGACGTCATTCAATCCCTCGATTTCCAGAAGACCGTTCTCAACTGAGACAACTTCGCCCCAAAACGCGCTTGAGCTTGCGTTCGATAGCGCGCCTGTAAGCATATGTTGAAAAGTCGCCGTCACGTTTTGGCACACCGATTAAGTTTATTTTCAACTTTCACGAATATTTTCATACTCAGTAATCCTTAACAGGATGTCGGCGAATGATTGAAAATTTGAAAATTCTGAAGATGGCTTCTGCAATGGCGCGTTACGCGGCAGAGCGTCATCAGGTGTTGTCGCAGAACATCGCCAATGCAGACACATCCGGGTACCGAGCTAAAGATCTCGAACCCTTCGCTGATGCGTTCGCGCGCGCGGATGCAGTGAAATCCGCAAGTCGCTCTGGTTCCATGACGACGAGCACGAACGCCGCGTTCGCGCGCATTATCGATGCGCCGGGCGTTGAGAAGCCGAACGGCAATAATGTGTCCCTTGAAGGTCAGCTGACGAAAACTATCGAGGCGCAGGCCGAACATCAGACGGCGACGCTCTTCTATAAGAAGACGATCGACATGCTGCGCCTGACACTGAACAAGGGGGCTTAGGCGCGCCATGAATACGTTCATGAACTCAATGGAGGCCGCGGCGAGCGGTATGCGCGCACAAGGCGTGCGTATGCGTGTTGTCTCCGAAAACATCGCCAACGCCGACACGCCCGGGTACCAGCGAAAGCTTCTTTCCTTCAACACCGTGCTCGACAGCGTTTCAAAAACATCGCTGGTGTCCGCCGGGCGTATCGCGCTCGACAACAGCACGCTGGAAGAAAAGTACGATCCGTCTCATCCCCTCGCCGACGAGAACGGAAACGTTCAGATGTCGAATGTGAAATTGCTGGTTGAGATGGCCGACGGCCGCGAAGCCAATCAGTCCTACGAAGCCAACCTCGCGACCTTTCAGCAGGCGCGAGAGATGTACAAAAATCTTCTTGACGTTCTGAGGAGGTAGAAAATCTCATGAATGTGAATGTCTTTAACGCCCTGACGGCGTCCAAACTCCCCGCCTCGCCGCTCACGGCGAAACAACCCCAACTCGACCAAGGCGCGGGCGCTGGCGCAGAATTCAAGCCCGTTGAATCGGCGAAAGAGTTTGCGAATGCTGTCGCAAACAGCGAACGCGCCGCATCCGCCTATATGGTCGGCAAGGCCGATCCGCACTCGGTCGTCGAGGCCATCGCCTCGGCGGAATTGGCTGTCGAGACCGCCGTTACGGTCCGGAACCGCGTCGTAGAAGCCTATCAAGAACTGCTTCGCATGCCGATCTAACGCTGCAGGACGCCATGACCGAAGCTGACATTGTTGACTTACTGCGTTCCTATCTGTGGACCGGCGTCTGGATATCAGCGCCGCTGCTGATAACGGCGCTCGTCGTCGGTATTGCCGTCGGCCTGTTTCAGGCGTTGACGTCAATCCAGGAGATGACCCTTACATTCGTCCCGAAACTCATTGCGATGCTAATCGTATTCACGCTTTGCATCGGGTTTTCAGCAAATCTGTTGCTCGGCGTCTTTGAAGACAGCGTTACGCGCTACATCGCGCGGTGATCCATGCGGACCTTGATCTTCATAATCCTGCTTGGTTGCGCAGCGCCGGGCGTCGCCCTCGGCAAGACAGAAAACCGGCAAACTCTATGCCTCGACGCCGCAGCGCGCGCTGAAGCGACCCACAAGATTCCCCGTAAACTTCTGCAGGCGATCACGCTTGTTGAGACCGGCCGAACCAGCGACGAGCAGTTCGTCGCCTGGCCATGGACAACCAATGTGAATGCGCAAGGAAGCTATTTCGAAACCAAAAAAGACGCTTTGAACTTCGTGAAGTCACAGATGGATGCCGGCGAAACGTCCATCGATATCGGCTGTTTTCAGATCAACACAAAATGGCACGGCGACGCGTTTGACTCCATCGCTGACATGGCTGATCCGGACAAGGCGGCGGATTACGCTGCGAAATTTCTGGTTACACTGAAGGACGAATTTGGCGACTGGAACACGGCCGCATCGCGCTACCATTCGCGGACACCGGCCTACGCGCAACGCTATGCGCAGAAGCTCTCCAGCGTACGCAAATCTCTCGACGGAGATATATCGCCAGCGCTTATCGAAACGCCGCTTCTCGCGCAGGCAATCCCCGCAAACGAAAGCGACGTCAATCTCGGCGGCGTTGCGCTTTCCATGTTTCTCGACGTTCAACCCTTGTTCGACCGGCAGACGCGTCGATCCATTCTTTCGGACGCGCCATCCCCATGAACATGAATGTAAAAACATTCTTCCAGCCGACCGTCATGCTCGCCATCGCCCTGATGGTGGTTATTGTCATGATGGTGCTGCCGGCGCCCGCGTGGGTCGTCGATATTGGTTTGACCGCGTCGTTCGCGCTGGCGATCCTGATTTTGACGATCACGCTCTTTATTGACCGGCCGCTGGATTTCTCGTCGTTCCCGACAATCCTCCTGTCGTCATTGCTTTTGCGCCTGTCGCTCAACGTATCGTCGACCAAGCTGATTATCAGCCAGGGCCATACAGGCGTCGACGCCGCGGGCGGGGTTATTCAGGGCTTCGCCATGTTCATCATGGGCGGCAATGTTTTTCTCGGTCTTGTTATTTTCGTCGTCCTGTTGATCGTCAACTTCATGGTGATCACCAAAGGCGCCGGGCGCATGGCGGAAGTCGGCGCGCGTTTCGCCCTCGACGGCATGCCGGGCAAACAGCTCGCGATCGACTCCGACATCGCCGCCGGCGCGATCAGTCACGAAGAAGCGAAAGCCCGTCGCCAGCTCGAACAGGAAGAAACCACATTTTTTGGCTCTCTCGACGGCGCGTCGAAGTTCGTCAAGGGCGACGCAATTGCCGGCCTGCTCATCACGCTGCTTAATCTTGTTGTCGGCCTCGCCATCGGCATCGGCGTGCACAATCTGACGTTTGGCGAGGCGATCTCCACTTACTCAATTTTGACCGTGGGCGATGGCCTTGTTTCGCAAATCCCGGCGGTCATCATTTCCATTGCCGCGGCATTGTTGCTTTCAAAAGGCGGCGTTCTCGGCTCCACCGATCGCGCGCTCTTCGATCAGCTCGGCAAATACCCGGCTGCCATGGGCACCGTCGCCGCGATGCTCTGTGTGTTCGCTCTTTTCCCGGGAATGCCGTTCCTGCCGTTTATGGCCGGCGCGGTTCTGCTGGGCGGCCTCGCCTACGCCGCGCAGCAGCAGCAAAAACGTGCCGAAGTTGAAAAGGAAAAAGCGGAAATAGAAGAGGCGGCGGAAACGCCAACAGAAGTTTCGCTCGGGGATGTTCTTGACCTTGATGAGATTCATCTGGAGTTCTCGCCGAATATCATCCCGTTGTGCCTCGACGCATCAAGCGGCCTCGACAAACGCATTTCCAAGATCCGCCGTTATGTCGCCGGCGAGTTCGGCTTCATCGTTCCGGCAACGCGCCTTACCGATAATTCCGCATTACCCGAGAACGAATACTCGATCCGCATTCACGGCGTCGAAGTTGCGCGCAGCTGGCTCGATCCCAAGGGCGTCATGGTGCTCACCCGTGATGACACGCCGCTAAATATTCCGGGCAAGGACGTTACCGAACCGGTATATCAGGCGCCGGCGAGATGGATTCCCGCAGACCAGAGCGAAAATGCTGTGGTCCTGGGTTTGCCGGTGATCGAACCCGTTGAGGTCATCGCGACCCATCTTCTTGAAGTGATCAAGGCGAATTTCGGTCGCCTGATGACGCGGCGCGCCTTGCGGCGTATCCTCGATGAGTTCGTCTCCACGTCTGACACGGAGAAGGCGGCCGCCAATAAGAAGATTCTCGACGAATTCATTACAGACGACACGCCATTTGATCTCGTTCAGTCAGTGCTCCGATTGTTGCTGGAGGAACGTGTTTCGGTGCGCAACCTGCCCGTTATCCTCGAGACGATCAGCGAGGGACGCTCGGCGTTATCAACGCCGGAACAGATCGCGGAATACGTACGCCAACGCATCGGTCTCCAGCTTACCGCCAAGCTGCGCAATGACGAGGGCTACTTGCCGCTCATTCAACTGGCGCCGGAATGGGAGGAACTGTTTGTTCAGCACGAACATAAGCAGGAGAACGGGGTCAGCGACATTGCCCTGTCGCCCGGCGATTTCAACCGGCTGGCGGGCGCCATTCGCGAAGGCGTCGCAAACGCCGTTTCCAAAGGCGCTTTTCCCGCCATTGTCACCAGTTCCCAGCGCCGACGTTTTCTGACGACGGTTTTGTCGGCCAAAGGAATTCGTAACCCGGTCATCTCTTACGAAGAGATCGACCCGACCGAGCGACCGTCCATTCTCGGCGTCGCGTAACGAGGCGGCGATGGATTTCTTCCCCCTCGCCGCCCTGTCGCAATTGCGCGAGCTTAGCGACGGATATGTCGTGCTCGCCGTTGCGATCTTCACGCGACTGTCTGCGCTATTGTTCTTCCTGCCCGGCATTGGCGAGCGCATGATTCCGGTGCGCATCCGGCTCATGGTTGCGCTCGCGTTGATGCTTGTGTTGTTGCCCGCATTCGCTGGCGACTATACCGCGCCAGCGCGCCCCTCAATGATCGCCTTGCTATTCGCCGCCGAAGCGGTGTGCGGCGCACTGATTGGCTTCAGCATCCGTATCGCTGTCTTTGCAATCCAGACCGCGGGCTCAATCATGAGCCAAAGTTTGTCGCTCGCCCAATTATTCGGTTCAAACATATCGTTCGATCTTGAAACGCCAATATCGACGCTTCTCATGTTTGCAGGCGTCGTCATGGCGGTGACCGCCGGTATTCACTTCGAAGCCGTCAGCGTCCTCTTGATGTCATACGACATCATGCCGCTTGGGGAGTTTCCGGGCGCAAGCGCCACCGGCGAATGGGCCGCCGGACGCACCGCGTTCGCATTTTCCGCCGCGCTTTCTCTCGCATTTCCGTTCGTCATCCTCGGATTTATATACAACCTTGCCATCGGCGCGGCGAACCGGGCGATGCCGCAACTTATGGTCGCCTTTGTCGGTATTCCCGCCGTCACTTTCGCAGGCCTTATCCTGCTTGCCGCCAGCGCGCCGGTGATCCTGACGGTATGGCTTGAGATGACCCGCGAGATCATCGCGGAATTTCTGGCGTCGGCCCCATGAGCGATAACGACCAGACAAGCGCCGGCGACAAGACGCACGAGCCGACACCGCAGAAGCTGCGCAAATCCCGTGAACAGGGCGATGTTCCCTACTCCATGGAGGCAACGGCGGCGACAACATACGCCGCCTTTTTTCTCGGCTTGCTAATTCTCGCCGGCTGGGCTGGCATGGACATATTCTCAACGCTCGCACCCTTCTTGAGCCACCCCGAAGCGGTCAGCGCTGCGTTCGCAGGCCCGGACAAGCAGAGCGTCGCAGCAGATCTTGTGTTTCGCGCATTCCGCGGCGTTTTTGCGATTCTCTTAATCGTTCTGTTGGGCGTATTTGCTTCAGCGACCGTTCAGCGCGCGTTTGCATTTTCGTTGAAGAAGTTGAAGCCGAAGCTTTCGCGAATCTCGGTGGTGGATAATGCGAAGCAAAAATATGGCCCTGAAGGAATTTCCGAGTTCGTCAAAAAAGCCGCGAAGCTTTGCGCGATCCTTGGAATTGTTCTCTTCGCGGTCAAGGATCGGTTTCTCGAATTGCCTGGACTGATCGGCAAACCCGCCGCAGCCCTGCCCGGCTATTTCTTTAATGAAACCGTTTTTTTTCTGGGGCTGATTACAGGCGCCGCGGCGCTTATTGGATTCCTCGATCTTCCATGGCGGCAATATCAATATAAGAAGCGCCTTCGAATGACTCACGAAGAGGTCAAGCGCGAAAACAAGGAAACCGAGGGCGACCCGATGCTCAAGGGCGTGCGCCGCCAACGCGCTGAAGCGATTGCCACAAACCGCATGATGGCGGACGTGCCGGATGCGGATATCGTCATCGTCAACCCCACCCATTACGCGACGGCGCTGAAATGGGATCGGCAGAACGGCGCAGCCCCGATTTGTATCGCGAAAGGCGTTGACGAGGTCGCAGCGCGGATCCGGAAGGCCGCCGCCGAACATGGCGTGCCCATCAAACGCGATCCGCCGACCGCACGCTCCATTTATGCTCTTGTTGAAGTCGGCCAGGAAATTAAACGCGAGCACTTCGCAGCTGTTGCCGCGGCCATCCATTACGCCGATCAGATTCGGAAAAAGAAGAAGGCGGGCGCGTCATGAACCACAAGGATGCAGAGACCTTGCGCGACTTGCTCGCCCTTAAAAAGCAGGCGGCCTCTTTAAAATATAAAGCGCGCCTGGCCGAACAACAAACGCTCCTCGACCGGTCGGCGGACTGTATTCGCAACAGCGCGCAAGTCGATTTCTATTGTAACGGCGTTCCATCGGCAGGCGATCTTGTCGCGGCTTCGAGATTTCAGTCACACCTCCGCGTAAGAGCGGCGCGGCTTGAAACGGCGGCGCGAAGTTTGGATGACCTGCTCGAAACGATGCGGAACAAGATGCGTCAGTCGGTCAACCGCGAGACAGCAGCGGAGACCCTGGTGACGGAAGCAGAACGAATACGGAGGCTCCGGGTCAATGAGAAAGATGAAAGCACGCGCGAAGAAATCACGCTCATGCGACGTTCCGCTGGAAACTGACAACCAGCGGCCGAATACTAAAGTCTCTGCGCCGGCGGTTCCGGATTCGAACGAACTTTAATGAGTATGACCAATTCGTAAACAGCATCGGCGCGGCGATATTCGACTAGTCGCGGATTAACCGGAACGCAATGCAATCGTGATGACATGACGGTAACTCTGCGAGCGCCTTGGGGGGCCGATTCTATGTCATTAACACAAGCTTCAATGCCGACGACTCAAGACATTGGCGCGGATGTTATTCGTGCGCTTGGCGGCATGAATATTCCGCCGAAACCGGAATATTATCAGGTCTGGTATGCGCATCTTGAGAACGCAAATGACGACCTTTCGACCGAAATTCAATCAAAGCTCGATAATGGCGGCGAACTGGACGAATTTTTTCTAAAAGACATTCACGAACGCTACTTCGAACTGGCGCACCCGCCGAAACAGATCGAAAAATTTGCGCACCAGGTACTGCAAGAAACGAACTCGCTTCAACAATTGTCACGGCTCTTCGATTCCAATACCAAGCAATTCAACTCAGATCTCGCGGACGCCTCCGAAAGCGCCGCCGACATATCCGACCAGAACGGCGCGTCGACGAACTTGCTGAACTCGCTTGTTGACATCGCGCAGAGCGCCATGGCGCGGAACAATGAGCTTGAAAAAAAGCTTTCGAACGCATCTGAAAAAATCGACAACCTGCAGACATCGATCGAATCCATCGCACAGGATGCCCGAACCGATTTCCTGACGAAGCTGAACAATCGCCGATATTTCGACAGCACCATTCCGCAGTTGGCGCATGCCGCAGCGAACGAAGATACGCCGCTTTGTATGATCGTGGCCGATATCGATCACTTCAAATCGTTCAATGACAAATGGGGGCACCCGGTCGGCGATCAGGTGCTGAAGCTGGTGGCCGACGTGCTGCGCGAAACCCTGAAAGGCCAGGACCTTCTTGCGCGCTATGGCGGCGAGGAGTTCGCAATTGCGCTTCCGAATACGTCCTTGAAAGACGCCGCAACGGTTGCCGACAATGTTCGCAACGCCGTCTCCAAGCGAAAGCTTATCAACCGCGCGAACAACCAAAGCCTCGGACGCGTGACGATGTCCTTTGGCGTTGCCCAATTCCAGGGTGACTGGGCGACCGACGAATTTTACAAGGCGGCGGATTCGGCCCTCTACCAGGCCAAACAAAACGGTCGCGACCGGGTCGAATGCTGGCAAGAGAACGCCGCCGGAGCCTGACCAAAAATTTTCCCGCTGGTTTCGGCGATACAGATCCGCGCGATTTGATGACCGGGTCGGTAGGCAATACCGATGAAACTGTGTCAATATCCGGCGGCCAATGCCTGCGCCCGATCACATCGTTCTGCTTTTGCACTTACTCGTCTTCGTCTATTGGCTGGGCGGGGATATTGGCGTTTTCTATTCAAGTTTCCTGTTAACGGATAGCAAGCGTGATACAGCAGGGCGCATCGCCGCGGCGAAGATTTTAAATGATGTTGATCTCGTTCCGCGGATCTGCCTGTTACTGACCTTGCCAACCGGCCTGGCGGTCGCGGCATCGCGCGGCTGGATGAGTATTGACGTCGCATTGATCGTTGCAGCGTTTGTAATCGCGATCATTTGGATATGGCTGCTCTTCGCTCTGCACAACCAAAGCGGACCAGTTGCAGTCTTCCGTCGCATCGACGCCGGATTGAGATGGCTCTTCTGTTCCGGTCTCGTTGCAATTCCGATCGCAGGAATATCCGGCGCGATTGATATCCCGCTCTTTATTTCGCTCAAAATGCTGTTGCTGGCCGTCGCGATATTGATGGGGCTTTTTGTACGCAACGCGCTGAAGCCCTTTGCTCCAGCATTTGCCAAACTCGTCGCTGGCGACGCCGATGCAGTAACAAACGAAACTATTAGATCGTGCCTTCGCCGCGCCCGGCCCGCCGTTATCGCGATCTGGATCACGCTCATCGCAGCGGCTATGCTTGGCATTGCAACGCCTATATAGTGATCGCCCTCCATTAAAACGCCTTCGGCACTGAGATTTTGTTATGTTTCCTCGCTACCTGATCGTTTGTGCATGTGCGCTCATCGCAGCGAACGCCGCAAACGCTGCGGATATTGCCTTCGACGAAATCGAAACCTACCACCGGGCGGATTATTCGCGCACGCCGACCTCGTGCGACGAATACGCGGCGCATCCGGGCGATCCGGAGCGCGTCTCCGAAGGCGTATCGCAAAATGAAATGGACAAACCGGCGGCGATCGCCGCATGTCTTGAGGCTGTCGCTGACGATCCGGAGAATCCGCGGCTCAATTATCAACTCGCGCGCGCATATGGCTACTCCGGACAACACAAAGAAGGCGACCCTTTTCGCAATAAGGCCGTGCGCAAAGGGTATCCGCAATCCTTATTCGTCGTGGGGTATATCCGGATCGAAGGCTGGGACGGCCGCCCCGCGGCGCCATGTTATGGCGGCGAACTCGTTCGCCTTTCCGCCCAGGCGGGACGGTTCGCCGGACTTGTCGGCTTCCCGCATTACGCCATGAGCGGACGCTTTGACGCGTGCAGCAACTTTCCTGTCGTCAACCGGTCCGAAATGGCTGCTTTTCTTGACAGGGCGGACGATGACGCGTCCGATTTTTACCAACGGCTTCTCGTCGCAGAGTTAAAGGCGAAGCTGTCGAAACGGAATTGACTTACTCACTCACCGCTTCGGGTAGTCCTTCCAGCAGGTAAACGTCGAACCGCGACCAGTTCTGGTCAATTCGGTCTGCTTTCAACTTCTCATATTCCGGGTCTGACCAGAAAGCCCGCGCCGCTTCCATGGACGGCCATTTTGTAATAACAAAACTCTGGAATTCGGCGCCGTTTTCAAGAACATCTTTATTGCGACCGACCGCAAGATATTCACCGCCGTATTTTTCGTAGAGCGGTCCAAGTTCCGCCGTATAGCCTGTCATAAATGCGTCGCGATCATAGACATCGCCGAGCACCACGAGATAGGCTGGTCGCGACGAAGATTTCGCCGCCATCGCGCCAAGCCCAGTATTCAAAAGTAGCGTTGCAGCGACGCCGATCACGGCGCCAACCGCTATATAGATTGCACGTTGCGTCATTGTCCTGTCTCTTTCCTGTAGTTGATCTGATAAACGACGATGAGATGGCCGTCCCGGTCGAGAAAGCCCATCTCGATACCATTGGCGCCCAGCGCATGAGAACTTAACAGGTGATACCCGCCTGCACGCAGCGCACTCTCAATTTCATCGAACCGGCCATTTGCATTCATGAGCACCGCCGCCATACGAACGTCTTCATTCGAGCTCTTTTGCAAAAGCGCTTTGTATTCGACCAGCGACAGCGTTCTTTTCTCAACATCCGAATCGAGTGTGGCATGCATGACCGTCGCCTCGTTCGGAATGTTAAAGGCCTCATAAACGTACGACGTTTTGGGGTCTTCTTTTAAGCTGCCCAAACGAAATCCCAGAATATCGCGATAAAGCGACAAAGCCGCATCCATGTCGCTGACAACCAGCGTTGGCCGTCTGACATAAGACCCGTCATACGTCTCCGCATCTTCGGCGGATACAGGCGCGATATGAGCGAGTGAAAATAAGGCAACTGCAAAAATGAATGGTGTTCTCATTTTTGGGGCTCCTCCTCGGTTCGACGTTTTGAAAAACCAAACACCAAGATCAGCCCGGCGACCCATGGCAGGATGCGTTCCTTCCATGCGCCTGGGCCGGCGTCGGCGAATTGATTGAAATATACCGCCAACGAAAATCCGGCGATCATTGCCGCGATGACAATGAGCGGCGCCGGACGCCGTCGCATCGCGCGCGCGATGATGGTTGGACCAAACGCAGCGCCGAGCGCGGTCCAGGCAAAAAGAACGCGGCCAAAAATTGTCGCCGGAAGCAGCAAAGTCAGCGCAACAGCGCCGATGCACAGAACTACGATGACGCAGCGCGTAATCAGAACTTCGCGGCCGGGCGCAAGCCTGGCTATTCCGATATCGTGGCTTGCAGCGGCGGACGCAACCAACAACTGACTATCGACCGTCGACATGATCGCCGACAAGATCGCCGCATAAACTAGCGCCGGCAAAATGCCGGGGAGCAGCGTTTGCGCCGCATCAAATACAATTGATTCGCCAAGCGCGGCGCCGGGTTCGGCCATGGCGCGCGCCGAGAGGGCGATAACAGACATGCCCGCATAAACAAGCGCACCCCAACTGAGCGCGACAGCGCCGCCTTGCAAGCGAGCCTTACGGTCGCGTGTCGCCATGATCCAGGTCAGCAAGTGCGGTTGCCCGAGCGCGCCGAAACCGATGGCGCTGACGCCGAACAGAAAACCGACGGCGGACCAGCCCGCATGGGCGCCGAACGGCGCGGTAATAATGTTCGCCTCGGCGGCAAGGCCGGCGGCGACGCCTTCAAAGCCGCCGGCGGCGCCGAACACTGCAAATGGCAAGACGGTCGCAATAGCGGCGATTGATAACCCTTGCAGCGTATCGGTAAGGCTAACCGCGAGAAAGCCGCCAAGAAAAGTGTATACGAGAATAACGCCAGCGGCGATGAAAACCGCAACTGTCATATCCACGCGGAACACATCTGCGAGCGCCGCGCCCGCGCCCTGGAACTGCGCGGCAATGTAAAAGGAAAAGCAAAACAGGATCATGGCGGCGGCGACGATCTTGATGACGCGGTACATGGCGCCGCTCGCATCTGCCGCAATAATATCAAGCGCCGTCAGATGGCCGTGCTCTCGCGACACCCGGCTGAGCCAGGGACCAAGGGCAAACCAGACAACCGCGTAGCCGGCGAGAATGCCCGGGATCATCCACAACGCCGAGACGCCGACGCCGGCCACAAAACCGGTGAAGCCCAGCAGGACCCAGGCTGATGACGTTGACGCCGCATAGGCGAGACCGGCGACAACCGGCCCCAATGATCGCCCGCCAAGGAGAAAATCGTCTTCGGATTTGCCGCCCCGCCGGGCCGCCCAGAAGCCAATTCCCAGCAGCGCAAGCATGTAGAAAACGAGCGTGATGGCGCTGCCCATTGAAGACGGCGGATTTTCCATCGATTTTTGCTCCGGTCTGCGCGATATTTTGACCTGAAAGCCGGTTCGCGTCAAAATGATATATCATTTCAACTGATCGGATCGACCCGCCATGACCCTGGAATTTGAAACGACCATGGCCTGCCCCGGCAAAACGGCGCGGGAGATTTTCGAGGAGGTGAAAGCCAATCCGGCCCGCGCCCGCTTCGGGTTTGGCGAGAAGCTCGCCATCGTCAATGTCGATGTGCAACAGGCCTATACGCGTCCTGACCTTTTTCCGAAAACGTCATACGTGACCCATCCGGATCAGATCCGGTTTATCAACGAAATTTCCTCGCTCGCCCGGAAAAACGCGATGCCGGTGATCTGGACACAGGTCGCATATAAGGCGGACGGCGGAGACGCCGGAATATGGGGTACGCGCACCAACACGCCGGACAGTTTGCAAAACATCAAATATGACTCCGAACGTCACAAACTCGATCCGCGATGTGAACCGGATCCGGATAAGGACTACATTTATACGAAACGTATGCCGAGCGCTTTTTTTGAAAGCCCGCTCCAGAGCTACCTTGTCTGGCACAAGGTCGATACTGTCGTGATTACCGGCGGATCAACGTCCGGCTGCGTACGGGCGACGGCCGTCGATAGCCTGTCACGCGGGTACCGCACAATCGTTCCGGAAGAATGCGTGGCAGACAAACATGAAAGCTATCATTTTGCGAACCTCACTGACCTGCAATTAAAGTACGCGGACGTCGTGGAGGTCAGCGAAGTGATTGCCTGGCTGAACGAACGGGGTTGAGCGATGATTTATTGGACCAGACTAGCTTTCGTTTCCATTGTCATTTTCGCCATCGGCATGGCGGAAGCGCGCGCCAACGGGTTTGACCGCGCCGCATTTGACAAATTCGTTTCCGACCGCGCTGGCGACGGCGAACCGATTTACTGGTACTCGATCGGCACTATTCGGTCTTATCCCGCCGGCGACCTTCTGTTTGAAATGGAAGGGTACGACACGGCGCGCCGCCACACGCCCGATCCTTCAAAAGCAAAAACAGAACAGTACAATCGGAAGATTTACTTCTACAAGAACGCTGAAACCGGCGAATACATCAAGGAATGGGGCGGAGAGGCCGTCGAGCCCATCGCATATCCTTATCAGTTCATCACCTATGAACTCATCGGCGATCAGATCGAAACGCATCTCGAACAAGGCGCCGAACCACGCATCACGAAGTTTGGTCCGTCTCGCCAGATCAGTGCGCGACGCCTCGGTGATACGCTAGTCGTCACGGCGCCGGTCTATATTGATTTCCCGATTCCAAATTCCGATCGCCGGATCGACGCTTTCGAAAATTATGATTTCTTTCTTCAAGGAAGCGACGCATCCGAACCGCACCAACTCTCATGGGTTCGATATGGCGACCTCCCCGGCTGGGCCGCTGCAGAATCGAGCACGGGCAAGGCAATTTATCATTTAATTACCTGGCGCGTTGAAGACTTTAACGATCTGCCGGCGGGCATTCGGGCCGAAATCGAAGAGAGCCACCCGCTTTGGAAACAGCCCCCGGCATCGCTCTCGGAAGTGCGCGCGCTGCAAAGTCCGGATAGCGACGAGAAAGAAAGCAAAGGTTTCTAGCGCCCATGCACGCCGACCCAAATCTCTATGATTACTGGCCCTATCACGATCGTCCGAAAATCGTATGGCCGGGCGGGAAGAAACTCGCTTTCTGGATTGCGCCGAATATCGAGTTTTACGAGTTCGATCCGCCGGTGAACCCGTCGCGTCCCGGCTGGCCGAAACCGACGCCTGACGTGGTCGGGTATTCACAACGCGACTGGGGAAATCGCATTGGTCACTGGCGGCTTATGGAGCTGCTGGACAAATACGAAATGCGCGGATCGATTTCACTGAATGTCGCGATGTGCGATCACTGCCCCGAAATCATTGACGCCTGTAACGCGCGCAACTGGGAGTTTTTCTCCCACGGCATTTACAATACGCGTTTTTCATACGGCTTTGACGAAGCGCAGGAACGCGCGGTCCTTGAAGACTCTATAAAGACCGTGGAAAGCGCGACCGGAAAACGCATTCGAGGGTATCTTGCGCCGGCGTTAACGCACACGGAGCGAACATTCGATCTCATTGCAGAGTATGACTTCTGGTATACGTGCGATCTTTTTCAGGATGACCAGCCGCAGCCGGTCAAGACCAGATCCGGCAAGCTCATTTCCATGCCGTATTCGCTCGAGGTCAACGACGTCATCACTTACGGGGCACAGGCCATGACCCCATGGCGGTATGCGGATATTCTGAAACGTCATTTCGACGAACTTTTAAGAGAGGGCGAAGAAAGCGGGACCGTAATGTGCATTCCGTTGCACGCCTATCTCGTTGGTCAGCCGCACCGTATTCGCCCCTTTGAAGAAGCATTGAATCATATTACTTCGCACAAGGATGATGTCTGGATCACGACTGGCGCCGAAATCGCGGCGTTTTTCAGGGACAATTGTTGGGACCAGACACTTGAGGATATCAACGCCCGCGGCGTTGCGCGCGGCGGAACAGGATTCCAGCCGGGGAGCGCTGCGCCATGAGCCTTCCGCCCGACTATACTGCTTACAAGAACCGGAATCACGGTCAGGATATCGACCGGTACGGGATGCGGTTTGTCGGCGACCGCGAGAAGCAAAAACTTCCCGGCAACGCGGCGCTCGGCGTCGCCATCATCATTCCCCTAGAGTTTTTCATGCTGAACCCGTCCGGCAAACCGTTCAAACATCCGGGCGCGATGGCGACGCCATATCCCGATTTGCGGCATTTTACGACGCGCGACTATGGCAATCGCGTCGGCGCGTTTCGCCTGTTGCGCGCATTTAGGAACGCCGACGTCAAAATGACATTCGCGGTAAACGCCGCCTTGCTGCAACGTGTCAGGCCATTGATCGATACGATCGCGGCGGATGGACATGAAATCGCCGCTCATGGCTTCGATACGGACTCAATTCACTTCGGGGAAATTGCGCCGGAGACTGAACGCGAATATGTCGAAAAGACCCGCGCGGTGTTCGACGCCGCCGGCATAACGCCGCGAACATGGATGAGTCCGGCGCGCCAGCAGTCTTTTCAAACCTTGGACCTTATTTCGGAGGCGGGATTTGATATTTGCCTTGATTGGGAAACCGATACGGTTCCGGTTACAATGAAAACGAAAACGAAGCCTGTTCAGGCGTTCCCTGTTCTTAATGAACTGGATGATCGTTTTCTTTTAGCAACGAAAAATCACGACGAGGCGGCCTGGCGGGACCAGATACTGGAAGCTGCGGACATGACAGCGTCTGAGGCGCCGCGATATGGCGCGCAAGTTTTTGGCTTTACGATGACGCCTTATATCGCGGGCCTGCCGTTCAGAATGTGGGCCGTGCGCGATATTGTTGATGGTTTATCCAGTCGCAACAATGTAATTGTCGATACTGTTTCATCGATAACGGATAGTCTCACGTGAACCGCCGCAACTTCATCCTTTCAACTACCGCCGCCGGAGCTTTCATGACCAACGCCGTCGCCGCCCCTCGCGAACGTTACTCCGCGCTAGCGCTGCAGACCCTTTGCGATGCGGTCAATCAGGACAAGTCGCGACGCGCCGCGCGGAAGCGAATGGAAGCGGCTATGCGCCGCGTCGAAAAACAGATTGCTGCGTCGAAAGGTTTTTTAAAAAGCTTTAACGGGTATGATTTGCGGCTGGTCGTTCTGCCGGAATACTGGATGACGGGTTTTCCCTTGGGTGAATCCCGCGAAGAATGGCAGGATAAGGCTGTCATCGAAATGAGCGGTGAATTTGCCGGCATGATGGCGGAGACGGCGAAGAAATTTCAGATCTATCTCTGCTCCAATCACTATGAAAACGATCCAAACTTTACTGATCTCTACTTTCAGGCGAATGTCGTCTATTCGCCTGCAGGCGACGTCGTCCTTCGATACCGACGCATGATTTCTCTTTATTCCCCGAGCCCATATGATGTCTGGGATCAATATCTGGAGATTTACGGCGCTGACGCCGTATTTCCTGTGGCCGATACAGAAATCGGCGTCATGGGAACCATTGCAAGCGAGGAAATACTATTCCCGGAGATCGCGCGTATGCACACGCTCAAGGGTGCCGAGTTGCTTCTTCATCCGACATCGGAGGTCAGCGCGCCGGGGCTCACGCCAAAGGATATTGCAAAGCGCGCCCGAGCGCTTGAAAATCTCGCTTACGTGATATCCGCCAATTCCGGCGGCATTGCAGGCACGGCTGTTCCGCAAGCATCGACTGATGGGATGTCGAAAGTCGTCGACTGGAAAGGCGCCGTGGTTGCGGAAGCGGCGGTTGGCGAAACCATGAACGCCAACGCGATTATCGATATTGACGGCCTGCGCGCGGCGAGGCGCAAAACAGGTATGTCCAATTTTCTATCGCGGCTGCCGCAAGACGCATTTGTCGGCGGATACACGTCAACCGTATCGCCTGCGAACCGTACGCCCGACGGCAAAATGATTGAACGACAGGACGCCATTTCGTCACAACAAGCTATCATTGACCGACTTGTCGCGGACGGCATTATTAAATGACGCGCAATGACTGACGCACTTCGATATGTATCTGCGCCGCCGATAGGCGAGATCGTGCTTGATCAACCGGCCAAACGCAATGCGATCAGCGAAGCAATGTGGCGCGATCTTGGGGTCGCCGTTAAAAAGGCAGACGCCGACAAAGACGCAGCGATAATTGTCGTGCGCGGTGAAGGTGATCATTTTGCCGCCGGCGCCGACATTACAGAATTCGAACGCGTTTACGCGACACGCGAAAGCGCAGGCAACTATACGAAGACCATGCTCGACAGCCTTACCGCGCTGGAAACCTGTTCGAAGCCGACAATCGCCATGATCCGCGGATCCTGCGTCGGCGGCGGCTGTTCGATCGCTCTCGCCTGCGATTTTCGCTTTGCAAGCGAGACGGCTCGGTTTGGTGTTACGCCCGGAAAGCTGGGCCTTGTTTATTCGGTCGCCGATACGCGCCGGCTTATTCGTACGGTCGGCGCTGCAAACGCGAAAAACCTTCTGTTTACGGGGCGCATCATCGACGCCGGCGCGGCGGAGGAAATGAATCTGTGCGAACGCGTTTATGCAGACAACGGCTTGGACGATTCTGTGCGAAAATTCGCTCAGGAGATCGCAGGTACTTCACGCTGGTCCGCAAATGCCACCAAGCGCACGTTTAAAATGATTGCGGAAGGCGCAGACGACTCTTCCGACGGCGCTATGGAAATCATGCTGGAAGCGTTTGACGGCGAAGACTTCGCTGAAGGCTATCGTGCGTTTCTTGAAAAACGCAAACCTAACTTTCCGACGAAATAATTCCGGCGACCAACGGCGGCTTTGGTGACGGCCCGCGCACATTTTCAAACGCAGTAGCCGCTTCAAGCGCCCGATCATCGGCGCCTTTCTTCGCAACAAACTGAAGCGACGCCGGCGGCGCGCCGTCGCCAGACGCAGGCGTAGCAACCGCCGGCGCCCCGGCGAAATTCGCGATACAGGTAAAGTCTGCCTGGTTTGCAGGTACCGGGTCGCCAAACTTAAACGGTCCCTGTGGCGCCGTCGGTGTCACGATGACATCAACGTCATCAAATAACGCGTTCAACGCCGCGCCTGCGGTTCTTATCTCTGCATAAGCGGCATCGACTTTTTCCTGGGATTGCCGCGCGCCCCATTCAAGCAAGCCGCGAAAATCATCGGAAAACCCGTCGGGCGATTGCGCCAGCTGCTGTTTGTGCGCGCGATAACCTTCGACTTCGCTCACCAGCAAGCCCCGCCGCCGCAAGGCGCCGAAATCAAAGCCGGACAAGTCAACGGTGGAAACTTCCCCTATCGTCGATAGTATTGGCGCGGCGCTCTTAAAAACCGCTGCAACATTCGGCGAAACGTCAACGGCGGCGCCCCAGTCGCCGATCCCGATACGAAGCGATTGGCCAGGCGCCGCCGACCTTTCTTCACGAAGCACCGAGTAAATCAACTTCAGATCACGCGCCGTCAAGGCATGAGGCCCGATGTGGTCAAGGCTTGGCGATAGGTCGACGAGGCCGCGCCCGCTTATGGCGCCGTAACTTGGTTTCAGCCCTGCAATGCCGCAATAGGCCGAGGGAATGCGAACGCTGCCCATCGTATCGGTGCCGAGCGAAAACGCGCAAAGCCCCGCGGCGACCGCCGCACCTGAACCGCCGGACGATCCCCCCGGCGTAAGCCCTTCGCCCCACGGGTTATGACAACGTCCGAAATGAGGATTGTCTGTCGTCGCGCCGAGGGCGCCTTCATGCATATTCAGCGTGCCGATGGGAATAGCGCCAGCATCGCGAAGGCGATTTACGATGTCTGCATCTTCATCTGCGACACGGTCGCGATAGGCGGCGATCCCGCCATGCCACGGCAATCCTTTTACGGCGATATTTGCTTTCACCCCGAAAGGAACGCCGTCTATTGGCGATCGTTGCCGCCCGCCTTTCCATCGCTCCCCAGCCTCGCGCGCATCTTCCATTGCCGCTTCCATGCGCAGAGATAAAAACGCATTAAGTCGCGGATTAAACCGGTCGATGCGATCAAGGTATACGCCCAAAACTTCTACGGGCGTAAATGCTCCCGCGGCGAAAGCTTCACTCAGACCGCAAACGTCTTTCGTGACAATATCGGCGGAAGATGGCATCAGAATCGTTCATCGATCAGGCGTATCGGCTTTTGCCGCACGTCAACCTGCGTCAATGACGCCAGAGCGCCGGGCGCGACGAGTTCCATCACCGGCGCGATCCCTATTTTCTTTTTCAATATTCCCTGAAGCTCTTCTTCAACCGCTGAAGACTGTTCTGACACTTCGGCAACGACAATAAATTCGTCGCGTCCGTTTTTGTCGCGTTTCGTCTTACAGATAAACTCTCCCGTAAATGCAGCGGCGTCTTCGAGCATCGGCCCGACGGCTTGCGGAAAAATGTTTATGCCGCGGATCTTCACCATATTATCGGAACGCCCGAGAAACCCTTCGATTCGACGGAAATTCACGCCAATCGATGAACTCGCCGTGATTTCCCGCGTAACGTCATGGGTGTTGAAGCGAATAATCGGATAGATATCGTCTTTATAGAGACAGGTGACGACCATGTCCCCTTCGGCGCCGGGCGCGACCGGCGTTTGATCATCGATATTACAGACTTCCAGATATTGCGCATCCTCCATGACATACAGTCCGTCCTGATCCGGCCCCTCGCCTGCGATCGCACCGGTGTCGCCGACGCCGTACCAGTCAAAACACTTCGCGCCGCCCCAGCTTTGCGAAAGGGACGCCTTGTCTTCGCGCCCGAGATGGCCGGATATCATCCGTATATTGATATCCCTGCCCGGTTCGATGCCGGCGTCCGATGCGACATTGGCGAGTTTTTTAATGTAGTCTGCAAAGCCTACGATGACAGTCGCGCGAAAATCGCGCATCAGTTCGACCTGACGCGCCGATCGCGTTTCTACGCCAGTGCCCGCCGACATAAAAATCGCACTGGTCCAGTGAACGACCGCTTCGCGAACATAGTGACCGCCATTGATCATACCGTGTCCGTAGACTGAATGTATGACATCGTCGGGGTTTAAGCCCTGAAAACGATAAAGCCTCCCGAGGAGCAGGTTCTGCACCTCGCGGCCCTTTGGACCAAACAGCAAAACCTGCGGCGTACCCGTGGTTCCAGACGTCGTATGAAAGATAACCGGCGGTTTTTCGCCGGCGCCATATCCTTCAAAGCCGGCAAAGTCGCCAATGGGCGGCGCATGCGCGATGGAATCCATGATATCCTGTTTGTCGAATACAGGCAGGCGCGGCAAATCTTCGAGGGATTGAATGTCACCGGATTCAATTCCCGCCTCTCCCCATAGGCGCTGATAAAACGGCGTTCTCCAGGCGCGCGAAACGCATCGCTTAAAAAGCGTATCCTGCCGGGCATGGAGTTCGTCACGGGAAATCGTTGTCGCAAGCTTTGTGAAACTGGCCCCGATCGGGTGCTCTTGTTCCATCGTCGCCCAATCAACGGAATTAAAGTATGTTCTGTGTCCGTCCATTTTTTACTCCTGCATGCCGGCGGCAAGCCGCGACAAGATGCTGACGTCTGCCCGCATTTCCAACTCTTCAACAATTTCGATGAGCTTTTGGTCGCAATCGCCGCTATGATCGCCCAACCCGAAGCGAACACATCGTCGAAATTTTTCAATGTGAGCGGTCTCGGTCAACGGATCGGCCGGCGATCCGTATAGCGAACGCACTTCCGCCTTCAAAGATTCTCCGTTTTTCAACAACGCCGTCGCGAATTGGGGCGTGAACGCCGCCGGATCGGAAGACCCATCGTCGATAACGGATATCTTTTGCGCGGTTAAAGCGATATCAGGGTCGGCGAGGCGCTCGGCCGAGAAGTCTTCGAGCCCAACGGCGCCATTCGCGAGCGTGACGGCGCCGCAATAGGCAAAGCACAATCGAGCATAGTTTGCGGTCATGTCGTGTCGATAGGGCCGCCCGACCAGGCGGTGAATGAGCGGCGGCGCCGTCAATGTGAGCTTTTCGATGCTCTCTGGCGTCGCGCCCAGATCTCGCAATTTCTGAACGGCGACAATGCCGCCCTGTGCGGCGCGGCCTGTCGGAAATGGCTTGTGGGAGACTTCTGCAATGCGCCAGACTTTTCCAAGGGATTGCAGGACCGGCGCGATATCCGTTTCCGTTTCAAAGAGTTGAAGATACCCGAATGGTCCGTCGATCACATCATTCGGTCCGGGTACGCCCGCGGCGCTGATGTCGCACGCTGCGACAGCGCCGCGCGCGGCGTTCGCAATCTGAAGCGGCAAAGCCGGCTTGCCTTCAACATGCGCCTGCATCGTTCCGGAGCAAAATGCGAGTGCATATCCAAGCGCATCGAGCGCTTGTTGTTCCGAAAATTCGCGAAGTCGAGCAATGCCCAACGCAGCGCCGAATATTCCGGCGTTAGCCGGGCGAAAAAAACGAATGCCAGACTTCGCAGCAACGCCGAGCCCTGCAGCAATATCAACGGCTACGGCTACGGCTGCGATAAACTCTTTCCCGGCAACATTTCCGCGCTCATCCGCAACAGCAAGGAGCGACGACAAAATCGTCGCCAATGGATGGACAACAGCCGTTTCATGAACGCAGTCATATTCCTGGCAATGAATCTGAAAGCCGTTAACAAAGGCCGCGTTCAATGTCGGCAGTTTGCATTGCCGCCCAAAAACATGGGCGCCTTCGCCGGCGCCCCAGTTTGAAACCGCGCCGAATACGTCGTCAGCAAGCGGTGCGCGTCTTCCGGCAATGCCAACGCCAATTGTATCAAGAATAAAGGTCTTTGCAGCGCGCACCGCTTCCGGCGGCAAGTCGCTGAAGCGCGTCGTTAGCGCATGCGTTACAAATTTTTGCGCACTGTTCATGCCAACGCTTCTCGCAGAAATAATGAAGAGTACTCACGAAAGGCGCCGCTTGAGGCGTCCATGCCAATGACCGCATCGCGAAGGCTTTGCGACAACCCATCCGTGACGCCGGCGGCGCGCATGAGCGTTTGCGCCTTATCAAGAAGCAGCTTGTCCGGCGCGGGATTTTCCGGATCGCCAAGCGCGTCGGGCGCGGAAACAGTAGCGCGGCGCCCGTCCGGAAAGATCATCTCTACCGCCGTTCCGAAGCGCGCCGGATAGGATTGAGTGAACGTATCGGCTTCCTCAACCTGAACTCTTCTGCGAAGGCGTTTAACTTCCGGATCATTGATGGCCTGACCTTCGAAATGAGACAGGTCAGGCGCTCCCCAATGGAGCGCCGCTGCAACGGAATGCTGCAGCGAAAACTTGGCGCTAAGCGTATTTTCCGGCGCCGGGTTGTCACAGAATTTGAGGGCGTCGCTATAGGTGCGCACGACAAACGTTTTCGCTTGACGCCAGTCTTGGTGCTCTTCGCGCAACATTAATGCCGCATCGATAGCTGCATGGGCGTGCCGGCAGGCGGGCCATGGCTTGAAGCTGACGTCATGAATTTTCCATGGCGCGTCGGCGGCCGACGATACGGTATCATCCGGATCCGCATCACCGCACGTGGCGGCAAAGAAACCTTGCGGGCCTTCGAAAATTGTATTGAGCCCGACAAAATCCGACGCAGCGAGTTTCGCTGCAAATAGACCGGCATGAGCGGCTCTCGCCGTGTGAAGTTGTTTTGCAAAAGATTCCGGTTCGTGACGCGTTTGCCAGAAGCCGCTCGCCTGCGTGCCGGCCAGTCCAAGGGCCCACGTCGTTTTCCGTTCATCGAGATTCAGCAGTGACGCCGCCGCAGCGGCGGCGCCAAATGGTCCGCAAGTACCAGTGTTGTGCCAATAACGATAATGATCCGCCCCAACGGCGCGACCGACACTGATCATCGCCTCATAGCCGCGGACAATCGCGTCGAGAAATGCGTCGCTTTCCGCGCCTATTTCTTCCGCAAGGATCAGCGCCGTGGGCACGACAACCGGACCCGGATGAAGAAGCGCCCGCTTGTCGACATCGTCCATTTCAAGGACATTGCCGAGCGCGCCAAGGAAGAAGATTGATCGCTTCGAATCCGCCTTGTCGCCAAGCGCCGCCGCCATTGCATGCGCCGCCGGCGACGCGGCGCCGGCAAGCGCACAACCGGTCCAGTCCAACACATGTTTGACCGCCCGTTCGCGATCGACCGGTGAAACAGGGCGCGTCAGATGACGCGCCAAAAGTTCGGCGACCGTGCCTGAATCTGGACTTTGTCCGGACATTTGACAGGAGTAGCATGACGCCCTGATAAAGGGAACCAAATCAAAGGGAATTTCGCGGCAAATGAGCGCCCTTAACCCGCAAGACGCCATGGAAGCTCTGCGTAGGACGACGCCGGCGCGCGCCCGGATCTATGCGCCGGGCTGCTCGGCGGAGGCGCGTGTCTTCATCGACGTTTTTCAGAGAAATCCTGCACTCGCGTCGGGCCTGACGTTTCTCGGTATCTGGATACCGGGCGTCAATCATACGGATTACGCGGGATTGCATGACACGGCTCGCGCAGAATCCATCTTCATGGCGCCGCCGCTGCGAAAAAGCTTCGAACAGGGCGGCGTCGACCTGAGGCCGCTGTCCTATGTGCAGGCCTATCAATGGCTCGAAACGACGCCCCTCGACGCCGCAATATTTCAGGTTTCGGCGCCAGACGCTGACGGCAATTGTTCGCTTGGCGTCTGCGCAGATTTTGCGCCTGCAATTTTGGCGCGAGACGACGTCGTCAAGGTTGCCCATATCAATCCGGATATGCCGCGCCCTAGTGCCTCACCTACCACGAATATTGAAACCTTCAATTTATCTGTCGCCACCAGCGCACCACTTTTAACCTATGCGCCGCCCGCGCCGCCTTCTGTTTTTGACGCGATAGCGGAACGCATCGCCGCGTTGATCAGCGATGGCGACACGCTGCAGTTCGGGTTGGGCAATGTTCAATTAGCGGTCCTGAAGGCGATAGAGAAAAAACGGAAAATCCGAATTCATTCCGGGATGATTTCTGATCCGGTGCTCAATGCTATCGACGCGGGCTGTATCTCCAGCGAATCCGGCGCCGTGACGGCCGGCGTCGCGCTCGGAAGTAAGGCGCTATACCAACGCTGTGCACACGACCCGCGCTTTCGGTTCGCTCCTGTTTGCGAAACCCATACGATTTCGACACTTTCGGCGATCGAGAATTTCGTGGCCATTAATTCAGTCATCGAAGTCGATTTGCTGGGCCAGGCCAATGCGGAATATATCGGCGCACGACAGGTATCGGGCGCTGGCGGCCTTGTCGATTTCCTGCGCGGCGCGCATGAGTCGCGCGGCGGAAAACCGATCATAGCGCTCGCCTCCACAGCGAAACAGGGCGCCGTTTCACGCATTGTCCCAAAACTCAGCGCCGCAAGCGTTTCCATTGCTCGCGCCGATGTCGGAATTGTCGTCACTGAACACGGAACGGCGGACTTGCGCGGAAAAACCATAGAGGAACGGGCGCAGGCGTTGATCGCCATTGCCGACCCGCGTCACCGTGCCGATCTGCAAAGCGCATGGCCGTCAATAAGGGACGCACTTTAGAAAGCATGGCCCGTAAACCGCGTTACATTGCACTCGCATCCATCCTTCGAAAGAGAATATCGAAGGGCACGTACAAGGTTGGCGCACAATTACCGACCGAACATCAGATCTGCGACCAACATAATGTTTCGCGCCATACGACGCGGGCGGCGCTGCAGGTCCTGGAAGATGAGGGGCTGATCGAACGACGCCCCGGGCTGGGCACCACCGTCATTTCATCGGGCGCTGCCACGGCGTTTTCGCAACCGCTGGGTGGCCTTGATGATCTCCTTCAATACGCTCATGAAGCCCAGCTCGAAACACAATCAACAGAGCTCGTAACGCTTTCGCAAGGCCTCGCGCGGCGCTTCAGCGGCGCGCGCGGATCGCGCTGGCTGGCGATCTATGGCGTACGCGCTGTTAACGGAAAACCGATTGCAGCGACGACAATTTACGTTTCCGATATCATCAAAGCGCGCGCCCGCGATTTTAAGGATCCGGCGAAAGCAATCACAGAACATATTGAGGCGCGCCACGGCGTCAGCGTTGCATCGATAACACAAACGATCACCGCCGAGATCATTTCGGAAGACGACGCGGCGGCGCTGAACGCGTCTCGCGCCCTGCCGGTTCTGCGCACAATCAGGCGATACTACGATGCGGCCGAAAGGCTCTTTGTTATTTCTGATACGCGCCATCCCGCCGGCGATTTCAAATATGAGATGACGTATAAACGGGCCGTTTCGCCTAAATGACGCCAGACTGGCGCAAGGCGTCGATTTCCGATTCAGAGTAACCGATTGACGCGAGAATAGCATCGGCGTCACCGCCGCATGCGGAAATTGCCGGATCGATGTTTGCCGGTTCGTTTCGAAACTTGATTGGCGTTCCGACGACTTCGTTGCCGTTCTCATCAAAGGCAAGCATACCGCGCGCCGCCGTGTTCGGATCGTCGAAGGCTTCTTTGAGATTTAATACAGGCGAAAACGCAACGTCCTTGTCAGCAAACCACTCAATCCACTCTTGCCTTGGTTTCGTAATGAAGGTTTCGCGCAGGAACGCCCGCAATGGTTCCTGGCCCGGGCCCGGTTGCAGTTTTGCATATTCCAGGAGATCCAACCGGCCGAGCGGCTCGAGTATATTCTTCGCAAACTTGAGTTCGGCGCCACCAAGCGCAATCCATTCGCCGTCACCGCATTCGTAGAGATTGTACATGGCGTTACCGCCCCAGGACCGTTCGTCCTTTGGCGTATGCGGCTCACCGGTTGAAAATATTTTGCCCGTAACGTTCGGGGTCCAGGCCAACACGCTGTCGAGCATCGCCACGTCGACATAGTCGCCCTCGCCGGTTTCACGCGCCTTGAACAACGCCATCAACACGCCGGCGAGACCCGTAAGCGAGGCGAACGCATCGGCAAGAGGCATATGCGGCATTACCGGTTTCCCGTCGAGCCCTTCATTGAGCGCGATCACGCCGGCCTGCGCCTGAACGGCGAGATCATGCGCCGGCGTTCTGACATAGTCGCCTGTCTGGCCGAACGCCGACAATGAGGCGTAAATAATTTTTGGATTGATCGCGCTGACAGTTTCATATCCCACGCCAAGACGATCAACGACGCCCGGCCTGAACGCTTCAATTACCACATCCGCATCAGTAACCAGACGACGGAAAATCTCTTTCCCTTCGGGCGCCTTCAGATCGAGTTGCAGAGATTTCTTGCCGCGATGGGTGTTTCTGAACCAGACGCTCGCGCCGTTCTTTTCATATCCAATATTGCGCGTTGGTTCGCCTTCGCCGCGCGGCTCAATTTTGATCACCTCCGCGCCGTGATCCGCCATCATGAGGGTCAGCATCGGCCCCGGCAAGAACAGCGAAAGATCGACAACCTTTACGCCATCGAGTTTCATTTTACGGCGCCCAGTAATTCATCCGTATGCTCACCCAACTTCGGCGCGCGGGAAGCTTTCTCTCTTTCACCGTCAACTTTAATCGGAGCCGCCAGCATATTGAGCGCGCGCGCTTCCGCATCCGGGTGGTCGACCGTATCGCGCATTGCGACATCGTCAACATACGGATTTTCCAGCGCCTGCTTAATGTCATAGACCGGCGCGAACGGCACTTTACCGCCTAACAGTTGCATCCAGTCTGTCGTCGTGCGCGCGCTCATGACTTTATCGATCTCTTCGGTTAACGCGTCCAGATTCTCGCGCCGCGCCGGAATAGACGAAAATCGCGCATCGTCATTGAGAAATTTGCAATCAGCCAGTTCGCAAAACGCATCCCAGAATTTCGGAGTCTGACACATCAGAAGACCCCAGCCATCCATGGTTTTCACCGTTTGCGACGGTGCAATCGCCGGATGCGCACCCCGCGGCAGGCGGCCGACAATGTGTCCGCCATTCATCGCCCACACACCCGGATAACTGAGTTGATGCAGCGCAACGTCGAACAGGGAAACATCAACGTCACACCCCATACCGGTTTCCCGAGCCTTCATGATCGCAGCGAGACACCCGAGCGCCATCTGCGCGCCAGTCATGAAATCCACCATGGAGAGGCCAAAACGCGTCGGCGGCGCATCGGGTTCGCCCGTCACAGACATAAATCCCGCCTCCGCCTGCATCAGGTAATCGTAACCGGGCCATGCAGCGCGATCATTGTCGCGGCCATAGGCGGAAAGATGCGCACAGACGATTGACGGTTTGATCTCTTTCAAATCGGTGAAGGCTATCTTGAGTTTCTCGGGCTGATCGCCGCGCAAATTGTTGACCACCGCATCAGCGCTTCGAACCAGTTTCTCGAAATCGGCGCGGCCTTCCGGCGTTTTGATTTCAAGCGAGACAGATTTCTTCGACCGCGAAAAGGTCTGAAAGAACTGGCTGTCTTTCTCGCCGAGAAAGTAGGGTCCAACGGAACGGGAAACGTCGCCGCCCATGGATGGCGATTCGATCTTGATGACTTCCGCGCCAAGCTCGGCAAGGAGCATCGAGCCATAAGGTCCGGCGCCATACTGTTCAACCGCGAGTATGCGGACGCCGTTTAACAGTCCGGTCATACCGGATTTCGCTTGACGAGCTGCTTTGCAATAATGATCCGCTGCATCTCATTCGTGCCCTCGCCGATGCACATAAGCGGCGCATCGCGATAGAGGCGCTCGATGACATATTCTTTTGAATAGCCATAGCCGCCATGAATGCGCATGGCTTCAGTTGCGACTTCAACCGCTGTTTCCGAGGCGAAGTACTTTGCCATGCCCGCTTCCATATCGACGCGCTGGCCCGTGTCATACATGCGCGCGGCGTCCTCGACGAGCAATTCCGCAGCACGCGTTTTCGCGCCCATCTCGCCGAGCTTTAGCTGAATGGCCTGGTGTTCCGCGATCGGCTTTCCCATGGTTTTGCGGGTCTGCGCATAGGCGATGCTTTCTTGCAGCGCGCGCTGTGCAATGCCGACTGACCGCGCTGCGATGTTGATGCGGCCGATTTCCAGGCCCCCGGTCGCCATGAAAAAACCTTGCCCCTCTTCGCCGCCGACAAGGGAAAACTCAGCATCACACTCATAGTCTTCAAAGATGAACTCACCTGAATCGATTCCCTTATAGCCGAGCTTTTCGAGCTTCTTGCCATTTTTAACGCCGGGCGCCGGCGCGCCTGTCTCCGGGTCAATCTTGGCGATAATCAACATCGACATGCCCTTATAGCGGGGCTGTGCATCGGGATCGGTTTTCACCAAAAGCGCATTCGCTTGGCCCTCGATCGCATTGGAAATCCAGGTTTTTGTTCCGTTTACGATGTATTTGTCGCCGCTGCGCTTCGCGACCGTTCTGATCGCCTGAAGGTCCGTTCCGGCGTCCGGCTCTGTAAGCCCGAGACCGCCGCGCAACTCTCCTGTCGCAAATTTTGGCAGCCAGTACTCTTTTTGCTTATCAGTTCCGAACTTCTGAACGATTTGCGCCATCATAAGGTGGGAGTTGAAAATGCCGGTCAGAGACATCCATTCCTTGGCGATTCGCGTTACGATTTTTGCGTATGTCGCTGCGGAAAGTCCCAGCCCGCCATATTCAGGGTGGATCAGCGCGCCGAAGAGACCCAGCTCTTTCATATCCTCGACCAGCGCGTCGGGATATTCGTTCGCATGCTCCAGATCCATAGCGACCGGCGCCACTTTCGTGCGCACCCATTTGTCAATGGATTCCAGAACGAGCGCTTCGTCTTCTGCGCTCAGGCCTTCGGCGCCGCTTGCATCCGCCATAACTTGTCCTCGTCAATATCGCTTGCCTAGTAATTGCCGACCTTGTCTTCGACAGCCTCGCCCCGGGAAGGGATAAGCATATTGCGCTTAAACGTGCAGACCATGACGCCGTCCTGATTGTGGCCGCGCGTTACAATCGTAACGATGCCCTGTCCCGGGCGCGATTTCGATTCGCGTTTTTCAAGAACTTCGCTTTCCCCGTATATCGTATCGCCGGCGAAAACCGGCGCGGTGAATTTTACCTCATCCATGCCGAGATTGGCGATCGCTTTTTGCGAGCAGTCCGTGACGCTCATGCCGATTAAGAGCGCCAGCGTGTACGGACTGACAACAAGATTTTTTTTAAATTCCGACGTCTTTGCGAACTCCGCATCAAAATGCATCGGGTGTGTGTTCATGGTCATCAGGGTGAACAGATGGTTGTCGTACTCTGTCACCGTTTTTGCCGGGCGATGTTCGTAGATTTCACCGACATGAAAGTCTTCGTAATAACGACCGAAAGTTTCCCTGTAGCGGTTCGGGCCAACTTCTTTGACAGCGCCAACCATGTTCAGTTTCCCTTAAAATTCAAAATGCGCTGCGCGGCCCGCAACACCGGCTTTTCAATCAGCTTTCCGTCAAGCAGCGCGACGCCGCCTTCCGCCTCTTCATAGGCGGCGGCGATCCGTTCGGCCTTGGACATCTCATCAGTTGAAGGCGTGAATATCTCATTGATCGCGGCGACCTGCGCCGGATGGATGCACGCGCGCCCGGTAAACCCGAGTGACTTTACACGGTAAGTTTCGCCTTTGAGGCCGGCCTCATCTTTGACGTCTAGGTAGGGAACATCCATTGTCCCGCAGCCGCCAATCGCCGCCGCATTGACGATGGCGCTGCGCGCATAGTGGAGCGCATCCCACCCCATGTCGGACCCGATGGACGCCGAATAGTCCGCGCCGCCGAACATAACGCCGCCGGTTTCGCCAACCGCGCGGGCGATTGCCGGCGCCGCCAACAATCCGTCTGGGGTTTCGACAAGCGGCCACAAAGGCGGGCACTCCGGAAGCGCGTTTCGAACGCGCTCGATGTCGTCCGCGCCGCTTGCTTTGGGAATCATGACAAACGCCGGCTTCGCATCGCTTGTCGCCAGGGCGTCAAGGTCGGCACGCCCTTCATCTGTATAGAGACCATTTATGCGCAAGCCCATGGCCGCGCCTGTTGGCGGCGAAGACAGGTATTCAAGCGTTGCGCCGCGCGCATCCGCCTTCAGATGGGGCGCGACAGCGTCTTCAAGATCGATGCACACGGCGTCAGCGCCGGAACCGGCCGCTTTCTCGAAACGGTCGGACCGGGCGCCTGGTACAAACAGCAAGGATCTATATGTCATGGCGCCTGCGACAGGTGACTTTGTCCGGACAAACTACCCGTCCCTTGCCGCCGGGTCAATGGCGCGCGGGCGTACCGCCCGCGGCGCATCTGATCAAAACGGTTTCACAGCGCCGAAAAACGCCGTCAGCGAAATCCCGATCCAGTAGAGATAGGCGACGCCGCGACCGAGACTGATGGAATTTTTCAGTTTCTGTTCGACCTCCGGATTATCGCCCTGGGCGAGAATCGGAAACATTTTTCGCCATTCATGCATGATCATTCGGAGAATAAATCCGATGATCAGCATCAGGCCGAAGGTCAGCACTTTTGCAGAGAACCAGCGCTGACCGGCGCCGGCTTCGTAAGGCCCGGCGCCAAACAGGGACGTCAGCCCGGTAATGATCAGTAAAGGGATCAGAATATAGCGCGACCAGTCTTCGATATTCGAGAGCAGATCGCCGCGCGGCGTGTTGCGCCATGCGAAGGCGCCCCATGTGACGGCCATCAAAGCCGCCCAAAGCGCCCAGAACAATAGGAGCCAGCCGCCGCCATAGGGCTGAACGCCCCAGATATATCCCATATGCAGCCCGAGCGGCAGCAGCGATATGATGCCGGTGCGCGCGAGGATGTCGATCCGATAGGCTGTCTCCATATGCCGTCCGCGCTCTTCCAGCGAAAGCTTCGGGTTGACGACCTTATATGAGGTTTGAAAGACGCCCCACTCCCCGCCAAGCCAGTAGACCATGGCGATAATGTGCAGCCATCTCAAAATGGCGAGTTCATGGGTTGCGATGAAATCAAACACGCCAATTCTCCTGTGTCAGGCGGAACGGACCCAAGGCGGGATGCCGAAATGATATACCATTTCAAATCGATTTGTCAGCACTGCGACAATATATGCCGAAGAAGCGGACAAATACTGCAACTTCCGCTCAATTCACGCTGCCGAAATTCGGTCGCCGGTTTCGAACAGGCACGCTAGCGCGGGTCGCGCACCAGCCTGTTCAGTTCCACCGTGTGTCCGTCCGGGTCCACAAGCATCGAAACGATGACGTCGATGTTACCCGCTGGCGACGGATAACTCCGTGGATGCGGCTCGCCAACGACACGAACACCTGGAACGGACGCAGCCTTGGGAAAGACTTCCTCGAGATTGCCGGCGTTGAACAGCAAGACAATTTCGCCCGGCGTAAAATCGGCGGCGTCAGGCTCGGCTTTGTCTTTTTCGGTTTGATCGAGAAATTGCCAGAGGCCGAGCATGCCAATGAAATCATCATTCGCTTGCAACAATACAAGCCGGGATCGATTGGCGCCGTCCGCCCCCTCACGCATTGATAGCCCGGGCGACGTCAATTCCTGATCATATGCGACAGTCATCCCGAGCGCATCGCGGTAAAACGCAAGCGACGTTTCCATGTCCCGGACGATCAACGTTGTACGGCGCAGGTCCAGCGGATTGACGGTTGATGTCGTTACGATTTCTTCCGTTGTATCGGTTTGTCCCCCTTGAGAAGCACAGGCGGTTGCACCGAGGAATGCGAGCGCGGCGAAGGCTATTAGTGTTTTCATGATCGCTGCACTTTTTATTGTTCGACTGTTCGGCGAAACACGTACCCGCCCATCGTCGGGCCCCAAACGACATCGCCCTTACTTGAGAAACCGCGGTCCCAGTTTGCATATCCATCATCGGTGACGATGCCGAGACTGAGTGCATAAGCCGCGCCTTTGTAGGCGTTCGGGCACTTTTCGGATTCGCTGCGCCAGAAGTTTTTCGCAATACGCGTCACCGTGATGGCGCACTCGCTTGGCGCCAGATCGTCCACCGAAATTCCGTCAAATAGCGCCGGGTTTCGCCAGCCGCCCCGGGCGCTCTCCGGATTTTTGAGTTTGTGAACGGTACGGCGGACAACGCCCGTTTCGATTTCAGTGCTGTTTATAACGCGGGCGAAGTACGGGGCGTCTTTTTTAGCGGGATCGATTGTCTCGGCGCTTTCGCCGAGGAATGCCTGCTCCTGATAGAACCATACGCCGTCGTCCCGGTCCTGCCAGATCTGAACAATTTCCGCCTCTGCGACACCGTAGCCGCTGTTTTCAATTGCATGTTGCAGCGTTGAAAAACTGCCGACGGTCAGTTGGGTCAATTCCTCATGAAAAGTGGGCGCAGCAGAATCGTCAGCCCATGATGTAGCGCAAGACAAGAAGAAATAGCCAATCAAAAAAATACCCGGTCTCATCCTATGCCACCCTCTCCAATGCCGATTTCATCCAGTGACGCAGACGGCGCTGGTTCGAGCGCCGTTTGCAGCGTGGAGTTCCATCGGTTTAAAAATCCAAACATAGCGACGACGCCGACGATCTCGATGATCTCGTCTTCGCTGTAAAATTCCTTCAAGGCGGAGAAGTCTTCATCGGTGGTTTCGTTGGGCGACATGCCCGCCTTCATTGCAACGCGAATCGCGGCTTTTTCCGCCGGCGAAAAAAAGTCGCTCTCTTCATACCGCCACACCGCGGCGATTCGCTCCGCGTCGACGCCATGGTCGCGGGCGCCGTTCGCTGCGTGCGCTGCACAGTAAAAACAACCTGCCGCCTTTGACGTCGCCTCTCCGATCAGCCGCTTGAGACCGGGATCAACAGAGCCCGCGCCATAAACGGCGCCGACCAGCCCGGCCACAGCGTCCAGCAGCGCAGGATTGCGCGCCATGGTCAGCGCATCGTTTGGCGCAAAACCCATGAGCTGTTCCGCCGCATCTATCTTTCGGGACAACGCAGCGTCGAGAGTATTCCGGTCGAGCGGCGCTATTCGCATTTAAGCCGCCGGAAACTTGTCGGCGAATGCGCGCGCGATTTCTTCCCGAGTCGCGATCCAGACGTCGTCGCGTCCGGCGACATGTTCGAAGAAACCTTTCAATGCGCCAATGCGGCCCGGGCGGCCGATGATTCGCAGATGCAACCCTAACGACATCATGCGGGCGCCGTCCTCGCGCGCTTCACCGAGCATCCAGTCGAATGTGTCCGTTGCATATTTCAGCCAGTTCGCCGCCGACAAGGACGGCGCAAGCCAGAACTTCATATCGTTGGAATCGAGCGCATACGGCATGATGACCATCGATTTCGCGCCATCGCCTGTTTCGACGCGGTCCCAGAAGGGAAAATCGTCGGAGTAATCATCCATATGATAGAAGAACCCTTCTTCGGCGAGCAGCCGCCGGGTTTCTTCCGTATGCATATAGCGCGAAAGCCATCCCGCCGGACGCCGACCGCAGGTTTTCTCTATGGATTGCCAGCCTTTGCGAATGAAATCGCGTTCTTTGTCTTCGTTCATCCAGAACTGATGCGCCCATCGATATCCGTGACAGCAGGGTTCATCGCCGCGCGCCACAATCGCTTCGGCGATCTGCGGCGCACGCTCAAGAGCCAATGAAGCGGCGGTCCAGGTTGCGCGTATTCGGTAAGCGTCCAGAAGCTTCAAGACTCGCGGAAAGCCAGCTTTAATTCCGTATTGATAATTCGATTCATTGCCATGCATGCGCATGGGTTTTTTCATCACGACAGAGAGTTCATCGACCGGTTCCGGCCCCTTGTCGCCGTCGCGAATATTTTGCTCGGCGCCCTCCTCCACATTGACGACGACGGACAGCGCAAGCTTGGCGCCGTTCGGCCATGAGAAATCGCGACGATCCATTAATGGGGCTCCTCGCCGCCGGATACATTCATGCTTTCGCCGGTTATATATTGCGCGTCGTCGGAACACAGGAAAGCGACCGCCGCCGCTGTGTCTTCAGGCAAGCCGGGCCGGCGCAGCGGAATACGGTTTTTCATCGCTTCCATGTAGTCCTCAACCGATGCGGCGCCGACGACTTTCGAGAAATATTCGTTCTGCCAGGCGCCAAGGCCCGTCGTTACATGGTTCGGGCATACATTGTTCACGGTTATCTTTTCCGGCCCCAATTCAATTGACGCGGACCGAACCAATCCGACAAGGCCGTGTTTCGATGACGTATAGGCCTGGGCGTGGGGGAAACCTGATTTCGCAGCCTGGCTTGCAATGTTGATGATGCGCCCGCCCTTGCCCGCTTTCAGCATTTCTTTCGCCGCCGCTTTCACGCCGAAAAAACTTCCCGTCAAATTGACGTCGATCACCGCGCGCCAGTCTTCCTCAGAGACGTCCATCAACGGCTTCATGATGTAACCGATACCGGCATTGTTGACCCAGATATCGAGCGATCCGTGCTCCTTTACCGCATGGGCGGCGAGCGCTTCCATTTCGCCAAGGCTGCGCACATCAGCGGTGCAGGTCGACGCCGCGCCGCCGGCCTCCCGGATCTCCGCAGCGATGGACTGCATTTCCTCCGTTGCGCCGATGTGCTCAGCGCCGGTTGCCGCGTCACGGGATTTACCAATGTCAGAAATGACAATAGCCGCGCCCTCGCCAGCGAGGCGTTTCGCAATGGCTTCGCCAAGGCCTTTCTTGCGGCCCGAACCGGTAATGACCGCCGTTTTTCCGGAAAACCGACCCATGCTTATTTCAGCTCATCGCTCAGAATAAAGACGAGATCGTCAACCATACCCTGAAATTCGCCGGCGACTTTCTGCATCGTTTCTGTCGTAACGTCCTTGCCGAACTGATCCATGTCATCGACATCGATCGTCTCAAAATAAGCGTAAGGCGGCGGATCTTCTGACCCGAGCAGTCCAGTCGATTTGAAAACATTAAACTTTTCGATGGACCCCAACCCGTTCACCGTTGGAATGTCGACGGTTTTCGCCCATTTTTCGTAGTCTTCTTCGGATACGCCGGGCTTCAGGTTAAACAGGGCCAGTATGCGCGTCGCCATACGCCGCCTCCTTGCCGACCGTAACAGGCTGGCTTTTCAATTGATGTAATGAAATGATATACCAATTCAAAACCTCGGCAAACGCAAGGGCGCTGCGAGATTTTTTCGAGACTTCAGGAGACCGCCGCCATGTCTGATAAGAAACGACATCAATCAGCTTATGACGGTCCGCCGGATTATCGCGTCGTCGGCCGGCACGGCATGTATCCTGAGCTCAGCCACGATGAAATTGCGCGGTTCAATTTCCTTGCACAGATGAACAGGCACCTGTCGACCAAGGTGATGCCCGGCGTAGCGGAGGCGTTTGAATCCCGCGTGGAACCGACATTCAAAAAAACGGAAAAACGGGATTTCAAGGATCGTCATGAAGTCCGCAAATCGCTGCTAAAGGACACAATGTTCCAGTGGTGGTCCGCCTTGCGACGGGCGACCATGGAACAGCGCCAGCAGGCGGGGCGTTGGGTGACGATCCGTCAGGCCGCCGCATTGAACGACAGGGCCGCAAAACTCACCGATGGCGACAATCGACTAACGCTCGACGATGGGCTCGAAATCCCGCGCTATGTCAGCGCAATCGATCACCATTGCATGCCCGGAAGCTACCACACAGAACTGGCGAGCGGAGACGTCACGGGCGCCGCGAATTACGACATCGGGCTCTTCGCAACCACCGGCGGCATGCTCGGGAAGTTCAATGACGGAGGCGGCGTCGCCGTCGCCGAGTGGGTGAAGAAGAAATTGCCCGACCTGAACCCGAAACGCATTCTCGATATCGGCTGCGGGCTTGGTCACAATGTTCTGCCCATTGCGCTTGCCTTTCCAGATGCGGAGATCGTCGCCGTCGATGTGGGCGCGCCGATGCTGCGCTATGGCCTCGCCCGGGCAAAAGAGATGGGCGTTGAAAATGTACAGTTCGTACAAGGCGACGTTTCGAAGCTCGCCGACTTTGAAGACGAAAGTTTTGACTGGATTCAATCGACCATGTTCCTGCACGAAACGAGCTACCGATCTATGCAGGAAATATTTTCGGAAACGCGCCGCCTTCTAAAGGCGGGCGGCGTCGTTTTGCATGTTGAACAGCCGCAATATTCCGACGACATGGCGTTATTCGAACAGGCGATGCGTGATTGGGACGCGTTCTACAATAATGAACCGTTCTGGACGAAAATGCATGAAATCGACCTCGACGCCTATATGATGAAGGCCGGTTTTGCGAAAGATCAGATCATTCACGATGGCGTCGCCGCCGTCGTAGATCCGGAAGTGTTCCCGGAAGCGGCCAATGACGACGAGCAGGAAGATTATGGACGCAAGGCCGCGTGGCACGTGATTGGCGCCTATAAGGGACAGGAAACGCCCGCGCCATGACGCAGAAACTTGATCCCCTTGCCCTCGCCGGCGCAAAGGCCAAGGGAAAACGTCCCTATTTCTTCGAAGACGCGGACGTTGAGCGCCTGACCAATATCGTCATGGCCCTTGCGCAAGAGGTTTCCGTGATGCGTGAGCGTCTCGATACCGTGGAGCGTCTGCTCGAACGCAAAGGTTCGATAACGCGAGACGATATCGAGAATTTTGAACCGTCGAAACTGGAAGCCGAAGAACGCGGCGCCTGGACACAAGAATTTCTCGCCCGCATCTTACGAATTCTGCAGCAGGAGCGCGAAGCGCTCGGCTCCGCAGATCAGTACTCTGAAGAAGTCGCCGACGAACTTGCCAAGGACTAGAAAAATGAGTCGTTCTTTCATGCTTCTCTCTGCAATCATCGCTTTGTCCGGATGCGCCGCTGGCACTAGCGCTACCGACTCAAAACCCGTCGACGCTGTTCGGTCCGTCGCTTCAGCCGACGCCCTCGCGGAGATGATGATGGGAACGTTTAAGACAGCGCCCGACGACCCTGACAATACGATTCGGGACCGCCGGGTGCGCATCACATCGCCTGACTTTGACGGCGTGTGGCTCTACTACCAGCTCAATACCGGCGATGAGTGGGCCGTTTACCGCCAACGCGTTGTGGAATTATCAGAAGGCCCCGACGGCGGCGTCATTCAAAAAACCTTTCGCCTGAAAGACCCGACCCTATATGTCGATGCCTGGAGCGACCCTGATTTGCTTGTTGAGATGGGCGCCGACAATATCGAACCCTTTTTCGAGTCTGGATGCGAACAGGTGTGGATGCAAGAAAGCGCCGATGCGTGGCGCGGCTATGTGGATCCGGAAACGTGCAAAATTTTCTCTGAACGTCGCCAGGCCAACATATCAATCGAGGCCGAAGCGCGCCTCGACGGTGAAACTTATCGCCAGACAGAACGTGGCTTCGATGAAGACGGAAACAAACTGTTTGGAACCAAACCTGGCGAATTTATCGTCCTCTATAGACAACCGTAACGGGCTATTCGTCCGGTCGGTCGAGAAACGTGCGCGTTTCAGCGGCGAGTTTGTCTGCAGCGACATCGAAGGCACCGCGGGTTACGCCGTCAATATGAACATGACGCGCATCGGGAATGACGGCGGCGGCGGATTTGGTTTCGTCGCTGAGGCTGCCGTCATAGGAAATCAATAAGACAGGTTGAGAAAGCATCGGAAAACGTTGATCGCTTTCGTATGAGAATACGCCGTGATAGGACCACCAGCAGCGCGGTTCGCATTGCATCATGTCGCCGAAATGTTCCTGCGCTCGCTGCAGCGTGACGCCCACCGGCATCGCATAGGTCGCAAACGCCCACTTATCAGCTAGATGCGCTCCGTCTGCTGACAATGGCGTGGATTGGACATATTCTTCGTAAGCGTCCTTGCGGGCGCCGCCGATGAGATAAGGCACGCCCGGCAAAACAAGACGGCGAATGCGAGACGGCTCCAAGAGAGCGAGCTCTGCCGCGATCAACGCGCCGGTATGATAGCCAAGAACGTCGACGGCGTTTCCGCCGAGAACAGACTTGTCCAATTCGCGAAGCGCCTTTTGCGCCGACGCTGCATAGCCGGAAATTGCAGGCGGCGCGGGCGGGGGATCGGAATCTCCATAGCCGGGCGTATCCATTGCGATGACAATCCTGTCGCGCGCCATTTCGCGAATGAAGGGAAGGAAATAATCGCCCGAATAGGGACTTGCATGAAACAGGACCAGCGGCGGGTGCGTCGGTTCTTGGCGCGGACGCGCTATCCGCAGGTGAACCTGTCCATAGGCGCCGTCAACGAAAGCCCTTTTGATTGTGTACGCCGTTTCGCCGTTATCATCCGCATGCGCAACAGTAAACGATAAACAAATCGCCGCTATCGCCGCAACGAGAACTCTCATTGGCTGCCCGATTGAAACAGTGAATCCGGCAGCGATTGGTTGATTTCAAAATCCGTCCAGATCACCTCATTTTGTTTGACGCCGTCATAGAAGAGGCGCACCCGCCCGGGCTGAACCCAATCTATGCCGGGCTTGGAAAAGAATTCCGAGTATCGTCGCTCATGCCATCCGCGCGCCGTATCGAACCCGACATAAAGGACATGGTAGGTGGTCTGATCAATTCCAAATCGCGTCATGCCGCCGGCCGGGTCTGTCAGCTCAACGAGATAGGCCGGGCGGCCGTCAATCATGTCGTCTGGCAGGCGTTTTTGTATCCATCCTTCGTCGAGGGCGTGCCTGATGGCGCCGAAACCGAAATTCGAGGCCCAACGCGCATTTGCGGATTGGTCCGTTATCGGCCCATTGGCGTCATATGTTTTCTCGCCGTCAAAAGCGATCAGAAAAACTTGCGCGCCATCTTTCTTTGCTTCGATTCGAACCTTGCCGTCGGCCACATGGGCGTCGTCTTTCTGGCCGGCGTAAACGCGCCACATGCGATAATCATCGTAGGTTGCAACTTCGCCTCCTCGATAAAATACGCCGTACCCGGTCATGGTCAGCGTTTCCGGCCGCAGCCAGGATTGCCCGCCGGCGCGCTTATGAGCGAGCGCGATAATTTCAGCGGCGCTGTATTCGGCATTCGCGGGATACAACGCCGGCAATGCGCGTTCTTCGTCACCGGCGAACGCTCCTGATGAACACAGCATCCAAATCAGAACAGCCGCGATCTGCTTTTTCATGAGCTTCATGTCCCCTTTGAAAAATCGCGATACCGGCCAAGGAACAGCAATGGCAGTGTCGATACAAACAAAATGATCGCCGCTTGCAGCAGCGTTGATTCCCAACCGTTTGCATCTGCAAGACGCGTCATAATGGTCGGGCCGAGCCCGGCGCCTAACGCAAAGAATCCGTAAATTGATCCGTAGATTGCGGAATAAGACCGCATACCGAAATATTTCGAGACCATGTAGGCCATGAAATCATACTCAACGCCGGCGCCGAAGCCGATCATCAAGATTGCGATCGTCGCCGCATTGGCGTCTAATCCCGGTTGACCGAGCATCCACAACGCAATTGCCGGCGACGCCAGAAAAATGAACGCAATCGCCGGCGCCCAAAAGCGGTCAATCAGATAGCCGCCGATGATCCGTCCACCAAGGACGGCGAGTCCTGTTAGGGTAGCGAGACCGACAGCCTCGCTCATATCGAATCCGCCAGCGGTCAACACCCTTTCGATATTAGGGATAATGGCGCCGACCGAGTAGGAAATCGGCACGAAAATGAAGGCCAGCAACCAGAACCGCCATTCCTTTAGCGCCTGCGGGAGCGTCAGCCCGGGTAACGAACTGTTTTGATCGGCTGTAGTTATCTCCGGCGGCGCCTTGCGGATATTAAGGAAGACCATCGCGAGCACAGGCGCAAAAACAAGCCCCATAAACGCGACCGCCATAATATATTCCAGTCGCCAGCCCCGTTCGGCGACAAGCGGAAAGACTTGCTGCGAAACCGTGAATACAAAGCCGAGCGTGCCCGCGAGCGCGACCATTAATATTGGTAATTTAAACCGGGTCACGGCAGCGTCGCGCGCCGGCTTGTCGCTAACGTCGCGCAAACCCAGCCAGGCGATTGGCAACGCAATCGCCAGCGGCAGAAGGCCAAGCGCGCGATAGGCCGTCCGCCAATCGGCAATCTCGACAATCTGCTGTGCAAAAAACTTCGACAGGGCGCCGTAAATCCCGGTTGCGATCAGCGCGATGCCTAATGCAATCCCGCGATTTTTCTCAAACCAGTTATTGACCGGCCGCGTGAACGTAATGGGAAGCGTTCCCGCCCCGGCGAACGCCAGCAATAACCAAAGGCCGATATAAAGGGACTTGTCGCCGGTGTTGAACGACAGACCCATCATCGCAAGACTGAATGTGATGATGGACACCAGCGCAACATTTCGCGCGCCGAATTTCTCCGCCATGATTCCAATGAACGGCGCCGCGGCGAAAGCGCCGAATGTGTAAATCGCCAGCGCGTTCAGAATATCGCCGGGCGACCATCCAAGCGGACCGAATTCCTGCAACAATGGCGGGATGAAAACGCCGATGGTGTAAAACGGCAATGGCGACAGGCCGAGCCCGACGCCGACAGCAGCTGCGCTGATAACTGGCCAGCCCCTTCGGAATTCATTTTCACTCATATTGATTTTCCGGCGCTGAATGTTCGGGTTTGGGCGACATGCGCAATTGGTATATCATTTCAGATCGCTGGACGACAAGGCGGAAGCCGCCAAGAGAGAGCAGGCGATTGTCGCTGGTCCATGCGCGGAAGGAGAAGATTTATGGCGACATCACGGGGCAGAATTGGCCGGCGCGCATTTCTCTCTGGCGTCGCGGCAAGTTCGCTGACGCCGGCATTCGCGCGCGCACGAAACGTAAAAGACGCCGACGTCGTTATCGTCGGCGCGGGACTGTCCGGCCTGTTCGCCGCCATGCAATTGCAGGAACTTGGATATCGCGTCCTGGTTCTGGAGGCCGCGCAACGCATTGGCGGGCGGCTCTGGACGCTTGATGAATTCCCCGGGACGCCGGAAGCCGGCGGTCAACAGGTCGGACAAACCTATGCGCGCATCCGGTACGCCGCGGAAAAGACGGGTGTGTCGATCATCGATAACCTTGCGCGGCAACGTTCTGAGCGGGTTCTTGCTTTCGGGGATCAGCTTTTTAACCCTTCGGACTGGGCCGCGTCGCCGCTCAATCCATTTCCCGAGAATTTCAAGACTGCTGCGCCGGACTCTGTTCTGTTTGCCGCCGCCGCGGCGGAAAATCCGCTTGACTGGCCCGGTGCCTGGCGCGAGCCCGGCGGAACAGCGGCCGACATCAGCGCAGCGGATTTTCTGCGTCAGAAAGGATTTAGCGACGACGCATTGGCGCTCGTCAACATCGCCCTCAATGCAAACGATCTCGAAACATACGCCATGTTGAACGTCTGGCGTTCGCTTCGGCTCTTCTCGATGGACCGCGCTATCGGGCCTTCCGGCGACATCGCCGGCGGCGCGCAGCGATTGCCGGAGGCCATGGCGCAATCGCTCGGCGACGCTGTTCGAACAAATACGAAGGTTCAATCTGTTTCCAATAATGGCAATGGCGTCATTATTCGCACTACGCGCGACACTTACGCCGCGGACTATTGTATCGTCGCCCTGCCCTTTCCGGCGCTTGCAAATATTGCAATTGAACCGGGTCTCGAAGGGGCGCAGGTCGAAGCTGTTTCATCCCTGCCCTATACGCAGATCCTGCAACTGCACCTGGCCCCGGAGACGGCGTTCTGGGAGGAAGACGGCTTGCCCGCGTCAATGTGGACGGACGGTCCATTGGAAAGAATATTTCCGGTGCGCGACGCTGAAACAGACGAAACTGTGGGCCTCACGGCCTGGATCAACGGCGCGCACGCGCGTCAACTCGCGTCGCAATCAGACCCGTCTCTTGAACATCTGATGCAGTCAGAGATTATCCGCATCCGCCCCGCAAGCGGCGGCAATCTAAAACTCCTGAAAGCCGTGCGATGGACGCGCGAGGCATCCTATGCCGGCGGCGCCTATATGCATTGGGCGCCAGGCCAGGCGTCGAGGTGGGCAAATGAAATGGCGGCCCCGCATGGCCGCATCCATTTCGCCGGCGAACACCTGTCTTATCTCCATACAGGCATGGAGGGCGCGATGGAGGCCGGCGAACGCGCCGCGCTTCAGATCATGGAAGCGAGCAATTAGCGCGGCAGAGCGCGCAAAACCAAACGCGCTCCGCTTGCGCCAGAGATTGCAAACTATTTGCGTTTCGGCGGTTTTTCATCGCCTTTCGCAACGGCGTCATAATAAGACCAGCTCGTGACGTTCTTGCGTTCATCGTCCGTTGGCGGAGGATTGCGATACTTCGGATAGTTTTTGTCGATCTCTTCCTTGAACCATGTCGGCAATTCGTCCCACGAACCAAGTTTTTTGCCGGCGGTATGCATGTAGATAATGCCTTCCCGGCCGCTCATTTTCATCCACGGCAACCAGTCGGACATCCGCGCCCAGCCGACTTCAACCCCTTCCGCGCCGGTGCTTTCCGGGTCCAGCAGACTATCGGTCGGCCCGAAGAAGTTGAACATTTCCGTGGCGTGGTACCAGGGCCCGACTTCCGCCTGATATTCCGAGCCCAGAACATTCGGGTAATAAAGCGGGACCGTTGCGGTCTGCCACCACACGTCGCCGCTAATCACACCGCTCCATTTGTAGTCGCTGCCGTCGCGTGCTTTCGGGCTGTATTTTCCGTTTACCGGATCGTTCGCGACATGCAGGACATCGACGGTTTCGCCCGTCCAAGGATTATCCCATGTTTTAAGAACGTCCCCTGTTTCCTTGTCCCGGTACATCAGCAATTCACGCGACACGAGCTTGAATCCGCCATCTGGCGTTGAGGCGCAAGCGCGCACATTCATGCCCTCGACATCGAAAAGATGGATGTCCCGCTCGCCCTGACGGCGGGAATACGCCTTGCCGAACCACCAGTAAGTCGCCGGTTCGCCGTCAACGGTGGAGCAGGCGATTTTTCGAGTGATTTTCAAGGCATCCGCCGTTTTTCCCGGATCGAGTTGCTCAGCGCCGGCGTCCGCCGCCGATATCAGGAAAGCCGCCATAAACGGCGCAGCGCAGTTCAATAAACGCATGGGTCCACCTCCATTTTGGAAATGGTATATCATTTCAGGCCCCTCTCTGGAAAGGGGCCGCCGCGGCAAAATATTCGACCCATTGCCTGGACCGAAGCGCCAGGCCTCGGCGATCTCGAGTACTGGCCTAATTATTCGACATATTTTACGGTAATGGATTCAGACGCCGAAGCGCGGCGGCTGCGGAAAATTATGAGCCGATCCATGCCGCCTTCCGCCTCGTTCGATTTTTCGCCGGTTCGGCTGGCTGACAACAGCCAGACCCCGCTTTATCGGCAAATCTACGATATTTTTCGGAAACAGATCGTGTCGGGACGGCTGAAGAAAAATGCGCGTCTGCCGTCCGAACAGGAGATTATTGAAAATCTCGGCGTTTCGCGGATCACCGTGCGCCGGGCATTGAATGAACTCGCAGCGTCCGGGTTTGTTACCCGTCAGCGGGGGCGCGGCACACTTGTTACTTTTAACGCAGCGGCGCCGACGATCCGCGCGAGCTTCGATCAGTTGCTCGAAGGCTTGACGCGCATGGGCGTCGAAACAGAAGTCCGTCTCGTCGATTGCACGACGATCGCGCCGAACCGGGCAATGCGCGAGATGCTCGAACTGCAACGGGGCGAGAAACTGCAACGGATCGTGCGCCTTCGACTGCTTGACGACGAACCGTTCTCATACCTTGTGACGCATATTCCCAGTCACGTCGCCGAACGTTACGATCAAGACGAACTGGCGACGGCGTCGCTTATTAAATTGCTCGAGCGGGCAGGCCACGCCCCCAGCTCGGCGACGCAGACAATTTCCGCCGCATCTGCCGATGGAGAGACGGCCAAACACCTCGAAGTCACGGAAGGCGTCCCGCTCCTGCACATTCACCGGATCATGCGGGACAAAAAGGACGAGATCGTTCAGGAAATAAACGCTTACTACCGCGCCGACCGGTTTCAATACCATATGAACCTGGTTCGCCATCCGAATGCGAGCTGGTCCGCCGGCGATCTTTAGGATTCGGTCATTTCATCGGCTGGATATCGCTTCCTGAAATGATATACCATTTCCAGCGTAGCGCTTTTTTTGATGGCTCTTTCCTGGAGACGCCGCGATGAATGAACATTTCGCGCCTGCCCTTTCGGACGAAGTATGGTCAGCTCTGGAAAGCGCCGTCGGCAGGGACGCTATTGATACGAGCGACGAAATACGGACGCTTTACAGTCAGGATATCTGGTCGCGCGGGGAAAAAGCGGCATTTGTCGCATCCCCCGATAGCATCGAAGCGCTTTCACGCCTTGCTTGCGAAATGAACAAGCGCGGCGTTGCGTTGAACCCGCGCGGCGCGGGCATGTCCTACACAAACGCATACACGCCAAGCCAAAAGAATGTCGGGATCGTTGATTTTTCGCGGCTGAACCGAATTGTCGAAATCAACACCGCGGATATGTACGTAACTGTTGAAGCGGGATGTTCCTGGTCCGACCTATACGCCGCACTGAAAGCGAAAGGCGTGCGCACGCCGTTCTGGGGACCTTTGTCCGGACTGACATCGACAGTCGGCGGCGGCCTTTCGCAAAACAATGCGTTTTTCGGCGGCGGCGTTTATGGAACCACCGGCGACAGCGTTTTGAGCGTGACGATTGTCCTGGGTGACGGAACAATTCTGCGCACCGGAACCGCCGGCACGAAGAACGGAAAACCCTTTTTTCGAAATTATGGGCCCGACTTAACAGGGTTGTTTTGCGGCGACGGCGGCGCGCTCGGATTCAAGGCGGAAATTACATTAAAGCTGATACCGTCGCCGACCCATGAAGACTGGGCAAGTTTCGAGTTTGAGACACGCGACGCCTGCGCCGCCGCCATGGCCGCTTTGATGCGCGAGAACAAAGCGTGCGAACTCGTCGGATTTGACCCCAATTTGCAACGCGTTCGAATGCAAAGAGCCTCACTCGCTGCCGATGCGAAAACGCTCGGCAATGTTGTCAGAAAACAAGGCTCAATTCTAAAAGGCCTTAAGGAAGGCGCTAAGATCGCGTTCGCCGGCCGGGATTTTATCGATAATGCCGCCTATTCCCTGCATTTCGTCGTCGAGGGTACGTCGCAGGACGGCGTCGATCACGACCTTTCGGCGCTCAAGGAGATTTGCCGCGAACACCAGGGCAAAGACATTGAAAACTCAATTCCGAAAATCATTCGGGCAAACCCGTTCGGACCGTTCAACAATATTGTCGGCCCCAAGGGCGAGCGCTGGGTGCCCGTTCACGGTATTGTCGCCGCCTCCGACGGCCCTGCCGTATGGGCGGAGATCGACGCCTTATTCGATAGGCTGGCAGACGAGTTTGAGAAACACGACGTGACGACCGGCTTTCTCGTCACCAACCTTGGCGCGACGGCATTCCTTATCGAACCGGTTTTTTTGTGGCCAGAAGCCCTCGATATGATTCACAAGAAAACGGTCGAGCCGGATCATCTTGCGAAACTGAAAGGCTTTGAGCCGAACGCCGACGCCACAGAGCTCGTCAAACGCGCCCGGAAAAGCGTTGTTGAAATATTTTCAAACTACGCCGCAGCGCATTTTCAGATTGGCCGCACCTATCCCTATAAGGAGCATCGCCGCGAGGAAACATGGCGTTTGCTGGAGACTATCAAAGCCGCCGTCGATCCCAATCATATTATCAATCCGGGCGCGCTTGGTCTCACGTCAACGGACGGAGCGCAAGCGAAACAACTGAAGGCGCGCAATCCGCGCACCGGCGAATATGATTACGCTTTCGAATCCGCGAGCGGGGCGGAGATTGAAAATTGCGCAAACGCGTTGCGCCGTGCGCAAGGGACCTGGGCCGCGTTGGATGTAAAGGCGCGCGGCGAAAAGTTGCTGAAGCTTGCCTCCGCGCTGCGCAATAATCGCGATGCGATCGCCAACGCACTCGAAATCGACACCGGGCGACGGCGGATTGCGCAACTGGAAGTCGACGGCGCGGCTTATGCGATAGAAGGCTGGGTCGCACAAGGACCCGGACTGGCGCCGGAAGAATGGTCGCAAGGGCGATCGCGGCCCGAGATAAAACACGCGCCGCATTTTGTTCCATATGCGCTCGCCGGTGTGATTTCACCGTGGAACTTCCCACTGACGCTATCCATGATCGACACGATCCCCGCGCTCCTTGCGGGATGCGCAGTGATCGTGAAGCCCTCCGAAGTGACGCCGCGTTTCGTCGAACCTTTGCGCGCCGCAATCGCGGAGGCCGGGCTTGATGACATCCTCAAATTTGTCCAGGGCGACGGCGCCGTTGGCGCTGCGTTGATCGATGCAGTTGATCTCGTCTGTTTCACCGGGTCCGTCGCGACAGGACGAAAGATCGCCGCCGCTTGCGCTTCCAATATGATCCCGGCGTTTCTTGAGCTTGGCGGCAAGGATCCGTTGATCATCACGGAAACGGCGCCACTTGAAGCGGCGACGGATGCGGCTTTGCGCGGTTCCGTGCTTTCAACAGGACAGGCCTGTCAGTCAATCGAGCGGATATACGTCCACCGATCACTTTACGATGCATTCCGCGATCGCCTTGTCGCCAAAGCGAAAGACGTTCAATTAAATTGGCCGGATATCACGCAAGGGCACATTGGGCCGATCATTTTCGAAAAGCAGGCGCAGATTATGCAATCGCATATCGCCGACGCTGTCGACAAAGGCGCGCGATTGCTTACGGGCGGAGAAATTGAAACCCATGGGGGCGGATTTTGGTTGCGGCCGACAATTCTCGCCGACGCCACGCACGACATGACCGTCATGCAGGAAGAAACATTCGGACCCGTCATGCCACTAATGGCTTTCGAAACGAATGAGGAAGCGATCGCGCTTGCCAACGACACGGAATACGGCCTTTCCGCTGCTGTTTTCGCCGGCTCTCTCGACGAAGCGGAGTCTATCGCACGGCATATCGACGCCGGCGCTGTCAGCCTGAATGACGCCGCGCTAACGGCGCAATTTCATGAAGCGGAAAAACATGCGTTCAAGCTCTCAGGATTGGGCGCTTCGCGCATGGGCCCCGCGGGTTTTCAACGGTTCCTTCGGCGCAAGGCGCTCATTGCGAACACCGACGCGCCAAAGCCTCTTTCGGATTACGCTGAATAATCTTGGTAAAAAACCTAAAGCGCATCGACCACCATGACATGACAGTCTGCGAGGGGGCGCCTCACCGTTTTCAGTTTTTCGTATTCCGGTGAATTCCAGAACCTTTCGATTGCGGACCGGTCCGGCCATTTTGAAATGACCGCCGAATGCCCTTCGAACAGTCCGCCCTCAAGGGCGGCGACGCCCGGCCCGCGCGCCATATACTCGCCGCCAAATTTCGCAACGAGCGCGCCGGCCGGTTCTCCATAATCTGCGATGAATTTTTCGCGGTCATGGACCTTCGCGAATACAATCATATAGGCGGGCATTTTTCGTGTCCGGTGTGGCTTTCGTCGCAGAGAATAAATGATATACCATTTGGAGGGAAGACGAAACGCAACCGCGAAGGGCGGCACTCCATGCGACTACTGCGCGCGGCGACCATCACTGTTTCCGACCTTAATCGCGCCGTCGACAATTACGCCAGGTTTCTGGACTACGCGCCTGTCGAGAATGGCGAAGTCGATGCGGACCTTGCGCAGAGCTGGGGCGCCCCTGCTGTAGCCGGGCGCCGCTACGCGATCATGCAACCGGCATCAGGCGCCGCTATCTATTTACGATTTGTGGAACAGGAACCGCATCCCGATTACCAACCCTTACGCAGCTATGGATGGAACTGCATCGAAATATGCGTTCAGGATGTTATCGCCGCCAACGCCCGAATGGAACAATCGCCATTCGAAATCATCGGCCCACCCCGCGAACTTGACGGCCTGCTGGCGATTTTTCCCATGCAGGTGAAAGGACCGGACGGGGAAATCGTATATCTGACACAAATTCGCGACGACCTTCCCGACTATAATTTGCCGCGCGCAGCGTCGCTCATCGACAAGCTCTTTATCTTTGTCATGGGGTGTTCTGATCTCGATGCTTCCGTGGAATGGATGGCAAAACACGCGGGCGTTGAGACCGGGCGTTTCATGGAGATTGAGTACACCATGATCGCAAAAGCGTATGACCTGCCGGTGGAACAGAAACACCGGATCGCGACCATGATCCACGAACGGGATGTATTTCTGGAACTGGACCAGTACCCTGACGGCGCAGTTGATCGTGCTCAGCATACGGATATGTTGCCGCCGGGATGCGCCATCGGAACGCTATGGACGCCGTCATTTGACGCCCTGCCCGGTCCATGGATAACCCCGCCTTCCCACCGGAAGGGTCCGATTTATAAAGGCCGACGTTCCGCGACCGTCAAAGACCCGGACGGCGCGCTGGTCGAGATTGTCGAGGGTGAAACCAATTGAGGCTTGTCGCATTAAAATCAGCGCTTGATCGGAAGCCGCGCGCGGACGATTTCGTCGAAATCGAGGCCGAAACGCCCGCATGCAGAAAAGAATCCGTCAAAGCCCGCGTGATTTATGTCTCGCTTGATCCCTATGTCGGGAGCCGCATTCGCGGTCGCCATATGGGCGAAGCGCCGCCGGCCCCAATGAAAGACGCGATTCCGGGCGCCGTCATCGCGCAGGTAACGGAGTCAAAATCCGGACGGTTTGCGGAAGGCGACTACGTTTATTCCATGGGCGGCGGCTGGGCTGAAACGGTCATTTGCCAAGCGGCTGCGTGTCGGAAGCTTGATCCGAACACCGCGCCGCTTCGCGCCAATATGGGCGTCCTCGGCATGCCCGGGCTGACGGCCTGGGCCGGCATAACGCAGCTCGCCGGCGTCGACGCCGGCGATGTCGTTCTGGTGGATGCCGCTGCCGGAACGGTCGGCGGCGCGGTCGGGCAGATTTCGAAATTGCAGGGCGCAGCACGCGTTGTTGGAATCGCCGGCGGGCCGGAAAAATGCGCTGTCGTTGAAAACAAATACGGCTTCGATGCATGTATCGACTACAAGGCGGACGGCTGGCGCGACCGGTTGGCCGACGCCTTGCCGGATGGATTGTCCGTATTTTTTGAAAATGTCTCGGCAGAAATGGCGATGATCGCTCTTGGCCATGCGCGCCCATACGCGCGCGGTGTGTTGTGCGGCCTTGTTGACGCGTATCATACTGACCAACAAAGCGCGCACCCGTTGAACGCAGGTTTTATCATAGGCAAGCGCGCGAAAATCATGGGGCTGGTTGTCTACGACTTCTACGACCGGTGGGACGAGTTTCTGTCTGTTGCGTCTCCCTGGGTTCGCGATGAGAAACTGGCCGTTGCGGAAGATATCGCAGACGGACTTGAGCACGCTCCAGCGCTCTTTGAAAAACTCATGAACGGAAAAAATCTCGGCAAGTGCATCGTGAAAGTTTCCGAAGAGACGCTTGAATAGACGTGGCGAAACCGACGCGCAGTTTCGTCGACGGCGAGTATGGTCAAATTCACCTGCGCGTTTCGCAACCTGACAAAACACCGACGCGACCGCCCCTCTATTGCCTGCATATGAGCCCCAAATCCGGCCGGCAATTTGTCGGATTCATGGACGCCGCCAGCACAGACCGCATTGTCGTTGCGCCGGACAATCCCGGGCACGGCGAATCCGACCCGCCGCCGTCGACGCCGCATGTCAACATTATGGACTATGCGCGCAATGCCTGGATGGTCGCGGATGCGCTGGGCCACGAAGAAATTGATCTGTTCGGACATCATACAGGCTCGAAAGTCGCCGTCGAAATGGCACACCAGCAACCGCACCGCGTGAAGTCTATCGTCATTGTTTCTGCGGTCGTTATATCCGACGAGGAACGCGATCGGTTCATGGAATTTTTTTCGCCGATCCCGCTGGACGAAGAAGGCAATCGTTTTCGGATCATGTGGGAGCGCATCAGGGAGTTTCGCGGCCCCGGCATGACGCTGGAAATGATGGCGGAATCCATGGCGGAAAATTTGCGCGGCGGCGAGAACTATGAATGGGGACACCGCGCGGCATTCGAATATGGCGATCGTTTCAACGAAATCGTCGCCGCGTTGCCGCATCGAATCACGATCCTCAATCCACGCGATGAACTTTACGAATCGACAAAGCGCGCCGCTGCATTACTGAACAACGGCGAAATCATCGACTGTCCGACATGGGCTCACGGGTTTCTGGATGTCTTCACTGAAGACGTCGTTGATATCGTAAAAAAATCGCTGGCGTAAAAACGGTTCGCAACCAGTCGCTATTTCGAAGCAGCAACAAAGCCGAGTGGCAGTCCGGCGCGCGGCAAGAATCCGTATAATTCTTCGTCCGGCACGCCTTTCGCAACAATCTCCCGGCATTGCGTCAGCTTGTCGAGATCGATTCCCGTGGCGACGCCCATGGATTCAAACATGAAGACGAGATCTTCGGTGACGATATTGCCGCTTGCGCCGGGCGCCGTGGGGCAACCGCCAAGACCGCCGAGCGAGGAATCGAAGGTGGTGATTCCCTCTTCATAAGCCGCAAGCGCATTAGCGAGCCCGAGGCCACGCGTATTGTGCAGGTGAACCCCTTGTACATTCTCGGCGCCGACGACGGCGCGGACATCGCGGATCATTTTCTTCACAGAAACCGGATCGCCAAACCCCGTTGTATCCGACAAACCAATTTCATCACATCCCGCTTCCCGGAGACGTTCGGCCAGTCGCAATACTGTATCAAGGTCTATGGCCCCTTCCAGCGTGCATCCGAACACGGTCGAAAGCGATCCTTCAAAATGCGGGCGTTGCTCAGGCGCCAACCCCGAAAAAAATTCAGAGATCGCGCGCGCCTCGTCGATGACCTGATCGTGGGTCCGGCGGATATTTTTCAGCGAATGTGTTTCGCTCACTGACAATGGCAGCGTCACCTTATGGGCGCCGGCTTCAATGGCGGCCTTGGCGCCGCGAAGGTTCGGAACAAGGACGGCGACTACAAGACCCGGAATGGTTCGCGCGAATTTTACGACGTCGGCGGTATCGGCCATCTGCGGCAGGAGTTTCTGCGAAACGAATGACCCGACTTCGATTTCCGTAACGCCGGCCGTTGCTTCCGCCTTGATCCACTCTTTCTTCACATCCAGGGGCATGATGGCGGCGCAATTCTGCAACCCGTCGCGCGGTCCCACTTCGCTGATCAAAACCTTGGAATCATTCATTATTTTAAGGCGTTCCGGCGCTCTCTGGCGCTTGCATCAATAGGGTGAATTGTGAAATGATATACCAAAGTTCAGGGCGCACCAACCAGGCAAGTTCATGACCAATCCCCCAAAACCGCTTGCGGGCCTAAAGGTTGTCGAATTTACCCATATGGTGATGGGCCCCGCCGCCGGCCTGATTTTCGCTGATCTCGGCGCTGACGTCGTGAAAGTCGAACCGATTGACGGTGACAAAACGCGGCGTTTGCGCGGTTCCGGCGCCGGTTATTTTCCGATGTATAACCGGAACAAGAAAAGCCTCGCCGTCGATTTGAAATCGGCGCGAGGCGCAGAAATCGCGCTGCGCCTTATCGACGAAGCCGACATCTTCATTGAAAATTTCCGCCCCGGCGCCCTTGAGAAGATCGGGTTCGATTATGAAACCCTTTCCGCACGGAACCCGCGCCTCATTTACTGTTCGGAGAAAGGGTTTTTAGACGGCCCATACGCACACAGAACAGCGCTCGATGAAGTCGCGCAGATGATGGGCGGTCTTGCCTATATGACGGGCCCGCCCGGCCGACCGTTACGCGCCGGGTCTTCGGTCATCGACATCACAGGCGGCATGTTCGGCGCGATCACCGCGCTCGCTGCGCTTAGTGAACGCGACCGCACCGGCAAGGGGCAGCACATCGCCGCTTCGCTGTTCGAGACGACCGTATTCATGGTCGGCCAGCACATTGCGCAACTCGCAGTCACCGGGGCGCCCGCATCCCCGATGCCAGCGCGAATCTCCGCCTGGGCCGTATACGACGTGTTCGACGTCAAGGACGACGAAAAGGTTTTCGTCGGCGTCGTATCCGATACGCAATGGCGCATATTCTGCGACGCGTTTGACCTCGACGACTGGGCAAATGACGAAACACTCGCCGCCAATAATGACCGGGTGGCCCAGCGCGAAAAAATATTGCCGAGGCTGAGGGAACTCTTTCTGCAGTTTACAAAGTCGGAACTGATGGAGAAGCTGGAGCACTCCGGCCTTCCCTTCGCGCCGATCGCAAAGCCGGAAGACCTGATTGACGATCCGCATCTGAACGAAAGCGGCGGGCTGATTGATTTACAAATTCCCGATGACGGCGCCGTCTCCCTGCCTGCGTTGCCTGTCAGCCTCGGCGGCGCGCGGCCGGCGAAGTTCCTAAATCCGCCGCGTATCGGCGAACATTCGGCTGAGGTGCTCTCTGGCCTCGGCTACAGCAAAGAAGAGATCAGCAGCCTGTCGCAAGGCAGAATTATTTTCAGCGACGGCGACATCTCAAAAGCGGCTGAATAATTTATTCGTATATCCACGGACGCGCTTCGGCGTCCTGCTTTAAAAATTTTTGAATTTCATCTTCATGCGTCATCGTCAATCCAATAGGATCGAGACCGCCTAACAGTAATCGCTTTTGATACGGCTTGATCTCAAATTCAAACGCGATATCCGGCTCAGTCAGCGCAGCGACGCTCTGGCGCTCCATGTTCACTCGTAGTTTGTGGCGTTGCGGTTGCGCCTCCACATAGTCGATGAGGCGCTCAATCTGTTCCTTGTCGAGGGCAATTGGCGCAACGCCGTTCTGTGCGCAATTGCCATGAAAAATTTCGCCGAAGGATTCCGCAATGATGCACCGTATGCCGTACTCGGCCAACGCCCACACAGCATGCTCGCGCGACGAGCCGCACCCGAAATTTACGCCGGACAAGAGAATGGATGCATTCTGGTAGGCGGGCTGATTGAGAACAAATTCAGGGTTTGGTTCGCGCGATCCGGTCGACAGGTATCGTTGACCAGCGAACAATCCGTCGCCGAGACCGGCGCGACCAACGGATTTCATTTCACGAGACGGAATAATCTGGTCGGTATCGATGTTGTCGGACATGATCGGCGCCGCAACGCCCTCATGACATGTGAACGGTTCTCTCCGCATCATTGCCGACCCTTCTGATCTGACGGGATCGTATCGGCACCGATTATTCGTCCGTGAACAGCGCTCGCAGCGACGGTTGCCGGGCTCGCAAGATGGGTTCGCACGCCCGGTCCTTGCCGGCCCTCAAAGTTCCGGTTTGTCGATGAGATGACGCGCGCGCCCGACGGAAATGTTTCGCCGCCGGCGTAAAAACACATGGCGCATCCCGGCTCGCCCCATTCAAAACCGGCCGCCCTGAAAACTTTATCGAGCCCTTGCGCTTCGGCGGCGCGCCGTACGCTTTTTGAACCCGGCACACAGACGGCCCGCACGCCGGGCGCAACTTTCCGGCCTCTTAATATTCTTGCCGCGGCGGCAAGATCAGACAGTCGTCCATTCGTGCATGACCCAATGAAAGCGCCCTTGATCGCGAGGTCTGACATGGCCATGTCCGGCGAAATTTTCATATACGCCATGGCCCGTTCAGCCTGTTCGCGCTTCTCGTGCGGTACGGACGAAAGGGAAGGAATGGATCCATCCACACCAACACATTGCTCCGGACTGGTGCCCCAGCTCACCATTGGCCTGATATCGGCGCCATCGATCGTGATTTCCTGATCAAACTCCGCATCGTCGTCGCCGCGTAAATCGCTCCACGCACGCACCGCATGCGGCCAATGGTTTGGGGACGGTGCGTGAGGTTTTCCCTTCACAAAGTCGAAAACTTTTTCGTCGGGCGCAATGACCGCGGTGAACGCTGCAAATTCGACAGCAAGATTGCACAGCGTCAGGCGCTCCTCGATCGAAAAATTCCTGACGACTTCGCCGGCATATTCGACGACTCGCCGTTTCGCGCCGCCGGTTCCAAACGTGCCGATAATATGGAGCGCAACATCTTTTGCGGTGACGCCGGCGCGAAGGGCGCCGTTGATCGCGATGCGCATCTGCGCCGGGCGCTCGACCCGCATGACGCCTGTCGCCATGGCATGTTCCGCAACGCTCGAACCCACGCCAATCGCCAGCGCGCCCAGCGCGCCGAGGCTGCATGTGTGACTGTCCGGGCAAACCAGGCTGACGCCGGGATGAGCAATGCCCAGTTCCGGCGCAATCACATGAACAATGCCCTGATGGGCGTCATCGGTATCGACCAGATTGATCCCAAATTCGTCCGCCATCGCGCGTGTCTCGGTGATGAAAACATCGCCGCCGGGGGACCGCGCTTCATCGCGCCCTCGCCCTTCACGAAAGGAGATAATGTGATCCATAACCGCGAAGATTCGCTGGCGTGCAACCGGGCGTCGCCCCGCCTCCAAGAGCGACCGGAGCGCAACACCGCCTGTGCGTTCGTGGAGCATGACGCGATCAACAGCAAGCAATGTCGCGCCGTCTTCGTCGTTTCCGACGGCGTGAATATCCCACAGTTTGTCAAATAGTGTCTTCGGCAATGATGTTTTCCTGCACGCGCCTCAACCGGAAATGGGAACAGGCGGGTATAAATGATATATCTTTTAGAGTAAGATATCGATGGTCCTTTTCAAGCACGAAACACGGGCGTCCGGGAGAGAGAACTTTGTTGAAACCTGCAATAATCACAACCGCGATTTTCAGCCTTGCCGCGATGCAGGCCAACGCCGAGGCGCCGTCCTATCAGCGTGATATTCTCGACCGGGATTTTCGCGAGATGATGGATATCTTTCCGGGACGCTATGACAATCAGGAGCAGGTCTATTTTGAAGGCGAACTCGGCGTGCCGGAAGAGGACCGGCACGAAAGGACCCATCATATATTTCATCCGGTAAAGCTCGAAAACTTTCCCGGTGAGACTTTCTATATCCAGCAGTATCTGAACAACGATCCGTCGGATATTTACCGCCAGCGCATTTACTCGTTCGAGCCGGACTACGACGAGAATGCGATCCGCTTGACAATTTATACGCCAAAAGACCCGGAAGCGCTTCTGGACGCGCATGCTGAACCGAAAAAACTCGGTGGTCTGACCCAGGACGATGTGATCCTACGACCGGGTTGCGAAGTCTTCTGGAAACGCGAAGTCGATCAGTTTACCGGCTATATGAAAGACGAGGCGTGTTCGTTCGTGTCGTCTCGGACCGGAAAGAAGATTATCATCAATGATGATCTGCACCTGTCAAAATCATCGATCTGGATTTCAGATCGCGCCGTCGATGAAGACGGCAATTACGTATTTGGCAATCGCGCCGGGATTCCCCACAAAAACAACCGCGCATCGCTGTTCTCCTGCTGGGTCAGCGTCAGGAAAAAGTCGGGCGACAACGACTGGTCATTCGACAATAATCTGGAAATTCACGACCAGGGCGGCTGGATCTGGGTGACGACGGATGAACGCCGCCCGCAGAAAGTCGGCCTCAAAATGCGCAATGTCGTCTGGCCGACCGGCAATAACCGGAACAGCCTCGTTCTTTACGCCTATCGGGATGGCGATGAACGTGCGCAATCCTATGTCTGGACGTCGCCCGACGCCGACCGGATTGCAATGAACCTGCGCTGGGTGCAGGCGAGCTGCACGCGCCAGTAACGCCGCCGACGGGCGCTATTTCCAAGCGTTCTTGCTGTCGAGATACGTCTTCGCATCGCCGAGGCTTGTCGGCTGATAGTCCGCGAACAAATTAGGCGCATATCGCGGGCGATATTGATCAAAAACGGGCTTGTAGAGATCCATGTGCACATCGGGGATCTGATGACGCGCGCGGTAAGCGGCCATATTGATTCGCGCCGTTACAGCCTGTTCGAACTTTGATTCCGCTTCCGCCAGAACCTGCCCGCGTGGTCCGAAGATTGTCGAGCCGCCGGAGCCCGCATCATCGAAGAAACCAGGATTGTTCGGCGAGACCGCGTTGTTCACGATGACGCTGTTCACGCCGTTATAGATCGAACACATCTTGATATCGTCAAGTGAAAAGCCGCCTGTCGCGGTTCGGAGGAACAACTCCGCGCCCTTCATCGCCATGGCGCGGAACAGCTCCGGCTCACGCTGCACGGAGGACGTGGTCAGATTGCCGATATCGGTTCGGTGCACAGGAATGACCGCGTCTACCCCATACATCTCCGTGTACTGATCGAGTACATTGTAAATTGTTGTCGTGAAAAGTTCGAAGCCCGGAAAAACACCCTTGATATTTCGCGCCTTCCAGTCGCGGGCGATCACCTCGCCTGCCGGATCGATAATACTCGTTATGCTGAGAATATGGTTCGGCCAGTCATCGTCGACGGCGTATGATCCGAATTTGATATAGCACCCATGCTCGCGGGCCTTCTTGGAAAGAACTTCAGTTTCCGGACCCGGAATTTCAATCGCGATCCGCAGCACTTCTTCTCGGCTCCATGTCGACCAGCCGGTGATGGGAAACTCGTGAAAACAAAGAAGGTCTTTTTTCCCGCCGTAGAACTGCGCCTTGTCGATCAATTCGACCATATGGTTGAGGTTGTCTCGAATACCCCGCCGCGGCGATCCGCCGTCTACGGCGCGCACGCGCGATTGAATCCCGGAAACGGCAACCGTGTCTTTTTTCAACGGGACGCGCGCATAATTCGCGCCGTTTTCCGGAACCGAAAGCGCGCCTTGCGGCTCACTTTCGCTGCGGGCTGCCGTCGAAAACCCTGCCGCCCCAAGGGCTGCGCCAGCCGCGAACATTGTTCGACGGGACATCGTCGTCTGGTTTTTCTTTGACATGCCAGCCTCTCCCTCTCCGGTATGTGCTCGGAAAATACGTGTAAGTTATTGACGCCGCCCCCGCCGCGAGAATCTCGTCAAAGCGGGCGTTCAGTACTCGTACATTTCGACACGTACGCCATTGGGATCGAGAACGGCCATGGACATGGACTTGCCGCTCCCTGATTTCCCTAGCGGCGCAACAATTGGCGCGCCCAGCGCCGCCGCCCGCTTTGCGATTTCTTCAATGTTCGTGACGCGGTGCGCCAGGATCAGTTCGCCAGCGCGAGACGCCCGCGCCCCGTCCTGATTAAACGGCGATGCTTCTGCGCCCTCTATTTCGATAAAGCTCACGCCGCCGCGAAGGTCCTGATTTTCAATCGTCCAGCCCCGCGGCGCCATAGCGACGTAGCGTTTGACGGCGCGCTCGCCGGTCGCCCCGACAACGCGGCGCGATTTTTCCGCGGTGATCGTTGAGTCGCCAAGAACATGATAGCCGAGGAGCGTTTCGTAAAATTCGATGCACGCTTCGATATCGTTGGTGACGAAACTCGCCGTCCGAAGAGTCCCTTCGACTGTTGTCGGGTCTTCGGCTCTTGCCAATGAAACCGCGGCTGTCGCCGCTATCAGCGCCGCGATGATCGGTCTTAATGCGCGCACTACTTATTCCTTCCGATTACGAAAAGGGCAGTGACCGGACGGCGTTGCAGGAACGCCGTCCGAAATCTTGTACGCGGGTCGCGCGACTAGAACTTCGCACGCAACACAACGCCCCAACGCGCGCCGTTGCGATTGTTATACTGGAAGCCGCGCGATTGTCCGCCGGACGCCAAGTTAAACGCCGTAGAAGGCGTGACGCCGGCGACCGTGAAACTGCCATTGCCCGGGCTCGGATCGATAAAGCGCAGCACGCCGATTGCTGCGTCCTCATTGGTCAGGTTTTTCCCATAGAAGGCGAGACTGTATTGCTCATCAAGTTCCATGGTGATGCGCGCATCAAGTTCAAACGAACTTCCGGTTTCGGCAAGGTTTTGAACCTGCGCGAAGCGGCTTGAAAGATAGGTGCCGTTTAACGAAAGCGTTGTTGTGACGCGATCGGAGTTCTCAATGCGATAATCGCCAAAGAACGACGCCTGATGGCGCGCCTGACGCGGCAACTCCTGGCCGACCAGCGAATTGTCTCCAAACACCGCGCCTTGCGTCGCTTCGGTGCCGGCGGAAAACTCAGTGTCAGTCCAGGCATACGTGCCGCCAAGCGTGAGACCCGGAAGCGCATTGGGCGTAAATGACGTCTCCAGTTCAATACCCAGAATATCAACGTCGCCGACATTCGCCGTCACCGACCCGGTTGTCGTGTTGGCGCCCAGCGCCGCCAGGTTTTCCGTCAACTGATAGGCCGAAAGCGTCGAATAGTAGCCGGCAAGATTGACTAGCCACTGATCATCCGCAAACACATTCTTCGAACCCAGTTCGAACTGCCAGTTGGTTTCTTCGTCGAACGTGCCGAACCCAAACTGGAAGCCCTGCGCGCCGTTAAACCCGCCAGGCTTGGTGCCGCGAGCCGCAGACGCATAAAGCAGGTTATTGTCCGACGCCTGATAGTTCACGATGAAACGAGGCGTCCATGCTGTGAACGTCGCTTCAACCTGATCATTTGCACCATCGAGTTGAATGAACTGACGCGTATCAAAATCAACGACCTGTTGCGTGATGGTTTCTTCCGCCCAGCGAAGCTCCGCTGTCGCCGTCAGGCGATCGGAAAGATCATAAGATAACGAACCGAAGACCGAGATGTTTTCCGTTTCCGTATCTTGCAGGTCCGACGGGCCATAGCTGAAGGGAACAAGCGGCACGACGAAAAACTGACCAAGCGCCGCGGCGATTTCCGCATTCGCCTGATTGAACGAGTCCAACGCAGCCTGTTCGAAACGCGGGTCATCGAAACGACCGAGAAGGTCGCGATCACGATCAACCGACTTGAAGTAGTAACCGCCAAGGCGCCAACGGAACGGTTTATCGGCGGGAGAATCGACCCGGACTTCCGCGACGAACGTTTCCGTTTCGTCATCATCAGTCGTGGTGAAATCGAACGGAATAAGGCCAACGCCAAATGGCGGCGTTCCCATCGGACCGAGCGGGAACGGTCCGAAGAGCCGCGCAGTGCCGAACGATGTCAACTGACCGTCAGAGTCGAGCTCGTCGCGGAAATTTTCTTTCGAGTAACCGATGGTGGTGAAAAAGTTATAGCCGCCGCCGAACTCAAGATTGCTGTTGAGCGCGTAAAATTCTTCTTCGCGCTCAAGGCCGCCGCCTTCGCCCAGCGTATTCGACAACTGGTCAGAGCCGCTTGGCGTTGGGAAGCTTGTCGGCACAACGCCGTCAAAGAAGGGCTGGACGCCGCCAAGATCGGTGCCACCCGGAACGTTGATGTTCAAATCCTCAAAGCCCAGAAGGCCGATCGGGAAATGGCCGTCATCGTCTTCATTGTAGGCGGCGCGGGCGGTGATTTCCCAATTTTCAGTCGGGAAATACCGGATGACGCCGGAAATTGACCGTGACGATTCATTGCCGACCGACGGGTTCGGGTTGCTGGGAACGTCGAACTCGCTGTCGAATTCGTAAATGCGTCCGGAGATTGAGACAAACAACTTGTCTTCAATAATTGGACCACGGACGTTTCCGAGGAATTGCACCAGGCCGTCTGCGCCAAGTTCCACGGATACATCGCCCTGAAATTCGTTCGTCGGCTGCCGAGTCGTAATATTGATGGCGCCGGAATAGGTGTTCCGACCAAAGAGCGCGCTTTGCGGACCCTTGATGATCTCGATCCGATCGATGTCGCCGAAGTTAATGGACCGGATGGACTGGGGCACATTCACGCCGTCAATAAAGACAGAGACGCCCGACGCGCCGAGAATGTTTGCCTGACCGCGAATGATCGGTCGGTCAAACTGGCGGCCAAAGGGCGAATCGAAAATGAAACCCGGCGTGCGGCGGGACAGCTCTTCGATATCCTTGATACCCTGCTGGAAGATGTCTTCCGCGCTGAAGGCGCTGACCGCGACCGGCACGTCCTGAATGTTTTCTTCTTTCTTCCGCGCGGTAACGACGATCGTATCGCGGCGCGCATCCCGAATTTCTTCGACGTCCTGCGCCAAAGCCGGCGCCGCGCCGGCGGCTGTTACTATCGCGGCTGCTGCCGTACTCATCAAAAATCCGCGTTTCATTCTGGATCCCTCCCTCGGAATGCGACTTCGCAAAGCGTTCAGCCAACCGCGCACCTGCGCGAGCAGCTTTTGAAATGATATACCATTTGCAAGTGAACACCGTATCCGCGTAACCTGTCAACGCTCCATTGCGCGCAACACCGGCCGGGTGTGGCGGATTGGCAACGATTGTTCGCCGTTAAACTGCACAGCTTTGAAGGTTTCTGCTCATGGTGGAAAACACCCACAGCCGCGAAGAGGAGGCAAGAATGGCGAGCGAGGTCCCCGTCGCGCCAAGAATTAAGGACCCGTGTTTCCTTGTTATTTGCCGGGACGGACCGGACGCGGCCGGTCCTCGCGCGGCCCATCTCGACGGGCACCTCCAGCACGTGGAAAAACACTGGCGATCCTATGTCACCGCCGGACCGATGCGCGAGCCGGGCGGAGACCGCATTACCGGTTCTGTCTTTCTCGTACTGGCCGGTTCTGTTGACGACGCAAAATCCCTGATGGCGGGCGACCCGTACATCCAATGCGGCATGTACGCCTCGGTCGAATACGCAGAGTTCACCAATTCCGTCGGGTTATTCGTAGGCGGAAAAATCTGGGAAAGCGCCGACGCCATAAGGCATCGAGCCGCCGGCGGGCCGCCGCAAAGCCATGAATGAACAAGCGTTCGCGCTGCAGAGCCCCGGACCGTTCCCGCGACAAATTGATAAGGAGCGGTTAACGGGCTTTGAGTGATCCCGGTATGCGCCGGCGCCGTAGAAATGAAGTCAAAATCAACATTTGCTGTATAAAGGCTTTAGGGCCGCTTTGGCGGTTTCAGCGAAACGAATTCCGGAGGCGATTTGAAAACCCCTCTTCTGCTTTTCGCGGGCGTTCTGGCCGGCGTTCTGCTTGGCGCCGGGGCTGTGACCTACGTCGGCAATAGCAGCGGCGACAGCGCGGGCGCACCGGGCCAGAACGGGCGTCCCGGCGCCGGCCGCGGCGCTGGGCGATACACGCCTGTCGTGTCTATGGCTGTAGCGGAACAATCTGCGATTGCGCGCACAATCGATGTCATCGGCGAAGCACGGGCCAGCAGGAACGTCGCCATCACATCGGAGATCACCGGCATTATTGAGGAAGTGGCGATCGCCCCGGGCGCACGGGTCAGCGAGGGCGACCTGATCGTGCGTATCAACGACGATGAGCAGCAGGTGGCGCTGACGCGCGCGCGCGCCGATTACCCGATCGCCAGGGCGAATGCAGAGCGATACCGAAATCTCGAAGACAGCGAGGCCGCGTCGGAATTGGAGGCGGAGCAGGCGCAAAATGCTTACATCGCAGCGCAGGCGGCATTGCGAGCCGCGGAAGTGGCCGTCTCGCAACGGCGTATTGTTGCGCCGTTCAGCGGCATTATCGGCCTTTCTGACATCGAAGTCGGCGATTTTCTCCGCGCAGGCGATCCGGTAACAACGCTTGACGACACTTCGTCGGTATTTATCGAGTTCGCCGTTCCCCAGGAATCGGCGAGCTTCATTAATATCGGCCAGCCGGTGCGCGCTGCGCTCACATCGGCTGCCGCACAATTTTACGACGGGAAAATTGTCGCCATCGATAGCCGCGTCGATCCGGTGTCGCGTTCGCTGAAAGCCGAAGCCTTGTTTGAAAACGCCAATGGCCGCCTGATTCCCGGCGCTGTTTTCGCTGTTTCAACAACCGCCGAGGGTGAGGACGCAATCGCATTGCCGGGCCTTGCGCTTCAATGGGACCGGGCCGGCGCATTCGTCTGGCGTCGCAATGACGACGGCGCAGCGGAACGCGCCGCTGTTGTCGTCCTGCAACGCCGGGATGATCTTGTACTCGTTGAAGGCGAGATTAGCGCCGGAGACGTCATCGTTTCCGAAGGCGCCGACCGCGTACGGCGCGGCTCGCCCTTGCCAGCGAAAACGTCCTCCAGCCCGGCGCGCCATAGCGCGCCGACAGCGGCGAACTAGTCGGGAATGGCGGAAAACCCGAGCACCCATATGACGCCCGCCAATGGCGGCTTTATCGGCGCCTTCATTCAGCGCCCTATTCTTGCAACCGTCGTCAGTCTGCTGATTGCGCTCGCCGGTCTCGCCGCCCTGGCGGGCGTCGAGGTTCGCGAATTGCCGGAGGTCGATCAACCGGTCGTTTCGGTGTCCACGAATTATCCCGGCGCCACGCCGGAAGCGATCGATGCAGAAGTCACCGCCGTTGTCGAAAGCGCCATTGCGCTGGTCGACGGCGTCCAGTCGGTCTCGTCGTCGTCCCGCTACGGCCGCAGCCAGATCACCGTTGAGTTTTCGGCGAGCACGAATATCGACATTGCGTCGACGGATATCAAAAATGCCGTTTCCGCGATCGCCCGCGACCTGCCGGAAGACATTGAAGAACCGATTGTGCGCAAGGCTGATACGGAAGCCTCGCCGATCATGCGCATTGCCGTCTCGGCGAAAGGTCTTGAACCGGGCGTCCTTGCAAGGCTCGTCGATGACGTAATCCTGCCGCGCCTTCAGGCGGTTGAAGGCGTCGCGCAAGCCGACGACTACGGCGTTCGAAACCGGGTTATCCGGGTGCGGATCGTACCGGTATCGCTCGCGGCGCGCGGCTTCACCGTCGACGATGTGGCGGCGCTGGTCTCGAACGCTGTACAGAACACGCCGAGCGGCCGGCTCCGCAACGACTCTCAACAACTTCTCATTCGCGCCGAAGCCCCGTCGCAGACGCCGGAAGATATCGGCGCCCTTCGTCTCGACGATCAAACAAGGCTGTCCGATGTCGCCATTGTCGAATGGGGATTTGAAGACGAAACAACGACGGCGCGGGTCGATGGCAGTCCTGGTGTCGGGATTGGCATTGTCCGGCAGGCGCAGTCCAATACTGTCGCGGTATCGCGAGATATTCGGGCCGCCGTGAGGGAGCTCGATCAGGTCCTTCCCGACAGCGTTTCAATCGGTGTCACGGTTGATGATTCGATCTTTATCAACGCCGCAATCCGGGAAGTGATCAAAAGTCTCGCGCTTGCAACACTCATCGTAGTCGCTGTGATATTCGCGTTTCTGCGCTCATGGCGGGCGACGATGATCCCTGCCGTCACTATTCCCATCTCTCTACTTGGCACGGTCGCGGCGCTCTGGCTTGCAGGCTTCTCCATCAATCTTATTACGTTGCTTGCGCTGGTGATGGCGACTGGTCTCGTCGTCGATGATTCGATCGTTGTGACGGAGAACATTCAGCGATGGCGCGCCAAGGGCGCCGGCAAACGCGCGGCAGCGATCATCGGCGGCCGGGAGATTGTCTTTGCGGTCCTTGCAACCACCGCGACGCTTGCATCCGTTTTCATTCCCATTTCCTTCCTGCCCGGCCAGGCAGGTCGTCTGTTCTCGGAATTCGGCTTCGTCCTCGCCTTCGCTGTCATTGTTTCGTCGTTTGTCGCGCTGACGCTCTGTCCCGTCATGACCGTTCGATTCGGACGCGAATACCGCGCCGAAATGGATCAGGACCTCTCGGAGCCATCCCATAAACGCAAGCCCGCCGGGCGTCTGTCGGCAATTTACATCCGGCTTTTGCGCATATTGCTGAACCGGCCCACATTGTCGCTCTGCGCGGCATGCATCTTCGGTATCGGCGGTTTTTTCGTATTTCAGGCAACGCCAAAAGAACTGACGCCCACGGAGGATCGCGGTCGCGTCTTCATGATGGTGTTTGGACAGGAAGGATCGAACTTCGACTACCTCGATCGGAAAGTGCTAGAGATTGAAAGCCGGTTGCAGCCGATTGTCGATGAAGGGCGCGCATCGAACCTAACGTCGATCACCGGCGTGCGCGGCGGTCAGATTTCATTCGTCATCCTCCGCCTGCCCGACTGGTCGGAGCGCAGCGCCTCACAACAGGATTTCGAAAGTGAAATTCGCCGCCGGATCGCCAACATTCCGGGTGTCACTGCGATCATCAGGAGCGGCAACTCGCTTGGCATTCGCGGCGCGGGACAAGGCCTGCAGTTTGCGGTGGTCGGCGATGATTTTCTGGAGGCGGCGGAAGCGGCCGAAGCGCTAGGCGCGCGGCTCGAACAGACCGGTATGTTCCGCGCGGTGCGTACTGATTTTCAAACGTCGCAGCCGCAGATCACGATCGACATTGACCGGGAAGCGGCGGCGTCAATCGGCGTGCCCGTCGCTTCGATTTCCCGCACCGTGCAAGTCATGGCGGATGAGTTTCGCGCCGCGCAGGTGTTTGTCGGTGACGATATCCTGGAAGTGCGGGTCTCCGGCGCCGGCGAGGCGGTAAACGACCCGACGGATCTCGCCGACATTTATCTGCGGGCGCGCAATGGCGACTTTGTCCCGCTCTCTTCAGTTGCGAGCGTGCGGGAAATTGCTGTCGCCTCAACCCTGTCGCGCGAACAGCGCCGGCGCGCGGTTCCAGTTTCAGCCTCGCTGCAGGAAGGCGTTGCGCTTAGCGAAGCTGTCGAGACCATGCGCGAAGCCGCCGGCGAAACGCTCACGGGGTCGCTTTCGACAACGCTGCTTGGCGAAGCGAAAATCTTGCAGGACACCAACCGATCAACTCTGATCGTTTTCGGTTTCGCCGCAATCATTGTCCTGCTCGTTTTGGCCGCGCAGTTTGAAAGTTTTGTAAGCGCCTTTGTCATCATGGCGACGGTGCCGTTTGGCGTTGCCGCCGCGCTTTACGCGATCTTCCTGACGGGCGGGTCGATAAACTATTACAGCCAGATTGGACTTGTCCTGTTAATCGGGATCATGGCGAAAAACGGCATCCTGATTGTCGAATTCGCCAATCAGCAACGCGACCGCGGCGAAAGCGTCCGGGACGCCATTGAGCATGCGGCGATGACCCGGTTACGACCCGTACTGATGACCGCACTGTCGACCCTGCTCGCCAGCACGCCGCTCATCCTGGGCAGCGGCGCCGGGGCGGAGGCGCGTGCCGCGCTTGGTTGGGTTGTCTTCGGCGGGTTAGGGTTTGCAACACTGTTCACGCTGTTTCTCGTGCCGGTGACATTCCGGCTATTCGCGCCGCTCGCGAAACCGCGGGCCAGCGAGAGCGATCTTGTCGCTACTGAACTTGCGAACGCGCCGCGTCCCTGAGCGTCGCGGCCCTGTCCGCCTGCCCCATCGCCTCGTAAAAATCCGCCTCGATAAAAGCTGCGCGGCGACGCGGCCAAAGAAGATCGAGACGCAGTTCGCCCGACAGAAGGCTGTCATTATTGAGGCGCGCCTCATTGATTAGGTTTAGGGCGTCACGCTGTTCGCCGGCCTGAAAACGCGCCCTGGCAAGATCGATTTCGTAGATGCCGTATTCATAACCAAATTTTTCTGTCGCCTCATTGAGGTGCGCCACAGCGGCGGCGGCATCCCCGCGCGCCAGCGCCGCCAGTCCTTTCAAATGCGCAATCGCCTTGTCTTCGGTCCGGTCGGGGTTGTCTTCCGGTAGTTTGTATTTTTCCAGTTCAGCAATTTCTTCGTCGATGGCGCCGCCATTCATGGCGTCGACGACACCGCGCAGATGGTAGAACCGCGTTGGAATGCCGCCATCGGGATTATCGCGGATGCCGTTCGAAATGTATTCGAGCGCGCCTTCGCCGTCGCCCAGATCGATCTGGCCTTCCGCCAACACATACCAGTATAGTCCGGTGCGCACCCCTTCATTTTGAATAAGGTCTTGGACCGGCGACAACGCATCGGCCATTTCCGTCGGTCGCTCCGCCGCGCGGCGCACATAGGCGAGATTGAAGGCCGCATCGATACGGTTGCGCGGCGGCAGGGCGTCATCATCGCGAATTTCGAGGAATCCCGCTTCCGACGCAGACAGGTTCCATTCGAGCGCCTGCGTCTTCGCCAGCCCGATACGCGCTGACGCAAAAGCCGGATCGAGTTCCAGCGCTTTTTTATAATTCGCCTCCGCATCGCTGATTTCGGCGCGCCTCAGATTTAGCGATCCGAGGAGTTCCCAGGCGTTCGGCACGTCAGGAAATTTCGCAACGTAGTCCGTCAGGGTTGTCTCAGCTTCATCCGTTTCGCCGATGGACGTTAATTGATAACCGAGGGCGCCCAGAACGTGCGGATTTTCCGGCTCCTGTAACTTCAGCCTTCGCAGGACCTCAATGGCCTTTTGTTCCTGATACGTATCGAAATAGGCGCGCGACAGGAGCTGCTGCGCCTCAATCTCGTAAGGGAATTCCTCAAGAATAGCGTTGTAAATATCGATAGCGTCCCCGGAGGCGCCAGCGAGAACCTTCTCGAAAGCGTCGAAATAGCGCTGTTCGCGACTGTTGGCGCCAGCGTCAGACGGAATTTCCCGAAAGACCTCCTGCGCGCGATTGCGCCTGCTTGTCGTGTTCAGAATATCCGCAAGGCGGTAGCGCGCGATGTGAAAATCCGGCGCGAGCTGCAACGCCGTATTCATGGCCCTCTCCGCTTCTTCGTATTCGAACTTGTTGTAGTGTTTCAGCCCGGCGACATACGCCTCATAAGCAGAAATATTGTTGGTTACGAAATCGGCGGACAGGGATTGCAATTCCTGTTCGCGCGGGATCTTCATAGACTGCTTGATATTGACCGCGATACGCGTTGCCGAGTTCACAAGTTCCGATGGAGAAAGCTCAGGATAGGTTTGCGACATGACGTCGATGCCGGCGCGCAGGTTGGTGACGCGCACAGTCGCGAGCAGATCTTCGTCGGCGCCGAGCAGTTCGCCTGAAACAAAATAGTCGATCCCCGCGCTGCGGGCCTTGGTCATCAATTCCGCATCGGATGTTGCGCCCTCGGCCAGGTTCAGCCAGCTCACCGGCGAGAGAACCACAGCATATCGCGATGACGATAACTGGTCGCGCATAAGATTGGCGAGACCATCGCCGATCCAGTCGAGATCGCTTTCGCCCGTTACATTCTGGAGCGGTTTGACGGCAATGCGCACCGGCGCTTCGAGGGTCGGCGTAATTTCAATGTCGGCGCGCTCTACGCCGTCATCGCGCAGATCCGACTGGATGCTATAGTAAAGCGCCGCAGCCGCAATCAGAACCGCCGCGACAGCGCCAATGCCGAGGAGCCTGCTGTTTTTTGAAGCAATCCGTCCCAGCCGCTGGACCGGATTGCCGACAACCGTATCGTGAACCTTCTGACGGAATGTTTCCTCGTCATAATGGTCAGAGAAAACCGCCTGATGGCTGCCAAGGCTGAAACTGAGCGCCGGCGGCAACAGCACCTTTTCGATATAGGCAAGGCGTACCGGAATATTCAGCGACAGCGCGTAGTCAATTTCGCGCTCGCAATTGGCGCTCGCCACCGATTTTTTCGACGCGATAAAGAGAACCTTTTCGGCATTCTGGATTGCTGATGAAAGTTCTTCGCGCCACTTACTGCCGGGTTCGATGCCTTCGTCATACCAGATATTGACGCCGCGCTCGCGCAGATCGGTCAGCAGGGGATAGACCCGTGCGGAATCCGCATGGGCGTAGCTGACGAAGATATAGGGCTCGTCGCCTTTATATGCCGGGAACGGCCGTTGATCCATCAAAGCGTCCTCTCGAAGACGCTATTACTATGGGAGCGCCGGACGGAAATCCAGCGCTCCCGATCGCCGTAAAATCGCGCGAGGCTTCCGCCCTAGCGCGGGAAACGGACCGCCGAACGCGACGTCCCGTCGCCATCGTCGCAACCCTGCGGATTATTGTTTCCGTTGAGGTCGACCAGGATCAGGGGCGGGCATTCAAACTCATCCCGCTCCTCGAACAATGACGGCCTGCCGACGATGTTGATCCTGCGCACGGCCTCCTTCGACAGAAGCTTGTAGTCGCGTCTCAGATCGGCCGCTGTAAACCGCCCGTCGAAATTGGTGTCTTCGATAAATTCCGGCGCGTCGCCTTCAACAACCACCGCTCTGATCTCCACTTTAAATTCGTTCGGCGTCAGCGCGATAACTTCATTGATCAGCTCGCCGCGGGTCGTGATGCCGGACAATGTGAAAGTTTCGACGGGACCGTCTTCAATCTTCCGAAGAATGTCGAAAGACGGCGGGAACATGGGATCACCGTCAAACACATTCACCGGCATATCGAAATCGAAAAATGTGAGCGGCGTCAGCATCGCCGGTCGCACCGGCATATGCGCTACGACCGTGGTCGCATTGTTGTTATCGAGATATTCGACGGTAACGCCGGAAACAAAGCCCGCCATGTTCCGAATGCGCGTGTTATCGTAGTTCAAATTCTCATCGAAAACTCGCGCCGCGCCAGTATTCACCATGACGACCAGAGAAGAAATGTCTTCATCGACGCCGTAACCGTAACAATCCTCGACCATTGTGCCGCCTGTTGACGGCCCCACCGGAGACGCGAAAGGCGTCATAGCGGCGGGATTTCTCAGAATGTAGGCTTTGTTCGATTGTCTGAAGTCTGTGATGTCGTCAAAGGCGTCGTCTTTCAGCCGTTCACGTTTCGGCCCCTCGCAGCCGCCGAAAATATAGTTGTCCTCAACGAAAGGCGCATCGTCATAGTCAATATTGAAAACCATAAACTTCTCGTCCTGGGGAGACGGACAGTTGTCATCAATGGGACTAAGATCCGCCGGAAACTCACCGCCGTCAAAGGTCGGCAACGCATGGCTCAAATCGAGGCATCCGTCAGGGTCCTTCAGAACAAGCGTTTCAAAATTTGGCCCCTCTTGCGCATTTGAGAGCCGTGTACTGATTAATGCAACGGACTCCGGCGCAGCGAGCCGAAACGACAGCGTCCATCCGTCTTCATTCATGACCGGCAGCCGATTGCGCCGATTCCTTTCATAATTTTCGTAGTAATAAGATTGCGGTCCGGAGAAAAATCCGGGGGCGAATGATTTGCGCTCCCCGCCCGGTTCCTCGATGGTCAGATCAATCAGAGGTTTCCGTCCATGGCCCTGCCCGTTCGACAAGGCCGGCGAAACCGTTAACGCAATAACGCCGGAAAGAACCGGCAAATACTTTATGTACACTTTACAATACTCCCCAACATGCGCCGACAAGGCGATCGTCGTTCCTGTTTTTGCAAGATAGAATGGAACGCGCAGCCCGTAAACAAGCGGCGCGGATACACACGTAATAGGCGAATATTCGATATGGGGCACACCCCACAACGCGCCGTTCCTGTATGCGTTTGCCTGCGAAAGTACTATCGCACTGTGGTTTCTGAGGACGCCGGCCAGTTACGCCCGGTTCACGAAGCATGCGTGACCAGTTCCTTACCCTGACAGAATCCTTCGACGCGTCCCATTAGTAAATTGTTACATAATTTCTGCAATCTTTGGTTGTAACTGGTCTGTGTTGCTCGCAAAACGATTGCGTACCGTCTCTAGGGGATTTTCATGACCGAATCGCCGAAGGTATTGCTGCTGGAAGACGACGATTTTGACGCGGCCGTAACCCGCGAGTTGCTTGAAAAGTGCTGCCGGCAGGCGTTCGCCGTCGATCGATGCAAGCTTTTGTCGGAGGCGTGCAAAAAACTGTCCCGCGAGGAATTCCGCGCCGTACTTGTGGACATGAATTTGCCGGACAGCGCAGGGCTGGAGACCGTGCGCGAAATTCATCAGGTCAATCCGGAAACGCCCATTGTCGTGTTAACGGGCACCGATGACGCGAACATCGCTGTCGCGGCGCTAGGGATCGGCGCTCAGGACTACCTCCCGAAAACGGCGCTGGACAGCCGCGCGCTCGAACGGGTGATTGAATACAGCGTCAGCCGAAAGCAGAAAGAAAACGACCTCACGACCAAGGCCTATTATGACAGCCTGACCGGGCTCGGAAATCGCGCGCTGCTTTACGATCGGTGGCGACGCGGTCTGTCGCGATCGCGTCGCGCCGAACGGCTGGTTGGCGTTCTTGTGGTGGATATCGATGACTTCAAATCCGTCAACGACACGCACGGTCACGAGGCAGGCGACCTGCTATTAATGCATTTGTCGGAACGCCTGAAGACTTGCGTGCGAAACACTGACATCGTCGCGCGGCTTGGCGGCGATGAGTTTGTGATCGTTCTGGAAAATGTCCGCTCAAAACGCGAGGTCGACGGCGTTCGCGACAAACTGATGAACAACGACAGCTATTCGTTGGCGACAAGCGGCAAAAAAATAGCCTACAGCGTCAGTATAGGCAGCGCGATCATCGATCCTGACACGGAGGAAGATCTGATGCACGCCATGCGCGCCGCCGATGCGGAAATGTATCAATTCAAGGCGAAGTCAAAAGCAAGAATGCGAACCCTCGCGCCAGCGAATGTCGCAGCGATGTGACGCGCTGACAATCGCCGTACTAATTAACGCCCGCTGCAAAGACGGACGCAGCGCCGAATAGCGCCGTTCTTTCGTCGACAACCAGCCGCACAGGAATTGCTTCCAAATATTTTGACATGCGGCCTTTATTGCAAAACTGCTCGATGAATTTGCCCGCAGAAAACACGTCGCGGACTTTGGGTACTACGCCGCCGCTAATGATAACGCCGCCCTGGGCGCCAGTTGCGAGCACTGCGTCGCCGGCGACGCGCCCCAGGCTCGCGGTGAAAAAATCAAGGGCTTTGGCGGCGTACGGATCGGCGTTGCTTCGCGCATCCGCCACAATCTCGTCGGGGCGTTTTCTGGCGCCGCGATCGCCTGCAAGGGCTCGGAGCGCACGATACACATTGGCAATTCCTTCGCCGGATACGATGTGCTCAATGCAAACCGGATTGTGATGTTTGCGAATTTCCGAAAGAAGCGCGAACTCCTTTTCGTTACGCGCGCCAAAGGAACAATGTCCCGCCTCCGTTGCTAGGATCATCGTGCCCGGCTGCGCCGGCGCAATAATAGCCTGCCCAAATCCGGTGCCCGGCCCGATCATCAACTGCGGCGCGCCGATAGCGGTATGGCCGTTTTTGACGCTGACAAACGCCGCGTCTGGCAAGTAATCGACGCCGGCGGCCTGCGCATAGAAATCATTCACGAGCCGAACGTCGCCAATTTTTAAAGCATCGGCGAAGCCGCGCGTGAGCGGCGGCCAGGGCAAGTTTGTCAATTCGATCTTGTCGCCAATAACCGGCCCGGCGGCCGCGACGGCGCCGCGATCCGGATGATCGTCGACAGTACTAAGATAAGTTTTGACAGCCTGAAAAGCATTTTCGAATTTCTCTGCGCGAAATGATGTAACGTCGCGAAGTGAAATCGCGTCTCCATCATACACCGCAATCGCAAAGCGCACATTGGTGCCGCCAATGTCGGCGACAAGGGCCGTGTTCTTTTTCATCCAGCGCCTCCGGGTTCGACCTTGGCGGCGCCAGCCATTTTGCGTCAAGCCGTTTACAAGGCGACCACCATAATCGCTTGGTCGCGCCAGGAATCAGTATCGAAAGAAAAATCACGAAGTAAGGAAGGCTGGAGCGGGTAGCGGGAATCGAACCCGCATATTCAGCTTGGAAGGCTGCTGCACTACCATTGTGCTATACCCGCGCAACCGCCGCTCATATCTCATTCCTGCGGAAAAACAAGGCCGTGGCGGAAAAACGCGCTGTTAACATGCGTTTGCGCCAGGATGCATGATCACAAATGTCTGCAGTGATGTTGTGCGCTCATCTGAAGCGACGATCCGGTTGAGATCGACTACACCGAAAACTGGCTAGGCGAGGCTGACGCCAGCCTCGTTTTTTTTCTGCCACTTTAGCGTCGCGTCCGCCGGCGCCCGATAGCCGTCGATGAGCAGGCGGAACTCCGCCGGCAAGGCCAAGCCGCCTTCCAGCACGATTTTCGCGCCCGTATCGCTGATGTCGCGCACCACGCATCGCGCCTCGTCGCCCCCATGGGTCATCACCATGCCGATCTTATAGACGGCCCTCCGATAGGCCTCACGATCAGTTTCGCGCGCCTTGGCGAGCGCCTCCTTTTGTAGCGTAGAAAACTCTACCGGCCGCGCTTGTTTCAGCGACCGTAACCGGTCGGCGACGTCCTTTTCAGATTCTTTTTTTCCAAACATAGACGAGAAGCTTCAGTGTCGATGAATTCCGAAGCCGTCGAGCGTAATCGAATTTCACAAGACCATTGTGACCGTCCGGTCCAAGGTTTAAATCGAATTTGAACGATTGATGAAACGCGACTGCAATCTATGCGTCGCGACCGAATTTTTTGGATGTCGGAAAGCCTTTCGGCGCAATACGGCCAGCTTGCGCCCGTTTCCCGACATAGGGCTTCCAGTCATCGATCGTCTGCGTACGGCCGGAGCGATCTGTCCATGTCAGCCCTTCCCCGGGGCTGAAAATCTTCGCATCCGAAAGCCCGCCTTTCTGGTATTTCTGAATGACGACGCCCTTGCCGCGGGTCATCTCAGGCAACTCCGCGGCTGAAAAGACAAGAAACTTTTTATTGTCGCCGACGACCGCAAGCATGTCCTTTTTGCCGATGGTTTCGCCGACTGCCCGGCACACGGCGGCTTCCGCGCCAGGCGCCGGTTTCAAGACTTGCTTGCCTTTTCGGGTGTTTGAAACGCACTCATCTTCCGGCGCAATAAATCCATGCCCGGACGACGACGCCAGCAACAATTTTCGCGCGCCTTTATACAGAAACGCCGTCACGATATCATCGTCATTGCCCATATCCACCATCAAGCGAATAGGTTCGCCATGGCCCCGCCCGCCCGGCAGCGTCGCCACGTCGAGGGAATAGAACTTTCCATTCGTCGCGAAGAGCATCAGCCGGTCATTGGTCATGGCCGGCACCACAACGCCCTCTCGGTCTCCGTCCTTGTATTTAATGCCGCCCGTGTCTTCGACATGCCCTTTCAGAGCGCGCACCCATCCCTTCTCAGAAACAACAACCGTGACCGGTTCCTTCTCAACCAATATATCGAGATCGACCTCATCGACTTCAGGCGCCGCGTCAAAGTCCGTGCGGCGCCGTCCCAGATCCGATTTCGGGTCAAAGAGTTTCTTGACTTCACGAAGCTCTTCGCTGATTTTTTTCCATTGCGCATCGTCGGACTTCAATAACGCCCGCAAGGATTTCTGTTCCGCCTTGAGGTCCTTGTGCTCCGTCTTGATCTCCATTTCCTCAAGCTTGCGCAAAGACCGAAGCCGCATGTTGAGGATGGCCTCGGCCTGAACGTCCGAAAGCTTGAACGCCTTCATCAATTCCGCCTTCGGATCATCTTCATACCGAATGATGCGGATAACCTCGTCTAGATTCAGATAGGCAATCAGAAACCCGTCGAGGATTTCGAGGCGCCGGGCGATCTTTTCAAGACGAAATTTTGTACGCCGAACCAAAACGTCCTTGCGGTGATCGAGATAGGCCTGCAGGACATCGCGCAGCCCCATGACGCGCGGCGCCCCGTCGGCGCCCAGCACGTTGAGATTCAGCGAAAATCGCGATTCGAGGTCTGTCTGCCTGAACATCGCCTCCATCATCGCGGCGGCGTCGATATTGCCGGAACGCGGCTCGATGATGAGGCGAATATCCTCCGCGCTTTCGTCGCGAACATCGGCGACAGCGGGCAATTTTTTGGCCTGAATGAGTTCAGCGATTTTTTCGATCAAGCGCGATTTCTGCACCTGATAGGGAATCTCAGTGACGACGACCTGATAGCGGCCGCGGCCCAGATCTTCCGTTTCCCAGCGGGCGCGCACCCGGAACCCGCCGCGCCCCGTAGCATAGGCTTCTTCAAGGGACGCCGCATCTTCAACGCAGATACCGCCGGTCGGGAAGTCCGGTCCTCTTACGTATTTCAGCAGCGTTTCCGTGCGCGCCTTCGGCGTCTTGATGAGATGCAGCGAAGCGTCAATTAACTCGGCCACATTATGCGGCGGGATCGATGTCGCCATGCCGACGGCGATGCCGCTGGCGCCATTGGCGAGCAGGTTTGGAAAGGCGGCGGGCAATACAATGGGCTCACGCCCCTCGCCGTCATAGGTTTCGCGGAAATCGACGGTGTCTTCGTCAATGCCGTCCAGCAGCAATTGCGCTGCGGCGGTCAGCCGGCTTTCCGTGTAGCGCATGGCGGCGGCGTTGTCGCCGTCAATATTGCCGAAGTTTCCCTGCCCGTCGACCAATGGTACGCGTACGGAAAAATCCTGAACCAGGCGCACCATGGCGTCGTAAATTGCCGCGTCGCCATGGGGGTGGAAATTGCCCATGACCTCGCCGACGACTTTTGCCGATTTCTTGAAACCGCCGCTCGGGTTCAATTTCATCTGACGCATGGCGTAAAGAATGCGGCGGTGAACCGGCTTCAACCCGTCGCGCACATCGGGCAGCGCCCGCGCCGTAATCGTCGACAAGGCGTAAGCGAGATAGCGCTGAGAGAGCGCTTCGTCGAACGGCTCCAGCACAATCTCTTCTGGCGGCGTCGGGGCGGATTTTTTGTTTTTCGTTCTGGGCATAGGATCCGGCGGTTTCGCTTCAATTTCGACCGATAGCGATTACCCCCTGCCGGGACGCCTGCGCAACAGCCGCGTCGCGGCCGTATATGGATTTGCAAGAGGCGCTTTTTCCACAGGAGCGCGGCAACCCGCGAGCGCAAGACCCCGGCTATTGAGTTTGCCGGTTGCGGGCGGCAATGAACGTTTCATGTTCTCAGCCGTTACGCCTTTTGTCGAATTCGCTGTCTTGATTGTTCGCCTTGCGACGGGCGCTATCATGTATTCGCCTGACGTGTTCATCCAGGCGGCGGGTTCGGCCGAAGCGCAAACCGCAGCGCTCCTGATTGCCGTCTTTGCGGGCGCCTCGGAGATGCTTGGTCAAAGCGTCATCCTCGTCGTCAATCGGACCCCGCTATACCGTTTTGTCGCGAGCATCGCTTTCACCGGCGCGACCTATGGGCTGACGGTCGTCACCTGGAGCGCGGCGGTGCTGATAACGGCGCCTCTGACGCGGATCGGTGCGGTCGGCCCGGGCGATTTCGCCGCAGTGACCGGCGTGCTCGCCCTCGCCTTCGCGCCGCGTCTATTAGGCGTATTCGCAATCGCCCCCTACTTCGGCGCTGCGCTCGGCAATATGCTTGAAGTCTGGTCTATGTCGCTGGCGATTTTCGGACTGCATGTGGCGTTGGGCCTGCCGATCGGCGCTGCCGTCATTTGCGCCGGGACCGGTTTTATCGTCGCCTATGTTTTTCGTATATCGGCCGGCCGTCTGCTGGCGCGGCCGCTCGGCCGTTTGCAACGGTTGATCGCCGGCTCCGCATTGGAAAAAACGCCGCGACAAATTCTGGACGACGTTTTCGCGAATCTGAACGAGCGTTCCGGATCATGATTTCGGAAATCCTGATCGTCTCCATCGCGCTTGCCGTCTTCGCGCTCGCCGTAACGGCCGCGCTTTCCCCGCTCGAAACCCTGAGCTGGTGGGCGGGCTGGACAGAGCGGGAAATCGGCGCGCCGCATGATGTCGCTGCAACAGACGGAAACGGGCGGGATCAACTTTATGTCGTATATCTTTCCGGCGTCGCCTCGCTCTCGGGAAAATATTTGTTGCGCCGCGAGGATGTTTTCTTGCAAGGACTCAGCGCGCAATTGCCGGGCGCCGTTATTATAAGCGACGTTTTTCCGTACTCGCCTGCGGGGTTGCCGCTTCTCGCCGGACCGCGCCTGTTCGACCGGTTTTGGCGATGGTTCCAGAAACTGGACCTGCAGGGAAAGCGCTCCATATTGCGCAATCTGATCAATCTAAGAAATATCTACCAGGTGCTGGTAAGCGCGGACCATCGATACGGGCCAATTTTCAGTCAGGGCGCGGCCGCCGCAATCGAGCGTTCGTTGCTCAATGCCGGTTTTCAATCCGGCGGTGGACGCGTTGTCATTATTGGCTATAGCGGCGGCGCGCAGGTTGCCGTCGGCGCCGCGCCGTTTTTGAAGGCATGGCTCGGCGCTCCCATTTCGGTTGTCTCTATTGGCGGCGTGCTGGCGTCAGATCCCGGTATAGACGCAATTGACGCTCTTCATCATTTTCGAGGGCCCGGCGACCGCATTGAAAAGCTGGGCGCCATGCTCTTCGCAGAGCGGTGGCGTTTCTTTCCCGGGTCTCACTGGAACCGGGCGAAACAGGAAGGGCGCCTAGTCATTCACCGAACGCCAGACCTCATCCACGCCGGCCCGCGCGGGTATTTCGGCTTGCCCCGAAGAGGCGCTCAATCAAACAATGAATGCATGCAACGGGCAGTCGCGAACGTACTAAGCAGCAGCGGCTGACAGCATTTCGACAATGCGCCGGCGCGCTTCCGGCAAGCGTTTATCGCTTAAGTGGAGGATGCGCGTTTCGATAAAATACCCTGTTGTTTTGAGCCCATTGAGCGCATCTTCTTGCGTCGGCGTTTTTTCGGCGTCGACAAAAAACGCCGGTAACGGCAACAATTTATCCTTATACGGTGCACCTGCGTCCTTTGAGACGGCGCAGGCCGACCGCGGCGAGACGTAAGTCAGTTCCCTTGTCGATCCGGTCGCCGCGCATCGATCCAGCGTCAGTCCAAATCCAAGTTCAGCAAGCAGGCCCAGTTCCCATCGGGCCATTAATGCCGGCCAAATATCAGCGTCGCCGATATTTTCGAGCAGCACAGACATGCCGCGATAGCTGCGTTGATGGGCTTCTCGTTCGGGCAAAACCGCGCGCGCCGTCGCGCATGCTGCGGCCAGGGCGGCGAGCGAAATGCGGTCATGCATGGCCTCGGCGGCGCGCGCATTGATCATCTCCAGGGAAAAATGGCCAAGACTGTCCTCGCGTCCCTGCCACTCCGTCTTCACCTCATTGCCGGGTTGCAGCAACGGCCGCATTCGCCGGCCCTGCCCGCCATAGACCAGCCCTGCGCGAACGCCATGATTTTCCGTAAAAATATGAACGACCGCATGGGTCTCCCCATGGGCTCGCGAATCGAGCAAAATGCCTGTGTCTACAAGGGACATAACGCGATTTTAATGTGCCGTCTTTAGTTTTTGATAGCGAGTTGTGGTTAGACATAACCGGATCGCATTCGCAGCTTTTAATACCAGAGTTCCAACTGGGCCGCGAACGTCGATCGATAAGATTGCGACGGTTTGAGTAACAGGCGGTTTTTATGGGACGGGTTCGGGTATTCCTCAGCGCATTCGTGATTTTACTCGCGGGCGCGTGCAGTCAAAGCGGTTCGCCAACGCCCCCGCCGCCGCCACCGCCAGCGCCTCCCCCGCCGCCGCCCCCGCCGCCGGGTTCAAACGTTACGATTTCCGGGGTCGTCACCTTTGATCTCGTTCCCCTGAACACGGCGACCAATGGGCTCGATTACAACAACATCACCCAATCTCCCGCGCGCGGCATTGTCGTTCAGGCGCTCAGTTCAACGGGCGCCATCCTCGACACAGACGTGACCAACGCCAACGGGCAATATTCGGTGAGCGTCGATTCTGACACGGATGTTCGGATCCGGGCGCGGGCGCGCATCATGGAATCGACTGTTACAACCTGGGATGTCACGGTGCGCGACAACACAAACGGCAACGCCGTCTATGTTCTCGACGGCGCTCTGACGAGTTCCGGGTCGGCAAACTCGACTCGTAACCTGAACGCCGATTCAGGCTGGGGCGGCACAAGCTACACCAGCCAGCGCGCCGCAGGACCGTTCGCCATACTCGACGTAATTTACGATGCAAAATTGCTGATCAGCGGCGTTGCCGGCGGAATCAACTTTCCGACCCTGCAAGTATTCTGGAGCCCCAATAACCGCGCGGCGTCAGGCGATATCGCAGACGGAGATATCGGCACATCGTCCTATACGCGGATCAGCGGCACGCCGACGATCCTCGTTCTCGGCAATCAGAACAGCGACACAGACGAATATGACCGCCACGTCATGGCCCATGAGTATGGGCACTATGTGGAAGACCAGCTGTCCAGAACCGACTCGATCGGCGGCCCGCACTCGATCAGCGATCGGCTTGATCCCCGCGTCGCGATGGGCGAAGGCTGGGGCAATGCATTCTCCGCAATGGTTGAAGACGACCCGGTGTACCGGGACAGCGGCGGCGCCATGCAGGCAAACGGTTTTTCTTTCAGCGTCGAAAGCACCAGCGTGGCGACGCCGGGCTGGTTCAGCGAAGGTTCTGTGCAAGCGATCATCTATGATCTTTTTGACAGCGCCAATGACGGCGCCGACACGATCAACGCCGGCTTCGCACCGATATTCGCAAGCCTTACCGATCCCGCTTACATCAACAATATAGCGCCGATTACCGTCTTCGCGTTTCTGGAATCGTTTCGCGCAAACTCCAGCGTCAGCGACGCTGACATTGATGCGCTTATCAGCCCGCAAGGCATAAATGGCGCTGGGTCCTTCGGCGCCGGCGAAACGAATGACGGCGGTATCCCGTCGGTCTTGCCGATTGTGCAAACGTTGTCCGTTGGCGCCGCGCCCATCACCATATGCTCCCTTGACGATGCGGGAACCACAAACAAGCTCGGCAATACCGATTTCATGCGTATGAACATCGGGACGACCGGTTCTTATACGCTGACAATGACACGCACATCGGGCCCGACGGGCGGCGATCCTGATTTCTTTGTCTTCCAGGCGGGCAGCCTCATTGCTGTTGCGGACAGCACGGTTACCGATAGCGAGACGCTTACAAGAAACCTGTCGGCCGGCGATTACTGGATTTCCGCTTACGACTTTTTCAACATCGACGACACCGCCGGCACCCCTGGCGACGTCTGCTATGATTTTTCCGCAAACTGATCCGGCAAACGAGGCGCTCCTCATGAAACTCAATCGTACGATTTTTGCCGGAGCCGTCATTGCCGCGGCGTCCTGCGCAGCGCCGGAAAACGATCCGGCCGTCTCTTCAGATCATCATCAGCATCACGGACGCCAAACGGTGAAACCCGGCGCATCGGTGACGTTCGCCCACGAATTGAGAAATCCCGTCGACCCCGGCGGTTCAGGCGTGCTCGAACTCACGATCGACGAGGGATATGGCGATGGCGCGATGACGCTGACAGCAGCATCCGATGCTTTGAACCTTGCCGCGGCGTCGCAATCGACGACCAAGTCGCTCGCTGACGGGTCGCGGCAGCGTTGGGACATCTTTTTCGACGCACCCGCCGGCGGCGTTCACTATATTGATGTAACCGCGACGGTGACCGACGAAAACGGCGTCACAACAAGCCGCGCCTATTCCGCCGCCGTGAAGGTCGGCGATGGCGCGGTATTGGCGAAACCCGACTCCCCGGTCGTATTCGACGCCGAGGGCGAACCCGTCATGATCATGCAGGCCGAAGAATCGATTGAAGAATAAGGCCTAACGCACGTCGTCGAGGCCGATCTGGCGCAGGCGCGCCGCTTCTTCCGACCAACCGGCGCGCACTTTTACATGAATAAAGAGATGCACCGGCGCACCGAGCAATTCGCCAAGTTCTTCGCGTGCGGCTTTTCCGATTGCCTTTAGGGTTTGTCCGCCCTTACCAAGGACAATCCCTTTCTGGCCGTCGCGGGCAACGTAGATCGTTTGCTCGATCCGAATGCCCGATTTAGTCTCCAGCCAGGTTTCCGTTTCAACGGTCGCGTCGTAAGGCAATTCCTGATGCAGACGCAGGAACAGTTTCTCACGCGTCACTTCCGCCGCCATCAGCCGGTCGGAAATGTCCGATAGCTGATCTTCCGGATAGAGCCATGGACCCGCCGGCGCGGCGTCAAGCAGATGCGATTTCAGATCCGCGACCCCGTCACCATTGCGCGCGGAAATTAAAAACACTTCCGAGAATACGCCGGTCGAATCGAGTTCTTGAACCAGTTTCAGCAAACGGTCGCGCGGCAGGGCGTCAATCTTGTTGACGACAAGCAGCGCCTTACGGTCCGATTTTTTAAGCCCCTCAATGATCCGTTCGGCGTCATGGCGCGAATGTCCCGCGGCGCCTTTCTCCGACGCGCCGTCAAGCCATGCGGGTGCATCAACAACGAGAATGATTACGTCGGCGCCGTCCAACCCGTCCCAGGCGGCGGCGACCATGGCGCGATCGAGTTTGCGTTTCGGTTTGAATATGCCCGGCGTATCGATGAAGACAAGCTGCGTATCGTCCTCGACCGTAATGCCGCGAATGCGCGCCCGCGTCGTTTGCACTTTCTGCGTTACGATAGAGACCTTGGCGCCGACCATGGCGTTGACCAGCGTTGACTTGCCCGCATTGGGGGCGCCGATAACGGCGATGACGCCACAGCGTGTTGCTTCAGTCATCGTCGTTCCATACGCCTTCGCGGATCAGGAAGGCGCGCGCCGCCGCCATCTGCGCCGCCCGCTTTGACTTTCCTTCGCCGCGCGCGGTTTTGTGACCTTTGACTTTCACGCTGATCTTGAAGGCGGGCGCATGGGCCGGGCCGTCCGCTTCCAGCACATCATAATCCGGCGTGCCGAGCTTGTGGCGCTGGGTCCATTCCTGCAGTGCGGTTTTTGAATCGCGGTGAAACTTCGAAAGCTCTTCAAGGTTCGGCGTCCAGTACTGCTCATAGACGCTGCGCGCCGCGTCGAGCCCGCCATCGACAAAAAGCGCGCCGAGCAACGCTTCCATGACATCGCCGAGGATCGCCTTTTTCTTACGCCCGCCTGCGCCCTCCTCCCAGCTCGACATCCGAATATGGTCGTGGAGGCCGAAAAACTGCGCTGCCTTGGCGCAAGTCTCTTTACGCACAAGCGAGTTGAGCCGCGGCGCCAGCAGGCCTTCCTCATACTCCGGATAACGCCGCCATAGCTCGTCGGCCGTCAGGAGGCCGAGGACGCGGTCGCCGAGAAATTCGAGGCGTTCAAGGTCGCGCACATTATCATCGCCGCCCGATAGCGACGAATGGGTGAGCGCCCGCTTCAGGAGAGCCTTGTCCGCGAAGCGATAGTTGAGGCGCTCTTCCAGAGCATGATCGTCGCCGCGCGTCATTCGACCTTGTCAAATACGCGGCCATAGCGGATTGCGAAAGGCCAGTTCCAGACCTGCCAGAACTGCGCCTTTTGTCCGTCTACGGAGAAAAAGAGGCGCTCTGCCCGCCCCACGATATCGTCTTTATGGACATAGCCGACTTGTGAGATTACCCGACTGTCCTGCGACTCATCGCGATTGTCGCCGATCATCAGGAAATGGTCTTTTGGCACCTGATAGGGCCCGACATTGTCGAGGCTGCCCTGATCGCCGGCGCATTCCTGAACCATATAGGAAACGCCATTGTCGAGGGTCTCGCGATAGACCGGCGCGGGGCCTTCAATATACCGGCAATCAGGCGTGCCCACATTGCCGAGAAATTCCTTCTTCACCGCCGCGCCGTTAATGTGCAGGTGGCCGCCAATGAACCGCACTTCGTCGCCGGGCATACCAATCACACGTTTGATGTAATCCTTGTTCCCGTCCTTGCGGTTCTTGAACACGACAATGTCGCCGCGATCTGGAATGCCAGAGAAAATGCGCCCCTCCATAGGCAGGCGCGTCAGGGGATAGACGAGCGAGGCGCGCGAATAGCCGAAGGTCGGTTTGGAAACGACGAGGAAGTCGCCAACGAGCAGGTTCGGCTTCATGGAGCCCGACGGGATATTGAACGGCTGGAAGATGATAACCCGCAGGACCAAGGCGATGCCGACGGCGATAAACACCGTCTTCGCCAGGTCCCACGCCTCTTCCGCCGGCGTCATTTTCGGCGCCTCGACCTTGATCGTCTCGCCTTCGAGACCCTTCTTCCCGAAGATATTTTTCAGGGAAAACGCCATAAACTCCGCCTTTTTCGCCGCCCCGCGCCGCAGCGCCAGCCTTCTATTTAGCCCGCGCTTCGATAATGACAATGGCCTGGGCCATCGGGTCGTCGTCGGTGATGGTCAGATGAACGTGCGCCTCATGGCCTTCCGGGGTTAATTCGGCGAGCCGCGCCGCCGCCCCGCCCGTGAGCGCCATGGTCGGCTTGCCGCCGGGCAGGTTCACGACCCCCATATCCCGCCAGAACACGCCGCGGTTGATCCCCGTCCCCAGCGCCTTGGCGCAGGCCTCCTTGGCGGCGAACCGCTTGGCGTAGGAGGCCGCCCGCTTGCGCCGCCTTTCCGACTTCGCCCGTTCAATGTCGGTAAAGCAGCGGTTGGTAAAACGCTCCCCATGCTTTTCGAGCGTTTTCTCCACGCGGCGAATATCGATCATGTCATTGCCGATGCCGATGATCATAACGAATTACTTTGATACAATAGAACTAAGAAATAGATCGTCGGAAAAACGACTAGCGCCCCTCCTATTGCGGCGAGGGTTCTCGAGTAATTTTCTTCAGCAACGCGGCCAGTTTTATTCTGGAATCGAGCCACACCGCCAATCAATGCCGCAACAAGTAGCAACACCAGTCCGAAAATTGGCAAACCCAATGTCGCAAGAACGTACCAGCCGACAAACGCATCCATCAATAATGCCCGCCTGTGCGCGCATCCTGCATGAGGCGTTTCATTTCCTTCACGGTTTCTGCAAGCCCCATGAAGACCGCTTCGCCGACGAGGAAATGGCCAATGTTTAACTCGCGCAGTTGCGGGATGGCGGCGACGGGCTGGACATTATGAAACGTCAGCCCGTGGCCCGCATGAACTTCAAGGCCAAGCTCATCTGCGAACGCCGCCGCTTGCCGGATCTTTTCAAACTCCGCCTCGATGCGTTTGGGTTCCGTCGCAATCGCCGCTTCATAATAAGCGCCGGTGTGAATCTCGATCACCGGCGCGCCGGCTGATTTCGCCGCCTCGATCTGGCGCTTTTCCGGATCGACAAAGAGCGACACGCGCACCCCCGCATCATTCAGCTCACGGACAAACGGGGCGATGAAGTTATGCTGTCCCGCAACATCAAGCCCGCCCTCGGTGGTGCGTTCATTGCGGTTTTCCGGCACGATGCAGCAGGCATGGGGCATCACTTCGGTAACAAGCTTGTGCATCTCCGCCGTCGCCGCCATCTCGAAATTGAGCGGCAGGTCCACTTCTTCCTTGAGGCGGCGCATGTCGTCATCGCGGATATGCCGGCGGTCCTCGCGCAAATGCGCCGTGATCCCGTCGGCGCCCGCCGTCGCGACAAGCTGCGCGGCGCGCACAGGGTCCGGGTGATCGCCGCCCCGGGCGTTCCGGATGGTCGCGACGTGGTCAATATTGACGCCGAGACGGAGGGGATCTTTCGCGCTCACTGGCTGACCCCGCGGCTGCCCGGTTTGACCGCTGGCACACCCTTCAAGTGATCCGGCAGGGCGTCGGCGGGCCAGGCATCAACCTTTAACTCCGCCAGCGGAATAATGGGCGCGCCCACATCAACCGCGCCGGCGGACCGGTCCACCAGACAGGCGAGCCCCAGAACCTCGCCGCCCGCGTCGCGCACCGCCTCTATCGCTTCGCGCGCCGAAAGGCCGGTCGAGACAATGTCCTCGACAACCAGCACCCGCGCACCCGGTTTCAGGGCAAACCCGCGCCGCAACTGAAAAACGCTATCGACACGCTCCAGAAACATGAATGGCGCGCCCACATGGCGCGCGGTTTCATAACCATAGATGATCGCACCCATGGCCGGCGACACGACAACATCGATCTCGCCGTCAATCGCCGCGCCGGCCTTTTCGGCAAGCGCCCGGCACAGGCGTTCGGTCCGGTCCGGATACATCGAGACAATGGACTTGTTGAGATAGGTGTCGGAATGAAGGCCGGAGGACAAAATGAAATGCCCTTTCTGCAGGGCGCCCGCCTCTTCGAATTCCCGCAACGCCTCAGAGCTCTTCATCACCGCTCGATCCTGTCCTGTCCGCCGCAATGACGCTGGGCGCGGCGCGCACGCCTGCGAGCATCTGGCTCAATTGTTTTGCGTCTTTCACTTCCACATCCATCAGCATATCGAGGAATTCGCGGGAGCGATTAACGAGACGCATGGACGCAATGGATACGCCATACCGCGCAATGATCCCGGCGACTTCCGACAAAACGCCGACGCCGTTCTGTACGGTTATTGTCACGCGCGCAAAAGCGGAAACGCCCTCTTCATCCTGGTCGCGCCATTTGAGATCGAGCCAGCGCGATTGCGGCGGGTCTTCTTTCGCCAGCGTGTCGCAGTAAATCGTGTGCACCCGAACCGCGCCCCTGTCGTCGCGAATGCCGACAATGCGCTCGCCGGGAAGCGGCGTGCAGCAGGGCGCCATGGCGACGGAGACGCCGGGCGTCAGGCCGGCGATGGCGACCCGCGGCTTGAACGCCTGCAGGCTCGCCGGTCGAATTTCCCCTTCGGTCGCGGCGGAAGCGCCCGGATAGACCGCCTCGATGAGATCAGAGACCGGCAAGTCGCCCCGCCCGACCGAAACGAGCACATCCTCAACGGATTTCTTGCCAAGCTTGCGAAGCCCGGCGCGAACGCCCTTCAGGGAAAACTGAAGATGCGCGCCGGTGAAGACGCTCTCGGCGATGGAACGGCCAAGCGCCAGATGTTCGTCGCGCTGCATCTTCTTGATGCGCCGGCGAATGGCGCTGCGCGCGCGACCCGTCACCGCAATCGATTCCCATTCTGCCGGCACCGGCGCATTCTCCGAGCGCAGGACGAGAATAACGTCACCTGTTTCAAGCGGCGTGCGCAGCGGGCGCTGGACATTGTTGATCTTGGCGCCGATGCAGGAATCGCCAACGTCCGTGTGGACGGCATAGGCGAAATCAAGCGCCGTTGACCCTTTCGGTAAAGCGATCACCCGGCTCTTCGGCGTGAAGCAGAAGATCTGGTCCTGAAAGAGCTCGAGCTTCGCATAGCGCAACGCTTCATCCGGGTCTTCGCCCGCCTGATACATTTCAACGAGACGGCGCGGCGTCTCATAAGGGTCGAAGTGCCCGGACCCGACGATTTCAATATCGCGGCCTTTGCCGCCCGGGTCTTTATACTGCCAATGCGCAGCAACGCCGCGCTCGGCGGTTTCATGCATATCGTGGGTGCGGATCTGGATTTCGATCTTCTGCCGCCGGCCGTCGCTCCAGGGCGGTCCGATCACAGCGGTGTGGATCGAGCGATAATTGTTGAGCTTCGGCGCAGAAATGTAGTCGTCGAACTCCGCCGGGATCATGCGCCATGCCCGGTGAATAACGCCGAGCGCGCGATAGCAATCGCTTTCATTGTCCACAAGCACGCGGAACGCGTAGATGTCGGCAAGTTCATCAAACGACACATTTTTGTGGGTCATTTTTCGCCAGATCGAATAGGCGCGTTTCTCGCGGCTGGTGACCTGCGCATGAATGCCCTCTGCGCCAAGACGCGCGCGCAAGGTGTTAGCGACTTCGACAATGCTGGAAACGGAATGGGTGTGCAGTTCTAACAAACGCTGGCTGATCGTATCATGGGCGTCGGGGCTCAGCTCGCGAAACGCGATATCTTCCAGCTCCTCGCGAAATCGTTGAACGCCTATGCGGCTTGCGAGCGGCGCGTAGATTTCCATCGTTTCAAGCGCGATGCGGCGGCGCTTTTCCGGTTTCGCGATATGATGGAGCGTGCGCATATTGTGGAGGCGGTCTGCAAGTTTCACGAGCAAGACGCGCACATCATCCGCCATCGCCACAACGAACTTTCGGAAGTTTTCCGCCTGTTTGCTGGCGCCCTCCGGCAGTTCGATTTGCGAGAGCTTTGTCACGCCGTCCACCAGCTGCGCGATTTCGCCGCCGAACGCCGTTTCGATATCGCCGACTGTGTATTCGGTGTCTTCGACCACATCATGAAGGAGCGCAGTTACGACGGTCGCCGGGTCGGCGCGCAATTCGGTCAGGATCGCGGCGACAGCGAGCGGGTGGGAAAAATAAGGATCACCGGACTGGCGCACCTGACCGCCATGGGCCTTCATGGCGAAGACATAGGCGCGGTTCAGAATGTCTTCATCCGTATCGGGATCATAGGCCCTGACACGCTCGACTAATTCGGTCTGCCGAATAAAACCGACCGGATGCGGCGCGTGCGCCGGCGCACCGTGTGATGCAGCCGTCGGCTCGCCCCGCGTCGGCGACGGCTCCACATCGCCAGCAGGCGCCGTTGCGCCGCCGTCTTCCGCCTGTGTCGGCGATATCGCGCGGCCTTGGTCTTTCGCATCGGATACAGCGCTTTCCTTGCCGGCGATGGCAGCGCCGGGCGCGTCGGCGCCAAGGGTATTCCGGTCAGCCATGATATATGCGGCCCGCAATCAGCATGACGGGCATTGAACCACGAGCGCGACGACGTGAACAGGCTTTGCGGGGCGCTGCGCGCCCGCGTTCCCCTTGCGTTAACCTTTCGGCAAGGTCTGCGGCGTCGTCATGCCGGCGGCCTGAATGGCTTTCAGATAGTCGTCTTCCGACATCGTATCGAATTCCGGCGCATCGGCTTTTTCCGGCGCCGCTTCGGCGTCTTCGGCGTCTTCCGTCTCCACATGTTTCTGCAGAGACTGGACGAGATCCTCGTCAATCTCATCAGGCTTCAACGCATCGTCAGCGATCTCGCGAAGGGCGACGACCGGATTCTTGTCATTGTCGCGATCGACCTCTAGGGGCGCGCCGGAGGACAGAACCCGCGCCCGGTGAGCGGCGAGCAGAACCAGGTCGAACCGGTTCGATACTTTTTCAACGCAATCTTCGACGGTCACGCGGGCCATCTGGCTGTCTCCTGAAATATGTCGAGGGCGAGCCGGAGGAGATATCCCCTCGGGCGACGATAGACAAGCGCTGCAACGCAAAAAAAGCCGAATTGACGCCTTTATGCCTGCGGGAGGCGCTCCGCGGCGCGGTCTTGCAGGCCGGCGAGCATTTCCGCCGCCGTCTCCCCGCCGCCTGGCGGGCGCCATTCCGGGGCGATATCGCTGAGGGGCGCGAGCACGAAATCCCGTGCGGAAAACCGCGGATGCGGCAGCGCCGGCTTTTCTGAGCGAATATCGTTATAGGCAATGAGGTCGAGGTCGAGGGTGCGCGGCGCATTCTTCTCCCCGCGGCGACGCCCGAACGCCGCTTCTACGGCATGCAGGCCCGCGAGCAGCGCCGCCGGCGCCAGGTCCGTTTGGATGCGCGCTGCGGCGTTGACGAATGGCGGATCGGCGGGATCGGGCCAGGCGGGCGAGGCATATAGCGGCGATTGCGCAACAATCGGCGCAAATCGGTCAATCGCCAAAAAGGAATGCAATACAAGCTGTTGCGAATCAACGCCGCAAAAAGGCAAGTTAGATCCCGCTGCAATCAAAATCATGAATTCAGCACATGTTTTTCCGCGACGCGCCGCTCATATTTGGCGCGCATAACCTACCGAGGCCATGATGACCAAGTTTCTGGGACTGCGCGAGTCCGAAAAGACCGCATTCTTTATCGACGGCGCCAACCTCTACAAAGCCGCGCGCAATCTGGGCTTCGATATCGACTACAAGAGCCTGCTTTCAAAAGCGCACGGCTCCTGCGCCCTTGTCCGCGCGTCCTATTACACCGCCATGCAGGAAGACCGCGACCAGGATTATTCGCCCCTGCGCCCCCTCGTCGATTGGCTGGACTATAATGGCTACACGATGGTCACGAAGCCGACGCGCGAATTTACTGACAGCCAGGGACGCAAACGATTTAAGGGATCGACGGATATCGAGTTGACGACCGATCTTCTGCTGCTCGCGCAGCGCCTCGATCACGTTGTTCTCTTCAGCGGCAATGGCGATTTTCGCCGGGCGATCGAAGCGGTGCAGGCGATGGGCGTGCGGGTCAGTGTTGTCTCCACGGTGAAGTCGTCACCGCCCATGGCGTCCGACGAATTGCGCCGGCAAGCAGATATGTTTTTTGATCTCGCCGATCTGGAAGGCTCAATCGGGCGCTCCGGCGGTCCTGCGCGACGCCCCCGCCAGGAAGAAGACTACGACGACGAGTACGAAGACGAACTTGAAGATGATTTCGAGGACGTTGATTAGGCGCGGGCCATGGCAGGGAACACCGCCGAACCGCCGCGGGACTGCACGCTCTGTCCCCGGCTTGCAGAATTCAGACGCGAAAACACTGCAACGTATCCTGACTATTTCAACGCGCCGGCGCCGACATTCGGTCCGAAAAACGCGCAGCTCCTGATTGTCGGCCTGGCGCCGGGGCTGCACGGCGCGAACAAAACAGGCCGACCCTTTACCGGCGATTTCGCCGGCGATCTCCTTTACGCCACCCTTGCGAAATTCGGGTTCTCCAATGACCGCTACGACGCGCGGCCCGATGACGGTCTCGCACTCAAGGGCGCTGCGATTACCAATGCCGTGCGGTGCGTTCCCCCGCAGAACAAACCGAATGGCGCAGAGATAAATTCCTGCAGGCCGTTCCTGCTCGCGCAGATTAACGGGATGCGCCAATTGCGCGCAATTTTATGCCTCGGGCGCATCGCGCATCAATCAACGCTCGCCGCTCTCGGCGTCAGGCAGAAAGACGCGCCCTTCGGACATGGCGCACGTCATGCCTTGCCGGGCCAAGAGGTTGTCCTGTTCGACAGCTATCACTGCTCGCGCTACAATACGAATACAGGTCGATTGACCGAACCGATGTTCGAATCAGTGTTTGCTGATATTCGAAAAATGATAGATTCAGCGTGAGCATAAACGCCAGCGACAAATAAGATGGTTGAAACGATTATCCATCCATTGAGGGCGACGTGAAACGCAACTGGGGCATCCCTGCGCGCGATGCTCAGCGCGCATTGCGCGATGCGAAGTCCGTGAAGCCGCTGATGACGCTTTTCGTCTCCGCCGTATTCGGGATCATCGGCGCCGCGGTCGCCGCCATGAGTTTCGCCGAAGCGCGCGATGTCATTGCAAACCTCTTTCACGGCGGCAGTTTGATCGCCGCCGTTGTCGCAGCGGGATTTGGATGCTGGAGCTATGTTTGGCTCGCGCGGCCGCGTTTTGCGGCGCAACTCACCGGCGCCGGCGACGGCTTCTCGAGCCTGTTGCGTTTTTATGCGCGCGCAGCCGTGATACTCGCCGTCGTCCTCATCATCGGGGTTGCATCGATCGGCGTCGCCCCGGCTGTCCTGACCGTACTGATCCTGTGCGCGTCCGGCGGCGCGGGCGCGGCCGCCGCCTTTCAGACCGTTCTCGCCTTTGTTCCCCATTACGAATAGGCGCCGCGCCGCGGGTGAATACCGCCGGAAAATCGCCGCTTTATATCGTTAACAAGATCGCCTAAGGTCCGCTGACGCCGTGGCGGAGGGGAAAATGTTCGGGGTACGCATCCTTTTGTTTCTGGTTGCCTTTTTGATGGTGATCGTCGAATTTTTTGTCGGCGCGGTGCTGAATGAGCCGGCGCAGGTCTTCCTTTCGATCTTTTTCGGCGGCGTCGTCATCACCCTGCTGCTCGGCATATCGATATTTCTGCTCGCGCCGATTGAAGACCAGCGGGCGACAGGCGGCGCATCGGTCGGACGATGGGGCGTTCTGATTATCGCCAGCATGTCGATTTCGGCGATATCGTTCTTTGTACCGACGTATTTTTTGCCGATGTTTACCGGTATGGAGCTTTATCGGCCCTGATTTAATTACGGCCTCGCATGGCGAACGCGATTCGTTACAGCCAGCGCCGAACACGCTCTTTGAATTCACGGTAGTCGATTCCGAATTGCCGCTCGAGATACGCCTCTTCCGCAGGGATAACGAAAAAATTGATGATCGCTGCGGCCGCTAGCGACGCAAGAACAATCCAGAGATTTTCGGTGGCAACGCCAAATCCGACACCGAACAACGTCATCGCAAGATAAATAGGATTGCGCGAATACCGATAAGCCCCGCCGGTCAGCAGGACCCGCGACGGCGTCGCCGGCGGCAGGGATTCTCCGGCTTCAGCAAAGGCGGAGACGGACGGAACCATCAGGATGAGCGCGGAAATAAGGAAGACGCCGCCAACGCCCTCCGCCACAAGGTCCGGCAGCGGCAGCGCCCCGCCGGCAAAACCGCGTACGACAAAACCAATCAGCAACGCCGCAAAATAGATCGTAGGCGGATGGATCACGACATCGGGTTTATCCTCTGATCCAGTCGTCATGTCCCTACCCGCGGTTTCGTAATAGCCGCTGTTGCTGGCGTTTCCAGTCGCGATCTTTCGATGTGTCGCGCTTGTCGGGCGCTTTCTTGCCCTCGCCGATTCCAAGCTCGAGCTTGGCGATGCCGCGATCATTGAAATAAATTCGCAAGGGCACGAGCGTGAACCCTTTGCGTTCGACAGCTTGCGTCAACCGCGCAATCTCACGCTTGTGGAGCAGCATTTTCCGTTTGCGTTTGGGCTCATGGTTCTGACGATTTCCGGCGGAATACTCCGGAATATTCGCGTTGATAAGCCAGATGCCTTCGTCCTCCGGCGCAGCATAGCTCTCGGCAATATTGATCTTGCCTTCGCGCAGCGCCTTCACCTCGGTGCCGGTCAGCATCAGGCCCGCTTCAATGACATCGGTGATTTTGTAATCAAACCGGGCGCGACGGTTCTCGGCCACGACCTTCCGGTTGTCGTCTTTTTTCGCCGCCATCAGCCGATAAGGTCCAGGCCCTTAAGCGCAGCGCGGACTTTCGCCTTGGAATCGTCAGACGGCTCAACCATGGGCAGGCGTACATCGCCGGTGCACAGGCCGAGCAGGGATAGCGCATATTTCGTTGGCCCCGGAGACGCGTCAGAAAAGAGCGCTTCGTGCAGCGGCGCCAGACGGTCCTGCAATTCAAGGGCCTCCTCAAAATCGCCGTTCAGCGTCGCTTCCTGCATCGCCGCGCAAAGCGACGGCGCCACATTGGATGTCACGGATATGCAACCCGTCCCGCCCATGGCGTTATAGCCAACGGCGGTCATGTCTTCGCCGGAAAGCTGGATAAAACCGTCATGGCACTGCATGCGCTCGCGCGCGACGCGGGCGAGATCGCCGGTTGCGTCCTTCACGCCGACTATGCGCGGCAGCGCCGACAATTCCGCCATGGTCGCGACCGTGATGTTCACCGTCGTCCGGGCCGGAATGTTATAGAGAATGATCGGCTTGTCGGTTGCGTCATGCAACGCCTTGTAGTGGGCGATGACGCCCGCCTGGTTCGGCCGGTTGTAATAGCCTGTTACAGCGAGCAGCGCGTCGGCGCCAAACTCTTGCGCCCGTCTGGCAATCGAAATCGCATAGGCGGTGTCATTGGCGCCTGCCCCGGCGATCACCGGAACCCGGCCATCCGCCGTCTCAATGCAAAGACGGATGACCTTCTCATGCTCGTCATCGGTTAGCGTCGCTGATTCGCCGGTCGTCCCGACCGGCACCAGACCGTGGGTTCCCGCCTCGATCTGGCGTTCAACCAGCCCGCGATAGGCCGCTTCGTCGATTTTTCCGTCGCGAAACGGCGTAATCAGCGCGGTAATTGACCCTTTAAGTTCTTTCATGGCCTCGAATTTCTGAAAAGTAACCGTTCGATAGACGCAAGGGGGCGCTTCATCAAGCATTCGCCTGTTCTTCTGGGGCCCGGTTTGGGCTAAACTGTGATGAAACGGCGCGCAAATGGTGCTTTCTTGTGCGTTGTCATGTCTGGCTGCGAAAGGACCGGCGGAGTCGCGCGTATGGTTTTGCGTTGGGGGAAACAAGCGGGAGCCGCGCTCCTGACGGCGGTTTTGGGGCTGTCCGCTGCGGCGGCCATGGACACCGCGCCGCGGATCAAACCCCCGGCGCGGGGTCCGGAATTCATGAGCCGGCTTGATCACGCCCGTCTGCAGACCATCCATTCAGCAATCGAGAAAAAGCAGTTCGCGCTGGCGAAGGCCGAAACGAAATTCGTTGAGGACGCGACCGCAAGAAGCCTCGCGCAATGGCTTTATTATATGGCGCGCGACAAGAACGCCGATTTCACCGAAATCGGCGCATTCCTCGACGCTCATCCCGGCTGGCCCGCATCAGAGCGGATGCAGTCATTTGCTGAAAACCAGATCACAAATAATGACCCTGTGTCTGCTGTCTCAGCGTTTTTTGCGTCCCGCGCGCCGCGCACCGGCGACGGCAAAATTCAGCTTGCGCGCGCACGCCTTGCGGAGGGGCGCGAAGATGAGGCGACAGCGCTTATTCGCGACGCCTGGGTCAATCATAATTTTTCCGTCGCCGAGGAACGCCGCATTCTGAGCGCGCATAAATCGCGCCTCAGAAAAGAAGATCACGCAGCGCGGGTCGATCGCATGCTTTGGGCGATACAGGTGACAAACGCCCGGCGGACATTCCCTTATCTTTCGAAAGCAGATCGCCGCATCGCCGAGGCGCGTGCGGCGCTCTTGATGCGCGCAGCGACGGGCCCTCGTCTCTACCGGAACCTTCCCAAAACCGAGCAGCTCGATTCCGGCGTGTTGCACGCCGCCGTTCGCTATCATCGGCGCTCGGACCAACAGGACGCCGCGATCTCCCTTGCCGCCAAGGCGCCGGACACCGCCGACGCCTTGCGCAACACCGATCGCTGGTGGACCGAGCGGCGCATCCTCATGCAATGGTCGCTAAAGGAAGGCCGCTTCGCCGACGCCTATAAACTTGCCGCCGAGCATGGCGGCGCCGAAGGCACAGATTTTTCCGACGCCGAATTCGTCGCCGGTTGGATTTCGTTGCGCTTTCTCAACGAGCCGGCCCGCGCGCTGACCCATTTCCAGGCGATGACCGGCGCGGTCGCAACGCCGATTTCCCTTTCGCGCGGGTTTTACTGGCTCGGACGCGCCGCGGATGCAGCCGGTGATGACGTCGCGGCGCACGATTATTATGCTGAGGCGGCGACCCACCACTATTCCTATTACGGCCAACTCGCCGCCGAAGCGCTCGGGGAAGGTTTTGAAACGAAAACGTTCGCCGCGCCGGCCCTTTCAAATTCAGCGGATCGGGCGCGGTTCAATTCACGCCCTGCCGTCGCCGCTTTGCGCATGCTGGCGGATCTCAACCTCGACTATGAGTTGATGGTCTTCGCCTATCACATTGACGACATGCTCGACCGACCGGGAGAATTCCACGAGCTTGCCAGGATCACCAATGGCGAGGGCGCGCCCCACCTCACCGTGCGCGCCGGCAAGGTGGCGACACAGCGCGGCGTGTTCACACCCCACGTTCTTTACCCGACCGTGTTTGTTCCGGATGAAGCGCGCGCTTTCGTTTCACCGGAGATTATCCTTGGCCTGTCGCGCCAGGAAAGCGAGTTCAACCCGCGCGCTTATTCCCGCGCCGGCGCGCGCGGCGTGATGCAGCTTATTCCGTCTACTGCACAAATCACGGCGCGGAAAGAAGGTCTTCCCTATCGGCGATCGGCGTTGCTCGACGATCCGGTTTACAATATGACGCTCGGCTCGGCGCATCTTTCACACCTGCTCGATCGCTTCGACGGCTCGCTCGTGATGACTTTCGCCGCCTATAACGCCGGAGCGCACCGCGCCAATCAGTGGGCGGAGGATTATGGCGATCCGCGCACGGGCGATGTTGATCCTGTGGACTGGGTCGAGCTCATTCCGTTTTCGGAAACGCGGAATTATGTGCAGCGGGTCCTGGAAAATACGCAAGTTTATCGTGGACGCCTGAACGCGAAGCCCATACCGGGGCGCCTTTCTGCGGACATCGAACGGGGCGGCCCGAAAGGGCGCATCGCATCGGGGCGCCCTCCATCAGCGCGGCTGGCTGCGCTTGCACAATCACGCGGGCGCGCGGGCGCGCTCTCTGGTTTACCGGCGCAGACCGCTCTCAAGGCCGCCGCATTTCGCGACAAATGGCTCGCTACAAACGCCGCGGCAGCGCCGGCGCCCACTGCGAACGCCCCTCTCGCAGCGGAGCCGAAAAACAAAACCGTAAGAAACCGGCGATCACGTCGTGACGCCCGTGAAACAGTCCCGCCGCCCGCGCCGGTTCAGGCGAAGGAAGATCCCGCCGAGGCCGAGGCCGAGCCCATCGCTGCGCCGGCGAACGTCGAACCGGCTGCAAAAACGGATAACTTTGTTACGCCCGCGCCCGCTGAAGACGCCCGCCCGGTTGCACCGACAGAAACCACGGCGGAACCCGACGCGATCGCGCAACTCGTTGAGACGGTGCTCTCGGGAAATGAAGAAATCGCGTCGACGCCCGAAAGCCTCCCTGCGACAGACAGTTCAAAGTCGGAATTCGCCGAACGCATCGTCGAAAAGGCCGCGACCCGCCTCCAGATCTCCGATGAGGGCGATGCGCTGGCGGCGGCAATCGTCCGCGGGCTTGAACAAATGGAAGCAGAAACGACTGGCCCGGCGGGCGCAACGCCCGATTGCATATCGAAGGAAGATGCGGACGACGCCAGCGACACTGACAGTGCGGCGTCCCTCAATGCGCGCGCCGCGGCGGAACTCCGCGGCGAACCCTTTTGCGAGGAATAGCCGCAAGACGGGCCAAACGCCTTGCCAACAATCGTGTTTTTCGGCATGACCGGCGGCGGAGACGTGGCCGAGTGGTCGAAGGCGCTCCCCTGCTAAGGGAGTATATCTCAAAAGGATATCGAGGGTTCGAATCCCTTCGTCTCCGCCAGGGCGTTGATTTTAAAGCGAAAACGAGCGCGCGCCCATGCAACACAATTCTTACCGAAAATCCATAAACACACAAAACGACGAGAACAAACACAGAAGAACAGAAAAAAACTCGCCAAATACTCGCCAGAAAAATCGCAGAATGTTCTCGG